>Ga0180438_10000078_pt1 | contig 199773 bp, 151 predicted proteins | sample SS_ome_12_FD_132455 | JGI IMG/M metagenome (GOLD analysis project Ga0180438, IMG submission 132455) | Hypersaline lake sediment archaeal communities from the Salton Sea, California, USA - SS_3_D_2 metaG | ecosystem: Environmental > Aquatic > Non-marine Saline and Alkaline > Hypersaline >...
CACATCCCATGAATAGACGCCGTCATTCGCCTCTCCCGTCGCCAGCGTATCAGGATACGTCAGGCCGCCGTCGGAGGAAAGGAGGATCATGACATGCGCGACCCCGACGTCGTCCGTCGCGTTCCACTCTATGTCGTGGATCGTTCCGATGTCCCATATCTCGCCGCCGTTCGGCTCGATCACCGTGACGGACGGGCTCGTATCGTCGCGGATAGTGAAGTTGGCATTGCTCACGTCCTCACCCGTGTTGCCCTCGCCGTCATGCGCGATCACTTTAACGCGTCCCTGCGTCGTCGGCACAGCCGGCACATTCCAGGGATAGACGCCGTCGTTGTCCTCGCCCGTGGCGACAACCGTAGGATAGGTAACGCCGCCGTCGGTCGAAAGCCGGATGTCGATTGAGGTCACGCCGACATTGTCGGTGGCCGTCCAGGTGATGCTGCGGATCGACCCGATGTCCCAGACCTCGCCGCCGTTGGGAGACGTCACGGTGACGACCGGGTCGCTGGTGTCCACGATCTCGAAGTCGGCGTCGCTTATATCCTCTCCCGAATTCCCGCCGGCGTCATAGGCTACGACCTTGATACGCGCCTGTGTCGTCACCTCGTCGGGTACGGTCCAGGGATAAGTGCCGTCGTTTACCTCGCCCGTCGCTACCGTCGTCGGGAACGTCGCGCCGCCGTCGGTGGACAGCAGGATGTCGATCGAAGTCACGCCGATATTGTCCGTTGCGTTCCACTCGATATCATGAGCCGAGCCGACCTCCCATGCCTCACCGCCGTTGGGGTCTAGCACCGTGACAGACGGGTCCGTGCCGTCGCGTATGGTGAAGTTGGCATCGCTCATGTCTTCGCCCGAATTCCCCGCGGCGTCGTGCGCGAGCACCTTAACCCGCCCCTGCGTCGTGGGACTCGACGGCACCGTCCACGGATATGAGCCGTCATTGGCCTCGCCCGTGGCGATGACAGTCGGGAAGGTGGCGCCGCCGTCGGTCGAGAGCCGGATGTCAATCGACGTCACGCCGATGTTATCCGTCGCCGTCCACGTAATCGAATGAACCGTACCGATATCCCAGACCTCCCCGCCGTTGGGCGAAGTCACCGTAACCGACGGGTCTATGCCGTCGTGGATCTCGAAGTTGTTATCGCTGATATCTTCGCCCGGATTGCCGGCGGCGTCATGAGCCACCACCTTGACCCGCGCCTGAGTCGTGGGGCTCGAGGGCACCGTCCATGGATACGTGCCGTCATTGGCTTCGCCCGTTGCTATGGTCGTCGGGAAAGTAGAGCCGCCGTCGGTGGAAAGATAGAGGTCTACCGAGGTCACGCCGATATTGTCCATGGCACTCCAGGTTATGTTGTGAACCGTGCCTATGCCCCAGACCTCGCCGCCGTTCGGGTCGGTGACCGTCACCGAAGGAGGGGTCATGTCGCTGATCTCGAAGTCGGCATCGCTGACATCCTCGCCGCTGTTGGCCGCAGCGTCATAGGCGATGACCTTGACCCGCGCCTGAGTCGTAATCTCAGCCGGCACCGTCCATGGATAAGTTCCGTCATTCGCCTCGCCCGTGGCTATGGTCGTCGGGAAAGTAGAACCACCGTCGGTGGAAAGCAGGATATCTATGGAGGTCACACCGACATTGTCGGTGGCGGCCCAGGTGATGTCATGAGCCGAGCCGACGCCCCAGGTCTCCCCACCGTCAGGCGATGTCACCGTAACTACCGGGTCCTCGGTGTCTCCGCCTTCCTCCACCGTCGCGGAGCTCTCCTCCGGGATGTAATTGTGCTTAGACGCGGTTACGTACATGGTGCCGGTGGTCGCCGGCGAAGGACTGAACGTCACCTCTCCCGACCCGTCGGTCGTGTCGACAAGATAGACCTCCGTGCCCTTCCACAGGCAGACCGTGGCGCCCGAAAGTGGGCTGCCGCCCGATGTCACCGTCACCGTAAACGAAGACGGGCCGACCGGCAGCGTGGCGTCATGGCTCGCCGCCAGCGCCGTGGGGGTGTCCGTCCATACCGGAAGCTCCGGGTCGCCGAACAGGTTGGACGAGAACATGTTCTTGCGCGACGCGTAGTCGTTGTCCGGCCCGTAGTCGCCGTCGTAAAGCGTGTTGAAATCGCTGGCATAGTTGTATTTGTTGTCGCCGTGTATCTGGCCCATATGGATCTTGCCGTTGGAGAAGATCTCCTCCCACCACCGGTATTCCTGGCCCTGGTTCCACGGCCAGTCGGGGTCGTCCCAGCCCACGCAGTAATATGAGTTCCTCGCGGAGGCTACACATCCGATACCCCAGTTGGCGATCACGTAGTCGCCCAGGCACGCACCTGTGCGGTCAAACCACCCGGCCTGACAGGCGCCGACCAGCACATAGGGTTTCTCCTCGCCCGTTGAGGGATTGTAGCTCTGTGTGCAGAGGTCGGCCCATGAACCCTCGCCGTCGTCGTAGTAGCCGTCTCCGTCATCCCATGACCATATGAGGCGGTAGTTGCCGGACGGATTGCCGTGGCCGCTCGGAAACGCAAAACCGCAGCCTAGACCGACCCTTGTCTCGAAGTTGGTGGCCGTAAGAGCGTAATCGTAGGTATACGACGTGGGGTATATACCGTCCGCCTCGTAGAGCCTGTCATAAGTCACTCCGGCCGGATTGAGAAAGTCCGTCCTTACATGCTCGGCCACCGCCGCCATGTCGGTGTGATCGTATCCGGGCTCGGGGTAATTGGCGAATGCCGAGCCGAAAACCGCCTTCGTGGGCCATGAATTCACGGGCGGATCGGTCTCGTATTCGATTATGGCATCAACATAGTCCTGGACTTCGGTGGCGTTTCTGCTCGCCACGCGGCCCACATACGTATCCGGAAGCCAGGTAATGGTATCGCTGAATTCTCCCCACACATGGTCGTTGTCTGTATCCCAGTCATAGCTGGATCCGATCGAACCGTCGACTACGTCCGAGAAATAGTAGTCCGCCGGCACATCGTCGCCGTCCTGTGACCAGCAGTATCTCGCGGGGATAGTATTGGTATCACCGAGAAGCAGCACATAGTCGAAGCGCGGTGTGGAGTTGTTGAGCCGGAGGAAATTCCTGATCTTCTCCTGGGTATCGTAGCCCGTGTAGTTGGACTCGATCCAGGAAACCAGGTAGACCTCCGTGGGGACGCCCTTCTTGGTCTTCCAGTCCGCGAGGTCCTGCGCCGCGCTCTCGAAGGTCGAAGTGGTGATAATCGCGTACTGCGGATCATTGAGATCGTAGAGGGGCTCTGCTGGCCTGCCCGCCGAGAGGGTCTCGTCGAACTCGCCGTAATTCTCTATTATGCCCCTGGCAAGCGGCTCGAAAGCGCGCGAGCGCTCGCCCATCGCCATCTCCATTGACTCCCTGTCGCTCACGGCCATGGAATAGGAAACCTGAATGCTGTATGAGGACACATAAGTGATCTCGCCGCTGGCAAAGTCGTATCTCAGGGGATACAGGGTCACGCTTATGAGCTTGTGGCCCCTCATGACCTGCACGCCGTCATAGCGGTAGAACTCGGCCGGCGTCACGTCCGGAAGCTGCTCGGGCTTAGCGGGCGGCTTATAGGTCGGGTCCCCGAGTAGAAGGGGCGGCTGGCGCATGAGGTAATTGTCGAAGGTGCCCAGCGGCTGCGCCCCTGTGGGGGACACCATTACGTCGATGTTCTCGGCCGCGAACGGCACCTCATAGTGAACCGTCTTGGTGGGAAGCACCGGGTAATAGGGATTGGTGCTGGACCCGAATCCCTCTATCCTGTAATAGACATGTTCCCCGGTCTCTCTCATCTCCGGGGCGGGGACATTATAAATGTGAGCCCCCGCGGCCGCATCCGCGCTGCCGGTGACCAGACCGGTGACGCCCGCCACCAGCAACAAAATCAGAATATACCGCTGCTTCATGGTCTACCTCCTCCCACTAAAAGGCGAAGGCGCGGTGCACTCGCCCGCGCCGATGTACGTATCTATACCGAATACAATTGCCCATATTTGATCTACCAATAGATGTTCTCTGGCTGCTAATCCTGATCGTTCCCATTATAACACATTTGGCGGCGGATTTCAATAAAAGCACCTCTAATGTTCCCCTTTGTGCCACGGAAAACCAGGGCAAGCCAGGGGTCAGGTCTCAAAATGCACAACAGATCAACAAAACCCGGCCCAACATGCCAATTTGGTGTTGTGCCACCGAAATACGGGGTGGTAGTTTAGGAATATGGAACAGAAAGAGCGCTGGGACGAGATCTGGCAGAGGAAGGACACGCGCCGGCGGAGCAAGATCCCGGCTGTCGCCGGCAAGGACATTATCTACAGGACAGTGTCCGCTATACTAAAGCGCGAGCTTCCCGACGCCCGGGGCAAGAAGGTGCTTGAGCCGGGCTCGGGCCACGGCCTGGTCTCGCTCGGCCTGGCCAAGCGCGGGGCGGAAGTCAGCCTGCTCGATATATCCGAACCCGCTCTCACGCTCTCCAAGGCCTGCTTCATGTTCGAGGGATACCATCCCGAGACCTACAACGCCTCCATACTCGATATGCCCATGGAGGACGACACTTACGACGTAACCTGGAACGGCGGCGTGATCGAGCACTTCGATGAGGCCGAGCAGGCCAGAGCGGTAAGCGAAATGCTGCGCGTCACCAAGCCCGACGGCAAGGTCATAATAATGGTCCCTTCAGCCGACGCGCGAATATACAAGGCCGGCAAGGCATACGCCGACCGCCTCGGCCTGTGGCAGCCCGGCTACGAGATGCCCATCTCCACGCTCAGGGGCCTCGAGGCCAAAGTCCCCGGGCGGCTTGTGAAGGAATACCGCATGGGGTTCATTGCGGAGCTGCACTTCCTGAAATATTACTTCGCGAGAGTGCCCATATTAAGGGTGGCCTGGCTCGGCCTCGTGGAGCTCTTGGGCTATATATTCTATCCCTGGAATTTCCTTCCAGGGTACCTCTTGGTATCGGTGTTTAAGAAGGAAGGTTAAACAGCCTTCTGGCGTTCTCGTCGGTGAGCGCTTCCACTTCGCCGGCTGTCTTGCCCATTGCCTGCGCGGCCCTTTCGAGGACATACTTCACATACGCGGGTTCGTTTCGCTTCCCCCGGAACGGGACCGGGGCGAGATACGGGCAGTCGGTCTCCACAAGCAGCCTATCCGGCGGCATCTTGCTTATGATCTCGCCGGCTTTTCCGCCGTTGTACGTAATCGGACCGGCAAAGGAGATATAGAATCCCAGGTCGAGCACCTGCTTGGCCAGGCCCATATCGCCGGAGAAGCAGTGCATCACTCCACGCGACGCTCCCTCGCTCTTCAAGATCTCCATGACCCGCCTGTGAGCGTCCCTGTCATGGATGATTACGGGCAGGTCGACCTTGCGCGCCAGCGCAAGCTGTTTCACGAAAACCTCTTCTTGGACGCGCCGCGGCGACAGGTTGCGGTAGTAATCCAGCCCGATCTCTCCAATCGCGACCACATTGGGGTCCGCGGCCATCTCCTCCAGGTATGTCAGGATAAAGTCGTCAACCGTGTCGGCGTCATGCGGGTGGACGCCGGCCGCCGCGAAGACGTCCGCATGCTTCCCTGCGAGGTGAACGCCTTCGGCGCTCGAGTCGACGTCAAAACCCACGGTAATCATGGCAACGACGCCCCCCTCGCGCGCGCGTGACAGCACGGCGTCGAGGTCCCTTCTGTATTTCCTGGCGGTGAGATGGGAATGAGAGTCTATCAAGACGATTCCTCCGCGGTCACGCGGACGGCTCAGGAGATTCTGGAGCCCGGAGCGGCGTCCTTATCAGGCGTAAGCAGTATTACTTTGTCCCCGTCTGTCGCGGCCAGCAGCATGCCGCGCGACTCCACGCCCCGGATCTTCGCGGGCTCGAGGTTGGCTATCACGACAATATTCTTGCCCGTCAGATGCTCCGGCGCATAGTGCTCCGCGATTCCGGCGACGATCTGGCGCTCTTCCCCGCCGATGTCGATGAATATCTTCATTAGCTTCGATGTCTCAGGCACCATGCTCGCGCTCTTGATATGCGCCACCCTTATGTCGAGTTTCTTGAACTCCTCGAAGCTTATGAGGTTCTCATTTGCGTCAGGCATTTTCTCATCCTTGTCTTCGGCCTTACCGGCCTTCTTCGCCTTCGATTTCTGCTTCGTCTCTCCCGCGCCCTCTTTCTTTTCTTCGATCCTGGGGAACAGGGGCTCGCCGGCCTGCAGGGCTTCGGAAAGTCCCTGCCATGAATCGCGCCACCTGAGGCCGTTCTCGAACCCGGCGCCCGTCATCCGCTCCTCTATCCCGAGGGCGCTCCAGATGGCCTGGGCCTTCGCGGGAATAAAGGGAGACAGGAGCAGTGCAATCCTTCTCAGGAGCTCGCTGACTTCAAACAGCACACTGCCGGCTTCCTCACTGCCGCCGTCCTGCTTCATAAGCGACCACGGCGCGCGCTCTTCTATATACCTGTTACCGGCGCGGATTATCTTGAATACTTCCGAAATGCCATTGTGAATCTCGTACTTGTCCATCGCGGCGAAATACAGCGCCTCCGCCGCCACGGACTCCTGCCTCAGGCGCTTCGCAGCCTCATTCTGCCAGGAGCTTCCCGGCGGCACCTTCCCGCCGAAGTATTGATTGATCATGCCCGACGTCCGGCTGAGGAGATTGCCGAGGTCATTGGCGAGCTCCGAGTTATAGCGCTGTATGAACTGCTCCCAGGAGAAGTCGCCGTCCTTTCCGAACACGACCTCGCGCGCCAGATAGTAGCGCAGTGAATCCGGCCCGTAATTCCTGGCTGCGTCCAGAGGCTCGACTATATTGCCTAGTGTCTTGCTCATGCGCTCGCCCTTGAAGCTTATGAAGCCGTGCCCGATGATGGTCTTCGGCAGCTCAATCCCCGCACTCATGAGCATCGATGGCCACATGATGCAGTGAAAGCGCGTGATATCCTTTCCTATGAGATGCACATCCGCAGGCCAGTACTTCTTAAAGAGGCCGCCCTCGTCCGGGAACCCGAGCACAGTGATGTAGTTTATGAGGGCGTCGAACCAGACGTAGAAGGAATGGTCGGGATCGCCGGGCACGGGGATGCCCCACTCCAGGCCGGAGCGAGATATGCTCACGTCCTGAAGGCCGCGCTCGATGAAGCTCACTATCTCGTTCTTGCGCACCTCCGGAATGATGAAGCTCTCATTCGCCCGGATGTGCTCGAGAAGCGGTCCGGCGTACTTTGACAGCCGGAAGAAGTAGTTTTCCTCTTCGATCCACTTGGCCGGCATCTTGTGCGTCGGGCAATTGCCGTCGACCAGGTCCTCCTCCTGGTAAAAGGCCTCGCAGGATACGCAGTAGTGGCCGGCATACTTGGACTTGTATATATCTCCTTTGGCCTCGACCCGCCGGAATATCTCCTCAACGGCCTTCGTATGCCTTTCTTCGGTCGTGCGGACAAAGTCGTCATACTCGATGCCGAACGCCGCCCAGGTCTCCTGGAACACGGCCGCCATCTCGTCGCAGTACGCGTGGGGATCCCTGCCCTTGCCGACCGCAGCCTTGCACACGTTCTGGGAGTGCTCGTCGTTACCCATCGAGAAGTAAGTGTCCCAGCCGCGCATCTTCATGTACTTCACTATGATGTCGGCGCAGATCTTCTCGTAGGCCGTTCCCAGGTGGGGAAAGGAATTCACGTAGTCTATGGCCGTGGTCAGGTAGAACTTACCCGCCATCTTACTTGCCTTCCCAGCTCTCGGGCTCGTCTCCCGGCGGCTCTTCCGTCGCCAGCTCGTCGCCGTCGCCCACGTTTTCCGACTCCGGCGGCTGCTCCGCACGGGGCCCGGCTTCCAGACTTGTGACCGGCCCGGCCTGGGTCGCCTTCCTGACCTGCTCGAGCGTGAGGCGCATTTCCTCGCCGTTCTCATCCTCGGCGATCACCGCCTGCGCGAAGATGTCTATCTTGGTAACCGTTATCTCGCCGTACGGGGTCATCAGCTTCCGGCCGACTTTTGGAAGCTGCTTCGCGACCTCCATATAGTATTCACGCTCATACGCCAGGCAACACATCAGCCTGCCGCATGCGCCGGAGATCTTCGTGGGGCTCAAGGAGAGGCGCTGGTCTCTTGCCATGCGCAACGTCACCGGCTCGAATTCCTGAAGGAAAGTCGTACAACAGTACTTTCTGCCGCAGGACCCGTAGCCGCCGAGGCGCTTGGCTTCGTCCCTGACCCCTATCTGCCTGAGCTCGATACGCGTCTTATAAATCCCCGCCAGGTCCTTGACAAGCTCTCTGAAGTCCACGCGCTCGTCCGCGGTGAAAAAGAACGTGATCTTTGTGCCGTCGAGCTGGTACTCGACTTCTACGAGCTTCATCTTCAGCCCGTGGGTCGCTATTTTCTCCTCGCAAACCCGCCGCGCCTCCTCTTCCTTCCTCTTGTTCTCCTCCCACTTGCGGAGGTCGTCATCGGAGGCCTTGCGAAGCACTTCTTGCTTGACCGGGCGGATGTCGGGGATCTTATCGAGCACGTCGCCGCTTCTCACGACCTTGCCGGTATCGCGGCCGCGCTCCACCTGAACGACAACGTAGTCGCCTTCGCCGATGGGGAGTTTCTTGGCGTTCAGGAAATACGACCGGCGTTCACCCTTGAACTCGACCTGCACCACCCTGGGCACCACAACCGGAGCCGCGGTGACTCCGGAGGAATCGCCGGGGACCGGAGGGCCCTGGTCGGTCTGCGGCTGCCCGGGCTCATCCCGTTGTGACTCATCCCGCTGGGGCTCGGCCCGCTTCGGCTCAACTCGTTCTGGCTCGGCCCGCTGTGGCCGGTCGGGCGCTTGATTGCTATGTTGTTCTTCCATATTTCCCAGCCCTTATCTCAAAAACCACCTGGTCGGATCAAGTGGCGCTTTGCCCTTACGGATCTCGAAATGCAGCACCGCACCCTCCGGGGTGCTCGTTTCCCCAATATAACCTATTGCGTCGCCTTCGCCAACCCTGTAGCCCTTGGACACCAGCAGGGACTCAAGGTGCCCGTACAGGGTGTAGAAGCCGTCGCCGTGGCCGATGATTATGCAATTCCCGAAGCCCGACAGCGGACCTGCGAAACTGACTTCCCCGGACGCCACGGCTCGAACCTTGCTCCCGGGAGTTGTCCTGATGTCTATTCCATTGTTCTTTATGATCGTACCGAAGCGCGGATGCGTTTCCATGCCGTATTCGGAAATCACTTCGCCGTCACAGGGCCACATCAGAGTACCCATCCGGCCCTCGAAGGTGGTATCGGCCTCTGCCAGCACTTCCGCCTGGCTCATGAGCGTCTCTATAACCGCCTCCAGGTTGCGGCTGGCGTCTTCCAGCTCGCGCGCAAGGTTCTCATAGTAGTAGCGCTTCTCCTTTAGCTGGGCGACAAGACCGTCTCTCTCCTCCTTCTTTGCCCTCAGGTTCTCGTCCTCCGCCCTCGCCTCCGCCTCGATTCCCTCGATCCTCTCCTTCTTCTCCTCGATATACTGGACCAGCACGCGCTTGGACTCGACCTGCTCCGTGTACGCTCCTATTATCTCGCGGTCATGGTCGGTGATCATGGTCAGGTAGTAGATGCGTTTGGCGAGATCGGCGAAGGTCTTGGAAGTAAGCAGAATCTCCATGGCCTGCCCGCGCCCGAACTTGTAAATGGCCCGCAGCCGCCTGTTAAGGAGTTCGCGCGAATCCGAGAGCGCGACCTCGGCCAGCGCAAGGTCCTGATGAGAATACTCGAGGTCGCTCATCAGTGCTCTCTTCTGCTCGGCCAGCTTGTCGAGAAGGCTGCGGTTGAGGCGTATCTCCTCGTTTATCCTCGCGATCTCCGCCTGAAGATCGCTTTCCTCTCCCGCCAGCTCTTCGGCCCGCTTGCGTTTCTCGGCCAGCTCGCGGCGTATGCCGTCGAGTTCCTCCTCCGTGCGGTGGATCTCTTCCTCGACCTGTTCCCTCGACGTATAGGGCGCCTCCTCTCCGGGCGCCCCCGCGGGCGCCGACACAAAGAGGAAAACGGCTATAAACACCCAAAGAGGTTTCAACGGACCAACCCCTAGTCTTTTGCTCTCATGAAAGTCTTGAGCGAAACCCAGCTTCCCAGCACCGCGGATATGACGCCGAATGACGCGAAGAAGAGAATCATGCCGGGGGGCATATAAACCGCCTGCGGGATCCTGACTTCGATAACGCGGTAAGCCCCGTAGACCACCGATAGCGAGATCGCTACGGAAATCAGACCGTGTATGACACCCTCCAGGAGGAACGGAAGCATGACGAACCAGTCGGTTGCGCCGACCAGCTTGAGCACCCTGATGTGCTCCTTGCGCGCGAAAAGCGTGAGCCTGACCGTATAAGAGACCGTCACTATCGACGCCACCCCCACCACAACCCCCACGCAGATGTCGATGAGCGCGAGCATGCGGACCAGGCTCTCGAGCCTGGCTATCCACCCGCGGCCGTAGCTGACGTCCTCTATGCCCGGCAGTTTCCTGATTCTCTCCGCCACGCTCACCACGCGGTCCTTCAGCCGGTACTGCGGTTTGAGCGTAATCTCAAACGACGCCGGCATGGGATTCTCCTCAAGCGCGTCGAGAAGGAAGCTCCTCGTCCCGAACTCCTCGCGAAGCCTCTCGAGCGCGCTGCCTGGAGATACGTAGGTCCTGTCCTCAATAAAGGGTATGGCGTTGAGCTCGGCCTCGAGCGAGTCCATTCGGGCCGAAGTGATCCCGTCCTCCAGGAAAGCGACAATCTCGACTTTCTCATGGGCGTACCGGAGAACTTCTCTCAGGTTCGCCGTCGCCAGAAGAAAGATGCCGAATATCAGCAGGGAGAACGTCGTGATCAGTATGCACGCCACAGACATGAAACCGGCGCGCTTTATCCCGCTGAAAGCCTGCTTCAGGATGTACATTCTATTCCTTCCCCGCTATTCCGTCCCCGTCACTCACCAGCCTGCCGCCCACCAGGGTGATTATTCTCTTGCCCAGCCGGCCCGCCATATCGTGCTCATGTGTCGCCACCAGCACCGACGTCCCTCCCCTGTTGATGTCGAGGAGGAGCTCGAAAATCTGCTCCGAGGTATCCGGGTCCAGGTTGCCCGTTGGCTCGTCCGCAAGCAGAATCGGAGGGCGCAGCGCCATGGCCCTTGCTATGGCCACCCTCTGCTGTTCACCGCCCGATAGTTTGAGCGGGAACTGGTGGCGCTTCGAAGAAAGGCCCACGGAGTACAGCACATTGCTGACCCTCTTCTTGATCTGGCCCTCACGTTTTCCGACGGCGCGAAGCGGGAGCGCGATGTTCTCAAAAACCGTGAGGTCCCTGAGGAGCCTGAACTCCTGGAAGACCACTCCAACCTGCCGGCGGAGCATGGCGATCTTGCGGTCGTTTACCGACCTGGATGAGTATCTGCCGACGACGACCTCTCCGTGCGACGGGAACTCGTCCATGTAGATCATCTTCATGATGGTCGTCTTGCCGGCGCCGGACGGGCCGACCAGAAGAACGAACTCGCCCCTGTCTATGGTGAGGTCCACTCCCTTCACGGCCATAAGACCGCTGGGGTAGTTCTTACTCACATTCCGGAACTCAACCAGCATGTTTCATCCTCTTCGCAATCCTGGCGCATTCCCTTGTCGCCGAGACCATTCCGCGGCAGTCGGCGACGCGACCGCCCCCCGCACGGCGGCCGGCGATGTCGAACGCGGTGCCATGCCCGGGCGAGGTGCGCACTATGGGCAGGCCCAGCGTTATATTCACCACTTCCTCCTGCCTCACCATCTTAAGCGGAATCATACCCTGATCGTGATACATTGCAATAACAGCGTCGAAACCGGGCGCCAGGTTCTTCCCGAATATAGAATCGGCAGGATACGGCCCGTCTACATTTATACCTTTTCTCCTTGCCGATTTGATAGCCGGTATGATGGTCTTCTTCTCCTCCCGGCTGAGCATCCCGCCTTCGCCGCAATGCGGATTGAGGCAGCACACTCCCATCTTGGGCTCTCTTATCCCCATGTAGATCTTGAGGTACCGGCTACCCAGGGAGAACTTGTCCACCAGGTCTTTCCTTTTGAGCCGGCGGGCGACCCCGGATATGGGTACATGCGTGGTGGCGAATATCACCCTGAGCCCCTTTCGAGCCAGCATCATGGCATAGAGCCTCGTCCCCGTGAGCCCCGCGAGCAACTCGGTATGGCCTATCATGCCGTAGCCCGCCAGCGCCAGAGACTCCTTGGAAACCGGCGCCGTCACCATGCCATGGGCGGCTCCTGAAAGCGCCAGCTCGACGGCCCTCTCTATGGCCGCGCCGGCCGCCCGGCCGCCCTGCAACGAAGGTTTTCCCAGTGCCACCTTACGGGCGATGCCGCCGCTGTCGGCCACGCGGATCTCGGGCCGGCCCCCCGTGCCCCCTCCCCCACGCGGCCGGATCCCGCAATCCGGCACAACCTCGAAGCCCAGCTCACCCGCCAGCGCGTCCAGATAATCTATGTCGCCCACCACAACCGGCGCAGAGATGCGCCGTATCGCATGAGACGCGGCGGCCCTGAGGGCGATTTCGGGCCCGATGCCCCCGGGGTCCCCCATCGTTATCGCGATTTCCGGTTTTGAGGACTTTCTCACAGTGGAATCCAGGCGGGCCCGGGCGCAGTCAGGAAAAGGGGTCGATCTCGACTCTCTCTAACACATCATAGAAGGCCTCACCCTCGTGTCTCCTGTAATTCCTCTGGGGGAGGCCGGTAACTTCTATCTTCAGAGTCTCGTGTTTGAACTCAATCTCCAGATTCCTGCCCCTCGTTACTTCCTTCCCGGCCCTGGCTACTCCGCCGTCCATCCTCACCCTGCCCCTGTCGCACAACTCCTTAGCCAGCGTGCGCTGCTTGCAGAGACCTACGCGTTTAAGAAAAACGTCAAGTCTCAATGCGCACTTCTCTCAATTCGCATAGCGCCTTACGAATATCTCCTCGCGCGTCACCCCCAGCCATTCCTGGAACTGGCGCTCGCGAGCCCTGCTCTCGAGCAGGTTTCTTATATACTCCTTGGAGTCTTCGTATGTGGCCTTCCGCGTCTCGGCGCGCGTAACCATCTTTATTATCTGGAATCCATAGTCCGTCGGAAGCACGGGAGACACCTCGCCGGGGCTCATCCTTCCCACCACCGAAGCATGCGGCTCCCCCAGGGAACCTATGTCCACCTCTCCCACATAGCCGCCGGCTTCCGCCGTCTGGTCGTCATCGCTGTACTCCCGTGCAAGATCCTCGAAGCTCTCGCCCGACACGGCTCGCTCGCGGATCTCGAGCGCCAGATCGGACGCCGCCGCGGTGTCGGCCGCCGTCGTCAGCAGTTTAAAGAAGATATGCCTCAGGGTGAGCATCCCGTCACTTTCATCTTCCACCTTCAGGATCTCGAAACCGTACCTCGTGCGAGTCGGCTGCGATATCTCCCCGGGTTCCACGCTCATCACGGCCTCGGCGATCTCGGGGCCAAGGTCCTCCCGGCTCACCGTTCCGAGGAAGCCCCCCGAATCCCTGGTCAGGTTGTCCTCGGTCATATCCTGGGCGACATTCTCGAACGGCTCGCCGCCCTCCAGGCGGTCAAGCGCCCGGCTGACCTCCGCGAGCACCGCCGCCTCTTTATCGGGCGAGGGCCTGGGCACTATGAGAACATGGGAGATGCCGACCACGGCCGGGATTTCGGGAAGCGAATCGTATTTCGCCTCATAAAACTCCTTCACTTCTGCCTCGTCCACGCTGGCCGAAGTGAAGGCCGTTCTCATGAACTTGGAGATCACAAGCTGCTCCCTGAGGTCCTTGCGATAGCGGTCTTTGAGTCCGCGCAGGGTCATCCCCTGCCGCTCAAGCTCCGCCATGAACGCCTGCTCGGAACCGGAGGACTGCATGAGGTCGACTACCCAGCTATTGAGCGCGTCCTCGACTTCCGGACGCGTGACTTCAATGCCCTCCTTGCGGGCCTTTTCCAGCACTATCTGCCTGTCTATCATGGCGTCGAGAAGCTCGACGCGAAGCACTTCGAGATCGGCTTCCGACGACGGCATGGGCTGTCCTCTCATCCGGCGGAGATAGAGCTCCTCGGCGACGGCTCCTTCAATATCGCTCGCGAATATGGGCTTCTTTTCCACAACCGCGAGGATATGGTCGACGGGCTCCGCCGCCGCCGCGGCAGCGGCAAGCCCCGCCATAAAGAGCAGGAGGAGCAACGGCAATGAGCCAATTTGACGTTTCATGTTGCTTCTCTTAAAGCGTCGAGAAGTCTATGGAGGACAGGACATCAGGGTTGACAGACACATCCAGCTCCTCCATCTTCTCCGACAACCACATGCTGAACACCTTGTCCTGTTCCAGGGCGAGCACGCGGGGCCCCAGCATGGTCTTTACCTCGTCCAGAGTGAGCGGCCTGGGCTCTTCCTTCATGAGGAGTTTGATCACCATGAAGCCCTCCGGCCCCCACGCGGGAGGAAGCAGCAGGGGCTTCGAAATCTCGCCCTCCTCCATTTCGTAGACGACGTCGTGCACGTCGGGGAACTGCTGCAGGGCCGTGCTTGTGAAAGTCTCCCTTATCTTGCCCCCGGAGGGTGCGGTATTGGGATCTATGGACCTCGTCCTTGCCAGCGAGGCGAAGTCCGCGCCGCCCAGGAGCTCCTCGTAGACCTCCTCCGCCTCGCCCCTGGTCTCGACCACGATGATCGCGAGGTTATAGATGGGCTCGGTCTTGAGCTGCTCCCTGTATTCGTCGTAAAACGACTGGAAAGCGGCGTCGTCCACCACGACGTCCTTTACCAGGTCGTCATGGAAGGCTGTGACCATTACCATCTCATATTCCCGGTCCGCCGCGGCGACGACGTCTTCCCTTTCGCCATATCCCATATCGAGCGCCTCGAGTATCCAGAACTCGCCTGTCATGTAATCGCGCATGACGGACTTTATTACTTCGGCGTCGGCGCCGTAGGACGGGCGCCCGAAGTCCCTCACCGTGGCTATGCGCTCCATGTACCTGCCGACTGTCCACTGGTCGCCGGCATGCGAAGCCAGAACCAGGCCGAGTTCGTCTTCAGAGAATTCGGGCAGCCGGCCCGGCTCGCCGCCGATGTCGCGGTTGGCTTCGCGCGTGCGCGCGGCGACAAGCTCTATAACGTCTTCATTATACGTAGCCTTGTATTTTTCAAGATATTGTGCGGCCAGCTCTTTCTGCCGGTCGGTGATTTTCTTCGTCATCAACATGGATTCGAGGCCGATCCTGGAGCTCTCGAAATCGGTTTGCTCGCGCTCCCGTGTCTCTATCAGCCTGATAACCGCATAGTATCCGTCATAGGGAATAACGTCGCTGATCTCGCCAGGCTCCAGAGCCTCGATGGCTTCCTCCACGTTGGCGGGCATCGTGCCAAGCGGCCTGAAGCCGATATCGCCGTCGCGCGACCGGGAAGGGTCTATCGAGTACACCATGGCCGCCTCTCCCAGGGTCTTGCCCGACCTGATCATATCGAGGGCGGCCTGCGCCGTGGCCCGCGACCTCGTGAATATCCAAGCCAGGTGATAGGCGATTTTCTGCTTATCGTAAAGGGCGCGCATCTCCTCCTCGGTTATACTGATCTTGCCCTTTATCTGTTCCTCATAGAAGGTCTGCCATGCCTTGTTCTGCAACATGGCCTCCCGGGCCTCAATCGCCTCCGGCATGTCGCCGAACCCGGCCCTCTCGGCCTCTATGCGAATGACCTCCTTGGCCACCACGTCTTTGGCGAAGGCGCTCTTCTCATCCAGAGAGGCCAGCGGCGGGCGGGCATGCTCGGATATGGCCAGATACTCCGCCTTTATCTTGCCGACGGTCACTTCATAATCGCCGACCTGCGCCACCACCCGGTCATCGGTTGACGTGCAGGACGCCAGAAGGGCCGCTAAGCAAGCAAAACAAAGCAATACGAGCCTTGATTTCATGTCTTATACTCCTTTCCCCTGCCGGAAAATATCACAATCAAATGAGCGCGTTCAATACCTTTCTGGACACCTCGAGGCGCTCCCGCGCCGCTTCGGGGACTCCTTTCACGCCGATTCCGGCCTTCTCTCCCGAGAAGAGCTCGACGTCAATCCCAGCCCTCACGATGTTCTCTATTTTCGACACGGACAGGTCGGCGTCCCTGCCTGCCTCCAGGAATATCCCGGACGACTTCACCGAGACGCGCTCGACCCCGGCGTCAGCGCCGAGTATCCTGAGCCTCTGGAACTCCAGGAGGTTCCGCCCCTCTCTGGGGACCCGCCCGAACCTGTCTACGAGCTCGCTCTCGAGCTCTGCCACCTCTTCCAGAGTCCTCGCCTCGACGAGCTTTTTGTAGAATATGACCCGCTGCTTCTCATCCTCCACGTAAGTCTCGGGTATGAAGGCGGGTATGTCGGTCTCGATCCTGGTCGAGATCCTGGCCTGAACCGGTTCCCCCTTGAGCTCCTTAACCGCCTCCTCCAGAAGCTTCACGTACAGGTCGAAGCCGACTTCGGCGACGTAACCGCTCTGCTCGGGGCCGAGTATGTTGCCGCATCCCCTTATCTCAAGATCGCGCATGGCGACCTTGAGCCCCGAGCCCAGCTCCGTAAACTCGGTAAGAGCGCGCAGGCGCTTCCTCTGAACGTCGGTAAGGCGGCGTTTCTTGGGAACAAGGAAGTACGCGTACGCCCTGTGTTTGGACCTGCCGACGCGTCCCCTGAGCTGGTAGAGCTGCGCAAGCCCCAGCGATTCGGCGCGGTTCACGATGATGGTATTCACGTTGGGTATGTCGAGTCCCGACTCGACGATCATGGTCGATACGAGTACGTCGAACTCGCGGTCTATGAAATCGAGCATAACCTTCTCGAGATCGCGCTCCTTCATCTGGCCATGGGCGATCGCGAACCTGACGTTGGGAAGGAGCCCTATGAGATGGGCGGCAATCGTATCGATGGTCTCAACGCGATTGTGAACGAAGAAGACCTGGCCGCCCCTGTCGAGCTCTCTCAGGATGGCGCTTATGACCACTTCCTCATCGAACTTGACGAGCTCCGTGTCAACAGGCAGCCTCCCGCGCGGCGGCGTGTCGATAATCGACATATCCCTGGCGCCCATCAGCGCCATGTGAAGCGTGCGGGGTATCGGCGTCGCCGTAAGCGTGAGAACGTCAACGGTGGCGCGCAGGTGTTTGAACTTCTCCTTATGCGCCACGCCGAAGCGCTGCTCCTCGTCGATTATGACAAGGCCGAGATCGCTGAACTCGATGTCTTTCTGAAGCAGCCGGTGAGTGCCGATCACTATGTCCACCTGGCCCGTCCCGAGCTCCTCCACGACGCCCTTCTGCTCCCTGCGGGTGCGGAACCTGCTCAGCATCTCCACCTTCACCGGGTACTCGGCGAGACGCTCGCGGAAGGTGTGGAAGTGCTGCTGCGCGAGCACCGTGGTCGGAACGAGCAGCGCCACCTGCTTGCCGTCCTGCACCGCCTTGAAGGCGGCCCTCACGGCCACTTCGGTCTTGCCGTAGCCGACGTCGCCGCATATGAGCCGGTCCATGGGCTTATCGGCCTCCATGTCGCTCTTTATCTCATTCGTGGTGCGCAGCTGGTCGGGGGTGTCGTCATAGATAAAGGACGCCTCGAGCTCGCGCTGCCAGCGCGAATCCGGGCTGAACGCGAACCCCGGCCTCGCCTGGCGGAGGGCATAGAGATTGATGAGTTCCTCGGCCATCTGCTTGATGGCCTTCTTGGTGCGTGCCTTGACCCTCTCCCAGCTCGCCCCGCCGAGCTTGCTCAGGCTGGGCGGCTCGCTGTCCTTGCCTATGTACTTCTGCAGTAGGTCGAGTTGCTCGATGGGCACGTAAAGCCTGTCGCCGCCCTGGTAGTTGATAAGAAGGCACTCGGTCTCGCGGCCCTCCAGCGTCAGCCTCTCCACGCCGCTGTAACGACCTATGCCGTGGTCGATGTGCACGACGAAGTCGCCCTGGTTGAGCGCCCTGTAGCTCTCCACGGGGCCCTCTCCCTTGAAGCGCGGGTAGCGGGGCCGGCGGCGGTAGCGTCCGAATATTTCATGGTCGGTGAGAACCTGTAGATTGGCATCGGGAAAAACGAAGCCCTGGCTCAACAGGCCTACGGCAATGGTGACGCGGGCGTCCTCTCCCGGCACGATTTCCTCAAGGCGTTCGGCCTGGCCGATGTTGTCGCACAGAATAAAGGTCTCGTAGCCGCGCCCGGCCGCTTCGACGAGGGCCTCTCTCAATATCCTCAAGCTTCCGGCGAAGGGGTCGGGGCTCCTCACGTCCAGGCTGTAATCGTCCTCCCTGCTCCTGAGGGGCGATACGCTCACCGTCGCGCGCGTCTTCATGAACTCCTCTATCTGAGCCCATTCGAGAAACACGCTTTGCGGAACCGGGAAGGCCTCCTTCCTGGATCTTTCCTCATAAATCGTCTCGGCCTCCTGGAAGAAGGCGCGGGCCTTCTCCGCGAGCGTGTCGGGATCCAGGAGCACATAGAACGCGTCGCGGGGAAGGTAGGTCTCGAGCGTGACGGCCCCCGAATAGAAATAGGGCGCGTATGCCTCGATGCCGTCGAAGAAGAAGCGCTCCTTGACGTGCATCACGACATCCTCCATCTTGCGCTTCTTGAGGTCGCCGCGGCTGAAGCTGGCCAGGAACCGGCCGGTTGCGTCGTCGCCAAGTATGACTTCCCTTGATGGAAGTAGGCTCACCGATTCGACTCTCTGCGTCGAGCGCTGGCTCACCGGATCGAACTCACGGATGGAATCGATTTCGTCACCGAAGAACTCGATGCGCACCGGGTACTCCGCGCCCTGGCAGTAGACGTCCAGTATGCCGCCGCGCATGCTGAACGTGCCGACTTCTTCCACGACCTGCTCGCGCGTATAGCCGGTGGCGATGAGGTGCGAGATAAGCGCGTCGGGCTTTATGGCTTCCCCGACCGCGACGTCGACCGTCGCGGCCCTTAAGTCCGCCGGCGGGATTATGTTGCGGATGAAGGCCCGAACCGGGACGACCACCACGCCCCGCCTGCCCCCCAAGAGATCCGACAGCGTCTTGAGGCGGGTCCCGACTATTTCCTCATGCGGCGAGAACTCGTCATATGGGAGGATCTCCCAGTCGGGAAAATATAGGACTTCATCTTCGCCGAGTATGCTCTCGAGGTCTTCCTTTATCTTCTCCGCCTCGTCCGGGCAGATCACCACGACCGTGCGCCCGACCTCGCGGTAGAGAAGCGCGGCGAGCATCGAGCGCATCGAACCCGTAAGCCCGCCCACCCGGGCCGGGACCTTCCCCCCGGCGAGGTCATATAGCACCTGGCTCAGGGACTGGCTGTGCCTCAGCCTTTCAGAGATGCTCGAAAGCATCGTTGTTGTCCGCCCCCCTGAATCTGGTCAAGAGGTCCGAGGCTATTACGGTCTCTGCAAGCAGCAGCAACAGGGCCAGCCAGATGAAGGTGTGAGACAGTTCGCGGCCCCTTCTCAGGACCGAGATCGATTCGCCCAGGTCCTCGGCGCCCCGGATCCGCCTTACGTCCATGCCCGCGATGTCCGCGCCCATGTCGCCTTCGCTTATCTTATAAAGGTCGCTTTCGGCCGCGTCCACGTTCACGGCGAATACCGAAAGCGTCTCGTCCGCGCTCTTCAAGAAGTATACGCCGGGAAAGGGGGGCGGGTCTATCCTGTAGCCCTGCCCGTGGCCGACGAGCTGGGGAAAAACCAGGGAGGTGCCCGTCGGCCCGTCGAGCTGCGCCTCGCCCTCGTGGCGCGCGACCCTCACCACCACCTCTTCGCCGACGACGTAGTTCTCTCCGAAGCCCATGGTGGAGGAAAGAAAGAGGCTGACTTCATGCATGAAAGGCAGGAACTGAGCCGCCAGCGGGAAATCCGTCCAGGAGTCATCCGCCGGAAACGTGAACAGCACGGCGCGGTCTCCCATCTGCACGGCGGCCGCCGAGCCGTCGCTGAAACGGGCTATGACGCTTCCGCTCCCGGGATTGACTCTCATGAACCTGTAGAAGCGGATGTCCTCAAATGGATTCTCGTCCGACTCAAACTTGGCGAAGACGGGGTGGTCGCGCTCGAACCTGTCTATGGAATAGAAACCGCTCTCGCCGCCGTAGACATCTTCGATTGCCGCGTCCCCGAGCACGGGGAGGAGGTTGCGATTGTAAGCGCCCGTGTCCACGCGGTTTCCGAGGAAGACTATCACGCTCCCACCGCCCTCCATAAAGCTCGAGACGGCTTCTATCTCCAGAGGCGCGAGCCTGGGGACATTGCTCAATATGAGGATGTCTATTCCGGCCAGGTCCGCGCTGCCGAGCCCGCCCTCCTCTATCTCTACAGGCCTCAAGAGGCCCCCGCCCTCTGGGCTGAGGGCCGTTCTCACGTAATAGGCGTCGCCCACTATGCCGACCCGGCGGGTGCGCGCCTGCAGGGCGAAATACCTCACGTCGTCGGCTTCAAGCCTGTCAGCCGCAAGCCTCACATCCCCCCACAGAATGCCCGCCGCCGGTGGCAGCCTGAATCTCTCGCGCTCCTCCGCACCGTCGCCTGGCGAGAAAACCGCGCGCTCGAGCAGGTTGCCCTTGAGAGAGACTTCGGCGACGCGCCCCTGCCCCGACTCGCTGTTGTACCTCTGGAAGTCGGCGTCCATATAGAGGTCGTCGGTTCCGGACGGTATGCGGAAAGAGAGGTCCTTGACGCAGGAGTTGGGGATCTCCTCGCCGACGTCCACAACCAGAAGCTTCGCCCCCGACCCCGATCCGTCGATCTCATCCGGCGTGCTCGGCCATCCGGCGCGCTGCATGTCCGATACCAGGTATATCTCCCTGTTGATGTTGGCCGATTCCTTGACGATAGCCGCCGCCCGCCGCAGAGGCGTTACGAGGTCGGTGCCGGAAAACGTCACTTCCGCCTCCGCAACCTGCCGCGCGAGCTTCTCCATGTCGCCCGTGCCGGTTTCATTTACAGGCATACCGCCCGAGGCCCCTGTAAGGATGTAGACCTCGTCCTTTCTGTCGAAGTAGTCCAGGAGCTCAAGCGTCCTCTCCCTGGCAACCTCGAAGACCACCCTGTTTCCCTCCCTGCGGCCCATGCTGTAGGAGTTGTCCAGCACGATCACGGCAGTCGTCGGCATATGGCCGCTGGCTGCGCTCCCGCTCATCAGGGTCGGCCTGGCCAGCGCCAATGCGATGAGGAGCACTATGAGCGTCCTTATGATGAGGAGGAGAAGTTGCTTGATGCGGAAGCGCCTGGTCTTGCGCCTGAGCATCTTGCGCACGAACTCGAGCGACGGGAACTCCTCAATCCTGACGCGCTGCCTGTGGAGGAGATGTATGATTATCGGCAGCGCCGCCGCAAACGCAGCAAACAGGTACAGCGGGTTGAGGAAGTTCATCAGCGCCTCGCCTATCCCATCCTCTGCCGCTTCTCCAGATAGGAGAAAAGCGCAACGTCGAAAGTGGTTTCAGTGTTTATGGGGACATAGTCGATGCCACTCTGCCTGAGCACCGACCTGTAACGGGAGATCCACGAAGATACCTGGCTCCTGTATTCCCGCCTTATGTCCCACGGGACAGCCGGCACCTCTTCGCCCGTTTCCATGTCCCTGAGTATTACCTCGTTTTCGAAAGGGAAGCTGACCTCGTAGGGGTCTAGCACGTGGAAGACGATAACCTCATGCTTCCTGTGCCGGAAGAGCTTGAGGCCCCTCACGACCTTGTCCTCGTCGTCCAGGAGGTCGGATATCACGATGATGAGACCGCGGCGCCTGACGCGCTGTGCGAGCTCGTAGAGGCTCATGCCGAGATCGGTCTCCTCGGCCGGCGCGATGCCGGTCAGCTCCTTCAAGATGGCGTGGAGGTGCCTCCCAACCGAGCGCGGCGGTATGTACTTGCGGATCTTGGTGTCGAAGGTGAGAAGCCCGACCGAGTCCTGCTGCTTGAGCATGAGATACGCAAGCGAGGCGGCCAGGTAGCAGCCGTACTCCAGCTTCGAGATGCCGTCGGACTTGTACCCCATCGACCCGCTGGCGTCCAGTATGATGTACGCCCTGAGATTGGTCTCTTCCTCGTATTCCTTTATATAGAAGCGGTCGGTCTTGCCGTACACCTTCCAGTCGATGTGGCGTATGGGGTCGCCCGGCATGTACTGCCTGTGCTCGGCGAACTCCACCGAGAAACCCTTGTAAGGGCCCCTGTGAAGCCCCGTCACGAACCCCTCAACCACGAGCCTCGCCTTGACGTCGATGCCCTTGAGCCTGGAAATCACGGCGGGGTCGAGGTACTTCCTGTAAGCCTCAGTCACCCTTGACCTCTGGTATCTCCTCGAGAAGCTTCTTTGTTATGTCTATGGTATTGACGCCTTCGGCTTCGGCATTGAAGTTGGTGACGATGCGGTGCCTGAGGACGGGCTTGGCCACCTTGCGCACGTCCTCACATGAGGGGGCGTAGCGTCCCTGGAGAATGGCGCGCGTCTTGGCGCCCAGTATGAGATACTGGCTCGCCCTCGGCCCCGCCCCCCAGCTCACCCAGTCGGTTATGAAGCCCGGGACATCGCCCTTGCCGGGCCGCGTCGCCCGCGCAAGCCTTACGGCGTACTCAACCACGTGCCTGGGAACCGGCACCCTGCGCACGAGTTTCTGAAGCTCGATTATGTCCGCGGCCGTGAGCACGACTTCAAGGTCGGGCGCATAGGCGCTCGTCGTCGTCTCGACAATCTCGATTTCCTCGTCATAAGCCGGGTAGTCAACATATATGTTGAACATGAACCTGTCGAGCTGGGCCTCGGGAAGCGGGTAGGTCCCCTCGAGCTCTATGGGGTTCTGCGTCGCCAGCACGAAGAACGGGAGGTCGAGCTGGTATGTTTCGCCCGCCGCCGTAACCTGGCGCTCCTGCATGGCCTGAAGCAGAGCCGCCTGGGTCTTGGGAGGCGTCCTGTTTATCTCGTCTGCGAGCACTATGTTGGCGAACACGGGGCCGTGCACGAAGCGGAAGCTCCGCTTGCCCGTCGTGCGGTCCTCTTCGATGATGTCGGTGCCGGTGATATCGGAGGGCATGAGGTCGGGCGTGAACTGGATGCGGCTGAACCTGAGGTCGAGCACGCGCGATATTGTGCTGATGAGAAGCGTCTTGGCGAGCCCCGGTACTCCCACCAGCAGGCAGTGCCCGTCGGACAGGAGCGCGATGAGCATTTCCTCTATTACCCTGTCCTGACCCACTATGACCTTCTTGACCTGGCCGAGTATCTTCTCCCTGGCCCTGTTAAGATCCTCAACGGCCCTGATGTCCCGGCTCTCCTCATGCTTCTCGTTCACAGGTTCCCTCCCTCAATCGACTATGGCGAATTTTCTCGTTCCGGTTTGTATGGGCGGCGCGGTCATAAGCGCGCCCTTAACCCAGTACCTCCCCAGCCTCGGAAGCCTCCCGCCGGCCAGCCTGCCGTCCCAGGTGTGCTCATAAACCACCGAGTCCCCGGGTGCGACCGCAAGGCGCCCCACGGCCCCTGCGAATGTCCTCTCCTCCGACCACGCCCACACGGGCTCTTTTACTTTGGTCACAATAAAGTCGAATCGCTGCCCGGTGGGAAATGTGAAACATAGCGTCCGCTCCGTCTCGTTTCTCACGACGAGCTTCATGGGAATGGGCTCGAGGGCCGCATATCCCATCTCCCTTAAGTCAACATAAGCTGTAACCGAGTCGGCTCCAACCTGTTCCGCCGGAGCGGCTTCCCCCTCCACGCCCTTCTTTGAACCACATGAGATGGTTGCGAACGCTGCGGCCAGGCAAATCCCGGCCATTAGAACCACCCGCAGTCGCGAAGAATATGCCATTTGCCGCGCCTTTTCAATTCAGGGGATTGCCCGAACGGTAAGACTTCTAACCTCGAAGGTAACAGCCGCGGTTAAGGCCTGTCAAACCATATGAAGTCCCGTCGGTGGCCGCATACGACGACCGGGTGGTGCATGTGGTGTGGCATGACAGCAGGAACGGCAACTTCGAGATCCACCACAACACGCACAACGGAACGGCCTCGACGGGCCCGGCCGCGATGGGAGGCCGGTTTCCACCGGAGTCTGCTTCGTAGAAGTCGTATCGGGTAACGTGACATCAACCGCAAAGGTGGTGCTGCTGGGGTGGGCGGCACGGCGAATGGCGCCGCCATATAACGAGACCTTTATAACACCCGTTCCTGAACCGCACGCGCCTGATTCCGTTCGGGAAGCAGATTTACAGCCCATCCGGGGTTAACCTCCCATGAAGTCTCAAGGTGTGGAAAACGCTTACGATTTTGCTTGTGGCGTTATGCATAATCCAATGAAATTAAAGCCGTTAGCGGCTTATCCACCTGGCGGGGTGTTTTATCCACAATTCCACATAACTCCCGGTCAAAACCCCCTTGAAAACCGCGGGAGAACTCTGGTATATGCTTGAGGTGGCGCCGGCCTCTGGGCCGGCATTCGGATACTCAAAAATGAAGGAGGGCGCCATGTTAATGAGAGCCACCGCTCTCGCATTCGTGCTGATAGCCACCGCTCTGGCCGGCTGTTCGAGGGACGCCGGGGACGTGGTGGAACTCAGGCACTATCCCATAGACAATCTCGAGGGGGTGATAATGGCGGGTTGCGTGGAATTCGACGACAGTATGCCCGGGGACGGGGGCGGCTCAATCCGCGTCGCCACTACCGAGCCGACGACCTTCCGCCTCTATGAGACCGGAGATATCGACGTCGAGGACGCGCGCCTCATCTACCAGGCCAGGCTGAGGACGCGGGGCGTGGAGGGAAGGGTATATCTCGAGATGTACTGCCATTTCCCCGGCGCGGGCGACGCCTTTTCGCGGGGCCTTGAAACGCCGCTTACGGGTAACACGGACTGGGTGACCGAAGAGATCCCCTTCTTTCTGAGGAAGGGGGAGAACCCCGATAACATCAAGCTCAACCTCGTCATAGACGGTAGCGGCACTGCCTGGATCGACGATATCCGGCTTCTCAAGGGTGCGCGTTAGCGAAAGTCCGTATAATAGGAGTAAAGATGCATTAAATCAGGCGACGCCGGCGCGCAGCAGAGGGCGGAACCGGCTGGTCGCAGGGAGACGGTCCCGAAGCATGCCTAATCCGCATTTTGGAAACATAGGCGACATATGGAAGCACCTTCCGCTGGCCACCATACTCGCTCTCGAGCGCCCGGGAAGATACTGGGAATCGCATTCCGGGTCCGCCAAATACACTCTCTCCAGGAGCCCGGAGCGCGACTACGGAATCTTCTACTTCCTCAAGAACGTCAACCGGTCGCAGGCGCTGCGCACCTCCGCCTACAACCGCACGCTCGAGGAGCTGGAGGGCATGAACGGCAGCGTGCCCACGTATCCCGGCTCCCCGCTCATCGCCATGATGCTGCTCAGGAACACGGCCCGGAGCTTCATATTCTGCGATATCGACGCCGCCAGCCTGGCCTCTATAGCCCAATGCGCCGCCTGGGTCGGGGTGGACGAGGACAGCGTGCGGTGTATCAAGGGAGACGGAGTGGAGGCCCTCCAGGAAGAGCTAGAGAGAGCACATAAGGGTGAGATTATCGATACCCTCGTCTTCATAGACCCCTTTGACCCGTTTGACGGGCTCGATCTCGGCATGTCGCCAATGAATCTTTTCTGCCTGGCGACGCAGGCCGGGGCAAAGGCGGCGCTGTGGTACGGCTTCAGTTCCGGAAAAGAGAGGATCGCCTGCTGGGACGATATGCTCAAGACCCTGCGCGCCTACGAGATCGACTCGTCCGGCGCCGTATTGTGGTGCGGGGAGATCTGCCTTAAGGTAATGGGCGATCCGGGCTTCACCCTGAATCCCGGCGTCATGGGATGCGGCCTCCTCACGGCCAATCTGGGCGAGGAGATTACAGGGGCCTGTACGGCGCTCGGAAACGAGCTTTCCCGCATCTATGAACGTGCCATGTTCCCATCGGGCCATCCGGGAACATTCGACTTCAATACCGTTTCCATTTGGTAGGACTTTATCCGCAACACGCCTCTGGATTTTCAGGGGCGGGGGTGCTATACTTTTAAACCGCGCAGAGCACTTCGCGTATGTCTGCACTCCGAAGGGAATCGGGGGTGCAAATGGAAGCACTCGCAGGGCATGGCATTCACTTCAAAAACCTCCATCCTCACGATGTCCGCGATATGTTCTCTCTCTGCCAGGGCTGTATATACTGGGAAATGCCGCGGCAATTCGCGACGCGGCCCTCCTTCGGTGAGATGCTCCGCATGAAGACCGAATGGCTCACCCGCCATTGCCGGAGCCGCATTCTCGGAAAGGTCGCCAGGGAGAACGGCGACCTCCTGGCCTTCACCCAGTTCGGACCGCCCGAGCTCTATCCCCAGAGACTGACATACGACGCCGGACCCGTAAGCAGGGATGCCATGCTTATAACATGCGTCTTCGTCGGGCCCAGGTGCAGGGGAAAGGGCCTGGCGTCCGAGCTCCTCTGGCTCACCGAAGAAGTCGCGGGCCAGGTGGGCTATTCGGCCCTTGAGGCCTTCGCGCGGTGTAATTCGAGTAACAACCCGGCCGGCCCGGTCGAGCTCTACTTGAGATGCGGATTCCGTGTCCTCCACGACCACGAGGACTTCCCGCTAATGCGCAAGGACCTCCCGCCGCGGAAGAAACTGACGCTCATATCGGCAGAGGCCGCCTGCATGATTTGACCGAGCGCGGCCTACCGCTCGCGGACGATTTCCTTGACGCGCATGAGGCGCGTCAGGTTGCCGCGCTCCATCTCGGAGAGCTTCATGGAGACGTAGCGAATGGTCTCCTCGAGATTGGGGATGAGGATGTATTCGAGGGCGTTGACGCGGCGGCGCGTCCGGGCGATTTCATCGCCGATGAGCTCAAGCGCCTTCTCCTTGGAGGCAAGCTCCACCATACGGCCCAAGGCCTTTTCCATCGCCATGAGGGCCGTATCGAGCTCGGCGGGAGTCGAAGCCAGGCCGTAGGAAGCCACCTTACCTTCGGACTTGAGCTCGAATACCGGGACGACGAGATTCATGACGCGCTGCTGCCCCACCTCCACGTTGGTCTTGCGGGTGGGTAGGCTCACGGCCGTCTCCACGACCTCGCCGCCTCCGACGGAGCGCGCCACGAGGAAGCGCTTGAAGGACTGCTCCAGCTCCTCCTCCACGCTCATGCGAAGCTCCTTTATCTGGCCGACGAGGCCCATGAAGCGTTTCATGAGCTCGTCCTGCTTGTCCTTGAGGAGCTTGTGGCCGCGCCTCGCCAGCGAGAGGCGCTTGCGGAGCCTCAGGAGCTCCATTCGTGTCGCGTTTACCGCTAATCGCATCGGCTATGCCGCCTCTTTCTTCCCGGGTTCGGCTTCCCCGGTCTTCCCGGTCTTCCCGGTTTCGATATCTTCGATCTTCTTGAACCTGGGCAGGTATTTGTCGATCCACTCCTGGCGGATCCGCTTGAGCTCCACGGTCGGGAACCTGGAGAGGAGCTTCCATCCTAGGTCGAGTGTCTCGTCGATGGTCCTGTCTTCGTATTCGTCCTGGGACACATACTGCATCTCAAAGTCCTGCGCGAACTTGAGATACATCTGATCCATTTCGCTCAAGGCGGCCTCGCCAAGAATGACCGCGAGCTCCTCGGCCTCCTTGCCCCTCGCGTACGCCGCGTATAGCTGGTTGAAGAGGTCGGCGTGGTCCTCGCGCGTCTTGCCCGCCCCGATACCCTTGTCCTTGAGACGCGAGAGCGACGGCAAAACGTCGATCGGCGGCGACACCTTCTTTTTGTTGAGTCCCCTGGAGAGGATCACCTGCCCCTCCGTGATGTAACCGGTGAGGTCGGGAATGGGATGCGTCTTGTCGTCCTCCGGCATGGTGAGGATGGGCATGAGCGTAATTGAGCCCGGCGAGCTCTTGAGCTTACCGGCCCTCTCGTAAATCGTCGAAAGGTCCGTATAGAGATAGCCCGGGTAACCCCGCCTTCCGGGGATCTCCTTCCTCGCCGCGGATATCTCGCGCAGGGCCTCGCAGTAGTTGGTCATGTCCGTGAGAATCACGAGAACATGCATGCCCTTGGTGAACGCCAGGTACTCGGCTGTCGTGAGCACGAGCCGCGGCGTCGCCGTACGCTCGATGGCCGGGTCGTCGGCCAGGTTCATGAATAGAACCGCCCTGTCGATGGCGCCCGTCTTCTGCATGTCGGAGATGAAGAAGTCGGCTTCCTCGAAGGTGATTCCCATGGCGCCGAAGATGACGGCGAATTCCTCTTCAGTGCCGAGCACCTTGGCCTGTCGCGCCACCTGCGCGGCCACGCGGTTATGAGGCAGGCCCGAGCCCGAGAAAATGGGCAGCTTCTGCCCGCGCACCAGGGTGTTGAGGCCGTCGATGGAGGAAAGGCCGGTCTGGATAAACTCTGCAGGATAAGCTCTCGCGGTGGGGTTGTAAGGGCTGCCGTTTATGTCCCTTCTCTCCTCGGGTATGATCTTGGGGCCGCCGTCGATGGGGCGCCCCAGTCCGTCGAATACCCGCCCGAGCATATCGGTCGAAAGGCCGATCTCGATGCCCTTGCCGAGGAAGCGGACCCTGCTCTCGAAGACGTCCACGCCCGAGGTACCCTCAAACAGCTGCACGAGTGCCTTGTCCCTGTCCACCTCCAGAACCCTGCCGCGCCTTACCTCTCCGCTGGGGAGCACGACCTCGACGATCTCTTCGTACTTGGCTCCCTCTATCTCCTCTACGAGGACAAGCGGCCCCGTGATATGCCTGATTGTGAGGTACTCTTTTAACATCGCTGTTCTCCTCGTTACCCTGCGTGTGCGCTTGCGAGTGATTCCATCTCTTTGTCTATCTCTTCCTTAATGCCCTTTATCTCGGGCATCTTGTCTTCCGGTACGTACTTGGCCCTGGCGATGCTCTCCCTGACCGCCATCTTCTCGATCTGCTCCACGGGCACTCCCCTCGCCACGGCTTCCCTTGCGGCTTCGCCGAAGTAGAGGCAGAGCTTGAGCATCTCGAACTGCTTCTCGAGCGAGGTGTAAGTGTCGACTTCATGGAAAGCGTTCTGGTGGAGGAAGTCCTCGCGGAGCGACCTCGCGACCTCCAGCGTCAGCCGGTCGCCGGCCGAGAGGGCCTCCACGCCTACCAGCCTCACGATCTCGGCGAGGTCGGCCTCTTCCTGCAGAATGCGCATGGCCTCGCTGCGCATCTCCACCCAGTCGGGGGATATATTGTCGGTAAGCCAACCGTCTATGTTCTGGTAGTAAAGCGAATAGGAGTTGAGCCATGAAATTGCCGGGAAGTGGCGGCTGTACGCCAGATGGGCCTCAAGGCTCCAGAACACCTTCACGACCCTGAGCGTCGCCTGGACGACGGGGTCGGAGAGGTCGCCGCCGGGGGGCGATACCGCGCCCACCGCCGACAGCGCGCCCTCGCGGTCGTCGTTCCCGAGGCAGGAGACCCTTCCCGCCCTCTCGTAGAACGCGGCGATCCTTGCGCCGAGGTAGGCAGGGTAGCCCTCCTCGCCGGGCATCTCCTCAAGGCGTCCCGAGATCTCGCGCATGGCCTCCGCCCAGCGCGACGTCGAGTCGGCCATTAGCGCCACGCTGTAGCCCATATCCCTGAAGAATTCGGCTATGGTGATGCCGGTGTAAACCGAAGCTTCCCGCGCCGCAACCGGCATGTTGGATGTGTTTGCGATGAGCACCGTGCGCTTCATGAGGGGCTCGCCGCTTCGCGGGTCCTTGAGTTCGGGGAACTCGAGCAGCACGTCGGTCATCTCATTGCCGCGCTCGCCGCAGCCCACGTAGACGATGATCTCGGCGTCGGCCCACTTGGCGAGCTGGTGCTGGATGACCGTCTTGCCCGAACCGAAGGGGCCCGGAACACATGCCGTCCCGCCCTTGCCCACTGGAAAGAGGCCGTCCACAACACGCTGGCCCGTCGATAAGGGCTCCACCGGGGCGAGCTTCCTCTTGTAGGGCCTGCCGACGCGCACGGGCCATTTCTGGACGAGCGTCAGGTCCTTCGGCCCGTCTTCCGTCTCTATCTTAGCGATCTTCTCCTCAATCGTGTAGTCGCCCTCTTTGAGGCCGGAGATTTTTCCCTTCATCCCGGGCGGCACCATGACCTTGTGAACGACCAGCACGGTCTCGTCGACTGTGCCGATGATGTCGCCCTCGCTGACCTCGTCCCCGTCCTTCACCGTGGGAACGAAATGCCACTTCCTGGTTTTGTCGAGCGCGGGAACGTCGACGCCCCGGGTAATGTAGTCCCCGACCTCTTCTCGTATCACGTCGAGCGGGCGCTGAATGCCATCGTATATGGCCTCTATAAGGCCCGGGCCGAGGTCCACCGAAAGCGGGGCCCCGGTTGGATAGACGGGCTCGCCCGGACCGATGCCCCCGGTTTCCTCATATACCTGAATTGAAGCCTGGTCGCCTTCGAGCTCGATGATCTCCCCGATAAGCCTCTGGTCACTCACCCTCACCACGTCATACATCTTGCTGCCCCTCATCCCCTCGGCAACCACAAGCGGGCCGGCAACCTTCACGATTCGTCCTGGCTTCAGCTCTTCCACGGAAGACCTCCCATTTTCCTATTCAATCTTGAGTATGTCGGCGCCCAGCGCGTTCTTTAAGATTCTCGACAGTTTCCGGAGCCCGATCTTCCTGGACCCGGCGCTCGACGGGACGAGCACTACGCTGGGAAGACTCTCCGCGGCCGATTCGGCTATGATGTCCGCCACGGATTCATTTATGTCCTCGGTTACGAATATCACCGCATGTTCTTTCTTTTTTACCAGGCTGCCGAGCGTTTCCCTGGCCTCGTCCGGAGTCGCCACCGGAAACGCGGATATGCCGAGCCCCTCGAAGGCGACCACGGTCGCCCTCTCACCCACGAAAGCGAGCTTGCTAGAAGGCATCGGGTATACGCTCCTTTATGGATTCCGCGGGCATGTCTTTTTCCTTTGCAGCCAGAATCAGTCTCAATGTCTTTATCTCGCTCTTCTTCATGAGCGCATAAGCCATCACTATCTCGAAACCGAACGTGAAGTACTTGGAGAGTTTCAGGAATGAGACTATGTGGTTGTCGATTTCCCTTTCAAGCGGCACGAAGGACCCGCTGGCAGAGAGCGCCGCCCACCCCTTCTCGATCAGGGGCCTGTACGGGCTGAACTGGAAGCGCGCCAGGACCTCTTCGATGGGGAGTTGAAACGTCGCCGTGAGGGCATCGAGGTTGACGCTGCCTCCCGGGTAGAGGAGGCGCTCCAGCACGCGCGGCTCGAGCTCGATGTTCCTCGCGCGGAGAAACGTCCTCATATTCGCAAGATCTATCTTCACCTGCATGAGCGTCCTCAAGTACGGCACGTTGTGATCCCCCGCGACCTTGAGGAAATGCGCGAACATGACTCCGTCGACGGCCGTATCGACCTCGGCAGGGTCCGACGTTTCCGCCCATGCCGCGATGCCGCGAGCCGCGGCTTCGTTAAGCGGCGCCGGGATGCGCTCCGGGGTCTCGCCTTCTATGAGCTGCTTGATCTCGAGCACGGGATACTTGCCGAGATCCATGTACAGGAGCGACAGGTCCCGGCCCGCGAAGGACTCGCGGAGCAGCACCTTGAGATTGTTGAAGTCGTATTCGAGCCTGAGGACATCGCTCAGCAGCTCATCCATCGAGAGAGAGTCCACGAGCCGGAGCACCCTGGCCTCCTCGTTCCTCAAGAAGGCCTCATACCCGACCTCTTCGATCTCCTCGAGATGCTCACCGTAGGCCGTATCGGCGAGAAGCCTCATACACTCCTCCACGTCCTTCGCCTCGGCGAGCCGCTCCATGCGCTGTTTGCCGATGAGCTTGAGCTCGAGGGCGCGGACGCGCCCGGAGGCGAAAGCGTACCTCGCGTCATGGCTCGATATGGAATGCGCGTGTAAGTACCTCATCCGTACCTATTGGGCCTCCTTGAAGAGCGCGTTGGAAATCTCGAGCTCGGCGTCGTCCCTCATCTCGGCGATCATGGCCTCGAAGGTGACATTGGTCTCCTTCCGGCCGCTCCTTAAGACGAAGCCGCCCTTCATGGGTCTTGTGTCATCCGCGATCTTCACTTCACCCTTAAGCCCCTTGGCTCTGAGTTCCTTGTTGAGCCCGGCGAGGAAGTCGCCGCCTATCCCCTTCTTATCCTCCGGGGATAGCACGATCTCCTCGTCGCCCGTGACGATCACCTTGAGGAGAAGCGACCTGGTGAGCGAATACCCGCTTTCGAGGTCCTTAACCCGCAGCTCCTTCATGGCCTTCTCGAAGGCCTGGTCCATGAAGGTGCCCCTCTCTCCCAGAATGGCCTTGCGGGCGTCGAGTTCGCGTATGCTGATCTGCCTGCGGATGTGTTCTTTGGCCTCGGCCGCGGCGCGCGCCTCAGCGCGTTTCGTGATTTCCGCGGCCCTCTCCCGGGCCTCACCGGTGATCGTATCCGCCTCGGCCTTGCCTTCGGTGACTATCTTCCGCGCTTCCTCTTCGGCGTCCTTTATTATGCGGTCTCTCAGTTTCTGTGCTTTGCCTTGCTCCATAAGCTATGGCTCCAAGAGTTCTTACGGTTTAGCCGAGCTGAATACCCTGCAGGAGCAGAATAGTGGCCAGCAGGCCGAAAATGGCGTAGGTCTCGACCATGGCCGCGTAAATGACGCCCTTCATCATGGCGTCAGGGCGCTTGGCCGTGAGCTCGACACCCGCCGCGCTTGTCTTGCCCTGGTGAACTGCCGAGAAGAAACCCGCGATCGCCACCGGGAGCATCGCGAAGAAGATCTGAAATCCCTGCCAGTAGGTCAGGGATACAGCTTCGCCGCCCACGAACCCGAGCTTGATGATCACAAGGAACGTACCCAGCAGACCGTAAATACCCTGCGTTCCCGGCAGCGCCACTAGAATCAGGAGCTTACCGAAAAGGTCGGGCTCCTCCGCGAGCACGCCGTCGGCAACCTGGGCTGCGGTCGCGATTCCGATGGCCGAGCCCGTCCCGGCCAGGAACGCCGAGATGGCACCGCCGGCGATTGCCATTGCCAGTCCTATAGGATCCATTGAAACTCTCCTTCCCTATGTTCCTGAGTTTCAGTTCTCTTCTTCTACCAATCTCGTGAATTTGAGCTCTTTCTTAAACGGCTTGAAGGGTCTTCCACCTCCTTCGAAGAACTTGGGATAGAACTCCACATATTGCAGACGCGCCGAGTGGACGAAGCCGCCAAGCGCGTTCACGGCGAGATTGAATGCGTGGCCGCCTATAAGCACGGCGATCATGGCCGGGTAGCCCACAAAGGGTATGCCTTTGGCCATGCCCGCGACGACGTTTATAACCATGCCGATGCCGCCGGTCGCGAGGCCCAGCGCAAGCAGCCTGGTATACGAGAGCACGTCACCCAGGTAACCCGTGATGCCGTAGAGGTTATAGAACCCCCAGGCGAGTCTCGCGCCCGGGCTCTTGGAGGCCCTGTAAGAAAGCGCGATGATGCCCAGAGCCGCCGCCATGGCCGCGTACTTAAACACCGGCGTGTAGCCGGGCAGCACCACTCCCATTCTGGAAAGCGCGTAGAGTACCAGCGACCATAGCAGCACTATCCAGGTCAGCTGGTCGAATACGGCTGCCATGAAATCCCTGTGCCTCAGGTTCTCCACCATGGCGATAATGAGCCCGAAGGTGACCTGGATGAATCCCAGAATCAGGGCGAGACCGAACATGGTCATGGGGCTCTCGAAGGGGTCGAAGAGCATCAGCGACCTTCGCATGCTGCTGACCCAGCCCAGCCAGGACGGTATGGTATCGTCATTGAGACCGAACCAGCCGCCGGTCAGGGCGCCCATGAAGATGGTGAAGAGGCCGCCTATGAAAAGCAGCCAGAGCAGCTTGCGCCCGCCCTTCAGGTACTTCATGAGAACGAGCGAAAGCACCGCGAGCACGATGCCGTAACCCGCGTCGGTCAGGCAGAACCCGAAGAAGAGCGCGAAGAACGGCGCCGTCAGCGGAGTGGGGTCCACCTCCCTGGCCTGCGGCATGCCGTACATCTCCGTAATTACCTCGAAGGGCCAGAAAGACTTCCTGTTCTTGAGCGCGATCGGCGGGTCTTCGCCTTCCTCCGGCGAGATCCTCACGACTTCCACATCATCTATATGCTGGTCGAGGTCCCTGACGAGGGCGTCGAAGTCGCGCTCGGCTATCCAGCCTTCAAGCACTCCGGCCTGCCGGGTTGAACCGATGAGGCCGTTGGCATGAGACCTCATGGCCTCCTGGGAGTAGTAATCGTAGGCCAGCATGAGCTTGGGCTTGTTGTGTACTATATTCTTGCCCTTCTCAACTATCTTCTTAAGGCTCGCCTCTATCTGGTTTACTTCGTCTCTCGCCTCGGCCACCCTGTCCTTTGCATAGCCGGTGTACCCTTCGAATGTCTGGGCGTCGAAGTCATTGTGCCTCAGCACGTCCTGTACGGAGTCCTCTTCCGACCTGTGGTAGAAGACAACGAGGTAGGCGTGGGATTCGGTTCTCTTTACGACCTCTATGTCAGCCGTCTCGCTCACCTGCTTGAGCTGCGCGAGAAGGTCCTCCGGCGTCCTGCCGCCGCCTATGAGGCCCGCCGCGATGCCGGCCTGGCCGCGGGCCGCAAGGTCCTCGAGCGGAGCGTCGACTTGGACCCACGGGAGGAGCTTCTCGATATCGTTCTCCCGGTGGCCGCGCCGCTGGCGGAGGTCGTTCCGCTCGTTTTCAATCTCCATGACGGCATTGAGGACGCTCTGGTAGTCGAACTTCTCCACGGTGGTCCTGAATTCGTCTTTATTGATGAGGAGCTTTCCGCCGCCCAGGCCGCCGAACATGCCGCCGCTTTCCTCGAACTCGGCAAGATCGTCGATGGCCCGCTTGAGGTCGGCGGCGATTCTCTCGGCGTCGCCGCCGGCCCCCATCTCGGAGGTCTCGAGGTCGTCGGCAAGCACGGTTTCCTTGAGGTCGAGAATCTGTACCTTGCCGCGGTCCTGGAGGTATGTGAGGAGGGCGTCCCTCTCGCCTATGGGGAAGAACACCGCGATTTTCTGCATGGGGGTGAGAGCCATTAATCTAACCCGTCATCTTGTTGATAATGATCTCGACGGCCTTGTCCACTCTGCTGGAGGCCTCGGCGCGAACGGCCTCGACGTCTCTGGCTTCGCGCGCCGCGATCTCCTCCACCTTGCCGGCGGCATCCTGCCTGGCCTTATCCAGAGCCGCCTTGACGATGCCCTTGCCCCCGGCTTCCGCGTCCTGGATTATCTTGCGCGCATCGTCCTTGGCCCTCGCGATGATCTCGGCTTTCTGCTTCCTGGCATCCTCGACGATGCCCGCCGCCTTCGCTTCGGTGTCTTTAATGCCGTCTATGATGTCCTTAACCATAGCCTTCCCCTGCAGACTGCTTGATAGAGTCCGGGTTAAATATCTTTAAGAGAGAACGGTGTTTACGAAGTAAGCCCACTATTTTTACTACGCCCTCCTGTCTATGTCAAGCTATTATGGGCCGGCCAGGCGCCGCGAATATTAGCAATCAGGGGGTCTCGGGGGCGAGGTGTTTCCGGCCCGACGGGTAACGTGCCCGCAGCCGCGTTTCGCGCCCGGATGGATTTTCTCTTAAATCCCATTAATTACCGGGGTTGACATGTGCCGACTTGTGGGTAGAATGCGTAAGTACGGTGATAAACAGGATGAGACAAGACACTTACGCAATCTTAACCGTACTTCTCATCACGCTTGTTGTCATCACGCGGCCCGGCCTCGCAGGAGGATCCCGGGCCGTTCCTCTAGTTGCCCCCGTCACCAGGACGTGGACTATTGATCCGGACTCGACCGCCCGCATGGGCCTCAAACCCGGTCTCGCGCTTCGGCTCAGGTTTGTCGAGACCGAGAACATCATCGGCCTCGGGGCGCCGCAGTTCCCTACGGCCATGGATGCGACGAGGATAAGGGCGCAGATATGGGCTGACGCGTGGTTTACCCCTCATGTCCGGGGCCGGTTGCAATTCAATCACGAGCGCATTGACTTCGAGCACTGCGATACATGCAACGACAAGGGGAACGAAATAGTCATCGAGAACCTCTACATCGAGGCGTTCGACATCGGCGGCGCCCCGGTGGGGATGCGCATCGGCCGCCAGAACCTCTTCTACGGCGACGGCCTCGTCATATGCGACGGCACGCCGCTGGACGGCTCGCGCACGCTCTACGTCAATGCGGCCCTGCTCACATTCGCCGTACCGCAGTGGGCCGTGGACATCTTCGCCGGCTTTAACCAGGAGAAGGAAGACCTTCTGCCCGCTATCGGCGACGAGGGCATGCAGCTGGTGGAAGCAGACGAATGCCTCATGGGTATATACGCCAGGACCATGCCTTACCGCGGTGAGCAGAGGTCTTTTACCTTCGAGCCGTACTTCATCATAAAGCGCGAGCGCGAGGAGAGATGGCAGGACCGCATCAGCACGATCGGAGGCAGGATAGTGGTCCCCAGGGAATACATGGAGCTCCGCGCCGAAGCGGCTTACCAGACGGGCCACCTCCACCACGACTACAGCACATCGGGAGACCAGGAGGCCAAGAACATATCTGCCTTCGGGGGCACCGCATACCTGGACTTCATGATTAAGAAGTACTGGAATCTCAAGGTCGGCGCGGGATACGTATACCTTGCGGGCGACAATCTCAAGACCCACGGCAAGTCCGAGGGGTGGAATCCGGTCCTCGGCAGGTGGCCGCAGTGGAGCGAGCTTTACATATATACGCTCATACCCGAGGCGGGAGTGGCCTACTGGCAGAACGTCAAGTTCCCGCTGGTCGAGGCCAGGTTGGAACCATACAGGGGGTTTGTATTTGACGCACGGGTGTTGTGGATGTACGCCAACAGGGCCGACCCACTGGCATGCATTCCGCCGGATACGCAGTTCGACGAACCATTATATATGAAGCGCGGCAATCTCTACGCGCTCAAGTTTTCATACCGGGTGGGAGAACACCTGTCCGGGCACCTGCTCTACGAGCACTTTTCGCCCGGCGGTTACTACAATTGGCTGTGGGATATGTGCAGTATAACCGGAGATCCACGGGCGGCTGACTTGCTGAGATTCCAGGTCAGTTTCAACATGTAGTATGCAGGAGGGACTCGATGGCGCCTTACGGACTGCCGTGGTCCACTTTCTCCGCTCTCATCGTCACGCTTCTAAGCATAGGCATATCTGTAGTCTGGGCGATTGTCGACGCCCGGAGGGACAGGGGCGCATGACGGGCGCCCGCGGGGACTGATGGAACGACTCACATACATTGTAGTCCTGCTCGTCTATCTCGTCATTCTCGGCCTGGTAGGCGTCTTCTCTTCGCGGCGGCTCAAGACCTCCGCCGACTACGCCATCGGCGGCAGGTCTATAGGACCGTGGGTAACCGCCCTTTCATTCGTCGCCGCGTACTTCTCATCGGTGCTCATAATCGGAGGGGGCGCCTTCGGATATAAATACGGCCTTTCGACACTCTGGATAGGCGCCAGCAACGTCCTGGTTGGATGCGCCCTCGCGTGGATCATACTCGGCAAGCGCATACGGCGAATGACCGAGGAAACCGGGTCCATGACCATCTCGGAGTTCCTCGGCAAGCGATATGGCTCGCGCGCCATCATGATGTTCTCGGCGGCCATCATCTTCCTATTCCTGATCATCTACAACGTGAGCGTCGTAAAGGGCATGGCCAATGCCATACAGGTGCTCGTGGAGATACCCTACTGGGGAGGAGTGCTGGTCTCCGGGCTCATTATCGTGTTTTACGTTACCGTCGGGGGCTACCTGGCGGTTGTGTGGACGTCTTTCATACAGGCGTGGATAATGATAGGGGGCCTCATTCTTCTCACGCTTGTCGCCTTGAGCCGCGTCGGCGGAATGGCGACGGCCGTCGGACGCCTGTCGGCCATGGACGCCGGATTCGTTTCGACCCCGGGCCTCTGGGGATGGGCGGGGCTAATATCTTTCTGCCTGATAGTGAGCTTCGGAACCTGGGGCATGCCGCAACTGGTCATCAGGTTCTACTCCATCAAGAACGTGAGAATGCTGCGCATCGGCACCATCGTCGTGACGGTAGGAGGGTCGGTCGCGCTGCTTCCATATCTCAACGGCGCGCTCGCACGCATACTGCATCCCGCGGTGGCGAACCCGGACCTCGCCATACCCACTCTCACCAAGTCCGTCCTGCCCCCGATAGGCGCGGCCATATTCCTGGCGGGGGTGATCGCGGCGGGGATGTCGACCTTCGCCGGCGTGCTGATCATCTCGTCGACGTCTCTGGTGCGCGACATCACGGAGCATACATTCGGAAGGAAACTGACCCAGGCCGAGCAAATCAAGTATGCCCGCATCGCCAATATAATCCTCGGCGGCGCCGCGATCCTGATAGGGCTGCGGCCGCCGAGCCTCATACTGGTGCTTACGGCGTTCTCCTGGGCTGTGATCGCGTCCACCAATCTCTGGCCGCTGCTCTTCGGAATCTACTGGAAACGAACAAATCCCACGGCTACTCTCGTTTCAATGGTCGCCGGCGCGGGCACGGCCCTCGTCTGGACGCGCCTCGGAAACCCATTGGGCCTCCATGGCTTCATAGCCGGGACCTCGATCGCCCTCGTGATAATCGTCGCAGGTTCGCTGCTCTCCCGCACGGACGCCCGGTAGACCCCCCACGGGGCCGGCGGCCAGCACCATATGCAGCAGTCTGTAGCTACGCGGATTTACGGATGGTGCAGGTTCACATATTTACATATATTCTCAATGTGTATTCGCCCGGGAGGTAATTGTATTGGGCAAACCATGGCGGAATGCGTCATGTTTCCGTCCCTGTTTTTGCCCTAACAGACCCCTCAGTGACAATGATGAGGAATATACTGATAACGACATCGATCTGCGCGCTCGCCCAGCTCATAATATGCTGGATCCTGGCCACGCCCGCGCTGGCCTGTTCCATCTTCAGCCTGGCTGAGGGCGGCGCTGTCGTCTGCGGCCGGAACCTCGACCTCGACGGCCCCTTACCCGGCCATGTGATAGTCAATCCCAGGGGAATCACAAAGGCCATACTGCCCTGGAAGGGTTCGTGGCCCGTTGATTACGAGGGCGAACCCGAAACATGGGTGTCCGGATACGGCTCTATAACCTTCACCTGCTACGGCCGTGATTTCATCGAGAGCGGCATGAACGAAGCCGGCCTTGTAATCATGGAAACAAGCCTTTGGGCCGTCTACCCACCTGAAGACGACCGGCCGGGTGTTTCTTGTGGGCAATGGATGCAGTACCAGCTCGACAATTACGCAACCGTAGAGGAGGTGCTTCTGCACCTCGGCGACCTGCGTCCCGACGGTGAAGGGTGGCACTATCTGGTCGCGGATTCCACCGGCGTCTCCGCGGTTATCGAATACACCAACGGCGAGCCCTTCGTCATCGCGGGCGACTCGCTGGAGGTGCCTGCCCTCACTAATACGATGTACCGTCAGGCATATCCGCATATTGCCATGGACTCCGCGTTCGGCGGTGACACGGACATCGCCTCCGGCAGCGACTCCTATGCCCGCTTCGTCCGCATGGCCGCCCTGATGCGGGACTACGCCCCTCGCGATGGCGGACCTCCGGTACCTTACGCGTTCCACATTTTGGGCGAGATCTCATGCGGTCAGACCCTGCGCTCTGTGGTCTTCGACGCCACCGGAAAGAGCGTGTTCTGGAAGACGTCGTCGAATCAGGAGATACGCTGGCTTGAAATGGTATCTCTTGATCTGTCCGCGGGTGCCGGTGTCCTTACGATAGATGTGAACGAGGGTGCGCCGGGAGATGCGTCGAAGTCGCTCACATCATACAGTGTCGAGGCAAACCGCGCGGTAGTAATTCGGACCAAGGGGCCGGGAGCCCGGGACGCCCTTGGCCTGATCGCGGAATATCCCACCTCGGTGACGGCGCCTTCCGGGGCTCATTAGAGACATATCACCAGAGGTTCTCTCTGTTTCCAAGCTCCATGGTGATCTCGTAAACCAGCCGTGATATCTTCTCCGCCTTCTCATAATCCAGCTTCTCCGGGTCATCCGTCGGCAGGTTGACGTCGTCATGGTGGCCGGAGTAGAAGGAAACCGCAGGAATGCCTGCGGCATGAAACATCATGTGGTCACTGCTGCCGGTCTCGGTCTCAAACTTCAGGGGCCATGCCAGTGTCGAAGAGTTGACTTCCTTTATGAGCCGGGTGAATTCCGGTGTTATCCTGTCCGAGTCTATCGCGTAGTGGCTGCGATCTGCTTCGTTAGCGGGGGCCGTCCTGCCTATCATGTCGAGATTCACGTTTGCCACAATCTTATCAAGCGGGACGGGGCTGTCTGAAACGAAGTGCCGCGACCCGATACACATTGCCTCCTCGCCGGACAGAAGCACGAAGACCACCGAACGCCTGGGCGGCGACTTGGCCAGGACCCTGGCAACCTCCATTATGCCGGCGGCGCCGCTGGCGTTGTCGTCGGCCCCGTTATTTATCTCACCGTCTTCGCGTGGGGCCGTACTGTCGAGATGGGCGGTTACTACGACGTACTCGCTCTTGAGTTGCGGATCCGTGCCGTCGACCACCCCCACTACGTTCCACGTTAGAACCTTTTCCTCGCTAAACGTGCCTTCAAAGGTGAGGGTGACATCGCGGAGGTAAAAGCTCCCGGGGGTTTCCGGGCCCGGATGCCCCATGCCGGGCGGCAGCCGGTCCTGCCCCGCGAAGATTGCCTCGACAACCTCTGGCTTTATGGGACTCAACAGGGTGATGTGGATCGCGCCCGGTTGCCTGTTGTCGTATTCGAACTGGGGTATTGGCGCCTTTGACGGCAGGGCGTCCCACGCCTCCAGAATCATCTCATCGGGTAGAACGAATATGCCCGCCGCCCCCCTGTACATCAACTCCGCCATTTTCTTCATGATCGCATTCGGCGGCGCATACCTGGCATGTATTGCCTCGGGCAGGATTGGCTCGCCAGCGCGGGTTGGCACGCCCATCATTATGATCACAACCTTGTCCCTTACGTCGACATCACTGAGGTCGTCCCAGCCGTGATCTGGCTCGGAAATCCCGTAGCCCGCGAACACGACCTCAAGCTCCCGCTTCTCCCAGGGGAACATCTCGCCCTGAAACCAGGTAAAATCGTCTCCCTCGGAAAAAGTGGTACTGCCCTCGGCGGTCCTTACGGTCAGGCTTATGTCCCCGGCGGACCGCCGCCTGAGTACCGGTACCTCCTGGAAGTAGGACGCACCGCTCCCGTCCGCGGCGCCCGGCCGGAGTCCCGCCGCTACGAACTGGCTTTGGCCATAGCGCGCAGCGACCTCATACCCGGCATCCCCAACGTATCTCCCCTCCAGGGCGTCGGATGCCAGGAAGTAGACATGCCCGCGGATTGCGTCCGCCGTGATCATGTCCGCGGGGCCGGGCTCCAGGGCGACGGCGGGCAATGCGAATGCCATAATGGCCGCGCCAATAATCAAAAACAAGGCTCTGTGTGAGGATCTCATCTGTCCACCTCCGTTCCTGTCATGAACACGAATATGAGTCGGGTTTTGTTTCAGTTTTCCCCGGCGGGTGAATGGGTTTGCGGATTCGGCAGAATCTGGTAGTCTAATCATATAATCTGCGGGTAGAGAGACTCAGGCGGTGAAGGGCAATGCGGCTGGGAGGTGAGTGCAATGGCTTACATAGACATGACCCGTAAGGACGGCGTGGCGGTTCTCACGCTGAACCGGGGGAAAGTCAACGCCTTCAACGACCCGGTTGTGAAGGAACTCCGGACACTGCTCGAAGGGCTGGCAAGAGACGATTCAGTCGGGGCACTGGTTCTGACCGGTCACGGCAGGTTCTTCTCTTTCGGTCTCGACGTTCCCGAGCTCTATCTCCTGCCGCGGGAAGAATTCGCAGCTTTCCTGCGCGCATTCACGGGACTCTATACATATATATACACGTATCCCAAGGCCGTCATGGCGGCCGTCAACGGCCACGCGATCGCCGGCGGGTGCATGGTCGCAATAGCCTGCGACATGAGGCTCATGGCGGACGGGGGAGGAAAAATCGCAATCAACGAAATAACTTTCGGCTCGACAGTATTCTCAGGAAGCACGGAGATACTGCGCGCCTGCATCGGCCATCGCAACGCCGAGACGGTGATGATGTCGGGCGCGATGTTCGATCCCGCACAGGCGCTCGCGATCGGGCTCGTGGACCGCGTCGTTCCCGAGGAGGATCTCCTTACGGTCGCAATCGAGGAAGCGGCTACCATGGCTTCAAGGGATCCGGCGGCATTTCAGAGCATGAGGAGCCTTCTCCGCGGGCGCATCGCCGAGAGCATACTCAGTCATGAGGACGATTCCATTCGAGAATTCGTGGATATCTGGTACTCGCCATCCACAAGGGAGCAGTTGAAAAAGATAGTGATTCGGAACTGACGCATATGAGGGCACCGTTCCAGGTCTTGATCGTACCTTACCGCCGCTTGCCCCGGGGAGTCGAGTACGCCGTGCTCAGGCGCGCCGACCTGGGATGGTGGCAGTTCGTATCGGGCGGCGGAGAGGGCGACGAAACCCCGCTGCAGGCGGCCGAGCGAGAGGTCCTGGAGGAACTCGGCGTCGCGCCCCGCGGGAGGCTGCGCCGGCTGGACACAATCTCGTCTGTCCCCAAGGATGCCTTCAGTGCGTCTAATGAGTGGGGGGAGGGCATATACGTCGTCCCGGAGTATTGCTTTGCCATGGAAATCGCGAAAGAAAAAACTAGTATCTCCTCGGAACACACGGAGATGCGCTGGGTGGATTATGATGCAGCCCGCGACCTTCTCGAATGGGACGGCAATCGCACCGCCCTGTGGGAGCTCGGGGAGAGGCTTTCGAGAGGAGACCTTCATGAAGCGGAATAAGAGGCCGCTGGCCATAGCTCTAATGGCGCTCCTCGCCGCCGGGTGCGGCTCTGGAGACAGCTCCGGTAAGCATAATGAGGCCGCATCGGGATCCGGCGCCCCGGTCGAAGTCGTAAAGGGCTTCGCGGTGCATGGGCACGAGGTGCGCGCGTTCCGCCCGTGCGGCACAGACGAGGAAGTCTGGGTGATCGACAGAACCGGCGTGCTCTGGGATGTGCACAAAGACCTGGCGCTCGGCCGAGAGCCATATGAAGAGTTGTTCGCGGTAGTCATGGGGCGTTTCGGCCCGCCGCCCGAAGACGGATTCGGCGCCGAGTACGGCCGCGCCCTCGAGGTCACCGAGGTCATCTATGTGGCACTGGAGGGCTTCCGATGCAACCTCGACCTCGATTCGTTCCGCTACCGCACCTTCGGCAACGAGCCGTTCTGGTCCGCGTCGATTTCCCCGGACGGCATCGTCCTCAGGATGCCCGGGTATGAAGATCGTTCATGGACAGATATCGATGAGCGTCCCTTCGACGGCGGAGTTATGTTCTCAGCCGACGGCCCACCCGGCCAGGTACGCATCCGCATATTCGAACTGCCTTGCAGGGACACTATGTCGGGCGCATACTTCGCGTCGTCCGCCGAGATGCGGCTCGGCCAGGACACATTCAGGGGTTGCGCCCTGCCCGGCACCGCCCGGCCAGGTAACCGGAGCCAATAGGTCCGGGGCGTCCGCGGCATTGTCCGCTCTCCGGGCGCATACGGCTCCTGCAACGGCCCCGCAATAAGAAAGGTGTTGTCTGCGGTCTCCGCCCGGGTGTATCATTAGAGAAGAGCTGTTCACCGACACGATGGGCTAAGCCGGGACAATCAACAGCCGCTCTGGCTGTATCTGTCGCGATTGGTAATCATGCCTCTTACGTCTATGTATGGAGGTGAGACCATGCCGGAGGATGTGAGCATTCTCGAAGACCTCGGAATTATTCAGGTGGATTCATACGGAGAGGTCACAGAGGGAGACCTGCTCGCGTCCATGGAGGAAGTCCTCGCAATCCACAAGGCGAGGGGTTTCAGCAGGGTATTCGTCGATGCGAGCAAGGAGACGTCACTGCCCAGCGCTCTTCCCCTCCACCAGTTCGGGTCAGTACTCTCCGAGGATGCCACGGTTCTCAAATTCGCCGTGGTTGTCTCCGCCACGGTCAGGGAAGACCTGCGCTTTCTGGAGACAGTTACGCAGAACCGCGGGATGGAAGTCCGAATGTTCAACTCCCGCGACGAGGCTCTTGCGTGGCTGAAGCAATAGGTCTGCTGCCGGGCGAAAGCCGGGGAGAAAAGCGTGACGTTTCCCACCACGTAGAGGCGATCTCATATGCCGACGACACGCAGCGCACGCAAGAAGATCCTCACCGGTTTGATTGTAGCCTGCGCAATGATAGCGCTGCTCTTCGCCGTTACCATGTATCAGATATTCTCAAGCGTGCGCGGCCTATGCATGGCCGCGACTGCCGGACACGCCGGAGACAGTGTAGAGGCGCTGATCGCCCTCGTAGAATCGGACAGCGCATCGTTTCGGGAAAAGAACCAGGCCATCTGGGCGCTGGGCCAGATCGGCGACGACCGGGCCCTCCCTCTCCTTAAGAGACTGGACACTGACGAGGTACAGAGCAAGCCTTACAACGCCGACGCCTATATAGTCCAGTACTCCGTGGAGAAGGCGATTCACCACATAGAGAGCAGATTCAGCCTGACCCGCTGGATGTACCGCTGGCTCTGACGGCCCGCCGTCATCATCCCGCTTTTGCGCAGCCGCATACATGCCGATATACCGGGTGTAGTCAAAATCAATTCGCGGGAGGTGCGAGACAATGAAATCCAACTGCAAATGGTTGGCTCTCTTGCTTCTGGCGGCCGGAGTATTTTCCTGCGGGACTCCGGAGAACATTGAGGTCGGCGTGCAGGCCCCCATCCAGGTGAGCAAGGGCGATGAGTTCACGATAGTGGCGAGCGTAAGGAACACCGCGGCCGAGACGCAGAAGCTCGTTTGCCTCGATATCGCGGACACCTATCTGGACGGCATCGCCGTTCTCGGGACGGAGCCCGACTACACCGAGGCCTATCATGTGCCTATCTCAAACATGATGAGTTACACGCTCGACATTCCGGTGGCGCCCGGCAAGCAGGTCGATGTTCACATCCTCGCCAGGGCCGTGAAGAGCGGAGACTTCGGCGGCGAAATGGACTTCTGCATTAACTCCGATACGTGTTTCCTTACGGAGCTTGTGCGAACCGTGGTGGATTGACGGCGGCCTGGCGGAGTTATCCTGCGCCGTCCTCAGGACCCGTGGCGGCGATTTGGGTTCTAAGCCGCAATATGAGCAGAACGGCCGCGACGATAATCGCGCCGGAAACGACCAGGGCAGCGGGGCCGCCCGCGCGCGCCCCCTGGATCAGCCATATGTCATACTGCGCGGGACTGGTTGCGAATACGGCTTTCCAGTGGGTGACTATGGGCGAGAATAGATGTATGCCCGCCTCGGCCCAATCGAGCTTCTCGATTTTTATCCAGTAGTCATATACCGCGGTATAGTTAATGAAAATGGCGCCGAGCTGAACCACGAAACCAGCCACCCCGAGCACCGCCACCAACAGCCGGAACCCCCGCCCGCCGGCGAAGTGCATGTAGACTATGCCCGGCAGGATGAGCAGCGGTATCACGGGCAGATAGAAACGCGGCCCCCAGCACCATCCACCGTGCCAGGCCCACCATCTCGAGTAAAGCGCGAACATATATACCGTGACGGCCAGGATGAGCAAAAGGCGCCCCATGTGCTTCCTCGCGAAACACATTATTCCGAAGAAGAACAGAGCGACCGGCGGCGCGTAAAGAAAGATGCTGCGATAGGGGCTCACAAGATTATAGGCGACCCCTTTCAGAAGCGGGAAATCGAATCCCTTATCGAAGGCTGTGTGATAGCCCGACATGAGCACGCTCTCGAAGCGCACCCAGTTCAGAATACCGGCCCCTATCAGTCCCGGCAGAGAGAAGGCAACGTACATCGCGGCAAAGCGCAGGCCCTCTCTCTTCACCGGCGCAGCCATAGAAAGGTATACCGCGAATATCGCCGCTACGGGGGCGAAACTCATTCGCGTCAATATACCCGCCGAGGAGAAGAGGCCGGCAATCACGGCCCGTCTGTCCGAAAGGGCCGCTGCCGGGTCCGCGAGGAAGTAGAAACCGCCGAGAAGGCAGAGTGCAAAGAGGGGCTCGCCGAAGAGGTCACGCGAGTAAACCCAGAATGGTGTCGCAAAACCAAGCAAGAGGGCTCCCAGCAGGCTCTCCCGGGCCCGGACACCGAAGCCCCGGAGCAACATGAAAAAGACAAGGCAGACAGCGGCCGCCACGAACGCGTTCGTAAGAGCGGTGAAGAAGACTCTCGCCCCGTCCGCGTCGCTCACGCGCACGAGAGTCTGCGGCTCGGCCCTTATGAGCCGGCCCCCGTGCGGGATGACCACATACCGGCTGTAGGCCCTTACGGGCGCGCTGCCCGGGAATGCAGATTCGACCAGAGAGCCAGCCCAGTACCCGGGGAGGTTCGCAACGCTCTGCCCCACGCCGAGCTTGCTGTAGTGCCGCCCCCCGCGGCCCTCGACCGTCATCATCGACCGCGGCACGGAAAGGCTGTGGTGGCTGCCTATGGATTTCGTAACGGCGTAGTTCAGGTAGCTGTCGACTGTGTAGATGTGCCCGGCCGTTGTAGCCAGGTACAACACAAGGAAGAAAAGAAAGATGCTGAGACGCATCCTAAGGCTGCTTTGCTTTTTCTTCTTCCGGCTGCTTTACGATCTTGGGCTTAGGCGTATAGGTATCGGACTCCTTCCTCATCTTGGAGGAGCCTTCGAAGAACACGCCGTCCTCTATGACCAGGCTAACGCTTTCGACATCGCCCATCAGCTTCGAACCCGATTCGAGCTCGACCTTCCTCTTCGCGAAGATGTTGCCTTCAACGGTCCCGCTGACTACCGCGTGCGCGGCGTGAATCTCGCCCTTGACCGTGCCGCCCTTGCCCACGATAACCGTGTCGGATGCTTCAATCTTGCCGTCCAGCACGCCGTCAATCCTGAGAGTGCCTTTTGCTTCGACGTCTCCTGTGAACTTGCAGTTCTCACCGAGGATTGAGCTCACGGTGGCCTGGGTATCTCCAGCTTCCTTACCAAACATCTTAGTACCTCCGTCCTTAATTACCCTGTGACTTGCTGTGCCCCAAGTTTACATACAGTTCGGGGTCTTCCGCAATCCCATTTTTCAATACTGCGAAATGAAGATGGGGGGCGGTGCTTCGCCCCGTGTTGCCCACCCGGGCGATGACTTCCCCCTTCGCTACACGGTCTCCTTCCTCGACGAGCACTTCGTCGTTGTGTCCGTACATCGTCACAATAGAGTCATTGTGCTGCACGCGAACCACATTGCCATAAATATCATCCCACCCCGCGAAAGTGACCTCACCGTCCAGCGCGGAACGCACGGGCGTCCCCGTAGCGGCGACAATGTCCACCCCGGGATGAGACGCTTGGCCTTCGACGTTCTCCACATACCATCTCGATACCCAGCCCGCAGTCGGGATGATCATATCCGGCAGCAACTTGGTCTGATACAGGTAGACATCCCGCATGATCTCGTACGAATACCTGCGCGGCCAGGTAGGAACATATAAGGCGACGTCTGCTTCGCCTTCCTCGACTTCCCCCTCGGCCGGCACGAGGCCCGCCCATGACTCGATCCGCCGGCGCATCTCTTCAACCCTGGCCAGCTCGACTCTTATCTCATTTACCTTCTCCGCCTGCGCTCGCAGATTTCCGTTCTGCCGCTCCAGCCTCTCCACCTCCACGGTCAGAAGGGCGAGGCGGACATACGTGTACCCCGAGAAAGCCAGGCCGGCCAACAAGACCACCAGTATGACCAGGATGGCAATAGCGGCGTTGCCGGGTATACTGAAACTCACAGTCGTACCGGTGCCCCTTGGAGCCACGATCACCGAAAAGCCCTTGCCGAGCTCGGCGAGCAAAATCTTCAGCCTCGTAAGCAAATAGTCCCCTCCAGGGCTATCCCAGTGCCTCTATGATCCTGCCGAGGTCATCATCCGAGTAGAACTCGATCTCGATCTTTCCGTGGCCGCCGTGATTGCTGATTCTAACACGCGTGCCCAGTTTCCGCATCAGTCTATCCTCAATGCTCGTGATCTCCGGAGCGGTGCGCGTAGGCACCGGTTTACGCTTCGACTTCACCCGGAGCTTGCGGCGGACCAGCGCTTCCACCTGCCGCACAGACAGCCCGCGATGCGCCACGGTTCTGTATATCTTTATGATCTGCCGCGGGTCTTCCACGCTCAATACAGCCCGCGCATGCCCCACGCTAATCCTCCCGTCTTCGAGGCCGCGCTTGACTTCATCCGGCAGGTTCAGAAGCCTGAGCGAGTTGGTGATCGTCGCCCTGCTCTTGCCTATCCTCCGGGCCAGATCTTCATGCGTGAGGTTGAACCTCATAAGAAGCTCGCGATATCCCCTTGCCTCATCCACCGCGTTTAGATCCTCCCGTTGGAGGTTCTCAATGAGAGCTATCTCCAGAGCTTCCGAATCCGATACGCGCATCACCACCGCCGGTACGGTCCCCAGACCGGCGAGCTTGGCGGCCCGCCATCTCCGTTCACCCGCCACCAGCTGGAACCCGCCGGCATGCCTCCGCACGATTACGGGCTGCAGCACGCCTTTCTCCGCGATCGATTGCCTGAGGTCTTCGAGTGATTCCTCTTTCATGGTCGACCGCGGCTGATACGGGCTGGGCCCGATCTCGCTTACGTCTATTTCAACCACATGCCCCCTTACTTCCAGCCCGCCGGCCTTAAGATCCGGTATTATCGCCTCGAGTCCCTTACCCAGAGCCTTTCTACTCACTTGCCATCACCTCCTTCGCGAGTTCCTGATAGTTCTTCGCTCCCTGGCAAAGCACGTCATAGAGCATTATCGGTTTGCCAAAGCTCGGAGCTTCGCTCAGCCGCACGTTCCGCGGAATCACTGTCTTGTAAACCTTTTCCTGCAGGAATTTCCGCGCCTCTGACTCCACCTGCTGCGACAGGTTGAGCCGGCTGTCGTACATTGTCAGCAGAATTCCCTCTATGTAGAGGTCGGTGTTGAGATTGCGCTGCACGAGTTTTACGGCGTTCAAGAGATGCCCCAGGCCCTCGAGCGCATAGTATTCGCACTGTATGGGGATGAGCACCGAGTCGGCGGCGGCGAGCGCGTTGACGGTCAGCAATCCGAGAGACGGCGGGCAGTCGACTATGATGTAGTCGTAACTGTCCCTGACGGGCTCCAGCGAGCGCCTCAATCTCATCTCCCTTGCCATCATCCCGACAAGCTCCACTTCGGCCCCGACAAGGCGTTGATGTGACGGCAAAAGGTCGAGACCCGGCACCGCGGTTTTCATAACGGCCTCTTCAACCGGCAGATCGTCCACCAGCACCTCGTAGACACAGGGCGCATCCGTCTCGCCGACACTGACCCCCACACCGCTACCGGCATTGCCCTGCGGGTCCACATCCACGAGAAGTACCCTGCGCTCGGCTACCGCAAGAAATGCCGCCAGATTGATCGCCGTCGTGGTCTTGCCCACGCCCCCCTTCTGATTGGCTATGGTGATGACCTTTCCCAAATCCCTACCCCCTCTCAGATGCGTTTCGTCGCTATCGCGAATTTCCTCAATGGGTTATAGCGTTCATGCAGCGGGCTGCCCATAACTGAGATCGATGCGCCGCCATGGGCGAAGAAATATCTCCTGGCCGCCTTTACCTCGCTCCGGCACCTGCTGCCCTTGTAAGCCGCGAGGGCCCCGCCCGGTCTGAGCAGGGGAAGACACCATTTCAGAAGAAGATTGAGTCCCGTAACTGCCCTGGCGAGAATGAGGTCGAAGGATTCCACGTATCGGCTCACGAATTCCGTGTCGTCAACCCTCCCAACCTCGAAATCGTTCTCCGGACCCGCCACCGCGCATGCTTCCTCCAGAAATTCCGCCCTTTTGCTCCGGCCATCGCAGATAAGCACATTGACCCAGGGACATACTGAGGTGATCGCCAGGCCCGGCAGGCCGTTGCTGCCGCCGATGTCTAGAACGCGCAGGCTGCGCCGGGGCGAGATGACGGGGAGCAGGGAGAGCGAATCCGCGAAGTGATACGACACCAGGCGCTCGATGTCCTTGCGCGAGATCAGGTTAATCGCCCTATTCCACCGCCTGATCATATCGGCAAGCCCGGATAGCCTGGCTTCCGCGCCATCGCTGATCTCTACGCCGCTATCTCCTAGAACATCAAGCAGTTCCAGCATTTCCACGTCTGGAGACTTCCTGTCCTTATCCTGACTTCCCTGTGGCACTCCGCCTGCCTTTCTCGATATGAATCAGTACGCTTGCAACATCGGCGGGTGTTATTCCCGGTACTCTGGAGGCCTGCCCGATCGAGCCCGGCCTCACCCGGCCCAGCTTCTCCTGGGCCTCCCTCGACAGACCCGCAACTTCCTTATAATCAATCCATTCCGGGATTTCCTTGCCTTCCTTTTCACTCAGGTTGCGCGCTCTTCTTGCCTCGCGCTGTATATAGCCGTTGTACTTGACTTCGGTCTCAGCCTGGAAGAGAGCCCTCCTGTCATAGGCCTCAAGCCAATGGGCCTCCCGGAGGAGGTCATTTATCGTAATCTCTGGCCGCTTAAGGAGTTGCCTCAGGGTAGGACTGTCATTGTCCGTCTTCTTTCTCTCGCTGTCCAGGCGCCGGACCACATCAGAGACCGTATCTCTCCGGGCCTCCATGCCGCGCAGGGCCTCAAGCGAAACCAGGCCGAGATCCCGGCCGTAGTGCATGAGCCTCTCGTCGGCATTGTCCTGCCTGAGCAGCAGCCGATATTCGGCCCTGGATGTAAACATCCGGTAGGGTTCCCGGGTTCCCTTTGTCACCAGATCGTCAATCATTACACCAATATACGCCTCCGAACGTGAGAATACCAATGGGCGCTCGCCCCTGACTGAGAGAACCGCGTTTATGCCGGCAACAATCCCCTGTGCAGCAGCTTCCTCGTATCCCGAAGTACCATTGATCTGGCCCGCCAGAAACAGGCCGGCCACCTGCTTGCACTCCAGTGTGGGCTTAAGACAGGTCGGCTGGACGAAATCGTATTCCACCGCGTACCCCGGCCTGGTTATCTCGACATTGTCGAGACCGGGGATCGTGCGCAGCATACTGAGCTGCGTGTCCTCGGGAAGGCTGGTCGCAAGACCGCTGAGATAGTACTCCAGCGTCCGCTTTCCCTCGGGTTCCAGGAAGATCTGATGGGTCTCCCGGTCGGGAAAGCGCATTACTTTATCTTCAATAGACGGGCAGTAGCGGGGTCCCACCCCCTCGATTCTCCCGGTATAAAGCGGTGACCTATCGAGGCTTCCGAGAATTGTCTCCCTCGTCTCAGGTGTGGTCCTGGTTATGTAACAAACATGGGTCGAGTCAATGGTTCCGGCGGTACGGTGTGAGAAAGGGTCTACGCCCATTTCGCCCGGCTCGACCTCAAGCCCGCCGAAGTCAATACTCCGGGCGTTGACCCTTGGAGACGTACCCGTTTTCAGGCGGCCGACTTCCAGCCCGAGCGCCCCAAGGCTGGCTGTCAGTCCGGCGCTGGCGCATTCGCCGTCCCGCCCTCCGGGGTAGCTCTTCAGGCCGATATGTATGAGCCCTCTTAAGAAGGTACCCGCCGTGACCACCACCGCCCTGCCAGAGAATCCATATCCTGTCAGGGTTTCGACCCCGGTCACTCCGCCCCCGCCGGTCAGGATTTTCTCAACAAGCCCCTGTCTGACCTCGAGATTATCCTGACCCTCCAATACCTTCCTCATCAACATCTTGTACATCTGCCGGTCATTCTGAGACCTGAGCGACCACACGGCCGGCCCCTTGCTCCTGTTGAGCGTTCGCATCTGCAGGGCCGTGGAATCGGCAATCCGGCCCATTTCTCCGCCCAGGGCGTCTATCTCCCTAACAAGATGAGATTTAGCCAAGCCGCCTATAGATGGATTACATGACATCTGGGCTATATTTTCTATGCTCAGGGTCAGGAGGAGGGTCTTGCAGCCCATTCTGGCGCTTGCAAGGGCGGCTTCGCATCCCGCGTGGCCGCCGCCTATCACAATTATGTCAAAGCTCCTGGGGTGCTTCATGGGCTAATGTTTCACGTGAAACATTCCTCTACTTCCCAATGCAAAAGCGTGAGAAGATCTCGTCGAGAAGGTTTTCGCTCGCGTTGGAGCCGGTTATTTTTCCCAGACTGAGGAGGGCTGTCCTCAGGTCCGAGGCTATCAGCTCAATTGGGGCGCCATCGAGAGCGGTCTTGCCGGCCCTCTGGACAGCCTCCAGAGCTTCTCCGAGGCAGAGGGCATGCCGCTCGCTGGTCACCATGTCGTCGGCCAGGTCGCCGACCATGTCTTCGCTTACATAGCGGAGTCGCTCCAGAAGACCCCGGATCCCCCAGCCTTTGAGCGCCGAGACACGGATCTCGTGATCTTCCCCGAAGTGCTCCTCCATGTCTTCAAGGTCGATCTTGTTGAAGACAATCATCCGGCGCTTGCCGCAAGAGCGCCCCAGGATATCGGCGTCGGCCTCATCCAGCGGCTGGCTGGCGTCAACCACGACCAGCACGATATCGCTCTCCTCAAGCGCAGCCCTGGTTCTCTCCACGGCGGCGACTTCCACGCTGTCGCGGGCCTCGAGCACGCCGGCGGTGTCATGAATATTGAGAAGCAGGCCGTCCACGGGCACGGCCGCATCCACCACGTCCCTCGTGGTGCCGGGCATCTCGCTGACAATTACCCTTTCCTCTCCGACGAGGCTGTTAAACAGGCTCGATTTGCCGACGTTGGGCTTGCCCACGATGGCGGCATCAATGCCGTCTTTCAAGAACCTGCCCCTGGAGTGAGTGGAGAGCAGGGATTCAAGGCCCGAGCTTATGCCGCCCAGCTCACGGCCGAGCGCGGGGCGGTCAATGCCGTCGATCTCATCTTCGGGAAAATCGATATTGGCTTCTATCAGAGCCAGGTGGTCGAGTAGCGATGCCTCGACTTCATGAATCCTATATGATAGTTCGCCCTTCAGGTGTTTCACCGCCGCCCTGAGGGCCTTTTCGCTCTTGGCCTGAACCAGCTCGCTGACCGCCTCTGCCTGCGCAAGGTCCATTTTGCCGTTCAGGAAGGCCCGCTTGGTAAACTCGCCCGGGTCCGCCGGACGCGCCCCTTCCTCGACGAGCCTCCTCAGTACGAGCCTGGGAGCCACCAATCCGCCATGGCACGTGATCTCAACCAGGTCCTCACCCGTATAGGAATTGGGAGACCGCATGATGAGCAGCAGCACCTGGTCGATGACCTGACCGTCCCTGCCGGCTATTTCACCAATCAGCAGGGATTTGTGGTTTGATTCGGAGGGGCGTTCGCGGCCGCGGAAGACTCTATCGGAAATTGCCAGGGCGTCCGGGCCGCTGAGGCGCACGGCGCTTATGGCGCCGGGGCCCACGGCTGTTGCTATTGCAGCAATTGTATCGCTCATCTGGCGAGACCATCTCCCTCCGCCCTGTCTGTCGCCTCTCCCGTAGACGGGGCCACCACCACGTTCCTGAGCTCGCCATCTCCAACCGTGTAGGTCTTTACAGAAGGATCCGATTGCAGTGCCAGGTGGACTATGCGTCTCTCGGCCGCAGGCAGGGGCTCCATCTGAACCTCCCTGCCGCCTGACTTCACCCGGCCCGCCATGAGAATGGCCTTGCTCCTCAGCGATTCCACGCGTCTCTGCCGGTATCCTCCCACATCCACTTCCATGCGCACATTGCGCTTGAGCTGTTTGCCGACCATTCGCTTAAGAAGATAAGTCAGGGCTTCCAGGTTCTGGCCCTTCTTGCCGATCAAGAGGCCGTCGGCACCAGCCGTCTCGATGTCGACTATATAAGTGTCGTCCTCATGGCCCACCCTGATCTGGCAGCTGACATCCATGTGCTTGAGGAGGTTCTTTGCCATTTCCTCGACCTTCGCCACGGTGGCGCCACTCTCGTCTCTCAGCGTGATCTGGACTTTCGCCTGGGACCCCCCTATGAGCCCCAGCACGCCCTTCGAGCCCTCGTCGAGCACTTTGATTTCCACCTGATCTGCTGTGGCCCCCAGGCGAGCGAGGCCTTTCTCTATGGCGTCATCTACTGTCTTGGCTTCCTCAAGTACCTCACTTGGTCTGCTGGAATCTAATTCCTGGTCTTGCATCACATATCCTCCGGTAACTGGTACGGACCCTCCTGGTCGCTCCTGGCCAGCAAATACTGGTGCATGATGGTAAGTATATTGTTCACCAGCCAGTAAAGCACTAATCCCGACGGAAATCTATAGAATATTACGGTAAAAATAATGGGCAGCATATAAGTCATCATCTTGTTCTGGGGATCGGTTGACGACATCTTCTGCTGGATGAACATGGCGACACCCATGAGAATGGGAAGCACGCTCAGGTGATTGCCGACAAATGGGAGGCTGAAGGGCGTACGGGCTATGACGTCCGGGGCCGACAGGTCGTTTATCCACAGCATGAACGGCGCTCTCCGGAGCTCGATGGTGCGTGAGAGCAGATTGAAGAGGGCGATGAACACCGGCATCTGCAGCAGCATGGGGAGACAGCCGCCCGCCGGGTTGACGCCCTTGGCCTTGTAAAGCTTCCACATCATCTCGTTGAGCTTCTTGGGGTCGTCCTTGTACTTCTTCCTCAGCTCGCTGAGCGCAGGCTGCAGCTTCTGCATCTCGCGCATCGATTTGAAGCTCTTCTGAGTGAGCGGCCAGAACAGTATCTTCACGATCAAAGAAAGCAGGATTATGACGACTCCGTAATTGGGAACCGCCTTGTGCACCCAGATCATGAAGGAAAAAACCAGACGCGACAGCGGTCTGATCCAGGACCATCCGAAGTCTACGGCTCTCTCCAATCCCAGGTCGAATGTCTTCAGATCTATATAGTCCAGGGGCCCCACATATATGCGGTAGTCCTGAACGCCACTCGCCGGCCTCTGCGTCTCCAGGCTCACGCCGATATGCTCTTCTCCGGCCTCGAAGGACTTGGAGATGACGCGCTCGGCTTCTATGGGCACGAAGGCGGCCAGGAAATACTTGGTCTTGGTACCCGCCCAGGCGATTTCGCCGCCTAAGCTGACCACATCCTGCTTCTTGACATCCTTTATGCTTTTCTTCTCGAGCCCCTCTTCTGGTATGTACGTCAGGCCCGCAAAGCCGCGGCGGTCGTCATTCACCCTGACTTCGGTCGTGGCCAGGCCCGACTGCCAGCCTATTTCAATCGCCCTTACCGTCTCTGAGCCCGGTCCGCTTACGCTGACCCTGGCATCGATCATATATGTATCTGATTTAAAACTAAGGTGTTTTACAACTTCCAGCCCCTGCTCGGTCGTCATCGTAAAGGTTAGAGCGCCACCGCCGCCGGGCCCGACCTCCAATTCCATGGTCGACGGGGCGAACTCGGCCCGCGAGAGGTCTACGCGCTCGCCGGCGTCAGTAAAGAGTAGGACCCCGAGCGCCCCTCCCTCCGACTCGGGCAGGAGCTCCACCGGGGCCTCGTCCACGCCGGGGAATTGTTTGAGCCTGAAACTCGTTATCACGCCGCCGGAGGTATTGAAATCGGCGCTTATGAGAGGTGTCTCGACCCGTATGTTCTCACCCGGACCGGCCGCAACGCCCACATCAAGGGGGCCCTTACCGGCCCCAGCCGGTTCCCCGGTAGCCTCGCCCGCGCCTGCAGGCGCTGCCGTGTCCGGCCGCCCGGCCATTTCAGGTTGAGTGGCCTCCGTCTCGGGCGCAGCGGGCTCGGGGGCGCGCGACCTCTTGGGCGCGTACATCCAGTAAAACATAAGCACCGCGAGCATAAGCACCATGGCGATAAGAGCTCTTCGTTCCGTACTCATTAATTTCTCCTAAGGAACCTGGTCGTATCCACTGCCCCCGAAGGGATGACATTTCAATATTCGCTTGATGCTGAGCCCCATACCCCTTGCCAGGCCGTGCCGCGCCAGCGCTTTCATCGCGTACTCAGAGCATGTCGGCGTGAACCTGCAGGATCTGGGTAAGAGAGGCGAGATGGCGAGCCGGTAGCCGGCGACCGCACCGATAGCCAGCCAGACCATCGCCGTGTGGAGGTAATGAAAGACGGTCAATCCATAAGCCCCATTCTGCTTAAGATCCTTCTCATGTCGGCTTCCACGTCATCCGCCCTGGCTTGGGATATGCCGGGGGACGCGACGAAGACAACCTTAAAGCCGCGGTCCTGCAGTTCCGACTTGAGCCGCCTGTAAGACTCCTTGAGTAACCGCCGCGCCCTGTTGCGCGCAACCGCCGGACCGACTTTCTTGCCGGCGATGAAACCCGCTTTCCTTTTAGCGCCCTGCTCTTTTGATAAAAAGGCCCTGAGGTACTTGCCCGCCGTGATGTCGCGCTGAGAGATAATGCTGCTGTATTCGAATCTGCGGGTGATCCTCTCGGACTTGCTCAAGCCCCGCTTAGACGGCAAGCCTCTTTCTCCCCTTGCGTCTCCGCCGCTTCAAGACCAACCTCCCGGCTTTGCTGGCTGAGCGCTTACGGAATCCGTGGGTACGCTTGCGTTTGATATTATGCGGCTGGTACGTCCGCTTCAATGTACTTCCCCCTTGGTATTCTACTCCAACTTACGGGATTCTAATTGTCTAGCACCCCGCTTGTCAAGCGATTTCGAGCCTCCGGCGCCAGCAATCTCAATTATCCACAAGCCGGTCAAAAAAAGCTTGCCTACCCACAAATCCGGTGCTAGTATGCTCTCACCTCCAGGAGGACTATGAAAATGTGGATAAGTGCGACAAAGAGACCCGTCTGTAAACCCCGTCTCCACCTGTCCACGCTTATATCTAACGCCTTGGTCCCAACTGCAACCAGATTGTGGATAATTCCACTCTTCAGCATGATGTCTGGCGTTTTATTTATATATATATCAATGGATTACTGGGCTATCAACACTTGTGGAAAATGCGCCGGTTTCATAACCCGGTGCAAAATACTGTTGATAAGCAGCTCCGCCACGATGTACGCGCCAGGTCTCTGCGCCGCGGCATGTGGACGGAATGTGGATTAGTCGCAGGGAGGAACGGCAGCATGGATTCATCCCCTCAGGACGTATGGCAGCAGATAGTCAAGGTCCTGGACGAGAAGCTCGACAGGCATAATCTGGAAACCTGGATAGTCCCCATAAGAGCAAATGAGATCACGGACTCGGCACTCAGGCTGGGCGTCCCCAGCAAGTTTTTCGCGTCCTGGCTGGAGGAGCACCATCTCGACACCATCAGGGCAGCCCTCAGGGACATCACGGGCGCGTCGCTTGAAGTTGAATTCCAGATCCTGGCCACGGATGAGCCACCCCTGGAGACTGTGAGCGAGGAGGAGGCACCGGCCGAGCCCGCCCGGGATGCGCCCGTGAGAAGGAGCGCCAGCGGGACCTTTCTGAACCCCAAGTACACTTTCAAGAGCTTCGTGGTGGGGGGAGGCAACACCTTCGCCCACGCGGCCGCGCAAGCCGTGTCCGAAAAGCCCGCCCGGGCATATAACCCTCTCTTTATCTATGGCGGCGTCGGCCTGGGCAAGACCCACATAATGCAGGCCATCGGCAATTACGTGCTGGACAACAAGCTAGACCTCCGGGTCTGCTACACCTCGGCCGAGCGCTTTATGAACGAAATGATCTACTCCATCCAGCACGGCAGCACCCTGTCTTTCCGCAACAAGTACAGGGGCATGGACGTTCTATTGATAGACGACGTTCAGTTCCTGGCCGGCAAGGAAAGCACCCAGGAGGAATTCTTCCACACCTTCAACTCCCTCTACGACGCCCACAAGCAGATTGTGCTCACAAGCGACAGGGCGCCAAAGGAGATACCCAACCTGGAGGAGAGGCTGGTCTCGCGCTTCGAATGGGGCCTGGTAACGGACATCCAGCCGCCCGATTTCGAGACACGCGTGGCAATATTGAGGCAGAAAGCCGAGGAAGAGAGCCTCTCTCTCAATGACGAGGTTCTCCACACCATCGCCGACAAAATCAAGACCAATATCAGGGAGCTCGAGGGCTCGCTCGTCAGGCTAGTGGCCTACTCGTCATTTACAGGCCAGGAAGTCACACCCGAAATGGTGCCCGAGATCCTGAAGGACATTTTCGATACCAGGACCAGGGCTGTATCCGTGGACGACATCAAGCGCGTCGTCGCCGACCAGTACAATGTGAGCGCCGAGAGCCTGGTGGGGCGGAAGCGGACGTCCAACATAGCTTTCGCGCGCCAGGTCGCCATGTATCTGTCGCGCATGCTCACAGATCTCTCCCTGTCGGATATCGGGGCCAGATTCGGCAAGCGCGATCACACCACCGTCATTCACGGCTGCGACAAGATAACAGAGAAGGCCAAGACGGATCCCCAGTTCAAGGCCCTGCTGGGCCGCCTGGAAGAGGAGATCAAGCGTTCCCCCTGAGATAATCCGCGCTAACGCGCGGGTGGAGAGGCTGTGGATAAGGTCTTGACTCGCGCCGTGGCCCCGGCTACGGCCGGTACGGCGGTGGAAAAGCCAGGGCTTTTCCACAGGGCTTCAACCGGGAGCTAACACGCCAGGATCCGGGAGGTGCCGGGCCCTGTCAGGATGCGCAAGCATTAGAGAGCGGCGTTTAAGATAATCCACATTTCCACGGCTCCTACTATTATTTCTACTATAAGCTTTATTAATTAATAAGAAGAAGCAATTGGGGAAAAGACCTGATGGGGCCGCCTCACAGGCCGGCCGGCGGTGGCCGTTGCCACCTGGAGAAGATCGCCCGCAGGCCTTGAAAACTCTTTGACACTGCCCGGCGCGTGGCATAGACTCTTCCCTTGGAAAGACGATGGGGGGTAAGATGAAAGTCAGAATTAAACAAGATGATTTATCGAGAGTTCTCAGCCTGGTTACGGGTGTGGTCCCGACCAGCTCGGCTATTCCAGTTCTGTCGAATCTGCTCCTGGAGACCGAGGGAGAGAACCTGAAGATATCGGCCACAGACCTGGACATATCCGTAATCAGTTCGGTTGGCTGTGAAATCGGAAAGCAGGGGGCAATCACAGTTGCGGCCAAGCGCCTGCAGGAGATCGTGCGCGAGCTGCCGGACGAAGACATCGATATTAAAGTCGACGGCGAGAAGATCAGCATCACGTGTTCGCGTTCGACTTTCAGGATGATGGGGATGGAGAAGGAGCAGTTCCCCAAGATCGCGAATCTGGTCAAGGAAAAGAAGATCAAACTCTCGGGCGATCTCCTGGAGAAAATGATAAGGCGAAGCGTTTACTCGGTTGCCAGGGACGACACGCGTCCGGTCCTGAGCGGCGTGCTCTGGGAGCTCGGCGGGAGTGAGATCGCGATGGTCGGGACCGATGGGCACCGCCTGTCGCGAATGGCGGCGACCGGTGGCTTCGGTATTTCGGATGAGCAGTCGGTGATAGTGCCTCCCAAGGCGCTCACGCAAATACAGAGACTCATCGGGGCAGGGGACGAGGTCGAGGTGGCCATCGACAAGGCGTTTGTCGGCTTCTTCGTGGGTGGAACAGTGGTATACGCGCGGCGCATAGAGGGCACCTTCCCCAATTACAAACAGGTTATTCCCAAGAGCAATCCCAATGTCATGTCCATCGACAGAGCCGAACTGAACAGCGCCACCAGGCGAGTGTCGCTACTGGCGGATTCGAAGACGCATAAGATGAAGATGCACCTGGGGAAGGCCGGTGTGAAGCTTACCGCGAGCACGCCGGACCTGGGTGAAGCCGAAGAAGAACTGCAGGCGACGTATGACGGTGAGGAAATGGTGGTCGGATTCAATGCGAGCTATATCATAGACGTGCTCAAGACCACCGAGAGTGAAACCATGAGGTTCGAAATGGGAACGCCGGTGGGCGCGACCATTGTCAGGCCGGCCGAAGAGCCGGAAGGCGAAACCTATATGTGCCTCGTGATGCCGCTCAGACTTGCCGATCAGACATAGGCCCGGGGTTCCGGGCCTTGCGCATCCGCACCCTTACCCTCAAGAATTTCAGGAACTTCGCTGACCTGTCGGTCCGGTTCAGCGACCGGCGCAATGTAATCCTGGGCGCGAACGCGGAGGGCAAGACCAATATACTCGATGCGGTCCATATGCTCGGCGTTGGACGATCGCATCGGGAGCGCCGCGACTCCAATCTCGTCAAGTTCGGAGAGGACTACTACCGCATAGAGGGGGTCTTCGATCACATAGGCGTCAAGACCACCATCGAGGTGGCCTACAGTGTGGAAGGCAAGCGCATCCGGATAAACGGCAAGAACGCCAGGACTTCCGATCTCGTCGGGCTGGCCGCCGTGGTTATAACGTCCCCCGACGACATCGACCTGATTAAAGGCGGCCCGCAGCTCCGCAGGAGGTTCCTTGACATTGCCATATGCCAGACGAGCCGCGAGTATCTTGCGACGCTTCAGCAGTACGTGCGCGCGCTGGCCCAGAGAAACGTCCTCTTGAAGGACGCCAGGGACGGGGGCGAGAAGCCCGACACGGGCGTCTGGGACAAGGCCCTGATCGAGGCGGGCTCGAGAGTGGTTGCCATGCGCTATGGATTCCTGGATTTCCTCTCCCCCATGGTACAGGAGGGCTTCAGTCTCATCTGCGGCGCAGAGACCGGAACGGCCCTCACCTACGAGCCGCGTGGTTACAGCCCGGAGGCCGGCAGGGCTCCCGAGGCGGAACCGGTCCCGCAAGCCGATGTCATCGCCGCCGCGCTCAGGGAAGCGCTTGAGAGGAACCGGGACGGGGAGGTCGGCCGCGGCTACACGATGGTGGGGCCGCATGTGGACGACTTCATGTTTCTGGCGGACGGGCGCGACCTCAGGACCTTCGGTTCCGAGGGGGAGCAGCGGACTGCCGTGCTGTCGCTTCGCTGCGCCGAAGCGAGCGCGATAAAGCAGCGCCTCGACAAGTCTCCCATAGTGCTCCTCGACGACATATTCGCCGAGCTCGACGACGCCCGCGGAGCCGCTCTTATCTCTTTGATTTCGCGCTTCGATCAGATAGTATTGACATCGTCGAGGCAGAGTCCTCTTGGTGCTGAAAAGGTGCATAGAATAAGCGTCAAAGACGCCCGGGTGACCTACGATGGCGAAGCCTGAGAAGGCGGACATAATCCTCAAAAGACTGACCTTGAGAATGGGAATCGACACTCGACTGGAGATGGAAAAAGCTGTAGTTTTATGGGAGGAGGTAGTCGGCGCGAAGGTGGCGCGAAGGGCCAGAGCGGAGGCTGTAAGGGGCGGGATCCTCTTCGTCAGAGTAGCGAATTCCACATGGTTGCAGGAGTTGTCGCTACTCAAAGAGGGAATTATCGAGAAGCTCAACGCGCTTATGGAAGGTGATGTTGTCAAAGACATAGTGTTCCGCGTCGGTATGGCTGATAAGGAGAAAGTGGATGGCGGAGAAGGTTAAGAAGCAAACCAGGAGGGCCGCGAAGAAGAAGGGCGGGGGCGAGGACTACGACGCCAAAAAGATAACAGTCCTGAAGGGTCTGGAAGCGGTTCGCAAGCGGCCCGCCATGTACATCGGCAGCACCGGGTCACGCGGGCTGCATCACCTCGTATATGAAGTAGTGGACAATTCTATCGACGAGGCGCTCGCCGGCGTCTGTACGTCAGTGAAAGTACTTCTGCACAAGGACGGCAGCGTCACGGTCGTCGACGACGGCCGCGGCATCCCGGTTGACATGCATCCGACGCAGAAGCGGCCTGCTGTAGAAGTCGTGATGACGACGCTGCACGCCGGCGGCAAGTTCGACTCCAAAACGTACAAGGTCTCGGGAGGCCTGCACGGTGTCGGCCTGTCGGTAGTGAACGCGCTCGCGGAGTTCCTGGAGGTAAAGATATGCCGCGACGGCAAAGTCTACAGGCAGAGCTACAAGCGCGGCGTTCCGACGTCGGACCTCGAGGTGGTCGGCAAGACAAAAGAGCAGGGCACCACCGTCAGGTTCATGCCGGACCCGGAGATATTCGACGCGACCACATTCAGTTTCGATAATCTGTCCCAGCGGCTGAGGGAACTCGCGTTCTTAAACCGCGGGGTGGAGATCTGCATAGAAGATGAAGTCACCGAGAAGAAGCATGAGTTCAAGTACGATGGGGGCGTCATCCAGTTCGTTCAGTTCCTAAATGAGAACAAGAATACGCTTCATCGCAAGCCGATATACTTCGAGAAGAGCAAAGACGACATAAAGGTCGAGGTCGCGATCCAGTATAACGACGGCTATGCCGAGAGTGTTTTCAGCTTCGTAAACAGCATAAGCACGCATGAGGGCGGCACACATCTCATCGGCTTCAAGACGGGCCTGACGAGGACCCTAAACTCCCACGGGCAGCGGAACAATATATTCAAGAACGGCAAGTTCAACCTCTCGGGCGATGACGTGCGCGAGGGGCTGACGGCGGTGCTGAGCGTCATGATGTCGCAGCCGCAGTTCGAGGGGCAGACCAAGACCAAGCTTGGAAACAGCGAGGTCCGCGGCATCGTGGAATCGGTAGTGAGCGAGGGGCTCAAGGACTTTTTCGAGGAGAACAGTTCGGTCGCCAAGCACATTATCGACAAGTGCGTCGTGGCGGCGCGCTCGCGCGAGGCGGCGAGGAAGGCCAGGGAACTCACGCGCAGGAAGTCCGCGCTGGAGACCGGGCGGCTCCCCGGAAAGCTCGCCGACTGCAGCATGATAGACCCGAAACTCTGCGAGCTGTATCTGGTTGAGGGCGACTCCGCAGGCGGCTCGGCCAAGCAGGGCAGGGACAGGCAGTTCCAGGCCATATTGCCGCTCAGGGGGAAGATCCTTAACGCTTACAAGGCGCCCCTGGACAAGGTTCTGTCCAACGAAGAAATCAAGATGATAGTCACGGCGCTGGGTACGGGCATAGGCGAGGAGGATTTCAACGTCGAGAAGCTGCGCTACGACAAGGTAATCATAATGACCGACGCGGACATCGACGGGGCGCATATCAGGACGCTTCTTCTCACCTTCTTCTACCGGTACATGCCTGGGCTTCTGAGAAACGGCCATATATACATCGCTCAGCCGCCGCTATACCGCGTCAAGAAAGGCAAGCAGGAAATCTACGCCTATAACGAGGAAGCCAGGGAGGCGGCCGCCGACAAGCTCGGGAAGAAGGGCGTAATGGTCCAGCGCTACAAGGGTCTTGGAGAGATGAATCCCGAGCAGCTCTGGAGGACCACCATGGATCCGGAGAGGAGGACCATACTCCGGGTCACGCTGGAGGACGCGGTGGAGGCCGACAGAATATTCACTATATTGATGGGCGACAAGGTCGAACCCAGAAGGCAGTTCATTGAGGACAACGCGACCAAGGTCAAGAACCTCGACGCGTGATTGTCCGGCAGAAGCTTGTGATTCGTTATCAGGGAGGTGCGACATGAGGAAAGCCTTAATCGTAATATTCGTACTGCTTATCCCGGGAGTGGTGCTGGGCGATCTCCTGATCAAGGAGAAGGTGTCGAGCTCGGGCGCCATGGGCATGTGGGAATCCGAGGGGACGGAGACGACCTATATAAAGGGCGATAAGGTTCGTACGGACTCTGAGATGAAGGTCAAGGGCATGATGGAGGCGATGATGTCCGAGCCGGACATGGTGGAGACCCACATAGTCCGGATTGATAAGGGCGTCATATGGACGCTGAACAATGAAGACAAAACCTATATCGAGCTCGCCGTCAAGGACATGGGCGACATGGGCGAGATGGGCGGCGATGTCGAAAGCAGCATGAATGTACGCGACATCAAGCTTACCAAGACCGGCGACACCAAGACGATAGCCGGCTACAAATGCGAGGGCATTCTCGTAGAGGCGGTTGCCGACATTGAGACCGAGAACGGCGTAATGACAATGGACATCGATGCGCTCTTCTGGTCGGCGAAGGAAGACAAGAAGCTCAAGCAGCTCATGAACCTGTGGGAAGGCATGATGAGCCAAATGGACGTTCAGGAGAGCAACGGCTTCGGTTCAGGGATGAAGGCCCTGTGGGAGAAGTTCAATGAGGTGGAGGGCGTGCCCCTGGGCATGGAGCTCACGGTTGACAACGTCGGTTCGGGGGACGGCGAGGAAGCCGAAGAGATGAAGAACGCCATGAAGATGATGAAGGAGTACATGAAGGGCATGGGCAAGGAAGCCGAAGGGGAAGAGGGGGAAGAGGGGGAAGAGGGCGACGCCCATTTCATGGTTATAACCCGCGAGGTTATCTCGCTCGAGGAGCGGTCACACAGCGACGAAATGTTCGAGATCCCCGAAGGCTATACCAGGGTGAAGGGCGACCGGCCGGGAGCTCCCGCGGGCATGCCCATGAAGTAATCCTTAAGGGCGGTGTTAAGACCTCGCTCTGCGGTTTTCATCCAGCTCTTCGAAGAGCTTTTTGTCTTCGGGCGTGAGATCTGTGGGAATGGCCACGTTGACGGTGACGAACTGGTCTCCCTGTTTGCCGTCCTGTTTGACCCCCATCCCCTTCAGCTTGAAAGTGGTTCCCGGCTGTGTGCCGGGGGGTATCTTGAGTATCGCGTGTTTGTCGTTGAGCGTCCGCACCTTTATCTTGGTGCCGAGCACGGCCTGCGTCAGGTTGATCTTGACGTCGCAGTAGACATCGAGCCCCTTGCGCTTGAAGAACCTGTCGCCGCGGACCCTGATTCTTATGATGAGGTCCCCGGGCGGCCCGCCCGCGGTTCCCGCCTCTCCCTGTCCCCTCAGGCGGATTTTGCCGCCGTCCTCTATGCCCGGTGGGATCTTGACCGAGAGCCGGCGGGTGCGCTGGGCCTGCCCGGTGCCTGCGCAGCTCGCGCATGGCTGCGAGACCACTTCGCCGCGGCCGTAACACCGGGGGCAGGGCCGGCTCACAGCGAATCCGCCCTGTGACTGCGCGATCATGCCGCTTCCTCCGCACTGGGGGCACTTGGTCACACTGGAGCCGGGTTCGGCCCCCGTGCCCCCGCAGCGCTCACAGTTCTCGCTCTTGGTGACGCTTATAACCGTGCTGCCGCCCTTGGTCGCGGTCTCGAAGGGCACCTCGACTTCGGCGAGGAGGTCCTGGCCCCTTTGCGGCCCGTAGCGCTGCCGGCGGAATCTGCCGCCCCGGTCGAATATGTTGGAGAATATGTCGCCGAGCCCGCCCAGGTCCCCCATGTCGCCGGCTGTGAAGGTGGCGCCGCCCTGGCCGCCGCCTCCGAACTGGCGGAAGATGTCGTTTATGTTGAAGCCCTGGGGCCCGCCGGCACCGCCGGCGCCCCCGAAGCCCTGGTAACCGGTGCCGGCGAAGCGTTTCATGTCGTCATACTGCTTGCGCTTCTTGTTATCGCTCAGGACTTCGTTCGCCTCGTTTATCTCCTTGAACTTCTCGGCAGCCGTCTGGTCCCCGGGGTTGGCGTCCGGGTGGTACTGCTTGGCGAGCTTGCGGTAGGCCCTCTTGATCTCATCTGAGGTGGCCCCCTCCGTGACGCCGAGTATCTTGTAATAATCTTTGTAGGCCATATATCCTCCGCGTAGAGTATAAAAAACCGCCCCGACCAAAGTCAATTCGGGACCCCTTATATGTTGACACCAAAGGGGTTCTGGCTTACTCTTTATGAGACAATTTTAGCCTACGAGACCCTTGAATCCGGGAGCGGTTCGGGGCCGGAAATACTGGCATTCTTAGAGTTCAGAGGTAATCACAATGGCCGTTGGCAGAGAGAGAATCATACCTGTCTATGTAGAAGATGAGATGAAAAGCTCCTACATAGACTACTCCATGAGCGTCATTGTATCACGCGCTCTGCCGGACGCGCGGGACGGACTCAAGCCCTCGCAGCGGCGCATTCTCGTCGCCATGAACGATCTCAGGCTGAGCCCGGGGGCGCAGCCCAGGAAGTGCGCGAAGATCGCGGGAGACACGTCCGGTAACTACCACCCCCACGGCGAGCAGGTTGTCTATCCCACGCTCGTCCGGATGGCGCAGGATTTCAACATGCGTTACCCCCTGGTGCAGGGCCAGGGCAACTTCGGTTCGGTAGACGGCGATCCGCCCGCGGCCATGAGGTACACCGAGGCCAGGATGGCCGGGCCCGCGATGGAGCTCCTGGCGGATCTCGAGAAGAACACGGTTGACTTTACGCCCAATTACGATGAGACGCGCGAGATGCCCGTCGTGCTGCCGGGCAAGTTCCCGAACCTCATATGCAACGGTTCATCCGGCATCGCGGTCGGCATGGCCACAAACATCCCCCCGCATAACCTCGGCGAAGTCGTGGACGGTATCGTCGCTCTCATCGACAATCCCGACATAACAGATGAGGAGTTGCACGAGCACATTAAGGGTCCCGACTTCCCGTCCGGGGGCATCATATACGGCAGGCAGGGGATCGTGGACGCCTACACGAGCGGACGCGGGCTGCTGACGGTGCGGGCGAATTGCATTCTTGAGACGACCAAGACTGGAAAAGAGCGCATCATCATCAGCGAAATACCCTACCAGGTGAACAAGTCCGCGCTCATAGAACGGATAGCCGACATGGTCCGCGACGGCAAGATCGAAGGCATCGCGGATCTGCGCGACGAATCGGACCGCGACGGCATGCGCATACTGATCGAGCTCAAGCGCGACGCGCAGTCTAGGGTTATACTCAACCAGCTTTACAAGCACACCCCCATGCAGACGACTTTCGGCGTTATCATGCTGGCCCTGGTCGACGGGCGTCCAAGGGTGCTCACGCTTAAGGGCCTCCTCGAGGAATACGTCAAGTTCCGGCATGAGGTGGTCCTGAGGCGGACGCGCTTCGACCTCGATACCGCCGAACGCCGCGCCCATATCCTCGAGGGCTTCAAGATAGCCCTCGACAATATCGACGCCATCATCACGCTCATCAAGAAGTCGCCCACCGTCGAAGCGGCCAAGGACGCCCTGATGAGAAAATTCAAACTCTCCGAGATACAGGCGACCGCGATACTGGAGATGCGGCTGCAGAGGCTCACCGGTCTGGAGCGGAAGAAGATAGAGGACGAGTACCTCGAGGTCATAAAGAGGATAGAGAACCTCAAGGGGATACTGGCGAGCCGCGCGAGGCAGATGAACATAATCAAGAGCGAGCTCGGCGAGATCAGGAAAAAGTACGGCGACGAGCGGCGCACCGACATCATGGACGCCGTGGCCGAGCTGGAGGTCGAGGACCTCATCGCGGAAGAGGACATGGTGATCTCCATCTCGCATCGCGGCTATATAAAGCGCACGCACACAGCTCTTTACCGGAGGCAGAGGCGGGGCGGCAAGGGCGTCCGGGGCATGGAGACCAAGGACGAGGACTTTGTGGAGCACCTGTTCGTGGCATCGACCCATGACTACATCCTCTTCTTCACGAGCCAGGGGCGCTGCCACTGGATCAAGGTGCACGAGCTGCCCGAGGCCGGCCGCTATTCCAAGGGCAAGGCCATCGTCAACCTTCTCAAGCTGGGGTCGGAGGAACGCGTCACGGCTTTTGTCGCCACAAAAGGCTTCCCCGAGGGCAAGTATCTCATGATGGCCACTGAGCGGGGCGTCGTCAAGAAGACGGCGCTCACGGCATTCTCGCATCCCAGGAAGGGCGGCATCATCGCCATCAGCCTCGATGACGGGGACCAGCTCATAGACGCCAAGCTCACCGACGGCACCAATGACATCATACTCGCGAAGCGCGCGGGCAAGGCAGTGAGATTCCACGAGAAGGACGTGAGAGGCATGGGCCGTTCCGCGAGAGGCGTGCGGGGCGTCACCCTCGAGGCCGATGATTGCTTGATCGGCATGGTGGTCGTGATGCGCGAGGGGACCCTGCTCGTGGTTAGCGAGAAGGGATACGGCAAGCGTTCCCCCATCTCGGATTACCGCGTGACCAAGCGGGGGGGCAAGGGCATCATCACCATGCGCTGCACCGAGAAAACAGGTAAAGTCGTTGCCATAAAGGAAGTTGTGGACGAAGACGAGCTTATGGTCATATCCCAGCACGGGACCATCATCAGGGTGCCCATAGGCGGCATATCCGTCATAGGGCGCGCCACCCAGGGCGTCAGGATCATAAACCTGCGCGACGGCGATCAGGTTGTGGACGTCGCCAGGGTCGTCAAGGAGGAATAAAGCTTAAAGGCCCGCCCCGGGCGGGCGATAATATAAGTGAAGTAGCGGGAAAGCCGGCTGGCTGCTAGCTGGAGGGGACGACGGCCATGCGAAAGCTGGCTTTCTTGTATCTATACCTGTCTCTGGCCTGCCTGGTTCTGCTCAGATGTTCGCTCGATCCATTTGAAATGCCTTCCTGGGACGTCCAGCTCAATCTGCCGGTGCTCACCGAGGACTATACCTTTGAGGACCTTGCCGATGACGAGGAGGCCATCAAGGTACTTAACGACAGCATGTATATCCAGATCACGGAGGCCTTGGCCGGGTTGGACCTGGCCGGGCGGTTTGATTTCAATCCTTACGTGGGCGAGTTCGGCACCGCCATAGGGACATTCCGGGTGGCGGCAATCGACCCGGCGGCCACCTGCTTCACCATCGCGGAGGTATGGAGCGAGGCGGCGTCGTTTTCGGGCCATCTCGAGGTGCCGCCCTTCTGTTTCCCGGGGGTTGGCGGTCCGATTCCATCAAGAGCCGTGAGCCTCGGCGATGAGTTCGCCTGGGCGGAAGTGGAGGCCGGGGTTGTCGAGATGACAGTGGAGAACGGCCTTGAGGTGCCGCTTGGCGATCCCTCGCGGGGCTGCCCGTTCGTGCTGAGAGTCAGCTGGTATGGCGGCGCCTGGGACTCGGTGGTGTTCGAAGAGCCCATTCCGGCCGGCGGCAGCCGTCAAGCGGAGGTCGATCTCGCCGGGCTGACAATCGCCAACACCATCATGGTATCGATGAGCGGAGGCTCTCCCGGGAGCGACGGCGAGGTGGATTTTTCGCCAATCGACGAGATCGGCATAAATGTCGCCCCCGGCCCCATAACAATCAGCCGCGCGCTGGCGACTCTGCCGGCGCAGAGATTCGAGGGTGAGCGCTCCATAACGGTGGAGGATTCCACCAGGGTGGTGCTGGCCCGCATCCAGGGCGGCACATTATGCCTCAGCGTGTTTAACAATCTTGCAGTCGGCGTCTCGGTTGAGGTGAGCACTGCCAACCTCACCTCGGGCGGTGAACCCCTCTCGTACAGCGCAACCATACCGGCGCTGTCTCTCGACGGGGCCGAGATAGACGTCTCCGGCTATACCCTCGACACCGGCTCCGTACCCGGAGACCCGTGGTACGGCACCAATACGGTGACCTTCGAGGTCGCGGCCGAGACCCGGGGCACCTCGCATCATGTGGAAGTCGATTCGAGCGATTCGCTGCGGGTGGCCGTGGAAATGCGCGATGTGGTGTTCGACAGGGTCACCGGGACCCTCAAGCCCACGCCCGTAGAGATTTCAGAGGTCCATGAGGTCGACCTTCCCGAGATATGCCGTGCCATAAGCATCTCGGGCGCAACCCTGGTTCTTTCCCTAAGAAACGAGGCCATGGTGGGCGGCGACTTTGAGGTTGAAGTGACGGGAGAGAGCGGCGAGGGGAGCGAAACGGCCGTACTCATGGGTGAGATAATACCCGCCGGTCTCAGCGGCTCTCCGTCGGAGGTCGAGTACGAGTACGACGGGGAGGACGTCCGCGACCTCATATCCATTGTCCCCGACCTCATCACCGTAGAGGGGCGCGCCACGGTCTGGGGCCAGGGGCGCGTTTACAGCACCGACGCCCTTGTGGGAGATCTCACCATGACGATCCCGATGGTGTTCGAGATCGAGGCGGACACGTTGGAGTTCGAGCCCCGCAATCTGGATATACCCGAGGAAGTCCGCGATGAGATAGAAGACGCGGCCCAGGACGCCGTCTTCCACGGCAGGCTTATTACGGACCTGGACATAAACGGTGCGTTCAATGTGTATTTCGGGGCGGACTCGGCCGGCGCTTATTCCGAACCGCTTTTCACCATGGCGAAAGCGGGCGGGTATGCCCGGTTCGGCGCCGGGGCGCAGGAAAACGAGTTCGAAGTGCATCTCACCAGAGAGGCCCTGCAGGTCTTTTTTAGAGAGACCGTGTGGGTGGGGCTCGAGATCCTTCTGGATTCAACAGCGGGCCCCGTCGCTGCAAGACCGGACGACTATTTCAGGCTGGAGGGCCATGTCCGGCTTGTGAGGAGGGTGGAATGATGAGAAAGCTGCTCATACTGGTGGGCATCGGGGCCGGTATGCTGCTGGCCTCAAGGGCGTTTCCCATGGGGTGCTCGTTCCGGGAAGGCCCGGACGTCAATCCCGCCATATACAGCCTCCGTGGCGCGAGCCGCGTGGACTTCCTCTCGGCCGGGGCCAGCGCCGGCAACAATGCCTTTTCGATGGGTGACTATTCGCTGTATAACGGCAAGTTCATCACAGAGGCCGACAAAGAGGAGATCCTGGGCTCGGTACCGGAGTCCGGGCTCCACACCAGGGCGCAGGCCTATGCCGGGATGGGGGCGGCGCTGCACGGGCGCTTCTATGTGGCGGGCGGCGGCCGGGCGGGCGAGAACTCGACAATGCCCAGGGACATTCTGGATCTCGCCCTGTATGGTAACCAGATCGGTCGCACCTATTCTATGGACCGGGCCTCGGGTGAGGCCATGGCGGTCGCCGACATATCGCTTGCCTACTCGATGCCGCTGGACCTCCGTGGCCGGGAATTCTTCGCCGGAGCCAGGGTTCATTATCTCAAGGGGCTTGCTTATGGCGGTGTGGTGTGGGCCAGCGGGTGTCTGTATACGGGGGAGGAGAGCCTGACGGGTGAAGGAGAAATGGTCGTGAGAATGGCTGAGGGGGGAAGCGGTTATTCTATTGACCTGGGGCTGGCCCACAGGACATATTCTCATATAATAATAGGTGCATATATACTCAATGCTGTCTCCAGCATCAAGTGGACTGACGGCTGCAAAGAAGAGATAAACGGAGTCATAGCCGATAACGTGGCCTTCGGCGGTTCGGACCCGGACTCACTCATAGACGATTATCACGAGACGCGGGACCTCGCCGGCTTCTCCACCGGCATCGCGCCTGTGCTTGGCCTCGGCCTCGAAAAAAGCACGCGCTGGACCTATCTCTCCATACTCTACACCCAGGGCTTTCGCCAGGGGGCATTCACCTCAGGCGAGCCGCGCCTGTCGGTGACTGGGGCCTGGGACTCGGTATGGATTCTGGACCTCAGGGTTGGGCTGGCTTATGAGTCCGGTTTCGGCCTGGACGAACGCGTCGAGATAGGCTTCGGGCGGAGCCCCAGACTTGAAATAGGGGCCGGTTTCGCGCCCCTTCCCTATGCCTCGTCCATGAAGCAGTTCGGCGTCACCCTGGGCATGTCATACCGCCTGTAGGCCCCGGGCCGGATCCGCCTGGTCTATTCAGCTTCCGGGCCGACCATCCAGAAGTCGCGCGGGTAGAGGCGGTGCACCGGCTGCCTGGTCTCGTTCTCCTCCACGTATTTCTCGAGCGATGCAAACTGGTCCTCGGGCCCAATGAGGAAGAAACAGCCGTCCGCGCTCTCCGATAGCGGCTCTCCCAGCCCGATCAGCACCTTGCCGTAGATCCTGTCCATGCGCCCCACGAGCTCGGGGTACAGGTCCTCATGCCTGGCCAGCTCGAGCACCTTTCGGCGATAGTCGGCCACGCGCTCGGGTGTGTACCCGTCGGCAAGGTCGGTCGCCATCGCCTGGCCGCGGGCTTCGTAGCGGGCCATGGCCCTGGACCTTCTGAAGACCTGCGCCACCGAGTAGCCGGCCAGCGCCGGGTCCTCGGTCGCCGACTTTAGTTGACCTACCACAAAGCCCATCGTCTGGGCGACGTCTGGGCAGCGCTCGGCGTAATAACCGACGCGCCCGCTGGCCTGATTGGATGAGACTCCGTTGCTGTAAGCCAGCCCGGCGCCCCAGGTCTTCATGAACATGCTGTGGGCGCCGCCACCGCCGTACATCTTACCGGCGAGGCAGTCCAATACGGCCTCGGTGTCGGTGTCGTACTGGCCGGCGAACCCGGCGCTGTGTATGAGGACGCCGTTCCTGGTTGCTTCATGCATGAGGCCCACGTATGCCGGGCGGCCGTCTATGGCCCCCCTGTCACGGGCCCTCTCCAGGACACGCGGGGCGGCGTCATAGTCCTGCCGCATCGACGAGTACCTCCTGTCGAGGCGGCCGGCGAAGCCCTCAAGCTCGTCCATATATGCCTCGCGGTCGTCCGAGTTGGAAATCATGAACATCCTGGCATTGTCGGCTTTGGTGATGAGGGAGAGGAGGTCGCGCATATCCTTGAGGGCGACCGCCGGCTCCACCATTATATCGGCCTTCATCTGCCTGCACTGGTAGGCCCAGTCCTCTTCGAGATTGGCGTCGGGGATGTCGGGGAGGGAGGCCTTCAGCATGGCTGAGGCCATCATGGCGTTCTCGCGAGCGTTCTCCCCCATGCCCGAGAGATCGATCTGGAGGCGGTCAATCTCGGGATCCCCGGTGTCTTCTGCCTCTATGGCGCTCAATATGCCGGCCAGTTCATCGCGGCTTCTGCCTTTCCCGATATCAGCGAGGGCGTCGAGGAAGCCGGAAATCTCCTCACGCCCGGCCGGCGTTCCGGGCTCGGCCAGCATGCAACGGGCCCGCTGCAAGTGATGAACCCTCGTCATGAATGAATTGGCTGACAGGAAAAGCGGGTTGTCCTGGAAGCGATAGGCCTGCGCGGGGTCGCTCACCCAGGCCTCCTCCGAACTCTTGGTGATGTTGCGCAGAGACACCATCGACTGGTCGATATGGTCGGTGATGCGGGAAAGGTTGTCCTCGCTCAGGTATGGGGAATAGAGAGCCAGATCCATCCAATGTATCGCGCTTGCCAGCTCCTCCGTTCTGCTGGCCGCGGCGGTGAGCATGAGCTCGATACGCCCGGTTGCGGCCGTGTAGTCGTAATACGAGTTGAAACCGAGGACCTCCTTGCGGAGCCTCTCCTGCATGTCGGCGTGCTCAACCGGCACGCCGTTCTCCACCACGCCGATTGCCGTTAGAATGTCGGGGATGAGCGGTACGTAGACGAGCCTGTCTTCGGGGACCACGTCCATCTTGAAGGCTATGCCCAGGGTGGATGAGTTCATGTTCTCGAATGTCGATGCCACCAGCGGTACGCCCCCTGGAAGTTCGAGCGTCTCGTAGTCGAGGTGCTCGTCCAGGGCCATGGGCGGGTTGTCGATGAATTCGGGCAGGGTCTGGCCGGCCGCGATTCTGTCGAGCTCCTCCGTGTCGGCGTCGAAGCCCTTTTTGTACTCGGCGATTGCGGCCCGGTCATCCTCGATCCCGTACTCCTTCTTGAAGCGCGCCAGGCAGGAAGTTATGCGCTCTTGCTTGGCTTCGCGGAGGCCCTTGATCATGTCCGGGTCGGGTGTTGCGCCGATTGCATACGGCTGGACCTCCAGAAGGCGCCAGGTTACCATGAGATCCTTCCAGGGGTTCCCGCCCGAGCCGAGCAGGGCCTCGGCGTATTCGAAATGCTCGCTCATGGCCAGAGATTTCCTGAAGCCCTCATCGTTCTCGAGGTATTCAAGGGTGGACAGCCATGTCCCCGCCGGACCCCTGCGCGCCCCGAACATGGGCGGGGAATTGAGATAGTCGTCCATCTGCTTCTTTCTGCGGATCAGGTGGCTCCGTACCCTGCCGTTGAACTCCTCCAGTTCCTCCGACCCGTCTTCGAGACCGGCAATGCGAACCAGCTCTTCCGTAATAATCGTGCGTACGCTGTCCACCCAGGCCTCTGTTACATACTCATTGTTGAGCCCCTCGAGAGCCATCCATATGGGCCTGCCCTCGTAATCGGGGGTCCAGTACCACACCGTGTTTCCCCCGATGTTTATCTTCCGGGTCTCGGAGTTGATGAAGAGGTCGTAGAGGTTGGACGTCGAGCCGTCGGCGAACGTGGAGAGGAAGAGGTCGAGCATCAACAGGTCGTCGTTGTTGATGCTGAGATGTGCTGGCCATGCGAAGTACATGCGGCCGGGGTCCTGCTTGTTATCGCTGGGGAATGCGACGAGCTTGATCGTGCCGTAGGGAGCCGGCTGCGGCCCCGGCATTGCGTAGGCGCCCATGCCGAGGTTTTCGCTATCCGTGGGCTGCGGCTGGCATGTCTCGAGGATCTTGCTAGTGCGCCCGAGGAAGTCATCCACCTGGATATCGTCCGGAATGGATACGATCATGCCCATATTGGCCAGGTGATAATAGGAGTCATGGAATACGCGGAGGTCCTCGGCCGTGCAGTTCCTTATGTCGGCGGGATTTCCGCCCGAGACGTATGAAGCCGGGTGGGCGTCGCCGTATATCAGCCGGGCCATGGCGTTGCCGTAATGGTACCATGGCCTCTCGAAGGAGCTCACCATCTCCGTGTACACCGTGCCCTTCTCTTCTATTTCCAGGTCCCCGGTCTCCGCGTTCTCGGTCACCCCGATATGACACATCTCCCGGCGGATTTCCTCATCGGTGTAGTCGGGCTGCAAAAGCGCCATCAGCTTTGCCTCGAGGAGTTCGTAGAAGGCCTCGGTGCCCGCGATGGTGTTGAAGTGATAGCAGGTCTTGAGTTGGGCCGTATAGGCCGTGCTGCCGCCGAGCGACATGTCCTCCAGGGCGGCCACGTACCGGCCGCGGTTGCCCTTGCCCAGAAGCAGGTGCTCGCATGTGTGCGGCTCGCCCTTACTCGAAGTGGGAGGGGTTTTGACCCAGAAGAAGGCCTGGGGCACCGACTGAATGCGCATCACATCCACGATGAAGCCGTACCGCTCGGATATGAACCTGGCTCCCATGGTCTTGCCGGCCGCATTCTCGTACAGGTTGGCTACGGAGAACCCGTGTATGGACTTGTCCGGCTTCAGGTCATCCAAGTAGTCGTCCCCCTGCGCCGGCCCGGCCGCCGCGATGAAGAGCGCCGAGACGATGACGACAGCGACTGTTTTCAGCATGTTTACCTCCATTTGGATTCCCGGCCAATGCGCGCCGGCTCCGGGGAGCCGCGCGGCCGTCGGCCGGATATGCGTACAGGGTTGGACTGGTATTGTAAGACTCAAGCATATATGTGGCTGCTACTTTCCCATATATCATATTAAACCCGACCGGCCCGTCAAGTCTTGAAACCTTTGGCAAAACGGGTCGAGCGATTGTAAAATCGGGCCATGGCGGCACTGCGAATCGGCACATGCAGCTGGAAGTTCGAGTCCTGGGCGGGCCTGGTCTATTCCGGGAAGGACAAGGCGGGCTACCTCAGGGAATACGCCGGGCGCTACGACACGGTTGAGATCGACCAGTGGTTCTGGTCGCTATTCGGCAAGGACAAGGTAGCGCTTCCCGGCCCGGAGACCGTAAGCGAATACGCATGTTCGGTGCCGGCCGGTTTCAGGTTCAGCGTAAAGGTGCCCAACAGCGTCACGCTTACCCATTTCCACAGGAAAGCCAAAACCGACCCCCTGATCGGCAACCCGCACTTTCTCTCCGTCGGCCTGTTCAAGCGCTTCCTGGAGACCCTCGAGCCCATGGGAAAGAAGCTCGGACCCGTTATGTTTCAGTTCGAATATCTCAACAAGCAGAAGATAGCGTCTCCGGCGGCCTTTCTCGATCAGTTCGGCGATTTTATGTCGAAGTGCCCGCCGGGATACCGGTACTGCCTGGAGATCAGGAATCCCGACTACCTGACGGACGCCTATTTCGACTTCCTGAAGGACCACGGCCTCTGTCATGTATTCCTTCACGGCTATTACATGCCTTCGATATTCGATATTTACCGCAGGTTCTCCGCGCATATAAGGAAACTCGTGGTGATCCGGCTCCACGGGCCGAGCCGGAGCGACATCGAGGCCAAGACGAATAAGAAGTGGGATAAGATCGTGGAGCCCAGAGACAGGGAACTCGATTCGCTCAAGAAAATGCTGGACGACCTGCGGAACCGGAGAGTAACCACATATTTGAACGTCAATAATCACTATGAGGGCTCGGCGCCCCTGACTATAGAACGCATAAAGTCAAGGCTCTGACGCCCGGTCAGCCGCCGGCCGCGGGGGCGGAAATCCCCGGGCCGCCACAATCCTTGTTGACCGAGGGCCCGGCTGGCGCAATACTTCGGATTGGGAGGTGTTCGATATGGCGAGATCCAGGAAGCGCGCGTCCAGGAAGTCGGGATTGCCGCCGGGGACCCTGGTAGCCACAGGCGGCGGGGCGCCGGGCAAGATGCGAATTACCCTCATCGACTACACCGAGGGCGCATTAGAGGAACGGGAAATAGAAAATGTGGAAGAGTGCTTCCCATTCAAGGGAAAGCCGTCGGTCACATGGATAAACGTGGACTCGGTTCTGGATGTCGATGTGGTCAGCAAGATCGGGGCCCATTTCGGGCTGCACCCCCTTGTCATGGAGGACATTGTCGATACCAACCAGCGCCCCAAGGTGGAGGACTTCGGGGACCTTGTCTTTGTGGTGTTGATGATGCTGTACGTGGACAAGAACGGGGCGGGTTTAAGCGGTGAACAGGTAAGCCTGATAGTGGGTCCGGATTTTGTCATATCTTTCCAGGAGAGGCCCGGAGACGTATTTGAACCTATCAGGGAGCGGCTCCGCAAGAAGAAGGGGCGCGTTAGAAGCATGGGAGCCGACTATCTGGCCTATGCCCTGATCGACGCCATCGTGGACAACTACTTCAGTATAGTCGAATGGTTCGGAGACAAGACCGAGGAGATCGAAAACGATCTCATTACCAATCCCACGGCCGAGATGCTCCACGCTATCTACGGGCTCAAGAGGGAATTGCTCTTCGTCAAGAAGTCGGTCTGGCCGCTACGCGAGGTCATAAACAGCCTGCAGCGCGGCGAGTCCGGGATATTCCGGGAAGGCACCGTCATGTATCTGCGGGACGTGTATGACCACACCATACAGGTGATTGACACGGTCGAATCGCAGAGGGACATCATGGTGGCGATGCGGGACACGTACCTCTCCAGCGTGAGCAACAGGATGAATGAGGTAATGAAAGTGCTCACGATCATAGCGACCATCTTCATTCCCATCACTTTCGTCGCGGGGATATACGGAATGAACTTCGAATTCATGCCCGAGCTGGCCTGGCCATGGGGATATTTCGGCGCCCTCGGGCTCATGGGGGCTGTAAGCATGGTCATGGTTATTTACTTCAGGCGCAAGGGGTGGCTGTGAGCAGGGGCGAGACCGCATCCGGGAAACCGCATCGTATTGACTGCTTCGACCTGGAGCCCGGGCGAGTGATTGCGGGAAAGTACAGGATTCTGTCGAAACTCGGTTCCGGCTGGGAGAGCGAGGTATTCAGAATAGCAGAGGTGCGGACGGATATAGAGCGCACGGCGAAGCTCTTCTTCCCCGAGCGGAATCCCGGTGACCGGACCTTGAAACGCTATGCGAGGAAGCTCCACAAGCTCAGGCATTGCCCCATCGTAATTCAATACCATACCGAGGACACCTTCAGGTACAGGGGCCGGAGGGTGTCGTTTCTCATCTCGGAATACGTCATGGGAGAAACGCTCGCCGACTTCATGAAGGAGCGTCCGGGCAGGCGCTTGGGGCCGTTCGAGGCCGTGCACCTGCTTTACACGCTGGCAAGGGGCGTTGAGGCCATACACCGTCTGGGCGAATACCACGGCGATCTCCATGACGACAATGTGATCGTCAGCCGCTTCGGCCTCGAATTCGAGGTCAAGCTTCTCGACCTTTTCCACTGGGACAGCCCCAAGCGGGAAAACAGGAAAGCCGACATCTGTGAACTGGTCCGGCTTCTCTACGAGACTACCGGAGGAGCGCGTTTCTATGCGAGGCAACCGCTGGCTATCAGGTATATATGCAGCGGCCTGAAGCGGTCGCTGATCTTAAAGAAGTTCCCTACCGTATCGAGACTGTGTCAGCACCTCGAGACCATGGAGTGGTAAGAGGCGCTGGCCCGTCAGCGGGGGGCGGCCTCAGGGTTTTCCCGGGGGAGCCCCAGGTCCCTCAGGGCGCATGCTTCCGGACTTCCCCTCGGTGCGGTTGTCGTAGAAGCGGGTAGTTGGGTAGGCGAAGTCGATGTCGTCGTGTTCTGAGAACGCGAGCAGTATGTCCTCCCAGATGGCCTGCTCTGTGCCTCGCCGCTTGCGGGGTTCGCAGAGATACCTGACCGTAAGAAGGACTCCACAATCTTCGACGCGCAGATAAACGGTCGGCGTGAGCTTCCTGTAGAATATCATGAACTTCCGCGCGGCTTCCCTGAGGCGCCTTTCGGCGACCTCGCCCATGGAGGCGGCGTGGCGCGTACCTATATCCAGGAGGATTTCCCGGGCTTTCTTCCAGTCACTCTCGAAGGTTATTAGGACGGGTATTTCGTTCCAGATGTATTTGAATCCCTTGCTGTAATTTGCAATCGCCTCCGTGAAGACCTTGCCGTTGGGGATGTGTATGACCCTGCCGGTGCTCTGGTCGGCGTCGACCCAGTTTCCTATTTCCATAAGCGTGAACTGGAACACGCGTATGTCTATGACGTCGCCGGCATTCCGGCCGATCTGGATCCTGTCGCCAACTTCGAGGGGTTTGCGCCAGACGATGAAAAGCCACCCGGCCAGGTTCGCCAGAGGGTCTTTGAGAGCGATCGCTATTCCGGCCGAGACCAGGCCCAGGAATGTAGCCAGCGACTGGAAGCCCCGGAACCAGACCCTGCCGAGAACGAGAGCGCCGATGAGGAAGATCAGGTAGCCCGAGAGTTTCCGGAACCGGTAACGCGTGTATACGTCTTCTATTCTCGGTATTACCACGCGAATGACTATGGTGCGGATTATGTAGAGCGCCAGCACGGTGATACCGCTGATGATCACCTTGGTTGCGGACTGGGCGCTCAGGTCGAATGTCTGCTGCAACCACAAGCTCACATATTCCATCGTCGCTTCTCCCTAAAGAGTCCGGCTAGGGCGTCTCCGGCACCGGCAGGACCGTCCTCCAGACTGCAAGCCATGTCCCCTTCCGGCGCGTGAATACGAAGAGATCGTATCCGGCGTCCTGGTGGGACTGTCCGTCGATTTCGTAGTCTATATCGAATTTATAGGATGCGACGGCCGTGTCGCCCCACACGAGAACCACGCGCTGCGATTCCGAGAGTTTCTGGATATTCGCCATGCCGGCGAACTCCCTGTAGGAGTCGACACACGCCTTTCTGCCCTCGCCATGAATGCCGAATCCCGGCCGGGCGATGATCATGTCCTCATGGAAATATCTTTTCAGTTCGTCGGTCTCGCCTTTGACCCATGCCGCGTTAATGGCCCTGAGAATATCCACGATTTCTTCGCGGTCTCTTTCTGCATCTGTCATGGCCGACCTCCTTCAGGCGCAGGGAGCGGTTGGCTAAATACATTACAACGGGGCGCGCCAGGAAAATCAATGTGTTTATGAGGTGGGCTACCGGATCTCGGCCAGCTGCAGGTTCTTAATTATGAGATCGACTTCGGATCGCTCTGCGTCCTTGTACTCTAGATCGCACTCGTAGGTTATCTTGAACAATGTGTCCTCGCTCCTCAGGAACCATTCGCGCTGGTAGGTCCCGTCCTGGGCGTACTCGAATATGACGCCGTCCAGGTGTTCCGTCACGAGTTCGCGATAGGCCAGCCCCGCCGCGATGTTGTCTTTAGCGGCATCGAGCACATCATCGAGGCTTACGGCGCCGATGTCCCTGCGGCTGTAACCGATCTGCAGCGAGCCGACGCCATAGCGGCGGGCGAATATCTCTACATTGTCGAGTCTCAAGGCCTCCACAACGGCGGCAAAACGGTCCTCCGGCATAGCCAGGGCCGCCCGAAGAGTCTCTTCGTCGAGAATTCCCCACTCTTCGGGGAACATCGTGAACCAGCGGGATGATCTGAAGTGCACCATATGGTCTCCCTTTCCCCGGATCTCCTGTTTCTTTATCGGTAGGGCGGCGGCCCGCCATTACCAGGATATGGCCGCGGGACATTGCGGGCGCACAGCGCCTGGGGTAGAATAGGCAACAGCACCAACCGGCGATTGGCGAACAGGAGGTTTGGCATGGGGTCGAGATTATATGATTTTCGCAGGTACCGCGAAGAGATGAACGAGAAGATACTCGCGGCAGATCATATAGGAATCAAGCGCTTCTTCAGGTTGGACGGGGCGGCGTATGAAGACGGCGCCCTCTCCGGGAAGACCAAAGAGCTCCTCGGACTCGTGGCGTCAACCGTGCTTCGCTGCAATGACTGCGTCGATTACCACCTGATCCAGTGCGCGAAGGCGGGCTATACGGATGACGAGATTCTTGATGCGCTCAACGTTGCCCTCATTGTCGGCGGGAGCATTGTGATTCCACACCTTCGCCACGCCTATGAGACCATGGAGGTGTTGAGGAAGGAGTAGAACCGGCGTGGGCCGATTTTGCGCCCCGGGGGAGCTCTTACCGGCTGCTCCTTCAGCGGCTCATGCGCCCTGCGGGCGAAGACCCGCTCAGGTGTCCCGGTCTCCCTATTTCATATCGGTGATGATCTTCTCGGCCAGCCTGACGGTCTCCGCGGTGTGCTCAACGACGGCCTTGCGGATCTTCTCGGCCCCCGCGAGCGTCTCGGTCCTGAACTTCTCGTCGTCTATTCCGGGCAGATTGATGGCAACATTGAGAAAGGCTCCCTCGGCCGCGGTTCGCGCAGTCAGGGCCGCAACCCCCGCGTCGCTCACGGAGTTCTTATTGCCGATCGTCGCTATCTTCCGGGCTATTTCGGCGGCCTCCATGGTGCGCTTGAGCACGCCTAAGGGAACCAGGGTCGCCTGCTTATTGGCCTCTTCGATTGCGGCCGCGCGCGCCGCCTTGTCCTCATCCGTCTTCTTGGGAAGGCGCATCGCGGCCATGACGTTATTAAAGGCCTCCGTATCCCGGTCCACGTCAGCGAGAAATTCGTCCTTGAGTCTCTGCCCTTCGATTCCGATCTCCTCCACGCTTTCAAACGCTTCCTCATAGCCCTTCTTGCCATGCGTGAGAGCGCCCACCATGGAAGAGAGCGCGCCGCTCAGGGCTCCGCACAGGGCGGCGACGCTGCCGCCGCCGGGCGCCGGGGCGTCCGTGGAGAGGAGGTTGGTGAAGTCGGTTACTTTCATATCTACAAGGCCGCCGCCGGAGGCGACCATATACTCGATGATTTTCTTGTCGTTCTCGAACGGATAGAGGTCGGAGAGGCCCAGTGACAGTACTGCTATATGTATGAGCTCCTCATCGGGAACGCCGGATGTCCTGCCCTGTTTCTTGAGGTAGTATCTTCCGGCCTGAAGCAGCGCCTCCAGGGGAATGAGGCCGACCAGCTCGCTTCCCGTCACGCGGATTCCCAGGTCTTCGGCGAGCCTGCAGCACTCGTCGAAGATGAGATGGGGCGGGGAGATCTTGTAGTTGGTCATGTTGATGGAGATCTGCGCCCGTCCGAAGTCTTCCATGTACCAGCCCACGGCCTTGCATTCCTTGAACTTGCCGGGGACGCGGAGCGCAGTGCCGTTGTCGTCACGCACTATCTTGCGGTTCTTGTCGCGCTTGACCCGGCCCTTTTCCCGGATAGTGAATGCGATGTCCTTGGCCAGCTTGGTATCCCGCGTGTTGAGGTTGACGTTATATGCGATAAGAAACTCTCTCGCGCCGATGGCAGTCGCGCCGGCGCCTGAATTGAACTTATCGGGCCCGAAGTCGGGTTTCCACTGGGGCTTGCCCGCTCTGTCGGCCAGGCCCTCGTACTCGCCGGCCCTAACATTGGCGAGGTTCTTCCACTCCGGCTTGGAAGCAGCGTGCTCATAAAGATAAACCGGGATGCCGAGCTCTTCACCCACACGCTTGCCGAGCTTCCTGGCGAGTTCTGCGCAGTCGTCCATGGTCACTCCGGCTACCGGAACGAAGGGGCACACGTCGGTAGCGCCCATGCGGGCGTGCGCGCCCTTGTGCTTGGCCATATCGATTACCTCGGCGGCTTTCTTGATGGCGCGGAAGGCCGCCTCTATGACCGCCTCCGGTGAGCCGACGAACGTAACGACCGTGCGGTTGGTGTCCTTTCCCGGGTCCACGTCCAGAAGCGTGGCCCCCTCGGTGGCGCTTATCTCCGCCGTAATCTGGTCAATCTTGGCCATGTCGCGCCCTTCGCTGAAATTCGGGACGCATTCAACCAGTTTTCTCATATGTATCGCTCCGTGCTTGAATGAGGTGGTGCAGTTGATTTATGTGCTCTTTGTAGAATATAGCCGGAGGGCGCCGGGGTCAAGGGCCAAGCGGTTCAAGCGGGCCCGAGACTACGACTGTCTCCGGGAAGTGGGGCGCCGGAAGTGAGCATGCCGGCGAAAACCCGCGGCGGGCCCCGGCCTTCGGGAACCGGGGCCCGCACCTCCAGGTCTGTGCTGCCTGGATCTCAATCTAAGGGTGGCAGGCGGGCCCGCTCAGTGACCCGGGGCAGCATCTCTCTGCCGGGACACATGAGCGCTCCTCGCACTCCCTTTCGCGGCCGCAAGAGCATTCCGCCGGCCCGGCGTTCCCCGTGGGACAGCGCTCTTCCGGCGCGGCCTGAACCCTGCTCTCCGCGCAACATTCCCGGTCGGCATTGTCGTCCGGCGCGTTCTGCGCCTGCGATAGTGAGCAATGTTGTGCCTCGCAGCACGCCCGGCTGCTGTTTTGTTCATAAACGGCCTGGGCCGATGCGGGCAGGCCCAGGGCCATGAGCGCCATCGCGATGAGCAACGGCGTTATTACAAGTTTGCGTCGGAATCTTCTCATCATTACCTCCTCAATCAGGGGTTCGTATGCAACTCCTGCGCCGGCGCCGGCGGGAACGCGTCCGCCCCCGCCGAAAGCGCCCCGTGCTACTCCTTCTTGAGATCGTCAATGCGTTTGTCTATGCCTGCGATCTCCTTCTCGAGCTGCTCCCTGTACTGCTCGAGTCTCTCGGCCTCCTCATTGGAGGATACGAAGCGCCGGGCCACATGCCCGGGCCCGCAGCAGCAACAGCCTGAAGCCCTCGAGGTCCTGGCGACATTGGGCTCGCAACACATCTCATTCACCCCCTTTCTCGCGGCATGAGTGGTACCGGTACCTTGAATTCGCCGCCGCATCCGTTAAGCATTTAAGCAGTAACTTAATAACTATATTAAAAAAATTAAGCGCCCTTCTTCCGGGCCAGCTTCTTGATTCTCTCGTTCACGGCTTCGAGCTCTTTCTCCAGGCGCTTCCTGTATTGCTCTAGATCCTTGAGATTCGGCTCTCTTCGCCTCCTGACAAGCATATTGGGAGGGGGACAGGAGTCGCCGGGTCCGCAGGCGCAGACCTCGACCAGCCTTGTCTGGCAGCTTCGCATGGCGTCGGCATCCACATGATAGGGTATTCTGTAACCATGGCGCTCGCTCCTCACCAGACCCGCCTGCTTGAGCACTTTGAGGTGCTGGGACACGGCGGCGGGGGTAACGCCTACGATGATGGCGATCTTCTTGGCCCCCAGAGGTCCCTTTTTCTTGAGCGCCTCCAGGATCCTGACCCGGGTCTTCGCCGATAGGGCCTTGAACATGTCACAGCAGTCGTCGTTCACCTTCATATTGTCGGCCTTGTCTGATATGTAGTTAAGTTATTACTAAAATACTATAATTGCCCCCGGATGTCAAGTGAAAAACCGCAGGCCCGGCGAGGAGGCTATTTTGCTATGACCAGCTTGCTTGTCCCGGAAACGCCGCCGGCCTCTATCCTGCAGAAATAGACGCCCGGTGCCACCCGGAAGCCCGCATGGTCGCAGGCGTCCCAGTATACCCTATGATCTCCGGGCCCGGCCTTTGAGCATGTGAGTTCTTGCACTTCTCTTCCCATAAGGTCGAATACGGCGATGCTCACGCGGCAGGGGCGCGGGAGGTGATAGGCGATGGTTATGCCCGCGGGCGATGGGTTGGGGATGGCGGCGAGAAAGAGCCCATCATTGTCGGCCCCAGCAGGATTATAGATGCCCGCAGGGTCGGCACCCGTCTTGAGAAGATATAGATTATCCCCGGCGGGCGGCGGGTATGACATGGCGGAGCCCGCTATTATGAAACCTCCGTCTGCGGTTTGCTGCACTTCATGTCCCCATTCGCGCAGGGAGTCTCCATAGGCACCTGTCCATACGGTGTCCCCGTCGGCCCCCGTCCTCAGGAGATAGATGTCCTCCTGTCCACCACCGCATGATGTCGTGTAGCCGCATGCGATATAGCCGCAGTCCGACGGCAGCTGCTCGACATCGAATGCGATTTCGTAACCGCTGCCGCCGTACGCCTTGCTCCAGAAGAAGGCGCCGGTGGAAAACACCTTGCGAAGGTATGCCTGGTTGCCCGAGCCGTCCGCCAGGTAGGCGGTGCCGGCGACTATATAGCCCCCGTCTGCGGTTTGCTCCACAGAGTAACCGCAGTCGTTCCCGGAGCTCCCGTCCGTTCTCATCCAGAGAGAGTCCCCGTCGGCATCGGTCTTTACGATGAGAATGTCGGAGTCCGGAGTTGAGAACGAGTTCGAAGAGCCGACCAGCACGCAGCCACCGTCGGCCGTCCTGTCGAATCCGAAGCAATAATCGTCTCCCGATCCGCCGTACGTTCTGATCCAGATAGAGTCTCCCGAGGCATCCGTCTTGATAAGGAGGAAGTCGTTGTCATTTGAGTAGGAGTCCGAATAGCCGGCTACGAGATAACCGCCTCGGGGCCCCTGGCAGACGCCATAGGCGTAGTCTTCGCCGCGGCCGCCATGGGTCCGGGTCCACATGGTGTCGCCGTCACTGTCGGTCTTTACCAGATAGAAGTCGCTGCCGCCGGCGCCGAAGGACTTTGTATACCCGGCGATGATGAATCCCCCGTCGGAGGTCGGGCGGACCGAATTGGCCAGGTCGTCATCGGCGCCTCCATAGGTGCGCGCCCACAGCGTATCGCCATTCTCATCCGTGCGCACGAGATACATGTCATAGTCGATTCCGCCGAATGATCTCGAGAATCCCGCCGCTATATACCCGCCCCCGACCTCGCCCACCGACCGTCCGTAGTCGGGTTGATCGCCACCCAACGTCCTGTGCCAGAGGCTGTCCGGCGGCTGTGCCGCGGAGACGTTCGCGACGGCAAGCAGGAAGAACGCCACGAGACAAGAATACACAATAGAGTTGCGCATATATACCCCTCCTGAATGCAGCTCCTGAGTGAGTTTACATGCGCATTATACCACTGAAATCGGCGGTTTTCAAGAACATCGCGGGTGTTCCGGCAGTGTGTACTAGCCGCGTATGGCCCAGCGCATGATATTGCCGAAGTTGAACGGCTTTCCCTGCATGAGTATGGCCACGCGGAATATGCGGCCGCCTCCCCATATGGCAAGAAGCGTCACGACCAGCACCCCGGCGAGGCCGGCCCAAGGCTGCCACGCGGGAATTGTGGCCGGGCCGGCGAGCCGCATGAGCATGACGACCGGCGTAAATATGGGTATGAGCGACAGCGCCGTCGCAAAGGTGCCGTTGGGCTCCGTAGCGATCGGAATGAGAGTGAACATTGGAATCATGAGCGGCATGAGGGCTGGCATTGTGGCGGACTGCGCCTCCTTGGCGTCGTTGCACGCCGAACCGAGAGACGCCATAACCGACCCCAGCATGGTGATGTTGAGAACAAGGAATACGAAGAACCAGGGTATTATTTCATAGGGTATGAGATCCGTCAGGCCGGCGCGCCGCATCGAAATCACGCCTATGATGACATATACGGCCGCCGCGGTGAGCGAAACCGCCACGCCGCCGATGACCTTGCCGGCCATGAACTCGGACGGCTTCACCGATCCCAGCATCACTTCGGCGATTCTCTGCGACTTCTCCTCCATGACCGCCTGCAAGAGCGGCACAGCTCCCATCATTGTGAGAATGAACATGAGGAAAACCAGGGCTATGGGTGCGCCTATGGCCTCGCCCTCACTCACGCGCCTTGCGTCCTTTACCGCGCCGGTTTTTTCGTCCACCGAAGCGAGTCCCATGGGTTCTACGTTGATCCACCACAGTATGCTTCCGACCTGGGACTCGTCTATGCCAGCCTCTGCCATGCGCACGGTCCTGAGGTGGTTGTTTATGGGATGCTGTATCCACCCGCGGGCGTCGTCCATGGCGGCGTTCTCGGAATGATACGCGACGCGATAGCCTTCGCCGTCCTCGCCGGGATGGCAGACGTCGCGGCCTATCTCCACGAAGGCGTGCAGCGACCCGCTGCGCACCCTGTCGGAGAGGTCCAGCTTCTGGGCGGCGGCTCTCGCCGTGTCCGGCTCCACGATCTCTATTACATAAGCCGGCCGGACCTTTTCGCCGTCATCATTGTATATGGCCGTGGAGTTCCGTTGTTCCGCACCCTCCACGAGCGCGTCTGCGACCATGTTGGAATGGTCGATGACGGCGATGACCTGGTCGGTCGTATCCACGCGGTCCTTGAATACGGCCATGGCGATGATGCTTCCGCTCATGATGACCGGCGCGAGTATCAGGCCTATGATGAAGCCCTTGGTCTTGACCTGGGACTTGTATTCGCGCCTAGCTATTCTGAATATCTTCCGCATCTTCCGCATCCCGGGCCTCGGGCCCGGCTATCCTCACGAAGATATCGTGCAGCGAGGGTTTGGTTACCTCGAAACTTGTAACTGTGGTGCGTGCCATAATGGCCGCGAGAATGTCCTGCGGGTCGGCGCCGCGGACCATCCTGACGTCCTGAATCCGGCCGAAGTCATTTACCTTCGCCACGCCTTCAACGCCCCTTATCGCGGCGGCTCCGCCTCCGCAGCTTACCCGGAGCGTGTCGTCGCCGTACTCGTCCTGAATGGCAGCGAGCGTACCGTCGAGAACCTTCCTGCCCTTGAATATCATGAATATGAAGTCGCACATTCTCTCGGCCATGCTCATGTCATGCGTTGAGAATATGACGGTGGTGCCGTTTCCCTGGAGCTCGAGTACGGCCGACCTTATGACGTCGGTATTCACCGGGTCAAGTCCGGAGAAGGGCTCGTCGAGAATGAGAATGTCGGGATTGGAAATGACGCTGGCTATAAACTGGACCTTCTGGCTCATCCCCTTGCTGAGCGTTTCCACCTTTTTGTCCGCCCAGGCGTCCAGGTCCATTCTGTCCAGCCAGGCGTCGACCTCTTGGTTGACGCCGCGGTCCGCCTTGAGTTCGCCGTAGAATCTCAAGATCTCGCGGACGTTCATGCGCTTGTAGAGGCCGCGTTCCTCCGGCAGGTAGCCGATGCGGTCCGTGCACGCGCCGGGCCTGTTGTTCCCGAGCACGATTATCTCTCCGCTGTCTGGGTAGAAGATGTTCATTATCATGCGGAGAGTGGTGGTCTTGCCGGAACCGTTGGGGCCGATGAAGCCGTAAACGCTTCCCCCGGGCACGTCGAGCGAAAGATCGTCGACGGCGACGACCTCTCCGAAGGTCTTATTTACATTCCGAATCTCGACCGAATTCATGTAAGTTCTCCGAAAGCGGGCTAGCCGCCAATAACATACCAAAGCTTACAGGATATCGCCACCCCTGTCAGGCGGCATTCGCAGAGCTCCGGGTATGCGGAGCACCCGGCATGGAAACGCGCGCATCCACACAGGGGCTTTCTGCTTAGCCCGTCGCGTCCCGACATGACTTGCACAGACGAGGATGCGCGCGATTGTATGAATTGGTGTTTTTCGGCATCACCCCTTGGGACATTCGCCCCAGCTCACTAATACCACCCGGCAGCCGCCGTGTCACGCCAATTCTGAAAGGTATGATGCGCCGGCGCGCCGGCGGCCGGGCAGGGGCATTAATCGCCGGAAGGACCGTAGAGGCTCTCAAACCGGCTCCGCGCCTCCTGCGCCTTATGGGGCCTGCTGGTTTCGTCGTACAGGTCGGCCAGTCTCCGGTAGTAGCGCGGGTGCACAAAGCGCCGGTCCTTGCTCCGCGGGCTGAACCTGGTGAGACGGAGATACTCGTCAATGGCTTTCTCCAGACTGCCCTTGGCCACGTATGCCCGCGCCAGCGTGTCCTTCATCGGCGGAAGATTGTAGGCGAGCATTGCGTCGGTGTCGCTCATGTAAGGTGTCTTCCACTGCGGCGCCTTTTCGCATACCGTGATGGCCTTGTCCGGCTGGCGCATGGCGAGCAGCAGCTCGCCGCGCAGGAACTCGGCCCTGTCCGGCATAAGGGGTTTTACCTTGTTGTAGCGGAGCTCGGCCGGCGCGAAGAGTCCCTCTCTTAAGTCTATGAGGGCGAGCGCGAAACTGTAAGCCGCGCGGAAGCTGGGAATCATGTCCGGCGTCCACAGCGTGTAGCTCTTCTGCGCCGGTATGTAGGCCTGGGGATTGGCTCCAAGCGCGACGAGGCAGTTCTCGAAGTGGCCGCGGCTCAGCTCATAGTCGTTCTTCTCGAAATATATCCAGCCCTGGAGTCTCTCTGCGGCGGTAATCCAGAGGTCGCTGCCTTCTTTTTCTGCGGCTTCGCGCAGGTCCCGGGCGATTGCAAGGGCGCCGTCAAGCTTCCCGGTCCAGTAGTGGTAGAAAGCCTTCCACTGCATCCCCTCCGCCTTCGTGCCGAATGAGGGGGCCTTATCGAGGAACAGATCCATCCACTTAAGGGACTCCGCATAGTCCTCCTTCAGGGCGGAGATATAGGCGATTTCCCAGTACGCGTAGTAGAAATCGGGTTTCAGCTCCAGGGCCTCGCGGTACTTGGCGACGGCGTCGTCCAGTTTCCCCATCCGGAAATAGAGCTCGCCCATCGAGTCTATCGGATTGGCGTTTCCCGGGGACGCGCTCATGTAGCGCTGCAGATAATCATGCGCCTTGTCGAAGTAGCCGGCATCGGCGTACATGTAGCCGAGCTCGTTCATGGCCCATCCGTAATTGGGGTCGAGCTCGAGAACCTTGTCGTATTCCTCAACGGCCTGGTAGAAAAGCTCATTCACGCGGTAATGCGACGCCAGCAGCTGATGCGCCAGTTTCTCGTCCGGGAACTCCTCCGTCATCTGCTTGAGTATGCGGAACCTCTTCTTGATGTCGCCTTCGATGGACACCGCATAGGCGGCCTCTATATAAAGCCGCTCCTTGCGGTTTGCCTTGTCGGCATAATCCATCGCCTTCCTGTAATGGTGGTCTCGCTTCTTCGTGTTGCGGAGCCTTCCATGGACGCCGGCCAGATACAGGTGGGCCGCCGCGAACTCGGGGTCCAGCTCTATGGCCTTCTCCAGGCTCGCCCGCGCTTCTTCATTGTAAAGGCGCTCGTAGGAATCCCGGCCCTTGAGATAGTGGTTATAAGCCTCCATCGACTCGGTGGTTACTTCGGCGATGGGATGGCGGCTCTCGTCCTGCGGTCTCTCGGTTATGCCGATCCCCCTGGAAATCTCTTTGCTAAGCTTGTCGATCTGCTTCTGCAGGATGCTGTCCACGCCTTTCCCTTTGGAGCTCGCGCTCTTTATAAGGTTCTTGGTCTTGACGTCCAGCACCTTTACGTCGGTGGCGAATACGTCGCCGGCCTTGGTGAAGCTCCCGACCACTATCGCCTCTATGTCGTCCATCTCGCAGAGCTCGAAGCCAAGCTCCTTGTCGATAATGTCAACATTCGGCTTGTTCATCTGCTTGAGCAGGTCCTGCAGGCGTTCCCACGTTACCACGCGCAGGTATTTGGACTGCTCAAGGCTCGTTATGAGAAGATTGGGGATGGCCTTCCGGAGGTACTCATAGGCCGCGTCCCCGGTGTGGTTGTCGAAAGTTATGACTGCGACCGGCTTGGGCTCCCAGATGACTATGTCATCCACGCTGCCGCCGAGGCCCACATAGGTTCTTATGGAACCCGTGGTGTCCAGCTCCCGCTTGAGCTTCTTAATATCAAGGAGAATCTCCTCGGCGTCGGCATACCTGTCGACCGCGTCCTTCTTGATGGCTTTCATTACGACCTTTTCCAGGGCCGGGGGGATGCCGGTGTGCACGTAGGTGGGAGGCTTGGGCTCGACGTTCAGAATCGAGTAGATGACGGCCTGTTCATTCTCCCCGGCGAAGGGCAGCGCGCCCGTCAGCATCTCGTAAAGCACTACGCCGAGCGCCCAGATATCCGTGCGCTTGTCCACCTTATCGCCGCGGGCCTGCTCGGGCGACATGTAGAGCACTGTTCCCATGGGGACGCCGATGCTGGTCGTGATGTGCACACCCGTGAGCTTGGCGAGGCCGAAGTCGACTATCTTCACGTCATCGCGCGGCGTGATGAGTATATTGGCCGGCTTTATGTCCCGGTGGACCATGCCGGCCTCGTGAGCCCTGGCGAGACCCTCGGCGACCTGCACGGCGATATTCAGGGCCTCGTCAATGGGGAGCGGCCCCCGGCCTATGCGCTCCTTGAGCGACTCTCCACCGTAGTAGGCCATCGCGATGAACATCTGCTCGGCGTCGGTCTCGTCAATCTCGTATATGGTGCAGATGTTGGGGTGGTCCAGGGCGGAGGCCGCCTGGGCCTCCCGGACGAAGCGCTCCCGCGCCTCCCTGTCCTGGACGAGGTCGGGAGGCAGGAATTTGAGAGCCACCGGTCGCCTGAGCCTGATGTCCTCCGCCTTGTAGACGCGCCCCATGCCGCCCCTGCCGAGCTCGCGCTCGATCTTGTATTTTTCGGCGACGATGCCTTCGATCCGCCGCTCCCCGCGCGCCGGCTTGAATGGCCTGGTCTCATGCATGGGTGGGGCGCCTGTGTGGGGCAGTTCGGCCCCGCATGTTCTGCAGTACCGGCTGTCTTCACTTACTTCGGTATTGCATTTAGGACATTTCACGACTTGAACCTCGGGTGTTCCACAGCGCCGCCAGTATAACATAAGGCCATAGGCCAGTTGGAGTCAAATATACCCCTGCCTATGTAACCTCTGCTATAAAAGGCAGTTCCGGTTCCCGAATTCGTGGGTATAGTAACGGTGTCGCCGGTTGCTGGGACCGGCCGCATAAGGGCGATGATGTCTGCGTATTACGTCCCACCCCTGTCGCAGTTATCATCAGGCAGCAAAGGAGGCAACGCCATGAATTACTGTATCCAGGTCAGATTGCTGTCTCTGCTCGTGGCCGTTACCCTGTGCTGTGTACCCGTGTGGGCGCTTGCCGGAACCGAGGGTCTCCGCGCGCACCTGGGGGCGGCGCGAATGCCTTTTATCGAGAATGCCGGGCAGTGGCGTGAGGGGACTAAGTTCTTCGCCCCGGTTTTCGCGGGGGCGTTTTTCGTCACCGATGGCGGGACGATGTCGTACCTGCTCGAAGGCGCGGACGAAGGCGGCCGGCAAGCAGCGGTTATGATCGAAGAGACCTTCGTGGGCGCCGCCGGGCTCGAGATTTCGGGCGCGGGCAGGATGGCGGCCGCGGCGAACTACCTCATCGGCCGCGACCCGGCACGCTGGAGGGTGGGGGCGGGCATGTATGAAGAAGTGTCCTTCGGCCAGGTCTATGAATCCATCATTTTCGACCTGAGCGCGCACGGCGCCACTGTGGAAAAGAGATTCACTATACGTCCCGGGGGCAACCCGGGTGATATAAGACTTAAGGTACGCGCCCCGGGATCCCTGTCTCTCTCCGAGACCGGGGAACTTGTCGTCGCCACAAATGCCGGCGACGTCACTTTCTCGAGGCCGGTGGCGTACCAGAACATCGACGGCAGCCGCCGGCTCGTGGACGTGGCCTATGTCGTGGACGGCGACGAGTATGGTTTTGAGGTGGGCGGCTTCAGCGCCGAACACGACCTTGTCATAGACCCGCTCCTCGCGGGAACATACTTCGGCGGAAGCGAGGGCGACGGGCTTGGGGAGCTTCCAATGGTGAAGGACGCCGACGGCAATATCTACGTGGCCGACCGCACCATGTCATGGGACCTTCCGACCACGCCCACCGCGTTCGATACATCCTTCAGCACGGCGCGTAGCGATATCTTCATCTCCAAATTCGACGGCGACCTCTGCACCCTGATTGCGTCCACCTTCCTGGGCGGCACAGGTTACGAGGGCGCCTGGCCGGGGGCCGACCTGGTGCTTGGCGACGACGGCACGGTATGGGTCGCGGCGATGACCAAGGCCGGAGATTTTCCGGTGACGCCTGATGCCTATGATACCACCTATAATGGACTTGGGGATTTCTTCATCGCGCACCTTACGGCTGACCTCGAGCACCTTCTGGCAGCCACTTACCTGGGCGGGAGCAATAAGGAGCAGGGTCCGCACCTTGCCGTCGGCGACGGCGGCTACGTTTTCCTGGTTGGAATTACCAAGTCGCCGGACTATCCCTCCGTCTATGGCTGCATTGACACCACTTATGCCGGAGGCGATGCGGACGTGGTGGTTACGCGGCTCGACACCGCGCTTACGGAGGTATCGGCGTCCACGTACCTGGGAGGCGCAGGCTATGATGCGCCGGAGGCCATACTGCTGGACGACGAGGGTTACCCGTTTATAGGCGGATGGACCATGTCCCCGGTGTGGCCCACCACGCCCGGGGCCTATTCCGAGACTTACGCTGGAGGATCCTACGACGGTTTTATAACGAGGCTCAGCCCCGACCTCACGCAGGTGAGCGCGTCCACGTTCCTGGGCGGATCCTACTGGGACTTTGTGTATGACATGATAATGGAAGACGGCTCGGCTGTCTATGTGACCGGGCACACCGCCTCCGACTACGACTTCCCGACAACGCCCGGGGTGTATGATTCCACCTATGGCGGGGTCGGGATACAGGGCACGGATGATGACGCGTATGTCAGCAAGCTGAGCGCCGATCTCGGTCATCTCCTGGCGTCCACCTATCTGGGTGGAACCGGGTGGGAGCAGGGCCTTGCATTGACCCTGGACGCCGAAGGCCATGTATATGTTGCCGGCACCACGAACTCCGATGACTTCCCGACCGGGCCTGACGAGTATGACGGGAGCTATGGGGGCACGACGAATTTCTACGCCGGTGATGTCTTCGTTGCCCGGCTCGATACGGCGCTGGTGTCGCTCACCGCGTCGACCTATATGGGAAGCGGCGGGATCGACCTGGTTGGCTCGATCGTGTGGGGCGGCGACGGGCTCTATATCTGCATGGGCACCAACTCGGATGACCTTGAGACTTCGCCCGGGGCGTATGACGATTCGTTCAACGGGGGCGAGTCCATGGGCGCAGACCTTAACTGGGGCGGGGACGTGTACATCGCGAAGCTCGACCCGCTGCTGTCGGATGCCACGGGCTCGGTTGAATACCCTGAGGGGCCGTTCGACGCAGTCATGCTATCGAGCTGGCCCAATCCTTGCGCGACCTCCGCTGTAGTCAGATTCCGTCTCGAGGAACCTTCGCCGGTCAGGGTGGTCTTATATGACGTGACCGGACAGGCCGTCGGGGTTCTTATGGACGATATGGCCGGGGCCGGCGAGAACGAGGTGTACTGGGACGGGAGGGACGATCGTGGGGAGCTGGTCACCCCGGGCGTATACTTCCTGGTTCTGGAGAGAGACGGAGGATATGTAAGTCGCAAGGTGGTATCGATCCGCTGAGGACGGCCGCCTGGAATAAAGATGAATTAGGGGATTCATGGTCTTCCCCTCGTGCTGGGCCGGATTGCCCGACCGGCCCAGCACTATTTTATGGGGAGGACCGGCTGCAGGTGCTATTTGCCGCCGCCTGTGACGTCCCAGTCCTCCGGCCAGTCCGAAGCGGACGAGTATCTCAACATCAGGATCTCCTCGCCGGGGAAGTCGAGATCCTTACCGGCGGGGAACTGAGGCAGCGTCACGTCGTTCATGTTCTTGCCGTCGGGGAGCCGGATCTTTGCCAGGAGCCTGGGCGCCTCTCCCATGTCGTTGGCCGTGCGGGTGATGCTGTTATTGGAAGAGAAGCCCTTCTCGATGGACATGCCTGTGTTCGCCCAGTACACCACTATGCCGCGGTGGGAAGAGGGGCTGTCGAAGTAGCCCTGTACCTGGCCCGCGATGTCATCGGATGCCGACCAGGACTGGCTTATAAGGTCAATGGTGTACGTGCCCCCGGGCGTGAATGAGGGCTGGTTGTTCCATGTGATATCCTAGGCGCTCTAGGTGTCGCTCGCTTCCTGGAACGGGATGTTGATGTCGTCCGTCATGCCGTCTTCATTCTGGCCTCCGTGATAGAGCTCTATATACGCCTCGAGCACGGTAGTGCCTTCCGGGAAGTTGGGTATCATGAAGTGGATGTAAGAGCGCTTGGCCTTGTTGGTTCCGAGCGCAACGCGGTTATAGCCGTCCGCGCCCCAGTTGACATCCGGCATAGAGAAGTCCACGGTCGCATCCATGTCGGCCCCTATCCAGAGGTAAACCGTGCCGCTTGCCCCGTTGCCGGAGTCGACAGGATTGTCGGTGGAACAGCTCAACGCGGCGAGTGAAGCGAAGAACAACACAAGCAGAACATGTTTCATTTCTCGCCCTTCCTTTCAGACAGATTCGCTCTGAATACGCCCATACCAGTGCGCATATACTAGCAAAGCTGGGTTTGGACGGCAAAGAATAATGCTGAGGAAGGCTACCTGACGATGATGACTTTTCTCGTCTGGCTGAATGTCGGCGTCTCCATGTTCAGAAAGTAGACGCCGGGAGCAAGTCGCAGGCCCGGTTTCCAATCGATGGAATATCTTCCGGGCTCGAAGGTGGAGTTCGCTATCGTTTCCACGACCCTGCCCTCGACGTTGAAGATCTCCACCTTGACGCGCGAGGTGGCCGGGACATCGAACGCGACAAGCGCGCCGGATATCACGGGATTGGGCGCCATCGCGTGCAGCCGGAAAGTGCCGGGCACGGTGGCGCGCGGATCATCGACTCCGGCGAGGTCGTCGACGATGTCGATGTCGTCTATGTACCATCCCTCTTCCCCCACGATGGATCCGGAACCGAACACGAACCTGATCCTCGCGCTTCCCTCGTAAGCCGATAGGTCGAACTCTTCCATCTCCCATCCGGACGTGGTGCCGAAGCAGGGCGTGTCCTTGGCAAACGGGCAGTGGGAATCGCCGTAAATCTTGTCGGGATAGCCACCCACGGGCGCTATCTGCGCCCAGGTCTCGCCGCCGTCGGTGGATATCTCAACGATTCCGCCGTCCCAGGCAACCGAGGAAGATATCATCTCAACCTCGATATACTGCCAGAAGGTCATGGTTGCGTCGCCGGAGAGGCAGAGCTCGGGGCTTACAAGCGCGCCGTAGGAATAATTCGAGTACTTGACGGAGTCCTCGCCGCCGGACTTCCAGGAGTAGGCGCCGCCTCCTGTGTGGTTCCTGTAATCCTCGATATGCCACTCGTCTTCGTATGTGGGCCAGAGGTTGATGTGCGTCCATCCCCTGTCGCCGCCCTCGAAGTCGTCCTCCAGCCAGCCGCCGACATAAATTGTCGTGCTTTCGGCGAGCTGCCTTCCGCTTTCGAATGCGATATTTATGCCGAGCTTGATCTCGTGAAACTCGGGGCAGTCGGGCGCCAGGGTAATCAGATATGCGGGCGATGCCGTTCTCGTCGAATCGGCGGCCAGGGTATCTATATAGGCGCTGTCGACGTCCAGCGTCACATATGGGTCGTTCTCCGTGATTTCTATGGCGATGCCAGCGCCCAAGCCGGAACCCACGTTCTTAAAATCGAGCGCCAGCTCGAATGTCTCGCTTGCCTCGAGGCAGCCGTTGGCGTCTCCGTAAAGCGTGTCGGCTGTTGAAATGCCCGCAACCGATAGCACCGGAGCATGCACCGCCGCCTCGAACGTCCTCACCACGGTCGTGTCGTCGTGGTCGATTGACACGTCGAAGCATAGGGTTTCACCGTCGGGGCAGCCGGGCAGGATTGAATAGGCGAAGCTCCAGGAAGGAGAATTCACGCTGTCGGGCGGAATGTCTCCGTAAATACCCGTAGAGTCGATAAGGCTCACGTAAGGACTCGCAGTTGAGAGTAAAGCCGTGACATAGTAGGCGGTGTCCTGTCCGGCGTTCCTAAGTGTTACTATCGACTCTATCGTCTCTCCGGCATCCACTTCGCTGTTGGAATTCCCGGAGCTTGCACCCGTAGTGTCATCGTCTGTGGTAAAGCCCTCGAAAGTCACCAGCGGCCCTTCGGACGTGACCACCGTGATCGTGTCGAGGTATGAGTAGAAGTTGTGGGCCGTAACCGAAATGTAAAGTTCGCCCGGCGTCTCTGTGAGGGGGTCGATCTCGCATGTCCCGGCGCTCCCGGTGAAGCCAAGGGAGAAAGTGTCATCTGTGAAGAGACTGACGCGGGCGCTCTCAACCGGGCCAAACCCGTCGCTCACATCTATGGCGATCTCGTTCTCACAGGCAAAAACGGTGTCGGGATGGGTCACCGCAAGACTGGCCGGCGTCGCGGTCCAGATGTCCATGCTGGGATCGCCGAGAAGGGTGAGCGTGTAGTACACCCATCGCATGGCCTCGAACTCAATAAGGGAAATGTTGTCGACGCGCGAATCGTCATTGGCCCTGCCTATGGCGGTAATGCCCTCATCGAATATGGCGTCGTAGAACTGCCTGTTGAAGTACTGCGAAGCGCCGCGCGTGTTTCCGCTGGAGTAGTAACCGTAGCGGGTGTTGCCTATGAACGCTACAGCGCCGTTCTGGTTGAACGTTATATGCTCGGCGATGCAGTCGTCCTGCAGCTGCGAGCCGTCGGTATCCCTGTTGTCGAAGGCTCCCGCGTAACACCCCTGCGTATATAGAATGAAATATGTTGATGTCACGCCGTCGTTGGTGAAAGAGGTGTCCGCGTCGTCATTATCCATCTTGAGGGCGTTGTATAGGTTACAGTGGCCGATGTGATTGACCAGGTGTCTGCCGCTGTTAAGGAGCGGAACCAGGTCGTCCTTGTCCCACTCGGCCGGATAGAAATCCCGGTCATAGAGCGAGTCTGCGACGAAGCCGCCGTAGAGCCCGGCGGTCGTATAGCCATTTGCCGAAGAGCCGTCCCTCATCTCGTTCATGTAGTCTGCGCCGTAGGTGCCGCCGCTTATAATCTCGCCGAGCATCGCGGCCGTCTCGACCTGGCCGGCCACTGGCGAGCGCTCGTACTTCAGAATCTTGTTTACGAAGTTCACGACCTGGGCGCTGTCACCCACGGCGAGCCTGCCAAGGCTAACCTCTGGTATGAGATCTTCCTCACCCGGCTCTCCCCAGTAGGCGTCGCCGTCGTCGTTCCAGTTGCCGTCCAGCGCCGCGTAATAGAGATCGGAGGCTATGTCCAGGTCCGAATCCCCGGCGGCGGTGGCGAATAAGCCGCGCGGCCGTATCCACTCGCGGTCGGCGCCCAGCAGCACGTACTCGGTCTCCCAGTTGGCGTACGCGTCCTTGATGAAATTGCGCGTCTTCTCCTCAATGTCTGCGCCCTGGTAGTTGGCGTTTATATCTCCGAGATGGACGATCTTGGTCTTGAGGCCCGTGCTGTCCTTATATGCCTTGAGGGGCTCGAAGAGAGTCCTGAAGAAGTAGTTCGTAATGATTACATAGGGATAGGTCTCGTCAGGGTCGACGAGCCCCGAGAATACCGGAAATGGAGCTTCAACCGTATAAGTCGCTGCGGCGCCCGAGTCGTCCACCAGGCGATCCACGATGGCCGCGTCCCGGGCATGGTGGACGCGGAGTGTCTGCATTGACCTTGAGAGCATTCTGGTGCTCGGCGACGTTTCGACGACGATTTCGAGGTCACGGGCTGCCAGGAGCTTTTTCTCGGCCGGGACATATACAATCGGATATACATTGATAAAGGCAATGTTGTAGCCCCTGCAGGTCTGTGTGGTCACATGCACGGCCCTCGCCGCGGGGAAGACGCCCTCGCCGCCGTAAATCGTCTCGTCCGGGAGGGTAGTCGCGACAGGGGCCGCGCGGCTCAGGCGGAACTGGCCCTGGGCGCAGGCGACAGGCCGGCTTATGCCTATTTCCTCAATTCTTGAGATATCGGCAGTTATTGCAGTAACTTCCTCCCCCTGGGGAAGCAGGATCTGGAGGCTGTATACGGGCAGGAGGGGCTCTCCCGGGTTCCCGAGAGACGGCGCGTCCGCGAGCGAGATGACACAGAAATCGTCTTGATATATAACATCCGGCGCCGGGAAGCGCAGGGTCTCAGTGAGAGTTGAGGCCCACGAAGACGTAAAAAGCAGCAAAACGGCGCAAATAACGCCCATGCTTACTGCTCGTATCCGCCTATTTGGTCTCATTCTCAACTGCATCACCGCCTAAAGTGATGAGAGCGGGGCGTCCCCGCTCTCAAATAAATTCTACCACAGGGCGGGAGCAAAAATCAAGATATTTCTGCATGCGGGTGAGACGCTACAGGTGAATAATTGAGCGGTCTCCAGCGACAAGTGAGGAGTCTTTCTTGAGGTTATTGATTCTAGGAAGATGCCTTGAGCCCCGCAAGGCGTGCCCGGACGTCCTCAACCACCGGAATGCCCGGGTCGGCGTCCTTCCAGAGGTCGAGGAAGGTCTCGTACTGCCCTATTGCCTTCTCGTTCCAGCCCGACATCTCATAGGCTATTCCGAGATGGTAGTAACCCGTGGCCGCCTGCGTAGGTATGGCCAGCCTGAGTTCGTCGAATCTCCCCAAGGCATACTCCAGCGCCTCCACGGCACGCCCGGGCCTGGCGGCCTCAATGCAACAGGTGGCGAGGAAGTCGTAAAGGTAATACATTGGCGTGTCTGCTGTCTGGATGGCTTTCTCGGCATGCCTTATTGCCGTATCGAGGTCGCCCCGTCCCCGCCCCAGAACGGCCAGTGACATCCATTGCGACCACAAGAGGACGTCGGGGCTGTCCTCGAAGTCCCTCAAGACCGGTTCGGCTGCATCCTCGGTTTCCTCAAGGCGGCCGCCCTCTACCAGAGCTGTGAGATAAGGCAGCAGATAAAAGGCATGATCGGAGTCGACTCCCCGGCTGGCTTCCAGGCCCCTACGCGCCCACTCGATTGCGGCGTCCGCATTGCCGGCCGCCAGATGAGCCGCTGCAAGGAGTCTATACTTCTCGAACCCGTAGTATGGAGTTATCTGCTCCATCCTGTCGGCGGCGATCCCATCCTCCGCGGCGGCTATGCCCTCCTTGAGCTTGCCCTGGTAAAGTGGCAGAGCCGCGAGATACCATCTTCCCAGAGAACGCAATTCCCTGTCCTCGCCCTCGGCGACTTGCCTGAAGCAGGCCTCGGCCTGGCGGTATTCTCGCTTGTATAGATGTATCATGCCTATCTTGCGCGTGGAGAAGCCGGTTTTCTTGGTGTTTGCCGTCTTGTATGATTCCATGGCCTCATCGAGCCTGCCGTTGTATGCGTAGATGTCGCCCCTGGAATCGTAGGGATTGGCCTCATCCGGGACGAGCGTGATATACTCGTTTATGGCCCAGATGGCATTGGGGAGGTCCCCCATCTCCTCATAGGCGTAGGCCATGAAGTTGTAGGCCTGTGCGTGATATGGATTTTCACCCGTCAGTTTCCTCGCCCAGGCGATTGCCTCTTCCGGGTTCGCGAGGTCGCTCTTGTAAATCCTCGCGATCATGTAGTAGCCGGTGTCGGCTTCGGGGTATTTTTCGACGTACTCTTTGAGGAGCTCAAGGGCGCGATTGCTGTCCCCGGCGTGCCGGGCATATAGAGCACTTATGTAGAGCTTCTCCCTCGGGCTGGCATGATCCGCGTATTCCATGGCTTTATCAAGGGCCCAGGTCAACTCTGGTTCGACCAGAATGAAGGATAGTGCCCCGTATGCGGTAGCGAATGTGGAGTCGATCGCGATGGCCCTTCTGAGGCACCTCTCCGCGTCAGACCAGTACGCCTTATGTATGTAGTCGACGCCCTCTGTGTAATATCTGAAGGCTTCACGTGACCTGGTTGTAGGTTCCTGGGACAAGGGCCTCGGACCGCCGCGGGGTTTTTCGGGAAGGTCCATGTCGGATTTCACGGCCTCGCCCAGTTTGGCCGCGACCGCGAATATGTCATCCCCATCTTCTCCCGCGACTCTCTGTGTTGCAATAATCCTGCCGGTCACGGCCTCGGAGATGTCCGAGGTGACCACGAGGCTGGGTTCGACCTGGAGGATTTCGCCGGTGAGAATGAGCTTCGCCTGCGCGCGTTGGGCAACCTCCGAGGCCACGCCCCTGTCGATTGTCTCCAGGTCTTCCTTGCCGAGAGAACTGAGTATATCGAACAGGCGCTGCCTGCTGATCACATACATTTGCGGTGATTCGGACAGGTCGGCAATCAAAAGGCTCGTTATCATTCTCGCCGTCTTGTCCGTGTCGGCGGGGTCCACGACGTTTTCGAAGTACATGACGGCCAGCGAGCTCTCCTGGGCCTCGGCGACCGTGTCGGGCCCCATTTCTATGCGGAAAGGCTCGAAGATGAAGAGGAGCAGGATGGCAAGCGCCACTATGGCGGCGGGTACGACGAACCTCAAGAGGTGCCTTTCCCGCTTTTCCGGCGCCGGGGCTGCAGGTATCTGCGCCGAATCCATCCGTTCGGACACGTGCTTCTCGCGCTTGAGATCGGCAACCATGTCGTCGACGTGTTGATATCTCTCTTCTCTGTCCTTATAGAGAGCCTTCTCGACAATTCTCTCGAGGCCGTCCGGCACTTCGGCCTTGTACCTGGCCAGGGGTTCGGGGGTATCGCTCAAGATGGACCGGATCACGGCGGCCTCATTGTCGCCCGTGAAGGGGAGCCGGCCGGTTATCATCTCATACAGAACGACTCCGAAGGAGAATATGTCGGACCTCCGGTCTGTCTCCTTGCCCTGCGCCTGCTCGGGAGACATGTACTGAAGCGTCCCGACCGTGGTGGCTGTCCTGGTAAGGCGCGTGGCGCCCCGGAGCTTGGCGAGTCCGAAGTCCATTATCTTTACCCGCCCGTCCGCCGCGAGCATGATGTTGTCCGATTTTACATCGCGATGCACCACGTCCTTCTCATGCGCGCCCGCGAGGCCCTCGCCCACCTTTATGGCTATGTCCAGGACCTCGTCTATAAACAGGTTCTTATCCCTGAGGATTTGTTTGATGGATTTGCCGTCGATGAACTCCATGGCGATGAAGCAGCGGCCCTCTTCTTCATCGATCTCATAAATCGTTGTTATGTTGGGGTGATTGAGAGCGGAAGCCGCCTGCGCTTCATGTTCGAATCTCTCCATGGCCGTGGCGTCGCAGAGGAGATGGGGAGGAAGGAACTTGAGAGCGACCGTGCGCCTTAGCCTTGTATCGACGGCCCTGTAAACGACTCCCATGCCGCCCGCGCCGACCTTCTCCACGATCCTGTAGTGGGATATGACCGTGCCGGGTGCCAGCGTCTTGAACGAGTGCGTGTCGTCGGGCACCATGCTGTTCTCCTGGTCATTCATGAATATCCGCTCTGGCTATGAAGCGGCCCGCAGCCGCTCGAGTCTCGCCCGGGCATCTTCCACCGACTGGATGCCGGGGTCTGCGTCTCTCCAGATATCCAGGAATATCTGGTACTGCTCAATTGCCCTCTCGTTCCACCCCGACATCTCATAGGCCATTCCGAGAAGGTAATGGGCCTTGACGGCCCTTATTGTGGACATGACTCTGCTTTCATCGTATCTGGAAAGCGCTTTCTCCATGTGTGCAACGGCCAGGTCATGTCTTCCCGCCTCCATATATACCTCTGCTAATATGCTCCGGATATGGAGGTACGGATGCGGTGCTATCCGAAGGGCCGTCTCCAGCTCTCTAATCGCTCTGTCCAGATCGCCGCTGGCCCTCGCGATCAAGCCCCGGAAAATGTAGTACGAGTAGTATTGCTTCAGCGTCTCGCCGTCTGGCCTGCTTTCGGCTTCCCGCAGCAGCTCCTCCGCCCGCTTTACCTGGCCGGCCAGGACGAGAATGTGCCCGTAGAACTCGAATACATGTGAAGGGTTCTCGGGGCTTGCCATCAGGTTTATGTCCCTGGAGCGCCGCGCCTCTTCTAGGGCCAGCTCTTCCTGCCCCAGCTCCCGGTGTATCTCGGCGGCCAGGCGATGCTTATGGCCGCTGTATATCCGGACGGTACCCTCCATCTGGTCGGCGCCCAGCCCGTCCCGCAGCACTTCCAGCGCCCGGGTGAACTTGCCCTGATATGCCGGCACCGCCGCAATGTAGAACCTCGCCTCACAGCGGTCCCACTTATCTCTGCTGGAGGCCACAACCTTGTAACAGCTCTCGGCGCGGGCGTAATGCCCCATGAAGAGGTGCATGTTTCCAACCTTGAGCGTGGACGCCAAGAAATCCGGCTTTATCCGCTCTGCACTCTTGTAGGACGCCAGGGCGGCTTCCAGCTGGCCGTTCCAGGCGTAGAGATCTCCCCGCGTATCATATGGATTGGCCTCGTCGGGCGCGAGGGCTATGTACTGGTTTATGGCCCAGATGGAGGAATCGGGTTTCTCCAGGCGATCGTATGCGTAGGCCAGCTGGTTGTATGCCCTCTTGAAAGAGGGGTCTATTTCAAGCACCCGCTTGCAATAACGGACAGTGCTCTCCGGTTCGGCAAGGAAAGTGCCGTATATCACCGCTGACGTAAACAGCGTGAGTTTGTGGTCCGGGTCAAGTGCGAGAACCCCGTGCAGCCTTCTTGCGGTTTCTTTGTAGTCGCCGTCCAGAAACGCCGCGTATGCCTCTATGTAGTATCTTTCCACCGTGCTGGCATTCTCCGAATACCGGAGAGCCTTTTGGCCAAGATCGCGCCTCTCGTGCCCGATGGAAAGACTCGAGAGGTAGTAATAGGCCATGGCGAAAGTGGAATCGTAGTCAATCGCCCGGCGGAAGTGAGTCTTGGCCTCCTCATTGTAGTACTTGTTATGCAGGTCGAGTCCTTCGATGTAGTGCCGGTATGCGTCCTCCGAACTCGTGGTCACGTCTGCCACCTGGGGATCAATCTCCAGCTCGGCCTCTTCGGGAAGGGACATGTCCTCGCGCACCTCAACCGTCAGGCGGTCCACCATGGCGAAGATGCCTTCTCCCGGGTCTCCTGACACCCGCTGGGTCGCATGGATCTCGCCTGTTTCGGCGTCCGATATCTCGGAGGTGAGCACGATAATGGGATCCATCTGTAGAACCGTGCCGGTGAGAATGTACTTCACGCCCGCTTCGGCGGCGACTTGAGTGGCGACGGACTTGTCCAGGGTCTTCCGGTCTTCTTCACCCAGCTGCGCCAGGATGTCGTAAAGTCGCTGGCGGCTCACCACCCGCATGTACCCGGACTCGGAGAGGTCGGTTATGAGGAGGGCGGTCACCATCTGGGCGGTTCTGTCGGTGTCCGCCGGGTCGGCCATGTTTTCGAAGTACATGATGGCCAGCGAATTCTCACGGGCGATGGCCTGTGTGTCAGGCCCCATCTCAATCCTGAACGGCTCGAAAACGAGATATAGGATGATGATGGCGGCGACCACGGCCAGGAGGGCCACAAGGCGGAAGGCGCCCCTCTTGGGCCTGAGCGTGGGCCGAACCTGCCCGGCGGCGGAGGGGTCCATGCGTTCGGACACTCTCCTCTCATGCTTGATGTCCGCCACCATCTCGTCCGCGTGCTGGTATCTCTCCTCTCTGTCCTTGGCCAGCGCCTTGTCCGCGATTCTCTGGAGGCCGTCGGGAACGTCGCGCTTGTACCGGGCCAGGGGTTCGGGCTCGGTGTTCAGAATCGCGTTGATGACGGCGGCCTCGTTATCGCCGCGGAAGGCCTTGCGCCCGGTGACCATCTCGTATAGCACCGCGCCCAGGGAGAAGATGTCGGAGCGCCGGTCCGTATCCCTGCCCTGGGCCTGCTCAGGAGACATGTACTGCAGAGTGCCCACCGCGGTAGCGGTCTTGGTGACCCTTGTTGCCCCGCGGAGTTTCGCAAGGCCGAAGTCCATAATCTTGACCCTGTTGTCGTCTGTCACCATGATGTTGTCGGGCTTTATGTCCCTGTGGACTACGTCCTTCTTGTGGGCGGCGTCGAGGCCCTGGCCGATCTGAAGGGCTATGTCCAGCACCTCGTCCATGGTGAGCACTCTGTCCTTGAGGACTTGCCCCAGCGACTGCCCCTCGATGAACTCCATTGCGATGAAACACCGGCCCTCATCCTCGTCAATTTCGTATATGGTGGTGATGTTGGGGTGGTTAAGTGCCGAGGCCGACCTGGCCTCCTGTTCGAAGCGCGCCCTGGCGGTGGCGTCGCACAGCAGGTGGGGGGGAAGGAACTTGAGAGCCACGGTTCGATCGAGCCTGGTATCGACAGCTTCGTAGACCACGCCCATGCCGCCGGCGCCTATCATCTCGACAATCCTGTAATGCGATATCACCGTGCCGGCAGTCAGGTTTTTGAATGCACGCGTCTCCTCCGGCTCTCCGCCCTGATGTTCCTCTGGCACTGTATCGCTCCCGGCGATGCCTGATCGGCCGCCTATATCGTTTAGCCCTTATGGGGAATCAACTTCAAGCCAAATCAGCTGCATCGAGCCCCCGGTTCCGCAGCCGTTCGCGCTCCCATGCGGCGTAGTCGGAGGGAGGCTCGGTGATATCGGCATCGGGTTTGAGCTCGAGCCTGGCGGCGCCGCTCGGACATCCTGTGACGCACAGGCCGCAGCCGATGCAGCGCGAAGGGTTGACATGCGCCACCCCGTCATCCATGGACATTGCGCCGACCTGGCAGCGCTCGACGCATATCTCGCATGCAGTGCACGACTCGGGGTCGACAAGCGCGATGTAATTGGCCCGGGCAATGGCCTCATCGATTCCCCATTCATTGAAGCCCCTGAGAATGCCGCAGCAGCAGCCGCAGCAATTACAGATATAGGTGATATCGTTCACAACATTGGCGGTGGTGTGGACGAGGCCCACCTTCTCGGTCTCATCGAGAATCTCAATCGCCCGCCCCTTCGAGATATCGTCGGGGGACGGAGGCCGCTCTGTATTGTATATCATGATGCAGTTTTCCAGCGGGAAGTCGCATTTGCGCTCTCCCATGAGATCCTGCTGGACGCGGCAGATACAGCCCCGGACCCGGAACGTCTTGCCCTTTTCGATGATAGCGCGCACGTCCTCGTAGGGTAGGACCCGGCCGGGCTCTATGGCGCCGTGACCGGGCAGGACCCTGTGGAGGGAGGGCAGGGGCGTCATGATGCCAGCGGCCCCGCCTTGCTCCATGTACTGCTCGTAGAGACGGGCGAATTCCTCGTCCATGGTGCCCAGCTGCGCTTCGTATATGCCGACAATGAAAGGCGCCAGCCTGAAGCCAGCTCCGCCGTCTGTTTCGCCAGACCAGACAATGCCGCGCCTGGCGAGCGCTACGAGGTCCCGTCCGGCCTCCCTGGGGGGCAATCCGGCCCTCTTCGCGATCGCGTCAACGGGTTCTCTCCTGACGGTCAGGTGGCTCGCAAGGCGAGCTTCCTCAGGGGAGAGTATCTTCTCAAGGAGACGAAGCTCTATCCCCGAGGAAGTTCTCGGAAAACCTCCCGGCAGCGCGTCCAGCGCGCGGGCCAGGTGTTCGTATGCTGCTTCGCTCATTGGATCTCCTTCCTCGCGGGGCTGATTATACGGCAAATGCGGGAGTTACGTCAAATCTTTGAACGCGGGCGCCCGCGTTCTATTCTTGACATGCGGCCCGGATAGAATCTATGCTGACCCACGAATGAGAGAGGAGGTGCGATATGGCGGGTTTCCTGTCTTCATTTTACCAGCGCTCGTGGTGGTCGCTGATGATCAGGGGCGTGGTTGCCGTGATCTTCGGGATCCTCGCGCTGACATCGCCCACCAGGACGCTTGATTTTCTCGTAATGCTGTTCGGCATTTTTGTCCTCGTAGTCGGCGTGGTGGCGACGATCGGCGCGCTGATGCACCGCAGGGAGTCCGATAATTGGTGGCTCGTCCTGATACCAGGCATTGCGGGTATAGTCATCGGTGTTATCAGCATCGCCATGCCATCGTTCACGCAGGCGGTGGTCATTTACCTGATCGCAATCTGGGCCCTCATCAGCGGAATAGGCCAGATCTACAGCGCCATGAAGATCCGCAAGGACGTGGAGGGCGAGTGGATACCCATATTGATCGGTATCATATCGGTGGTGCTGGGCATAATACTGTTCGTCAGGCCGCTCGAAGCTGCAGCCACTGTGATGTGGCTGGTGGGCCTGTTCGTGCTCGTGCTCGGGATCCTCTGGATTGTGATGGGTTTCCGCGTTCGCAAGTGGATGGACAAGCCCGGCGGCACGCCGGTTGCTCCTCCGGAGTAATAAGAATAAGGGGTCAGGTCTTATAATGCACAATCGCGGGGACCCGGCCCCTTTCGCCTGGCCACATTCACTGTACGCAAAATCAGAGATAGAAAAGCAATAATGTATCTCCTTGACACCGCCGGCGGGCAGACTCTAATGTCAGTGGTGCTTGGGAGAGGAGGTGAAATAAATGCCCGGGGGAATCTCTGATCTCTACAGGCAGGCCTGGTGGACGCTGCTCATCAGAGGCATCTTCGCGGTGCTGTTCGGTATCGTGGCGACCACATGGCCGGGCCTGACGTTGGCCATGCTTATCATCTTCTTCGGCGCCTTTGTGCTCATCCACGGGGTCATGACTGTTATCGGCTCCATTATGGCGCGCAGGGAGGTCGATGACTGGTGGGTCGTGCTGCTTGAGGGAATCGTCGGCATAATCATCGGCGTCATCACGCTGGCGTGGCCGGGCCTCACGGGACTTGTCCTGGCGTACTTCATAGCCGCCTGGGCCCTTGTCACCGGCATCCTGAAGATTTTGGGGGCGATAAGGCTCCGGAAGGAGATCCAGGGTGAGTGGCTGTTCATAATCGCCGGCATCATAAGCGTGATATTCGGCATTCTGGTATTCGCCCGCCCGCTCGCGGGTGCACTTGCCATAACATGGATTATCGGCGTATATGCCATTCTGCTCGGCATACTGGCGATGGTCCTGTCGTTCCAGGTGAGGGGCTGGCAGAAGAAGGGTGCGTCTGAAGGAGCCTAGAGAACCGCTGAGAACTGCGGGGTCAGGTCTTTGTGCATTTCAAGACCTGACCCCCTTTGCTTCAATTCGTTAGGTCTTTAGGTCCGAAGTGCAAAAACCGCAACGGGTAGCCTTTATGGGTATAGTGGAGAAGCAGAACGGGCATTCCTTGGTTGTAGGCTCTGCCGGCGGCTCCTCGGCCTCCCGCTTGAGTTTGTTGATGTTCCGAATGAGCAGGAAAACCGCGAAAGCTATGATGACAAACGAGATGATGGTATTAATGAACGTCCCGTAGTTGATTGATACGGCCCCTGCGGCCTGCGCGTCGGCCAGCGATGCGTATGGCCCGGCCGGGGCGCCCTGCTTGAGCACTGCGAAGAGATTGGCGAAATCCACATTGCCCAGCGCAAGCCCGATGGGCGGCATGATCACGTCGGCCACGAGCGATTTCACGATGGTTCCGAAGGCCGCGCCGATGATGATACCCACCGCCATATCTACCACATTGCCCTTGACGGCGAATTCCTTGAACTCCTTCATCATGGACACCTTACATCCCTCCTTTCGCGTCGATAACATTACCGGGTGATCCCGGCAGCCCTATTCTCAGTGAGATGAGCCGGGACGTCAATATGATTCGGGATATTCGAAGGCGGGACGGGCCGGATGCGGTGTGTATTGAGCCGGGCGGGGCGGCCCCGGCCCCGCCCGGCCTCCCGGCAAACGTCTATGGCGAAACCACGGGCCTGGACTTGAATGCGATGGACGTCAGCAGCTCGATGAGGAAGCCGTAGACGATTCCCATGATGATGGAGCTCAGGGCTATGGTCGGGTCTTCCAACGTGGCCGCCGCCATTGGTATACTCCCGATCGCGCCGAGTATGATGCCGTGCAGGTACCACTTCAGCCTCAGCGCGCTGATCCCGATCATGAAGCCGGTGAGCGTGCGGCTCAGGACGATGCTGACTCTGACGCCGGTTGTCATGGGTTCGGCCTGAGGGCTGGCGGCGGCGAGCCACATGCATACCAGGCCGAAGACCAGCCCGAACACAGTAGCCAGGATAACCCGTTTAGAAGTAAGCATGTATCACACCTCCTCGCGTCGTGAAAGAATGCGCAACCCAGGCTGCAGCTTCGCCCAAATGCTATTGGCGCCGGCGCGGGTGTCAAGCTAAAAGGCGGTGCGAATGCTTCTCAGGGCTGGTTCTGAATCCTGGAAGACCGGGTAATGGCGTTGGTGAATGCCCAGAGCGAAATGGCCCCGAGCGCGAAGAGAACGGAGGTTGAGGTCCCCATGTACCATGCGGAGGAGTCAAGTGTTACGGGGAAGTTATCGAGCCTGACAAAGAAGAAGAAGAGAGTTGTCGTGGCGAGCAGCCCCAGCTTCACGAATATGAAGGCGGCGCCGAGCACAGTGGCCGTCCAGGCCAGGGCCGTAACCGCTCTCACAGCAACTGTCTGCTCGGACGCGACGAGAATGATGAGCACGGGCACCACTATGACTATTGTCGCGAAGACGGATATGGCGATTTCGCGCTTCCGGAGAAGCTTCCTCAGAAGCACGAGCCCGATGACTCCGACCATGGGTATGACGAAGAACGCCGGCGAGAAGAACTCGGCGGTAGCCGGCCCGATGCCGTTGAGGGTTTCGAGCATTATGTCGGTCGGTCTACCGGGGGCGTGGCCCAGCATTTTGGGGAATAGGAATTCGATCTGCCATAGAATCTTGGTAAGCACGCCGGCCGCGGCGCCGAGTAGTATATCCCGGCCAACTATCGGGTCTCTGTACTTGCCGCCGATCAGTCGCGCCCAGGATATGAGGCCGTCGGGCCAGTATTTCCTGATATAGGGTTCCAGGGCCAGGTAGGCCGCCCCGAAGTAGATCGCCGCGAAGACTGATGTCGCCAGGCTCGTCATGAAGAGCATAACCTCGCCGCTCGGGTCGGTCGTGTGATGCGCGCCGAAAAGCCAGTCGATCATGAGCATGGGGAGGAGTATGAGCGCGAAACGGTATGCCCCGCGGCGGTCGCCACGCCCCGCCCTCAGGTGCGCCCTCGCCATAAGCACGATGGGCAGCAGCATAAGGAGCAGGAACCCTATGCCGAATACCCAGCCCAGCACGGTGCCGAGCATTCTGCCCGCGTCCGCGCCGCCGCTCTCTTCGGTTGCCCCGGCGGCGCCCCGTGTCGCCGCGGACTCAGCACCGGCCGTTCCGCCCGCAGCGAGACGGTAATTCCTCAGGACATGGAAGTACACCGGCAGGCCCCTGTAAGCGGCGGCCCAAACCGTTATGCTGTCATCCGGGTCTTCCGAGATGCGCCCTTCCCAGGCGACCATCTCGTCTGCGAGAACATGGAAGCGAAACTGGGGGGCGGCAAGCGCATTGGCCCTGTCGGTGAGGTTCCAGTCGGCCGCGGTGGTGGGCTTGAGAAGGGCGGTATCGAGCGCGGCCGCCTTGAAGAGGGGCGCCCAGTCCGTCGGGTCACTGCTTCCGTAGTGGTCGTTTTCCAGCGGACGAACCACCTGGAGCCGGGCCAGATTGCCGTATGCGTCCATTCGGACGTCCGCCATGCCCGGGGAAATGGGCGGGGGGTCGTCGGCCGTGACGCGCCCGGAAGTGATGGACTTCGGAACGAGGGGCCACGGGCTCTCGCGGTACCAGTAATAGTAAACACTGGGGCCGGCCTTGCCCAGGCTATCCCATCGGTCCGGCCCGCTGTCCGTCTGTGCTACATGTTCCAGTACATCGGCGTATGACAGGAAGCCGTGGGCGGCGTCGGCGGGCCGGCCTTCAAGTCCGATGTTCGCCAGTACCTTTCTCGCTTCGCGGGAAAGGTAAACCGGCGGCTCCGGCAAAGGCGCGAGGCGAAAGAGCCCTGTCTTATTGTTGAGAAGGCCTATCACTATAAATCCCGCGATCACGACCGTGAGAATAAGCGCGCCCAGTCCGGGGGTGAGCCCGCCGCGGCCGCCTGACGCCGCGACCATCTCGGGCGACGGCGTCTCCCCCGCGGCGATAGCTGCGGCCAGCGGGTCTATGCCGGGCATGGAGGACGCAACGGCCCGCGCCGATGAGGGGCGTCTGGCCGGGTCGCGCTCAAGGCACCACATGACGAGGTCGTTGACGGCCGGCTCCAGGTCGCTCACGAAATCGGAGGGGCTGACCGGCGGCCCTGCGGCTTGGAGATCGCGAAGGCCGTCCAGCGTCCTGGCGTCGTAAGGTTTGCGCCCGGTGAGGATCTCGTACATGACGAGTCCGAGCGAGTAAACGTCGCTTCGCATGGTCGCGCCCTGGCCCGCCAGCTGTTCCGGCGCCATATAGCCTATTGTGCCCGCGAATCCCTCTGTTCCCCGGAGTTCCTCCACGAATCCGGCGAGGCCGAAGTCCATGATGCGGACATGTCCGCGGCCGTCTATCATTATGTTGGCGGGCTTAAAGTCCCGGTGGAGGACGCCGAGGTCATGCGCCGCCGCGAGCCCCGCGACGAGCTGGCGGATCATGTCCAGCGCCTTTTCGCTTGACACCCTGCCGATGCGCCTCAGGAGCGAGGCCAGGTCTTCGCCGTCGACGTATTCCATGGACACGAAATTATGCTCGTCAACCTCGCCGATGTCGTAAACGCGGCAGACATTGGGATGGGAGATCTGGCGCGCCACGCGCACCTCGTTTCGAAGCAGTGTCAGGGCGGCTTCGTCGCCGCCGAGGCGCTGGGGCAGGAGCTTCAGCGCGACCGTCTGGCCGAGCTCGAGATCGTCGGCCTGGTAAACCTCGCCCATGCCGCCCCTGCCGAGCAGGCCGACTATACGGAAACGCTTGCCGAAAGAAGTGCCCGGCAGGAAGCGGCCGTGACGGCTGCTCGAATCGGAGTCGGGCTGACGCCCCCGAGAGGGCTGTAGCGGCGTGGTCTCTTCGGGTATCCAGTCGTCTCTGCTCTTATCTTCAGCCAACTTTCACCTCGGGTGCCGGTACAAGTCTAATCCGCTTATAGCACAGTATCGCGGGTTTCGTCAATGAGAGCGGTCTGCGCCGGCGCGCAATCAAGCCCAGCGGGGCGATTCGGCTTGACATCATGAGCCCCGCAGTATATACCTTCAGTATATTCTGAACACTACATACAATGGTGGAGGGAATTATGAAGGGCAAGCATGCCGAGAGATTCATAGAGTCCTGGGGTTCGATTGGTGTCCTCTGGGGAATCAACCGCTCAATGGCCAGGATACACGCCTTCCTGCTGATATCCGAAGACCCCATGGATCTTGATACCATCTCGGCGTCGCTCAAGGTGAGCCGGGGCAATGCAAGCATGTCTCTTAAAGAACTGCGGAACTGGGGCGTTATTCAGCGGGTCCATCTCCCCGGCGAGCGACGCGACTACTATATAGCCGAGCACGATGCGATGAGGATGTTCTTTGAGATAGCCGGCGAGCGCAAGCGGAGGGAATTCGATCCCGCGCTCCACGCATTGCGGCTGCTTCTCGCGGAAGCCGACACCGAGAAGTACAAGAAGGCCCACAGGCGGCTGACCGACGTGGAAAACATGATGACGACCATCGACCGCATTCTCAATAAGTGCCTTGAGAACGAGAAGATGAGCAAGGCCGTGCTTGGCATTCTCAAGGGTTTCGTGGCCAAGCGACCCCATTAGCAGACCGGCGGAGCCCGCCCCCCCGGTCTAATAGTCCCCGGAGACGCCCCAGCCGAGCGCCGCCTCGAGGGCCGGGTCGCGGCACGTCATGAGGTCTTCGAATGACAGGCCGGCCTCTATGTCGGGGCTGAGGGACGGCGCATCCGACCCGTACGTACTGAAATACTTGGTTGAATACGTTATGACTATCATTGTGTTCGGAAGCGTGAAGAACCGGACCTCCCCGTAGTGATCGGGCTTTCCGCCCGTCGGCTCACCGATGAGGACAGCTTCCGTCTCGTTCTTAAAATCAATCGCATTGAGCAGAGCCGACGAGTATGTTCCCCGGTCTATCAGAACAAAGATCCTTCCCTCGCGGTTGATGCCATCGCGATTTTTCAACTCGGCCACCAGCGGCCGCGCTATTGACGAGCTCCCGCCGCCGTTGGACCTGACGTCAAAGATGAACTTCTCTACATGATTCGAGTCTATTACCCGGAACACCTCGTCTATGAGACCGGCGAAAGGCCTGCCGTCGATCTGGCGGCATGAACGATAGCGGATGTAGATAGCGCTTCTGTCCTCGATATACCGGTACCAGTAGACCGAGTCGGGGTGCTGGAGGTAAAGCGGGATCCGGCACGAGAGGCTGTCCATCAGTCTGGCCCGCGGTGCCTCCCACATCTCGCGCGGACTCATCACGACATCGCCCGCGCCATCGACATTGAAAGTCACCGAGTCTATCCTGCCCGCTATGCCGAGCGCCGCCAGTATCTCGGGAGTGACCATCGCCCTGGGCCCGTTGGATCTGAGCTGGGCGTCGTTCTCGTTTGGGACCACCGTCTTTATAATCTGGTTCACGGCGTCGATGGTCTGACCCGCTATCCCGGTGACGCGCTTGCCCAGAATGGCCGCATGCTCATCGGATGTGGCCGTTATGAATAGGCCGTCGGTGAACCACTCCATCTTTATCGGCAGCCTGTGGAATATTCCGGTTTGATCCGCATTGAGACGCGTGTGGGAGTCGCCGATTGAAGCCACGATCCCCATGAGCGCCACCACGATCTCATAGTCTTCGAGGTGCGGTACGTCGGACTTGACTGCATTCAGCCTATCGCGGAATTCACTCTCGGGAAGCCGGAAGAAAAGGTCGAAATGCCGCCCGGGAAGCTCGTCTTCCAGGAATTCGATGGCCGCAATCCACTGGGCGTTGCGCCCGTCGTCCCCATGCTTCGGCGCGCCGGCGCATATATGCGGCGCCGCTACCAAATGCGCAGCCAGAAAGGCCCCGAGCGCGGGAACTACAAGCATTCTCATTCTGTACCTAACAAATGTCATAAGGAATGTCATACGCGACACCGGATACACATATTATCAACCTGAGTCGTCGTGGTCAATTGGGAGGGCGCCAAGAACAGGGATTGCGCAGAAAGGGTCATTGAGTTACGATGTGCAGCGGGCGGAGTTGCGGCGCCGAAAGAATAAATAAGTACTCTCAAACGTATAAGTGGTAGAGAGCCCGGCACCGGCGGCGCCGGGATGTGAATAGAGCAGAATGGAGGGAAAACATGGCGGCACTAATAATCGTTCTTGCGATTATCGCGATTGTCGTGCTCTTCATCATAGGTCTTTATAACGCGCTCGTCAGACTCCGGCGCAGATGCGACAACGCCTGGGCGCAGATTGACGTTCAGCTCAAGCGAAGGTATGATCTCATTCCCAATCTGGTCGAGACGGCAAAGGGCTATCTCAAGCATGAGAAGGAAGTGCTCGAGAATGTCACCAAGGCGCGCCAGCAGGCCATAGACGCTTCCGGCGTCAAGAACCAGGCACAGGCCGAGAATTTTCTGACCAGCACGCTGCGCTCGCTTTTCGCCGTGGTCGAGAACTACCCCGACCTCAAAGCCAACGAAAACATGCTTGCTCTGCACGAGGAGGTAACCTCGACCGAAAACAAGATCTCGTTCGCAAGGCAGCATTATAATGACAGCGTCATGACCTATAACGTGAAAATCGAGACCGTGCCCGCGAATATCATCGCCGGCATGTTCAACTTCGCGCCGCGCGAGTTCTTCGAGCTGGAGGAGGGCGAGCAGAGGGAAGCTCCCAAGGTAAGCTTCTCTTAGAGCGCCCGAGAAGACTATGGGGATGTACGAGGAGATCAGCACCAACAAAAGAAACTCCTGGCTGCTCGTGGCGACCGTGACGGCGGTGCTTGTCGTGCTGGGCTACCTCCTGGGGATGTACTGGGGCAACGGTTACGTGGGCCTGGGCCTCGCAGTCGGCATCGCCGCGATAATGTCTCTCTCGGCGTACTACAACGGAGCCAAGATGGTGCTCGCCATGAGCCGGGCGAAGCGCATCGAGAAGAGGGACAATCCCAAGCTCTTCAATGTGGTAGAGGAGCTGGCAATAGCCGGCGGCGTCCCGATGCCAGCCATATATATAATCGACGACTCGGCTCCCAACGCTTTCGCCACCGGAAGGGACCCCGAACATGCGGCCGTAGCCATTACGACGGGGCTTCTAGAGAAACTCAACAGGGACGAGCTCCAGGGCGTTATGGCCCATGAGCTTTCGCATGTCGGCAATCGTGATATTCTCTTCGCCACAATGGTGGGCATCATGGTGGGATCGATCGTGCTCATATCCGACTTTTTCTTAAGGAGCATGATCTGGGGCGGCGGCAGGAGAAGGTCGAGAAGCAGCGACAGGGGAGGCGGTCAGGGATTGCTCGTGCTTATCGCTCTCGTGTTCGCCATCCTCGCCCCGATCTTCGCCAAGCTCTTACAGCTTGCCGTCTCGCGTCAGCGCGAGTATCTGGCTGACGCTTCGGCCGCTAAGCTCACCCGCTACCCGGAAGGGCTGGCCTCGGCGCTTGAGAAGATAGCGGGCGACCGCGAGGTACTTGAGGTCGCCAACCGGGCCACGCAGCATCTGTATATAGTTAATCCCATCAAGCCCTTCGAGAAGCGCGCCAAGTCGCTCTTTTCCACTCACCCGCCCCTGGAGGAGCGCGTGGCACGGCTGCGCTCTATGTGATTATGCGATAAGCCTGCTCGGGGTCACCTTCATAGCTTGCGGGCAACCTCTGCCCGGTAGAATCACCCGAGTTCCGACTATTTCGTGAGTTCTACGAATAAATCAACATCCGCGAGCGACCGGGCCACGGCGTCGTTCCAGAAGTCCTGCCTGGTGATGTCGACACCAAGGTGTTTCTTCGCGACTTCTTCGCAGTTCATCGACCCCGTATCGGCAAGGAGTCCCCGGTAAGCATCTGCGAACGCCGCGCCCTCCTTCCTGGCGCGGTCGTATATGCCGCCGGCGAATAAGTGCCCGAAGGTGTACGGGAAATTGTAGAAAGCCAGGTCGCTTATGGAGAAATGCTGCTTGGACGCCCAGAAGAGGGGGTGGTAGCCTCCCTCGTCCAGGATGTCCCCGAAGGCTTCCTTCTGGGCCTCGACCATGAGCTCGTTGAGGCGGTCCTTGGGAACGGCGCCCTTCTTTCTCTCCTCATAGAACTTGCTCTCGAAAATGAAGCGCGAGCGGATGTCGCAGCACATGACGAAGGATTCCTCGATCTTCTTGTCGATGAGCGAGAGTTTCATGTCCTTATCATCGGTGGCGTTGAGAGCTGCATCGGTGACGAGAAGCTCGTTGAAGGTGGAGGCGGTCTCCGCGAGATTCATGGGGTAGAATCTTGCGAAGTAGTCGCGGTCCTTGAAAACATACGAATGGTACGCGTGCCCAATCTCGTGGGCCAGCGTCATCATCTCGTTGTAATTTCCGGAGAAGGTCATGAAAATGCGGGACTCCCTGAGGAGCGGCAGGTAAGTGCAGTAACCGCCGTCGGCCTTGCCGGTGCGATCCTCCGCCTCTATCCAGCGGGCGTCTATGGCGCGCCGGGCGAACTCGCCCATGTCTTTCGAGAAAGACGTCAGGTGCTCGACTACGAAATCACAGGCCTGGTCATAAGTGAACTTCTTCTCGACTTTCGCCACCGGAGCGAGCTGGTCGTACCACATGAATTTGTCTATGCCCAGGTACTTCTTCTTGGCGTCTATGTACTTCTTAACGACGCCGTGGTGGGCGTCCACGGCCCGCCACATGGCGTCTATAGTCTCTTTCTTAACGCGGCCGAAGAGCAGGGCCTCGAAGAGGGGGTCGTCCCAGCCCCTGGCTTTGTAAAGGCTCAGCCGGAAACCAGCGAGCGAATTGAGCTGCATCGTCGTGAGCGCTTCTATGGACTTCCAGGCTTCGAAGTACTTCTCGAACGCCTGCTTCCTGACGCCGCGGTCCGGGTCGGTGAGCTTGTTCTTGATCTGGCCCATCGAGAGGCTCCTGGTCTCGCCGTTTTCGGCAAACTCGGCCCTGAGGTCGCCGGCCATCTTGCTGTAGAGGCGCTCCCATGAGTGAAGACCGTTTACGGCGAGCTCCGATGCGAGCTTCTCGAGCTCCGGCTCCATCTTAAGGCGCGCCCGGTGCCGGAACTCGTTCCAGAAGAAAGCCTCGGCGGCGAGGCGCTCGTCGGATACGATCTTCCTCCAGGCGCCGTCATCGGCCGCTTTGGCGAAACCCTCGATGGCCGTCTGTATGGCGTCCGACGACGCGTCATAAGACGAGAACTCTTCCAGGGCCACCATCGCCTTCTCGTCGTTTACGTCCTGTGACGTAAGGCAGTAGGCGAAGCTCGCACCGTGATTGACCCTCTCCCTGATCTTCCTTAAGGTGACCATCATGTTGATCCAGTCTTCGGCATCTGCCGCGTCGCCCTTCTTCTGGAGAGCCCCAACCTCTCCTGTCGCTTTCTCAAGGTCGGCCGCCAGGTCCTTCCGGAACTTCGCGAACTCTCTGGAGGAAGATCCCCCCGGGAATATGGACTCCATGTCCCATCTCAGTTTGTTCTTGTCGTCAGCCATGTATTACCTCCGTTGACGAAGTGTTCTTATCTCCCGAATTGTAAAGGTTGGGGACGACTAAATCAATGGGCCGAAATCCTGCAGGCGCCGGCGCCCATTTCAATATCGGGCGGCCGGGCACAGGTCGGGCGATGTCGCCGTCCGACTGATAAGCGGGGGCGCCCGGGCCGGGCGCCCCGCTTCTGCTTCCCCGCTATGTCATGCGCTCCCGGTTATCTCATGAGCAGCATCTTCCGGGTAGCGTCGAATGACGTCGTCTGCAGCCGGTAGAAATAAATGCCGCTTGCGACTCTCCTTCCATGCGAGTCTGTGCCGTTCCACTCGACCGTGTAGGTGCCCGGCTCGTGTTGGCCGGTGGCCAGAGTGGCGACCTTTCGGCCCTCGACATTGAACACGCCGAGCTCTACCTCTTCAACCCTCGGAAGCCCGAACACGATGCAGGTCTGCGGGGTGAAGGGGTTGGGGCTGTTCTGGCCCAGGAAATGCCTGGACGGGATTCCGTCCGCGGCAACGCCTGCGATATCGGGCGGGAACGAGAAGCGCAGGCCCCAGGTATTCAGAATACCTGTGTCGCCGCTCGCGTTGTCGCTCACCCAGAGCTCCCATTTCCCCATCGTGCCGACGCCCGCGAAATCGTCCATCGTGCCGGGGCCGTCGGGATCAGTCTCGGCATCGTACCACGTGAGGATGTCGTCGAGCCCGAGGCCGGTGCGGTTATGCAGGTGCACGGTGACGCCGCCCGGCGATTTGAGATCGAGAATGAGGTCGCCTATGTAGGAGTGGGTTAAGTCAATATAGCAGTCAACCTCGTTGACGCTGGCGTCGACGGGGACGTCTATGAAGAAGCTGATTCCCGCGGGGTCGTAGTCCGGAATCGACGCAGCAGGGCTCTCGAAGTACTCGAGCACCTTGTAGAGCGTGAAGCTGACATCGGTAACGGCCCCGCCGCCGGTGATTTCAACGACCCGCGTCGAGTCGGCGTAGCCGGACTTGCTGGCCGTCACATAGTAGGTGCCGTCATGGAGATCGGAGATGCTCCAGTAGCCGCACTCGTCTGTGGTATCGGCATCGCCTGCGCCGTTGTCGACTACGACGCCTGAGTGGTCGAGCTCGCCGTAGAGATATACATAACCGCTCATCATGCCCGTAGCCGGCCCCTCCTGTCCGAGCAGAAGGACGACGGAGTTCTCAAGCAGGGCCCTGCGCCCCTCCGTGTCGGTGACGGCGCCGTAATTGAAGCAATAGAAGACGACCTGGGCCGACTGCGGATTGGGGGTATCGTCATAGACCAGAAGACCTCCCTGCCCGGGATAAGAGCTCCAGTCGTAGACGATCTCGTTGCCTGCCGCCGGAATCAGGGCGTCCTGATCGCCGTAGTAGGTGTAGGTCATGTTCAGGGTCGCGGGCAGGATGTTGGGGTTTGTTGCAATGGGATGCGCGGGCATGGCCAGCGTGAGATTGCCCGATGAGTCATGCTCCCAGTCCACCACCTTCAATGTGGTATCCGCGAAATTGGGGTAGCCCGGATAGCTCGCGGCGTCATAGCCGATCTCGCCGCCCTCTATTATGAGCTTCCCGCCGCCCGCGACATACTGGTTGAGATTAGACCTGTAGGCCGAATTCGAAACTGGCTGGGTGTCATCAGCCGAGCTCCACACTATCACGTCGTAGTTGGGCCAGGTTCCGGGATCAGTTGCCGCTGAGGTTTCCGTTGCAACGTCATAGCCGATGTCCTCAAGGTCCTGGGCGATCTCGGCCGCGGTCTTGCCGGCCGGCCGGTCTGTCTGCGGGACGCCCTGGAAGGCCAGGACTTCGCCCTTGCGGCCCGGCTTGGGATGCGTTGCCTTGGAACCGTTGTCATCGTTGATGACCAGAATATTGCCCTGGGTCGGGGTCATCGTAAAGTCCACGGTCTCCGCGGCCTCGTCGACCGTGACGTACTCGTTATGGGTCATATAGTGAGAGGCGCGCACTCGGAAGAGGTAGGTGAAGTAAGGCAGTGGCGACGTCGTATAAGCGCCGCCCATCGTGGAGTCCGAGTAGGCGGTCGTGTAAAGCGACATGTCATCAGAGCGGTATATCTCGATGGTCGCGCTTATCGGCGTTCCTGTGCTGTCCTCCACTACGTCGCCTGAAACCACGCCCGAAGGAGCCGGCGCCATGTCGATGTCATGAGTATTCGCGCCGTAATAGACCATGTCCGTGGCGAAGTAATCAAGGTAGCCGAACTCGCTGGCGTAGATATCGTAATTGCCGACTGCGATGCTCTCGGGTGACGCGTAGGCGCCGCCTGCCCCGCTCGTCACGTCGAACACGGGTGACGCGGTAGACGTGTCGGCCCCGGCCGTGTAGACCTCCACGGGCACTCCCACAAGCGGCGTGGATGTGGACAGGTCCCTCACGACGCCGGCGAGCGTTCCATATACCTCTATTATGGGGAAGACTTGCGTATAGACATTGTAACCCGGATAGGCGAGGGCAATGGTCATGTAGCCCGTCTCCGACGGCATAACGTCCAGGAATACCGAGTCGGAACCCGACGAAGCCGACGTGTCGACGCCGCCCCCAACGGCGAAAATGTCCAGGCCCATGTGGCCGGAATAGCCGGTAAGCGTACCGGTGTAATGCGGAGTGAGCGCGCCCGAGAGGCCGACGGCCGGTACCTCTGCGTCCACTCCGGCGCCGGGCAGCGCGATGCCGCCGGCCACGTAAAGCGCCTCGCTGAAGGCGTCGTAGGGCTGGCCGATCTCGCGGCCGACAACGGACAAGACCTCGCCGTAGGGCGCATCGACGACTATCACGGCCTCGCCGCTCGCGTCAGTCGTATCCGTGAGCGCCGGGTCCAGTCCCCAGCCGTCGACTGTTATGACGACATCCTCTATGGGCGCGTATAGCGTGTCGAGCACCGTAATGGTTACCCCTGTGGGCGTTTCAACCTGAATGGTGTCGGGGCCTATCGTGACGATGGCAGGAACGATTACCTGCATGGTTTCGAAGTGAGGGTCGTGATTGTGCGCCGTGATAATCATGTCGATATCGCCTACCGCGAGCGGCGGCGGGTCGAGCGTGAGTGCCGCCTCTCCGCCGGCGTCGGTATAGGCGGTCTCGTAAACATGGCCCGGCATATTGAGACATACCAGCGCGTCCGCCACCGGTCCCTTTGCGTCGTCGACCTGGACGGTGTAGAACGTCGCGCCGACCGCCATGACGCCGTCATGGGTCACTGCCATGGGTGCCGGCGTGTCTGTCCAGATGTCTATGGAGGGATCGCCGAAGATGTTGTACATCTCATAATAGCGCTGGGTCGAACCCCCGCCGCTGTAGTACTCGTAGAGTCCCCACTTTCCCTCGTCCAGCATGCCGGAGACCCAGGTGAAGCCGTCCGCGAACTGGGCCTCGAAGACGGCTTTCTCGAGCACGTCATCTTCATCCCAGTAGGAAGTCACCGACGAGCCCCAGAATACTATACCGGCGACGCCGTCCTGGCGCGTCCATGTCTCTGCGAAGCATTCGGATGTCGTGTACCTCCCCGTATAGCAGGCGTAGCTCTGCACGAAGGGATACATGCCCGCATTTAAGAGCCCCTCGACGTCGCTCTGGTAGAAGACCGGACCGTCGGCCCAGTACGTCTCCGCGCCATGGCCCGAGTATATGCCGAGAACGCGGCCGTTGTTGAAGGCGTCTCTAACCTGTTGTGTCGTGGCGTTGTATGTGTGCGAGTATAGCTTGTCGGACGTGAAACCCGCCGGGTCGAGGTAGTTGGAAATCACGTAATTGTGAGTTCCCTCCGTGATGGAGTAATTGTCACTTGAGGCCATGAAGACGGCCTTTTTGAGCCACGCAGTGCCGGAGAATGTCCTCCTCTCGTACTCGATGGTCTTGTCGACGAGATAGGTGACTTCATCTTCATCGGCCACCGAGAAACGGCCTATTCCAAGATCGGGTATGTAATCGGGGTCGGTCATGGTGGCGTAGTAGAGGTCGGTGGGCGGGCTGCTCGAGCCGTACCCAGTCCAGTTGGGTATGTCGCCGACGTCGCCGATGAGAAGCACGAAGCTCGGCGGGACGGTCCAGTTCTGCCATGCGTCCTTGATATAGGCCTTAATCGCCGTCGTCGTGGCGCCGCCGGGGATGTCCGATGTCGACGTCACCGTAGCCAGATAGCCCTTGCCGGTCTTCCAGTCGGCCAGCGGCTGGATCTCGTCGGTAAAATCGGGGTCGGAAATGATTAGATAGCCGACCGGCAGCGGCGGCACGGCCTTGACGGTCGGTGCCTGGTAGTTGAGCAACGCAGAGGCTGCGGACCGCTCGAAAGCAGGCGAGTAGTAACGGTTGATGGTCTCGCGCGTAAGTGCCTCGTCGCCGCCCGTGACCTTTACCCTGAGAACGAGTCTTTCCAGCGTCTCCAGCCGGCCGTCGGCCGGATAATAACGGGCCGGCGCGACTTCAATCATGGCGAATCTGTGACCGCGAATCTGGCCTATCTCCGCGACCCGCGCTTCGAAATACGGGTAAGCCGCGGAAGAGGCGTAGAACTCGTCGGAGTAGTCAAAGCCCGCGGCCTCACTGGCGCCGGGGAGCTTTTCGACCGGTTGCTGAACCGGATAGACGCGGGCCGGCGCGTCGAGGTCGCTGAGGGCGTGAGTCGTGACCGACTTCTCGACTATCTCGATTTCGACCGCCGCTCCCTGCGGGATTTCGACCGCCCGCCTCAAAACGGGCAGCTCGGCCCTTCCTATTTCAATTGTCTGTCCGCAACCCTCGATCTGGATTCGCGAGAAGCGGCCTTGCCCGGTCTCGATTTCGCCAAGGCCGAAGCCGGGTATGGCGATCTCGATCAGGACCCCGTCGAGCCCTCCTGATACAATTCGCGCGGTGAGTTCCGCCTGATCCGCTCCCTGGGTGGCGGGAATATACCTCTGGTCCGCCGCTCCGGCGGGCAGAATGAGAAGCAACATCATGAGAACGGGAAATAGCAGTGCCTTCCTCACGTCAAACCTCCCTGTTCGGGGTGAGAGACAATGCGGGGCATGGTCGCCTTGTGTCTCCAAGCCCGGGTGCATTGCCGAAGTGCCTGGCATTATAGCATAACCATGACGCTAAATCGAGGACTAGTTGCGCCTTCGCGCATCTTATGGGTGGATTCTAGGACGCCCTCTTGAGGTTGGCCAGGCGCTCCCTTGCCTCATCGACGGAGGGAACGCCGTCGTCGGCTTCGCTCCAGATGTCCAGGAAGGTTTCGTATTGCTCTATGGCCCTGTCCTTCCAGCCGGACATCTCGTAAGCCACCGCAAGATGATAGTGGCTCTTTACAGACCAGATGGGGGCCATGGCCCGTGTTTCGTCGTATGACCCGAGCATTTGTTCGAACATTTCTACCGCTTCAGAGAGGCGGCCTGCGTCGAGAAGCGTGAGCCCGAAGAAGTACCTTGCTCCGAAGTCGGATATCCGGCGCGCGGAAGGCACGCTCTCGAAGGCGCTCACTGCCAGGTCGGCTGCGTCACTTGCGTTTCCGCGTGCCTGTTCCCTGAGTGATTCCGCCATCAGGCGCACGGGTTCGTACACCTCTCCTTGCTCCATGAGGTCCTTCTGCAGGTGTTCATAGACAACATCGGCTTCATCTTCGCGCCCCGCGAGGATGAGTAGATATACATAGAGGTCCCGGCCCAGGCCGACATCATTGGGATTGACCGCCTGTCTGACCTTCATTCCCATCTCGAATTCCTTTATGGCCTTCTCTATCTCATCCGTTTCCATGTATATCCTGGACTTCTGGAAGAACTTCTCCGGGTGCGTGGTTTTGCCCGCCTGCTCCATACGGTCCGCCGTTATTGCTGCGTCTATCACCTCGAGCGCCTCGTCGAACTTGCCCTGGTGCATGAAAATGAGAGCCATGCACTCGCGGCCCTCCGCCCGCCAGTCCTTGCAGTCGCACGCCGACAGCACGGCGTAGTATTCAGCGGCCTTGTCGTAATCGCGCTTGTACAGGTACATATGGCCCAGCTTCTCCACGGAGAAAAAGAAGTCGGGTTTGATTTCAATGGCCTTCCTGTATGATTGGATGGCCTCGTCGATGCGCCCGTTCCTGGCGAGGAGGTCCCCGCGCGAGTCATAGGGATTGGCCTCGTCCGGGGCGAGCTCTATGTACTTGTTTATTGCCCAGAGCATGTTCTCGACATCGCCCATCTCGTCATATGTGTAAGCCATTATGTTATAGGCGTTCTTGTAGAGCGGGTCGACTTCCACGGCCCTGCGATAATACTCGATGGCCTTCTCATTGTCGTGGCGCAGCGACTTGTAAAGATCGCCAAGCCTCAGAAGAGCTTCCTTATCATCCGGGTACTTGGCAACCAGGTCCTCTACTATCTCCAGGGCTCTTTCGTAGTCGTTGTTGTTCAGGGCTTCGAGCTGCCTGATGAACATGCTCTCTTTCTCGCTGGCGTGATCGGCGTATTCGATTGCCTTGTCGATCATCTTCGTCCTGTCTTCCAGGCCCGAGACCAGCGCCAGCCGGAAATAGGCCATGGCGAATGTGGAGTCGTATTCTATGGCTTTCCTGAACGACTGGTTCGCCTCCTCGGTGTAGAGCTGGGCGGCGTAGTCCACGCCATCAAGGTAATGGCGGTAGGCCTCCGGAGAGTGGGTGGTGACGTCCGAGATGGGCCTGTCGATCTCAACCGTGGCGTGTCCCGGGATAGCGAGGTCGGCTTTGATCTCGGCGCTCAGTCTGTCCACCACCGCGAAGAGGTCTTCGCCGTCGGCCCCGTCGACGCGGTGTGTGGCCAGGATATCGCCGGTCTCGGCCACCGAGACTTCCGACGTGAGAATGATGGTCGGCTCGGTTTGCAGTATGTCACCGGTCAGTATCCACTTGGCTCCCGCTCTCGATGCGACCTCGGTTGCCACGCTTCTGTCGACCGAGGTGGCCCCTTCCTTTCCTATGAGCTTAAGGATGTCGTACAGCCTCTGGCGGCTGACCACGCGCAAATATTCCGAGCTCGAAAGATCGGTTATGAGAAGACTCGTGATCATCTTGGAGTACTTATTTGAATCCTCCGGGTCGGGCAGGTTGTCGAAGTACATAACGGCGAGCGAGTTCTCGGTGGCTAGAGCCTCCTGCTTGGGCCCCATTTCCACCCGGAAGGGTTCGAATACGAAAAACACGAGTATCAGGGCGGCGACGGCAACGGCGGGCACGAATATGGTGAGGAGCCTGCGCCTTGAGTCCCTCGAGCGGCCCGCCGCCAGAACCCTGCCGCTTTCGCTGAATTCAAGACTTTTCCTGAGGCGCCTGAGGTCCGCGACCACATCGTCCATGTGCTGGTAGCGCTCGGCCCTGTCCTTCTCGAGCGCCTTGTCTACCAGGCGCTGGAAGCCGTCGGGGACGTTCGCCTTGTACCTCGCGAGCGGCTCGGGTCTCTCGTTCAGAATGGAATTGATAATGGCCGCCGCATTGTCTCCCTTGAAGGGTTGGTGCCGCGAGACCATCTCGTAGAATACCACGCCGAAGGAGAAGATATCCGAGCGGCGGTCGACGTCCTCGCCGCGCGTCTGCTCGGGAGACATGTAGGCCATGGTGCCGAAGGTCGAGCCCCCCGTCGTGATCTTGGAGCCGCCCTTGACCTTGGCGAGGCCGAAGTCGGCTATCTTCACCCTGCCGTCCTTGTCCAGGAGCAGGTTCTGAGGCTTGATGTCGCGGTGGACGATCCCGGATTCATGCGCCCTGTTGAGGCCGTCGCCGACCTGGATGCCGATATCGATAATCTCCTTGAGCGTGAGCTCGTGGGTCGCCATCAGGTTCTTGAGCGTCCCCCCGGAGAGATACTCCATGGCGATGTAAGGCCGCCCCTGGTATTCCGAAACCGCGTGTATGGTTATGATGTTGGGATGATTGAGCTTGGCCGCCGCCTGGGCTTCCTGTGTGAACCTCGCCTTTATCTCGGGCTCTGACGCGTACTGCTCCAGCAGGAACTTGAGAATCACCTTGCGCTGAAGCCTGGTGTCCTCGGCCAGGTAGACCTCGGCCATTCCACCTGCGCCTATTTTCTTTATCACCTTGAACTGGGACACCTTCGTCCCGGGCGACAGGACACTGAACGACTGGGTTTCGTCCATACGGTCGTTGTCTTCTTCCGGCATAGCCGTCATCCTCGGTTAGGTTTTAAACCCGGCGCTCACTACGGATACGCTCTCATTACATTAAAGGTTTCAGCCAAAAGCAAGAAAACTTTAGGGGGGATCACTTGCAGATCGACGCTCTATTATATTATACCAAGTCCGCCGATATTGTTCCTGCCTTTTTCAAGGAAAATTCTGCTCTCCTAATTCTCTCAAATTCAATGGGTTGCCCCGCCCGGGCCCCGTATGCGCTCCCCGTCTTCGGTAGGCATGTTGTCATACCAGAGAATACCCGGGTTTTCACGGTCTCCGCGGGGGCGGTATCGCCGTCTTTCGTCGCGTGAAGAACTCGAACAGCACGGGCACGACGATCAGCGTAAGGCCGGTTGATACCACGAGGCCGCCGATGATCGCCCAACCCATGGGGGCCCACATGGTGCCGCCGCTCAGTGTGAGTGGAAGCAGGCCGGCCACGGTGGTCGCGGTCGTCAGCACGATGGGTATGAAACGGGTCTCGCCGGCTTCCTTGAGGGCCGCCACGAGGTCCTTGCCCTCCCGCCTCAGCTGATTGGTGTAGTCGACGAGTATTATGGAGTTGTTGATCACTATTCCTACGAGGCTTGTGATGCCGATGAATGCGGTGAAGGAGAACGTGTTCCGCGTTATGAGCAGCGCCAGTATGGAGCCTACAATTGCAAGGGGGATGGCGGCGAAGACGATGAGCGGCTGCGTGTAAGACTTGAACTGCAGCACGAGCACGGCCATTATCGCAATGAGCGCTATCACGACGGCGCGGGACATTCCCCCGAAAGACTCTTCGCGGCTCTCCAGCTCTCCGGCAATATAGTACTTGTAGCCCCTCGGCCAGTTGTAGCCGTCGAGCCGGCTTCTTATGTCGCGGGTTGCCCGGTCCACCGATGACCAGCGCTCGACGTCGGCGGTGATTGTCACGCTCCTCTCCAGATTGAAGTGCTCGATTGTCATGGGGGCCGCCCTGAACTCGATTTCGGCCACCTGCTTGAGCGGCACCTGGGCCCCGGTCACGGAAGTCACGAATATCCTGTCGAAGTCCCTCAGATGCGGGTCGTTGCCGACCGGGAGCCGTGCCACTATGTCGTACTCCTTGCCGTCGGGGTCGCGGTACCTCGCGACCGGGTGGCCGGCTATTGCCGCGCGGACGGTCCGGTCGATGTCCACCAGGTTGACGCCGACGAGCCCGGCCTTGGCCCTGTTGATGTCGACGTGAAGGTCGATCCGGGAGGTGCCGAGCGGATTCACTATGTTCACTGTTCCGGGCGCCGACGCGATGACCGCCTCGACGTCGCGGGCGACCTCCTTCAATGTCTCGAGGTTGTCGCCGAGAATGCGGATGGCGATTGGTGCCTCGACCGGCGGCCCCTGCTCGAATTCCCTGACTTCGATCTTCGCCCCGGGATAGCCGGCGAAGCGCTTCCGGAGGTCGGAGACCAGGACCTGCATCCTCTTCATGTTGCCGCCGGCGAGCTCCACGTAAATCTGCGCGTGATTGCTGGCTTCGCGCTTGGGGAACATGTTGTAGTACAGCCTGGGATTGCCGTGGCCCAGGTTGGTGGCAATATGCTTTACCTCTCTGTACTCTCTGAGTATCGACTCGACTTCGCGGGCCAGCGCATCGGTTCTCGAAATGCTGGTCCCCTCCGGCGAGTCGACGTTTATTATGAACTGCGTTTTCTCGGCCTTCGGGAAATACGATACCCCGACCACGGGAAAGAGGGCGAGACTTCCCATGAAAACGGCCAGTGTGAGCGCGATTGTCCGCTTCGGATGGGAAAGCGCGTAATCAAGAGCCCCGCGGTAACGCGTCTCTACGAAGCGGTTGAGCATATTGCGGACCCGGCCCTGTCTGATGGCATGGCCCGCCCGTATGAACCTGCTTGCGAGGTACGGTGTCAGCGTAAGGGACATCAGGAGCGACGCGAGCAGCGTGTAAACCACCGTGGCCGGCATGCTCCTGATGAAGTCGCCCGTAACGTCCCGCATCATCATTATGGGAACGAAAGCGAGGACCGTGGTCGCGGTCGAACTGACCACCGCCCATCCGATCTGGCTGGTTCCCCTGATCGCCGCCTGCCTGGGATCATGGCCCAGCCTCATGAAACGCGACACGTTTTCGGTAACCACGATTGCGTTGTCGACCAGGAGCCCGAGGGCGATCACAAGGCCGGCGATCGACATCTGTTGGAGCCCGTAGCCGGTCAGATCGACGAAACCTATGCCTATCAATATGGAAAGCGGAATCGCGAGCATTACTATGATGGAAGACCTGACATTGACCGACAGGAACACGATGAGCCCCACGAGCGCGAGTCCCTGTAGGAGGTTCAAGAAGAACCCGTTGAGGCGCGACGCCACGCTCCGCGACTGGTCGAACACTATCTCGAGCTCCATACCCCGTGGGAGCTCCGCCCCGAACTCGTCGAGCTCCGCCTTGAGTCGGTCCATGACGCGGAAGATATTGGTCCCCAGCTTCTGGGTCACGGTGAGGAAAACGGCTCTTCTACCGTCATATCTCGCGGTGTACGAATGGTCGCCGTATCCCAAGTCGACATCCGCGATGTCCTTCAGGTACAGTATTCTGCCTTCCACCGAGCGGATTACCGTATTGCGTATATCCTCTATGCTCTTGTACGACCCGCTCGTCTGTATGTTGAACTTCCTGGCTCCGATGTCTATGCTTCCGCCGGGGATATTCGCGCTCGAGCTCTGAATGGCGCCGGCCACCTGGTCGAACGGGATGTAATACTCGGCGGCTTTCTCGAGGTCGACTGCCACGCGCACCTGCTGCTCCGGGAAAGCCCAGGTCTCAACGGTCCTGACTCCGGGGGCCTTGTGTATTTTCTTCTCGAGCCGCTCCAGTTCCTTCTCCATCTGCCGGTAAGTGGCGTCCTCGGAGACAATTGCCACCTGAAGGATGCTGACGAGATTCACCGACCACTTCTGCGCGTCGATGCTGGCGATGTCCTGCGGGAGGCTCGCACGTATGCTGTTTACCTTTTCAACGACTTCGGTGTACTTCTCGTCGGGATCATTTCCGGGCCTGAACTCCACGGCGACGAGGGCCAGGCCGTCGCCCGCGGACGAGGTCATCTCCTTGATGTCCTCGAGTTCGTTAATGGCCTCCTCTAAGGGGTCGACTATGAGCTCCTCAACGTCCTCGGGCGTGGCCCCCGGGTAGACGACTATTACGGTAGTGCCCGGGGGCGACACCTGGGGATCCTCCGATCGCGGCATGGTGATGAACGAGACCACGCCGGACATCACAAGCAGAATGATGAGGACCGTTGTGAACTGGTGATTCTGTATTGCCAGTCGCGGCAGCTGCATTTGTGTAGGTCCCTTCTTTCGTCCCGGCCTATTCGATTACGCTCACGAGCGAGCTGTCCGCCAGATAAGCCGCGCCGTCGACTACGACTTCTTTGATATCATGCAGGCCCGAGCTTGCCGCCACGCGGCCGTCCACCATGTGGTCTATGACTATGTGAACCGCCCGAGCCCTTCCGGTCGCGCGGTCAACCGTATAGACGACTCCAAGATCGCCATCCGCCTCCACGAGAGCCTCGACGGGTACAACCCTGTGTTCGTCCCCCGTGGTCGGGAAGATGTCGATATCGGCAACGAAGCCGGAAACAAGCCTGTGTCCGTCCGGGTCGAGGGCGAGCTCGATCTCATAGCTTCCGCTCATGGGGTCGGCCGCTTCCGCGATCTCCGTTAAGAGGGCGGTGAACTCGACGTCCGGATAGGCGTCGAAAGCAGCCCTCGCGGGATCACCGATCCTGAGCTTTATAAGTTCGCGGTCGTTGACCGCGGCACGCAGGATCCACTCCTCGCCGGACACCCCGAAGAGTATTATGGGTTGGCCGGGGGCGACGAGCTCGTTGACTTCGGCATATCGCTTGAGAATCCTCCCGTCAGCCGGGGCCCGTATGCTCGAATGAAGCAGGTTGAACTCCGCGATTTCCCTGTTTGAGCGGGCCACGGCAAGGCCGGTCTCCGCGTCCTGCAGGCGCTCAAGCGTTATGACCGAGTCGGCGTAGAGGTTTCCGGCACGGCGGTAGTCGCGCTCGGCCTTCTCGTGGGCGCTCTCGGCCTGCTGGGCCCGGGCCGCGATCTCGTCGAGCGTGAGCTCGGCCAGGATATCGCCTTCTCTGGCCTCCTCGCCTTCTGCGAAGTTCAGCGTTCGAATGATGCCGCCGACCTTAAACGACAGCCTGGCCTCCACCAGGGAGGAGAGCCTGCCGCTCGTGTGAATGGCGGGTGATGTCTCCTCGATGACGACCGGTGCAGTCCTTACGGGGATGGCGGTCTCCGTGGTCTCGCCGTCGGCACCGGAACCGCATCCGGCAAGCGCCACGAGCGCCATGCCTCCCGCAATAAACAAACAGACGGGAGTTCTCATGCTACTCTCCTTCTGGCGGTAGAAGGTCTCCGGCACCTTATTTCCACATCTGCCGCCGGGTTCATTGTCCGCCACGGGGTCCATCACTGATCGTCCTCCGGTATGGGATAAAGCGCCGTCACCCTTTCGAACTGGGCATAACTGCGGAGGTAGTTATAGACGGCCACGATCTGGTTTGTCTCTGCGCGGGTCATCGCGGTACGGGCGTCGATGAACTCAACCTGCGACGCGACGCCCTCTTCGAACTTGCGGCTCACTATTTCGAATGACTGCCTGGCGCTTCTCACCTCGTCGGCCGATGTCCCGACGTTCTGCTTCGCGACGACCAGGCTGCGGTGGGCGTCGCGCACCTCGAGCTCCATTTGTTGCTCGATTTCGTCCTTCCTGGTATAGAGACGGTTCTTCTCCGCCTGCGCCCGGCTCACGCGCGCCTCCCTCTGAAGGCCATCGAACAGGTTCCAATTGAGCACCAGCGATGCGGTCCAGAAGTCGTCTTCGCCGGATATCCGGAAGTCCTCTCCCTCGAAGCCGTAATCGAACGCGAAGGTAAGCCCCGGGACGTACCCGGTCCTGGCGAGCTTGACGGCGTTTCCGGCTCCTTCTATTCCCTTCTCGATCTGGACTACCTCCAGCCGCTTCTCCAGCGCGCGGTCGATGGCCTGGCTCAGGGTGAGCTGGGGGTCCGGGAGTTCATCCGGCAGCGTCACCGAATCGATATGCTCGTCCTGCGGCCTGTTGAGAAGGACATTGAAATAGGCCCGGGCCAGGTATTCGCCCTTCTCAGCATCGGCCCTGGACTGGCGCACCCTGCTGAGTTCGGCCTGCGCCCTGTATACGACATCCCGCGTGGCCTGGCCGTTGTCAAAGAGGCTCTGGCTGACGCGGAGGTTCTCGACGAGCAGGTCCTCTGTCCGGGCCGCCAGGTCGACGAATGCGGCGGCGCCGAGATAATCGAAGTAAGCTCTTCTCACTTCCATCACGAGATCATGCTTGAATTGATCGCGAGCCGCCTTCTCCACGTCCTTGAGGTTGGCCCTCAGCCTGTAGTTATAGTAGACTGCCGGCTGGAAGATGGGCTGTATGACCTCGAGCTTGGTTTCGTGTTCCCTCTCGCGCAGGAAGGTGATGTTCTGATTCGGCACGTCCGTGGGGAACCGCTCTTCGCCTGTGAGCTGGTTCAATGCGTCGTGTATGGGATTCACCATGTCGCCGACGGGGAACTCGAAAGCCCTGCCCCCGTCGGCCCTTGTGTATCTGCCGAGTATGTCGAGCGAAGGCAGGAAGAGCCCGCGCGCCTCGTGGAGCTCGGCCACGCTCTTTTCATATGAGAAGTCCTGCTGCCTGAGGGCGAGGTTGCTGTCCAGTGCCTGCCGGATGTACGCGTCGAGTACGGTCTCCGCGGCGGCCGCGCGAGAGACGAGCACGAGCAGCATGAATATGGCCAGCGTGACGGCGATAACTCCGCATGTACTGCCTTTTGTTACCCTGTTCATCGCTCTTCCTCCGGGCTCAGGGCCAGACTGAGCAGGTCGAATGATGCCTCCATGAGGTCATCGGGCTCGACGCCGTGGCATTCCTTGAGGTGCTCGCCGGTGCCGTGTATTAGGTTTATCACCCCGTCCGACTGCGCCCACAGCAGCAGCGCCGTCGTTTCGGGATCGAGGTCGGGCCTTATGGAGCCGTCTTCTATTCCGGCCCGCAACGCGGCGCGGACAAGCTCCAGCACGCCCTGGCCGGTTTCGTGCATCTGGGTGGCGAGGCCCGTTTTCTCATCGAGTGCGCAGAATTTCTTTTCGAAGTGGACCATCGCCCTTGAGTAGTCGGGATACTTCTTGGAGAATTCGTAGTAGGCGCGGCCGATGGCGCGCACGCTGTCTATGCCTCGCTCCTCGCGGGCGGCCACTCTCTCGAACATCTCGCGGAGCCGGTTCATGCCGCGCATGTTAACGGCGAAATACATATCTTCCTTGCTCTCGAAATAGAGATACAGTGTCGCCTTGCTGAGTTCGGCCTCGGCGGCGACGTCGTCAACGGTGGCATCCTTGAAGTCGCCTGAGAAGAAGACCTTTTCGGCGGCGTCGAGGATGTCGTTTCTTCTCTTCTGCTTCTCGCGCTTTTTTCTCTCGGTGATTCCCATTGCTCATTCTCCCTCACTGGGGTCGAGTTATATTACTCTCGTCATATATTAGATTATAGTTTAGTAAATATACGGGAGTCAGTCAAGGTTTTTTTCGGCCCAGGTTGACATTGCCTCCCGAATCATAGAGAATGGCCCTGCATCTAATCTCTTATGGGACAGCCATATCGGGGCTTAATGGGAGCACGGGGCCCGAATCGGCAGGACATTCACCACACTTCAGGGGAGGGTTAGAATATGGATAGCATCATGGAGTTTATCAGGGCCAACGCCGCCATATACGGGGTCAGAATCATCACGGCGGTCATCGTATTCGCCATAGGGTGGCCTCTGGCCAGGGTGATTGCCGGCATTTTGGCCAAGATTATGCGGAAGGCCCATATCGATCCGACTCTGGTGGGTTTTGTAAGAACGCTTGCGTATTTCGGCCTGCTCATCTTCGTGATCATAGCGGCCCTTGACCGGCTGGGCGTGCAGACCACGTCCCTGGTCGCTATTCTGGGCGCCGCCGGCCTGGCGGTGGGTCTTGCTCTGAAGGACACGCTTGCGAATTTCGGGGCAGGTGTTCTCATTATCCTTTTCAAGCCCTTCAAGGTCGGTGACTTTGTCGACGCCGGGGGCCAGATGGGCACGGTGATGAGGGTCTCTGTGTTCAACACGATCCTGGGGAGCCCTGACAACCGCAAGATCATATTGCCCAATTCGATGGTTCTAGCCACGGCCATCACCAATTTCAGCGATATCGAAATGCGGCGCATCGATATGGAGTTCGGCATCTCTTACGAAGACAACATCAAGACCGCCAAGGACATCCTCATGAGGATAGTCACCTCCGACGAGCGCGTCCTCAAGGACCCGGCGCCCGTCGTGGCCGTCTCTGAGCTAGCCGACTCGAGCGTTAACCTCGTCTGCCGCCCCTGGACCAGGCCGGAGGACTACTGGGGCGTGCGATTCGACACGATTGAGAAGGCCAAAGCCGAACTCGAGGCGGCCGGCATCACCATACCGTTCCCGCAGCGGGACGTTCATATGTTCGAAGAGAAGAAAGCCGCCTGAGGAACGGGGTCAGGTCTTGAAATGCACTGTGCATTTCAAGACCTGACCCCTGCTTTTGCTGGCCGCCGTCTTCTGACCTCTGAATTTAGAATCCCGTGACGACTCCCAGTACCACCCGGTTCTGGTGGGTGGTGAAGCTGTTGGTCCACTCCGCCATGAGGCGTATGTTCCTGGCAAGCAGGTATGTGTAGCTGGCGGTCAGTGTCTCGTAGTCGAGCTTGTTGAGCTGCGAGTCGACGCCGTTATAGAGCAGCACCAGGTAGTGCCGCGACTTCATGCGGTCACGGGCGCAAACAAGCTCGGCGACAAAGCCGTCGGTGGAGATGTCCGTGACGTCCTCCTGAACCAGGGGGCTGGTGTCCTTGCGGTTGAGGTACTGGAGGGTGAATTCAAAGGGGCCTCCGGCCACATTGCAATCGACTCCCCAGTAGGTCACCTCGTTGGTGCCCGTCCTGCCTTCCATTTCCACGCCTTCCTTGCCGTAATAGAAGAAAGCGCCGGCGCCGCCGTAGTCGGTTATGGACTGAAATACCCTTAAGCCCCCGTTCTTGTACCTGTCGTTGTCGAAGTGCCCTGTTTCCTCATCCGCCTCGGGCTTGCCGTTTCCGTTAACCAGCATACCGACCAGGTCGGTGCCCGTGCGGTCGATGCCGTAGGTGAGCATGAATCCCCGGTCATATGTGAGGTTGATTGCCGAGTAGCCGACCGAGACCTTGTAGATCACGTAGTCTTCATAAGTCAGCCTGAGCTCGCGCTTCATCAGGGGGTCCGAAGTCTGGAACTGGCCCAGCATGATGTCGAAGGGAGCGCCGCCGATGTCGTTGAAATGAACGTAGGCGTCCTCTATCCCTGCGACCTCGCCGCGCTCCGACATGTAGAAGTAGAAGTAATAGCCGATGTTCTTATACACCGACCCGCCGGACATTATCTTCATGCCCCAGGGTATCTGAAAGTCCGTATCGGTATCGGCCCCCTCTCTGTAGACTCCATAGGCGTCGAAACGAATCGACAGCGGGAAGGTCCTGGGGAGCCAAAGCATGTCGTCGCCCGCCGTGACGTAGTCGCGTTCCTTTTCCTCCTCAGGGATGTAGAAGCCGTTGCCCGCGAACTCATCTCCGAAGTCCTTGAGCTTTGGGAAGGGCGCGTGGCACGTGCTGCAGGAGATCTTGTAGCGCCTGGCGAAAGCCGGGATGGCCTCCGCGCCCGGCGGCCTCAAGAGCGTTATTGTCGCGAACGCCATTACGGCCAGTGCGAGAGCCAGGATACATCTTCTGCGGAGCATGGCTTAACCCCCTTCTGTTTCAGTGGATGTCGATCGCTCATTCATAGATCGCTCAGTCGTATACCTCTATATATGTCGAGGCCCTGTTTATCTCGATTACCTCGCTCTCCTCCTCGGGGACTTCGAGGAAGTCGGCGACGGGCTTTACGAGCTTCTGGTAATTCAAGACGGCGCTGAATTCAACGCGCCCGAGGGCTATGTCGTCCGGGAGCTCCCACGTGAAGCTCTCGATCTTGGTCTCTCGCGGGCCTATGCGGTAATCGACGCCGAGGGACGCCGTGTTCCATTGCATTATGGTCATGCGCCCCTGCGGGTCGAAGTAGGGCATTCTGTAAATACGATCGCCCACCGGCACGCCGTCGCGCGCGACGCCTTCGAAACCGGGCATGCCTAGAGGCAGCCCCATGTCCTGGTAGGCCAGGACATCGGCGGCGATGGTGTACTCCTCTCCCTCGAAGCCTTTGGGGTCGACAGGGATATGGTATGTCTTGCCGTCCGCGTCCGTGGCCGTGACGTGAAGCCACATTATTCGATCTTCCACGGACCCGGTCGGCACCTTGTGGCCGGCCTTTGCATTGAAGAGCTGGACGGAGAGCAGCACTACCCCGCCGATCTCCACCTCGCGCTCGTCCGGGTGCATGCGCAGCTCCACAGCGCTCGCGAGCTTGCCGGGGTCATGGGCTCCGTGGAAGAGGTGCTGGCCCACCATGTCTTCCCCGGCCATCTTCGCGCTCCTGCCGCGCGCCCGCGGTATGTGGCAGCGGTGGCACGGCACCTTCTCCGCGGCGTAGGGTCCCTCGCTCCACTCGATCTGGGTGGACTTGACCCATACGCCATAAGGACTCATTTCGTTGTGGCAGGTGCCGCAGAACTCGGCCGTCTGGATAAACTCGCTGTACTCGGTGTCGTGATGCGGCGATGAGCGTCCCGGCTTGGGGCCGTACTTGATGCGGCCGGGGCTGGATATGTAGTTGAAGTTGTAGGGCACTTCACCCGCGAAACCCGTGATGGTGTGGCAGACTTCGCATGACACCGACTCGTTGGCCCTCGAGTTTTCCTCGGGTCTCGGCGGCGGGACGTCTCCCGCCAGATAGGCGATGGGGGTGTGGCACCCGTTACAGTCCGCCTTGACGCCGGTGACCATATCGTCCACTTCCGAGTGGGGCACGGCGAGATTGAAGTACTCGATCTCGTCCCAGTGATGCGTGTACGCCTGGGACATCATCGCCTGCCTCCACTGCTGGTAGAAGTCCGTGTGGCAGCTTTTGCAGACGCCGGGTTTCTCGAAGTCGTCGTATTCGCGCGTGCCGAGGGCATCAACGCCATGTGGCCCGACCTGGGACATGATGATCGAGGCGGTGAGCATCGTGAATAGCAGAATGATTACAGGGGTGCGCATATTGCCTCCTTGCATTAAGGTCCCCGGAAGCATAGCACACGGCCTTGATTTCTCAAAATGGTAAAGCGATTGCCGGTGCAGCGGGATCGGTGCGGGATGAGAAGAGGGTGCGGTAGCCGGCTCTGGGCACTCTGCAGCGTGAGGCTTTCTGCGGCGTCAGGCTTTCTTCTTACGCTCTTCGATTATCTCTTCGGCCAGCTTGAACGGGACGGCTTCGTAGTTCTCGAAGTGCATCGTGAACTCGCCGCGGCCGCTGGTTATGGTACGGAGTTCGGAGGCATAGCCGAACATCTCCGCGAGCGGGACCCTTGCTCGCATGATTGAGACCTTGGCCTTGTTCTCCAGCTCCCCGATCTTCCCCCGCTTGGAACAGAGGCTCGACGTCACCGCTCCCACGTATTCCTCCGGGGCAGCGACCTCCACGCTCATGATGGGCTCGAGAAGCTCGAGGCCGGCCTTCTTGCATGCTTCCCGGAAACCGGTTCTCGCGCAGACGCGAAAGGCCTGGTCGGAGGAGTCTACTTCATGGAATGACCCGTCGAGAATCGTGGCCTTGATGTCGACCATGGGACAGCCGGCGTACGGGCCTTCGGCCATGGCGTCGACTATGCCGCGCTCCACGGCGGGTATGAACTGGCTGGGGATCCGGCCGCCCTGGACCCTGTTCTCGAAGCGGAAGCCTATGCCGGGCTCCCCGGGCTCGATCCGCATGATCACGTGGGCGTACTGGCCGTGGCCACCTGTCTGCTTGACGTGCCTGTAGTCGTGCTCGACGGGCCCTATTATGGTCTCGCGGTAGGCAACCTCCGGCTTACCGACCTCGACGCCGACATTGAACTCGCGCTTGAGCCGATCGACGATGACCTCGATATGTAGCTCGCCCATGCCAGATATAATAACCTCGCCGGTCTCCTCATGGGTCTTTACCGTGAAGGTCGGGTCCTCCTCCGAAAGGCGCGCCAGCGCCCGCCCGAGCTTGTCGCGGTCGGCGCGGCTCACCGGCTTGACGGCCATGTCTATTACCGGGGCGGGGAACTCGATTGACTCGAGCACAATGGGGTGATCCATGTTGCAGATGGTGTCCCCGGTATATGTGTCTGATAGCCCGACCACGGCGCCGACATTGCCGGCCGGGAGCTCGTCGATGACCTGTTGCTTGTTGGCATGCATGAGGAAGAGCCGCCCGATGCGCTGCCTTCGGTCGCGCGTCGAATTGTAAACGAACTCGCCGGACCTGAGTGTCCCGGAATAAACGCGCACATAAGTGAGCTTTCCCATGTGCTTGTCCGACATGATCTTGAAGGCCAGCGCCGCCAGCGGCGCACCGTCATGCGGGTGTCGCAACAGCTCCCGGCTGCTCTCGGTGTGAGTGCCGATGACGGGCGGCAGATCGACCGGCGATGGCAGGTAATCGATGATTGCGTCAAGGAGCCGCCTCACCCCTTTGTTCTTAAAGGCCGCACCGCACAGCACGGGGATAATGCGCCCGTCAATGGTGGCCTTGCGCATGGCGCTGACCACTTCTTCATGCCCCGGCGTCTCGCCTTCGATGAACTTGCCCATGAGACGATCGTCCTGCTCGCTGATGCGCTCTATCATCACGGCTTCGGCCTCCCGAGCGCGCACCGCATAATCATCGGGTATGGCTTCCTCGCGAAGCTCTATGCCGTCGGCTGTATCGTCGTAGTATATGGCCTTCATGTCCACCAGGTCGATGAGCCCCCTGAACGCCTCCCCCTCTCCTATGGGGATAACCACGGGTACGGCATTGGCGCCGAGCTCTTCTTTTATCTCTTTGACCACTCCATTGAAATCGGCGCCGACGCGGTCCATTTTGTTTATGAACGCGATGCGGGGTACAAGGTATTTGACCGCCTGCCGCCAGACCGTCTCGGACTGGGGCTGAACGCCGCCGACGGCGCAGAAGAGCGCCACGGTGCCGTCCAGTACCCTGAGGGAGCGCTCGACCTCGGCGGTGAAATCGACATGGCCCGGAGTGTCGATGATATTGACTCTGTGGTCCTTCCAGTAAGTCGTGGTAGCGGCAGACGTGATTGTTATTCCGCGCTCCTTTTCCTGGGCCATCCAGTCCATCTGGGCCTCGCCGTCGTGCACCTCGCCCATCCTGTGGCTCTTTCCCGTGAAGTAGAGAATGCGCTCGGTGACCGTGGTCTTGCCCGCGTCGATGTGGGCCATCAGGCCGATGTTGCGGATCCTGCTTATGTCGAAATTCGCAGCCATTGTACCGCCATGGTTATGTTCGTTATCTGTCTGGCTAAGCGCCTCTCGCAGGTAATTGCGCTAAAACTATAACTCAGGCGGGTAAAAAGCAACAAGAACTCTGGCAGGACAGGTACTATTCATCTGAAGTGCTATTCGTCTATGTGGGCATAGGAAGCGCTGCCGACCGCGGCTGTCTCGCGGTACAGCGGTTCGAACCTCTGCAGCACGGCCTGGCGCTCCTGGCGCACGCAGTCCGGACAGAGCCATCCGCCCTCCACGAACTCGGCGCATTGCTTGCAGAGCGGTTTGCCACATATCTCGCAGTCCATCGTCTTAGGGCGTTCGTGCACTTCACAGTACATTACATATACCTCTAGCGGGACTGGATCCATCTTCAGCTCTTTGGGGTTTCCTGCTCGGGTCACCGCTATATGTATCGGCCGGTCGGTTTGCGGACTTTAAGGAAGATGTCCAGCCGGCGCGAAGATGAGGCGCGGACACTAAGATGTCGCCGGCGGTTGCGGCTAAGCTGTTGGCGCTAAAGGCCCAGGAACTGTATGGCCAGTCCGCTGAGGGTTATGGCGGCTCCCGCCAGGGCGTGCGAGTAGCGCTCCAGCCGCTTTATCGGGAGCCGCGAGATGCCCAGCGAGCATGCCATGACTATGCCGAGCATTGTGGATATGGTTACGACACCGAACACGCCGGCTACCAGCACGACCCCGGTGAAGCTGCTCTTGGCGGCAGGGTACATGAGGAGGGGTATCAGGGGCTCGCACGGCCCCAGAACGAATATGGTGAAGAGCACCCATGGCGTCACGTTCTTCTTGCCCTGCTCCTCATGGGCATGGGTGTGGCCGTCGGTGTGGACATGCTCGTGGCTGTGAGCGACTCCGCATGAGTGGAAGTGCTTGTGTTCATGCGGCCGGTTCCTTATGGCCCGGCGGAGCCCCCAGGCGAAATACACGAGGCCGAAAGCTATGAGCAGCCAGGCCGCGAGGTTGCCCCGCACGCCCTCCAGGGCCTCCAGCCGCGTAACGCCTATGCCGGCGGCGATGCCGATCATGCCGAGCAGTATTGAGCCGGCGATATGCCCGATTCCGCAGAGTGTGGTTATATATGCGGTCTTCGCAAGAGACCAGTTTCTCGCCCTGCCCATGACTATGAAGGGAAGGTAGTGGTCGGGCCCGAACAGGGTATGGAAGAAGCCGATGGATGCGGCCGTGATTGTCAGTACCGCCAGTTCCTGTGACACGCTCTGAACCTCCTCCTCCTGCGGGGTCGCCGGGACCGCCGGGGGGATCGCAGAAACCCGGCCTGCCGCCGGGACATACATACTGTATGCATACGGCCCTGTGTCCGCAAGGGTTTGTTGGGAGGTCATGGGGGAAGCGGTCTTCACGGCGCAGGGACGGGTCCGAGTGGCACCAGTGAAAGATAGTGCCCGCGGCCTAGGCGACTTTCACTTTTATGTCAAAGCCCCGGAGGCGGGCTTCCTCTACGATCCTGCCGCCGGAAACCGCTGCTTCAACGGGCACGACGCCTTTTCCCACCTCGCCGCGCACGGCCAGGATGGCGATGATGGAGGCGTGCCAGCCGGTGAGGCGCTGCATGGCGCTGAAGCCCGTCGACTCGTCATATCGGTCGACGAGCTCGACTGTCGCGGAGGCCTCCCCGCCGCCCTTCTTGCCCCTGCCTCTCACGCGCATTATGCAGATGTCGCGGACATCGCCCTCGGTGATCTGCGGACCGAGAAGAGCGTGGAGCACGTCGCGGGGCGCGACCTTCGCGCCGCCGACGTCTACCGGCTCGAGGTCGAACAGCCCCAGGTCGCAGAAGGCCTTTAGCATGGCGACATGCCCGGGGTAGCGGAGCGTCCTGTTTTCAAGGCGGTCCAGCTTGCCCTCGAAAGTCCATGGCGAGGTCGACAGGCCGCCTGAGGTTACGAAGGCCTCGAGCTTCCCGATGGGCTCGGGAAACTCCAGTGTCTCGATCCCGCTCAGGGCCGGCACCTCTGTTACCTTGCCGCCCTTGATGAAGTAGGCGTTCCCGCAGTACTCATTGGTGAGCCCTTCGATGTTGAAGGTCATGGCGTAGTTCCAGGGTGGCCTGGGGTTCTGCGGGAGACCCCCGTCCCAGATGAGCACCTCGCGGGGCTCGTCGAGGAGCTCCATGACGTAGACCGCGAGCGAAATGTTGAGCCCCGGGCCCATGCCGCAGTCGGGCACCACCGTGATGCCGGCCTTCTTCGCCTCGGCGTCGAGTTTCAACTGTTCCCTCACGACGTCCGTGTTGCCTCCGAAGTCGCACATGTTGGCGCCGAGCCTGATAGCGAGCCTGGTCAGGCCGGGATTATTGGGGAAGTGGACGCCGCTTATGAAAGCGTCGACGTCCTTGAGCGTCCTCTCGATGGTGCCGGTGTCGGATGCGTCGGCCGCGACGGGGCGGGCGACGGTCCTCCCCAGGAGAGTGTTGATCTTCGCGGCCGCCTCTTCAGCTACCGCCGGCTCCCTGTCGATGAGGATGATCTCGTCGGCCTCGCCGAACTTGCCGAAGTCATATGCCGACGCGACGCCCTGCCTGCCTGTTCCCACGATAGCGTACCTGTATCCCATGCCATTCCCTCTCATGCTGTCTTTATGGGTGGCGGTTTCTACTGCCGTGTCGCCTCAGGATTACTGAGCATACTGCATTCAGCGCGTCGCGGCAAGGCCTCGGCATGGGTCTATCAAGCGCCAGTCAAGTTTCCCGCCCGGCCCTAAGCTCCCGTAGGCAGTTTTTGTAAAGATTTGCAGGCCGCGAGCCGAAAAAACTGGGGAGGGATCAGTGCTATGGAAAAAGGACGGATACTTGTAGTCGGGGACGAAGGTCTGCCCGGCAGCAGGCTCTTCGGCGCGCTGGAGAATGCCGGCTACCAGGTGGCGGGCGTGGCTGCGTCGACGCATGAGGGCATACTCCAGACATCGGAGCTCCAGCCCGACATAGTGCTTCTCGACGCCGGAGTCGGCGGGACCATGAAGGCCACCGACGCCGCCAAGCAGATTCGGGCCTGCTTCGACACCCCCGTTCTATACCTTGCCGGCCCTGCGGACCGCGAGATGCTCAGGGAAGCCGGGGTGCCCTCTCCCTTCGGTTATGTAACCAAGCCCTTCAATGAGCGGGATCTTACCACGGCCATCGATGTCGCCCTCTACAACTTCCAGATGGAGAAAAAGATCAAGGAGCGCGAGCAGTGGTTGGAGACGACGCTCAAGAGTATAGATGACGCAGTAATCGCCACGGACATCAAGGGTCATATTACCTTCATGAACCCGGTGGCCGACCTGCTGACGGGATGGCCGGAGGCCGAGTCGCTTGGAAGAGACGTCTCGGACGTGTTTCATGTCATCGCAGAGGCGAGCCGCCAGCCGGCGGAGAACCTGGTCGCCAGGGTCCTTATTGAGGGGAGACCCACCGGGGCCGTCAAGTCGGGCGTTCTGATCGCCAGGACCGGTACGGAGGTGCCGGTGGAGAGCAGCGCCGCCCCCATGCTCGACGAGCAGGCCAACCTGACCGGCGTCGTGCTCGTCTTCAGGGACATAACCGAGCGCAAGCTCGCCGAAGAAAATCTGAAGAATGAGCGCGACCGGGCCCAGAAATACCTGGATATCGCAGGTGTGATGATGGTCGCGCTTAACAGAGATGGCGAGATAACCCTGGTCAACCGCCGCGGCCTCGACATTCTGGGGTACTACGAGGATGAACTGCTCGGCAGCAACTGGTTCGAGATATGCGTACCCGAGAAAATAAGAGACAGGCGCAGGGCCTACTTCGAACGACTCATGCTGGGGCAGGGCGAAGCCGCAGAGCATGATGAGAATCCCGTAGTCACCAAGTCCGGCGAAGAGAGAATAATATCCTGGCACGACACCGTGATCAGGAACCCGGCCGGAGAGGTCGTGGGTACGCTCAGCTCGGGCGAGGACATCACCCAGCGCAAACTGGCGGAAAAAGAGAAGAACGGGCTCCAGAAACAGCTGCAGCAGTCCCAGAAGATGGAGGCCATCGGCGTCCTCGCCGGAGGCGTGGCGCACGACTTCAACAATCTGCTCACGGTAATACAGGGCAACTCCGAACTGGCCGCCCTTAAGGCGGGCGGGGAGCAATCCCTGGTAAAGAACATCGATCAGATCCAGCAGGCCGCGGAGCGCGCTGCGAACCTCACGGGCCAGCTACTCCTGATGAGCCGCCGGCAGCCTATGGAGTTCGGCGATGTGAATGTGAACGAGTCGGTCCGTAACCTGCTCAGGATGCTGGAGCGGCTGATAGGCGAGAATATAGCCATAGAGACGGAGCTCGCCTCCGACCTCTGGAAGGTGAGGGGAGACACCGGCAATGTCGAGCAGGTGATATTGAACCTCGCCGTCAATGCGCGGGACGCCATGCCCGAAGGCGGTACGCTTACCGTGAGAACACAGAACGTGACGCTTGAAGAGAGGGACTCGAGAAACTTCGCCGATTTCAAGCCCGGCAGATTCGTTTGCCTCTCGGTGGAAGACACGGGCACCGGAATGGACAAGTCGACGGTCGAGCATATCTTCGAGCCCTTCTTCAGCACCAAGGAGGCCGGCCGCGGAACCGGGCTGGGCCTGTCGGTGGTGTACGGTATAGTCAGCCAGCATGAAGGCTATATCGACGTCCACAGCAAGCCCAATGAGGGAACGCTCTTCGAGGTGTTCCTGCCGGCGCTGCTTAAGACCGCAAGCGCGGAAGCGCCCGGGGAAGTTCCGGCGCGTGGCGCCCGCGGAAAAGGCGAGCGCATATTGCTGGTTGAGGACGAGGCCGGCGTAAGGGACTTCGCGGGACTTGCGCTGAGGTCAAGCGGCTATCATGTAACTGAAGCAGTGAGCGCCGAGGAGGCCGTCGAGGTCTTCACCAGGAAGCAGGGCAGGTTCGACCTCGTGTTCAGCGACGTGGTCCTGGCGGGGAAGAGCGGCGTGCAGCTTGCCGAGGAAATAAGATCGCTGAGTCCGTCGACGCCTGTACTGCTCACAAGCGGATACACCGACGACCGGTCGCAGCTCGCCGAGATCAGAAAACGGGACCTTCCGTTTCTGCAGAAACCCTACGCCCTTGGAGACCTTCTTGTGGCCATAGGCGGGGCCATTCGCGAGGGAGACGGAATTCCGAGCCGCCACGGTTAGCGCCCGCCTTACTTCTTTTTCACTCCTGCTTTTATACCACCCCACGTCCCGGGCTCTGTCGATACCGCGCAGTTGATGGTCGCTGTGAGCATTTCATAGAAGAGGGAGTCACCGTTATCAGGGTCGGTCGCCGCCAGCGAGTACGGGTACGCGCCGTCGGGGAGGTCCGTGCCTCCGCCGTCGGCGCCGTCCCAGAGAATGGTGTAAAAGCCGGCCGACTGGACGCCGTAGACCAGAGTGCGAATCACCGCGGTCGTGTCCGGGTTCCACACTTCGAGCAGCACCGCCGATTGCATGGGCAGCTGATATCGGATCTCGGTCACACCGCTCGGCACGTTGCAGAACGGATCGGGGATGTTCTGAAATACCTCGAAGTGGTTCGGGGGCTGGGCGCAAACGGTATGCGCAATTCCGGCCGCGAGAACAACTGCAAATATCGTAACAGCCGTCTTCATATCCATGTCCTTTCATTCAATCATTCAATTCGGATGCACAACGGATTATATCACATGGGAGACGGAATTTGAAGACCCATGACAGGGCGGGGGAGCCGCGCGGGATGCGGCCGGCTACTGTATATAAGCGCTCATAACGTATTGCTGAATCATTCGGTGGGTGTTGAAGAACGAGCCGTTTATGGCGATGCAGAAACGCATGATCTCGATCCACTTCTCGCGGTCGTTATAGAAAACCGGCAGCACGACCTTCTCGAGCTTGTCGTAAAGCGATCTGGCGCAGTCAGCGTCGGTGAGGTTTTCAACGTCCGGCGACCCGATCGCCCATCCGGTCATGCCTTCAATGCAGCCCTCTATCCACCATCCGTCCAGCACGCTCAGGCTCGGCACTCCGTTGATTGCGGCCTTCATGCCGGATGTTCCGGAGGCCTCCTGCGGTCGGCGCGGCGTGTTGAGCCAGACGTCGACCCCGGAAACCAGAAGCCGGGCGAGATTCATATCGTAGTTCTCCAGGTACACCACCTCGATGGAACCGTCGAGCGCCTTCGCCGTCTCCATGATCCTGCTTATCAACTTCTTGCCTTCTGTGTCCCTGGGGTGGGCCTTGCCGGCAAAGATGAACTGCATCTTCCCGCCCCTGCGGGCTATTTGTCTGAGCCTCTTGAGGTCATTGAAAACCAGGTCTGGGCGTTTGTAGGCGGTCGCCCGCCGGGCAAACCCGAATGTGAGGGCGTCCTCGCTCATCCTGGCGTCGGTGGTGGCGTTGACGATGTCGATGAGCTTGCACTTGGCCTCGAAATGGGCTTCCCATATATCATTATCCGGAAGGTTTATGGCGTAGCGCAGGCTCGTGGGTTCGTTCTTGCATCCGGGAATGAAGCGCAAAAACAGGTCCCGGAAGGAGTCGCCGGTCCATGTCCAGGCGTGGACGCCGTTTGTGATCGAGTCTATCTTGTAGCCCGGGTACATCTCCCTCGATATGCGCTGATGCTCCTTCGCCACCCCGTTGACGTAATGGCTGAGATTGAGGGCCAAGCGGGTCATGTTGAGATTGTCCTCTCCGGCGAAAGCCTTGATTATATCGAGGGGGAGGAAGTCGCCGAGCACGTCGCCGGCCAGGTCGTAAGAGAACTGGTCGTGCCCGGCCGGGACGGGGGTGTGCGTCGTGAACACGCACATCCTCCTGACGTCGTCGACCTTGCGGGATGCGGGGTCCGTAACGCCCTTCTGCCTGAGGAGCTCGAGCGTCAGAAGGCTTGAGTGGCCCTCGTTCATGTGATAGCGCAGAATATGGCGGTAGCCCAGCTCGCGAAGCAGGCGCAACCCGCCGATTCCCAGTATTGCTTCCTGCGCAAGCCGGTATTTCTCGTCTCCGCCGTATAGCTGATATACAAGGCTGCGGTCGTAGTCGCTGTTGCCGTCGATGTCGGTGTCCAGGAAGAACACGGGTGTGTTGTAGCCCGTCGCGCCTTGCACGCGGTACTCCCAGGCCTTCACCTTAACGGGGCGGCCCTCTATGAGCACAGTAGCCGTCTGTGGACGGAGCTTCATGAACTTGCGCGGGCTCCAGTCATAGGGGAGCTCTTTCTGCATGCCCTGCTTGCTGATCTTCTGGCGGAAGTAGCCCTTCTTGTATATCAGGGTCATCGCGACGAGAGGCACCTTGAGGTCTGCTGAGGACTTGACGGTGTCGCCAGCGAGAACGCCGAGCCCGCCGCTGTACGTGGGCATCTCGGATTCTATGCCTATTTCCATGGAGAAATAGGCAATGCTCCTCTCCCTCTTACGGATTCTCTCCTGAATCGGCCTGGTCGGCATCGGCTGTTCTTGCATGATGACGATAACTTACCAAACGCGCGCGCCGGCCGCAATCCCCATGAATTTCTTTGAACCATCGTTCTATGAGGTTTAACATCTGAACAGGTTTATCTGAACAGGGTCATCAGGACGGGGTCATCAGCATTGGGTCATCAGCGCGTGGCTACTGGAGCGGGGCCATCGGGACCTTTTGCCGCTGTCTGAACAGAATCAATGCGTCCGGAGAAACGACACGGACAATGGGGGAAGATATGAAAACTGCCCGTACGCTTCTGGCCGTTGCGGCTTTGCTTGCGTGCTCGTGCGGGGGCGCTGGGGAAGACGGGGTGGAGACTCTGCCTGACTTCAACTCCATGTGGGACTACAACAACGCGGCCGCGACGGAGGCCAGGTTCAGAAGCCTCATACCACGGGCCGTGGAGTCGGGAGACGCAGACTACTACGCCGGGCTCCTGACCCAGATTGCCAGGGCGCAGGGCCTCCAGGGGGAATTCGAGGCGGCGCATGCCACGCTTGACTCAGCATACGCCGTGATTGAGGACGAGAAAAGCATAGGCATGGCCAGGTACCTCCTGGAGCGCGGGCGCGCCTTCAATTCCTCGGGCCAACCCGATATGTCCAGGGAGTGCTTCCTCAGGGCTTATGATGTTGCGATGGAGATCGGCGCCGATTTCTACGCAGTCGACGCGCTCCACATGCTCGGCATTGTGGAGCCCCCCGGGAGACAGATGGAGTATAATCTCAAGGCGCTGGCGCTCGCCGAGAAGTCCGGGGACGAGCGAGCCGGGAGATGGCGCGGCTCGCTTTATAACAACATGGGATGGACTTATCACGAGCAGGGGGAATACGAGCAGGCCCTGGGCATGTTCGAGAAGTCCCTGGCCTTCAGGCAGGAGATAGACGACACGGCCGGGGTGCTCATTGCCAGGTGGACGATAGCGCGGACGCAGCGATCGCTCGGCAATGTGGAGGATGCCCTCGATATGCAGCTCGACCTCGAGGAAGACATCGAGGAATACGGCCTGCCGCCAGACGGCTATGTGTATGAGGAAATAGGCGAATGCCTGTTCCTCCTGGGCCGCAGGGCGGAATCCGGGAGATACTTCGGTCTCGCCTATGAAATCCTCTCGAGAGACGACTGGCTCGCAGCGAATGAACCCGAGCGCCTGAAGCGCCTTAAGCAAATGAGCCAATAACGGTCCCGCCCCGGCAGCGGGTTTACGGGAAAATCGGCGCATTTGCGCCGCCGATAGCGCACTATCTGTGATATAATGTAACTGGAGATCGAGGCCCGGCCTGGAGTATGGAAAGGCCGGCAAATGCACCAGAAGTGCTGCATCGCTGTCATCCCCCTGCTGTGTCTTGGCCTCTTGGCGGCTGTGGCGTCCTCGGCTCCGGACACGCTCTGGGTAAAAACCTATGGCGGGCTTCTTGCCGATTACTGCGGGTATTCGGTGGAGCAGACCCCCGACGGCGGCTACGTGTTCGTGGGCGCTTCCGAGTCGCCATTTCAATTCATGTATGACATCCGCCTCATAAAGACCGACCGCGATGGTGAGATCGACTGGAACAGGACTTATGTCTGGGACGCGGCGGATGTCGGTTACTCGGTTCACCCGACGCGCGACGGCGGCTATGTCATAACCGGATGCGGCACGTCCTTCGGAATCGGTTCCCATGACATATATCTCCTCAAGGTGGATGAGGTGGGCGATACGCTGTGGACGCGCGTCTACGGGGGGCCTGCCCTGGACATGGCCTTCTCCGTGCGCCAGACGACTCCGGACGGCGGGTTCATCGTCGTGGGAGTGACCAACCGCATGTATTGCCATCTCAATGACATCATACTTCTCAAGACGGACGCCGACGGCGACTCTGTATGGGCCCGTACCTACGGCGGTGACAGGGACGACGTGGCGCGCTCGGTGGAGCAGACCCGCGACGGCGGCTTCATTATCGGCGGCACGACCGAGTCGTTCGGAGAGGGTTGCCTCGACCTCTACCTTATAAAGACTGATGCCAGGGGCGACACGCTATGGACAAGGACCTTCGGGGGGTCCGAGGATGAAACCGGAACCTCCGTCCGGGAGCTGGCCGACGGCGGGTTCATCGTTGTGGGGACGACGGCATCCTTCGGCGGCGGCTGCGACGACGTGTTCATGGTGAGGACGGACCGTCACGGGAACGCCCTCTGGACCAGGACGTTCGGAGGGGAAGGCTATGAGAGCGGGCTCTCGGTCAGGCAGACGGCCGACGGCGGCTTCATTGTCTCGGGTTCGCTCTACCCGCTTCCCGCCGGGCCTCATCAGGTCTATATATTGAAGACGGATTATGATGGCAACTGCCTCTGGACCAGGACCTACGCCGGCGCGGGTATCGAGCGCGGGAACGCGGTTACGGAGACTTCCGACGGGGCCTATGTGATAGCATGCAGGGGCTCGACCGCCAGAACGGGCGAGCGCGACATGTGTCTTATGAAGCTGGGGCCTGACCGCTGACGCCGGAGCCCGGCGCTACCTGAGAACTACGATTTTATAGGAATGCGTTTGCAGCGGCGTTCTCATGACTATGAAGTAAAGCCCCGGCGATACAGGGTAGCCGAGGCCGTCCCGGCCGTCCCATTCCACCGAATGTTCGCCCGCTCCCGCCGGCGCTTGCCGGATTGCCTTCACCCTGCGGCCCGATATGTCGTAAATCGCGATGTCGACGGGCGCGTCATCGGCCGCCCGGTACTTTATGGTCGTGCGGTCCCTTGTGGGGCTGGGCGCGGCTGTTAGCGGCGTTGTTCCGGGAGCGCGGCCGCCCTCGGGGTCGCGGGCCGCGCCCGCTGTTGAGAGCGCGAAGTACGCGTACTCGCCGGCTTCCACGTTGCCGTCACCGTCGCCTGCGGGAGCCTGGGGACCCAGGGCGCCTGCGTCCGGGGAGTCGTAGCCGGCGACCATGAGATAGACGCCCGCGGGTAGCGGCTCGCCGAGGTAATCGGCCAGCCTGGCCGTGCCCTCGAGCCAGGCGCCGCTCGCCGACTCCACGCCTCCGGACAGCACGTTCTCTCCGTCGTCGAACCACCCGCACCAGTTATTGGAATCCTCGTTTCCGATGAACAGGGAGCGGCCGGCGACGGCTCCGGCCTTGGCCCAGGGCGACGACACCGGAGTTGAAAGGTCGTTTCCGACTATGATGAAATGGTCCAGCCCCGAAGTCGCCGCCACCGGTTGGGTCGCGACGTAAAGGAATTCGCCGTCCCAGTCGGCATAGAGGTCGAAGCCGTCGTTATCCGCCACTAGCGTCGAGAGGGAGTCTAGCTCGCCGTCGACCACATGCGCCGGACTGGAGTTGGACTCACCCACGTAGACATGCTGGATGGGGCTGCGCTTTATATTGCCCTCGCCGTCCTCGGCTTCGACATAGTAGTCCACAAGCACGTCCGACAGCCCCGCAACCTCCGCGTAGTACTCGTCGGCGATATAGTCGGGAAGCACGAAGAAGTCTATGGCCGGGTCTTCAAGGAAATTGCCTGTGGGAAAAGCGCGGTATGTCATGGGCAGGGTCTGCCATGCGCCCACCTCGGGTCCGCCCGCGTAGGTTTCGTTCTGGTCGCTCGTCAAGGGGTTGCGGCCGTCTGAGTCTATGCGGTACCTGAGATCTACCCGGGCAAGCCCCGATACGTCGTAGACGAAAGTCCAGACCCAGAAGTCGCTCGGCATGTCGGCCCCGTCGCCGCCCGGGTAGCCCCAGAGGGCCCCCCCGCCCTTGCCACCCGGGTTATACGGCAGGCGCTGCGGGATCCACACGGTCGGGCGGACGTCGTCAGTGCCCCCGCCCGATATGACCTGGTCGGCGTAATACACGGCGGCGTTGGCGGCCAGCGTAGGCTTGACTTCCATATCCAGAGACGCGCCGTAGTACATGTAGCCGCTTTCATAACCGGATAGGAGATGGTGCCAGGCCCTCTCCACATTGTCGGCGCCGGCAGTGGGGTCGTAGATTTTCCCGGGGTCCGGGATCCCGCCGTCATATGCCTCGGCGGTCTCCACCCTGTTCTGGGCGGCCGTGAGCACGGCCCAGTTCCTCTCATCCTCGGCCCAGCCGGCGGGGATGTCGAAGTCGCCGTACTGGTTCACCAGCGGCCAGTTCCAGTTGATGAACTGGGGCGAGCCGAAGTCGCCGTCGGCGTTTACCCAGCCGCCGTCTTCGACGTGTACAATGTCATCGGCCGCTATGGGATGATCGGCTAGGTACTCGGCTATGGTCGTGGGCTCATAACCATGTGCCGCAGCCGCGTGAGAGAAGCCCGTCACGTTCTCGTTGTAGTATGAGTACCCGCCCGACCAGGCATTGTCGCCGTCATGGGCGAAGACCACCAGCATGGGCTTGGCCGGGTCGTTATAGGGCGCGATGTTGTCTATTTCACCGGTCCCGTATGTTCCGTAGCCCTCGTTCCAGCTCTCGGCATTGGCCGCGGGGACCACGATGAGCGAGCGCGGCGCTCCCGTCACGGGGTCCACGTACCTGGCGTAATGCGGCCGGAAGCCGTAAGGCGGAGGGGTCTTCACGGTGACCCCCCGGCTTATGTAGATGGCGTCGTAATAGCCCTGGGCCGGATTGACCTGGTCTGCGGCATTCGGCGGGTCGCAGTTGTCCTGGTTGGCGGCGTATGGGTAGTCGGCGCATGCGCGCGAGATGTGAATGTCAGCCACGATGACCCATTCAATACCCATCTCCACCAGCACCGGTATCATGCGTTCCGAGAAGCAGGTCTCCGCGGGGAAGTAGCCGCGAGTGAAGGCGGTGTCGCCCCAGGCGGCCAGGTAGGCCGCTTTGGCGACCTCGATGTCCCGCCTCAGGGCGTTCTCGTCCATCAGGGGCGCGATGGGATGATGCGCCGCGACAAGGAGGTGGTCGAGTCTGGGCCGCCCTCCGGACGTCGTCCACGAGCGGGCGGTCCTGTAGTCGGCGTACCAGTCGGAGGCGTATCTGCCTCCATTCCAGCCGGCGTCGCCCAGGCTGGTCACGTTTTCGATAAGCGCGGCGGCGAAACTCACCTGGGCTCCCGCGTCGGCGAGGTCCAGTATGGTTGAGACCGCCGTCCTCGGGTAGTCCTGGTAGTCATGCACGCGGTCGTCCTTGTTGAAAATGCTGAAGACGTCGCTCTCGGAGTGGCCGAGCGTGATGGTCTCAAAGGCCTTTTCGTATCTTGACGGGGTCCATGTGCTTCTATCCGGCCAGTAGACGGGCTGATGCATATGCCAGAGATAGGTCGTGTGAACGGGAGCGCCGCCGGCGCCTGCCGGCAGGCACAAGAGCAACATGGCCAGCAGGCACATGCAGGCGGGGTTTGCCATTTGTCTCAATTCGTGTCCTAAGATGCATACTGTCTGCGGCATCATCAAGCGCTGTCCCCTTATAGCTTATTATACAACGGATTGCGGCATCAATCAAACGGGCCGGGGGGGCCTTGCGGTCCGGTGGGGGCGCCCGCCGCGATTTGTTCTTCAAATGGCTGAAATACTGTGATATAATGCACCGGCCGGGATGCGATACGGGCCTTAATCGGGAGGGTTGCCATGAAACGCGGGAGGGGTTCTCTGTTGGGTATGTTCTTGATATTGTCCCTCGCGGCAGCCTGCTATGCCGCCGGGCCCGATACTCTCTGGACGCGGGCCTACAGCGACACCAGCGGTGCTCAGATCCGCTGCATAGACCAGACCTCGGACAGCGGCTTTATCTTCACCGGCTCCATGTGGATCGACGACGGCTACAGCCCCGCGCACGCCGAGGTCTACACGGTGAGGCTCGATGCGAATGGCGACACCCTCTGGACGACCAATTACACTGTATCCGGGGATGCGGTCGGCTATGGGGTCAGGCAGACGCCGGACGGGGGCTTCGTTACTGCGGGGTACACGTCCTCGGCGTTGGCGGATGATAAGAGCGTTTACCTGGTCAAGCTCAACTCGCTGGGCGGGATCGTCTGGGAGAAGACGTACGGCCATGCCGGCGGCAGGGATGAAGCCAATGACGTGCGGGTACTCAGGGGCGACAGCGGCTTCGTCGTCGTGGGTTTCGCGACGACCCCGGGCCCGTTCCGTTCCGACGTCTATCTCCTGAGAACCGATTCGTCGGGAGATACGCTCTTCACCGGCCGGTACGACTACACCATCAACGACAGGGGATATTCGATCTGCGAGACCACCGACGGCTATGTGATAGCGGGACACGTGCAGTCCGCGACGGAGTATGACGTTCTGCTGCTCAAGACGACCTCGCAGCTCGATACGGTGTGGAGCAGGAGATACGGGGGGACTTCCGAATACGACATAGCATACTCCATAAAACTGACGCCCGGGGACTTCGGTTTCATCGTGGCGGGCCAGACATACTCGTACGGAGCCGGTGGGTCGGACGGCTGGGTGCTCAAGACCGACCTGAACGGCGACACGCTCTGGACGCGTACCGTGGGCGATTCGCTCCACAACGAGTTCTTTGCCGTGGACACGACATATGACGGCGGCTACGTGGTCGGCGGCATGTACGGGAGCGTGCCGTTTGAGGACCGGAAGTTCTACGCCGCCAAGCTCTCCCCGGGCGGGGCGATCGAATGGGAGGAGACTTACGGCCCGCCGCGCGACGAATGTGTCTGTCTCGACATGATACAGACATATGACGGCGGCTATATCATGGGCGGCTACATCAGGTGGACCAGCACCGGCTACCGGAACGCCTATGTGATCCGCCTGGGCGATGGCAGCGGCTCGGGAGTCGAGCCGGGGGCGCCGGAGGTTCTCGCTGTCGAAGCGTCGCCGAATCCCTTCACGGCCTCGGTTCGAATCCGGTTCACGATGGAGACGAAGGTGAGGCCGGAGATAGGCATTTATGACGTAGCGGGCAGGCTTGTCCGAAGCGTGCCGGCCGGGACGCTACATCCCGCGCGGCACACCTTCGAGTGGGACGGCAGGGATGGGAATGGCGCAGATGTTCCTCCCGGGGTATACTTCTGCCGTATAAAAGCCGGTGCCAGAGAGGCAACCGGCAAGTTGGTACTCACGAGATAGAAGAAGACCCGAAGGCTCGAAGGCCGAAGCGGCGAGGAGACGGACACAGGCAGTGCCTCCAGGTTATCCCCATGCGTCGAGACCCGGCATAGCTTCCTTGACGCCCACGGTGTGCGATCTCATGGCCGTGCCGCGCCCGGGCCTCTCTTCGTGTGACCCGCTCGCCGGAGTAATCGGCGGGCGCGATGATGCGGGCATATCGAGGATCGAGAGATGCCTTGTCTATGCGCCGGATGCCGTCGGCGCTCATGTATTCGAACTCCACCCCGGGCTCGTCGATGAAATGAGGAAGGCGGCGCCCGTCGCGGAATATCTGAGATCGGCCTTCCCTCCCAAGACGCCCGTGTGTTTCGCCTCCATGTTCACCGGCGCAGAGCCCGAGGCGCACGGCATAACCGCATACGAGCGGCCCGTGCTCAAATGCGACACGCTTTTCGACGCCCTCATCCGCGCGGGCAGAAGGCCGGCCATCGTGAGCGTCAAGGACGCCAGCGCCGACGTCATATTCCGCGGGCGGGACATGGACTATTTCAGCGAGCCCTATGACGGCGGCGTGACCGGGCGCGTACTCGACCTCCTTGCCGCGGGCGAGCACGATTTCATCCTGGCTTACCACCAGGAGTACGATGACCTGCTTCATAAATTCAGCACGTTCTCCCCGGAAGCCCTTGCCGCGGCGGGCCGCCATGTGAATGCCTTTATTGAAATGGCGGAGAGGGCGCGCGAGTGCTGGGCCGGCCGGTCGGGCGCATTCGTATTCGCGCCGGACCACGGGGCCCATGACGATCCCGGGACGGGCGCGGGGACGCATGGCGATGACATCCCTTCCGACATGGAAGTGATTCACTTCTGCGGGCTCCTGGGGTAACGCGCTAATATTCTGTTGGAGCCGTCTGCCGGCGCGGGTATAATGCCCATGATAACTCTAATTCCAACCGACCGGCCGTCTTCTTTTGAAAGGAGCCATACATGCCGAGGCGAAAGAAGCGAACGATGGAGGCTCAAGACCTCTATCGATTCCGTCTTATTACAGCGTGTCAGATTTCACCCGACGGCGAACACATCGTCTTTGACCTGCAGCGGGTGGACAGAAAAACAGAGAAGAAGTACACGAACCTGTGGGTTGTGCCCGCCCGCGGCGGCCGCCCGCGGCAGTTCACATACGGCGATCACGTGGACAGCCAGCCGCAGTTCTCTCCCGACGGCAAGCATATTGCGTTCATTTCCAACCGCAAGGACGAGAAGCAGTCCCAGATATACCTGATTCCCTTCGACGGCGGCGAGGCCAGGCAGCTGACCCATCTCAAGGGCACGTTCGGGACCTTGAGGTGGTCGCCGGACGGCAGGCGGATCGCGTTCGTCTTCCGAAAGAAAGACAGCGAAGAGATTGAGCGCGAGAAGGACCCGGAGAAGAAGAAGCTCGGAGTGGTCGCCCGCCATATCGAGAGGGTCTTCTATAAGATGGACGGGGAGGGGTTCCTGCCCAGGGAGCGATGGCACCTGTGGACAGTGAGCGTTCCGGGCGGCAGTGCGAAGCAATTGACCGACCATCCGGTGCATGATGAGCGGGACCCGGCCTGGTCGCCCGACGGCAAATACATAGCTTTCGTGTCCAACCGCACCGAAGACCCCGACCTCGATCCCGACGAGGAAGACATCTTTGTCATACGGGCGGGAGGCGGGCGCGCGCGACTGATAAAGACACGGCCCGGCGGCAAGGCGAATCCGTCCTTCTCTCCCGACGGCAAGTACATTGCCTACCGGGGTGTAGACGGCAAGCACTCGTGGTGGAGGAACATCTCCGTATTCGTGGTCCCCGCAAACGGCAGGTCCAGGGCCAGGAACATCACGCAGAAGTTCGACGTCCATGCCGCCGCGTGGACAATCAACGATCTTCCCGGCCACCTTGCGGTGATGCCGCCGACGTGGTCGCCCGACGGCAGGCGTATCTATTTCCAGGTTGATATGCGCGGCGATACCCTGCTCTGTTCCCTGGACCGCGAAGGCAGAGACGGCGACCTTGCAATAGAAATAGGTGACCGGGGCGTCGTGGGGGCCTTCGCCTTCGATGCGGCGCATAAGCGGCTGGCGTACTTCCACGGCGACATGACCGAAATCGGCGATGTCTGGGTAATGGACATGGAGACCCGCCGCACGAAGCAGCTGACACATGTCAACGAGAGGGTGCTCGGGAAAGTGGACCTGGGTGTGGTTGAGGAGGTGTGGTTCAAGGGGGCTGCGCGGAACGACCTTCAGGGCTGGATTCTCAAACCCCCTGGTTTCAATCCCGGGAAGAAGTACCCGTCCATACTCGAGATACACGGCGGGCCCCGCGTGCAATACGGCAACTACTTCATGCATGAGTTCTACTACCTTGCGGCGCAGGGATACGTCGTGCATTTTTCCAACCCGAGGGGCGGCAGGGGCTATGGCGAGAAGCACGCCAGGGCAATTGTAAACAACTGGGGAAGCGCGGACTATGACGACCTCATGGCATGGACCGGTTATGTCGCGAGGAAAACCTATATCGATGCACGGCGCATGGGGGTGACCGGCGGCAGCTACGGCGGGTATATGACCAACTGGATAATCGGTCATACCGGGAGGTTCAAGGCGGCCGTTACCCAGAGAAGCGTAAGCAATCTTGTCAGCATGTGGGGGTCCAGCGACTTCAACTGGGCGTTCCAGGAGGAGTTCGGCGACCAGCCGCCATGGGAGAATCTCCGCAACTACTGGCGGCAGTCCCCGATGAAGTTCATCGGCAAAGCCAAAACGCCCACGCTCGTGATCCACAGCGAGCAGGATCTGAGATGCGCGATCGAGCAGGGCGAGCAGGTATTTGTAGCCCTCAAGAAGCTGGGCGTGGACACGGAGATGGTGCGCTTTCCCGATGAGCCGCACGGCCTGTCGCGGGGGGGCCGGACCGACCGGCGCATAGAGCGCCTCAAGCACATTGTGCGGTGGTTCGACAGGTACCTGAAGTAAGGCAGCCGAAATTGTCCAGGGGTCAGGTCTTAAAATGCACAAAACCACGGGGTCAGGTCTTAAAATGCACAATCCCCCCAGCAATCCTCCCAGCAATATCCTCAGCGCAGGTGCAGGAGCTCTTCGCCGAGACTTCGTGTTGTAAGGAAGCCACACGTGGGGCGCCGATCGACCCGCATGAAGTCAGCCGATGTGCATTTCAAGACCTGACCCCAGGTGGTTAATACAGATCGTGAAGCCTCATCTTGATGCTCTTGATTTTTCCGTCGCGCTCCACCTCCATGCGATATTCGGTGCCGGCCTCCGCCTTGAAGAGCTCTCTTACTGCGATGACGCCCTTCATTAATTCAACGGATATGCCGTTTACGGATCTTATGACATCGCCCTCTTCGAACCTGGCCCTCTCGGCCGGAGTCCCGGGGGACACATAGAACACCTCGATCTCGTCGTCTTCATTGACCGCGAGCCCGACCCCGGACTTGTCGCAGGGGAAGTCCTTGCCGAAGTTATCGCCCTTCTCGAGAATCACCTGCTGGCGCTCGTAATCCAGGTAGAGAACGAAGTGGCGCAGCACGCTGTTTCCGAGGTTGCCGGTTCCCTCCGTGTTGCCGAGTGCGCCCCCGGCCTGAAGCGGAGACGAGATCAGCGGGTCGTGCAGGGTGAAACCCGCTATCTCAACGGTTTCGAATCTCATGGTCTTGGTCGCGTGGTAGCCCCCGGCCCCGCCCGAGCGGCCCTCCACACCCTTGCGGCCGATGATGCCGTTCTTCATTGCGAATGGGTAGAAGAAGCTTGAGCCCCCGGCCCCTATGTCCAGCGTCCAGTTTCCGTGGTACATTCCGTCGACGATCATGGGCACGACGAAAAACCGCTCCTCGAGGGGCTCGTTTACGGTTACGCCGTCGCCCGTGTACTCGAATGTCACCGGGTCGTAAAAGGAAAGAAGTTCGTTTGCGTAGTCGATCCTGACTACGAAGCGGGACAGGAAGTCGTAACCCAGTATGCCGACCACATCGACGCCCGCTCTTTTAAGGAGGCCCTTTATGGAAAGCACGGCGACCCTCTGCGACTCGAATTCTATGCCGTCTACACGGAAAGGAGGGAGCTCCGCGAACGTCGCCTCGACGGTCGTGCCGGCGCTATAGCCCCTCATCTTGCCTGCGGTTTCCAGCCCGAGTTCTTGTGCGTATTCCGCGTCGACGACGGTGACGCTCGCGCCCGTGTCGATTATCCATGTCCGGCGGTCGCAGCCGATCGTCACATCGATGAAGAGGTGATCCACGACATAGGTAAAGGGGACGTTCTCCGCGCTGGTTCCCGCCGTGAAGCGATAGTCTTTGGGCACCTTGGCGGGCGGCTCGAAAATCACCTCGTCTATCTCTGGATTGGACTCGTACTCGGTGATTACCACCGTCTGCTTCTGCCCGATAGGCAGGAGCTCTACTTCCTGCCGGAAGGCCATTATCAGCCCGCCGACTTCGCGGAAATCGGAGAACATGGTATGGGCCTCATGATCCGGTTCCCTGTTTATGGACTTATACATCATGAAGTCACGCGCCCCGATGTAGTACGTCCTGGAGTCGTCGTTGAATCTGTTGGTCAGGAGCAATGCGTAGCATGTGACCCCGTTCACGTCCTCGACGCCCTCGAGGACCAGGCCGAAGTCCCCGGACCCGGGGTCGATGTGTTCGAACAGGGCTATTCCCCGGTCGACCTCCCTCTTGCTGAGAGTGTGATCGTCCTTCTGGACCAGCAGCTTGCCGTTGGAGTCCACCGACCATGCATACTCGCCGTTGTCGCCCGTGGTCTGTTTTATCACTCCGAGATTGACTTCCTGTCTCTTGCGGAGGGGTACCTGCTGCCATTCCCTGATATCGCCCTTGAGACCGAACAGCTCTATCTCGGCCTCAAAGTAGCGGGCCTTCTCGGCCCTAAGGAGGTCAAGGCCTCCGATGGCCTCGTAATGGGCAGAGAGTATTTCATATGGATCCGTGAGTGTCGCCTCTGCGCCGGCGGACCCCGCCCATCCCGGCGCCGCCAGGGCGACGATTATGCACGCGGCAGCCGCGAACCTTGTTGTCATTCCCTTCCTCCTTGTGTGTTCTTCGCTTTCGGATGAGTCTAACCACTCGCGCTGCTTCAGTCCAACACTCAGTGGGGCGATGCGGAGTATTGGCTTGAATGCGGAATCTCACGTCACTATAATTAGGTGCCCGGTGGAGCGACGAAATGGCTTATGACATAGTCACTATAGACCAGCGGCCGGACCTCAAGCCACAGGTTCACAGGCTCAATCCCTCGGTCTGGCCCGAGTTCATGCTGCACGACGCCGTCTCCGCCCGTTACTGGCGGCAGCTGTTCCGGACCTTCGCGAGGTTCCAGGTTGTACTCCGCGACGAAAACGACCACGTCCTGGCCGCCGGCTCTTCGATCCCCCTGGCCTGGGACGGGACAGCGGAGAGCCTGCCCGCGGGGTGGGATGCCGCCCTGGAGCAGGGCTTTAAAGACCGGGAATCCGGCGCAAAGGCGACGGCGCTTTGCGGGCTCGCGGTGTCCGTCGAGCGCAGCCACCAGGGCCAGGGCCTGAGTGGCATATTGATCCGCGGCATGAAGTCGCTCGCGGCGGGCGAGGGTTGTACCTCGCTCATTGCGCCGGTACGGCCGACGCTTAAGAGCACCTACCCGCTGGCCCCAATGGACCGCTATGTCGAGTGGAAGCACGCCGACGGCTCGCCCTTTGACCCGTGGCTGCACGTTCACTGGAGGCTAGGCGGCAGGTTCATGAGAATCGCGCCCGCCTCCATGGTGATCGTCGGCAGCGTCGGCGACTGGGAGCAGTGGACCAACATGCGATTCCCCGAGACCGGCAGATACGTGGTGCCCGGGGCCCTGCAGCCGGTAGAGATGGACTGCGAGCGCGACGAAGGCATATACGAGGACCCCAACATCTGGATGGCCCACCGCCTGTAGGCCCGGGACGGGGCGGGATGGAACCCGCTGCCGCCCTATGGGTTGAACCGGGTGGATCGGGGTTCCGCTTATCGATTGTAATGGAGGTATGCCATGTTGCGCTCCGCCCGGTCAGTGTTCTTGCTTGCGGCATTCGCCTTTTCGCTTACGGCCGGCGGATGCTCGGACGCCGATAGCCCGACGCTTGATGAGAGCGTCGAGGTATTTCTCTCAAATGACATCCGGGCGGCCAGATCCATGCTGGCCGGAGCCGCTCGCCGCGAACCCGACAACCCCGACGCAAGGGCGTGGTACGCCGAATGCCTGCGGAGACATGGTGACTTAGACATGGCTTACAGGGAAGCGGCCGCCGCGCTCGCCTCCGACCCGCACCATGGTTTTGCCCACACGGTGGTCGGCGATCTATTCAGCCCGCGGCTCAGCTCTTGGGACCGGGCAGACGCCGACAGCGCGTGGAGCCATTTCCTCCTGGCGGTAAGTGCGGACCCCGATGACGGCAACGCCTGGTCGTCAATATGGATCCAATCGATGAAGCGCGGCGATGCGGACTTCGAGCGCCGCGCCGCCACTGCAATGATAGAAAGCGGTTTTCTCACGCCGTCCCTGCTTGCATACAACAGATGGCAGCTGGAGAACCTCCCGCCCAATGCCATATTGATGACCAACGGGGACATGGACACTTATCCGGCGGTGGCACTCCAGGAGAAGGAGGGGCTGCGACAGGACGTGGCCGTCATAAACCGCAGCCTCTTAAACCTGGCGTGGTATGTCAGGAGCCGGGCAGGGAAGTACGGACTTCCGCTTCCCTTCTCGGATGAAGACCTTGACGGCGTCACGCACTACCGCGACATAGACGGAGACATCGTGACCGGGAGCGACCAGATCATCGCGGGCTGGATCGAGATGCGAAGGCGGGGCGAGCTCGACCGTCCTCTTTGCGCGGCCCTGACCCTGCCCGACTACGGTTTCACGGAAGACTCCCTGGAGAGGCTGGTCTTCTGCGGATCGTACTATGAATACGCGCCCTGCCCGCAGAAGTACAATGACGACATGTCCGAGATCAGGAGGAGCCTGAGCTCCGTGCGGCCGGAGGATTTCTTGGGGCCCTTCGCTTCTGAGATTGACCGCAGCCCGGTTAGGCGAAGCGGAACGGACAATCTGGCACAGAATGTGACCGCCTCCATGCTCCGCTATGCGAGACTCCTGGTCCGCGATGGCAACCTCGATGAGGCCAGGAAGGTCCTCCGGAATGCCGAGCGTTTTGACTCGGGCATACGCGCGGGCGGGAATTTCGAGGACGAATTCGACTCGCTTCGCGAGGACATCGGCGCTATGATCTGAGCCGACAGCCCGAATTCGCCGTCTTCTCATGACATGCGAACCATAAGGAAGGCCTGACATGCCCGGCAGCAGAGAATCGCGCGCCAAGAGCTCCCGCGCCCCCGAACCCAGGCGCCGCAGGATTACCCCGGACGACCTCTACCGTTTCCGGCTGATCACGGACAGCCAGATCTCCCCCGACGGCCGCAACGTGGTCTATTCTCTGCAGCGCGTCGACAGGAAGACGGAAAAGAAGTTCGCCAATCTCTGGCTCGCGCCCACGGGCGGAGGCCGGCCGAGGCAGTTCACCTGCGGGGACCATGCGGACAGCCAGCCGCGCTGGTCTCCCGACGGCCGGTCGATTGCTTTCCTGTCTGACCGGCGGGACGGCAAGCGGCCGCAGCTCTATATCATCCCGGCCGACGGCGGCGAATCCAGGCGGGTCACCGATCTCAAGGGCAGCTTCAGCACCTTCGAGTGGTCGCCGGACGGCAGGAGCATAGTCTGCGCATTCCGGAAGATGGACAAAGACGCCGTCGAGCGGGAGAAGGATGAAGACAGGAAGAAGCTCGGCGTCGTGGCCCGCCGCATAGACAGAACGTTTTACAAGATGGACGGCGCGGGATTCCTGCCCGAGGAGCGCTGGCATATCTTAACTGTGAATGTTCGCACGGGGAAATCGGCGCAGCTGACCTCCGGAAAGAGCCAGGACGACCTTGCTCCGTCCTGGTCGCCGGACGGAAAACGTATTGTCTTCCTCTCAAACCGGAGCCCCGACCCCGATCTTAGCCCCGACCATATAGACATTTTCATTATTCCCGCCCGCGGCGGCAGGGCCAGGCGGGTTCCCACAAAGCCGGGCGTCAAGTGGGCCGTTGGCTTCTCCCCCGACGGGAAGCGGCTGGCTTATTACGGCATAGTGGGGCAGGGTCAGTACTACAAGAACATGTCTCTCTGGGTGGTGCCCACTTCAGGAAAGTCGGCTCCCCGCAATCTCACCGCCAGGTTCGACATAGAGGTCGCCGGAGAGACCATAAACGACCTCAAGGGAGAGCCTCCCGTCCGTCCGCCCGTATGGTCCCTTGACGGGAGCCGCATATACTTCGGCGTTGCGCGGCACGGCCGGGTGACCGTGCACTCGATAGCCACTGCCCCGCGGCGCGCCCCGCTGGAGACGGTCGTCGACGAATGGGGCTCTGTACTGCAGTTCAGCCTGGATAAGGAAGACAGGAAAATCGCATACGTTTTCGGCGACATGGGCAACCCCGGCGACCTGTATGTGCGGGAGATCGACACCTGCGCGCCCAGGCGCCTGACGCGCATCAATGACAGGGTGCTGAGCCGGGTCGATCTCGGAGAGATAGAAGAAGTATGGCTCAAGGGACCGGACGGCAACGATCTTCACGGGTACATACTCAAGCCGCCGGGGTTCGACCCCGGAAAGAAGTATCCCTCCATACTGGAAATACACGGCGGCCCCATGGTTCAGTACGGCGAGCTATTCATGCACGAGTTCTACTTCTTCGCGGCCAACGGCTATGTCGTGTTCTTCTGCAATCCCCGGGGCAGCCAGGGTTACGGCGAAGAGCACAGCAAGGCCATATGGGGGGCATGGGGCAAGTCCGACTATGCCGATATAATGGCCTGGACCGACTACGTGGCGCGCAAACCCTACATAGACCGCAAGCGCATGGGAGTCACCGGCGGGAGCTACGGCGGATTCATGGTGAACTGGATAATAGGGCACAGCCGGAGGTTCAAGGCCGCCGTCACGCAGCGCTCCATAGTCAACATGATAAGCAAGTACGGGGCGGGGGATTACAACTGGCTCCTGGAGTACCGCTTCGGGAAAAAGCCGCCCTGGGAAGCCGTGGACGCTTACTGGGAGCAGTCGCCTCTCAAATACTTCGGCAAGGTTGAGACTCCCACCATGATTATCCACAGCGAAGAGGACCACAGATGCCCTATCGTGGAGGGCGAGCAGGCTTTCGTCGCCCTTAAACGGCTCGGCGTCGACACCGAGATGGTGCGTTTTCCCGAAGAGCCGCACGGGCTGTCTCGAACGGGCCGCACCGACCGCCGCATTGAGCGCCTGAGGCATATGCTGAGATGGTTCGATGAGTACCTCAAGTAAGGCCGGCCGCGGGGACAGCGGGCCCCGTCCCGCCTTATAGATCCATCCCCGCCCCGGAGTCGCCGCGCACTTCCGCCGTGGCCTTCCTTTACTAAAGCCGCGCCGCGTTTCTGACGAAATTATTATATAGGCCTGTCTTCAAGGGAGGAGAGCGTCATGGTCGTTTTATTGATAGTGGTGGGTGTTGTCGCGCTGTTCGCCGTCGGCATGTACAACGCGCTCATCGGCAAGAAGAACACCATAAAGAACATGTTCGGTGCGGTGGACACCCTTCTCAAGAAAAGATATGACCTGATTCCCAATCTGGTCGGCGCGGTTCAGTCCTACATGAAGCACGAGAGGGAAATCCTCACGGAAGTGACGCGACTCAGGGCCGAGGCCCTCGCCGGCAATCTTTCCGATGACCAGAAGATGGACCTCGACCAGAAAATCAGCAAGGCCATCGGAGACATCATGGTGGCGGTTGAGAACTACCCCAACCTCAAGGCCAATGAGCAGTTCATGCACCTGCAGCGAACCCTCGCCGAAGTGGAAGAGCAGATATCCGCGGCCCGGCGCGCCTATAACGCCGCGGTAACCGATTACAACAACGCAGTCGAAATGTTCCCGACCAAGATCATGGCGCAGCTCATGAACTACAGGACCAAGCGCGTCTTTACGATAGGTTCGACCGAGAGACAGAGCGTAGACGTTCACGGGCTCTTCCAGAGATAGGTCGGCCGGGAAAGGCCCCGGTCCGGCGGGGGGACTCACTGAATGGCGACGTCACAGAGGTCTGATTTCGCCCACTTCTACATAACCAACCTTCTCAAGGACCTCAAGAAGCTCGAGGTCACGAGGAAGAAGGTCGTCTGGAGACTCAAGATCCTCTTTGTGGCGGCGGCCGCGATCTTCATGATGAGCCTGGCGATCGACCGGGGTTTCGGCCTGTCGGGCTCCTTTCCGATCATCGTGGGAATACTCCTGGTGCCGGTGGTCACGTTTCTCTACAGGTTCCTCATTAGCGGTTACGTGCACGCCTTCAAGGTCAACGTCATCCAGAAAATCGTGCATTACATCGACCCTGACCTGACCTATACGCCCACCGGCCACGTACCCAAGTGGCAGATTGTGGGCAGCAGGATCTTCTCGAAGCATCCGGACCGCGTGCGCGGCGACGACCTTGTAGAGGGCAGGATAGGCGAGACCAACATGCAGTTTTCGGAAGTGCATGTCGAGGCCAAGCACGAGTCCACGACTTCAAGCGGAGGCAGGCAGCGGCGGTGGAGCACCATATTCAGGGGGCTGTTCTTCGTGGCCGACTTCAACAAAAAGTTCAGCGGCAAGACCCTGGTGCTTCCGGATACGGCCGAGCATGTTCTGGGGAGCCTGGGCTCATTCCTCCAGTCGCTCAATCTCACCAGGGGTGAGCTCATCAAAATGGAAGACCCGGAGCTCGAGAAGCACTTCGTTGTCTACGGTGACGACCAGATCGAGGCCCGCTACATCCTGTCCACCAGCCTCATGCGGAGGATCTCCGAGTTCCGCAACAAGACGGGAAAGCGCGTATGCCTCTCCTTTATTAACTCTCATGTGTACGTGGCCATTCCATACGCCAGGTGCCTGTTCGAGCCCAGGGTCTTTCGCAGCATATTGGGATTTAAGGGCATAGAGCAATGCCTGGAGGACTTCGAGCTCTTCACAGGCATTGTCGAGGACCTGAATCTCAATACCCGCGTCTGGACCAAGACGGCCGAAGAGCCCCTGAGCCCCTTGGCCCGGTTCTTCCTCAACCACCCCGCCGGCGAGCCCTACTGACGCCTCTCACACCCTGTTAGGATAAACAAATGCCCCAAAATCACTATTTTGCGTGATTTGTGGGTACTTTTGGGCTTGACTCTCTCATGCCGGCATGATAATCTGTTAGCCGAGTTGTGAGATGTTTCAATGGAGCTCTCTTGGTTCTCTGTTGATACTGGGACGCAAAGGAGGTCTGTCTGCTGGCCGGGCCCATTGTGTTTTTCATGCAGGGAAACGCCGTATTTTTGCGGAAGGAGGTGAGTGCCCGCCATAGCATCATCGACGTGGACCCTGACGGCCGTGGGCCATGGCCCGGCACAAGGAAGTTGTGGCGTTTTAGGTGACAAGGAGGGGAAGGATGAAGATTCTGTTACTGTGTCTCGCTGTTCTCGCGCTGGCAGTGGTTGCCTATGCCTCGGGCGAAACCGACGCCGTGGCTCCGGAGGAGGTAACCGTACCGCCGCTCATGGCCGAGTTCTATTGCCAGCCGCCGCATATTTACCTTCAGACGTATAATGCTTGCACCGCGTTCGATTCGGAAGTCGCCGACGACATCCCGGACGACTTCGTTGGAGTTGAGATCAACGATGTAGTCTTCTATGTGTCGGAGTGGGGAGGGGCCTGGGTCGACCCCGCGGGCGTATATGTGAATTTCTACACCGGCGAGTGCCCGCCGGCCCTGGTCGCCGACAAGAGCTTCTTCTTCGCGTGGGCGGACGTCGAGAGGGAGATCATATACAACGATCCCGGCTACTTCACATGCTACAGGGTGCAGGTATATCTGCCGGAGCTGGTCACGATCACTGCGGATATGTCCCTGGGTCTTACAGTGGACAACCCGTGGGGCCAGACCACGCCGTATTGCGGCATCGTCGTGACGGATGACGGCATAACCTACGGTGATTGCGGCTGCTACTGGAGCCCGGAGTACTGGGGATATCCCAGGTGGACATATGGCCTCGACTACTTCGGCGTCGACAGGGACGTTGCTTACTGCCTGAGCAGCCCGTCCGCCGGCGGCGGCGAGCTCATATTCCATGAGTGCTACATCAACGGCGGCATCATTACCGGCTACTTCTTCTCGGTGACCGCCGGCACACTGCCGGTCAACGACATTGAGATCTGCGCGTTGATCGACGACGAATACGCGCCGGTCTGGAACTGCAGCGTACCGGCAAGCTGGTATTGCCATTTCGACGAGGGCAGCCATTGCGTCGATTATTACACGATCGACAATCCCATTCTGCCGGGTGAGACGTACGGACCGTTCGACATCTGGATCGATCCTCCGTACTGCTACCCGACGCTCACGATCATCTGGACGCTTACGCTTGACGGCGAGATAATCGCCGGTCCGGACACGGCGTACTGGGATTGCGGCCCGACGGCCAGCGAGCCGACTACGTGGGGCGGCATAAAGTCGCTTTACAAGTAGAGACGGGTTGTGCGGATCGATTGACAAGCGCCGGAATGGTGCTTAGAATCCAGGCAGAAGAGGCCTGGAGAGGGCGTTTGAAGTACCTGGATAGTTTGCATAGTCTGGAGCCCAGCTCTTTACCGGGCTGGGCTCCCGGCTTTTACTTTTGCCCGGGTACGCTTGTGGCGCACGCGCGCGGGAGATCCGGGAAGGAGGCGGTTTGAAGGACAGGGAGAGGGTACTGCTCGTAGGTGTCGTGATGGACGGCGAGGGCCGCGAGGCTGAGGAGGAGTCCATGGACGAGCTTGCGTCTCTCACCGCGACGGCGGGAGGAGACGTGGCGGTCACCGTTTTCCAGGAGCGCAAATCCATCAATCCGTCGACCTTCATAGGCAGAGGCAAGGCGGAGGAGATCGCCGCCACTTGCGCCGCCGAGGGCATAGACCTCATTGTATTCGACGATGACCTCAGCCCGGCGCAGGCGACCAACCTTGAGAAGATCACCGGCGTCAGGGTGATAGACCGAAGCCAGCTGATTCTTGACATCTTCGCGCTGGGCGCGCGGACCAGCGCGGCCAAGGCGCAGGTGGAGCTGGCGCAGATGCAGTATACCCTGCCCAGACTGAAGCGTATGTGGGAGCATCTCTCAAGGATCACCGGGGGCATTGGCACACGGGGTCCGGGCGAGACCCAGCTCGAGGTGGACCGGCGGCGGATCAGGCGCCGCATTTTCACGCTTAAGAAGACGCTTGAGAAAATCGAGCGCGACCGTGCCACGCGCACGGCGAGGAGAAAGGGATTCGTAAAGCTGAGCCTGGTTGGATACACCAACGCCGGCAAGTCCACGCTGTTCAATTCCCTGACGCGGGCCGACGTTCCGACCGGCGACAGGCTGTTCGAGACCCTGGACGCCACCACCAGGACGTTGAAGCTCCCCATGGGGGAGATCGTTCTCCTGAGCGACACCGTGGGTTTCATAAGGAAGATCCCCCACCATCTCGTAGCGTCATTCCGCGCGACGCTTGAATGTGTCGTGGAAGCTGACCTCATTCTCCATGTCGCTGACCTGGGCCACCCGCAATACGAGCACCAGATAGGCACGGTGCGCGAAGTGATGGAAGAAATCGGGGCCGGGGGCAAGCCCGAGCTTCTGGTACTCAACAAAGTGGACGTGGTAGAGAACGAGGCCCTGCTGAAGACAGCGCGGCGGGAGCACGAGGAGGCGGTTCCCGTAAGCGCCGTCCATGGCTGGGGGATAGACGCCCTGAGGGAAAGAGTCCTCGAGTTCGTGATGGGCAGAAAGGCCGAGGTGTTCATAAGCCTCCCTGGAAGCGATGGCAAACTGCTGTCGTATGTGGAACGGTTCGGCACCGTAACAAGCAGGGAGGTCAGGGACGGCAAGGTCGGGCTCCGCGTGAGGATTGAGAGGCGCTACCTCAAGCCGCTCCAGGAGTACATTGAACCTATCGCATGAAACCTCCGTTTTAATAACGGGCGCGAGCGGTGCGCTGGGCTGGGTGCTTGCCCGACGGCTTGCCGCAGTCTGCAGCGTAACCGGTACGTACTTCTCCCATGAGCGGGTCCCCGCCGGAGTCACACCGCTCTATATGGACCTCGGGGACCCCATCGGCATCGCCCGGGCCCTGGAGGCAGAGGCGCCGCAGGTCGTCGTCCATGCAGCAGCCATGACCGATCCCGATGGCTGTGAGCGCGACCCCGCCACGGCGCTGGCGGTGAATCAACGCGGCAGCGCCGTTGTTGCAGAAGTCGCCTGCAGGTTGGGATCAAGATCGGTCTATGTCTCCACAGACCTGGTCTTTGACGGAAAGCGCGGCGACTACGGGGAAGGCGACGAGGCTTGCCCCGTGAGCCTCTACGGCCGGACGAAGATGGCGGCCGAACGGGCCTTTCTGGGTTTAACCGTCTGCGGGGGAGTCGCGAGGCCCGCTGTCATAAGGAGCTCGCTCATCTATGGCTGGGGGAGCCCTGAGAGCGGGACCTTTTTCTCGGGGCTGCATGCGTCGCTCAAGCGGGGTGCAAGCATGCGGCTATTCACCGACCAGATGAGGAATCCCATATTGGAAGACGACCTCGCCGAAGCCGTGGTTCTAGCCATAGAGCATGACCTCGAGGGTATATACCACGCCGGCGGTCCCGAGGCTTTGAGCCGGCTTGAATTCGGAAGGGTGGTGTGCGAGGTTTTCGGTTTCGACCGGCGCCTGCTCCAGCCCATCTCAATGGGAGATTTCGAGTACATAGCCGCCCGGCCCCTCGATTCCACTCTCAACATCTCGAAGCTGGCCGATGCGTCCGGGTTCAGGCCGCGCCCGATCAGGGAGGGACTCGTATACCTTGCCGCATCACTGCCCGATTGACCGCGGGCCCGCCCGGGCCTATTATCCATCTGTGTGAATCACCTGCTTAAGGAGGCGCGCTGACGTGGACAAGTTCAAGAGGGTCCGGAGACTCTTTCCGATAACCAGGAAGTTCATCTACTTCAATCATGCGGCGGTCTCGCCTTTCTCCATGCGCGCGGCGAAGTCGCTGGAGCGGCAGGTCCGGGAGCAGATGGAGTACGGCGTGGAGAAGGAAGATGAATGGGAAGAACGCGCCGAGGAAGGGCGCCGGCTTGCGGCCAAACTCCTCGGCGCCAGGCCGGCCGAAATAGCTTTCGTCAAGAACACCACAGAGGGACTCAACCTGTTCGCAAGGGGGCTGGACTGGCGAAGGGGCGACACGGTCGTGCTTCCGCGCGTCGAGTTTCCCGCCAATGTGTACCCGTGGCTGTCCCTCGAAAGCAAAGGCGTCAGGCTCAAGTTCGTAAAGGAGAAGATGGGGAGGATTCCGGTTGAGGATATCGAAAGGGCGATAGACCGCAGGACCCGCGTGGTCGCCATAAGCTTCGTTGAATTCTCCAGCGGATTCAGGAACGACCTCGAGCGGATAGGCAGGATATGCAAGAAGCGCGGAGTCCATCTCGTTGTGGACGGCATTCAGGGGGTCGGGGCGCTCAGGCTTGACGTCAAGAAATGCAACCTCAGCGCCATGTCGGCGGCCGGCCACAAGTGGCTGCTTTCCCCGCAGGGAACGGGGATATTCTACTGCCCGCGGAATATCATGAAGAAGCTCGAGCATCCAATGCCGGGCTGGATGTCGGTCAAGGGCTGGACCGATTACTACAATTTCGATTTCAGGCTCTATGACGACAGCAGGCGGTACGAATCGGCGCAGCGGAACCTGCTGGGACTCTGCGGCCTGATGGAATCGCTTAAGCTCATAGACGAGCTGGGCATCGAGAGCATCGAGAAGCGGGTCCTTAAGATAACCGATTATCTCTGCGAGCGGCTCGAGGAAAGAGACTTTGAGGTCTTTTCATCGCGCAGAGAGGGCGAGAAGTCCGGCATAGTTTCCTTTCATGTCTGGGGCGGGGACCCTGAACGTCTGGCGGAGAAGCTCCGCCGCAAGGGCATTATCGTGTCGGCCCGGGACGGCCGGTTGCGCGCTTCACCTCATTATTATAACTCGTTCGAGGAAGTCGACAGATTCATAAAGGCCCTGCCCGGACGATGACCCTCGCGGAGCCTGATACATGCGGGACTACTGTATGTAGCCGAGCGAGCGAAGCTCCCGCTTAATGTCCCGGTCGAGTTCGACCGGCCGCCTCCCCTTGCATTGCCCTCCGGCATGCCAGATGAGGAAACAGGGCGCGCCGGGGTGCGACGCCGGCTTTCCGAGATTCTTGCTTGCGCCCCGTCGCGTGAACGGCATTGCCTCAGGTCCGGCGAGATCGTCGCCGATATAGGTAATTCCCGTTGCCGCTTCGCCGTCTAAGAGGAAGTTGAACTCAACAGCCGCCATCGGCGGCTCAACCTTGAAGGCCAGAATGAAGCTCTCATCGAGCGACAGGCCGACGAGCCGGAGGCGCGACTCGGTCTCGTGGCTGAGCCCTATCTCGCTGTCGTCGAGGAACCTCCCTCCCGTGTCGAATGCGCGGTGGAGGTTTATCTCGCCCCCCGCCGCCCCGGCCGCAGATGCAGTCATGTCGAGCAGATGCCCGGCGCCCGCGGGGTCTACCTGTATGTACCAGGTGTCCGATGCGCGGAAAATGGTCCCGAACAAATGCTGCTCCAGTGTCTGATAAGTTCCCGCGGGCAATGCCGTGTCCACCGATCGGGTCAGGTCCCGAGTCTCGGCGGGATCGCGGTCGAGGTCGAATACCATTTCTTCGCCGGACCCCATGTGCCTTATTATTTTGTAAGGGAAGGCGGTGACGCACTTCTGCTCGGGTCCGAAGAGAAGAGCCTCCGAGAAAACCTCATCCACCAGCATGGCGTCCTGTCGCGGCGTCCCCGCCGTCTCTTCGCCTTGGAATAGAGGACACAGGTCCCGCCCTTCCATATGGGCGTCGATCTCGATTCCGGCGAGGTTGAGAATGGTGGGCATCAGGTCTATTAGTCTCACCACGCCGGGTATTCTCTTGCCGGCGGGAATACGCCCCGGCAGGCGGAAGATCAGGGGCACGCGCAGAAGCTCCTCGTAAAGCGTATGCCCGTGTGCGAAGCCGCCGTGGTCGAAGAACTCCTCGCCGTGGTCGCTCATAAAGACGATCAGCGTGTTTTCCATGAGGCCGCGTTCGCCGAGTCCCTTCACGAGATCTCCGATTGCCCTGTCGGCGAAGGCGATCTCGCCGTCATAGAGCGCCATAATGTGTTCCTTATCGCGCCCGGCCAGCGCATTCATTTTCTCGAAGCCGTTCATGCGGTCGGTTGGCAGGAATTCTGGATCAAAGGAGTTGCCTATCTCGCCGATGTAGCCTGGATCGAACAGCGTGTCGAATGGAGCGGGCGGCGAGAACGGAAGATGAGGGTCGTAGTAGTGTGCGAATACGAAGAAAGGGGCGTCTCCCTGCCGGTCGATCCACTCGAGTACGGCTACCGTGGTCCCGCCGGCCACTCTTCCGTGCGTAGCGGGAACGACGTCATAATGAACGAAACCGCGGTCGATGCCGAAAGCAGGGTTGAGGGCGGCCGTGTTGATGATTGCCCCGGTCATGTAACCGTGGTCGGCAAACACGCTGCCAAGTGTGGGGAAGTCGATGCCCATCGCGCTCTCTAAAAACCCGGCGCCGTGCTGGGTCGGGTAGAGGGAGGTAAAGGCGCTGGCGAAGGACGGCAGCGTCCACGGCGAGTGGCTGACGGCGTATTCGAATAATGTCCCCTCAGAGGCGAGCTGGTCTATCGCGGGACTGGTTTCTCTTTCATAGCCGTAGCAGCCCAGGTGATCCGACCTCACGGTGTCCAGTCCGATAAAGACTACGTTCAGAGGTTCCGGCTCACCGACGCAGGAGCACAGAAACGAAAAGGCAATGAAGACGAGCAGGAAGATCTTTTTCATCAGCGCAACTTCCGGCTATTGAAGGTAACCTACGGAGCGGAGCTCGTTCTCAATTGATTCGCCGAGCTCGAAGACAGCTGCATCACTGAGGCTTCGCCCCGATTTCCATATGAGAATGAACGGCCCCGCGGGCCTTTCGACAGGCACGCCTGACTCGAGGTTCTCCCCCGGCCGTGTATTGACCGCGAAGGGCATCGTGGCGGGATTCTCCAGAGCCATGCCGAGATAAACGCTTTCTAATGCGGTCTTTCCATCAATTCGCGCGTCGATTTTGAGCGGGGTGCTCTCAGGTTCCACTTTGAAGGCGATGGTGGCCTTGCTGCTCAGCTTGAGGCCCTTCAGCGCCACCCCACCGGAAGCTACCCCGCCTCGGCCGACTACTCCAATGTCTACCATACGGTCGCCGGAATCGAATGCGCGCGAGATGTAAACGCTGCCGGTCCGCTGCCCTGAGCGGGAATCTACATCGATGTCGAAGGTATGTTCATCGCCGTCGCCGCAGAGCTCTATGTACCAGGTTTCAGAAATTCCGAACATCGTCCTGGCCAGAAGCTCCTCCAGGGGCCGCAGCGCCTCCGCATCCGCAGCCGAAACGTCCTCCATTTCGTCGGGGTCCGCCATTAAGTTGAAGAGCATGTGGTTTCCCGTCATCACTTCATATGTGTACTTCCACGGGTAGGCGAGTATCGATTTTCTCTCAGTCCCGTAGAGCAGGGATTCCGAATAGCCGATGCCCGGCGGCAGCAGGCTGCCCTCGGGCGCGATGACCTCGCCCTTGCCAGTTATGAGGGGCTTGAGGCTTGCGCCCTGGAGGTGGGCGGGGGGCGTAATGCCGAGCAAGTCCAGCACTGTGGGCGCGACGTCGATAAGGCGGACGTGATCAGCTATGCGCGCATTCTCCGGGATCTGCCCGGGTAGAGATATGATGAGCGGCACCTTGACGAGCTCGTTGTAGAGCGTATGGCCGTGTTCGAATCCGCAGTGTTCGAAGAACTCCTCGCCGTGGTCGCTCAAGAAGACTATGAGCGTGTTATCCGTGAGGCCCCTTTCGTCGATGCCGGCGATAAGGTCGCCTATGGCCTGGTCGGCGTAACATATCTCACCGTCATAGAGCGCCCTTATGTAGTTCCAGTCCGCCTCGGACACGGTCTTCATAGTCTCGAAATCCGTTGCGCGCGCCCTGGGGAAGAAGCTGAGGCTGAAAGGCGCGGAAAGCTCGCCGCTGTAGTCGGGACAGAACTTGGTGTCATATGGTTCAGGCGGCGCGTAGGGCTCGTGGGGATCGAAGTAGTGAACGAAAATGAAAAAGTGCTCGTCTATGTGTTCGTCTATCCAGGCGAGAGCGTCCGCTGTAGTACCGCCGGCGATTCTTCCCGCGAACGGGGGCTTGTAGTCATAGTGCTCAAAGCCCCGGTCCAGCTTGTATTCGGGCCTGAGGAAAGGTGCGTTGATGATCCCCGCGGTGGAATAACCCTTCTTCAGGAGCATCATTGCAAGCGTGGGATGGTCTGTTCTCAGCTTGGTGTTCTGGGCCGAGGCCCCGTGCTGTACAGGATAGAGTGAGGTGAAAATGGTCGCAAAGGACGGAAGGGTCCAGGGCGCCTGGCTTACTGCGTTCTCGAAGAGCGTGCCCCGGGCTGCGAGATTGTCGATCTCAGGGCTGGTCTCACGATCATAGCCGTAGCAGCTGAGGTGGTCGGAACAGACGGTGTCTACGCCGATGATCACGACATTGAGCGGCCGGGACTGGCGTTCGCACCCGGCGATGACGGCCAGGAGAATGCCTGCGGCGACAGCCAGGAGGCTGCGGATTTCGGGTTTCATGACGCTCATACATCTAATATATCGGCCGCTCCTGGCGTTTTCCACACCATTTTGACCCGGGCGGGTCGCTGTGCAACTTAAGACCTGACCCCAAGAGGTTGTGCATTTTGAGACCTGACCCCAGGGGGTGATTCTTGACCGCGTCTTTCGCCCGGCCATATGCTTGGTGCGGCCCTGGGAAAGGGGGTGGAATCGGACAGGGCTCTGCGGCAGCGGCGGCACCGGCACTTCAAATGCGAACCTAATGATGGGAGGTTGTGGGGGATGTGGAGAGCTCTGTGGATTTTCTCAGTTTGTCTTGTATCGATAGCCGCGCTTCATGCGGGCCCGGTGCTGTCGGGGCCCGTGATCAATGAGTTTATGCCGGGGCCAGGCAGCGACTGGGACGGCGATTTTGAGCCGGATTCGCGGGATGATGAGTGGGTTGAGATCATGAATGCGGGGGCCGCCCCGATTCAGTTAGACGGCCTCTATCTTCTGAACGGCGAGGCCCGTGTGCCCGTGTTCGGGTTCGCCGGCGAGCTTGGTCCGGGCGGATTCACCTGCGTCTATGGCAGCTCCGCGCTTGCCTGGCAGAGCGGGAACGATGCCGCTTCGATTGGGCTGAGCCTGAACAACGCGGGCGACATGCTGTGGCTCGTAAGCGTGAGCGCCGGCGATACGGTCGTAATCGACTCGGTTGAATACACGTCTTCCGAGGTAGGGTCCGACGTCTCCATCGGGCGGCTCCCCGATGGTGCCGCCGATTGGGTCCTGTTCGACCACTTCACGGACAAGGGGGGAGCGGGAGCCGATCCCACCCCATGCGCTTCGAATGCGTCCTCGCCCGCGCCGCACATACTGGAGATGACTCGCTTCCCGGTTTATCCGGCCGGGGGCGACAGCGTCCTTATCGCGGTCGCGGCAGGGGATGCCGACTTCATCGGCCAGGCGCTGCTCGCTTTTGATATCAACCTTGAGGACGGCGAAGAGCTCCCGATGTCGCTGCTCTCCGGAGCGGGCGACCTGGGCACGTGGGGGTTCACGATACTCCCCTGCGCCGTGGGTGATACGGTTCATTACCGGGTCTCGCTGGAGGACGGGACGGGCGCCATCTCGCGCTCTCCCTGGCTGGGTTACCGCGTCAGGCAGTGCTCGCTGCTCGTTAAGATCAATGAGATCCTGGCCGACCCCCCACCGGATATCGAAGGCGACGCGAACCGTGACGGCGAGCGCGACGCCTCCGATGACGAGTTCATCGAGATCCTCAACTGCGGGGCCGCGCCCGTGGACATATCCGGCTGGGTGCTGCGCGACGATCTCAAGGTGCGTCATGAATTCGAAGGAGGCGTCATCGTCAGCCCGGGGGAGTTCGTCACCGTGTTCGGGGGCGGAACGCCGACGGGCTTCGCGGGCAAGGTCTATACGGCTTCGACAGGAAGCCTGGGTCTCGCCAACTCCGGGGATGACATAAGCCTGCTTGACGCCGGGGGCGGGCTCGCGGACTTCCACTCGTATGCGTCGGAGGGCGGGCGCGACGAGTCGATGGTGCGCCATCCGGACTGCGACGATTACTGGACGCTGCCGTCCGAGTTCGACTATGGAGTGCCGTTCAGTCCTCACGAGCCCAACGACCCGCAGAGCAGCGTGTCGAGTTCCACCTGGGGCGGGATCAAGGCGCTCTACCGTTAACGGTTCCCGGTGCCACCTGAGGCCAGCCGGAACCGCCGGTTGCCGGGCGCCGCCGAGGGTGCGGCGTCGCTAGAATGAGGGCGGCGGGCCATGTGCCCGCCGCCCGAAGTTCACCGGGGAGTACTCGTTGCGGCGGAGTACTCGTTGCGGCGGAGTAGGCATTGCTCAGGAGTATGCGCCGGGAAATAGATGTTGTGCCCCCCGGATTCCGCTGTTTATGATGAGGCGGTAAGGCTGACTCGGGAGGTGACATAATGGATGCCATTGAGGCCCTGAAGGGGCGGCGGAGCGTGCGGGTTTATGAAGACAAGCCCGTTCCCAAAGAGATAATCGAGGAAATCATAGACACGGCAAGGCTGGCGCCCACCGCCAACAACATCCAGCCATGGGAATTTATCGTCATAACGGATGCCGGCACGCGCCGGAGTATCGCGGAGCTCACGGACTGGGGAAAATTCATCGCGCAGTCCGGCGCATGCGTCGCCGTTTATGCCAAGGCCGTAAAGCACTATCTGGAGGACGGCTCAGCCGCTATTGAGAATATCCTGGTGGCCGCCCATGCCTTCGGGCTGGGGACATGCTGGGTCGCCGGCTATGGAAAGGATTACGGCGAACCCGTACGGAAGATGCTCGGTGTGCCGGAAGGATACAATCTGGTCGGCCTGATCTCGCTCGGATACCCGGCGGAGCAGCCGGCTGCAAAAGAGAAACGAGACCTCTCGGACGTACTGCACTGGGAGAAGTACTGAGAGGCAAACGCCAAGGAGGCCCGATATGGCTGTCGCCCAGCTGACCGTATTGCCGTTCGGAACCGGCGCCAGCATCAGCAAGTACGTTGCCGGCGCGGTCAGGATCGTCGCCGAGAGCGGGCTCAAGTATGAGCTCACCGCCATGACGACCATAGTGGAGGGTGACGTGGACAGCATACTCGCCCTTATGAAGAAGGTCCACGAGTCCGCCTTCGAAGGCGGGGCCGCAAGGGTGCTTACGTCGCTTTCGATTGATGAAAGGCGCGACAAGGAACTGACCATCGAGAGCAAGAAGCGGGCGGTTAAAGAAAAGCTCCAGGGCTGAGCCCGGACCGGGACCTGTGCGGCAAGCAATGGAGGACGAGCGAGACCTTGTTGCTTAGCGCGTCGCTGGAGTTATCTTCTTGGTCCTGATTATGGAATCGCCCTGGAAGGTTATCTCCATTCCCTGCTCGAGATAGGTCCAGGTTTCTTCAACGCGGCCCAGGGTTTCTTCGCGATACCTGCCGGACGGCATGCCGTATGAGTCGAATACCTTGGCCTTGTCGCCGGACAGCTGGTCGACCCAGCGGGTCGCTCTCCACATTTTCCTGCCATGCTTGCCCTTGGCAAGCCTCAGGCCGCCAACTACTTCCTCTTCCGTATCTCCGGCCACGTACTCGGTAGGCTCCGTCGATGAAGAGGTTCCCTGTGCGAGCGCGTATACGGGCAGGAATGCCACAATCAGGAGAATGGCCATTCCCGCCGCCAGGACTCTGGTCACGTACTATCACCTCCTCCCTGTTTAAATTATACCATATCCCGTAAGGGGGTTTCAACACGGTCGCCCCCCTTTGACCGCATATTGCAATGTGGCGTTCGCAGATTGCACTTTCTTAAGCATATGAAATTGCTGGATTCACTGGTCGAATTTTAACAGGCCTTATCAAAATGCCGCTGTCTTTGCCGGATCTGGCATTAAGGGATTATCTGAAACGAAGTTGGATGAAAGAGACGGGATCCGCGTTATTCCTGGCCGATCCCGGCCTTCTTTTACAGGTCATAGCACCCACGTTTGACTCTCCGATGGGCACGGTATCTGCAATGTAAAGGAGCGAGTTAATGGCATTCTATAATCTGTCCGACGAGAGGTGGTAGAAATGAGGGACAAGACAGGGGAACTGGGCCTTAGAAGTGAGCGAGGATTCTCGATGATTGAGCTCCTCGTGGTGGCCGCCATATTCACGGTGATTCTGGCGTTTTCGCTCCCAGCCTTCAACAAGAGCCGGAAGACCGCCAAGCTCATGAACGCGACCCGCGAGGTATCCTCGACGATGAAGCTGGCAAGATCAAGAGCGGTCGCATCGTCGAAGCCGGTCATAGTGGAGTTCGATGAAGACGCCGGAACATTCCAGGCGTATGAGGACGCCGACGGTGATTCAACATACGACGCCGGCGAAATCATGATCGGCCCCTATGAGCTGCCCAATAACGTGTCCTTCACAGACATCGGATTCACGAATAGCAAGATCACGTTCAACGGGAGCGGGGCCGCGAGCGAGACCCAGTCACTGGTCCTGCTGGCCTGCACCGGTCACGCGTTGCGCGTGGATGTGAGCGCGCCGACGGGGCTCGTGTACATCTCGGAGGTATTCGCTTACGAAGAAGGCGGCGGTGATAGATAAATCGAAGTCTCTGCGTCCCAATGGAGGCAATCAGCAATGGAGTCGGTCGTGAATGAAAAAGGCATAACGCTTGTTGAACTCCTGATCGTATGCGTGGTCATAAGCTTCGCGTTCCTCGGGCTTGCCAATCTTTTCCCTGTAAGCATGGCCAGTCTCAACGAGAGCCGCATGCATACAACGGCGGCGGATTTCGCCCAGGAGAAAATGGAAGACCTGCTTGAGCTGGACGGCACACACGCCGACCTCACGGCGGGCACACACAACGACCCCGACAATCCCATTCGAAGCAGCTTCAACAGGCAGTGGGTTGTAACGGACAATACACCGGCCAATGACTTGAAAACTATAGAGGTGACCGTGACATATCCTCACGGCGACAAGACTAGGTCCGTAACCCTGGCTAGTTTCAGGCGAGACTGAAGAAGGGGATGATCTAAGGTGCGTGGAAAGAACAGAGAGAAGGGGTTTACAGTAATCGAGACTCTTGTAGTCGTCGCAATTCTGGCGCTTCTGGCCGTTCCGCTTATGCAGATACTCATGGGCGGGAGTCGCACGGCGAGGCTCGCCGACCTGGATTCCGAGGCGCAGCAGAACGCCCGCGTGGCGGTGGACTTCCCCATCAAGGACATAAGGTCCCTCGGCTACGAAGTCGACTACGGAGACGGGCAGCAGGGCATAGTGCATGCCGCTCCGTATGACATTATTTTCAACGCCAATGTGGAACCAGCGGTGGACGACGGCAGCGCTCCGGGCTACCCGGCGGCGATGGACGCTTCCGCAAGCCCTTCGGCTGTGCCGGCGGGGGGTACCGCGCTTTATACCCCAACGCGCACCTATGACACCGGGGCCGAGACTATCAGGTACACCCTGGACTCCGACAATGACGGTTATGTGAGCGCCTCGGATATGTACGATGATGACATGGAGGGCACAAGGAATCCGTACGACTACCTCCTGGTCAAGCAGGTATACGGCTATGACGGGTCAACCAACGGCGGGACCAACAGGCCGGTTGCGCTGATCAGAGGCCCCGAGCCCTACCCGGACGGTGTCTATCCGCCTCCGCTGTTCACTTACTGGTACGACCATGATGATGACAGGTCAACGGCCGATCGACTGTGGGGCGACTCCGACAACGACGGGGAACTCAGCCAGTCGGAGATTTTGTCGCTTACCCCCGTCAGCTCTACGAATTTGCCCAGGATTACGAAGGTCGGCGTCACGGCGATAGGCACGGCCCGGGCGCAGGACATTCGTCATGACGCCAATGACGGGTACCGCGAGACCATAATAGCCTCCGAAGTCGACGTCAGGAACGAGCCTTCCCGCTCCGCAATCATCACCGGAGTCGTGTTCGACGATCTCAATGGCGACGGCGTTCAGGGTACCGGGGAGCCCGGCGTGTCCGGCGCGCTCCTTATGCTCAACAATGGCATGAAGAGAACGACAGGTGCCGGAGGTTATTACGGCTTCCGCGTGGACCCGGGAACGTATACCGTGACCGAAACCGATCCCACCGGTTATACGTCAACAACGCCGAACGCGGTTGTTGTAAACGCCGTAAAGGGATCCACGGTGACGGCGAACTTCGGCGACCGCGCAATGGGCGGTTACGGCGCCATTATCGGCAGGGTTGACCTTTATGAAGAAGGCGATCCGCCCGTACCTACAGGATTCGGCGTGCCGTACGTGGAAATATACCTAAATACCGGCGACCGCGATACGACTTCCAGCATGGGTATGTTCTCGATGCTTGTGCCGGTAAATACGTACTCCATAACCATGGATGTGCCCGAAGGATACGCCGCCGTTGGCCCGAGCACGGTCGACCGTACTCTCGAGTACGAAGGCGATACGGTTATGGTGGCGTTCGGTCTTCTGCCGGCGGATGAGACCGGGACCATCACGGGCACGGTGTATCTGGATGAGAATGAAGACGGCCTTCTGACCAGCGGCGAAGAGGGCATCGCCAGCGTGACGCTGAGTCTCAATACGGGCGACACGACCCTCACGGACGCGGAAGGGGTTTATTCCTTCACGGTTTCTCCCGGCACCTATACGGTCGCGGAGGAGGACCTCGGCGGTTACGTTTCCACTACAATCAACAATGTGACCAATGTACACGTGGGTTCCGACTCGACCACAATCGTCAACTTCGGCGATATTCTGGAGTCGGAGCTGAGCTTCACGGTGATCACACTGGGCGAGACGCAGCGCGCTCTGTCCATTACGTCCGCCGATCTCAACGAGGACAATAAGAACGATAAAGAGATTATCCTCGGTACCAAATACGCGACGGGAGTCAGCAATCTCAACATCTGGTTCAACAAGTGGAAGAACTCGAGTACGCCCAATTCGGGCATATTCGACCAGAGCCCGAGCTACAGCCGGACTCCCGCGGAGGACATTTTCTCGGTCGCGCACGGCGACCTCAACAATGACGGTACCCAGGACGTTATCTCAGGCCTGACCTCGGCAACGGGGAAGACGCTTGTATGGATCACCCAGGGCGGCGGCAGCAAGGGCGAGCTCCCGGACTTCCCCAACAGTTTCTTCATATCTAGCGGCATGGGTGACATCCTGGACGCCGAGCTTGCGTTTCTCGATTCGGACGGTGTGCTGGACGCGGTGATCGGGACCAGGCTCCTGGGCGGCAACGGTAAAGCCGAAGTATGGTTCGGCGACGGCGCAGGCAACTTCACCCGCGATGCGTCCGACGTATACGACATGGCCGGAGCGCATGTCCTGGGCGAGGTGCGCTCGGTCGACATGGGGATGCTCGTCGGCAGCCCGGCCCCGGACCTTGTGGCGGGTACGACTCTGGGAGCGGGCTGGGGAGCCATTGAGATATTCAGGGACGCCGGCGCCCCCAACGGCAAGTTCGTGTATCACTCGACCATAGAGACGTACGGCGAGATAAACGACCTGGTGCTCGCGGACATGCGCGAGGACTCGGATGACGATCTAGACATTATAGTCGGAACATCAACCGGCTCCGGTATGGGCATGGTAGAGGTCTGGCACAACAACAGCGACGGCACCTTTGGAGAGCTCAACTACTTCGGATACTATGAGCCCTCCGATACGGTCTACATCAATGGCGACGTGCTCTGTATCGGCGTCGACCACTTCGACAGAGATGTCTATCCGGACATAGCTGTGGGCGTGAGGACAGTCTCCGATTTCTCCGGGACCCTCAAGGTCTTCCAGTGCTATGGGTACATGCCCTCATCCGGCAATGAGTGGACGAGTCCCAACGTGGGAGAGGTGATCACCCTCACCATCGATGATTTCAATAAAGACTGGAAACAGGATATAGCCGTTGGCACGAGGACTTCCTTGAGCCAGGGCAAGGTTGTCGTGTTCTTCAGAGACTGAGGTGAGTTGACATGGTCAGTATGAACGAGAATGGCGCGGCGCTGGTGTTCGCAATCCTCATTGTGGTGGCGCTCTTTGTCCTGGGCTCCGGGATGGCCATATTGACGAGGACGGACATAGACATCTCCAGGAACCAGAGGCAGGATGTGCAGGCGCTCTACGTGGCCGAGGCAGGAGTGGAAGAGGCGCTCTACAGGCTGTCGCTTCCATGGCCGACCACCATGAACGTGAACGGCTCCAGCATCAACGCGGCGATTGCCGACACGTCGAGGCCCATCGATCCCAACTGGAAGGTCAGAGTCTTCCTTGCGACGCCGGGGTCGGAGCCCACTCCGGGCGGGACTGAGTTCCACACGGTGACCATTCAGCCGGAGTCCGACTGGCTTGAGTACAGCTCGGATTCCGACCTGGACATGGCGCTAACGATCGAGCACAAGTGGAAGGACCTCGATGACGACGGCGTGAGGGAGACCGGTGAGATCGTGCTTTACGACGCCTCCAAGTTCCCTCCGGAGAACTTCGCCACTGGATCTCCGGTAGAGGTGATCACGCTCGCCGGGACGAGGGGCAATGCCGAAAGGAACATACTCGTCGAGGCAATAAGATATCCTATCAACGTCAATGCGCGCGCGGCCCTCTTCTGCGACAAGGGCGTTGATGTCAGGGGAAACGTCGAGGTCTGCGGCCATGACCACAGCTTCCTTACTCCTTATGACACGACGATTCCCGCGTGTATGGTTTACGAATACTGCTCCGGAAGAACCAACTGCATCGGCACGGGCTGCGTCCCGGGCATCATGACCACCGGTGACGAGGTCGATAGGAGGGGCTCCAGCGACGTGCAGGGATCGCCGACGCCCATGGACACATCGAGCTCCAACCAGTTCTTGACACTCGCGGAGACCCTCGGGCTCAGCCAGGCCGAGGTGGATGAGATCCTTGCCAACGCCGATTACCACAGCTCCCGCGACGCTAATCCCCTGGACGGCATCACCTATTTCATAGGGGATGCGACCGCTGGGGAGACCTTCAACAACGTGATGGGATCGGGTCTGCTCTATGTCACGGGCGACCTGGACTGTGCCGGCAACTTCGGCTGGAAGGGCCTCATTTATGTAGAGGGCGATTTCAAGATCACGGGGACGCCGTGGGTGCTCGGCGCCATTGTCGTGAAGGGCACAAGTGACTACGCCTTTACGGGCGGTGATCCCGCGATTCTCTTCAGCAGCGAAGCAATAGACTACTATATCAGGCAGCACCTCAAGTACGTCGAGATCGGCTGGAAAGAGCTGGCGCAGCAGTAGGAATGTGATAACCGGGGTCGCGGCACTCGCCGCGGCCCCGGCCCGCATTATAAACCCGCTTGACTCTCAACTCCTTTGATGGGAACATCTTTCCGGTGGTCTATAAGGTGAAAGTCTTGGCTAGACGCATCCCCGACGAATTGAAGGTCTGTATACTCACCGTCTTCGGTGCGGCCTCCACGCTTGTGATCGCTCTGGTCCTGAGCCGCTCCGTATCGTTTCGGGAGTTTGTCCTGGCAGGCGAGAGGGACTTTGCCCTTTTCGTGACATATGGCCTGGCTTTCTCACTTCTGGTGGCGGCCTCGAGGTATCTCAGGGCAAAGGACGCGGCCATTCTCATACTCGTGGCCAGCGTCATCTGGGGAGTGCTGGTCGAGCGGCCGGGGCCGTATGGCATGGTGCGCTTCCTGCTTTTCGCGGCTGGTGCCGCCATAGGCTTCGACCGGGCGGTGAAGTTCGGCCGGAACTCGTCGGCCGGCAGGCGCTTCGCTTTTCGCGTTCTCCTTCCCATGTTCTATTGCGGCCTGGCCGGCGTGGTGTACCATCTCGTCGCGGGCGACTTGAGCGGCACGCTTGATGACATTGCCAGGACCGGCGTGGTAGGGCTCATCTGGGGGCTCTGCCTCGGGTTGGCTGTCGGGCTGGGGCTTTCCATAGGGCGGGAGGTAATAAACTGGGTGGCGGAAAAACCGTAGTCGTCGGCACCTCGGGGTACTCATTCGATGACTGGGTAGGCAACTTCTATCCCGAGGGCATCAAGAAAGGGGACATGCTCAGGGAGTACTGCAAGCACTTCCCCTGCGTTGAAGTCAACGCGACCTACTACCGCATTCCGGGCGAGGCGACCTTCAGGGGAATGGAGGCCAAGACGCCGCCCGGTTTCGAGTTCATCATAAAGGCCAACCAGGAGATGACCCACAGGGGGTCGAGAGACCCCGCCCTGTACCGGACCTTCCTTGAGGTGCTCGGGCCCCTGAGGGAAGCGGGAAAGCTCTCGGGTGTCATAGCGCAGTTCCCCTGGGGCTTCAAGTACACGCCGGAAAATCGCCAGCACCTCAAGTTCCTGGGTGACCAGTTCCGGGACTGCCCGCTTTTTGTGGAGTTCCGGAACTCGGAATGGACAAGGGAGAGCGTCTTCGAGGGCCTGAAGGCAAACGGTATCGGCTACTGCTCGGTGGACGAGCCGCAGCTCAAGGGGCTCGTGCCGCCCGTTGCGCGCGCAACGACGGATACGGGCTACGTGAGGCTGCACGGGAGGAACGCCAAGACCTGGTGGGCCAAGGGGCGGGCCGCCGGTGACAGGTATGACTACCTTTACAGCGAGGACGAACTCAGGGAATGGGTGGCCAAAATCCAGGCCATGTCCAAGACGGCGGGCCGGACCTTCGTCTTCTTCAATAACTGCCATGCCGGCCAGGCCGCCCGGAACGCCAGACTCATGCAGGAGCTCCTGAACATGGCCCTGTAGCCGGGGCTTCCGGATTCCCCGGCGCTGGAGGCGCCCCTGTGCTACCCACGCTCCAAGCGCTCTCCATGGCCCCGCGACTTCGCGGCTTCGTGACACTTCTCTATGGCCCGGGGGACGGGACTGCCAACGTCCGGCGGGCCAATACATGACCGGGGCACGCCACAGCAGGGCCGGGACTCGCGTCCCGGTGTGCCTTGAGCCTTACGATTAAGGTTGCCGCTGTGACGCCTGCCCCGGCCGCGCTTCTCTCGGCGCAGACGGGAAGTAAAGCTGGCACTACCGTCTGCTAGTGGGACTATACCCAGAGATTGGAGTTTGAAACAGATGCTATGTTTGGTAGGGGCGCGGTGGCCCGGGCGCGCGGCAAAAAAACAGACCGGGGGCCTTGAAGCCCCCGGCTTTCAAAAGAACTCTATTCTATGCGGCGCACTAAGGGCAAGCGTGCGTATAGTGCGCTGCGAATAAGGCAAAGTCACCCAGATCGACTATGCCGTTGCAGTTGAAATCACCGCAGGGGTCGGTGGTGTTGTAGATCGACGCGAACATCGCGAAGTCAGTAAGATCTACGTCACAGTCGCCGTCCATGTCCGGGCTCGCAACGAAGATCGCCGCGCAAGGACTGAATACAACGCTCTCGCAAGTCGCGCCGAACTGGACGTTGCCGCAACCGCCGAAATCGGTGAAGTCAAAGAAGGCCTGGCCGTTGGCATCGGTCACGTCCGTCTGAAGCGATTCCCCCGGACACCAGCAGAAGGTGCCGCTGACTTCGATCGCATAGCAGTCAACGGTCTTGCCGGGCAGCGGGTCGCCGTAGACGTTTCTGACAGTCACCGTAACGCCAATGGTGTCTATGTCACTGGCCGGGCATATAACTGCCGAAGTGGGCACGCAATCGGAAATCCCACGTACTACACACTCAACTGTGGAAGTGCTTGCGGACGGCACGCTGGCCGAAGCATACACAGCGAACGATAAGACGATGGCCATCGTCGCTACCAAAATCTTCATCTCCCTAAACCTCCTGCTTACGCGGTTCAAACACAAAGGCACTACCCTACTGCACCTCCTTCCCTGAGACGGCGAATATCCCACAATTGCTTTCCTTATGCTTCAGTATATAGCATACCACAGAGGCCCCTGTATTGTCAAGGAACTCATATGATATAACGTAATCTGGGAGCCCCGACTTGAGCTTATTTCTGCCAGAATCATTCCTGGCCGTGTTGACCCCCGTATTTGGCTGTGTTAGCATGTCTGGCATGTACGAAGAAGTGACCAGGGCGGTTTCCGAGGAAGTCTCAGGCGACCGTGCATTTGAATGCGTGGCGTCTATAGCGCGTTTTCACCGCATCCAGGCCAGCCCGGGGTTCCGTCGAGCCGCCGGCTACTGCGCGGAGGTCATGCGCCAGTCCTCGGAGGATGCCGGAATCATACACTATCCTGCCGAGGACGGTGTAAGTTTCTGGCACTTCCCGTCCTTTGAGGAATGGAGCGGCAGGCGCGGCATTCTCAAGATCAAGGCGCCCGATGAGCTCGCCGGCAGGCTGGCGGACTTCGAGTCTTGCCCCATCTCGCTGATCCAGAGGAGCGCCCCGACGCCGCGAAGAGGGCTTGCGGCCGATATCATCTATGCCGGAAGCGGCGAGAGTCCTTCCGACTACAAACGGGCTCGCGGCAAGATCGCCTTAGTCGACGCCTACGCCCCGCATGCCGTATACGACGCAGCCGTGAAGGCGGGCGTTAAGGGGATAATCATCTACAGGCAGAAACCGGCTGAACCGGTGAGGTCCGGTACAGGCATCAGGGGCATACGGCCCTACTGCTCATTCTGGTGGGACGAGAAGGAGCTCTTCGGGTTCGTCCTTAAGCCCGAAGACGGCGAGCGCCTGGTTGCATATCTTCGATCGCCGGCCGCCCGGAGGCGCCGCGTCAGGGCATGGGCCCTGGTCGAAGGCGAGCGATACCCCGGGACACTGGAAGTCGTGACTTCCTTGGTCCCCGGCCGCGATAACAAGGAGATCGTCGTGGTGGCGCATCTCTGCCACCCCCAGCCCTCCGCAGGCGACAATGCCTCGGGAGTCGCCGCCGCCCTCGAAGTCCACCGTGTCATAAACAAGCTTATAGCCGATGGCAGCATCCCGAAGCCCAGATACGGCATAAGGTTCCTGCTGGTGCCCGAGATAACCGGGACTTTCGCATATCTTTCGCGGGAGGGCAGGTCGGCCGCGAATCTCATGATGGGAATCAATCTCGACATGGTGGGACAGAAGCAGGACGTTACGGGCTCAACGCTCTGCATCGAAAAGCCCCCGATGCCGGGGGCGTCATTCGCGCCGTATTTACTTTCGGAGCTTGCCCGCATGCAGTTCGGAATGGCGCCGAATCCGGGCAACACGGCATGGCTTCCGCTTATAAGGTGGACCGGAATGCCGTTCTCCGGTGGCAGCGACCATGCCGTCCTTTCGGATCCGACCGTCGGGGTTCCCACGCCGATGCTCATACAATGGCCGGACCGGTACTATCATACGAGCGGGGACCGGGCCGAGAACATCTCGCCGGAACTGCTCGGAAAGATCGCAGGCATAACTGCCACTTATGCCTGCTTATGCGCACTCGCCGACGAGTCCGCTCTTGTCAGAATCGCCGCCCTCACCGGGAGGGGACTCCGCAAGGAAGCAATCGACGGCCTGGCGGCCCTCAATGGTTCGCCGGCCGCCGGTTGGATCACGCCCCGTTATAAAGCGCGTGTTCTGGGAGTGGCGGGCAGAAAGGCCCTGCGGTCCATATCCAGACTCGCACCGGAATCGAACAAGCTTAAGAAGGCCGTGACGCGGGAGGAGGCGGCGCTGCGCGACTGCCTCAGGCGAGAGGCAGCCATGGCCCGAAAGACTGCTGCGGGGGCGTCGGCCAGCGGCGGCTCCGCCCGGCCGAAGCGGGTTCGGGCGGCTGCATCTTCGCGCGAGAAGACGCTCAGGCGCCTCGATAGAATAATCGTCAGGCGGCTGGGGCGCGGCCCCGTGGACCCGAGGGGGCTCATGAGACAGCTGTCACCTTATAGGCGCAGGGGCTTCCTTAAGCGGATCACCGGCCAGAAGGGCGCCCTGATGATCGGAACCCTGGGGCTCTACTGGGCCGATGGCAGGCGCAGCATCGCCGAGATAACGCGCCTTGTGGCTGTGGAGCTGGGGGATACCGATCCCCGCTTCCTGGAGTTCTATTTCGGTATTCTTAAGGACGCGGGTCTGGTCGAGCTGAAGACGAAATAGCCCGGCGGGCCTATGCCTTCATGGGCTCGAAACTCTCCTTGGGTGCCCCGCATGCCGGGCAGACCCAGCTGTCCGGAATATCCTCGAAACTGGTTCCCGGTTTGACGCCGTTATCGGGATCACCCCTCCCGGGGTCGTAGACGTAACCGCAGATCTTGCACCGGTATTTCATTGTCATGCTCCTTTTGGTCTCGTTCTCCCTTACCTGAATTGAGATGATGCATTCGGCAAAAGGATTCTGGACGCGGGCGGCAGACGGTGGGGTCAGGTCTTGAAATGCACAATGTGAGCGCCGCATCATAATCGAATCTGCTTGACAGGGCGCGCCGGGCTGTGATTAAAATCAGCACGCTGGTATTGCGGTTTCGGGCCGCACACGCGACCTAAGTCGAAAGACAAATATGCGCTCAACCTTAACAGCGATTCTTTTGCTTCTTGCGGTTCTCTTCCTGACTGCTCCTCTTCTAGCCCAGCAAAGCCAGGACGATAGCGCCGCGGATTCATCCAGCTACATGCCGCCGCTGTCCCCGCCTGCTGAAGTCCGGGCATATGACACGCCCGATGACGCCGGGGGCAGCATCACGGTGGAGTGGGAACCCTCAGCCGACGACACCGGGACGGAGGGCCGGGTCACCGGCTATGAGATCTTCCGCTCGGAGAGCCGCGACTCCGGTTTCGAGTCCCTCATGTGCGTACCGGGCGGAACCATAACCTGCATAGACAACTCGGCCCTGAGCAGAGTCCAATACTACTACCGCGTGAGGGCCTTCTCGGCCGATGCGGCCAGCGCCGGCGCGCTGGCCGGACCGGCGATGGCCAGCCAGCAGTGGTTCAACAGGGCGCGGGTAAACCTGATGGTGATCGCCTGCATACTGGTATTCGCCATCGTCTACTACATAGTGCAGAGCGCGAGAGGCAAGGACCTTTATATCAGGAAGATCTCGGGCCTCGAGGCCGTCGACGAAGCCGTCGGGAGGGCCACGGAGATGGGGCGGCCCGTGCTTTTCGTGCCCGGCATCCAGGACATGGACAACGTGCAGACCGTGGCGGGCATCACCATACTCGCTAATATCGCGAAGCGCACCGCCACGTATGAAACCGCGCTGGATGTTCCGGTCTCGCGCTCTATAGTCATGAGCACCGGCAGGGAGACCGTAAAGCAGGCGTATCTCGAGTCCGGCAGGCCTGACCTCTACAACGATGACATAGTCCATTATATCACAGACGAGCAGTTCGGCTACGTGGCCGCGGTCGATGGCATAATGGTCAGGCAGAAGCCGGCCGCATGTTTCTATCTCGGCGCCTTTTTCGCCGAGTCCCTGATCCTGGCCGAGACCGGCAACTCCATCGGCGCCATACAGGTTGCCGGCACCGCTATGCCCACCCAGCTACCGTTCTTCGTAGCTGCCTGCGATTATACGCTGATCGGAGAGGAGCTCTTCGCGGCAAGCGCATACCTGTCCGGGGACAGGATGATGCTGGGGAGCCTGAAGGGACAGGACGCCGGCAAGGCCATCGCCATGCTGTTCATTCTCGTCGGAGTGGGTCTGGCTACGCTGGCCGCGATCTCCGGCAGCGAGGCGCTTACCACTTTGAGCGAGTGGATGAGATACATGTTCAGGGTTAATTAGGGGAGGAGTACTTGAAGAGATCGATACCTCTACTTATCACCTTCTTGGTGGGAGTCGCCCTGATCCTGGCCATGTTCATCCCACATTGGCCATTCAATGTTCTCAACGAGAGATTCTCGATTTTCTACGATATCATCGCAGTATTCGCATTCATACTGGGAGGCGGGAACCTCCTTAAGGTCCACATGCGCAAGGTCCAGAGGAAGGGCGGCGACTGGAAGTACAGCCTCGTCACCATAATCGGTTTCTTCCTCATGCTGGGCGCCGGGCTCATGAAGATAGGCGTCCCCGAGGGCCTGAGCGGCGATTACCAGGCAACGGGAAGTCTCTTCAAGTATCTTTACGACTCGGCTTTCCAGCCCCTGCAGGCGACCATGTTCTCTCTGCTGGCGTTTTTTGTGGCGTCCGCTTCCTACAGGGCTTTCCGGGCCAAGACCCGCGAGGCCACGATATTGCTGGTCGCCGCGTTCATCATACTGCTGAGACCGACGCCGCTTGGTTATTATCTGACTTTCTGGCTGCCGGAGCCGCTCCAGTTCCTTCACATCCCGAACTTGAGCACGTGGATACTCTCGGTGCCCAACATGGCCGGGCAGAGGGCCATCATGATCGGTATCGCACTCGGAATCGTCTCGACGTCGTTGAGGCTGATTCTCGGTATAGAGCGCTCGTATCTCGGAAGCGAGGGCAAGGGCTAGAAGAGTGGAAGAGGAAAAGAGGAGAGTCACCTGGTATGAAGCGCTGGGCGCGCTGGACAGGCGGGTCATCTTCCTCCTGATCGCGCTCGCGGTCATCATACCTCTCATTGTACATTACACCACTACTATTCCACCGAGCGAGATCGTAACCGACCTCTTCGACGCGGTGGAGAACCTGCCGCCGGGATCGAAAGTCCTCATGAGTTTCGATTACGGCCCGAGCACTGCGCCGGAGAATCAGCCGATGGCCACCGCCTTCACGCGCCACTGTTTCGAAAAAGGTCACAGAATATACATGATTGCGCTCTGGGCGACCGGGCCGAGGCAATCGCAGGAGCTCATCGAGGATGTTGTCGAAGGGGAGTTCGAAGGCAAGGTCCACGGCGAACATTACATTCATCTGGGATACAAGGCCGGGAACCAGGGACTGATCAACGCGCTTCTTTCGGATTTCAAGTCCATGTATACGACGGATCTTGCAGGAGTGGACATTGAGTCCTTCCCCATGATGGAGGGCATAGATGACCTCAGGGATTTCGATATCATACTGGCCATCGGCTCGGGATTCCCGGGGACAAAGGAGTGGGTTCAGTTCGCGGGCGACCCGGGAGACATTCCGGTAGGCGGGGGCACCACCGCGGTCATGGCGCCGCTTCTCTATCCCTATTACCCCAAGCAGATGCTCGGGTTCCTCGGCGGGTTGCAGGGCGCGGCCGAGTACGAGGCGGCGCTGATGGACCACTACCCCAAGTACCGCGACATGTCGCGTGCGGCGAGCACGTCCATGGGGCCGCAGGTGACCGCGCATCTTGTGATAGTGGGGTTCATTCTGATCGGCAACCTCACCTATCTCATGGAGAAGCGCAAGAAGAGGAAGTTCTAGGAGGCGGAATTGGAAGACACACCTATACTGGCGTCGCAGCTGGCCGAGACCATAAGCCTCTGGATCGGCGCGTTGCTGACGCTGATGATCTTCAGCTTCCTCTACAAGGACAACCCGGCGTACAAGTTCGCGGAACATCTCTTCGTGGGCGTTTCCGCGGCGTACTGGATGACCGTGGGTTTCTGGACGACGCTGATTCCCAATCTGATGGCGAGACTGTTCCCTTCGCATATGGGACGGGTCTTCCCCGTCGCGGTGGGCAATGACCCGGAGTATTTCTACATCGTGCCGCTGGTGCTTGGGATTCTCCTCTTGATGAGGCTGTATACCAGGCTGGCGTGGTTGTCTCGCTGGGCGATGGCCTTCATTATCGGTTTCGCCGCCGGGACCAATTTCACGCGCTACCTCCAGTCGGACTTCGTCACCCAGATTCACAGCACGATGATACCGCTGTACGAACCGGGCGGAAGCGTTGCTTCTACGGTCGGGCAGACTTTCTCCACGCTGGTGGTTGTAATAGGCGTGATCTGCGCGCTAATATATTTCTACTTCTCTAAGCCGCATACGGGAGCATTCGGCAAGGCCGCCAGAGTAGGTATCTGGGTCTTGATGGCCGCGTTCGGAGCGTCCTTCGGCTACACGGTCATGGCCAGGGTTTCCCTCCTGACCGGCAGAATGAGCTTTCTTATCAGGTGGGTCCAGAGCATCTTCTAGCGAAAGACCGATCAGCGGCCCATCCGGCAATCCCTCCAGCAGTCGGGTCAATATGAGCGGGAGCGTGCAGACGGTGGGTGAAGAGGCCGGCGGGGTGTCGTTTATGGCCCGATATGCGGGAGGAAACAAAGGCTCGATATTAGGGAGGAAGCAGATTGCGGGAGGAAGCAAATGAAAGGTGAGTTCGCCAGAGTCATTACTGAAGACGGCCTGGAGCTCCAGGGGCTTTTCGTCACGCCTGAGGGAGGCGCGAGCAGGTCGACGGTCGTCCACACTCACGGCCTCGACGGCAATTTTTACGAGAACCGGTTCATCGACCATATCGGACATGCCTGTGTGGAGGCTGGTTTCAACTTCATAACTTCGAATAACAGGGGCCATGACTACATATCGGACTTCATCGTGGAAGCCCCCGGTTCGGGCGAGTTCTCCTACAGGCAGATTGGCGGGATATACGAGGTGTTCGAGGAGAGCACTCTCGACATAGCCGCCTGGGTGGACTTCGCCAAATCGCGCGGCAGCACCAGGATCGTGATCCAGGGCCACAGCCACGGCGCGCTCAAGGCGGTCTACTATTTCACCAGGGGCGACCTCGCCGGCGTGGAGGGCCTGGTGCTTCTCTCCCCCTCTGATGATTTCGGCAAGCAGAGGGCCGCCCTGGGAGACGAGTTCGGCACGGCCCTCGGGCTGGCCGAGGGCCTTATCAAAGAGGGCAGGGAGCTCGACCTGCTCCCCCCGGGGATTTTCCACTACCCCATTTCGGCCCGGTCCTATCACGACATCTTCAGGTCCGGGTCTCCACTCGGGCTTTTTAATGTGTCGAGAACCGACCGCAACGAGTTCCCTGAGCTCTCGAGTGTCCGGGTTCCGGTTCTGATGATCGTGGGTTCCGTGGAGGAGGCGTTCCTGGGGGACCCGGATGATTTCATAAAGGCGGCCAGGGAGCTCATGCCCAATGCCCCGGGCTTCGAGGGGACCGTGCTGTATGGCGCGCCTCACAACTACCTGGGTTCGGATGCGGAAGCGGGGCGGGCGATCGGCGCATGGCTGAAGGCCAATTTTTCATGAGGGCATAGCCCGGCGCCGGCGCGGGGCGGTCAATTATCGCTTTTTAATCGAGGCGATCGAGGTTAGATTGCATATAGTAGACGGTGATTTTATCCAACCCATTAGGGCAAGATGGGCGATCCCTCCGGGACGCGAATCAGAACAGAGGATACGATGGCGGGTGTCTATGACATCCTTAGAGACAGGGCTTACGAGCGGTCTGCTCATCTCGACGATGAGGCCTTTCTGGTAAAGGGTCTCTGGAAAGTCGATCTCGCCTTTAAGCCGAACGCAAACGAACGCGTGTTCAGGTACTCGTTCCTCGTGGCGCAGACCATGGGGCAGGGGTGCTGCTACTGCGACAAGAGTCTCGAGATCGACACCGGTCTGATCGGCAAGGACGCCCGCGAGATCGTGCGCACGAAGGACTGCTACAGCATCGCCATCCTCGATTCCATCTTCGCTTCAATTGTGCGGCATCCGCAGGTCGTTCATAAGTTCGAGGGCAACTCGGTTGAGAAGGCGGGCAAGAGGGCTTCCATCATCGCCGCCGAAGTGAACCTCCTCGCGGAGAGGATGGGCAAAAGCCCCGGCGATATGAGGGTGCTGAACGCCGGAGTTGTGGGCAACATCGTGTTGGCTCTCAAGAACGAAGGCTACGATGTTGTTGCCACAGATCTGGATGAGAATCTTGTGGGCCGGGAGATGCACGGCGTGAAAGTGGATCACGGCACCAGAACCTATTCCTATGTGAAAGGCGCCGACGTTGCCATTATCACCGGGATGACTCTTACTACGGATTCACTTACCGATATCGTGGATACAGCGAAGCGGCACGACACCAGGGTGCTGATGTTCGCCGAAACGGGTGCGAATATGGGGGAGGAGTACACTTCCGACGTCATAGGCGTCGACATCTGCGTCTCGGAACCCTTCCCGTTTTACATATTCCAGGGGCTCACCACCGTCGAGGTTTACAGGGCGAAGTGGCTGCGGTAGAAGACCTGTTCTCAAGAGATGGGACCTTCAACATAGGGGGCGCGGGCCTGGAGGCCGTGCTCGAACATAACGCAACTCCCCTCTATGCTTACTCCGCCGACCTGATAGATTCCGCATTCGCCGAGGTCAGCCGGCTGTTCCCCGACTTCGATATTATTTACTCGTTCAAGGCCAATCCGGGACTCGCGATCTGCTCCCGGATGAGAAATCTCGGGGCGGGCGCCGACGTGAGCTCCATGGGAGAACTCAGGGCGGCGGTCAGGACGGGATTCAAACCGCGCGACATCTTCTTCGTCGGGCCGGCGAAGACCGAAGCGGAAATCGCATTTGCCGTGGAGATGGGGATTTACGCGGTAATCGCGGAGTCCGGCTCCGAGCTCTCGACGGTCAACAGGCACGCCTGTCGGCTTTCGAGGCGGCAGCGGGTGCTTCTCCGCGTCAACACTTCGGAGGCGCCGAGTTCGCCCGAGGTCATGGTCGGCGGACCGAGCAAGTTCGGTTTCGATGAAGAGGCGGTCGCCGATGAGATACGCGCCTCTGATCTTTCCAACATTGATATTGCCGGCATACAGGTTTACTCGGCGAGCCAGGTGCTCGACGCCGGTTTCATATGCGGGCATATGGACCACGTTCTCCGGCTCGCCTTCGGGCTCTCGGACGAACTGGGCTTCCCCCTCGAATGCATCGATTTCGGGGGCGGGTTCGGCGTTCCTTACGGGGAAGACGACCGGGACCTTGACATCGAGGCAGTATCCGAAAGGGCTCGAAGAATGGCGACAGATAACGCGGCGCGGCTAGAAGGGTGCAGACTGGTTTTCGAACTGGGGCGCTATCTGGTCGCAAGGTCCGGCGTCTTTATGACGCGCGTGCTTGGAGTCAAGGAGTCCCGTGGCAAACGGTTTGTGCTTACCGACGGCGGCATGAATGCCTTCAGCAGGCCTGTCTTCATGAATGTCAGGCACCCGGTCAGGGTCGTAAGCAAAATGAACGAGCCCGCGGAGCTCGAGTACAATATATGCGGTCCCGTCTGCACTCCGATCGACTGCTTGGGCAAGGGGGTTATGCTGCCCCGCGTGGAAAGAGGAGACATCATCGGGGTTTTCAACGCGGGAGCTTATGGTTACACGATGAGCCTCATGAACTTCATGAGCCTCGGCTGGCCGGCCGAGGTGTTGGTGGATGGCGGCAGGATCAATCTCATCCGCAGGCCGCGGTCTCCAGAGGCCGTCTTCGACGATCAGGTCATCCCCGACTAGCCTATTTTTTTATTATCTTGTTTATATTTGGATAATCTGTGCGATTAGAGATTCTTATGGCGGCTTATTTGTATTGCGCCGCGACCTGGACCGTGCCGGCGAATCAAAATAGTGCGGCTATGGTCGGTTTAGTAAGCCGCCTGGAAGTGTTATAATTGTAATTGGATTATGGAAGACTGCGGCCTGCGGTCCAGGCCCGTCCTACGAAGGGAGCGATAATGAAACACCTGACCAGATACATGGCGGCCACCGCTCTTGTGATCGCCCTTGTGGCCATGTCGGCCGGTCTTGCCCGTGCAGACGCCAGCCGGCGCCAGGCGGAGCTGGAGGAAGTGCAGCGGCTGATAGAGGATAACGGGTACTCCTGGGTGGCCGGACACAATGCGATTTCGGACCTTCCCGAGGAGGAGCGCCTGAATCTCCTCGGCCTGGAGGTCCCCGAGTACTATTACGAGATACTCCAGGAGCTTGAGAGCGCGCCGATTCTGAGGGCGCCGATGGACCTGCCCTCGCGTTTCGACTGGACCGATTCGGCCGCGGTGTCGCCTGTAAGGCGCCAGCTCTGCGGTGACTGCTGGGCCCAGTGTTCAGTTGCCGCCATGGAATCGCAGCTCCTGATCTACGACGATGACGCTACGCGGCTTTCCGTGCAGCAGGCCATCGACTGCAACTTCGGGTCATCAAGTTGTGATGGAGGCTGGTGGGAAGACGTCTACGATATGTACAAGGCCGTCGGGGCGGTTACGCAGGTGTGTTATCGCTACAGGAACGGCGTTGACGGCAACTGCGACGGGGACACCTGTGACGTGGTCACCTATCTCGGTGACTACGAATTCATCGACACAAGCGTCGCCAGCATCAAACAACATGTCATGACCTACGGGCCTGTCGCGGTCGGCATGTCGGTCTATAGTGACTTCAACTATTACAACGGCGGTTGCTACGAGACCTCTCAGCACGGCAACATAAACCATGGCGTCCTGATCGTGGGCTGGGACGATGATATGTGCGGCGGGGACGGCGCCTGGCACATAAAGAACTCATGGGGAACATACTGGGGCGAGAACGGCTATGCGTGGATGAAGTACGGGACCGCCGACATCGGGTTCGCGGCCTGTGTAACGTATTACACCCCCAGGCAGAGGACAGAGCTCGCCTACGAGAACTGTGTGATTGATGACTCGGCCGGTGACGGTGACGGTGCCGCGGAGCCCGGCGAGACGGTTGTGATGAGAGTGAGCCTTGTCAACCAGCGATGGGTCACCGCGACCAATGTGACGGCCACACTGATGAGCATGACGCCGGGCGTGCAGGTTCTCCTTGCGGGTTCGACGACTTTCCCGGACGTCCCGGGGGACGGCGTCGTGGAATCCGATCCGCCGCATTACTCCGTGCATGTCGACCCGGCGGTAACCTGCGGTACAAGGGCGCACTTCACTCTGTCGATAGAATGCGACCAGGGGGCGTTTTCGGACGACTGCTGCCTCGATATCGGCGACGCGGTGGAAACGGTTTTTGTGGACGATGCTGAGGCGGACATGGGCTGGACCCGCGGGGCGCCGGACGACGATGCTACTGCCGGGGCATGGGTGAGAAAGAACCCCCGGGGAAGCATAACCAACGATGCGGTTCTGGTGCAGGCCGAGCGGGACCACAGCCCCGGCGCCATGGTCTTGTCTTTTGTGACGGCGAACACCAATCGCTCTTTCGGCCCTGACATGGCCGACGTGGACGGCGGTAAGCACACTCTGATGACGCCTGTATTCGACCTCTCGGACAGGGCGTCCGCCATGGCGAGGTACTGGAAGTGGTATACATGCGACACGGGTGATTCGGCCGCCGATGACGTATGGATAGTGGACGTGTCGGGCGACGGGGGGATCACGTGGACCAACCTGGAGACCCAGACGGAAAGCCACAGGGAATGGCGCGAATCTGAATTCGATCTTGCCCGGTACGTCCCCCTGAGCGACGAGGTGGTGCTGCGCTTCGTCGCGAGCGATTACGGAAGCGAATCAACCGTGGAAGCGGCTGTTGATGATTTCGAGATCACGGGCTGCCCGGCGTCGGTGGACGTCCTGCCGCCATATGTCGAGATTGTCTATCCAAACGGCGGTGAGGTACTGACGGAAGACACGCAGGTGGATGTCGAGTGGGTCGCGGCCGATGACTATGGCCTGAGAGAGGTGGTCGTGATGGCATCCTACGACGGCGGTCTGACCTATGATGACACGCTGGGCGTTGCAACGGGTTTCGACACCTCCCTCGCCTGGCACATTCCGGAGGGCGAACACGCGGAGTGCATGATAGGCATTGAGGTCCTTGACCGCGGCTATAATGCCGTTTTCGACGAAAGCGACTCGCCGTTTTCGATTGTTCAGGATGTCGCAGGGGTGGAAAGGGACGAGGAGGTCAATATACCCGACGATGTCGTTCTTGTCGGCAGCGAGAAGAATCCATTTTCCGGCTCTACACATATATTTTTCGGAGTGCCCCGTGCCATGGCGGTCGAGGTGAAAGTCTTCGATGCGCGCGGCCGTGTTGTGAAGGAGCTGATCAGCGCGCCGGTGGACGCGGGGTATCATTCGGTCGTGTGGGACGGCAGGTCTGCGGCTGGCGGCAGGGTCTCACCCGGCATCTACTTCGTGCGGCTGGATGCGGGGGGAGCAGTAAAGGCGGCCAAGGTAATGCTGGCCAGATAGAGCGCCGGCCGGGATTCGTAAGGAGAAGAAATGGGGGCATCCTTCAGGGGTGCCCCTTTCTGTATGTCTTCACGCGCCCCTAGCGGTTTCTCGGAAGTTGGGTATAGTGGCTTGGGGACAGGGTTGGGACGATTGCAGTCAATATCGCTTACGGAATACTGAGTGAAAGGAGGCATGTATATAGACTGATTTCCGTGTTGTTTAGTACGTCTCCCGTTTGCCACGGAGGGGGGAAAGACAGCCTGTCCGACACCTTTGGCTTCCCCTGTGGGCAAGACCGCATGCCGGGCCTCCGGCGCGCGGCAGCCCGACGTACTGGAGGTGAAATTAATGAAGTTAGCATTTGCGTTACTGGTGGCAACGGGGATGATCCTCAGCGGCTTGGCAACAGAGACCCTGGCATATAGGGAGCCCACGAAGCCCGTACCGCCGCCAGACTATGCAGTCGGCCGTTTACCTATGGCCGAACCTTTCGTGATTCTTCAAGCAGGAGACACCACCTGGGTACAGGTGCATACAAGTGACTCATACTGCCCGGGCGATCCTTTCGACGGTCATGGAGGCGAGGCCGAGGGCGGTCCCGTGGGCAGCGAGACATGGTGTTTCGAGAGCAACTGGCCTTACGGCGACTCTTGCGGCACGTATGCGCCCTGGGACACCCGCTGCTTCAGACATGTGGACGTATGGGCACAGCCGTCTGAAGTGGGAATCAACTACTGGCATGTCAGCGACCACAGAACGGACCAGAGGTCCTATTGCGGCGACTCGGCGCTCTGGTGCGGAGCCGACAGCATGTGGAACGGTATGCCGACCGAGTGTGGAACATGGGTCAACCCCCCCGGGTACGGCAGCTACTGGCACTGCGTTGTCGAACTGCAGCTTCCGGGGGCATTCGATGTTGCCAGCGGGTGTAGTCTTATGTTTGACCCGAGGTACGACACCGAATGTAAGTACGACTATTTCTATGTCGAGTACCATGACGGAACTCAATGGCAGTCGCTGGCGCAGTTCAACGCTACCAGCAACAACCCCGGGGCGGAATGCGGCCAGCCGGGTGGCGGGAACCCCGACTACTGGGGCAATACCGACACCAGCAGGTTGTTGAACTGCAACTGGCAGACCAGAGCGATTTCCGGAATTCCGGCGTTCCACGCCTTCATCGATCCCGGTGAGCTGGGCGTAACGACGGCACCCAGATTCCGCTGGCGCTTCAAGTCGGATGGCGGCTGGAGCGATGCCGACGGAAGCGGCAACAGTGACGGGGCGGCATTTATCGATAACGTCGTTGTGGTCGGAGACGACGAGACCTACACCATGGACTTCGAGACGGGTCTCGATTCCTACTGGAGCTTCCCCGATCCGGACGGCGTAATAGACCAGTGGCATATGGTCCACGACCCGGACGCGCCGTACGAAGGAGGTGACGGGGGAGATCGAACCACATGCACGCTGGACTCGTCCATAGTCTGGAGAGCCAGGCCGGAAGGCGGCTATCCTGTCGGGGTGCCCTGGAGAAACGGTTGGTTCTACAGGCTGCTTGCTCCGACGATGCCCTTGCTCAACACCGGGTGCGTCGTTCAGTACGATCAGTTCATGTGCGCTCCGGATATAACCTGCGACGCCACGAACACGATGGTGCGGTTCCGTGACGCCGTGAACGATCAGTGGTGCCCGTGGATAGATATCGACGAGACCAACCTGGTGTCCGGCTGCTTCTTCTGGAATTTCGACTTCGAGGACGATGTTACGCCCTTCTACAGCGGTGTCCACGATTCGATGCAATTCGCGTTTGACATTAAGGACTACTCCGCGCTGGGGCAGTTCTGCCGCGGCAAGCATAGGGGCACGGAGAACATCATCGATAATGTCTCCATCGGTTTCTTCGACGGAGATGCAACCGTGTTCCAGGTAACGGTCACGGACCTGCTGAGCGATTCGTTCTTCCCGGGTATCTGCGGGTACAACTCGAATTTCGACGCTTATGATCCCGATACTATCAACTACTACACGGGCGGCGCGCACTCGATACCGGTGCTCAACACGTTCACCATAGACGTCACCGACAAGGATGAGGTCAGCACGGTAGAACTGATCGGCAGCATCGATGAGGGCGCCACCTGGGTATCGGTTGAAATGGATCTGTTCCAGGCGTTCGACCCGCACAACCCGGCGCTCGGCGGAGAGTACACGGGCACGTTATGCCCGGACGATTTCGGCGAGAGCGAGTGGGCGCGGGGGACCCAGGTCTGGTACTACGCGAAGTGCACTGACGGCCTGAGCAATGAGGAGTACTTCCCCAATGAGGCGGATCCATCGGATCCGGATCACACGGGGCGCGCGGAGGACTACTACACATTCGACATCCTGCCGCGTTACCCGGAGGAATACAGCGGGGTGAAAATACTCCTTGTGGACGGCTACGGGAGGCGGAACTACGATTATTCGCAGTGCTTCGCCGCCGCGGATAATATCGAGCCTCTTGAGGACATCTACGAGCGCACCCTGGCGGATGCGGGATACTGCTACGACAAATTCGACGTCGCCGGAGCGGGAACCAACGTCCACATCCATTATCTCTGCACCTGGAATACCGACTACGACGCCGTTGTGTGGTTCTCGGGGCCGTATTTCTCGAATGACATATTCGACGCCGAGGCCCAGAGAGAGATGCGCAATTATCTGGCCGGCGGCGGCAAGGTGATTCTGTGCGGCGACCGGGTGGCTTATAGCGCGGCCCCGGAGAGCGAGGGCGGCGTGGGTGAGGATTCTCTTGGCGGAGAATTCTTGAGCGGCATCATGGGGACCGATTACATTGATGAGATGCCGTCAGCGTTCAACAAGCCTTACATCTATGCTGAAGGCGCTGCGTCGGTCAACGTGTTTGGCACTCCGACTTCATTGGACCTGGACACCATGCTTGTTTACAGGGAATGTCCTTATCTCAAGGACATGAGCTGGATCAAGACAGAAGTCAACCCGCCGGCAGGATACACGGCGCAGCCGCTTCTGACGGTACTAAATCCTGATGTCGCCCAGGCGGACATGGGGGTTTATGTCGAGTACCAGGGCACGGGTCAATGCGCGTATGTCAACTTTGACTTATGTGCGTCGATAAACCACACGTATCAATATTGCACGGGCAATGCGCCGCTGGGATTCCAGTCATTCGCTCCCGGTGCCTATGAGGGCAGGGTAGATCTGATCCTCACGATTCTGGAGGACATATTCGGTCTGCCTTCGCAGGGTTCCGGTACGGGTGGCACCAGTGATATTCCCAAACAGGCGCAATTCCAGTGGGCGCTTCATCAGAACGCTCCGAATCCCGTTGCCGGAGTGACTGAGATCCGGTATGAGGTGGCCCGCGCCGCGGATGTGAACATCAAAGTTTACAACGCCATGGGTCAGCTTGTGACTACACTTGTAGACGGCCGGGTCGAACCGGGCCGCTATGCGGCGAACTGGGACGGCAAAAACCTGGCTGGCGAACGGGTTTCCAGTGGAGTCTATTTCTACAAGATGAACGCCGGCAATTTCAACGCCACGAAGAAGATGCTGATTCTGAAGTAGCATTGATCGTGAGGCGGTTGTTGCAGCATTGCCACTGCGAAGAGGGGGAGGGCCCTTTGGCTCTCCCCCTATTTTGTACCGGCGGTTCTTCGCCGGCGGGCACTCTGGGCGGCTGTTTCCTGCCGTGAATGCGTTTTCCCCTCCGGCTCTCTGCCCCACCCGGGCATTTAAGGCCTTTTTAATCATGCCTGATATCTCATTTTGAGAACTTTCCCAAAATTCGGGGTTGCGCAAAGCAAGAAAAAGGGTTAGCTGTTCTTGTTTTAATGGGTATATTCCATAGGCTGGACTTTTTCAGCTTCAAGTGAAGGGGGTGATGCCGACTTAGCTTAATTACGTTTTACCTCCGATTCCCGTTTGCCGCACGGGGTTCAACCTGTCCGACAACAAGTGAATTCCCTAAAGGCTTAATCTGCCGGCACGTTGCCGGTAGGTAATTTGCATTGCATCGGAGGGGAAGACCATGATGCGATTTGGAGTAGTAACATTAGCGGTGGCCCTGGTACTGCTGACGGCCTTTGCTGCCTTCGGAATGAAGGAGCCGGTGCGTTCGGTACCGCCGCCTGACTATGCGGTCGGCAGGCTACCTGCAGCTGGACCTTTTATGATCTTACAGGCCGGCGACACGACCTGGGTCCAGATACACACAAACGAGACCTACTGCCCCGGTGACCCGCTTGGCGGTCACGGTGGTGAGGCCGTCGGTGGCCCCGACGGCAGCGAGACGTGGTGCTTTGAGGGGAACTGGCCCTACGGCGATTCCTGCGGCACTAACCCGCCGTGGGACGATGTTCCGGGCTGTATCTCCCATCACGACGTCCGCGCGCTGCCTTCGCAGACGGGTGTCAACTACTGGCACATGGACACGTACAGGACCGATCAGAGGAGCTACTGCGGCGACTCTGCTCTGTGGTGCGGGTCCGACACTCTGTGGCAGGGCATTCCCGTAGAGTGTGGTACCTGGATCAATCCGCCGGGTTACGGAGATCAGTGGAACTGTATCGCCGAGCTCGAACTTCCGGGCACATTTGACGTGGCGAACGGTTGTACGGTTTACTTCGACCCCCGCTACGACACTGAGTGCAAGTACGACTACTTCTTCCTGGAGATGTACGACGGCTCTCAGTGGGTGGAGATCGGGCTCTTCAATGCCACGAGTAACAACCCTGGCTCAGAGTGCGGTACTCCCGGCGGCGGCAATCCGGACTACTGGGGCAACACGGAC
>Ga0180438_10000079_pt1 | contig 199643 bp, 163 predicted proteins | sample SS_ome_12_FD_132455 | JGI IMG/M metagenome (GOLD analysis project Ga0180438, IMG submission 132455) | Hypersaline lake sediment archaeal communities from the Salton Sea, California, USA - SS_3_D_2 metaG | ecosystem: Environmental > Aquatic > Non-marine Saline and Alkaline > Hypersaline >...
TAATAAAATACTACTCTGCGAAGTAGCTTCGCTACGTAGTACGAGTGCTACTCTGCGAAGTAGCCTCGCTACGAAGCACGAGTTAATATTTTAGGGCGATATTTTTAATATATTTAATTGCACTTTTGTTAAGGCCATGAAGGCGGGTGTTTTTGGTGCCAGGCAAAACGGGCGTTTTGGTTGCTTTTGGCGTCTGTCTCCTCTTTGTAACTAATAAATTAAGGAGAAGATAAGAAAACCTACAGGAAAGAAAGGCTTTTTGGTATTGTCTTGACAAAAAAATGATTGTTCACTATTATATATATTCTTATGTTAAAGTGAGTAATTAATAAAAGATTAGGGAGTCTTTATGTATAAAAATGTTGAATATGAGAGGTACCGGCTGTGAGTGATTTCATCGACGTTTTTAATATCCATAAAGACATCATCAACGATTATAAAAGTTTTGTGGAAAGTTTCATTTTTATCGATAATGCCAACATTAGGAATGAAGTAGAAAAAGGCATTAAAGGAGGAAAATTCTGGCCGGAGCCCTTGATCGTATTTAATCCTTCTTTTAAAAAAACCGAATCTATCAATAATCTATGTGATAAAGGGTTATTACATCCCACAATAGCAAAGATATTTAAAGATTATAAATTGTATCGGCACCAGGAAGAAGCTATTACTAAAGCAAGTCAAGGATTGGATTTTGTAGTAACATCCGGGACCGGTTCAGGAAAATCATTGACATTTATGGTCCCCATATTCGATTACCTGGTACGAGGCAAAAAAAGTAAAGGCATTAAAGCAATTATCGTATATCCGATGAATGCCTTGATTAATTCACAACACGAAGAGATAGAGAGACTAAAGAATGAATACGAAGAGAGAACAGGGGAAGAATTCCCGGTTACATTTGCCAGATATACCGGACAGGAAAAAAAGGATGAACGAGAGCGAATCAGAGAGGAATTACCGGATATTATTCTCACCAATTATATGATGCTGGAATTGATCCTTACTCGTCCCAATGAATCCCATATAAGCCATTCAATATACGAAAATTTGAGGTTTCTTGTCTTTGATGAACTTCATACCTATCGAGGCCGGCAAGGATCGGATGTCGCTTTACTGGCAACAAGGATAAAAGCTCTAGCTAAACAACCGATCTCCTGCATCGGTACATCCGCAACAATGGTTTCCGGCGGCACCCTACAGGAACAAAAACTAACGGTGGCTGAAGTAGCCGGTAAAATCCTGGGAAGCCGAATCTCCGAAGAACAAGTTATAAATGAATACCTTGACCGCTGCTTTGGAATTAGGGGAACAATTCCAGGTAAAGACGAGCTGCAAAAAGCCATGGAAAACCCAATCCATCCAGAGGATAGTGAAGAAGAATTAAAACGATTTCCTATCAGTATCTGGCTGGAGAATAAAATTGCACTCGAAGAAAAAGAAGGAATGCTGGTGAGAGGAATTCCATTACATTTTTCTACCATTGCCGTGCGTTTAGCCGAGGATTCAGGGGTAGAACCGGGAAAATGTCAGAATCAACTCAAGGATTACTTAAAATGGCTGGCCGCTGTAAATGAACGAATTGCCGATAAACGAGACTCTTATTTGCCTTATAAAATTCATCAATTCGTTTCTCAAACCGGGTCGGTATATATATCCCTCCACCAGGGAGATGAACGGATTATGAGGTTGGACCCCGCAACCCATAAAAAAGTTAACGGTAAAAAAATTAAACTCTACCCCAGTGTCTTTTCTAGAACCTCAGGGCAAGAATTTATATGCGTGTCCAAAGACGACGATCAATCGGTATTGAAATCCAGGGAATTTAAAGAAGTATCCGAGGAAGAAGAAAATAATGTGGACGGCTACTTGATTCCCGATCCGGATGTTTGGAACCCTGAAACAGATATGGAATCATTACCGGATGCCTGGAGAAAACGTGACCGCAGGGGAAATTATATAACAAAAAAAGAATATAAAGCTCGAATGCCGGAAAAGATTTATTATGACATCGATGGCAATTTTTCCAGGACAACACCCCTGGAATATGAAGGTTGGTTTATGCCTGCCAAATTATTGTTCGATCCTTCCAGCGGTGTAATCTATGAGCCCCGTACCAGTGAAGGTACCAAACTCACCCGCCTGGGCAGTGAAGGGCGTTCCACTTCCACCACCGTGCTTTCATTTTCCATTTTGAAAAACCTGGCAAAACAGGGAATAGAAGAAAAATATCAAAAGTTATTAAGCTTTACCGATAATCGTCAGGATGCGGCTTTACAATCCGGTCATTTTAATGATTTTATTAAGATCGCCCACCTGAGGTCTGCTATTTATTATGCACTTAAAACGCATGGGGAATTGAATCATGCAAATCTTGACGAGGCTATTTTTGAGGCTTTAAAGCTGCCCCAGGAAGAGTATGCAGCAAGGCCTTCGGATTTCCCCGGGGTGGAACGGGAAAATAAAGGGGCCTTTAAGGATTACCTGATGTACAATGCCTTGTATGATTTAAGACGCAGTTGGCGGGTTATCATGCCAAACCTGGAGCAATGTGCGCTTCTGGAAGTTCATTTCAAAAACCTAGAAGAAAATTGTCGAATTGATAAATCCTGGCAGAAGGTGCCGTTTTTAAATAACCTGGCACCGGAAGAAAGAACCACCATCGTTTTTCAGGTACTGGATTATTTCAGGAAATCATATGCGCTGCACAGCGAGGAGTATTTGACATATAAGGCGATTACCGAGAAAAGTAAAATCATTAAAGAAAAATTACGTCATCCCTGGAAATTTGGTGAAAAGGATAAAATAAACGAACCTTGCTATCTTCGCTATGAAACCCTGAAAAGTAATAAAAAGGTTTTCACCGCCAGCATCGGCCCCAACAGTGCCCTGGGTAAGTACTTGAGAGTAGAAGCACAAGACCAGGGGATAGAATTAAAAGGAGATGCATATCTGAAGTTTATGCAAGAATTGATGAAGTTGTTGGTGGATGCGGGATGGCTGTACGATGTCCGCGCTGAAAACGCCAGGGGAGAAACGACATGGCTGTACCAGCTTCGTATCGACTCCATTACCTGGAAAATAGGCAATGGTAAAACCATGATTCCCGACCTGGTTAGAACCCGTTCATACAAAGAATTTAAAGCAAAGCCTAATAAGTTTTTCCAGGAGTTGTATAAGACCAATTTCAGGGAAATGAAGAAAATCATTGGCAATGAGCATACCGGTCAACTGGAAACCGATGATCGCAGGGAACGTGAGGAGCGATTCCGAGAAGGTGAAGATAGTGTACTTTTCTGTTCACCAACCATGGAGCTGGGCATCGATATTAAAAATTTGAATGTGGTGCACATGCGAAATGTTCCCCCGGGGCCTGCCAATTATGCGCAGCGGGGCGGACGGGCAGGACGCAGCGGGCAGGCAGCACTGGTTTTTACCAGTTGTTCCGCCTACTCCCCACATGACCGGCATTATTTCGATAAACAGGAAGAGATGGTGGCGGGTGTGGTCGCATCTCCCAGGCTGGATTTAAATAACCGCGAACTGCTCCAATCCCATTTAAACGCTCTATACCTGGCAAAAGCCGGTATCTATGAATTGAAACAATCGCTTATAGACCTGGTGGATGAACAGGACACAGAAACACGTTCATTAAAACCCGGGATCAGTGAAAAATTGAAGTTGAATGACCAGGCCAAACAAGAGGTCAGGGAAACGTTTTTGAAAATTTTAAAAGACTTGAAAAGTCGCAGCCCGGATTCCTTAAAATGGTTGGAACACGATTGGATCAATGCTGTTATAGATAGTGCACCGTGCAATTTTAACCGGGCATTGGACCGCTGGCGGGAAAGCCTGCGCAGAGCTTTGCAGCAAATGGATGAGGCCCACCAAAAAATAAAAAGCGGTATTCATACCCCTGATTCAAAGGAGATGAAAGATGCAAAACGAAATTATCACCAGGCGATTAGACAACAGGCGCTTCTTATCAATAAAGAAAAATTCGGCAGCCTTTCGGAATTTTACCCTTACCGTTACCTGGCCTCGGAGGGATTTTTACCCGGTTATAATTTTACCCGGCTGCCTATCCGGACGTTTATTCCTGTAGGCGATTCCGGTGAATATATCTCAAGACCGCGGTTTATTGCCCTAAGGGAGTTCGGACCCGCAAATATCATTTATCATAAAGGATCCAAATACAAAATAGACCAGTTATTAGCCGCAGATATCGAAAACCACTTGAAAAAAGCAAAAGTCAGTAAAAACTCCGGTTATATACTGATGGACAGCGAATATAACAGTAATAACTGCCCCTTTACCGGCGTCTCCTTGACCGACGGCAGCCGTACGGAAATTTATGTAGACCTTTTGGAAATGGATGAAACAAGAACCATGGAGACAGAACGCATATCCTGTGAAGAAGAGGAACGAATCTCAAGAGGGTATGACATTAAAACCTATTTCTCTGTTCCCGCCGACATGGATACGTTAAGGAAAGCAAAAATAAAAAATGAAGATAATCATTTTCTTAACCTGACGTTTATTCCTTCGGCCAGACTGGTACAGATCAATCGAAAATGGAGGGTCACCAGGGAGGCTGGGTTTTTAATCGGTTTACGTTCCGGTTTTTGGAAACGATCGACCCAGGCAGATAACAAGAAACCCCTGGAAGAAAACCGTATGGTGCAGTTGTATACCACGGATACTGCCGATTCCCTTTATATTGAACCCATCAAAGCATTGGACTTGACACCCGAAGGTGTAATTACCTTGATGTATGCCCTGAAACGGGCCATTGAAAACCTGTTCCAGGTAGAACAGGGTGAAATCGGCGTCGAATTAATTGGAGATGATAGGCAGCCCAATATTTTTATTTATGAAGCTGCCGAGGGCAGCTTGGGGATTTTATCACAGTTTATGGAGGATAAATCCACCTTTACCAGGGTGATTGATGAGGCCTGGCGATTGTGCCGGTATCATGAGAAGGATTACCTGGAAGAGGCATCTTACGATGATTTGCTTAGTTATTACAACCAGCCGCACCATGATAAAATCAACCGGTTTTCTATCAAAGACGCATTGGAAAAATTAAAGCTCTGCCAGGTGGAATTGTTAACATCCCGTTCCAACCTGGATTATACCGAACATTATAGGCTGTTATTAACGAAAATCGATCCCGATTCGTCTACAGAAAAGGTTTTTTTGAATTATTTATACCGTGAAGGGCTGAGGCTGCCGGATGGGGCACAGAAAATTACTACTGACATTTACTGCCGTCCGGATTTTTATTACGAACCGGATATTCTTGTTTTTTGCGATGGGACACCGCATGATGATCCGGAAATCCGAGAAACAGATGAAAAACGGCGCAAGGCCCTGAGGGACCAGGGAAATCAAGTGCTGGTCTGGAATTATAAAGAGGATTTAAAGCAGTGGACAGCCAGGCGGCCTGATATCTTTAAAAAAGTGAAATGAGCTACAGAAGATCTATTAGCCACAGAGATCACAGAGAGCACAGAGGAGAAAGGCTTTTCTATTCATACCTATACCCGCAATGAGCTTGTCTCCCGTGTTTGCATGATGGATTCTGTGATCTCATCAAGGAGGTCTGCCTGGTCGGCAAATAATCCCAACAAGATGTCTTGTTCACTTGTTTCAGTTTTGTTTCCTAACAACACGGAATTTAGGAGTTCAAGGAGATGTTCCGTAAATAGCCCATTCCCCAGAGTATATTCGATATTAATATTTTGAGGCACATGAATCAGAATATCGCCCATTTTGTCACCTCCTTTTGTGGTCAGGCAATCATCCACGTTGGTGTTAATTAGTCATGGCTCTGTTTATATCATAAAATAAATAATTTTACAACACCTTTTCTTCTTACTGCCAACTGCTGAAATAGGTGCCTGGCACCAAAATCCATTTTTAAAAAGGTAAGGTGAGTATAGAATTGTTTTTAGCCACAGAGGACACAGAGAGCACAGAGGGGAAAAATTTTTTCTCTTCTCTCTGTGTCCTCTGTGACCTCTGTGGCAAAAAAAAACAAATCCCTCGCCTCTGCGAGTGTTGCCAAAAACCGTGATTCTATGATATAACTGTCCTTTAATGGATAGGTAACAGGCATGCAATTTAAACCCGGCGCTTTGGTTCATGTAAGAGACAGGGATTGGGTGGTACTGCCCTCTCCGGATGACGATTTAGTCCTACTCAAACCCCTGGACGGTTCTGAAGAGGATATCACCGGCATTTTTCGACCTTTAGATTTTGAAGAAGACCTCCTGGAGTCAGCGGAGTTTCCCCATCCCGGTGTGGAAGACCTGGGGGATTTCGCATCAGCGCGCCTGTTGTACAATGCGGCCCGTTTATCCATTCGCAACGCTTCCGGGCCTTTTCGTTCCATGGGAAAACTCTCTTTCAGACCTCGCGCGTATCAAATGGTCCCTTTGATTATGGCTTTAAGACAAAACAATCCCATCCGGGTATTGATTGCCGATGATGTAGGAGTAGGCAAAACCATTGAAGCGCTTATTGTTTTAAAGGAATTGTTGGAGCGGGGTGAAATTTCCCGCTTTGCCGTGATTGTGCTGCCCCATTTGTGTGAACAGTGGCAGGAGGAATTAAAAGATAAATTCGGTATTGATGCCGTGGTTATTCGAACCAATACCCAGGCACGATTGGACCGGGAGATCCCAGGTGATACCGGTGTGTTTCAATATTATCCGTACCAGGTAATTTCCATCGATTATATCAAATCACCTGTGCGGCGCCAGATGTTTATCCAGGACTGCCCGGAACTGGTTATCGTGGACGAAGCCCATACATGTTCGGTTCACAGCCGTTCCCATAAGGTGCAGCAGCAGCGCCACAGGCTGATTAAGGATATCTCTAAAAAACCGGGTCAACATCTCATTCTCCTGACGGCAACACCTCACAGTGGAAAAGTGGAACAGTTTAATTCTTTGCTGGGGTTAATCAACCCTGAATATGAAACCATGGATTTACCTGCAGCCACACAGCAGCAGCGGCGGGAATTGGCCCGTTATTATGTGCAGAGGCGGCGAAAGGATGTTGAAAAATGGATGGGCCAGGATACGCCTTTCCCTCACCGGGATTCAGGCGAATACGATTATAAATTGTCACCGAAGTATGCGGCGTTTTATATTAAGATTCGGAAATTTGCCATGGGTCTAACGCCGGCCGGGGAATCTTACCTGGGGCGGCAGAAAATAATATATTGGGCGGTGCTGGCGTTGTTGAGAGGGGTAATGTCAAGCCCGGCTGCAGGGGTCGAGATGCTGAAAAACCGCATAAAAAAAGCCGAGGAATTGGATGAAATACCTGTCGAGGACCAGTACCAACCCAACCTTATACTGGATGAAGAGTACGGGGCGCAAGACTATATGCCTTCGGGTATTCTTAACCGGGCCTCCTGGTCGGATAACGAAATTTCCCGGTTAAACCAATTGGCAAAGGAACTGGAAGAGCTGCAAAACCTGGTTGATGATAATAAGGTTTTAACAACCTTGCAAATCATTACCCAATGGTTGGAACAGGGATTTAACCCGGTGATTTTTTGCCGGTTTATCGCCACGGCCAATTACGTGGGCGAAGTGCTTAAAGAGGCGTTTACTAAAAAAGGCATCGAAGTCGATTTGCAGGTGATTACCAGTGAAGACCCGGACGATGTACGAAAATCGCGCATCCAGGAAATGGCAGTCTCTGATCGTAAAGTACTGGTTGCTACCGACTGCCTCAGTGAAGGTATTAATTTACAGGAGCAGTTTACTGCTGTGCTTCATTATGATTTGCCCTGGAATCCCAACCGGTTGGAGCAGAGGGAAGGGCGTATCGACCGTTACGGTCAACAGGCCAGGGATGTTAAAGCGTTTCTCCTTTACAGCGAAGAGAATCCTATTGATAGAATTGTATTTAAAGTATTATTGAAGAAGGTTCGCCAGATTCGCAAAGCCATTGGTATTGCCATTCCTTTTTCGGAAGATACCCAGTCTTTTGTGGATGCTGTTTTCCATGAGGTAATGCGGCGGTCAAGCCTTTCTGATGACGGCCAACAGCGGCGCCTTGATTTCGGGGAAAATGATCCCTTTATACAAAAGGAACTGGAAGCTAGCAGGGCTATTGAAGAAGCAGCGGAACGGGAAAAAGAATCCCGGACTATTTTTGCCCAGAATGCCATCAGGGCTGATGAGATCGAAGAGGATTTAAAGCAATCCGACCAGGCAGTGGGCAGCCCGGAAGCAGTAGAGGCATTTGTGACTGAAACTCTTACATCCCTGCTGGGGGTACAGATACAAAAAGATAAAAAGAAAAACGGCTATTCGTTGTATCCCATTAATTTACCACCGGTACTTAAGGAGATTTTGCCCGAGGCAAAAGTCCTGAAGGTTAGCTTTTTTTCGCCAACACCGGAAGGGTATCTTTATTTGGGCAGGAATCATCGTTTTGTTGAACAGTTGTGCCAGTATGTGTTGGCACATTCGTTTAAGCCGGGCAGCCGAAATCGTGCAGCCAGGGCTGCTGTGATTAAAACCAGGAATGTGGCGGAAAAAACCACGTTCTTACTTTTGCGGGTAAGGAATGTGCTGGAGGAGAAAAAAACAGGCCGGCAGATGGTGGCTGAAGAGATGTTGGTATGGGGATACCGGGGAAACCCGGCAAATGGTGACATTGTGGAAGAAGACGAAGTGGAACGGTTGATGCGTGCTGCAGTTTCTACTTCTAATGTATCTAATGAGGCGGCTGCCTATTTCCTGGAAGGCGAATTGGAGGAGATCAAAGAAATAAGAGAGATACTGGATAAAGTTGCATTGGAGCGGGCACAGGTACTTATCGATGCCCATGAGCGTTTTCGTACTGTAGTGGGCGGCAAACGGTATAAAATTGTTAAACCGGTGCTGCCCATGGATGTTATGGGAATTTATATCTTATTACCTGATAAGGTCACCGCTGGGGATTTATGAGCCACAGGAGATTTATTAGCCACCGAGGACACAGAGGTCACAGAGTTTTTTTGTTTTTCAAAAAGGTCGTGCTGCGGTCCATAATATGTGGAGGATCATCATATTCAGGTTTACTACACTTCGTCTCTCCTGGAATAATTTTATATTTTTCTTATCCCCTCTTTTTCTCTGTGTCCTCTGTGTCCTCTGTGGCAAAAAACAAAAAAACATCTGCGCCCTCTATGGCAAAAAACAAATAAAAAAGCAAGGAGAAATATGAACAGAGATAAATTAACAGAAAAGATAATAGGAGCTGCAATAGAGGCTCACAAGATACTGGGACCTGGTTTATTAGAAAGTATTTATGAGGAGGCCCTTTGTTATGAGTTCGACCTTCGGGGTATTCATTATGATCGGCAAATTGAAATCGATCTTGATTATAAAGGCCATGTCATAAAAGGGCAACGATTGGATTTGTTAGTAGATAGAGAAGTAATCGTTGAAATCAAATCGGTGCGCTCATTGCCTGATATTGCTTTTGCACAAACATTATCGTATCTTAAAGCAGCACGATTGAAGCGTGCTTTGTTAATCAACTTTGGTGTAGAGGTTTTAACACGTGGAATAAAGAGAATCTCATTATGATTATGAGAAGACAAAAAATTAAATTTACAAACCACAGAGGTTTTGGTGAGCTGAGGGGCTTTTTATTAGCCACAGAGGTCACAGAGGTCACAGAGTTTTTTTTGTTTTTCAAAAAGTTTGTGATGCGTTCCATAATGTGTGGAGGATCATCATATTCGGGTTTACTACACTTCGTCTCTCCTGGAATAATTTTATATTTTTCTTATCCCCTCTTTTTCTCTGTGTCCTCTGTGTCCTCTGTGGCAAAAAACAAAAAAACATCTGCGCCCTCTGCGGCAAAAAAACAATAGCCATGAAATTTACCACGGTACGACTTGAAGGTTCGATATTTACTGCCGACATCTTGGAGAAAATTGCACAGGAAGAATTAAAAGGCCAGGTGCCCGGGGATTTCGGCTTTAAAAAAGGCACCAAAGTCAAAGATGAAATTGCCGCGGCCTGGGCTGATGCACAGGATTTATGGCGTATATTCAAACGGCATCAAGACCGGGTTGACGCTGATAAATCCGGCACTGCAGAAACGCGAAAGTTCTGGATGATTCCTTTTCTCGGTTTCCTGGGTTATGATGCCCAATTCTCTTCTAAAGCGGAAATTGTCAATAATCAGACCTATGCCATCAGCCATCGTGATGAGGGTCTAAAGGGGTTTCCTATCCATATTATGGGTTTTAACGACAGCCTGGACAAAAGACGACATGAAGGGGGACCGCGCATGTCGCCCCATGGGCTGATACAAGAATATCTAAACCTCACCGAACATCTATATGCCATTGTTACCAATGGGATATTTCTCCGTGTGCTCAGAGACAGCAGTCGGTTGGTGAAGCTCTCTTTTATCGAGTTCGATTTGCGCACCATGATGGAGGATGAGCATTATGCGGATTTTGCGCTTTTGTTCCGTTTACTTCATGCCAGCCGAATGCCGCAGACCCCGGATGAAGGCCCTTCCAGTCTTATCGAAGCCTATCACCAGGATTCGTTGGATTCCGGGGCACGGATACGGGAGGGCTTGAGCGATGCTGTTGAAACAGCTATCAAAACACTGGCCGACGGATTTCTTACCCATCCAGCCAATACATTGCTGCAAGAAGAGATTGACCGAGAGAAATTAACACCCCATGATTTTTACCAGTATATGCTGCGCCTTATCTATCGGCTCCTGTTTTTAATGGTGATCGAGGAGCGTCACTTGATTTATCCTGAAGGAGTGGACCATCGGAAGCAGGACATTTATTTTAAATATTACAGTGTGACCCAGTTGAGGAAACGTTGTGAAACCCTGCGTCATTTGCAGGACAATAGCAGTGATCTATGGGTGGGGCTGCTTCATACGTTCCGGCTTTTTGAAGATGAAAAAAAAGGGAAGTTTCTTGACATAAAACCGCTGGCCGGCGGTCTTTTTGATCCCAATGCCATTGGTGTTCTCAAGCAATGCCGGCTGGAAAACAAGGTGCTTTTGGAAGCGTTGAAACGGCTCAGCCTGTTTGAAAACAAAAACACCGGCCAATTGATGCGTATCAATTATGGTTCTCTTAATGTAGAGGAATTCGGATCGGTTTATGAAGGGCTGCTGGAATACGCCCCGGCATTCGGGACTGAGAAAACCCAGAGGGTTTTTCTCTTTGTCAGGGGAACCGAGCGTTCCACATCCGGTTCCCATTACACGCCCGATGAATTGGTGCAGCCGTTGATTAAGCATTCCCTGGACCATGTGATCGAAGATAAGTTAAAGCAAGAGAATAAAGAAGAGGCACTGAAATCCATAACGGTATGTGATGTGGCCTGCGGCAGCGGGCATATTCTTTTAAATGCCGCCCGCCGCATTGGAACCGAACTGGCCCGGGTTCGAACCGGTGAAGAGCAGCCGTCACCTACTGCAATCCGCAAAGGCATCAGAGATGCAATAAGGAATTGTATTTACGGGGTGGATAAGAATCCATTGGCCGTGGACCTTTGTAAGGTGGCGCTCTGGTTGGAGGCACACAATCCGAGTGAGCCGCTGAATTTCCTGGACCATCATATCAAGTGCGGTGATTCCATTGTGGGGTTGGCACATATGGAAGAGTTGGAAAAAGGTATTGCTGATGAAGCATTTAAGGCTCTTACCGGTGATAATAAAGAGGTGGCACAGGAATTTGCCAGGTTAAATAAAAAGCAGAAGAAAGAGAAATTAGCGCTTTTGAATTTTGATCAGGCGGTAAAATTACCCATGCACGATATTGCCGAAATATTTAAAAAATTCAATTCGCTTCCTGAAAATGCCCCGGAGGACGTTGAAAATAAACGAAAGGAGTACAAAAATCTTATCAGCGATGCTCAGTACATTCACATGAAAAGCCTTGCGGATATCCAGGTGGCACAGTTCTTTATTCCCAAAACAGAAGAGAATATGCAAAAATTGATCACTGAAGCGGGATACCGGAAATACTTTTCCGGTTATGACCTGGTTGAATCCGAACAGGCCAGTGCCGCCTTAAAAGAAGCCCAAAACCGCCGTTTCTTTCACTGGTTCCTTGAGTTTCCTGATGTTTTTGCAAAAGGTGGTTTTGATTGTATTTTGGGAAATCCTCCTTATTTGGGAGGCGGGAAAATATCAAGTACTTATGGTGATAGATATTTAAACTGGATTCTGAATTATTTTATTCCTTCAGGCGGTACTGCTGATTATGTTACTTATTTTCTAAGAAGAATTTATGATATTATATCCAAAGATAAATATTTAGCGATAATTTCAACTAAAGCAATATCTGAGGGTAAAACTAGGAAGTATGGCCTTGAATACCTTTTAGCCAGAGAAGCTGAAATTGGATTTGCTGTTAGATCTATTAAATGGCCTGGACAGGCAAAATTACAAGTTGCTCTTTTAAGTATGAAAAAAGGAAGTTGGATAGAAAAGAAATATTTAGATAATGTAAAAGTTGAATATATAAGTGAATATTTTGATTCTGATTACCTTGAAAGCCCTACTCGTTTGGTGGAAAATAATAGTAAAGTTTATATTGGTTCATATATTTTGGGATCTGGTTTTATTCTAACTGACAGTGATAAAGACGTACTTATTTCCAGTAATCCTAATAATTGTGGGGTAATTTTTCCTTTAATAAATGGAGATGATATCAATAATGATCCTTCACAGTCACATACAAGGTATGTTATTAATTTTTTTGACTGGGATGAGGAGAAAGCAAAAGAACATCCCGACTTGTATAATATTTTGAAAATTAAGGTATATCCAGAAAGACAAAAATTAAAAAGAAAAATTCGCAGAGAGAGATGGTGGCAATATGCAGAGAAAAGTATGGGATTATATAAATCGATTTCTTCTTTAAATAGATGTTTTGTGACAACCTGCCATACAAAATATGTAAATTATTCGTTGAGTCCTGTTGAACGTGTATTTACTCACGCACTTGCTGTATATGCTGAGGATAAATTTTTATATTTCTCTGTCGTACAGTCAACAATACATGATATCTGGTCACGGAAATATGGCTCAGGTTTGGGAAACACTTTAAGATATACTCCTTCAGATTGCTTTGAGACCTTTCCTTTTCCTCAAAATCTTTCGGAGGAAATGGAAAAGGAATTGGAGAAGATTGGTGAGGGCTATCATGAATTTCGTAAACACGTCATGCTCAAAATAGAATTGGGTCTCACCAAAACCTATAACCTCTTCCACTCAAAAGATTTAAATATCGAACAAATCAAAAAAGCAAGTAAAAAAGACCAGGAGAGCTGCGAAAACGCTTTTCAAGATATCCTTAAACTGCGGCAACTTCACAAACAAATGGATGAAACAGCTTTAAAAGCTTATGGCTGGACCGATATAAACCTGGCCCATGATTTTTATGAGGTGGACTATTTGCCGGAAAACGACCGGGTTCGATACACCATTTCACCCCAGGCACGAAAAGAAATCCTTAAACGCCTCCTGGAACTGAACCATAACATCCATGAACAAGAAGTAAAAGCAGGACTCTTCACGAACAAAGATAAGGATTCAAAAAAACCGGAAGAAAATACAGGGGATGAGGCGGAATTCAAACTGGTCCCTGAAAATCAAAACCAGGAAAACGCTAAATTCACCCAAAAAAGACTTGAATTTAAAGAAAAAGAATGATTTTAAATTAATTTAGCCACAGAGGACACAGAGAACACAGAGAGATGGCAGTTGGCTAGAGGAGAAGAGGAAACGGAGAAACGAAGAAGAGAAGAAGGAAAGGTTGCCGGGAAAGAAACGTCTTGAAACCGTTCCTAGTCATATTGTAACGGGTACCAATGGCAATGTAAACGGTACAAATGTTATTGTAACCGGTATATAGTGGCATGTCGGGAGAAGGGGGACGGACCAGGACCATGACAAGCTGACAATTTTGCTTGGAATTTTTTTCCCATTTTATTAATATCTGGGGATAGATTGCAAAAAACAAACTTTTTCGCCGTTCCTACTTTCGCCAACCGACACGACTCAGTGGCCGTCCCAATATGGGGACAATTGAATTGACATCTTTCCAGGAAATTTTTATCATTGACTCATGATGCAGTTGAAACGATCCATTTTCATTGGATTAAACATATAAAAATACCTAAAAATTGTACATTTTAACTTTTTTTCACTTGCTGTCAACCATTTTTACTATCAACCACTTTCAATACATCTACCCTTCTACGCACCGTCCTGGTTCCCCTGGTTCCTCTTACTGGCAAAATATTTTTTCACAAGTCTCGAAACAGTTAAATATTGAGTATTTACAGGTCAAATTTTTTTCTCAACTTTTTAAAACTTAAAAACGTCGCTGTTTGATCCTCGCCGAAGGCATTTAAAATATATCCGAATGACACCTCTTCGTTTGTAATTTGGGATTTGGAATTTGGAATTTCCCGGACAAGCCAGGTTCTTTTTGGGTCCGGCTTGTCCGGGTTAGGGACAAGCAGAGAAAACCTTGCGCTAGAGATCTTCCTTATCATCCTCATTTTCGGATTCGTCATCAAATGTTTTCATCGTCTCGTTCCAGCGTTTAAAGGCTTTTTCAACAACGGGATCTTTCAGATATTGATTAATTTTAGCATAAAGACCAGCCAGTTTTATGGTCAGCTTATCCATTTTTTCTTTAAATGGTTTCAGTTCTTCCGGGGTATTTTCGTCTTTTTCCAGTTCCGGGAATTTTTTGGATAGTTCCTTCAATTTAGGACTAATTTTAATCATAAAGTCGGAATAACCATCCAGGGCAGCGGCAACCGCGGCAGCGCTGCCGGCTTTTTCCAGTTCATTGACGAATTTCTCAAGGCCTTTGACCATTTTATCCATCACCGGTACCACTTCATGGTATTTTCCGCCATAAACCAACCCTGCGAACAGGAATGCTCCTAAAACGAGCATCAATAATATCTTTTTCATGTCAGCTCCTTATATACTCTGTTTTTTTGTTTTTCAATAGGAGCAGAATTCTAAGTGATTTCATCGAAAAAGTCAATAGCAGATATGCACAGGCAAAAAAATTAATTTTGCAAGAAAAAAAGGGCTAAATTGTTTGGCCTCCTTAAAATTGTGACTATATGATAGGAGGATTTTGATGAAAAAGAATCTCGTGTTTTTTTTAACTTTAACCGTGTTGTTCATGTTTCAAAGTTTGGATGCAGGCAAGGTCAATGTTACCGGCAAATAGCAGATGAAAACTGAATCTCCCCGGGGTGAACAAGGGGACAGGCGCCAAAGCATTTAAAGCATTTCCTTTATACATTTTTGAGAGGAATGATGACGGCGATTTCGAGCTTGCAAGGTACAAATTGATCAATGTGCCGGGGTGGGCGAGATGATAGGCAATAATTGCCTGTTCATTGCCTCCAGATAGAACCCTCATGCTTTTCGATTTTTCTTTTTTCAGGCTCAATATATTAGCAAAAATACCTAAAAATTGCACATTTTAACTTTTTTTCACTTGCTGTCACCCATTTTACCATCAACCACTTTCAATACATCTACACTTCTACGCACCGTCCTGGTTCTCCTTAAACGACTCCTGGAACTGAACTTTAACATCCATGAACAAGTATTGCCAGAATTTAAAGAATATATGAAATGAATCTCATAATCGATACTCATGCGCTTATCTGGCATATTGAGGGGAATAAAAAGCTCAAGAAAAAAGCTGTTATAGAAAAGTTGGCGGGAAAGAAACGTTCTGAAACTGTTCCCGGTTAAGTTGAAACGGTCAACAGTCAAATTGTAACAGGTCCCAGTCATATTGTAACGGGTCCCAACGACAATGTAACCGGTTTAAATGATATTGTAACCGGTACAAATTATATTTTAACGCGTCCCAATCAAAATGTAAGGTTACCCAGTCAGTTTGCAGCCTTCCCCAAATTTTATGCGTTTGTATCCAGTAAATATTTCATATCATTACCTGACGATTTCCAAATCCAGTCCGATGAGAATAGATATCATCCCTATTTCTATTGAAATTATGTCTTTATTTTGATACAAATGAAGCAAAGTTAAAAAAGAAAGACCAGAAATTGCTAGAAGATCACCCGGAATGAGAGCTTGAAAATATCAAAGCGGCAAATGAGTCAGTAATCCAGTAAGGAAACGTTAAGCAAATAGATCCTCAAGTATTTTGTCAGAAATGTGAAAACCCTTTTCTTTTAGAACTAGAGTCTCTTCATATGCAGATGATATTAAATTCTTCTCCTCCATCCTCATCAGGATGCCGATAGTACCGGAAACCTTCAAATGACGTTCTTTAGCAATTTTCCTTGCTTTCTGCTCATCAATAAAACACGTTATCTTATCTCCTAAACTAAGAGAATAAATGATAACAGAAGCCTCACCACTTCCAATGTTCCTTTGAGTTTTTAGAGATTCAACCGAGGAATAATCGACTTTTATTATCTCACAACAGCCCGGAAGTTCTTCATCAAATTCATTTTTCACAGTTTCCGGGATCAATATTTTACTATACAACTGGCATAGAAGATTGAGCTTTTGAAGATTAGAAAAGGCAATTAGAACGGAGGTATCGAAAATATATTTATCTTTTTCAGGCGTTTGCAAATTCTTCCTTTAAATTTAAGTTATCGTACTTGATAGGCGAGATACCTTTTTTTAAGAGGATTTTTGAAAAAGTTTGTTCACTGTATCCAACAATTTCGGCTGCTTTCTCAAGGCTTACAATACCTTCTTCAAAAAGTTTTATTGCAAGTAATATTTTAAGTTCCTCTTTTTTTATATTAACATCAGGTAAATCTAATACCACTTGCATTTTACCTCCTTTCAAATATAAATATGCACTAATTTTTTTTATTTGTCAAGCCCGTCGATAAACCTAAATTAACCGTCAACAATAGGAAGGTAGGGGCGAACCTTGTGTTCGCCTGAAAATGGCACCCCTATTTTTTAAAGAACTAAAACAAGCGAACACTGCATTTTACTTGCAAAAACTGAATAGTTACAAGTCCAATTGTTGATTTGTCATCTCATTTCAGATAGAATATAAAATTGTGAAGGACAAATACTCTTTTTATATAAAAAAATCTTTAGAAAGGAGAATCGGATGAATCGCAGGACTTTCGTAAAAACGCTGCCGGCTTTTACCGTGCTGGCCGGAACAACGTCCGGATTTCCCCAGGGCCTACAACCTATCGATCTTATGAAACCCCAGAAGGACGGCGGCAAGTCTGTTCTGGCCGCCCTGGAAGAAAGGCGGACGATACGCACCATCAGTTCGAGGGAACTCCCTGCACAGGTACTGTCCAATCTTCTTTGGGCGGCATTCGGTGTGAACCGGGAGAAAGCATCCTTTGGAAAACCGGGAAGAACAGCCGCATCTGCCAGTAACTCCCAGGAGATCGACCTTTACGTTGCCATGGCCAGGGGGGTCTACCTCTATGAGGCGGTTCCACACCGTCTGACTCCAGTTGTCCAAGGGGACTTTCGCGCCAGGGCTGGCAGGGGGAGTGCAGCTAAAGCTCCGGTAAATATCTTTTATGTTGTGGACCTTACCCGGTATATTACAGCAGACTGGCAGCCGGACCCACACATCAGGGACCCGGAAGTCCAGAAGTCTTATTATTATGTGGCTACCGGCCTCATTGCCTCAAACGTTTACTTGTTCGCCGCTTCGCAAGGTTTGGCAGCCTGGTTCCACAATTGCAATAGGGAGAAAACAGCCAGGGAGTTCAAACTTCGACCTCAACAGCGGGTGCTTTTCGCCCAAACAATAGGTTTTCCGGCTTAATAGAAAAAAAAAGAGGACAGTCGCCAAAGCACTGACAAGCCCTCAAAAACCACAATGGCAATCCTCTAAATTTCCTCAATAACAATCCTCAAAGCTATACTTCTTTCGAAACGATAAAAAGGATAGACAAGATAAAATGAAAACCCTGTCTATCCTTTTTTTGATTTTAGACAATTGTGTTATCTTTGACGTTCACCGCTGATGAATTTGGACTTGGAGACTGTTTGACCGTCGGAAGTGACGGTCACCGTCACTGTAGTGCTTTGACTCTGCAGAAGGGTGCGTTTTGCAGTATTGGGATTTGTAGAAGACGTCGGGGATGTGCGGCTTGCACCGGACCAGGAAAAATTGTAATTTTGATCGCCACCAGTGGCGGTTGCCCGAAGATAGAATATAACCTTGTCACCAATATAGTCGATATCGTAGACTACCAGTGAAACAGAAAGTGGTAGAATCACGCAGCAATCGGGGTACAAAGATAAGGATTCTCCTTCACAAAAATTACTGCCTGTCTCATACTTCACCTCGCTGGGTGTTACTTCGTAGTAGGTGTCGTAAATTCCTCCTGGACACTCCAGCTCATCTCTTAAATAACAAACCGATTTATCACCGGCGGGATATTTGAAAACAATGACATATTCAGTGCCCGGGGCTAACGAAATTATATTGCAACTGACCGGGCAATCAGGGGGGTAAGGTGGACAATCGTAACTGAGATCAATCCTGAAATTGTACCCACTTAATGACGAATTAAGATTCCCGTTATCAATACGGGTACCTCCATAACGCTCATAAACTTCAATGGATATGGATATAAGGTCGTTGCTGGAATCCATAACCTTGAAACCGACTTCATAACAGTGAGAAAACATAGGGATTGAACCCACTGTTAAAAACGAAACGAAAAGTGTTACTAAAATTAATCTTTTCATAATAACCTCCTTATATTAATTTATATAACCTCTGCGTAAGATTTAAATCCTGGAATCCTGGGCTCATAAATACCTCCATTGTTTCATCGTTTATGACATTCTGGCCTATCCTCTAAAACCTCACAAAACGTTTGTATTACATTTCTTTGCTTATTCTTCTTCGTTCTTCGTCCCTGACCTCTCTTCTCAGGAGTTTGCCCACCTTGGATTTTGGCAGCATATCCCTGAATTCCAGGTAATGAGGCACTTTATAAGGGGCCAACCTGGCCCTGCACCATTTGGTCAACTGGTATCCACTGACACCCCTCACATCTTCCTTAAGCACAACAATTGCCTTGATACGCTCCCCGACCCTGGAATCCGGCACACCTACCACACATGCACCGATGACTGCCTTATGGTCCTGTAATACTGCCTCAATTTCAGAACATGATACCCGGTAACCCTTGTACTTGATGATGTCGGCACTTCTGTCAACATAAGCCAGTTGACCGTCACTGTTCATTTGTACATAATCATTCATCCGGTACCAGGTTTTACCGTCTATCTCCACGTACGATAGGGCAGTTTCTTTGGGTTTTTTCCAATAACTTGTGGAAATATATCGAGATGTAACCAATAACTCCCCGGGTGTGCCTGGCTGAACTTCTTCTAAAGTCTCCGGGTCTACGATCATGGTTTCCCTGGAGGGCAGGGGTAAGCCAATGGTTCCCGGGATAGGCTCCTTGTCCAGGGGGCTCATAGCGGTGAAGCCAACCTCTGTTGAGCCATATACCTGGTAAATGGGTACATTGAAGCTCTCTTGCCACCGTTTGAACACCTCCAAAGGAAGTACATCCCCACCACTCCAGCAGTACCTTAATGAACTTAGATCAAATTGATCCAGTCTGTCATTTTCCAGGAGCATCCGGTAACAGGCTGGGGTTCCGAGAAAAAGAGTCCCCTTGTACCTTTGGATGGCTTCCAGGATCGAGTCCATCTGGGGAATGGGCATCAATACAGCAGTATTTCCTTTGGTTAAAACCATTCCCAGGATGACTCCCAGCGCCATCTGGTGGAAAAGTGGATTAACCATAATAAACACCTCTTTTCCATCGGAAATATAACCGTTGCCTACATCTCTAATCTCATTGACAAAGGACACGATACTGGTATGGGTGGCAATGCAGCCCTTGGGAAAACCAGTGGTCCCACCGGTGTAGAGTATATAGCCCAGATGTTCTTTCGGATTGATCTCAAGTTTAGGCGGCTGAGCCGGGTATTTTTTAATGAGCTTTTTAAAGGAATAGACATTATCACTTCTTTCCACGGTACCCTCCGGCACCAGGTCAAATAAAGCACCGAATACCCTCTTATATAAAGGGAGTAAATCAACATAATTTGTAACGACAATCCTCTTCAGGCAGGTCCCGAAGAAAACCTCTTTAATATATCTAAAGTTTGTATCCTGGCATAAGACCGTTTCTGCCCCGGAATCGTTGATTAGATATTTTATTTCATGAGGGGTGTAGATAGGGGAAATAGGGACTGGAACCGCCCCCACCTGCTGGGCTGCGAAATACCCGACAATAAACTGGGGACAGTTGGGAATATAAAGCATAACTTTGTGGTTTTCCCTGACACCTAAGTCACATAATGCAGTTGCAAATCTATCCACCAGGTTTTTTATCTCTATATAGGAAAATTTCTCTCCAAGATATACGATGGCAATGTTGTCCGGGTATTTCTCGCAGGCTCTTTCAAAACCGTCGATTACCAGCTCGTCGTATTTTCCCATAATAATCTCCTCGATTTTTTAGCCACAGAGGTCACAGAGGTCACAGAGGAAAAATTTTATAAAATCTCTGTGTACTCCGTGTTCTCTATGGCAAATTTTCATTTTTTTTCAGCTAAATTCCAAAGTATGCGGACTTTACATCCGGGTTGTCCATCAGCTCTTTGGAAGTTCCCTGCAAAACGACTCCCCCGTTTTCCAGCACATAACCCTGATCGATTATAGGCAGAATAGGTCTGGCATATTGCTCGGCGATTAGCAGGGTAACTCCTGTTTGCGCATTGATGTCCCTGATTGCTTTGACAAGAGTTTGCTCCAGTTTTGGGCTTAGCCCCAGCAGGGGCTCATCCAACAGCAGCAGCCTGGGCTGGGCCATCAGGGCTCTTCCGATCGCCAGCATCTGCTGTTCCCCACCGCTGAGAAATCCACCGTGTCTTTTTTTTAATTCTTTTAGTGCCGGAAATATAGTAAAAACATAGTCGAGTGTCTGTTTCGCCTGTTCCCGTGTGGCCAGGATGCCGCCGATCTTCAAATTTTCTAATACAGTGCTTTCAGCAAAGATTCTGCGCCGCTCCGGGCAGAGGATGATCCCTTTCTTTGCCCTGTCACTGGGTTCCATGGATATGATGTCTTTCCCGTCATAATAGATGCTTCCAAGAACAGTAATTTTTTCCCCGCCTCTCATTTCCTCCTTTTTCTTCATGTCCAGGATTATCCCGGAGATGGTATACATAATTGTAGATTTTCCAGCGCTGTTGGCCCCAAATATCCCGGTTATTTTCCCCTTTTGGCAGTGAAGTGTTACATTATTAATGGCCAGTGCATTTTCATAAAAAACCATCAAGTCTTTAATTTCCAATAAGGCGGTCATGATATTTCCGTTCCGATATAAGCTTCCTTGACCTCTTGATTTTTCATAATTTCCCCTGGTATTCCTTCGGCAATCTTTTCACCGAAATTCATTACCACTAACCGATTGGTTAGTCTGAATAGTTCTCTTAACCGATGTTCGATCATCATCATGGTGATACCTTCTTTCTGCAGCTTTTCCAGGAGGGGAATCATAGAGGCTATCTCTGACATGCTGAGGCCGGAGAAGATTTCATCGCATATAATGACTTCAGGTTTAAGAGCGATGCACCTGCCCAATTCAAGTCGTTTGAGATATCCGAGGGGTAGGGTGCTGGCAGGTTTATAGGGTACGCGGGCATCCCGCTCAAACCCCAACTCTTCCAAAATATCTATGGCTACCGTATCTCTATCTCCGAATTTCCCGCCCCTAGTTCCCCGGACTCGGGGTGAATTCAAAGGAACCACCAGGTTTTTATAGGCAGGAAGACTGTGATATGGCCTCATTACCTGGAAAGTCCTGGTGAGGCCGAGATTTGTAATCTTATGTGGTGCCCAGCCCGTAATATCCTTGCCCTTGAAAAATATCTCTCCTGTATTGGCACTGACAAAGCCTGTGATCAGGTTTACCAGTGTTGTTTTCCCGGACCCATTGGGGCCAATCACTCCCAGGATTTCACCTTTGTACAATTTAAGGCTTACATTGCATACTGCTTGAATCCCACCAAATGATTTACTAATACCTTTAGCTTCAAGAATTGGCGGTTCGGTCATGTCTAGAGATCTTCCCAGCGTTCGAACTGGTGGTATTTACGTTTCAAATAGTTAAACAGCCCTTCGGGCTTATAGACCATGAATCCGATCAATATCAAGCAATAGAGAACCACCCTGAGCTGTCCAAACCCGCGTAATGCTTCGGACAGGGGGGTTAAAATAAGAGCCCCTAGAACCGGTCCGGCCAGGGAGCCCATTCCTCCCATCACACTAGCGGCAATGGGAAGTATAGAGAAATCCATGGCAAAAAGCGACACTCCTAACCAACCGTAAAGGTGGCTCAGGTAGGCCCCGCCAAAGCAGCCGATTAACGCGGCAATGAACACTGCCGCAGCCTTGTACCTGGTGATATTGATACCGGAGGCCCTGACTGCCTGCTCGTTATCCTTTATACCCCGCAAGATAAGACCGAAGTCCTCTTTAACCAATCTTCTTATGGCAAATAAAGAGATTAATACGACTGCCAGTGCCAGGTATTGCTCAGTCCAGATGTTGGGAAAGATTGATAGGGCACTGATACCTTCTGTTCCCCCGAACGCATTAAGGGCCACGATAATATGGACCGCAAATAAGGGAAACATAAAGCTGATAATGGCGAAATAAATGCCCCGCAATCTCAAGCAAGGCAATAGACACAGCGTACAGATGAATGCTCCTCCCACTGCAGCGATGGGAATAGAAAAAAATGCTGGCAGTCCCAACTTTGCATCCAGGAGACCAGAGATGTAGCCGCCGGTCCCGATAAAGAGTGCGCCACCCAGGCAGACAAGCCCCACCCAACTGGCCAAAAAATCAAAACCCAGGGCCAGCAGCGCATAGATGCAAGCACCACATAAAACCTTCTGCCAGTACATATCCAACACAAGGGGTAATAGCAGCAGCCCCACCAGGAAGAGTGCTCCGGGTAGAAGCATATAGGTCATTTCTCGCCATGAAGAAAGGCCATACAGGCCTTCGCTTCTGACTTTAATGCTCCTGTCCAGTCTCTTTTTTCGCCGTTCCATCTTCTTCATCATTCATCACTCATCATTCATTTTAAACTCGATCCTCAAGCTCTTTTTGTTTTCCCAGCAGGCCGGAAGGTTTGAACAGGAGTATCAGGATGATGGTTCCCACCAATACAACCGATTCCCATACAGCCCCGAATAGGGAGGTGCTGATTTTGGTAGCGAATCCAATGGCAAAGGCAGCAAAGATTGAGCCTGTCCAACTGCCAAGACCGCCCACGACACATATGGCAAGCGCGTGAATCAGGACTTTGTACCCTGCTTCTGCAGTGACATTGCCAAGCGGTAGGATCGTCACCGCAGCCAGTCCGGCCAGGGCAGAACCGACTGCCAGGGATATCATTGCGGTTCGATCGGAATTGATGCCCAGCATCATTGCAGCCTGTTCGTCCTGGGCGATCGCTCGAAGGGATAAACCGATCCTGGTATGGTGGGTAAAGGCCCACAGCAATAGAGCGATTGCCAGTCCAATTCCCAGGATGATGAGCCTCTGGAAATCCACAAATATGCCGAATATATTTACTTTTCCTTCGACAAATGGCGGTAGTACATAAAATGGTCCGATAAAGCCTTTGAATCCACCGATACCTTGCATGCGCAGGCCTTCCAATATTATCAAGCCCACTGCAAAAGAAGCGATGATTTCTGACGTGGGCATACCCCTCAGGCGTATAAGTATGAAGCGATATATAAAAAGACCGATCATTGCGGCGATTGCCAGGGAAAAAAGGATGGCAAGTAAATAATTTATTTTCAGGTCGTTTATAAACGTCCATGTCAAAAATCCCACCAGCACATATATAGAGCCATGAGCAAAATTGGGTACCCGGCTTACTCCATAAACCAGGGTAAATCCGACGGCTATAAGGGCAAGGGTGACGCTGTTAATTGTGCCATAAATTAATATGTCCATCCGCTTTTATACTGTTGTGTTTGATGTTTGATATAAGTGAAAACCAGATGCCCTGCCACGAGAGTTATCAGGTTATCCACGCTCAAAGTGGTTTCAACCATGGAGGCATCTTTATTTCACCAGTTGCAGCAGCTTCAGGAAAGATACACACTCTTTTTCCATCCTGCCATTGTACCCAACACCCCAGTACGCTTTTGTTGGGGTCATAGCCGTAGATGACCTGGTGATTTTTATCGAACCTGATGACGCCGCGAACAGCCGGGAGATTACTTTTCTCCAGGGCAGACCTGAGCGCATCTTTATTGAGGCTTCCGGCCCTCTCAATGGTATCTTTTATAAGATACAAGCTCTCATAACCGCTGACGCACCCGGTGCTTCGGGGCTCCACGTTCCACCTTTTCTTATAGGCGTTATAGAACTTCATGGTCCCGGGCATTACATTGCCGGGAACATTGCCGGTCTCTGAGATAGTAGCGACAGTATATGCACCTTTCCCATTGGTGGCTTCCCAGAAGCCAGGATCTTCCGCAGCTCCTATAAAGCCGATTGGCAAGGCAGGTACCTCCATATCACTCCACTGCTTTAAGAGAATAGAGGTTTCCGGTGCATAGGCCCATATAAATAAGATTTGTGCCCCTGATTTTTTGCACTCAATCAACATGGTTGAATAATCGGTGGTACCAATGGGGTGCTTATCTTTACCCACAATTTTCCAACCGTCTTTTGCAGCCAGGTTTTCAACTATTCCAGCAGCTTTGCGGCACATGAGGCTGTCGTCTATAGAAATGAACATCTTATCGAACCCGAACGTTTCCTTGATTTGATGAAGCAGATCGAGCCCTTCTTTGATATACGATTTAACACTGCCGCTTACCCTGAAGGAGTTTTTGTACTTTTCGGGATTACCGGCTACCTTCTTATCCCAACTGGGGGTGTAGCAGCCAATGGATACGATATCCAGCGTATCGTATCTAGCATACAGGTCCATAGCCGCCATCCCGGCCTCTGACAGGCAGGGGCCGCCCACGATCAAATCTACTTTTTCCTGTAAAATCAATTTTTCGATTGCCAGGAGCACTTCGTTGGTGGGTACACCCGGTTCCAGGTCACGGGTGTCGATTATCTCAAGTTTAAGGGGACGCATTACCCCACCTACACTGATCCCACCTGCAGCATTAATTTCCTCTGCAGCCAGGATCATGCCCCTCTCTCCATTTTGACCGTATGCGCTGGCCCGGGGTACTGGAGCCCCCAGGACTATTGGGTTAACTGCGTTTTTTTCATTAGAATCTCTTGTTTTATCTTTGGATGAGCACCCCATAAAGACCACCCAGGATAATAAGGTTTGTAGAATAAGAAGAAAACATGCGAATTTAAATGAATTTTTTCTCATTGCTTAATAATATTACTATTTAAGTACACGGTTGTCAAGTAAGAACTGGAAAGAACCAGCCATTCTAACATTAGCCACGAAGAAAAGAAAATAAATATTGACTTTCGATACGATTTCTTCTAATATTATATATATGAAAAAAAAGAATTCACTATCAGTAATAGATAAATAGACAAATGAGTACAGAAATTCACACCACAGCCGTCATTGATCCTTCTGCAAAAATTGGCGAAGGTGTCATTATTGGGCCCTATACGATTGTGGAAAACAACGTAGAGATCGGTGAAAGCACGCGGATTGATTCCAACGCAAGAATCTCTTACGGTGCACGAATTGGGAAAAATTGCCATATTTTCCATGGGGCAGTCATCAGCGAAATTCCTCAGGATTTAAAATTCCACGGCGAAGATTCCATTACCGTCATAGGTGACAGAACGAAAATTCGAGAATATGCTACCGTTCACCGGGGAACTGAGGCCAGGAAAAAGACTGAAGTCGGGTCTGACTGCCTGTTGATGGCATATAGTCATATCGCTCACGATTGTTTTGTGGGGAACCATGCTATTTTGGCAAACGTCGTGCAGCTTGGAGGACATGTGACGATCGATGATTGGGCCTATATTGGTGGAATGTCAGGAGTCCATCAATACACTCACATCGGGGAACACTCATTTATTGCTGGTGGTTACCGCTGTACCCAGGATGTTCCACCATACATTCTTGTAAGCGGAGAGCCATTGAAATACACAGGATTGAATGTTGTTGGTTTGCGCCGACGCGGCTTTACTAATGAGACAATCAACCAACTAAAAGAAGTATACAGGCTGATATACCGCTCAGAATTCAATATTTCACAGGCATTGGAGCAAATCCAGTCAGCGTTTGAACCTACGGAGGAGATTCAGAAAGTTATCTCCTTCATCCGGCGATCCGAACGGGGGATCATCTTTTAAAAAACCTTATTCATTCCAATATGATCAAGCCTGGTCAAAGTCTTTTTTGAAGCTTGACGCGATGAATTATGAACGATGAGTTGGTTCGATGAGTGATGAAGATAAAACCATCTTAAAACCTTTGGATTTAATCACTTTTCTTTTTCATCATTCTGCATTCATCATTAGACTTTTACGCATTCCTGTCAATGTGATCATAGGGGGTTTCAAATTCCTGAAATTTGGTGTACAATAGGGGAAAATGGAAGCTAGAAAAAAAGAAATTGTAAAGGCCTCATGGATTAGTATTATCGGCAATGCCACCCTCTCGTTCTTAAAAATTGTTATTGGTTTGATTGCCGGAAGCCTGGCTGTAGTAGGAGACGGCATTGATTCGGCCAGCGATATCGTTACCTCCTTTATTACTTTGCTAACAGCGCGGATCATTGCAAAACCGCCGGACATTAAACATCCCTACGGCTATGAGCGGGCAGACACCATTGCTGCAAAAGCATTATCCTTTGTTATTTTCTTTGCCGGAGCCCAACTGGGTATTTCCACTGTTACAAAAATCATTGAAAACCAAACTCGAGATCTCCCCTCCATACTGGCTATTTACATTACAGTGGTCTCTATTGTGGGGAAAATAATGTTGGCTGCGTACCTGTACAAGATCGGTAAAAAAAGGCAGAGCTCCATGCTGATGGCCAATGCCAAAAACATGCAGAATGATGTGATTATTTCAGTTGCAGTACTGACTGGATTGTTTTTTACATATATCCTCCGCCTCCCCATATTGGATACCATAACAGCGCTGGCAGTTAGCTTATGGATTATGAAAACAGCCTTTGAGATTTTTATGCAAACCAACCTGGAATTAATGGACGGTATTAAAAATCCCGCTATTTACAAAAAAATTTTTAAAGCCATCGATGCTGTGAAAGGTGTCACCAACCCCCACAAAGTAAGGCTTCGGAAATTGGGCAATATGTATATAATGGATATTGATATTGAAGTGGACGCCTCTTTAACTGTACATGAAGCTCATGAAATTGCTCACCAGGTGGAAGAGAGCATTAAAGCAAAAATAAATAATATTTATGACATCATGATTCATATCGAACCATTGGGAGATATTAATAAGAATGAAAAATTCGGAGTTACCCGGAAACATTGTAAATGGTAACGGGTAATGGTAATCCCGCTAATGGAGCAAAAGTATTATTTGAACAGTGAAAAGGTTACCTAATCGCAACGTTTTGCCATTTTCTGGCAAGATATTTTTTTACAAGTCTGTAAAGAGTTTAATATAGAATGTTTATAGACAATTTTTTTTCAACTTTTTTTGTTTTTGTAATTTGGGATTTTGGATTTGGAATTTATCCTCGTGCTATGTAGCAGTGCTACTTCGCAGAGTAGCATGTAATTTGTGATTTGTAATTTCCCGGACAAGCCAGTTTCTTTTTGGTTCTGGCTCGTCCAGACTGTGAACAGGGGAAAAATACATATCCTTACCTCTTAAGCTTCTTTCATAAGTTTCATACATTCATTTTCAAGGACATTACCAATCACTTCAATCATTGCAGGAGACTTGTCGATGAGTTCTTTTGCACTGATATGTATTCGTGATTTGCCAAGTCGAGACGTTTCCTTTATCGATGCCCCATATACTAGTGTTGTCACGTTTGCCCAAACCGCTAATGAAGAACACATGGGACACGGTTCACAGGTAGAAAATAGTATGGCTCCGCATAAATTAGTATCTCCTAACATTCTTACAGCTTGCCGGACAGCGTTTACTTCCGCATGTAGACTCGGGTCTTTTTCAGTAATTGTGGTATCATGGGCCTTTCCTAGAATTTGTTTCCCAACAACAACCACAGCCCCGTAACCTTTGTTACCTTCTGATTTTGATATTTTCGCCTCTTCGATTGCAATTTTCATGATTTCTTCAAAATCCATTCGGATGATCATTTCTTTACAGTGGGGTGAATAAGGTCGAATTTCGAGATAGCTTCTGTGAAATCTCAATTGCGGATCAAGTTGTGATAACAGGGCTTGCGTCGATTTCTCATATACAGCTCTGCAGACTTCTCTAGTGTCAAGTTTAAGTTTTTTGCATGCTTCCAGGGTGGGGCATTTATTAATGGATGACCATACGATCTCTTTTTCTGTCTCCCATAGAACAGGTACATCTTTTTCAGAAAGGCCCATGTATTTAAAAAATAATAATTCATAAGCATTTCGCGGTGATAGTGGTTTATTGCCGCTAATAGCTTTATATTCTTGTTTAAACCAGGAAATGCGTTTTTTTGATACTTCAGATTCGATTACTTGATATTTTTCTTTTTTCAACCGTTCGACGTGCCGGTTAACCTTACGATCAAAATCATTTTCCATTTTTTTGTCCTTTAGTAACGGGTCAGGTTGTTAATTTTTTAATGACACATCACAACCAGAAACATATATATTTCAGTATATTAAATACGACTAATTATACCTTTTTTTTTTAAGGAAAAAAAGAAAAAAAAGTGCCAGGCCGAAAAAAATTCTCAAAAACCAGGTGGCGTATTTCGGATTGACATATCGGTTCACTGCAAAAAAAATCGTTTATTTTTCCTTGAATTTTTCTCCCCAATGTGTTATTCATTATTTTTAACAGCGATGCCGTGAGGAAGGCAAAAGGAGGTAAAAGGCTGCAGGTTTGCCAAAAGTGTATTGCCGCAACGGGTACAGTTCAAAAAAAACGCAAAAAAATTTTATAATTAAATAAATAAAGGAGGCAAAAATGCCAGAACCTGGAGTGTATCCATTTGTCGTATATGTTAGAAACAAATTCGGCGATAGTGATAGTGGTGTTAAAATTCAAGTGAAACATCATTATCACCCGAATTATAATGAAAATGAGGCCCCTATTACGAGTGAAGACATCCATATCAAGCACGGTGAAACAGTCTGTTTTCCCCTCTTCTTTCCCGATGAATACCTGGATATATCCCTGGTGGGATCACCTTCCGCTAGTTATTACATTTGGGCCGGAGTCAAAGCGAAGTGTTATCCTGCTGACATGGACAACCCAACATATATTCCATCACCTATCGGACAAAAAACAGTGGGTCAAGACACATTTTATTGTGGAGGGACATGGGAATTACAGTCGAGTGATATGTCCTGGACCCTGACAATTAAAAAATATTCACCTGATCCTGAGGATGATGATGTCATCATCGGGACGGGGACACCGGGTTAAGCCAGTCAACGAATAGTCATTCTAAATCTTATAATGGTTTGATATATATGTATTTTAAAACCTTTATAGGGCTGCAAAAATTTTTAAAAATTTCTTTCCTTGTTGTTGTGCTGGGACTGTTTGTGGCAGCCTCCTGGGCAGCGTACTGCAGCAATCCCGAAAGTGCCTTCGGGATAAAATATATTCGTAATTACAGCCGGAAAGATTATAAAAACCAATCACAGAATTGGTCAATAATCCAGGACAAACGGGGGATTATCTATGTGGCCAACCAGGGCATGCTCATGGAATTTGACGGCATTTCCTGGAAAGATATCCCTATTCCGAATAAAATTGCACGTTCCCTTGCTGTGGATGATAATGGTACCATCTACGTCGGCGGAATGAATGAGATCGGATACCTGGCGTCGGACCCAACAGGTGCTCTGTGCTATGTTTCCTTTACAGATCTCCTGGATGAAAAATATAGGAACTTTTCCTATGTATGGCGAACCCATGCAGCGGAAAAGGGCATCTATTTCTGTACCACCAAATACCTGTTCCTCTGGAACGCTAAAGAAAAAGAAGTAAACGTATGGGAGGCGGAGGGATCTTTTGCACCTCCCTTTTTATGCAGTGGGAAACTATATACCCGGCAGCAAGGTCTCGGTCTCCTTGAAATGAAAAAAGATTCCCTGGAATTGATTCGCGGGGGAGAAACATTTTCTTCCCAAAAGATCTATATGATGGTTGAATTTGAGCCCGGTAAACTCCTGATCGGTACCCGATCAAACGGCTTCTACCTCTATGACGGTGCAAAAGCCACTCCGTTTGAAACAGACACACTGCACTTCATAAAAGAAAAACACCTTAGCCATGGTATCCGTTTGTCCTCCGGGGAGTTTGTTTTGGCAACGCTTCGGGGAGGGCTTTTTATCATCGACCGTCGTGGTAATTTGAGACACGTTTTTGACAAATCCTCCGGCCTGCAGGATAATACCGTGTGGTATGTTTTTGAGGACTTCCAGGGAAACCTGTGGATGGCCCTCAATGAAGGGGTAACAAAAATCGAATACGCTTCCCCCATTTCAATTTATGACGACAATCATTCAAACCTGCACGGGAAAGTGCTGTCGGTGGTAAGACACGGGCCCAATAACGAATTGTATGCAGGAACCACCAATGGATTATACTGTCTTTCCCTCACCGGGAAATTTAGCCTCGTGCCCGGGATGTCAGGAGAATGCTGGGCCATACTCTCTACCGACAGTGCTCTCCTGGCTGCCACCAACACTGGTATCTTCCAGTTGGAAGAGAATAGTAAACGGCTGGTTGCCAGGGAGCACTCGTATGTTTTATTGAAATCGGAATCAGAACCGAACCGTATCTGGGCCGGAATGGCGCATGGATTGGCCTCTTTGTATTTGGAGAAGGATACCGGCCGATGGGAAATAGAACAGCCATTTGAAAACATAACTCAAGGAATAAATACCATTGTTGAAGACAAAAACGGAAATTTATGGCTGGGCATTATAACAAAAGGAGTGTTCAAAGTTGATTTCCCGACCGAAAGGTCGATAACGAATTCCGTTGTGACCCGGTACGATACCTCCAACGGGCTGCCGGAGGGGCATATACGTGTCTTTACTTCTGCTGCGCATGTTCTATTTGCCACTGAAAAAGGGATATTCCGATTCGAAAAAAAAAATAAAGTCTTTATCCCTGACTATACTTTTGGAGATGAATTTGCCGGCGGTGAAAACGGGCGCGGTGTTTTTCTTATAAAGGAAGATAGTCACAAGCATATCTGGCTCCATTCCAAAGCCAGGAATGTCCGGGCCATTCCTCAATCGGATGGAACGTATGTACTCGATAAAAAACCCTTTTCCAGGATTCCCTTAGCCCATGTGGATACCATTTATCCCGACCCGGTCGGAGAAATCATCTGGTTCGCCAGCGTGGATGGACTGATACATTACGATACAAAAGTTAAAAAGAACTATGATCTTGCTTTCCAAATCCTTATCCGCAAGGTGTTGGTCAATGGAAAACCGGTATTTAACGGTTATAAAATAGATAAAGGCTTAAAAAATCTCTTCCCTGTCATCGAGTACAAAGATCGGAGTCTCCGTTTCGAGTTTGCTGCTCCTTTTTTCGAGGCTGAGTCCAAGACCCTGTATCAATGTCTCCTGGAGGGGTACGATGACGACTGGACGGCCTGGAGTAAGGAAACATGGAAAGACTATACCAATGTCGATTCCGGGTTGAATACCTTCCGGGTCCGGGCCAAAAACATCTATGGAAATATAAGCCCTGAAGACTCTTTCCAATTTAAAGTGCTGCCCCCCTGGTACAAAACCTGGTGGGCGGTTTCGGTTTATGCGGTTGGTTTTTTCCTCCTGATGTACCTCATTGTTAAATGGCGTTCAATACGCCTGGAAAAAGAAAAACAAACCCTTGAACAAATCATTAAAGAACGAACAAAAGAGATCATTGAAAAAAGTCAACAATTGGAAGAGCAATCTGAAAAACTGAAAGAGATGGATAAAGTGAAATCCCGTTTTTTTGCCAACATCTCTCATGAGTTCCGCACCCCATTGACATTGATCATGGGTCCTTTGGAGCAAATGCTTACCACCACCCAGGAGGAAGAGCGAGTGCAGAAAAAGAAAATGCGCCTGATGCTGCGCAATTCCCAGCGGCTGCTGGGTTTAATCAACCAATTGCTGGAACTCTCCAAATTCGACAGTGGAAAAATGAAGCTGCAGATCTCCCACCAGGATATCGTGTCCTTTTTAAAGGGGATTTTTCACTCGTTTGACTCGCTGGCCGTGCGATACGAACTGGATTTAAAATTTCAAACTGAAGCAGAAAATATCATTCTTTATTTTGACTCGGGAAAAATGGAAGAGGTCATCTCCAATCTATTATCCAATGCTGTTAAATTTACCCCGGCCGGAGGAAGGATAACGCTGGCAGTCAAAGTCAAAAAATCCCTTCAAGATTCATATCAGAAGGATTTCCTGGAGGTTTCTATTTCAGACACTGGACCAGGGATACCCCGGGAAGAGATGGCGCATATTTTTGATCGTTTTTACCAATCGCAAAGTACCTATGAATATCATCAGAAAGGTTCCGGCATCGGCCTGGCCATCGCCAGAGAAATCATTGAACTTCACCATGGCAAAATTTCTGTACACAGCCGTGAAGATGAAGGCAGTGGAACCGAATTTGTGATTCAACTGCCAATGGGAAAAGACCATCTCAAACCCGAAGAGATCGTGGATTCGCACCCGGCTCCGCAGAAACCAGGGGCAGCCGGGACGCCCTCCAAAGTACCATCCCCAGAATTGATGGAGGAAGAGGAAGAAGAATTTGAACCGGTAGAAAAAGATAAGGATATTGTTAAAGAGCCAGGCATCCCAAAAAAGGACATAATCCTGGTAGTAGAGGACAGTGCGGATGTGCAGGAGTACATCCGTGGTGCCCTCGAACCCCTTTACACCGTGGTAGAGGCAAGGGATGGGGAGAAAGGCCTCCAGAAAGCCAGGGAAATGGTTCCTGATCTCATCATTTGCGATATCATGATGCCCGGTGTCGATGGTTATGAAGTGTGCAGGATATTAAAAAACGATATTGCCACCAGTCATATCCCCATCATACTATTAACCGCCAAAGCCTCGGAGGAAGACATCCTCCAGGGTCTGGAAACCGGGGCGGATGATTATATTACCAAACCCTTCAGTACCAAAATATTATGCGCCCGCATCCAGAACCTCATTGACCTGCGCCGCCATTTGCAGCAGACGTGGAACCGGGAGATGACACTCCAGCCCACCAGGATGGCGGTTTCAAAAGTGGATAAAGAGTTTATCAAGGAGTTAAACCAGGTCATGGAAAAGAATATACCTGACACGGACTTCAACGTAGACCAATTGTGCAAGAAACTCTATATGAGCCATGCCACCCTTTACAGGAAAATCCATGCCTTAACCGGTGAAACCCCCACTGATTTTATCCGCTCCTATCGTCTCAAGCGGGGGGCAGAATTATTGAAAAAAGGGATGGAATCCGTACTTGAAGTGGCCCTGGAAGTGGGATTTTCCAGCGCCAATTACTTCAGCAAATGTTTTAAGAAAAAGTTTCACCAGTTACCAACAGATTTTAAAGAGATTGAATGATGAATGATGAATGATGAGTGATGAAAGCTTCTTAGTATGAACTCCATTCAAATAGCTCACAGCATTCTTACCATCTGTTCTTACTGTCAGCATTTAAATTCCCAAATCTTCAAACAATTCATCACTGTTTTTATATGTGGTCAAATTTTTCCTTTTTCGTGAATTTTCCAGGGCTTTTAAGGTTTCTTTATTCGGAATTTTGACATCAAAAGGTATTCCCTTTTGAGCCAAAACCTGATGATAAAACATATTCACCGCAGATGAATGATTTAAACCCAATCGACTTAATATTTTTCCTACCTTTTTTTTCACTGCTCTACAGTTCCTTCTTTTTTATCTTCTCAATAAAAGATTTCATCTCACCAAGGACTTTTTCTCGCACTTCATCTGATCGAAGAACTAAATCCTTCATTAAATTCCAATCTAAATCAAAAGCATACGCATGCCTGGAAAAGTGTCTAAAACCAAGATACACTTTTAACTCCTCACACATCGTTTCACTTAACACCGCATACTTTCGTTTTTTTGTTGGCTTAGCCATTAAATCGAGTAATTCCTTATGCCACTCACTTCCATCAGGCATATTTTCATCGATTTTTTTAGCAATACGGCTAAAAATACTTTCTAACCCATTGTAGAATGAATGCAGCATCATCGCCAAAGAACCGATTTCAATAAAATCCGGGTCCTGCTCTTTTATCTTCTCCAACAGGGGCTCATATTCTTGAAAAAGTATATCGATCCTATTACATTCAATATCAATCTCTCCGAAAACCTTTTCATGCGGCATAAAGTTGTCTCCCTTCTTTACGAATTTTTTCTTTAAAATCTTTCGATATATGATCCATTGTTATTAAATCGACTTTCCATCCCACCACTGAGGATATTACAGCCACTGTTTTGAAATATGTCCGGGGAGAAATACCCGATACTGCCAGGTCAATATCCGAAGACTCATCAGCCATACCATCGGCTAAAGAACCAAAAAGAATAATTTCTTTGCATCCGATTGATTTTAGGTACTCTATTGCCCGCATAAGTTTCTCTTCAACTTTTAATTTGTTTTTCTGCATTAGTATCCTCCCCGGTATCCCCGGTCACCCGGTCCATTAAATTTTTTATTGTTTTGGTAATCATTTTTTTTATACATCAACATAATAGATACCATATAAGGGGAAAAAATTCAATTATCACTTAAAATTATAATTCTAAAAATTCCTTTTGTTTTGTATCGTTCCCTGGGTTATTAAAAGGAAGAAAAGGTGATTTTTATGAAAATCCATTGACATATTATTCCCTCCCCAATGACAGTCTTTTCAAGTTCTTACCAATGACTAATGACCAATGACAAACTTCTTTTAGTATAATCGCTGCCAATCGGCCGGTTTAGTTCCCCAAAACCCATTTTGATCTAAAATTACCCTTCGTGCTCTGGATTTACTATTCTTCTCCCCATTTTGATCTGATTTTACCCTTCATTTTGATCTGAATTTACCCTTTTCATTTTCGTTTTTATACCATAATATAGGCGTATCGTTCGACGAACGAAATAACCGGAGGGTGGTTAATCCTACGCAGGGTGTTAAAGTAGTACACAGTGTGTTGGCAAAGTGTAAGGGTTTTGAAAGTACAGCCCAGGAAAACTTTCAGGTATATAAAATTAAAATTAGGAGAAATTAAAATGAAAACAAAAGTTTGTAAAGTTATTTTAATGTTTGTATTGGTTATAGGCTTTGGCCTATGCTGGTTAAATGGCGAGGGACAGGAAAAACAAGAAAAATTTACACCTGATCCAATTAAGGGTAAATATCCACCTCGTACAAGAGGAGATGGGGAATTTTTTGGGAATGGTCCACATGTGCTTGCCAAAGCTGAACTCTATATTAAGGAAAATGAAATCTGGGTCAAATTGTCTCTCACAGAAACGGAAACTAGATCCGATTGGACAACATTTGATGGAACCTGGGATGAGAAAATATGGACGGCTCCTGATGGAAACACCATAAAAGAAATCTTATCACCCCAATCCCTATCATCTACTGCCGAATATACGGATACTAACGATGACCTGGATGTTCCAACTGTAAAACCACCGGATGGACCTGTCCGGAGTTTTGAGATAATGGGTGATCAATTTGGCCAGGATCATCCCTTTATGAATGTCTATTTTAACGAAATATCTGTAAAAATTAAACAAGGGAATTAACCTTAGGGAATTAAGCGACGAACCTGAACCAGGGGACGGTGCGTGGGAATATGTGAATGCCCGCACCGGTCCCACGGTTCATTAAAAGGAGGATAATATGAATTTTATGAAGATAAACAATAAGAGAGTAAGTTATATTTTTACCCTGGTTATCGGGTTAATGATGATGACCGGGGATTTATCGGTTATCGCTTCATCAAAAGTATGGTCTACAATGCCTGGCAATCCTGATGATTGCACAAAACCGGTTGAAGTGGAGGCAACCCTTAACATTGCTTATTTCAAACCAGCGGACGGCTGTGGGACAGCACACCAACTGGATATTTTCCACCCCCGCGGTCTTTCCAATACGATTGTATTATTTTTCGTCCACGGCGGAGCCTTTCGCCAGGGAGAGGACCCGGAGACGAAGGAAAACTTTGCTTGTCCCCAAAGATATATCGGGGAGTCAAAAGTCAAATATTCCATATCTTAATTGACAGAAATTCTGTCATTCGTGTGAAATCAGCATCATTATGGAGTAAATACAAGTCGTTTTCTATTGCCATCTGGGCGATTAAACAATCGATTGTACTTCTTATCGTAATCCCTTTCTTTCTTAAATGCATATATATCCTGGCTGCTTTTGCATATGATTCCCGTCCCCATTTAAAATCATAGAATTTCTGACCATCCAGGTATTTTTTTAATAACCGGTAATCTTTTTCTGACTTGCATCCTTGCAATAATTCCTGGTAGATAAAATGATTAATACCAAAGGGCAGCCTCTTTTCTAATATCTCTTTGAATTTTTCGGTGCCATTGTTATCGATATCTTTGAGATAATCGATTAGAACAGACGTATCTACTAATATCATCTATTTTCTCATCTCTTTGTAATTGTAATCATCCCTGAATTTTATCTTGCCTTTGATTTTTCTTAAATCCTTTTTCTTCCTGTTTTCGATCAATTCTTCAAGTGCTGTTTTGATTAATTCTGTTTTTGTTCTTAGCTTCGTTAGTTCCAGGCCCTCATTGATTAGATGATCATCTATAACCACATTTGTGCGCATTTCAATGCACCTCCTTATACGCAATATTATGCACATCTTTTATGATTTTGTCAAGTATATTTCTTGCTCTTAATAGGGAAAATAAAGAAGACAGGCGAAAATTTCTTTTATTTTAACTGCTTTAAAAAAAGATATAAGAATATTATAATTAAACCATGGGAAAAAATAGAATGGGGGGAAAAAAGTGCCAGGCCAAAAAAAAGGCCCTTTTCGACGCCATTTGCCCATTTTTCCAACGGCCATTTGACCCTTTTCCTACGGGTGATTGACCCCTTCCTACGGGTACATGACCCACTCCTACGGCTCTTTGACACACTTCCTACGGGTGGTTGACCCCTTTCTACGGGTCAAGTTTGATCTTCCTACGGGTCAAATTCGGTCTTCCTACGGCTCAAGTAGTATCTTCCTACGGCCAGTTGACCCCTTCCTACGGGTGGTTGACCCCTTCCTCCGGGTCTCTGACCCCCTCCTACGCATAAAATCAGGCACTAAATGGAAATATAAACCGAAAATCTCGCCTGCCCCCTTCTTTCTCTTCTTTTTTCCTTCACCCTTTTTTAATTTTTAGGCAAAATCTATGCCATTTTGGGGATTTTTCTCTTTTAACTGAATTTTGATCTAAAATTACCCTTCGTGAACCATATTTACTATTCCCCTTCATATTTTGGTCTGATTTTACCCTCATTCTGGTCTGAAATTACTCACCTCCTTTTTATTTTTATACCATAATATAGGGGTATCGTTTGACAATGAAAAAGTCAAATGGTCGTAGGCCTTGCGCAAGGGTGTGTGTGGTTTAGTGTATTGTATGGGTTTTGAAAGTTTTACCCAGGAAAACTTTTGAAAATAAAAATTTAAAAAAAAGGAGAAACAATCATGAATAAGAAAGAAATTCCGAAACATCCGAATCTGCTTTTTATAATGACAGATCAGGAACGCTATATCCAGCACTTTCCGCCGGATTGGGAGGAAAAACATCTTCCTAACATGCATAAATTAAAGAGAAATGGGTTGACTTTTACCAACGCATTCACCTGCGCCAGCATGTGTACGCCCAGTCGGTCAGCCATATTCACAGGCAGACATCCATCGCAAACAGGGGTCACAAAAACTTTAGGCGTCGGAGACATATATGAACCCAGTAGGTTTGATCCTACTGATCCGGTGTTAAACCCGGAAATACCCAATCTTGCTACTATGCTGCATAACAGTGGATCATATGAAAAGATTCATTATAAAGGGAAATGGCACTTGAGTAAAGGTCCGGACGACGCTCAGCTAATCCTGCCCAACCAGATTGCTCTCTATGGCTTCGCCGGTTGGGAACCGCCGGATGGGGGCCAGGATTTGAGGCTTAGAAATATTGGCGGAGGTTTTGTGGACAACGACACCAGGTATACGCAAGAGGCAGTACAATTCATCGAGAGTGCGGCTGAGGATACTAAGCCCTGGTGCCTGGTATTTTCATTAATCAATCCCCATGATATCTGGACATATCCCAGGCATTTTCCTGGAACTGGTTATGATGAGAACATGTTAAAGGGAGAAATCGAGCTGCCGGAAACAATAAACGAAGACCTTAAAAAGAACGGCAAACCATCTGCTCAAAGGCAAACGAAAATAGTACTGGACAAGAAATTAGGTGAATTGTCGTCGGAGAGTGAGCAGTATAACTATCTTAATTTTTATGGAAACTTAATGATAGAGGCAGATAAAAAAATCGGAGAGGTCCTGGATGCGCTTGAGGATTCTAATCTGCTTGATTCCACCATCATTGTCAGGACAACGGATCACGGCGAAATGGGTCTGGCCCATGGAGGACTCAGGCAAAAGATGTTCAATGTTTATGAAGAAACCATTCATATTCCGCTGATTTTTTCCAACCCTGTTCTTTTTCCACCCGATCCTAACTACCCAGATGGAAGAACAACGGATCAACTTGCTTCAACGATTGATATTCTACCTACATTGGCAGGTCTATTGAATGTCGATCCACCTGAAGATCTTAGAGGCGTTGATCTCTCCCCCATCATTCTGAATCCTGATTCGCAAGAGGATCTGCGAACAGAGGTTCTATTCACCTTTGATGATTTCCGGCTTGAAGGCAACAAGCCCAGTGCTGTAGCAGCAGCGAACCGGATACGCTGCGTCCGACTGAAAGAATGGAAGTACGCCAGGTATTTCCATGCCGACTCAAGCTATGATCAGGAATACGAAATGTATGACTTGCGTGACGAACAGAATGTCGAAACAGACAACCTTGCCTGGCCAGGAAACCCTCGTTATTATGATCCTGATGTGGTGACCAAACGTGAAGAACTCAAGAAATTGCTTGCTGATTTAGAAGAAAAAGAACTGCCAAGAAAGCTGCCAGGTGAAAATATTGTAAAAATACCAGAAGAAAAAGAAGGTTAATTACTTAACAAAGGATGAAGGCGGTCTTATGATTAAAATGTCCATATTATGTTATCATAAGGCCGCCTTCATATCCTCCGTTAAGTTGCCCCTGGCGAATCTATATTAAAGAAATATAAATATAAAATAGGTGCAAAAATGATAAAATCGAGTCATAAAAAAATAATTCCCGGATTTCACTTGCTGGCAAAGCCCACCGGGGCAGTTTGCAACCTGGACTGCCAATACTGCTTTTTTCTTTCCAAAGAGTCCCTCTACCCCGGGAGCCGGTTCCGTATGTCAGAAGAACTGCTCCAGACTTACATTAAGCAACTGTTTGAGGCGCACTACACCCGAGAGGTTACTGTTGCCTGGCAGGGAGGCGAACCGACCCTGATGGGACTGGATTATTTCCGAAGAGCAGTGAAATATGCTGAAGAATGCAAAAAACCGGGGCAGCGGATAATTTATACCCTCCAGACGAACGGTATATTGCTGGACGATGAGTGGTGTGCCTTTTTGAAAGAACATGATTTCCTGGTTGGCCTCAGTATTGATGGGCCTCAGAAAATGCATGACGTCTATCGGGTTGATAAGAGTGGCAGAGGCTCTTTTGACAGGGTAGTACAGGGTTGGGAGTGTCTTAGAAAGCACAACGTAGATGTAAACATTCTCTGTGCTGTCCACGCAGCCAACGAAACCTACCCCCTGGAAGTCTATCGATTCTTTCGCGATACATTGGGGGCCAATTTCATCCAGTTTATACCCATTGTTGAACCGGTTAATGATAAAAAAATATCAAACACTGATTTTAATGACAACACGATGCAAAAACAGGATGGCAACCTGGTCACTGACCGTTCTGTCAGGGCAGAACAATATGGGCAATTTCTTATTGAAATATTTGAGGAATGGGTTCGGCGCGATGTCGGCCGGATATTTGTCCAGGTGTTTGATGTTGCACTGGGGAATTGGATCGGGCAGCACACGCTTTGCGCACATTCTCCTACTTGCGGCGGCTCCCTGGCCCTTGAACACAACGGGGACCTTTATTCATGCGATCATTTCGTGGACCCGGAATACCAGTTAGGAAATATAAAAGATACTCATATGATTGATTTGGTTGCATCTCACCAGCAGCTCAAGTTTGGAGAGGATAAAGCAAACACGCTGCCTGGCTGCTGCCAGGAATGCGATGTGAAATTTTTTTGTTATGGTGGTTGTCCCAAGGACCGTTTTATTAAGACGCCGGACGGCGAACCCGGTTTGAATTATTTGTGCCCAGGATACAAAGCATTTTTCAAGCATATTGCTCAGCCTATGAATATGATGGCTGACCTAATAAGTCAATGCCAAAGCCCTGATAAAATTATGAACTGGTATGCAGCAGACGTTTGATTAACCAAAGGTCAAATGATCGAAACCCTTGCGTAAGGGAAAAGTTGAAAGAAAGGAGGTAATTACAATGGTTTATAATGGCGTACCACCTTAGTCTCTGAGTTTAGACAAACCGGATGTTGCGTGTGTAGAGTGTGGTTTGTAGTGGTTGGTGTAAATGATAGACCCGAAAAAGAAAAAGGAAACGTTTCAGGGTTCATCAAGAAAGGTTTTGAAAGGTTTACCTTTAAAAACTTTTGACACAAAAAATACATAGGAGGTATATGATGAGAACTTTTCGAAAAAAAATTATTGTTTTGGTTTTGTCAATATTTTACATTGGTATCCTTTTCGTATATGGAAGTGGGGTAGTGGTCACAACAAAAAATGATAAATTACTCCGCTTATATGAAAAAGGAGATAAAACGTTTGTAAAATCTGAGATTGGCAATTATATCGTTTACTTTCATCAACGAATGATAGGAGATGTTTTGGTTGAAAAAGATTTTACCGTCTATCAATTTGAAAAGGAGACAAAGAAATTGATGAAGAAAATATATCACAGAAGACCCCACTTACCGGAAAAAGTAAAAATACTTTTCTCTGAAAATAAGGCAGAAGCTGTGGTAGAAGGCACTATTCTTTCTAAAATACTGTTGTTTATATCGCCAGCCTCTGATGTTTTCCCTATGAGACCCACCCCTAAAAATCCGTGTTGGGCAATCTTACACGATGATAAGGGGAATTTTCGGCTTACGGTCATCGATGCGGTGGAAGGAAAAATCGTTGGTTTTGGAATTGTTCCCCCTATAACATCTGGCTACGCCTTTACAGGCCCGACGAGTGATAATCCTTGTTCCGGTGGATGGGGACGTTGGGTAAACAGTGGGGCAGATTTCTTCGATCAATTGGGTTATGAAACGGAGATAATGACCTGGCCTGACAAATCGGTAGTAAAAGAATATGTTCAAAGCTCAATTATAAAGGTAATATACCAATTCGGTCATGGAGGGAGTACCAGTTTTCATAACGGATGTAAAGACGGAATGAATTATCAAACCATACACGCTGATGAAGTTTCAGAGTGGTTGACGTCACCGAAAAAGAAATTTGTTTTTTTAGGTCACTGCGACGGGATGTGCAATACGGCCGACGGTACGTTCTCATATGCATATCGAAAAGGATCAAATTTAAATACAACAACCGTCGGATACTGTGGGATGTCCCATGATGAATGCAGTAACTGCTGGAGCAATTCCCGGGCATGGCAGGATCAAATGTTTTCATATATGTTAGCTGGACATCCGGTTTCCGATGCCTTTGATATGGCGACCGCAGACTACCCGATGTGCCTTGAGTGCGTGAGATTTGCCGGAGATACGGAGTTCATCCTTCCCCAAAACACGTCACAATTTGATAACATTAGTGCGGGCAGCGACGGAACAGTGTGGGGAGTTGCTTATATAGCCGGAGTAGGTACAATTCCGGTTCAATATGACTCGGTCGCCAATACCTGGATTCGGAGGGACAGCGGCTTTAGCTCAGCGCATGGTTTTATGGGAATGGTATCGGTTGGCGACCAGACGAATATATGGGGAATCAGTTATTGGTACCAGGAAACCGCTGAGGCATCAGGCCGTGCATATCGCTGGAATACCAATACCCAGGCATGGGAACGGGTTCAAAATCCCAATGACGATTCCGTCATATTGCAAGCAATAGCCGCAGCATCGGACGGCACAGTGATCGCCAATGCACTCAATCCGGATGGTCCGGGATATCTTTTTAGATACATTGGCGGCGATACCGTATGGGAACAATTGAATGGTGGTGCATGGGGCACAACAGGAGGACTCTCTGTGGGCAGCAAGGATAACATCTGGGCCATTAACTCACCCATTTTCGATGATCGGGAAGTTATCCGCTGGACACCCCAGAAGGGATGGCACTCTGTCAAAAAACCTTCCAATCCCGAAGGTTTTCCCTATTCGGTCTCTGTGGCGGAGGATACCACCACATGGTACTCCACCAACTGGGGAGCGGTCTGGCAGTATAATTATTCAAGCGGCAATTGGAACCAGGTGGGCAGCCGTTCTGAGCAAGCGATTTACAAGGTTTCGGTGGCTCATTCCTATACTTCATGGGGTCTTGATTTTGAAGGAAAGGTTTGGCGTTGGACGGCTGATACCCGAAAATGGAAGCAGATGGTGATGCCAAATATTGTGCCTACTGATACTGAAGAAAAGTAGAGAGAAACAGCCGGTGCATAGAGGTATGGCAGTGGTCCTGGCGATCAAATCCATGCCAACATGCACCGGTTTCCCTTTTCCTGAAACGTCGGAACCGAACCAAAATATCCTCTGTCTGTAATCTGCCGCAGTTGAAGTGGTTGTAAAAATGCGATTGGAATAGTATAATCGATTCATGAACAAAATGACCTTTTTACTATGTATCATGTACCAATGTCCCATGTACAAGGAGGAAATAAAATGTATTCACGGCGTCAATTTTTAAGCAAAATCGCTTTAGGCGGTACAGCCACATTCCTCGCCCTTAAAAGTGATGCATTGGCCAGGGTTAAAGAGGCGGTAAAAACCATAGACCCGGGGCACGGCCCGGACGCATTGGCAAAGGATGAACGTTTCTGGTCCCGGATCCAATCTGCTTTCCAATTGGACCGTACCATCATTAATTTCAATAATGGCGGCGTTTCACCCAGTCCCCGTACCGTCCATAATACGCTGAAGCGGTATCTCGATTATTCCAACCAAAATCCTGCCTATAATATGTGGGCTCACCTGGAACCCAATATAGAAACGGTTCGTGAAAAGCTGGCCAAACAATTGGCCTGCGATAAAGAAGAGGTTGCCATCACGCGGAATGCCAGCGAAGCTTTGGAGATCGTCCAGTTGGGGCTAAATCTTCAACCCGGTGATGAAGTGATTACTACCACCCAGGCTTACCCCAGGATGTTAACCACCTGGGAGCAAATGGTCAGGCGTAATAAAATCATCTTAAAAAAGGTTTCTTTTTCAGTCCCCCTTATGGAACCCAATCACTATGTTAAATCTATTAAAAAAGCGATTACCAGGAAAACAAAGGCAATTATGGTCATGCATGTGATCAATTTTACCGGGCAAATTGTACCGGTGCGTAAAATTAGCTCCCTCGCCCATTCCCATGGCATCCCTGTGATTTGTGACGGTGCCCATTCCTTTTCCCATTTCCCGTTTACCATTAATGACCTGGGATGTGATTTCTTTGGCACCAGTCTTCATAAATGGACGTATGCACCAGTGGGTACCGGGTTATTATATGTTAAAAAGGAGAGAATTAAAGAGGTTTGGCCCCTCATGGCAGCACCGGCAAAAATGGATGGAGATATCCGCAAATTCGAGGAGATCGGCACCCATCCTGCTGCCAATCACAATGCCATTGCCGAAGCCCTGGCCTTCAATGAAATTATTGGCATAGATAGAAAAGCAGCACGCCTTCGCTATCTCCATCAACGCTGGATAAATAAACTGCGCAAATATGATAACGTAAAATTCATGACCAATATCGACGATCCATCCCAATGGTGCGGACTAATAAATGTATATATTGAAGGTGTGGATGTTGAGAAATTAACTTCCTATTTGATGGAAAAACATAGGATTTTAGTAATTCCCATTTTGCATGACGAATTTAAAGGCATCCGGGTTACGCCCAATGTGTATACGCTTCTCTCAGAGGTGGACCTGTTTGCGGAAGCCATGGAAAAAGTGGCAAAAGGAGAAGTCCCTGGAGTTATGGAAAAAAGTTAAGAACTAATATTTTTACCTGGCACCATATTGCCTATTTCATAAGGGCATGTGTTTAGATGTAAAAAAATATTCCGTTGGTATATAATAGCAAGGGGGAAAGAAAGTGAGAAAAAGCTTTTTAATGTTATGTATTGTTGGAATAATAACTAAAAAAAAGGGAAAGAACCGGGACACTCATTAGACGTTAGACGAAAATCTCGAATGTAAAAAAATCCTCTCAAACATCTATGACTCCTAGTAAAATTATAATAGACACTGATGATTTTTATAATAACACAGCAGCTTTTTCATTTTAACTCAGGCATTAATAAAAAATTAAATCTCCTTCTAAAGAGATAAATTCTCCATATAAGGAGATTTTCGATACAGCCTATATATTAGGATAAAACGACATATTTGATTTGTTTTCATAAAAGAAATCTCTTTATAGGGAGATTTTATTGAAATTATAGATAAGACGTGAATACTTCGAAACCCTTATTAGCAAATACGTTGGGAGAAATAATGATAATTGGCATGATATGTGCATCTATTGTTCTGGTTTGTTTGGCTTAAGCCAAACAGGCTAAAAAATTAAAAAAAGGAGAAAAGAATGAAAAAGAAAAAAATTCACAAAAGATTAGGTTTGAAAAAAACCACCATTGCAAATTTGAATGTCTCAGACATGTTAGGTATGAAAGGTGGTACAGATAAACCTTCAAATCCTTTTATTTGCGGTACTGGAGAATGTTACTATACTCATGATAGCGAGTATACTTATTGTGATTGTGATCCGGGAGACTCATATGGTACTTGTGGCCCTACTGTGGATCCAAATGAAACGTGTGTTCCATGCACATACCAAACTCAATGCGATCCATGTAATCCTTAAAAATTAATTAAAGGAAAGCAATACCCCACTCCTCATGGGAGGAGTGGGTTTTTTTTAATAATTCGGCATTCTAATTAATTCTTGTCTGACCGATAATTCCTTTTAAGATTTTCCCATGTAGAATTTAAATAAGAGATTTAAGTCGCTATTCTTACCCATCCCTAGATTTCCCCATTGTTCAAAAAGAAATTTATCAAAATATAAGGAAGATAAAAATGAGTCAGCATTGTCAATATGATGTGGTTCTGGTGGTCCTGCCTTGGGCACCTATCGACACGCCGTCAATCCAGTTGGGACTGCTCAAGGCCATACTGGACCGGGAAGGCATTTCCACTCAAACGGCTCACCTCAATGTGGAATTCTACAAGTTTCTCCAGGCCGCAGCTAAAACCTCAAAAACGCTGCGGGGCCTAGGTGTCCCCAATTTGTTTGACCGTGTCAGGGAAATATCGGCGGCCTGTTCCTGGATCTTCGCAATACCCCCTGTTTTCGAAAATATAAAAACCATCGATGATCATCTGGCACAGATCATGAAAGATGGTATTGAGGATAAAACAAAAAACATGGAAAACATTGAACTGGTAGAGCAGGTGCGGAAATTAGTCCCGGTGTTTTTTGAAAAGTGTGCAACGGAAATCCTGGAATCCAAACCTAAAGTGGTGGGTTTTTCCTGTACCATTGCCCGGAGAACTGCCTCACTGGTGCTGGGAAAAATACTGAAAATGAAAAACCCGGGATTAAAGATCGTATTTGGTGGAACCTATATGGATGGTGTCATGGGGGAAGCTTTTATAAAGACCTTTCCATGGGTGGATGCAGTGGTCCGCGGCGATGGGGAACAGGTGGTGCCTCCATTGTTTCACCAACTGTGCGGCAATGAACCAATAAAAGCCCAACCCGGGCTATGTATCCGTAAAGGAAAGCAAGTGGAAATACATCCGGAAGCACCGAAGTCAATGACCATATTGAAGGAGACACCGGTGCCTTCGTATGACGAATATTTTGAGCGCACTGCCGACACACCTCTCAGCATACCGGGGACCATTCAGGTACCGGTGGAAACCTCCCGAGGCTGCTGGTGGTTTAAAAACAAATGTAAATTCTGTGGACGCTCCGAAGAAAGTATCCGTTACCGAATCAAACCAATGGAACAGGTGGCCCATGAACTCCGGACACTTTCCCAAAGACATGGGGTACTGGATTTCATCATGGTGGACCCCTGCGCCCAATCCAAATTTATGGTCAAATTGATGTCCGACATGAAAAAACAAGGTCTCGACTTTAGAGCCTGGTGCCAAACCAGGGTAAAGTTTAAAAAAGAGCAAATGCGAATCCTGGGACGCTCAGGAGTCGATACCCTCTTTGTGGGTATCGAAAGTCTCAGTACACCTGTACTGGGATTGATGAGAAAAGGCCATACCGCACTGGAGGCGGTCCAGGTGCTGAAATGGGGACTGGAGTATGGTATCGTCATCACATGGAACATGATTTACGGGTTTCCCGGTGAAAAAGCACAGCACTATGAGCAAATGGCCGACTTGATGAAATCATTGTTTCATTTGAATCCTGCCTTCCAGTTAAACCCGTTGGCCCTCTGCCGCAGTGCGGTATATTTTGACGAGGCAGAAACATACGGTATTGAACTCACCCCCGCAAAACCCAGGCATACCCCCCTTTATTACCTGGCCTACCAACTGGGTGAAGCAAAGAGTATAGAGGGTCTGGCAGGCGGACTCGGTGGAAAATACCAGAGAATAGATCCGGAAATGGTGGAGCACTGTCAAAAAATTTTGGCACAATGGAGGAGGGATCATCCAAAAAATTACGGGAAACTTTGGTATCGCCGGGGTGCAGGCTTCATTAAAATCTTCGATTACCGATCAAATGTGGAACACCAGGTCTATACGTTGGATGACCTGGAAGCAAAAATCTACCTCACCTGTGATCGTGCAGCATCTGTTAAGACAGTATGGGAAAGGCTTACCAATGATCAAAAATCCCCATTCTCCTGCCATGAGATAAAGGAATTCCTCGATGAATTGGTAATGAGTCGACTGGCCTGTGAAGAAAACGGCCGCTATCTATCGCTGGCAGTTTCCGAAGAAGGTATGATGAGAGCCAGGGCCAAACTCCAGGGATTACAATGACTTAATTATGAACGGTGAAGCGGTGAAGCGGTGAAGCGTGTTACTCTGTTCCAAACAGATGGTCACCTGCATTACCCGGCCGCCCAGGCAAGGTGTAATTGCTAATAGCAATTCTTTTTCTTCCAAAATACCTAGAGCTTAGTCTTAATAATCTTAAGCATTTAAAGTTCCTGGAAAAATTATACTATCTTATCAATAGCACCTTGATATCTCTGTTTTTAAAACCAGGATAGATATAAATCTCATTATAAGGCAAATTAATCTCCACATAGAGAGTTCTCTTGTGCACACTATATATCAGGACAAAATGACATATTTTATTTGTCTTCATAAGAAAAATCTCTTTGTAGGGAGATTTTATTGAGATTACGGATAAGACGTGAATACTTCGAAACACTTATTAGCAAATACGTTGGGAGAAATAATGATAGTTGGCATGATATGTGCATCTATTGTTCTGGTTTGTTTGGCTTAAGCCAAACAGGCTAAAAAATTAAAAAAAGGAGAAAAAAATGAAAAAGAAAAAATTTCACAAAAGATTGGGTTTGAAAAAAGTGACCATTGTAAATTTGAATGTCTCAGACATGATAGGTATGAGAGGTGGCGTACTAACAGAAAAACCATCAAATCCTTTTATTTGCGGTACTGGAGAATGTTACTATACTAATGATAGCGAGTATACTTATTGTGATTGCGAGCCAGGCGACACATATCCTAATTGTCCTACTTTTCTGCCCGGCTGTTGATCCAAATGAAACTTGTGTACCCTGCACATTTCGGAATCAATGCCGTCCAGGTGACCCTAAGAAATAATTAAAGGAAATTGCAACCCTACTCCTCCCGGGTGGAGTAGGATTTTTTTAACATTTTGACATTCTTGTCTAAGAAAATCTCGCCTGTCCCCTTTTCTTTCTTTTCTTTTTACTTAATCTCTGTAATATGCAGCTCCCACTCTTCCTCTTCTTCATTTTCAATCAACTGGTACAGCTTTTCGTTGTAAATGGTAAACAATTGAAATTGCTCAAGCGGAAGCGTAAGGGCTATTGGAAGCCATACTTTCTTTAAAAGTTTCCCATTGAAGTCGAAAATATAGAACTCCGTTTGTCCATTTTTTATTAAAAAAGTTTGAACATACAGCCTTTGGTCTGAAGCGAAAAAATTTCTTATCGCTTGAAATTCGTCCGGAAATTGAAAGAAATTCTTGATGACTTCATAGTACTGCTTGAAGTCCGGGTGTGTTTTATAATAATTTAAAATTTCCTCTTTATGAGTATCTGTAAATTTCAGCAACTCATACTTTTGATTGATGGAGAAAAGTTTTTTCCCTGTTTTATCAAAGACATCAATAACAAAATCTTTTTCCCCGGAAATAAATATTTTATCCCTGGTGGCATGCATAAACAAAGCCTTTTCCAATGCCTTGTATCTCTGGCCACGCAGAGGCAGTTCTATTCGCATTATTTCCTTTACTTTCCTCAAATGTGAATCGTAAATATTTGGTGTTAGAAAAAATTTTTTACCCACTTGCGCAAAGTCAAAAGCAGCATATTGATTCTCCATTGGGAAAAGTATTCCTGTTCCCACAGCAATGGAATGTTTTATCTCCTTTATATATTCTCCTTTCTTTGTAAAAAATGACAGCTTTCCCATACTGTTCACAAGGATATGGTCTGGTTGAATCATTACCCGTAAACGCACATTGGGAGGAATTATTGTAAATTCCTGAGGGCCTTCTCCCCTTTTCCCAAACTTTTTCACTAAACTGAAATCCTTTTTTGAATAGATATATACAGTTGGACCGTCTGTTATATAGATTTGCCCTTTATCTACTTCTATGGTTTTGGGCCTTAAAAGATCGAGAAAAGTTGCCGCTTTATGTTTATTCCCAAAGACAAAACCTGTTAGAAGCAGTATTAAAAGAAATAAATTAAACTTTCTCATCTTTGTTCTCCTTGGATTTATCTCTTTGAGATTCCATTTATATATTTTAAATGAAATGCAGATTTATTTCAACAAAAAAACAGAAAAAATTAAATTCAAAAGAAAATTTCCAAAAAAAGTTCTAAATTGCAATATAGAACATTTTATGGGTTCTGAATTTCAATTTCGGGCGAAAATTCAGGGCCTTTAAACTACTATAAGGGCATGATTGCAGAAAAAAAAGTAAAAAAAAGCATTTCAATGGCAACCGTTTGGAAAAATTGCAGTCTAAACTATATGAAATTAGATCAACTTATTAATAAGTGTAATGTCAAAAGTTTCATGAAAAAAATAGGGCCCACAGAATACACAGAAGGACACAGAAATTTTTTTGTCATAATCTCCCTCTATTTTTTCTGTGTTTTTCTGTGTGTTCTGTGGGCTCTTAATTAATAAGGAGGAGTAAATGAAATATTTCATGACATTCCTTTCAATGGCCTTGTTTTTGCACTTTTTTTCCTTTGGGCTTACCGCAGGGAAAAAGATTTATACGACAAAAAAAATCAACCCTCATCCACCGCTTATCAATGGTAAACTGGATGATGCTATATGGGAAAAAGTAGAATGGGAGGGAGACTTTACTCAACGAGAACCTTATGAAGGAAAAGAACCTTCACAAAAAACAGCATTTAAAATTTTATATGATGATAAAAATCTCTATGTAGGCATAAGAGCATATGATACAGAACCTGGAAAAATAGTCAAACGAATGTCTCGAAGGGATAACCTGGATGGGGATTGGGTGGATATCACTATCGACAGTTATCACGATCTTCGCACTGCTTTTTCTTTTGAAGTGAATGCAGCAGGTGTAAAGGGCGATGAAGCAATCACTGAAGACGGTGAAAACTGGGACTCCACCTGGGACCCCATCTGGTATGTAAAGACTTCTGTCGATGAAAAGGGATGGACAGCGGAAATGAAGATTCCCTTCAGTCAACTGCGTTTTGCCAACAAAGACACTCATGTGTGGGGTTTGCAGTGCACCCGAAAATTGTTCAGAAAACAGGAGCAATCCCTCTGGCAATTTATTCCCAAAGACTCACCTGGATGGGTGCACCGATTTGGCGAATTGCGCGGTATCCAGTCCATTAAAGCAGGCCGAAGAATTGAAATGACGCCTTATGTTGTTGGGGATGCACAGCGATTCGAGAGTGAAGAAGGAAACCCCTTTGCCACAGGGAAATCGCATCGTTTTTCAGGGGGGCTGGATGGCAAAATCGCTGTTACCAGCGACCTGACTTTGGATTTTACCATTAATCCCGATTTCGGCCAGGTGGAAGCCGACCCATCAGAAGTCAACCTGACAGCCTTTGAAACCTATTTCCAGGAAAAAAGACCCTTTTTCATAGAAGGCCGAAATATCTTGAATTTCCAGATAATGGGAGGTGACGGGACTTTCTCCAGTGATAATCTTTTCTATTCCCGAAGGATCGGAAGCACTCCCCATCATGAGCCGGACACCAATGATAACGAATATATGAATTTCCCTACCAACACCTCGATATTGGCTGCTTTCAAGCTAACCGGGAAAACAAAAAAAGGCCTTTCCATCGGGATACTGGAGAGTTTAACTGCAAAAGAGAATGCTCAAATCGATTTCCAGGGGGAGCGGCGCAGTGAAACAGTGGAACCAATGACCAATTATTTTATGTTTCGACTGCAAAAGGATTATAAACAGGGGAATACCATCATCGGCGGTATGTTGACAGCCACCAATCGCAGCATCAACGACTCACAGCTTAATTTCCTTCATAAGGGCGCCTATACGGGTGGGTTTGATTTTTATCACACCTGGAAGAAAAAGACCTACTACCTCTCGTTAAAAACGGTGTTCAGTCATGTAAGAGGAGATAAGGAGGCAATACTCGAAACCCAGGAGTCATCGCGGCGATACTTTCAGCGACCCGATGCCACCCATATTTCTGTGGACCCCAATCGAACGTCTCTTTCCGGTCACGGTGGTACCCTCACTTTTGGCAAAGGCGGTAAAGGTCACCTGAGATTCTCCACCGGTGCCACCTGGCGATCACCAGGCCTGGAACTCAACGACCTGGGCTACCTGCGCAGTGCAGATAAAATTATGGAGTGGGTCTGGATTGGCTACAGGATATGGAAACCCTTTGCTATTTTCAAGACATTTAACATAAACATAAATCAGTGGAAGGGATGGGATTTTTCAGGTGAAAACATTTTTAACGGTGGAAATATTGGCCTTTATGGCGACTTTAAAAACTGCTGGTGGTTCAGTGTTGGAGTCAACCGTCAGGGTGCCGAGATCTCCCCATCCGCGCTTCGAGGTGGTCCGTCATTAAGATACCCCGGGGGGTGGAATAAGTGGATTTCCATGGGTACCGATAACCGGAAAGTCCTCAGTTTCGAGGTGGGAACCAGCCATTACCAGGGTGATGAAAATTCAGACAGATCACAGAGTATATGGTTTGGAGCTACGTATCGTCCTGGCAGTAATCTATCCATATCAGTTGCTCCTGAGATCAGCTTTTATAAGAGTTTACTCCAGTATGTAGACACTGTCGAGGTCGGACCGGACGAACGTTATCTCTTTGCATCTATCGACCAAAAGACAGTTGGTATTACCATTCGGCTCAATTACAGTATTACTCCTGAACTCTCCATCCAGTTTTACGGACAGCCGTTTATCTCTGCTGGGAAATACACCTCTTTTAAACATATCACCGAACCCAGAGCCGATGTGTTTACCGATCGGTATCACATTTACACGGACAATGAAATCCAATACAATACGGATGAACAACTCTACTATATAGATGAAAATCCTGACGGCAGTGCGGATTATTCGTTTGAAAACCCTAATTTCAATTTTTTACAGTTCCGTTCAAACCTGGTGGTCCGGTGGGAATATTTTCCTGGTTCAACTCTCTATCTTGTCTGGTCCCAGGGGCGAACAGCGGATGATTCCACAGGAGATTTTTCCTTTAGAAATGATATGCGGGATTTATTCCATATCCGTCCCCACAATGTCTTTTTGGTGAAATTTACCTACCGGTTTGATATATAATTTTAGAACTGCCATGAAATTAGCCATCAAGAGACCAAGGCACCAAGTTACACAAAAGGTTTTATTGTAAATAAATCCTTGGTGTCTCATGCTTCGTAGCGAAGCCACTTCGCAGAGTAGCATCTTCGTGCCCTGGTGGCAATAATTTTCATTCGTTTCCGGGGGAGGACTCGCCCGAGTCTGTAATTTTTGTGAAGTATTTTGAAGTGAAAATGAGTTGACAAAATACTATATTTTCTTTAAAATGAAATATGTCAAAAAATGACTTTTTTCTCAATTTAAAGACCTACTCTTACAACGATTATCTCCAACGGGTTAATACTGCCTGTAATTTAGTTCGATGATATGAATAGATATAGATTTTATTTAAATAATTCCTGCCCAAGGGCTTAATAAAAAGGAGGCAAGTGTGAAAATAAAAAGATTCTTAATTTTCTTTAGTATTTTGTTTGGTGTTTTTCTAGTCAATAACACCGGTGTATTGGATGCAAAGAAATGCGACAACTGCGTTCCAACTTTATCAGAGATGCGTTCAGATGCGTGTACAGTAATCATTGTCGGGAAAAATGCATCCGTTGATGGTTCGATTATAACGACTCATACGTGTGACTGTGGATTCTGCGATTGGACCTGGCGATATGTGCCACCAGCGGATCATAAACCGGATTCAAAGCGCAAAATCTACCACTATAACCAGTTTACCACCAAACCTCCGGAACAAGGTTTGAGATGGGATAATTTTGAGGATGGTTATACCGGACTTGAAATACCCCAGGTTCCTCACACTTATGGCTATTTACATGGAATGTTCGGATATATGAATGATAATCAGGTGGCAATCGGAGAATCAACAGTGGGATGCCGTAAAAAAATGGAAAACTCAACACCTGCTGCTAAATTTGACATTACCATGCTTACATTCATTGCAATGGAGAGAGCAAAAACCGCCAGAGAGGCTGTAAAAATTATGGGTGATTTAGCTACAAAATACGGGTATGGGTTTGTTGATTCCGGGGAAATGCTGAGTGTATCTGATCCCAATGAGGTCTGGGTTTTTGAGGTTTTGCCTATCGGGCCATTATGGACACCTGAAAGTGGGGAACCAGGAGCTGTATGGTGCGCTCAAAGGGTTCCGGATGACCATGTGAGTGTATGTCCCAATGAGTCGAGGATTGGGGAGATCAACCTGAAGAACAAAGACTACTTTATGGCATCTGAAAATGTAATTTCATATGCTGTCAAAAAAGGGTATTATGACCCAAATGGTAAAAAACCATTTAATTGGAAGAAGGCTTACAATCCCAACGAGTACAGTGCTGCAAATTCCAATGGATCAAGAGTGCGGTTATGGCGGTTCTTTGACCTGGTTGCTCCATCAAAAAAATTCAGTCCTGAGACCCTTAATGAGGATTTACCTTTCTCAGTAAAACCTGAGAAAAAACTATCGGTTTATGATGTCATAAAAATGACCAGGGATAAATGTGATGGGACAATATATGATCCTGCAAGAGGTTTGCAGGGAGGGCCATTTGAAAATCCAAACCGTCTTCCCTATGGTTTTAAAGTTGATGGGGAAAAATACAATACCCCGCGGATAATCAGTGTAAACCGGGCAGAATATGTAGTGGTTAACCAGTGCAGGGGATGGCTTCCCAATCCTATTGGAGGATTAATCTGGCTTGCTTTTGGCGCCCAGGATACATCCTGTTATATGCCTTTATACCAGGGAATTACACGTGTTCCTGATTCTTTTAAAATCGGAGATCACTGGAAATTTGACAGGAAGTCGGCCCGATGGGCGTGTGATTATGTGGATTATCACACCCAGGTTTACTATAACCTGGCCATCAAACACGTAAGACAAGCCCAGGAAAAATGGGAAGGAAGTGCATTAAAAAGCATTCCGTTCGTTGATAAACATGCCCTGGAGCTTTACAAAAAAGACCCGGATGACGCCCGTCAGTATTTGACTGATTACTGCATCAATAATGCAAATCTTGTTATAAATGCATGGTGGGAACTGGGCAACGAATTACTGGTGAGATTCAACAAACTCTGGAAATATAATATCCAGGAAAGAAAAAGAGAAGCTGTTGAGTATCCAGACTGGTGGTTAAAAGAACTTATCAGGTATAATAACCTAAAACCACAACCGGAAGAAAAGAAAGAATAATTTAAAAAGGAGGTTGGCATTTAAATGAAACATTTATTTAAATTTATGGTATTATCTGCTTTTATGTGTGGGATTATTTTTATTTTATCACCACCGGGGTTGGCAGATACCGAGATTCCAAAGGCTAAACTCCCTGTCCTTACAACGTCAGCAGGACAGAGCCCTGACGTTAATACGGTAAACATAATTATGGAAGAAGCGGGTATCAAATATGATTATTGCGATGTGCCTTCAGCCGAGATGTTAAAGGCCGGCGTTGGACTTGGAGGAAAAAAGTCAGGTGAAGGTTTTCATGTAGAGATTCATACCGATTTAAACAAGTATCCCAAAGGAACACCCTATCAATCGATTATCTTTGCAATAGGTTCCAGTTTAAAGGGTATGGGTGCTTCGGGGCTTACGATAGATGATGAAGTGAAAAGGGTAAAAGAAGTGATTGATTATTGTAAGGCGAATAAAATCTTTATTATTGCAGTTCATGTTGGAGGTATATCAAAAAGAGGTGCTTCAGGAGGCGATAACGAACGAATGATCGATGCGGTTGCACCTTTTGCAGATTACCTGGTGGCAGTAGCGGACAGCAATAAAGACGGACGTTTTACAACGATTGCTAACCAGAAAAAGATTCCGTTTACAGAGATCAAATATGCCCTGGGGCTTGTTGAAATTGTAAAAAAAGTGTTTGAGTAATCCCGTGCCTCCGATAGGCATCGTTGTGCCGCGAAGCGGCTTAACAAAAGTTTTTGCGGGGTCCAGGGGCGGCTTTTTCAAAAGGAGCCCCTGGTCGCCGAAGGCATTGAATTGAGAGAATGAAATGACTTTACAAATCGGAATTATTTTAATCGTTATGGTTGCTGCTTATGCCCTGGCTCAATGGAGAAAGCTCTCTGTTGAGTTTTGCATGCTCTCTTCTGCCATTGCAGGTGGAGTGGCAGGCGCATTTTTTTACGCGCCGCCAATCAGTCAACTGGCCAGACATTTAGTAGAAGGTACCTTTACCTACTTAGATGTTATCCTTGTATTTGTAACAGCCACTATTTTTATGACAATAGTATCCGAATCCGGCGGTGTAAATTATGTGGTCAGAGGTATTGTCCGCTATTTTTATAACCTGAGAATCATTGTTTTATTTCTTTTGATGTTTATCATCCTGATACCAGGTGCCCTTACAGGAGCCGGCAGTGTCTCTATCCTTACAGTAGGAGCACCCGTGGCACTGGCACTGGGATACCTTGGTATTTCAAAAAAGAGAGTGGCGGCGATTCTTTTTATTGTTGCAGGATTAAGTGCAGCAGCACCTCCCGTTAATATCTGGGCCATGATTGTATCTGCCGGGACTGCAATTCCCTATGTAGGTTTTGAACTTCCTTTAGGTATTCCTGTCGTCCTTTTGGGAACTTTCACCGTTCTTTTCCTTGGCTGGAAGAGAGAAGAAAAGATGAATCTTGAGGATGTTTTAAAGAATATGCCGGAGATCCCGGAACGAATGAACTGGTGGAGAGTTCTTCTCCCTTTCCTCGTTTTTTTCGGGCTGGTAATCGCCTACCGAATCTGGCCGTTTGATGTACCAATACTTGGTTTACCCCTGGAATTTGCGATCGCAGCCGTTGTTGCATTTATAGTCAGCCCGAAAAAAATGAATATCCTTGTATTATCCAGGGATACAGTGAAACGCTTGCTGCCCCTTCTGGCAACCATGGCAATTGTAGGTTCTCTTCAGCAGATAATGACCGCAACCGGTGTACGCGGACTCCTGTCGTATGCAGTCATCAGTATTCCCCTGACCGTACTTTTTATCTTGTTGATCTTCATTATCCCTATATCTGAAGGAGTCTTGACTTACGGAGGCGCTGCAATTATCGGTATCCCTTTAATCTGGTTCCTCGATTCCGTTGGCCTTCATGCCACAGTTGCGATTGCAGGACTTAGTTTACTCTGGCCTCTGGGAGACGGTCTACCGCCAACAGCACTTATCGGAAGACTGAGTGTGATGGTTACCGAGTACAAAGGATCCTATTGGTCATTCTTAAGAACCACATGGCTGCCCTGGATCGTCATTACGATTGTTGGAATCCTTATGGTAATCTACAGCGCCAAATTGGAATTTCTTGTAAAATGGAGTATGTAATTTTCTGTAATTAATGGAGGTATAAATGCCTATAATCATGATATTTTATTATGTGATCTGTGTTTACCTGGCAGGGATGCTTATCTGGAACTTTTTCCGTGAAAAGGAAAACAAAGAGGATATGTTACTCTATTTAATTGTCCTGATCCCCCTTGTTCTCAGGATTTTTCGGATTCGATAGAAAAACCAGGAGTATAAAATGTCACGCGTATGGATGTTTAAATCAATATATATTCTGATTATTGCTTTTGTAATCATTGTTTCAGGCATTCAATTCTATAACCACAGGCATTATGAAACACCAATTATTGCAGGACCAGGCGTTACAAAAGTAGTCAAATTGAGCGACTATAATAAAAGTTTAAAAGATACAATTGCCGATACCCATGTATTTTTCCTTGAAGGTAAAGAGGAGGGCGGTAAGGTGTTGATTTTTGCCAACACCCATTCCAATGAACCTGCGGCAATTCTAACCACACTGATTTTTATTGAAAATGCTGTGGTAAGTAAGGGAACGCTTATTATTATTCCCCAGTTTAACAACAGCGGCGGGCGTAATACCAAACCCGGGGATGGATATCCACTCTACTTTGAAATTCCTACAAAGTGGGGGGCAAAAAAGTTCAGGATGGGGAACCGAAACGCATCTCCATTGGATCAATGGCCCGATCCGGATGTCTATGTCCACTATCCAGATAGACAGTTACTTTCTTATCTTGATGTGAGAAATACAAACAGGACATGGCCGGGCCGGGCAAATGGCCCCCTTATGGAAAGGGTTACATATGCTGCAATGGAGCTTATGAAACAAGAAAAAGTGGATATTGCAGTGGATATTCACGGCGCTGAAACCATGTTTCCTGTAACAAACTGTATCGTAGTCCCTGAAAAAGCAATGCGCATTGCTACGATGACTTCTTTAACAGTCAAAGCAATGGAAGGCTTCGAGAATCATGTGGAACCGTCTCCAATAGGTTTTAGAGGGCTTTCCCATAGGGAGATCGGGGATTTTTCCGATACCATGCCCTTTTTACTGGAAGCACCTCTGCCCTTTTTAGATCAGCCTACGGGTCCAAAGACGGTGGATTTACTTCTAAATGGTAAGGATCCCTTTTTATTAAGCCTGTCAAAGCAAAAGAAACTCTTTGTACCTTATGATGAATCAGGCTGGCCAATGGAAAAACGGGTGGGTCAACACTGCTCTGTTGTATTGGAAATACTGCGGCAATTCTCAAGAAAATCTTCTGATCGAGCAATAGAGATAGAAAATGTCCCTCGCTATGCAGAGGTTGTGGAAAACGGAGTTGGTTTCTATTATCACGATCCTGAAAAAGCAAAAAAAGAGAATATTTATTATAATTAAAACTTAAACAAAAGTTTTTGCGGAAGTTTCGCGGACCAGGGGGCAGTTTTTTCAAAAAGCGCCCCCTGGCCGCCGGAGGCAAGTGCCTTCGGCGAGTCAGAACCTTTTTGAAAAAAGGTTCCGACACCTCCAAAAACTTTTTATAAGACGCTTCGCGTCATTTTTGTGTATATTGTAGATAAATGTTGTATATACTCATTTTTTCTGTGTTTGTTTTTTTAAGTTACCTGGTCCTTGAGAATATTATTTTGAACCGTAGATTAAAGTCTATACCTCTTAGAATATGTGTGACCGGTACACGAGGTAAATCAAGTATTGTGAGAATGTTAGCATCCATCCTAAGAGAAGAAGGGAAAAACGTCATTGCAAAAACAACAGGTTCAAAAGCCAGCTTTATTCTGCCAGACGGAGAGGAGATCGATGTCCCCCGACGCGGTTTAACTTCCATTATTGAACAAAAAGGTCTTATTAAAAAAGCAGTGAACCTTAACGCGGATTGCTTCGTGGTTGAAATAATGAGCATCCACCCGGAGAATCATTTTATCGAAGCCCATCGATTATTAAAACCAAATATTGTTGTTATAACAAATGTCCGGTGCGACCATATCGACACAATGGGCAAAACAGAGGAGGAAATTGCCAGCATTTTTGCCTTAGACATTACAAAAGAATCAACCGTATTTATACCGGAAAAAGAAAATAGAGAGATTTTTGTAAGTGCTGTAAAAAATGCAGGGGGAACGTTAATCTGTGTAAAAAAAGACTCACCAGACGATATAGACCCGCAAATAAAAGCAAGAGGATTCCCTGGTAATATTGAACTTGTCAACGCTCTTTGTAATCATCTTAATATTGACAAAAAAAATATTATAAGTGGATTAGAAAAAGTAAAATATGATATCGGGGAATTTAAGGTGTGGAAATACAGGGCCAGGGAAACACAAAAAACTTATTTCCTTGCCAATGGATTTGCTGCCAATGACCCGGAATCTACATTTGAAATAATTTCAAAAGTAAATAAAATTTTTCCATTCGCCCGGGGAAAACTTGTGGGTTTATTAAGCCTTCGTGCTGACAGGGGGGATCGAACCATTCAATGGATTGAAGCGTTGAAAAATGGTGGGATCGATCGTTTTAAATATATATATGTAACAGGGACGCATGCAAAAATTGTCAAAAGAAAATTAGAAAAAATCATTATTCTTAAGGATAAACAACCTGAAAAGATTATGGAAACAGTGTCTAATAAAACGAATGATGATGATAGTTCAGTAATATTTGGGTTTGGAAATCTAAAAGGCATCGGGAGTCTTCTTATCGATTACTGGAATAAAATTGGAGAAGAATATGGGTTATGAAGTCTCTTTTTTAGGTTTGCTGATCTCTTTACTTTTTATTGGTCTTACAGGGTTTTATCCTGGTGGAATCATTGTTCCCAGTTATTTAGTGCTTTTTATGGATCAACCGCTGCGGATTATTGGGACATTGATTGCTGCGCTTTTAGCCCTGTTGTGTTATCGGATAGCTTCCCGGTATCTTATCCTTTTTGGCAGGAGAAGGTTTGTTTTTATGATTTTATTTGGGGGTATCTGGACATTTCTCTGGATATTGGTTTTCCCTTCGATTTTCCCGGTTTCTATGGAGTTCAGGGTTATCGGCTGGGTTATCCCGGGGTTGATCGCCAATAATTTTGAAAGGCAGGGAATTATGGTAACCACTGCCGCACTGATAACGGTTACAGTTATTACCTATTTTTTAGGACGAATCATGTTAATGATATTGTAGTTACTCTAATGAAACCGAACTTACAAAATCCCCATCATATTGCCGCGAAGCGGCTTAACAAAAGTTTTTGCGGGGGTTCAGGGGGCAGTTTTTTCAAAAAGCGCCCCCTGGCCGCCGGAGGCATCGGTAGCCATCAAGATAAAAAATCAAAACCAATCATATATGCCGGAATAATAAGTCTCATTATTTATTTATTATGGTTCTTTTTATCTCCGCATCGAATGCTTCCTTTTTCAGCGGAAATGATTAAAGCCACTCGGATTATGGAAAGAGCGGTTTTAGTAATCGGAGAATATTGTGATACATCCGGTATCAGGATTGACAGTGCATTAGACCCTAATCATACCGGCTTGATCGGACCTGGATATTCCGATATTGTTACCACAAAGGGAAACCTTGAGGCTAAAAGAACGACGACCAACCCTGAGATGGCTGGTCTTATTGTCTATCTTCTTAAAAGGGCCGGAGTTAAAAAAGGGGATACCATAACAATCGGCAGTTCAGCTTCATTTCCTGCCTTAATGATAGCATCCCTTTCTGCTGCAAAGGCTTTGGAAGTAAAACCGGTACTCATTTTTTCCTTAGGCGCATCTTCTTATGGTGCAACCAATCCCGATTTTAATTTGCTGGATATGTTTTCATTGCTTCGAGAGAGGGGTATTTTTCCGTTTAAGACTGCTGCGGTCTCTCTTGGGGGTGAAGGGGATATTGGGAAGGAATTTAGTCCGGAGATAAAAAAGCAATTAATTGACCAAATTCGGCAAACGAGCATTCCGTTTATCTATGAACCGAATTTCCATAAGAATGTATTAACAAGGATGAGGATATATCGAGAGAATGCCCCCGAGGGAAAGATATCGGCTTTTATTAATTCTGGGGGAGGAGATGCCAATATCGGGTTAAGTAATCTTGTGCTTAAAGTAAAACCCGGGTTGAATATAAAGTTATCCCTTCCTCCGGAGGATGAGCGCGGTGTCCTATTTGAAATGGCGAGTCAAGATGTGCCTTGCATTCATCTTCTTTTTATAAAAGGATTGGTCCAAAAGTATGGGCTTCCCTGGGACCCCGTTGCTGCTTCAACATCTAATGATGAATGATGAGTGAATGAAAATCCAATTATTTAGTAAAAAAGTCTATAAGTAATTTATTAAATTCACCTTTATCTTTCTCACTTAATTTACCAATTTTCTTTATAATAATAGATTTATCAATTGTGGCGAATTTCATTCGTACCATAGAAGGTTTTGGCAGATTAGATTTCTCCCATTCTTGTATTTTATAGTCTCCTAAGCGATATTCGGAATCTAATTTGCTTGTTATGAAGACAATTACAACATCTAATTTTTCATTGTATTCATCGGGTGAGATAATCAGTGCAGGTCTTTTCTTGGTGGTCTTCAAATCAGTAAATGGAAAGGGAACTAAAACTATATCCCATTTTTCATAAATTGTTATAGATTTCATCTTCTGTATTATCCCATTCCATAAATGAAGCTTCTGACAATTTCATTATTTCGTTTAAGTTTTCTTTCTCTGAAAGTTCTATTATTTTTTCTTTGTTTCTCTTAATATAATCGTCAATTAGTTCTCCCACTATCCTTCCCATAGTTTTACCTTCAAGAGATGCTATAACCTTTAAAACCTTTCTTTTATTATCATCGATTCTAATACTCATTACACTCATCTTATATCTCCTACTTGTTTTATATACTACAAGTAATATACATATATTTTAATTATTAGTCAAGTGCGAAATAAAAAAATTTCAAGAACGATCTTTTTTTAGAACCGATTTTAATACTATAAACTAAATACCGAACGTAAACCGATTTGTTTATCTTTGAAAGCCTTAAAAGTAAAACATGTTAAGTATTGAGAAATAAAAAAGGTAAAAAAGGTGCCAGTTGCTCTGTGTCAAGAAAAATTCCTCTTTAATTGTCGCTGATCATAATAAGAAAGGTGCCCCACGAAGCCGGCATTACTCATGGTTCAGGAAAGCAGGCATAACCGCTATGTTTTAGATTTTCTTGTTATATAATGATTTTCAAGGCTTGCAGCAAGAACTCGTCTCTCTTGCCGTGAGTGTTCATTTGATTCAAACTCATGCAAACACTGATATTCTTTTTGGGACAGTAAAACACGTCGCAATCATAAGCTCCACCGTGGCCATAAAAAATGAGCCCATGGATGGATCGTTTCATTATCCCCAGGCCATAATCATAATCCGTTCCCCCTCTGCCTTTGTCAGCCGCTGCGATCATCTGTATCAGGGTCGATTTCTTGCTGAAAAGTTTTCCATTTAGCAGTGCTCTGAAAAAGGTATTTAACTCTTCACAGGTGGATATGATTCCACCTCCACCCCAATCAAACGAAGTATTTATGTCAACAACCAGGTCCATGGTGCTGAAGTAAGCGTGTGATAATGGTTTATCCCCTCTGGGTTCCTCATAATATTCCAGGTAACTATTCTCCATTCCCAACCGGTCGAATATCCTCGTTTTGAACTGTGCCTGTAAAGTTTTACCGGTAACCTGTTCGATAATCATTGCCAGCAGAACATAGTTTACATCACTGTAATTATAGCCTTTACCAGGCGGGAATGCGGCTTTCTGGTTTGTCTGGTACTCATAGTACTTTCCCAGGATTTTTGCCGAATTCCATATCGTATGGGGGTGTTCAATCACTTCGGGAATAAACCTGGGATCTTCCATATAGTCTGCTATTCCGCTTGTGTGACTGAGTAACTGCTCGACGATAATTTGGCGACCGTATGCAGTTCCTTCATGAATATGTAAGCTGTCCACCCTGACAATCGGATTATCTAAAAACCTATCGATGGTATCATGCAGATTAAGATGCCCTTCTTCTATCAATTGCAACACTACTGTGGCAGTAAAAGTCTTACCGATGCTGGCAATTTTGATTTTATGATCAGCGGTCATCGCTTCATTCACTCCATCTGCCATACCAGCAGCGCCTTTCCACTTGAATCCCGGTTTTTCTACCAGCAGAACAGCATTATGGATTGGATCCTTACTTTCAATATCAATCATACTGTCCACGAGATTTTGAAGTTTCTTTGAGAGTTCTTGACTGTTTCTGTTATTTTCCACAGGCCTTTCTGTGGCCGCCCCTTTTTGAGTTGCGACGCCCGGATGGCTGCAACTATATAATATTAGTAAGATTGCTGCCAATACGAATTGTAAAAATTTCATGGATTTCTCCTTATTAATGATATAGCCTGTTGAGATAAATCTGTACGAATGATGATTATAATACCTTGCTCTGAGGTGATCAAAATCGCTGTAGGCTTCTCTCTCTTCTTACTATATATTTCATACTCTCTAATTAGCTCTACCATATCTCATTATACCTTATTTCAAACAGTCTATCAATAAGATTATTTTCCCAAATCCGCCATCTATAGATGGCGAGAACTCGTTACGGGTTACGGGTTGCGGGTTTACGGGGGGAGGATTTAAAAAGCTCTATACTAAAATTATCTCTAAAGCTCTTTTACCTCGCAACTCGCAACGCGCAACACGCAACGAGTCACACCACCAGTACAAAAAAATAGGTGGTGGATTTTGTTTTTTTTGATTGTCACCCTTTTCGAGAATTGAATGACCAGGCTAAACACTGGTACCTTGGAGATATTCAATTTTCATGGACTTAAAAACATTTCTATAAAGTGGAGAAAGTTTTTATTCCACTAACTCAATCTGGCCCCCTGGGAAAGGACACATTTCAGAGCATCGCAAAAAGAAAGCTCCGAGTCCATCCCTCATAAGACAGCGGGACAAAAAACAAAAAGCTCTGACAAATAGTTTGCCAGCGGTTAATTAACCGCTTGCATTCCCTTAATGGAAGATCGTTGTTTTCTGCTCCTTTACTATCGGAACCCCAATTTTACTTTTTCCACCTATCGTCCCCAGAGATTACTATTTGGATGGAGGTGAGTGGATCTGCTTTTTTAATTCAATCCAAGAGGAGAGATTATATGCATCATATCCGTCTCTTAATGCACAGGCTGCCACCCTTCCGCTCAACCTATTACCCCGTGATATAACAAATAGGTGAATCACATATGGATGACGTTCGTTGTCTTTGGTTGGAATTTTTCCCTTAAAAATGCCATTAATATTAAAATTACCATATCTGACATTATTTAAGAGGGTTTCCAGTTGTCCTTCCAGTTTAATATGAAAATCTCCATCCTTTTGAATTAACATACTGACACCTATTTCTCCCTCATATGTCTTAATTTTACCCTTCCATTTTCCAATATATTTATCTGGAATATCTACTTTTCTTCTCACTTGTTTTTTTCCTGCTGACTGCTTCCTTTTTTTTAAATTCTCGGCAAATTTTGGTAATAACACGGAAACAATGTCATCACAAACTTGAAATGGAATCATACTGTTCGCATTGCAGAGAACTGCTACAGCAAGATCTTCTGAAGGAATTAAGAAGAGCGTTGTATTTGAACCAGCTCCGCCTCCATGATGATAAACCACATGATATCCATTCCATTCTTCATCAATAATCCAACCCAAACCATAAAAATCATCCCTGTACATTGCATTTGGATCCCATTCACTATGCATTTTCTGAATATCCTTATCATTAAGAATCTGCTTTTGATCAGGGAGATGATCCTTTAGATTAAACATACCAAAGCGAATCAAATCATGACTGCTTGAATATATATCTTGATTGGCCTGAGTCGCGGAAACAAAAGATGGGATGGGAAATCCTCTCCTATCATAAGGAATTGCAGCATACTTTTCTTTTCCCTTACTTATCTTAACCGATGTATGGAATAAATTAAGTGGAAGGAAAACTTCCTCTCTCATAAATTGAGCATAACTCTTTTTGGATATTTTTGAGATAATATAACCTATTATTCCATATCCCAGGTTAGAGTATTGCCCAATCTCTCCTGGCGGTGTAATAAGGAATCCATACCGTCGTATTGTTTCATCTATACTGGTACAACAATAAGGTTCATCCTCGAAAAAATTGTTAAAGTATTCAGTTAGCCCTGATGTATGGTTTAAAACACGTTTTACAGTTGCATCTTTGGCATTTCCCTCATATGCAGTCAATTTCAAATCTCCGAGGTAGTCATTTACTGGATCATCAAGATCAATAAGGCCCCTTTTTACAAGGACCATTAATCCGGTTGCAGTAAATGGTTTTGTAATGGAAGCTAATGAATACATAGTATGCGGGGTTGCTTTTATCTTTTTTTCCTTATTCGCCCAGCCAAATGCTTCTTCCCATATGACCTTTCCGTTTTTGGCAACCGCAATAGAAAGAGAGGGAACATTTCCTTCAGATACTTCTCTAATTATACGGGTCCTCACTTTGATAAACCGTTTGTCGAAACTGATCTGTGTTTTTGTTATATCTTCCTTCATTGAATGTTGCGATGGCCATAAATGATTACAAATTATAAGAAAAGATATGATGAATAAAAATAAGGTAATTTTTCTGAACATTTGAATACTCCTAAAATACTCTTTCTAATATATTATACGCCCAGTCAGAAAAAAGGTTTCAAACAAAATAATTGTAAGCGCTAAAAGCCGCTAAAAATCTATAATACTGAATTGGAATTTTTATTTCAAGTAAATTTCCCCATACCAAACCATTCATTAAGTGGAGATCATTGAAATTTGGGCTGTATCTCGCATTCGGTTTTTGATCAATATTCCTGAATATTTAAAAAATAGACTTGAAATAAATAATTTGTTTCGCTAGAGCTTTTTTCCCATTTTTATAAAAATTCCTGTCAATCTGTCCAATTGCGGGTAAAGAGGAAATCAGCATAATACCCATAAGCAAAATAACACTGAATGTACGAATACTTTTTCCCATGATTTCTCCTTTACTTTAACGCATCCGGTTTTAATTCTTCAATTACTTTTGCATCCACCCAGTAAATATTCTCATAGCCATTGACCGGAACCTGCATTAATTGTCGTAGCTCTTTTAGAGTCATGGCCTCATTGGGCAGCTTGGATTCTCCAATCCTGTTGACACACTTGGCGTCTGTCCCCTATTTGCGAGAATTAAATGATCTGGTTTTTACCTTGTCTCATGGGAAATATTCAATTCTCAGGAGGTTTAAAATGAAATTAATTTAACTTACCTATTGTTGCCTCTATTCGTTTGATCAATTTCTCTTTTAGATCATTATGGTCTTTCCATTTAATCGTGTTTACTTGTTTAACATCAAATTGTCGTTTATCAAATTCGGTTTCATGGCAAGTCCATATAACGTGGATACTCAAGCCCATAGCAAAACCAGCTTCAAAATAAACGCTACCTCTGCTACCTGTAAGATCAGCAACCATGGCACGACTTCTTTTGATTTCAGAAATTATTTTGTCAGGGATAAAATCATCATGTTCTAAGTAGTCAATCCTCCTGGGTGTATGTCCTGTTGACTCTATTGCGTCTTTAAAACCCTTTTCATATGCCTTTTTTAAATCGGTATTTTGAAATTCTTTGTTATCATCAAACCACATGGCAACAAAAATCTGTCTAGAATCTTTACCTCTTTTTTTTATTTCTTCATATTTTCTTAATCCATTTAACGAAAGACGATACTTCCTATCGTAAAATACATCAACGTATCCTCCTCTTGATTTTAAATAACCAAGTTCAAACATTTTCTCCAAAAAATAACTAAATTCTTCTGGGCCTTTTGCATAGCATATAGAATAGTCTTGCCAACGCAAATCACAATAATCATCATATCCTTTTGGTTTATTAAAAATATGAATTATGATTTTTTCAAATTGGTCAAAAATATCAGATGGAAGTTCAGTCGAGTTTATAATCTCTTTATAATTTTCTAAAGTTATTACAGGCGTTTTTCTATTTTCCTCGTATGCCTGTCTTAAATATCCAGACAAGATATATCTTTCATCTTTATGCTTTTCCGGTTTAATAAAATCTTTGTATGCGGGTACCGTTATGTTATATTTGCTACATATCCAACAGTCACAAAAATAAATATCCCTCTCTCCGCTTGAATTTATCTCTGCTTTTCCTTTATTACATATTGGACATTTTTCCTTAGACATAAAACACCTCCGTTGGAAATTATTTTAAATACATAATATTCAGTCTTTGTATAACTTTTTATTTTCATACTTTACCTCCTTCCTTATTCCATTTTAGTAAAACCGCTCTTTAATCACGTGGATATATTAGAAGAAATCATGTAAAATGCCAATAATTTTTTAAATCTCTCAACTTCGGGATAATACATATAAGACAAATTATGTAAACCAACTGCATACCTTGAAAACCCCATCAATAAAGGATTTCATTTTTTCAGACACTATTCGATCCTTTTTTAGCTCCATTTTTTATCAGCACACCCCCTATATAGTATTTCACACTCACCAGGTGGACACTATATTTAGTGCCTTAGTGTCTCTAATATGGTCGCCATTTCCGAGGTCTACCCGGGGATCCCAGGTAAAAAAACAGTACCTTAAATTTATTGTTAAATTTACATTTTTTCCCGGTAAAAAAACTGCCGCATGTATATCGATTTGTTGGTTTATTTTTTTAGCTTCTTTTTAAGTTCTTTGGATTTCTTAAACGCCTTTTGGGCTTCCTTTTTTCGTCCTAATTTCTCAAGAGTAAGTCCTTTGTTGTACCAGGCTTCGTAAAATTCCGACTTAATCTCTATTGCCTTATTAAAGGCTTCCAGGGCTCCTTCATAGTGGCCTAAATTGCGAAGAACAATCCCCTTGTTGTTCCAGGCAACCTGTGAGTCCAGTTTAAGCTCTATGGTTTTATCAAACGCCTTAAGAGCTTCTTCATATCGGCCTGATCTTCCAAGCGCAACCCCTTTGTCGTTCCATACTTCGTGTTCTTCCGGTTTAAGCGCTAGGGCTTTATCCAATGCCTTAAAAGCTTTTTCATGGCTGCCTAATTTGCCAAGATAAATTCCTTTGTTGTTCCAGGCAACGTGATCGTCCGGGTTAATTTCTATAGCCTTATTGAAGGCTTCCAGGCCTTCATCATGGCGGCCTAATTCACAAAGAGCAACGCCTTTGTTATTCCAGGCGTCGTGATCGTCCGGCTTTAGCTCTAGGGCTTTATCGTAGGCATTAATAGCTTCTTCATAGTAGCCTAATTTATCAAGAGCAAGCCCTTTGTTGTACCAGGCTTCTTGATCGTCCGGTTTTAGCTCTAGGGCTTTATCAAACGCCTTTTGGGCTTCTTTATAGAGACTTAAAGCAGCAAGAGCAACCCCTTTGTTGTACCAGGTTTCTACATCGTCCGGGTTAAGCTCTATAGCATATTCAACAAAAGATAGTGCTTTATCGTATTCACCTGAAAAATATAAAACTTCTGCTCTACCCATAAGCCCTTCAAACATTTTTTCATCTTCTGCTCTTTCGTCTTTAGCTTTTGCATCTGATAAAGATTTGCCCCCAAGATTAACAGCCAGAGTGTCAAGAACACCCTCCCAATCTTCAAATAAATCGTATTGCTGCCAACCTGATAGCCTCATATCACCACGCTTGCAATCTTCTAACCTTACCGGAATGATTGTAAAAACATTTTCATCCTGTTCCCTTGCAAATTCCCAGGCTGTTTGTAATTCTTCATCTTGAAAGCCCGGTTTTTCACCGCTTGTTTTCTTTATAGCAGCATTGCTGAGACAGATAACAAAATCTCTGCTCCGGATTATTGCTTTTAATATTTGTGGTTTCCATCTTCCCTTTTTTAAATCTTCTTTATCAAACCATACATTCACCTTTCTTTTTTTAAGACCTTCGTAGACCTTGCAAACCTTTTCCAGATCCTCATGGGCATAGCTTAGAAATGCATATTCCCTCTCTAAATCAGGCATCACATCCTCCGTATTTATTTTACCACAAATAGAAGTGAATTAGTATTTATTTGGGTAAGACGAAAAAAGGGGTCAGGCAGGAAGGAGGAAGGAATGTCATTATGACCCCATATTTGTTTTGTCAGATAAAGAAAAATAATTGTTGTTTGAGTGATTTCAAACTTGCACAAATCCTTGATATTGATTATAATAATAGAAGAGGTAATTAAAATGAACAGAACATATAAGGTAAACGCCATATATAAAGCTGGAATGTTCAAATTACTTGAGTCTATTAACTTAACTGATGGAACCCTGGTAAAACTGAACTTTGAACCACAGGAAGATCAACCAAAAGGGGCTCAACCTGTTTTTCCCAATCGCTTTATCCCAGCAAAAAAGCTATCACCCCTTGTGGGGATTGTATCCCTTGGTGGTGATTCTCTGAATGATAGTGAGTCTCTTTATGATTCGGATTGGAATTGATACATCTCTTATAGTCGGTCTCCTGGATAAAAAAGATATCTGGCATGGGAAAGCAACAGAACTCTTTAATTTCCTCAAGCAACAGAAAACCCAAATTATCATTTTTGATTGTGTTTTAGCCGAAACTATAAGCACGCTTTGTCGTAGAACCCATGAGAAGCGTAGAGATGACGATCTTTCGGACCTTATCGATAAATTTTTAGAAAATTTCCCCACGAAAGTTATTACCTGGGTAAATTATGACATTCCTATTTTGTACGATGAAATTATTGCATTGATTCGGAGCTCAAATGGTGCTAAAAAAATGACTATGAAGAAATTTCACCCATAATTTCTTTGACTCATTTTTTACCTTTCCCGGTCAAAACATATCCGCCGGTTTTGTGAGCACCGACACAATTTAGATACCCTTTCTTTTTATTTTTGAAATATCCTCAGATAATTTCGCATCGCTAAAAAACGTTTCGATATATCTCTCTTTATAAATATTATTAGCAACCAGGGCTGGCCTGCGGTTTCCTCACAGACTTTTTTTACGGCGCTTTGGGTAAAAGGCTGGTTGGTTTCTTCCGTATATTGGGCATAAGGCTCATGGATATTCTTTAGGGAAAAAGGCGGCAGCTCTACCTGGTCCGCGATATTAAAGGGAGACACTCCGCCTACAATGAGTTTGGTGACGCACTCCTTGTCTGACCTTTTTTTCTCCTTTTTCTCCCTATAACCAACCGGATGAATATGTCCGAGAACCTGATTCAGGGCGAACAATTTTTGTTGAAAGATTATTTGTTTTATATGTTAATACTCGAAAATAAATTAAAAAGGCCTGGCTTTTTTATTTCAGCCGGATCCTTAAGGAGGTAAAATGAATAATTGTCCAAAAATTAAGTTTTTATGTTTTGTTTTCATTTGTTTAACCTTGATCACTACTCCATTACTGTCAACGCAAAAAAATGAGAGTCATGTCAAAATATCCTGGGAAGAGTTTAGAAAAATCCTGAAATTAGGTACTGATGAAATCAGTCTTACCTGGGAGGAATTTCAACAATTGATTGCTCAAACCGGCGAAGATATCCGGCTCCCATATACAGTAAACGTAAAGAATGGCAAAGTTATTCTTCCACGCAACCAATTCATCCAAATCCTAGATAAAATGAAACCTCCCAGGGAACGTATTCTTACACCTCCTGTAAATTATATAATCACCAAAGCTGAATACCAAGGCGATATGGGTCAAAAAAGTACCACCATTACTGCCACCTTTACCCTGGAAATTTTTGAGAAAAACGAACAATGTTACCGGCAGATTCCCTTTCTTCCACAATCAGTAGGACTGGAAGAAGTATTACTGGATGACAAAAGGGCATTGGTTACGGTGATAAACGGATGGTATCATATCAATACCTCAGAAAGTGGTCACCACAAGATAAGGGTAAAATATTATGTATCCTCAAATCTGGATAAAGGTCCTCAAATCCTTAAGTTTCCCATTGTTAGAACAGCAATAACAACATTTGCATTAACCGTTCCCCTGGAAAAAGTCGATTTATCTATCTCCAATGCCAAAGAAGTGATAACCTCCCAAAAAGGAGGTAGCACTCATATCCGTGCAATTTTGCCAGCAACCGATTGTGTTGAGGTAAGTGCTCATCGAAAATATATGACCCCCAAAGGTATCGCAAAGGATATCCCGGCAAAAATTTATGCAGAGACAATCAACCTGCTTTCTATTGAAGAAGACGCTGTTCGTATTACCAGCCGTATTAAACTAAATATTCTCCAAAACACAATTACGAATATAAATGCTAAGGTACCGGAAAACTATACTATTTTAGATATCCGCAAAAAAAATGGCTCGAGAATGCAAGAGTGGCATGTGAACAAAACAGGGAAAGGATCAATCGTGAATATACCTTTTGAAACCCCGGTTGAAGGGAATATCGCATTTGATATTATAACCGAACGGTTATTCAAGAGTGAAAAAACCGACATTCATTTTAACGGTTTTAAAATTCAGGATGCGATCAGGGAGACAGGATACCTGGGTGCTGAAAAAAGAAGTACGGCACAAGCATCTCCTACCAGTACGGAAAAATTGGACCGGATAGATATAAAAGATTTACCATATGAATTGATAAATATGTCCAAACGGCCGCTGCTTTTTGGTTTTCGGTACTTAAGGCATCCCTATAATCTTGGTATGACAATAATAAAGCACGAAGAATTACCAACGATCAGTTCAATCATCGATATGGCAAGTATCATTACAATAATCCTGGAAGATGGGAAAATATTGACCAAAGTTAATTATACCATTCGCAACACCTGGAAACAATTTTTGAAATTGGATATTCCTCCCGACTCTGAAATCTGGACCGTTTATGTAGATTCTATAAGGGAAAATGCCTCCCGCAGCAGCGATGGAAAAATTATGATCCCCCTTGCCCGTTCCCGGTTTAAAGGTGAATTACTGAAAAGTTTTCCAGTAGAATTAATTTATTATTCTAAAGGCGATTCCCTGGGTTCTTTCGGCAGTAAAAAAATCCAATTTCCTACAGCGGATATTATGATCACTAAAATGTTATGGTCTGTCTATTTGCCAGAAGAAAATCATTACCTTCATTTTTCCGGGAATGTTGAAAAAGAGGAAATGGCAGGGACCCTTAACCTCATGCTGGGAAAAAGCAGAAATTTCAGCATTGACCAGGTAGAATCATATAATGAAGTCGCATCAAATCTTGAACGAAGCCCTCAAAAACAACAGACAATGACCAGGTATGGAGAATCGCTTCAAAGTCATTTCAGTAATAAATCGATCAATCAAAGGGATATTGCGCGGCAGATGAGGTTGGAAGCGAACCTGAATACGGATTTTCAGACAGAACAAAAGAAAAGACTGGGTAAACCGGGTTCAGGCAGTAATATCTTTAAAATTGAATTACCTACCAGTGGTCAGATCTACCGCTTTAATAAGACTGTGATCGAAGGAGAATCGATCGAGCTTAAATTTTATTACGCATCTCCTGGTGTAATGGCTCTTGCAAAGGTTATCGCAGCACTTATTTTAATATCGATACTATTCTTGATACGAAAAAGGATATTTGCCTTTTCCCGGAAAATTTTTTCTAAATCAAAAAATAAAAAGGAATAAGAACCATGAAAAAAATAAAACATCCAATAATAATTGTTTTTTTAATTTTTTCCCTCTCTCTTACAATTTCAGGAAAACCGGAAGAAAATACGAATGATATTACCTTCACCTGGCAGGACCTGGTGAAACTTCTCGACCTGGATAGTGATAAAATAAAAATGACCTGGCCTGAATTTCGTAAATTAATGGCACAAACGGGGAATCAACTGGATATGAGTGTTAATATCGATGAGGGAATCCTCAGCATTAAAAGGGATCAATTCAAAAGAATCCTGGATCAAATGAAGCCATTCGTCAGGAAAATACCGCCTCCTCCAGAAGATTATTTAATAAGTGAAGCAATCTATAAAGGGAGTGCTGATGAAAAAAATTGCCGTTTTACAGCAGAATTCACTGTTTTTCTCTTTGAGAAGAATTCTCCAAAATACATTGAGATCCCAATCCTTTCCACCAGTGCAGCCCTCTTAAATGTTTTCATAGACGGGGCTCCGGCAGTCATCCATACCGGCACCTGGTACTATATAAGTCTCCAAAAAAGTGGTTTTCACAAGGTCAAAGTTGTTTTTTCCATAAGTCGGAAAAAACAATCGATATCTTTGCCGGTGGTTCATTCAGTCATAAACCGAATTGATATTTCAGTCCCGGAGAAAGATTCCAATATTACTATCAATCCCTCTATAAATCCAAGGCTGGAATATCTAACGGATAAAACACGTATCACTGCTAATATGCCGCCAGCCAACCAGGTCGATATCAACTGGAGTTGGCGCCTGGAAAAAAAAGAGAAAAAACCGGCTCTAATATATGCTCATACGAACAGTTTAGTTTCTGTAGACACTGATATATTAAAGGTAAAAACAAACGTTAACCTGGAAATCATTCAATCCAGCCTGGATAATATATCCCTCCTGGTTCCCTGGAATATTGAAATAGTAAAAGTGGAAGCCGGAAGCGGCACGAACTGGCAGGTGAGAGAAACAGGTATCGGTAGAGTACTGGAGATTCGTTTTGGATATGATATCAATGATTCGTTTAACTTTACTGTTTATGCTGAACGGATACTGGCTCCCGGGGCATCGGGAGTCGATTTTCCAGGATTTCAGGTAATTGATGCACGTCGTGAGACCGGCAACCTGGGAATAGTGGCTGAAAGTGCAGTAGAAATAGAGGTCCAGGAAGTCCGGGAATTGGAAAAGCTGGTATTTCATAAGCTTCCCAGAGGTATATTGAAAATGTCACCCCGTCCGATTTTATATTCTTATAAATATAAAAGCCATCCGTTTCATCTGTTTATTTCCATCCATAAACATGAGCGATTGGAAGGTATGACAACTGTCATTGAATCTGCCAAATCAGTGGTCCTCTTCCTGGTAGAAGGGAAAATGCTTTACCAGGTCATTTACACAGTACGGAATTCTTTTACACAATTTATGGAATTGGAATTACCGGAAAATGCCGTTATCTGGACAGTGCTGGTAGATAACAAAAGAGAAAAAGCCTCCCGCAGCAAAGAAGGAAAGATACTGATCCCCCTTGTACGTTCTCCAGGGAAAGGTGACCGGTTAAAATCCTTTCAAATAGAACTAACATATACTCTTCCTATAAAAAAATTTGGCCTCAAAGGCAGTTGTGAATGTTTCCTGCCAACCTGTAACATCTTTATTAATAAGATGCGGCTGTCGCTGTTCTGCCCGGAGGGATATAGTTATAACTTCAATAAAGAGGAATGGAAAGAGGTATTAAAGCCTGTGGAAACAAAAAAAAGGACTAAAATGGTAACCGGACCAAGCGCGCCTAAAAAACCGGCTGGTAGGGCGTTAAAAATCGCCTCGAATAGACAGCCAAAACTTATCCGTAGAATATTACCGGCATATCCAGATGCAGCATTAAAATCACAAATGAGTGGAGAGGTTGTCATTGAAGCTGTTACCGATATCTACGGCCGTGTGATAAAGGCAACTGTCATTACAGGTCACCCATTATTAAGGCACGCTGCCAGAGAAGCAGTTTTACAATGGGTATATGAACCATATATCGTTAATGGCATACCAAGACCGGCTCAATTTTCAGTTATGGTTCACTTTGATTACAAAAAAAGGATAGGTATGGAAGAAAAGGGGAGGCAATGTGCAGCCTGTATTGTGACGCCTATTGAAATTCCTGATGAGAAAGTAGAAGATGAAAATAAAGCCTTTGGAATTGAAGGAGGAGTTGTTGAAGGAGTTTTAGGTGGGATTATTGGAGGAGTCAATGGTGGACCAATTATACCAGGAAAACCGGGGTCAAAAGACCAGGATAAAGTGAATAGAACTCAGACTGTAATAACCGGACCGGTGGGTCTTAAATCAGTTAAAGTTCACCTTCCTCTTTCCGGTAAAAAATACATGTTTTTTAAAAAAATGATCGATAAAGGCGAAACATACTCATTCAGGTTATCCTTCTTCAGTATCCGCTTGAAAAACACCTTGATTTATCTTTTTATTCTTTTAATATTGATAACAATGACTTTGATCGTTTATAAAAAAGCTAAGAAAAGAGTTTAATGATATAACTATTGAGACGGGAAAGCGTAACAAGAAAAGGTGCCATAAAAAAAGGTCTGTGGGGAATGGACCTAATTTTGGGGACAGGCGACAATTAATTTCTGGAAGTTCCGTGCAACTGGGGAAAAACCGGGGGCAAAGAAAAGGAGATCGATTAAGAAACGAGAATGCACCGTCTGATCTTTCGGGCACACTTTCCGCCTGGAACCTTTTGTACGGGCAGGACATTACCTAATTCATTACCCAATTAATTAGGTAATACCCAATTACCATAAATCTGTTTTCTTCCATTGGGCCTTCGGCCCCCTGCCGGAACAACGGAGCTTACCCTGCTTATTTAAATCCTTCAAAATCTTCCGGATCATATCCACACTGACCGTGGGACACTTTCGTTTAAGATCAGAAACGGTAAAGAGATCATAAAAGCCGGTTATTGCAGCTAATACCATTTCGGTTTTCGCTCCCCTGGGCGCCGTTAAGCTTTCGGTCCTGTCTTCAAACTCTCGATACGCCGTTTTCATAATGAAAAGTAAATAATTCAAATACGGCCAGGGATCATGCTTGCCCTCGTGCCAGCCTTGAGAACTCCTTTCAAGGGTCTCGTAATACCGTTCTTTGCTGTCTTCTATAAGCCGTTCAAGACTGATATAACGCCCCACTTCATAACCTAACTTATAACATCCCAAAAGTAAAAGAAGCCGTGAGACCCTTCCGTTGCCATCCCTGAAAGGATGAATACAAAGAAAATCAAGATTAAAAGCTGCCAGAGCCAATAAAGGATGTATTTGAATCTCCTGTAAAGCGTCGTCCCAATGTTGGATGAGCTTTTTCATGATTGCAGGCGTATCTGCTGCAATCACTGTTCGAAATCGAACGCGTTCCCGGCCGTTGGGGTATTTTTCTATGATATCTCCATCCTTTACTTTATATTTACCGGAATCCCATATTTCCCCCCGTATACGGGCGTGAAAACGTTTAATGGTATCTTCGGATAGGGGGATTTTACTTCCCCGTGTATGAACCATATTTAAAACATCCCGGTAGCCGCTCACTTCCTCCTCGTTTCTATCTTTTAAAAGCGGTTTGCCGAAAATAACGGTTCCCACCCGTTTCTGATCGATAGTGACACCCTCAATCCGATTGGAAGACACGGCGCTTTCGATAATGGCGTGTTCCCGGAGAATTTTTAATTTTTGGGGAGATTGTTTGGTAAATAACTCCTGCTTTCCCTTTGACTCTGCCAGATCGGCTATCAGCCATGATGTACTCATCGGGATGGCAGGCAATTTATCGGATAACATCTTTAAAGTCATCATTGTGCTTCTATTGTAAATACGTTTGAAAGACTTGTCAATTTTTTTCTCATATCTTTTATTTTTATACTGAGAACTGGGGACGGTGGGTCAAAACGTCAAAGTGTCCCGGAAAGGCTTTAGTGTTGATATTATTTGGATTAAAAGAGCGGAGACGAACTTTAAAGTTTGAATTTTTTCCGCCCCTAAACGCGAAACGATTTTGTAATTTTGGTTTTCAGTTCTTGATGCGGAACCCCGAAAATGGTCGAATCAATAGGCCTTTGTTCTCATCAAACAACAGGCTGATGTCCAAATCACCCATGCTTAAAAAGCTTAAATCAACATCAGGTAAACTTTTCTTGAATTGATGAATTGTTGGAAATCGTAAACGTACAAAATGGTGGCTAAAAAGTGTATACAATATAAAATCACTCTATTATTTCCCTGGCTAATTTTTTTCCTTTCTCAGTTAACATATATCCCCCGGTTTTGGGAGATCCTTTAAAAACCACCAAACGATTTTTTTTCAGAAGAGCCAGATCTCTTTGCAAAGTTCTTCTGGGAATACCGGATTTTAAAACAAGATGCGATATTTTAAGAAAACTCTTTTCATCTAAAGCATACAGAATCTTTTGTAGTCTTGTAATCGTTCCCTCTTTTACAGCGCCAAATACTGCGCCATTTAATATTTCTTTATCAATTTTTTTAAAAGCTTTCATATCAACAATTTTACCACATACAGTTCCATTTTCTGCGCCATTTTTGGTGTTGACAGTCCGTTTAAATATAGCAGTAAAGAAGTTACCGAACTCAAATTGTATTGGTTGAAGACCCGCAGTTTTCATAGCACGCTGCATTTTATTTATTCCTGTACCCATTTTTTCTATGTAACCAATGCGATGAAGGAAATTGGCAATATTGGGATTGCGCAATACACTCTTTTTACCAAAATCTTCGGGCTTCAGACCCTTTACCAGGCCACCAAAATTGGAGATTTCGATTCTTTCATCAAACATTTCCACCATGACGTTACTGCCCTTCTCAAAATAGTCACGGTGAGCTACAGCATTGATAACAGCTTCACGTAAAGCCTCATAAGGTATTTCGGGAATTTCTCGTCTCCTTGGCTCACCTGTCATTTCATAGCGGAGAGGGATATATTGTTTAAGGAAATTCATGGCTCCGTCAATATTGCCTATGATGTCTTCGTTGAAATCCCTCCGATCCAACACATCCACTTTCTCATTTCCTTTATAAAGGGCACAAACAACAGCCGTGTGATAATAGATATCTTGCAAGTTTTTGGCAAAGAAAAGTACACCTGTATTACTGAAGATTAATTTACCTTCTTGTCTTTCGGCTGCTCCGAGATTAACCAGGATATCCGCTGTATCCATTACCCTGGATATACCGGCAAGCCGTAAGAATTTATCAAATTTCTTTATATCAAAATGGGTCTCGGAATCGAACTTTAAATTGCTTAATTCATCGTATCTAATTTTGCCTTCGGATTGAAAAAATTCCACAATCTCATCCCGGGAAAGTTTTTGAGAATTGGGTCCTACTCTGGTATAAAAACCGGAAGTGCATTTGTAAGGTTTATCTTCTCCCTCTCGCACCGTGATTATCAATATGTTTTCATATTCATCGATGGTAATTTTTATTGGGGGTTGGCAATTGTTTGCTATGTCCTGCACCTGGGATTTGAGTTTGTTACTGACACTGACTCCTGTGATTTTATTGTCATCGGATATTCCAAGATATATTCTTCCGCCGGAAGCATTCGCGAAGGCCACCATTTCTTTGTCAAGCCCTGAAAAAGTTTCTTTGAATTCTATTCTATAGCCTTCTCCTTCTTCAAGGACTAGCTGGAGTTCTTTTTCTGTCATTTTCATTTCGCCTTCTTCTAAGAGATATAATATTTTAATGACAGAGTTTTGTCAAGAAGAAAACAGGAAACTTCGGCAACTGATTAAGAGCTATCATTTGGGGAAATACCGGAAGCAGCAAATGCAGGAGAAGGGAGCCAAAAGGAAAACATTTGTTGCCCCTTCCACTATCAACCGGGAGTTGGGCGTTTTAAGGAATATGCTCAGGCTGGCATCCGAATGGTATGAACTGGAATTGAAATCCATCAAATTCGAGATGGCAAAGGAAGAGTAAAAGGAACGGATTTTTTCCGAATCGGAAATAAGGCGGCTTATTGACAATTCACAGACTCCTCTCCGTTACATTATAATGATTGCGATAAACACCGGGATGAGGAAGAGCGAAATATTAAATCTTGAGTGGGACCAGGTAAACCTGGAAGGTGGATTCATCACAGTTGTGGCCCAGAAAAGCAAAACCAGGCGAATCAGGCGAATTCCTCTTAACCATTCGATGAGTGAATTGTTCTACAAGCTGAATCTCTTCCGGAACGGCAATCAATACGTTTTTGAGAACCCAAAAACCAGGAAACCCATCGTGGATTTCAAGAGGAGCTGGCAAAGTCTATTAAAGCGCCTAGGTATCAAAGGGGCGCGATTTCATGATTTGCGCCATTCGTTTGCAACGTATGCGCTTTTGAGAAAAGGTGGCGATCTCGTTTCGTTGCAGGCCACGCTGGGCCATGCAAACATCTCCACCACAGGAAGGTATGCAAAGGCATTAATGGAAGGTCAGCAAAGGCTGGTCAACAGTTTTGAAATGCCGGAAACCGATTCAAATATTATAAAATTAAGAGAAGCGGTAGGATAACTACCTTTGCAGGTGCCATCTTATTTCTTCTTTTAAAGGGAAATGCTGGGGTTAATTTTCCGCATCTGTAACCTTTATCCATAACTACCTCAACATCAACTACCTCCCGGATTAAGGCATATTCACATATCCTCCTTTTCGCTAGTGGTATGATAAAATAAGAAAGAAGAGAAAAAAAGATTTTTTTAATTTTTTTCTAAAAAAGTTGACATTTTATTTCTGGTGTGATAATTTAAGATTTCGAGATTGGAGGAGTTGAAGATGAGTAGATGTTGGAAGATTCAGTTGAAGCAGGAGTTGGAAGACAGGCAGTGGTTAAGTGGATATGGACAAATTAGGTTAACAGTCGCAGAAGGGGGGAGTTTGAAGTATCGGACCCTAAGGGCGGAAGCATTTACAGAATTAGGACCCATGATGATTAGATGGGAACAATCTGAGTTGGCAGGGAGAAAAGAAAGAGCTTGTCTACTTGAAACATTAAAGGAAACCTATTTTGATTTTAAAGGATGTAGAGGGCTGCTCCCCAAAAGAGGACTTATCTCTTCCTGATTATTCTCCCATGAAAGAACATCAAACTTTTCAATCACCTCGTTTTGAACAAGGGTTTCTGCATTCACAAGGTTTCCTCTTCACACTTCAATGGCATATTACTGCAAAATGTGATCAACACTGCAAGCATTGTTATCTTTTTGAAGAAACTACTTATGAACAAGAGTATAAAAACGAATTATCTTATGAAGAGTGTATTTGTATCATAGATGATTTCAAAGAAACATTTGACAATTGGGGTATGCAAACTCGAATAAATTTTACTGGTGGTGATCCTTTATTAAGAGATGATATATTCAATATTATAGAATATGCACGAAAAAAAGGAATATTAGTAGGCATTTTAGGTAACTCGAATCATTTAAATTATGAAACTGCCAAAAGATTAAAAAAATTGGGTATATTTAGATATCAAATAAGCATTGATGGATTAGAAAGAACACATGATTTTTTGAGAGGTAAAAAAGGTTTATTTAAAGATAGTATTCGAGCAATACATGTTCTAGAAAATGTTGGTATACCGTCTGTAGTAATGTTTACATTAAGTAGAAAAAATGCGAATGATCTTCTAAAGGTAATTAGAAAAGTCACAGAAGAAGGTGTATCAATATTCGATTTTGCAAGAATAGTCCCGATAGGATCAGGGGAACAATTAAAAAATCAAATGCTTGCTCCTCATGAATATAGAGAACTTTTACTAAAAGTGTTAGAAGAATATAGATATTTACAAGAAAAAGGTTATAGGACTTATTTTGGAAGAAAAGATCATCTTTGGACATTACTTTATCAAGAATTGGGTTTGATTAAGCCGTTACCTAAAAATAAAAACCTTATCTATAATGGTTGTGGAGTGGGTTCAAGTATCCTTACAATTCTTGCAGATGGCACCGTTTACTCTTGCAGAAGACTTCCAGTTAGAATAGGTAAAACTCCTGAACACAGTATTAAAGATATATTCATATATTCGGTAGAACACAATAAAATGAGAAAGATAGAAAATATGAAGAAATGTAGTAACTGTGAATTACTGCAATTTTGTAGGGGCTGTATGGCCGTTTCATATGCCAAATACGGAGACTATATGGCTCCTGACCCACAATGTTGGAAGGAGGTATAAAAGATGAAAAATGGAGAGTTGGGTATAACAGAAAATGAGTTTAAGATTTTGGGAAAATATGCTGTTTGGCGACCTTTTCTTATTAAGAATTTTAGTAAGCATGAAAATTTAAATTCAATCCCAGCAATGTCATGTAGTGGTTGTGGTACTTGTTCATCTTGTAGTCAAGGATGTAGTGGCTGTGGGATCGAGGGTGTAACAAGCCAAAGTTACTCTGATATTGATGGTAATTTAAAAAAAAATAGTATGAGTTGTTCTGCTTGCGAAGGGTGTGGTGGTGGTTGCTACGGTTGTGGTGGGTGTTCGTCGTGATGACTCAATTTTGATTCATCGAAAATGATTCCAAGTGAAAATTTGTATGATATCTAAGTACCCACCTATTGAAGGTGGAGAATCTTCAAAAGCATATTGGTTGGCGAAAGCAATTGGTGAGCGTGGGCACGAGGTTCATGTTGTCACAAATGCTTGGGAAGTAGAGACTAACTTCAGAGAGTCCATAGAATCCCAGGACTTGAATTCTGAGTACCAACCTAAAGGAGTGTTTGTACATAATACAAACCCATTTATAGAGCCTTCATATATCCCTTATTCAAAGCCATATACCGAAAAAATAGCAAGCCTTGCTATCGACATCATAAAAGAATATGATCTACAATTGATTGATTCCTGGTATATCTTACCTTATGTTATTTCTGGATTCCTTGCTAAAGTAATAACTGAAAGACCTCAGATTATGCGACATGCTGGTAGCGACATGAGTAGACTATTAGCTTCTCCGTACCTCGGAACATTATTTAAATCTCTTTTTTACAAAATAGATAAGATAATTACTTATCCAAGCCAAAAACAACGTTTCTTAGCTTTCGGAATTAAAGAAGAGAAACTATTTTTTAATACCAAGGTTAGTGTTGATACGAGAGCTTTTAATCCAAATGAAATCCCTATCGATTTATCTCCGTTCACTAAAAAAAAGTTTGAAAATTTCCCTATTATCACATATATTGGTAAAATAGGTGTTTCTAAAGGACTATTTGAGCTTCTTGAGGCTTCAAGTAAAATAAAAGAAGATTTCTTGCTTTTACTTGTTACTAAAGGAAAAGGCTTTGAAAGATTAAAAAAAGCGATTATTAAACACAGATTAAAAGAAAAAGTAATTCTAATGAATTTTGTACCCCCATGGAGGATACCATCGATTATAAAAAGATCAACTTGTGTTGTTTCTCCAGAGCGTGAATTTCCTGTGAGCCAACATACTCCAATGCTTCCGAGAGAAGTAATGGCTGTTGGGAAATGTTTGATATTAAGTAAGGAGCTTTATGAAAAAAGAAGATCTTTAGAAATTCAAGATGGAGAAAATGTAATTGTTGTTAACCCCAAAAATATTCAACAATTTAGTAAGATTTTGAAAAAGATAATAGTGGAATCCGATTATGCAAAAAAGATTGGGCAAAAGGCTTATTTAGTTTCCAAAAAAATGGAAACATTTGACAAATACATTGAAGAAACACTTCAATTATATAATGATATTATTAATATATAAACGATTCAACGCTTAATTACCCAGTACCCAATAGGTATATAACAGTGTTAAATCTTAAGAGGAGTAAAACATGTCAGGATGGTTCGTTACTTCAAATGATATAAAAGAATGGACAGCCACAAAAAAACGGGAAGCAGAAGAAACTCTGCCCCAACTTGTAAAGAAATTAGTGTACGCATCCTGCAAACCTAAAAGTATTGACTTCCAATCAGGGGACTCGGTCGTCATTGGCGGCTGGGACGGAGTTCTTGAAGTAGAAGAAGGTAACGAGTTTATTCCTGCGGGGAAATCAGGATGGGAGCTTGGCACCAACGAAAATATTGGTAAAAAAGCCGAAAAAGACTATAAAAAAAGAACAGAAAAACCAGTACCTCTCGTTTTAAACGATTCAACGTTTGTTTTCGTAACATCAAGGCTTTGGACAAAGAGAGATAGCTGGGCACATGAAAAAAAATCCGAAGGAAAATGGAAAGACGTAAAAGGAATCAACGCTGAAACTCTCCAGTCATGGCTGGAACATTGCCCTGCCGTCCATCGCTGGTTTGCAAATGTAATTGGAAAGAGAACCGCTGAACTTTGGGATATAGAACAGGCATGGAGTACATTATCCAACGTTACAGAACCTGCCTTCACCCCTTACTTCTTTCTCAACGCCAGAGATACAGAGAAGACAACTCTCCTTAATAGATTGGAAGGTGAGGCATCAGTATTGCGCGTTAGATCTCAATCCAAAAAAGAATCATATGGATTCATATTATCTGTCCTCATGAAGGAAGATAAATATATCTCGCGTACCCTGATCGTAAAGAATCAGTCCGCATGGGATTGGTTGATGAACTTCGATCATCCACTTATTCTTATACCTGAAAATTTCATCCCAAATGGAATTGGTCGTGCGATTGCTATGGGACATCATGTAATACTTGCGACAGATAGCTTGGACTCCGCACAACCCTCAATAGAACTGAACCGTATGCCAAGGCAAAATCGAATTGATGCAATAAAGTCAATTGGTTTGCCAGAAGATAATGCGGAGCAGATATATAGAGAAACAAAAGGTTATCTTGAACCGATTTTAAGACATAAAATGCTATCTCCCAGAGATATTTCGACTCCAGAATGGATTGGAAAAGTGAATTCTGATGTATTATTTTCAGTATTATTCGCTACTGAATGGAACACGAATAATGCCAAAGATAAAGAGATTATGGCTTCCTTATCCGGTCTGAGTTATGATGAATTTGAAAAAAATGTTATTGAGCTTTCAAAACAACCTGACCCCCCAGTAAGACTTGTTGGTAATATATGGCAGGTAATTTCCAAAGTGGACCTGTGGTTAAGAATCGCTCACCGAATAGCTAAACCACATTTAGATCGTCTTGGAGAGGTTTCCAAAGAGGTTCTAAACGATTTAGACCCTTCTTTTGATCTTGCACCGGAGGAACGTTTCATGGCAAGCATCAAAGGCGCAGTACCTCTATATTCTACAAATATCAAATCAGGTATAGCTGACAGTCTGGCTTTATTATCAGCTTATGGAGATGATTATGCCGATCAGGTAGGTTCTGAAAAACCTTCATATCTCGTCAGATGGTGGACAAGACAAATTTTTGAGGGAAACATTGAAGCAAAATCATGGTATTCTCTTGGAGGATGCTTACAATCTATCGCCGAAGCTGCCCCTGGTGAGTTTCTATTAGCTTTGGAAGAAGCAATGAACGGTAGTGACCCGACTATAAAAGGGCTTTTTTCCGCAGAAGGTAACGGAGTATTCGGAGGTTGCCCACATTCAAATCTACTTTGGTCACTTGAATTGGTTTCATGGAATACGCAATTCCTTGCAAGAGTTTCATCATGTTTGGCGCGGTTATCTGAGATCGACCCCGGTGGAACATACAGCAACCGCCCATTTGCCTCATTGAAGAATATTTTTCTGGGTTGGATTAACAACACGTGCGCAACCCATCAGCAAAGGATACAAATTATTGAAAACGTGATGCTCAAACAGTTTCCTGATATTTCTTGGAAGATGATGATTTCTTTGCTTATTGGTAAAACCCATATGACTTCTGGAGTGCATAAACCAAAATACCGTGAGTGGGCGGAAGGTGTTGTCAGAAATGTATCGCAACGTGACTATTATGAATACGTTGGGGCAATAGTTGAAATATTGTTCCGGGAGGTTGATAAAAATATCGGTAAAAGGCTCCCCGATCTTCTCGAAAACTTTAGATCGTATAATAAAAAGCAACAAGAGGCATTTTTTGTTAGGTTGATTGATATAGATGTCAATAGCTTAGAATCCGAAGATAGAGAACAAATAGGCAAAAAAATCCGGGGAATACTTTCTCACCACAGGAAATTTCATGATGCCAAATGGGCTTGGTCAGAAGAGACTCTTGAAAAACTTGAAAATGTCTATCACCATTTTAAGTTTGATGACCTAGTCAAAGAAAATTCATCTCTGTTTGATGACTATTGGCCTAATCTAATTAAGCCAATAAAACGAGGGGAAATGGGTTATGATGAGCAGATTAAAATAATTGATACCAAACGAATCGAAGTTATTGAAGAACTCTTTGATATAAGTGGTATAGAGGGAATAAGGAAATTAGCTTTATCCTGTAAGAACCCCGGAATGATTGGATTTGCGCTTTTTCAATCAAAATTTTCTGAACAGATGATTCCTAATATCTTGGATTGGCTTGGTGGTGAACGACAGTTGAACGTTTTGGCAAAATCTTATATCTCTGCAAAAAGCCACAAGGACTGGGATTGGGTACAGTGTATATTGGATGAGAACCAGGAGTGGAACAACGATAAAAAAACTTCATTATTATTGAGTTTGCCTATAAAAGGAAAAACTTTTGATATTGTTGAAAAGCAGGGGGATGACGTACAGCATAGATACTGGTATGGCGTCCAACACTATTTCTTAAACAGTAATGAAATTGAGAAAGTTCCATATGTAGCTAGAAAGTTGCTTGAAAACAGCAGGCCTCTTGCCGCAATAGATGCTGTTGCTCAAGTTTTATGGGGTAAACATGAAACCGATAAATTAGAAAGTAGTCTGGTCGCTGACATTTTAATAAAAATAGCAACCGGCCCGTCGGATATTGACCGAGTTTCTATTCAAAATGTCCAATATGAAATATTAAAGGCGATAGAGTTTATACAAACTCGTGCAGATTTGCCGACTGAAAAAATTGCCCAAATTGAGTGGGTATACCTGAAAATATTTCGTTTTGCAGACTTTACACCTCGATATCTTTCCGAAAAAATTGCAAAGGAGCCATCTTTTTTTGCACAGCTTGTTGCGTGGACTTATCGCCGCGAAGATGGTGAAGACCAAAAAGAAGATTTATCAGAAGAATTAAAAAGACAAAGAGCTGAGATCGCATTTGAACTACTTGATACTGTTTCAGTTTTACCGGGGAGTGAAGGTACATCGATTAATTCGGGCAAGTTAAACGAATGGGTAGATCAAGCAAGAAAAATGCTTATTGAAATAGGTCGCTTGAAGATTGGAGACAACCATATAGGCATATACTTATCTCGTTGCCCGGAAGGTAGTGACGGGATATGGCCGCATGAGACGGTGAGAGGTGTCATAGAGAGAGTGAGAAGTGTTGATCTAGATCGGGGTATTCAAATAGGGAGATATAACTCACGCGGAATAACGTCCCGTGCAGCTTTTGAAGGGGGGCAACAGGAGAGAAAACTAACCGAAAATTATGAGAAAAATGCTAAGAAAATCGAGTTTATTCAACCCCGTACGGCGGCTATTTTGCGTGACTTGGCACAAAGTTATGGAAGAGATGCCAAACGCATAGATGACGATGTAGAGTTATTCGATTAGGGAATTTAGTAAGCTTTTTAATGGATGAATTTCTGTTTTTTCAAAAAACTTACCCACAATTCACTGTGCCTAATTTGTGCCCAGAACAAACAGGAATATATGTGTTTTTATGGTAATATATGGTAACTCACGGATCAACAAAAAATCCCGAAAAGATTTCCTGATTTTGTTTTCCGGCTCCTGATGCGGGTTTCCGAAATCGCTTTGAATGGTGGAACTTTGTTCTCATCAAACAAAGGGCGGTGACTTCATCGAAAAAAGTAATAAAGTAAGGCACCGGTTACTTTTTCTTTAATGCATTCTTAATTCGTTCCGGTGTCATGGGAAGTTCAAACGATCGAATCCCAATGGCATCGTATACGGCATTGGCGATCACCCCACCCATGGTTGTAACGGCTGGTTCGCCGCATCCTTGGGGAGGCATGTCCGGGTTATCTATCAGTACAGTTTCAATTTTAGGTACCCAGGAAAAACGGGGCAGTTCGTAGGTATCGAAGTTTTTGTCCTTAATATCACCCCCGTTGAAATGGATTTTTTCGCTTAACACATAACCCAGTCCCATGATGATTCCCCCTTCCATCTGCAGCCTGGCTCCTTTAGGATTGATTATTTCTCCCATATCATGGGCACACACCACACGTTCCACCCGGATTTGGCCGCTTTTTTTATTCATCTTCACTTCCGCCATTGTGGCCACATAGGTTCCCAGGTAGTCGGTACAGGCGATTCCAAAACCCTGGCCGCTGGGGGTCTTTGAGAAGGATCGATTAAATGTTTCCGCCGCAGCGTTAAGAACTTTCTTCATTCGTTTATCCTGCAAATTTTCCAGGCGAAACGTCAGCGGGTCCATACCTGCTGCTTCTGCCATGATGTTTATGTGAGACTCAATAGCAAACACATTGGTGTTGCTGCCAGGCCCTCGCCAGGCTCCAACACCAAATGGGTGGACATCGGTTCTGCCTCTCCACCCACCATATGAGAGAACGCGATAATGGGGGATGCTGTAAAAAGGCCGGGAACTTCTACTGCCAGCAAAGTAATTCTGATAGTCCCAATATATGACTTTTCCCCTGCTGTTGAGACCCGATTTTATTTTAATAACTGCAGCCGGGCGAAAGGTATCATAAAAAAACTCCTCCTCCCTGGTCCAGGCAACCTGAACCGGTTGTTTGGTCAATTTGGCCAGGCGGGCAGCCTCCACCACCTGCTGATTCCTGGTTTTTCCTCCAAATCCACCGCCAACAAAAGGGGTAATCACACGAACATTTTCAGAAGAAAATCCCAGGGTACGGGCAACTTCATCTCGGGCTCTGAAAGGAGTCTGAGTGGAGGCCCAGACCGTGGCCTTATTCCCATCTACTTTTACCGCAGCCGTGTGGGTCTCTATGGGAGCATGGGCAACATAATGGTTGTAATAGCTCACATCAAATGTTTTGGCGGCATTTTTTCCCCCTTCCTGCAGGTTCCCTGCTTCGGCTACGATTTCTTTTTCAGATGCCACCTTAAGTAAATGGTTAAAAATCGTGTGATTGTCCACTTTTTTTTCCGGCAGATCATATTGAGCGTTTACCATTTTAAGCGCTTTTTGCGCCTCTTGCGGGTGTTCATGGAGAACAGCGATTAAATCGTTATCCTGTATGATTTGAACGCCCTTTATTTTTCCAGCGGCTGATGTGTCTACACTTTTCAATACTGCTCCATGTACAGGAGGTCTTAAAAGTCTCGCATAAAGCATCCCGGGCAAGCGGATATCTCCAGTAAATGTTGCTTCCCCTGTGACTTTTTCTCTGCTGTCCATGCGATCGGCTGGTTTACCAGAAATCTTATGTAAAGAATAATGTTTTATGGGAGGTTTTTTCTCAAGATGTTTCTCTATTATTTTCCCTTTTGCCAGGCTGGCATAAGATACTTTTTTCCCGGGATTGTTTTTTTCAAATATCACCCCATCCCTCACCATAAGCTGTTCCTGGGATATCTTGAGATGTTGGGCTGCCAATTGAAGGAGAACCGCTTTGGCTTCAGCAGCTGCCTGGCGCAGAGGAGGTCCGAAATATTTTGTGGTCCTGGAACCGAAGGTCCCCATATCCCAGGGACAGCGGTCTGTATCTCCCAGAATCATATCAACTCTTTCTAAAGGAACATCAAGTTCCTCAGCCAGCATCTGAGCGAGGGATGTGATAATCCCCTGTCCCATTTCGATCTTACCGCTAAAACAGGTGACACGTCCATCTTCATTTATCCGGAGATACGCATTAAAATCATCGGGATATTCACGCTGAAAGCGCTGTGCTTCCAGCAGTCCAGAGGAATCACCCACAAAAAAAGAGATGATGATTCCCCCACCCAAAAGCTTAAGAAATTCACGTCGGTCCAATGGTATCGGATCCGACCCGATTTCCAGATCCTGCATATTGTATTTATCTTCTTTCATGATTTCCCTCTATTCACAAAGAGAGCCCACAGAACACACGGAAAGACACAGAAAGATAATACTTTTTTTTCTGTGTATTCTGTGTATTCTGTGGGCTCTTTTTTTTTTCATTTTCTTTCATGAAACTTTTTACATTACTATGAACGGGATGCGGACTGGATCGCCTGGACGATCCGGTTGTAACTTCCGCAGCGGCACAGGTTATCCTCCATGGCCTGGAGGATTTCCTGATCGGTTGGCCTGGGATTCTTCAATAATAGACCGTACGCATTGAGAATCATGCCAGGAGTACAGAAGCCGCACTGGAGAGCATTATGGGTAATAAAAGCCTCTTGCAGGGGATGGAGGTGGCCGTCCTTTTCCAGCCCTTCAATGGTAATCACTTCTTTCCCCTTCACATTTGCGATGGGATATTGACATGATCGGACAGGTGTTTTGTTAACCAGAACGGTACAGGCGCCGCAAAGACCTTCTCCACAGCCATATTTGGCACCGGTAAGCCCAAACTCAGTTCGTAAAACCCATAAAAGGGTGTGTTCCGTGTTTACAGTCATCCGAATGGGCTTGTTATTGAGTTTAAACTGAATTGTTTCGTTCATATTACCCCCTATTTAAGACCAAAATAATAGAGAATTCTTTTTTAATCATAGGTGTATTATAGAGGAAAAGCGTATGGATTTCAATAGCTCAAGCGATCTTCTATTCCGACCTATTATCACAGTATCAGCAGTCATTAGTCAACAATGAACAAAAGTTAGGGAATATTTGAAGAAATACTTAGTAAAGTCAATAAGAATGAATATTTTTTATAGAAAATACTTGACTTTTTAATTGAAAATTCCTACAATGTAGGATGTGCGGCTGGCTCATATGATGTATAAAAGAACATTGACATTAATTTAATTAAAAAAGGAGGAAAAGAATATGCAAGTATGTACAAAATGTGTCTTACCGGAAACCTATCCAGGTATTCAGTTTGATGAGAACGGAGTCTGCAATTATTGTATTGCTTACGATGCCAGAGAAAGAGAGGAAGCAGGTAATCATTTTACCAATGAAGAGGAGGTAAAGGAGGCACTAAAAAAGTATAAGAACCTGAATAGGAAATATGATCTCCTGGTTCCTTTAAGCGGTGGTGTGGATAGCTGCTTTACCCTTATCCAGATAGTGGAGAAATTCAATTTGAGACCCATGGTGTTTCACAGTGACCACGGGTGGGATGATCCGATTGCCACCGGCAATGTAGAAAGACTCTGCAAAGAACTGGATGTCGATCTGCTCATCTGGAAGAATGATTTAACGTTTATGAGGAAATTGTTTAAATACTTCAATGAATCGGATGAGTACGATGTGAGCCCCTGCTTTCCCTGTGGCAACATGTTATATCTAAATGGACTGGAAATTGCCGATAATTTTAAAATCCCCCTGGTGATTAACGGCTATTCAAAAGGACAGGCAGCCATGATGCACGACAAGGAAAAAGCACAAGACTGGTATGGGAAGATGATCAATGTGATCCTGGAGAGGGGAGACCAGGAATTTTTTGAAATGTTTACCAAGAAGTGGCAAATGTTGAATAAACAGGTGATATATCAATCCCGGCAGGACCTGGAAGGGCCTGTCAACCCGGAAAAGATATTATTCATTCCATTTTTTGTGTTCAAATTTTACAAAACCGATAAGGAGGATTTACAGAGAATTTGCCGCGAAAGGTTTGATTGGCAGCCTCTTGAAGTGAGCTTTCCGGCCAGAACCACCAATTGTGAGATGATCTGGCTCAACTCATACCGGGATTTGAACAAGAGGAAGTACACCCACTATCACGATGAGTATTCCACCATCATCAGGGCTGGGGAGATTTCCCGAGAACAGGCATTAAAAGACCTTGAGTTAAACCCGCCGGAGGGCCTTTTGGAACGGTTGGCCGAAGAAATAGATGTGGATTTAAATGATTTAAAGTAGAACATGCTTTAGTACCCCATATCCGTTTTTTGAAATTCCATGCATATATAAGTTTCCTTTCCCAGAGGATGGTAATGAACGAATTTGAAAATCCTTTATGATTTTTTAAAACTATGGTAAATTCATCATAGTATCTCCTAAATGATATTTTAAAAAAATCATAAATATAAGTTTTTGTTATTTTCAAAGTTACAATATAATATATATTTGATATTTTGACTATATCATATTGGATATATTTATTGTTCTTGCTCAAGGGAATCATTTCTTGCCTGGCCCTGGGGACATTAAGGATACCGAACAAACGAGTGAAACATGAACTGCATGAAACATTTTTCCAAAACTGAATAGTTACGATAAGTTTTGCTAAAACTGGATAGTTACGCTCATTATCAATTAACCATTCATTATTAATGATTGCTTACTGATCCGTTGAATTAAGAACATTCAAAAGTAGGCCTGAAGGAAATTCTTTTGAAATATAAATTCGCTGGGTTGCTTTTTGAAAATCGCTTTTTTTGGCATTGTAAATATCAATAAATGTGTGTGGATTTCTGTCAAAAAGAGGAAACCAACTGCTCTGAATGTGTACCATGATTTTGTGCCCTTTTTTGAACGTATGATTCACGTCATTCATCGTAAAATGGATGTTCGTAACTTTCCCGGGTTCCATGGGTTCAGGATTTTCATAACTGTTTCTAAATTTGCTTCTCATTATCTCTGCTCGAACAAGCATCTGATAGCCTCCCATCACAGCATCTTTCGTCCTTGGGGTATCATCCGGAAAAACATCGATCAATTTTACAATCCAGTCTGAGTCTGTGCCTGTGGTGGATACGAAAAGGTCCACACCAATCGGTCCAACAATGGTTATCTCCTTTTTTAAACCATCACTCTGGTAAACCAGGACATCTGGCCGTGTGGCTGCAAATCGCTGATCTTCAATCATGTATTTTATAGGAACTTCAGTCGTTATTTCTGAAGTAAACGGGACAGGCTTTGAGGGATCACTGATATACTCGTGAAATAAATGCCCATTTTTCAATGGACGATTAAAAGAGAGGGAATGATCCCGGGTTAGATACAACTTTTTCTGTTCACTATTTTTGGGTGGCCATTGGCTGTAGGTTTTCCATTGATTGGAGCCTGTTTCAAAGACATATGCTTCTGGTAAATGGAGCTCCCCTTTCTCTTTCAAATAGTGATTGAAAAAAGGCAGCTCGATGCTTTTTATATAAAATTCACCTGTTTTTGCTTCGAATGAAATATCACCCAGTTTGCTTCCATCGGAACGAACCCAGCCGCCGTGATACCAGGGACCCATTACAAGAATGTTCATTGCCTTTGGATTCTGTTTTTCTATTGTTTTATAGGTCTGGAGAGCCCCAAATGCATTTTCAGCATCAAACCAGCCTCCTACCACCATTACAGCGGGTTTTATATTTCTCAGGGAGGGGAGAGAATTACGCGATTTCCAGAATTTGTCATAGGTTCCATGTTCCATAATGTTATTCCAGAATTCTATTTTGCCCTTAAAATATTTCAGGTTTACATTTTTTACAGGTCCCATATTGAGATAGAATTGATATCCATCGGGTGTGGGAAATGCAAAGAATTCAGGCCATTCAGTTACTAATTGCTGGCGCCGAACTCCAAAGGCGTAGAAAAACGGGAAGTTGGGAGCAAGGGCAAAGGCGCCGTTATGGTGAACATCATCTCCTATAAACCAATTGGCAATGGGTGCCTGCGGCGATACAGCCCTAAGCGCCGGATGCGCATCGATTGACCCCATCGCCGCATAAAAACCTGGATATGAAATCCCCCATAAGCCAACCCTTCCATTATTATTCGGGATATGATTAATCAGCCATTCAATGGTATCGTAGGTATCACTACTTTCATCAACATCTTTGTTGCCTTTTTTGTCAGGGATATGGGGTCTCATATTCACATATTCACCTTCAGACATAAATCTCCCGCGAACGTCTTGAAAAACGAAGATGAAACCTTCTTTAGCAAGATGATGCCAGGCGTCGGTTCTGTACGTACCGTATTTATCTTCACCATAAGGGCCGACACTATAGGGCGTTCGTCGGATGAGTATGGGATAAGTGAGGGTCATATCTTTTGGTGAATAGACAGCTGCGAATAATGTTTTACCATCACGCATTGGAATTCTATATTCTTTCTTTAAATAATTCGTTTTTAGATACAGTTCGGGTTTCTCTTGAGCATAAATCGTAATATTAAATGTACAACAGGAAAATATACACAACACGATAAATGGAATGATCGGATTTATACCTGTTTTTCGACTGTTATTCATTTCGTACCTCCTGATAAAGATAAAATGTCCATGTTTGTTAAAATATAATTCTACGAAATTGATTGACGTTTGGTTACAAAAATATCAGGAGAGTTGCAAAAAAAAAGAATTTGTTATAAACTAAAGATTGAGGAGGCAAATGTGGAAATAGGTGTCCCGAAAGAAATAATTGAAGGGGAAACAAGGGTGGCCCTTACCCCTGTGGATATAAAAAAACTATTAAAACAAAATTACAAAATTTACGTGGAAACCGGTGCTGGCGAAAAAGCCTCATTTTCGGATGAAGACTATATCAAAGCCGGTGCCTTGATTGTAAAAAGTACACAAGAGCTGTTTAACCGCTCGGAAGCTATCCTTAAAGTACAACCACCCGCAACCAATAAAAATCTAAACCTCCATGAAAAAAAACTAATGGGAGACGGTATCATATATATAAGTTTTCTTCCTCTCTTTAAAGATCTCGGAATGATTAAAGATTTTGAAAAGAAAAAAATCACCTCATTTGCTATGGAATTTATCCCCCGAATTACCCGTGCCCAGAGCATGGATGCCTTGAGCTCAATGGCCACCATTGCTGGCTATAAGGCCGTCCTGATGGCAGCGGATAGGCTCCCCAAAATTTTCCCCTTACTGATGACCGCAGCAGGTACCATTCCACCGGCAGTGGTGTTGGTTTTGGGCGCAGGTGTGGCAGGTCTTCAAGCCATTGCTACTGCAAAACGCCTGGGTGCAAAAGTGGAAGCCTTTGACCCCAGACCTGTAGTAAAGGAGCAGGTAATGAGTCTCGGTGCCCAATTTGTAGAAATGGAAACCACCCAGGATGCAGAAACCGAAGGGGGATATGCGAAAATGCAGTCCGAAGAATTTCTCCGCCTGGAACAGGAGACCATTGCCTCACGACTGCCCAAAACCGATGTCATTATCACAACCGCACAGATTTTTGGCAAACCCGCACCCATACTGATTACAGAAGAAATGGTAAAGAAAATGAATCCAGGCTCACTAATAATCGATATTACAGCAGAACAGGGAGGCAATTGTGAACTGACTGCGGCCGGGAAGACGATCGAAAAACACGGGGTAACCATTGTCGGTGCTGTCAATTTGCCCGCCGCTCTCCCTGTTCATGCCAGCATGATGTATTCAAAAAATATTTCCAACCTGTTCCTTCATCTGTTCCAGGCCGAGGACAACCAACTCGATTTCAACGATGAGATTACCCGCGGTGCATGCATTACCCATAATGGGGAGCTGGTCAATTCCTTTTTAAAACAAAAAATGAATATGGAGGAAAGTCATGGGTGAATCAATGATGGTTTTTGTATATGTTTTTGTGTTGGCAATATTTATTGGCTTTGAAGTAATAACCAAGGTCCCTCCACTCCTTCACACACCCCTGATGTCTGGTTCAAATGCCATTTCAGGGATCACGATTGTGGGTGCCCTTTTGATTGCAGGCATTGCTTCTCAAGGGGAGAGTGCCCTTTTGAGTAAAATCCTGGGAATGGTGGCATTGATTTTTGCCACCATTAATGTGGTAGGAGGATTCCTGGTTACGGATAGGATGCTGGAGATGTTTAAAAAGGACAAAACAAAAGAAGGGGAGAAGAAATAATGGTTCTTCTAACAGATATATTTTATCTGATTGCCGCATCGCTTTTTATCCTGGGGCTCAAAAAATTAAGCTCTCCCAAAACAGCTCGGGTCGGGAATTTATTGGCAATGCTGGCGATGTTGATTGCTGTTGTGGTTACACTGCTTGATAAACAGATCGTGGATTTCTCCTTTATCATTGCCGGGGTTATTATCGGTGCTTTTATCGGCACCATTGCGGCAAAGAAAGTTGAGATGACGGCCATGCCCCAGATGGTTGCCCTATTCAACAGTTTAGGTGGAGGTGCTTCGGCCCTGGTGGCATTTGCTCAATACATGCGGCATCCGCAAAGCACGGATGCATTTATTTTAGGTACTATCATTGTCAGTATTCTCATCGGAACTGTTACCTTTACAGGCAGTGTGGTGGCCTTTGCCAAACTCCAGGGAATCATGAGGGGGGCACCAATTGTATTCAAAGGACAGAAATGGGTAAACGTCCTTATTTTTGCGGTTCTTATTGCATTGGCCGTAATGATCATTGTACGACCGTCACCAATGGCAGTCATGTTGGCAATTTTATGCTTATCAGGCATCCTGGGCGTTTCAACTGTTATCCCTATCGGAGGCGCGGACATGCCGGTGGTTATCTCCCTGCTAAATTCGTTATCCGGACTGGCAGCAGCTTCCACTGGCTTTGTGCTTTCCAGTAATATGCTCATCATTGCTGGTTCCCTTGTGGGAGCTTCCGGCATTATATTGACCAATATCATGTGCAGAGCCATGAATCGCCCATTGACCAATGTGCTTTTTGGTGCGGTGGGTTCTGACGGAGGGGCGGCTGCGGGAACGGGTGAGAAAAGACAGGTGACCGGGTATTCTGCAGAAGATGCGGCGGTAATGCTGGAATCAGCTCAAAACGTGATTGTCGTACCCGGTTATGGGCTGGCGGTTGCCCAGGCCCAGCATGTACTCCATGAAATGGCCCTCCTACTGGAAGAGAATGGAATCACGGTGCGTTATGCCATCCATCCGGTTGCCGGACGCATGCCAGGCCACATGAATGTACTTCTGGCAGAAGCCAATGTGTCCTATGACCAGTTGTTTGAAATGGAAGTCATAAATGATGATTTTCAGCATACAGATGTGGCACTGGTGGTGGGTGCCAATGATGTGATAAATCCTGCTGCCCGCACAAAAAAAGAGAGTGCCCTTTATGGCATGCCTATCTTAAATGTGGACCAGGCAAAAACAGTCATCATCATCAAGCGGAGTTTAAGTGTGGGTTTTGCCGGTGAAGATAATGAACTTTTTTATGACTCCAAAACCATGATGGTTTTTGGTGACGCAAAAAAAATGCTCACCGAATTGGTGCATTACCTGAAAGGTTAAGGAGAAAAAATGGTTGAAATTAATTTTTTTCTTTTTGATATGTTAACATTCTTCGAGGAGGTTTAACATTTAAAATGATAGAAGATAATGAATTTTATTGGAAACTTTTAGATACAATGAAAGATGGCGTATGTTTTGCCAACAAAAAAAGGAAACTCACGTATTGGAACAAAGCAGCCGAAGAATTAACCGGATATAGAAGTGGGGAAGTTCTGGGGAGGGGATGCTGCGAGAATATTTTGATCCATATTGATCTGGGAGGGGATATCCTTTGTGAGAATAAGTGTCCCATGCGCCGGGCCATGGACATTGAGAAAACCGTGGAGGTCAGACTATTCCTTCATCACAAAGATGGACACCGGATTCCTGTTACTGTTCGCGTGAATCCAGTCAAGAATAAAAAGGGCGAGGTTATTGGTGCGGTCCAGATATTCTCCGATCGTTCCGTAAGAGAGCTTTTTATGGATCGCATGCAGAAACTGGAACACGCCGGATATGTAGACCCTCTGACCAAAATACCAAACCAGAAATACATCGAATTACACTTGAAAACCCGGTTTTGGGTGATGAGTCAAGCGGGTTTGCCTTTTGGAATCCTCTACATGAAAATTGATCAAATAGGGGAAATAAAGAAAAATTACGGACCGAAAACAGTGGAACACCTATTAAAAAATACAGCCCAGACATTTATTAATAATATGACGCCGCTGGACCTTATTGGCCGCTGGGAAGAGGAAGCATTCCTTGGTGTTTTCAGAAATGTAGATAAAGATGAGCTGGACAAGATGGCCCATATGTACCGTGTCCTGGTGGAGAAAACCAGCTTTTTTGAAGACCAGCAGCCGCTTACCATTACGATTTCCACGGCACCTGTTCTGGCAGAACCAACGTATAACGAAAAGACCATTGTTGAAGAAGCGAAAAAAGTTCTCTCAGGAAAAGGGTAAACACTGGTAAGAAAATAAAATTACAAACAACAAAATACAAATTACAAACAAATTCCAAAAAACAAATTACAAATCACAAACCTGAACTTAAAAGACCTCTTTGAAATTTCATTTAAATCTTAAAAGATTCTTAAAGGTCCGTCAGTGCTGTTTGTAATTTTGGTCATTGGAATTTGTAATTTGCTCTCGTGCTACGTAGCGAGGCTACTTCGCAGAGTAGTATGTAATTTGGGATTTGTAATTTGTAATTTCCAGACAAGTCCATTTTGGTTCCGGATTGTCTGGTTTAGGCTTTTCAATTATCAAATGTTATTATTTTCCCTCCATCATGGCGTTGATATCATCTTGAACCGTTCCGATGGGTTTTATATCGAATTTTTCCACCAGCACGTTCGCCACATTGGGGGAGAGAAACGCCGGAAGCGTGGGACCCAGCCGGATTCCCTTTACCCCAAGATAGAGAAGAGCCAGAAGTACAGCCACGGCTTTTTGCTCATACCACGCGATGTCAAAGGAGACCGGCAGATCATTGATGTCTTCAAGACCAAAGGCCTCTTTAAGTTTTAACGCAATAACCGCCAGGGAGTAGGAATCATTACACTGCCCCGCATCCAGGACCCGTGGGATCCCGTTGATATCGCCCAGGTTTAGTTTATTGTACCTGTATTTTGCGCATCCGGCTGTTAAGATAATCGTATCCTCTGGAAGGTTTTTTGCCACTTCTGTAAAATAGTTTCTTTCCTTAAAACGACCGTCGCATCCTGCCATTACCACGAAACGTTTGATCATCCCGTTTTTGACAGCTTCAACCACTTTATCCGACAGTGCCAGCACCTGGTGGTGAGCAAATCCACCCACGATTTTCCCGGTTTCAATTTCCTCTGGGGGCTTGCAGGTTTTGGCCAATTCAATAATCTTAGAGAAATCTTTAGCCTTTCCGTCTACCCTGTCCGGGATATGTTTTGTGCCGGGATAGCCGGCTGTGCCTGTGGTGAAGAGCCGATCTTTGTAGGAATCTTTTACTGGTGTAATGCAATTGGTAGTCATCAAAATGGGACCATTAAAGGTTTCAAATTCCTTCGCCTGTTTCCACCAGGAATTTCCATAGTTGCCCACGAAATGGTCGTATGTTTTAAATGCCGGGTAGTAGTTGGCCGGGAGCATTTCACCGTGGGTATACACGTCCACGCCAGTACCCTGGGTCTGTTTTAACAACTCTTCCATATCTTTCAGATCATGGCCGGAGATAAGAATCCCGGGGTTATTTCTTACGCCAACATTCACTTCTGTGATTTCAGGGTTCCCGTATGCAGATGTATTGGCGTCGTCCAGGAGTGCCATAGTAGTTACTGCTGTTTCCCCTGCTTTCATTACCATTCCAACCATTTCGTCAATGGACAGGTCTCGGGTGGTGGATGCAAGGGCTTCCACCAGGAATTTATAAATTGTTTCGTTTGTTTTCCCCAGCGCTGCCGCGTGTTCCGCATAGGCGGCAATTCCTTTTAGCCCGTAAATCAATAATTCCCTGAGGGAGCGGATATCCTCATTCTCCGTGGACAATACCCCCACTTCTGCTGCTTTTTTATATAATTCCACTTCGTCATCCGAGACCCAGGATGCCGAATCGTGTAAACCCGTTAAATCGGTCCCGAACGTTTTCTTCAATCCCTTTTTTATCTTGATACCCTCTCGAATAAGGGCGAGAATCCTTTCTTTATCAAAATTGGCATTGGTAATAGTTGTAAAAAGAGCCTTTGTGATGAATGAACCCACCGTAGAGTCGGAATGTTTTTCGCTCAATATCGATATTCCTTTTAACACATAAATGAGCAAATCCTGGAGATTGGCGGTATCCTCTTTCTTCCCGCAGACCCCTACGTGAGTGCAGCCTTGATTTTTTGCTGTTTCCTGGCATTGATAACAAAACATTTTATTTATCTCCTTTTTTTGTTTTTTGTCGTTTTCAAGTAGTATTATATCTGTTATTTATGTTTTTTTCTGTAACATATGTTACAGAGGGCAAAAAAAATTATAAATCCAATCTCCAGGCGATTCGATTATGTTTCCTTCACCATTCCAGCTATTAAAAGAGCGGCTGCTGCAAGGCTGAGATCTTTAAGCAGTGAAATCATCGACATCTGCCAGGTTTGCTCATTGAACAATCCAGGGATGTGAATAGTAACAATAAAAACAGCCAGCATCAAAGCCAGTAACAATGCAGCCAGTTTGGCCTGAATTTTTGTTATTATACTGAGACTTGCTGCAATTAATGCAGCACCCGTAAGGTAAACCCAGTAGATTTTAAGTGGAAAAAAGCACGGAATCATCCCCTGCATATTCTTTGCATTGATAAAATGGTTGATCCCAAATACTGCAAATGGCAGCGCATACAAAACTCTAGCAAAGGTACTTGTTAGAAATTTCATCTTTAAACCTCCTTTAATTTATTTATTTGTTTTAAATGGGGGGCGGCGCCCCCAGCCCAAGATGCCACCCAACCGGCTGACAACATTGGGAACGGCGACAAAAGTTTGTTTTTTTTGCATGTTTTTGCAGTGTATTAAACCACTAAAAAAAATACCGACTACGGAAAACATGTGCTAATTTTAAAAATAATGAATTAAAAAGTCAACCATTTATCAATCCAGAATCCATTATCTATTTTTTATAAACAGAGAAGGAACGTGCAAATATGAAGAAACGTGATGAAAGTAATAAAAAAACCATTAATAAAAAATTTTTGGAAGTCCAGAAACCCCGCGGCGCGGGGACCCTATTATTAATTGTCCCAATGTGGCAGGATACAGGGAAGCTGATTCCAACATAACATCCGCATATAGGTTCCCCCTGCCAGGGGGTAAAAAGGTTCCTGGCCGCGCTGTTTTGGAGGCAAAAAAAGATGGCTACATTTATTCAAATAGCAAATCAAATGCCTTTGGGTGGTAAAATATGGTATAATAACATCTAAGTATAAACGATAAAAACGATTGGATTCTTATTATAAGTGATGTTATAAGGAGGAAAATAAAAGATTATGGACATTGATATCGTTCACCCGGCGATTGAGAGGTACCTGGATGAATTGCTTCCTGACAGGGAACCGTGGTTTTTTGAAATGGAAAAAATAGCAGAAGAAGCCGATTTCCCTGCAGTGGGGCCGCAGGTGGGGATGCTCCTGGAAATACTGGCTCGCGCCATCAATGCAAGACGGATCATGGAATTGGGCTCAGGTTTCGGATATTCCGGGCTCTGGTTTGCCCGGGCACTGCCGACCGATGGATACCTGCTGTTGACCGACTTTGAAGAAAAAAATCAGCGGTTGGCAGAGGAGAATTTCAAAAAGGCCGGGAAATCCAGTATCATGGAGTTCAGGGTAGGGGATGCCCTGCATCTGTTAAAGGAGGAAAAGGGGCCTTATGATATTATTTTTAATGATGTGGACAAGGAATTTTATCCGCAGGTGATTGAACCGGTCTATCAACTGCTGCGAAAGGGAGGATTATTTATCACAGACAATACATTGTGGTATGGAAGGGTGACGCAGCCGCACCCGGATGAAACCACTACTCTTATACAGGAATTTAATCGCCGTTTAAAGGCGCACAAAGGATTTTTAACCACCCAGCTTCCCCTGCGGGACGGTCTCAGTGTAAGTATAAAAATTTAGCAGTTAAGCTATTTTCTTTATCAATTGACCATTAATTATTGATTATTAAAAATTAAGAGGGATAAATTGTCAATAACAGTTGATTTTCCCTTAATTTTTTTAATATTTATAGCTTAAAAAATTAATTTTATTAATAATGAACTAAATAAAATTAATATTTCGGGGTGATATTTTTAATATATTTAATCACTTCTTATAATATGTCTATATGAAAGGGTACAAAAAGGTACCTGGCAAAAAGAGAGAATTTAAATGGTGCGTGATCATTTTACTTTTTGGCTGTTTGACAAATGTAAGGAGTAAATCCCGATAAAGTCATAAAGTCATGCACCGCCCCCAGTATGCTCGATAAAGTCACAAATTCATTCACCGCCTCCTCATGCTAATAAAAAGTTGGCACTAAAATTGCTATATATGTTTCTAATGGCTGTTAGGCAAAATTAAAAAAATAAAAAGGAGATTAAAAATGAAAGTAAAAAAATTCAACAAAAAATTAGGTTTAAACAAGATCACAGTTTCAAATCTGAATCTATCAGAATTGAGATTAGCCCGTGGAGGTGATGACACCGACGTTTGTGGAACAGGGACTTTATGTGAAGATACTACCCAATGTCCTGAAACAGAGACTACTGGTGGCATAGAAACTTATGTTACCTGTGGAAAATTCACAACCGTTTGGTAATTTTGTATAAAAAATTACAGGTAGGGGTGAACGTTAGGTTCACCCTTACCACTTATCTGAAATGCGGGGACGAAATGAGCTAAATGCGGTGCATAGTATTTTAACTTTTAATTCCTAGGATCAATTTTATATTTGTACATCAGGCTCATAAATTTCTGATAATCTTTTTCACCTATGTTTAAAACCTCAACCATTTTTTTAAAATTTTTTGAGCCTTCTATATATGCTTTCTTCAATACCCTTTTGACAAAATCCCTATCAACTTCTCGGGCAATAAACAACGGCCATAAAACGTTCCAAAAACTTTTTCCTGATTTTATATGTGACCAAATCAGTTCTGCTTTGTCAATCTCATCCCTGGAAGATTTTCTATTTATACCTTGTTCAATAACCGTTTGAATATCTTTTCCCGAAATCGGGCTATTAAGCATAATACCTGCTCGTTTCAGAACTGTAAACAACTCCCTGACATTTCCAGGCCAGTCATAATTAAAAATTACTTCCCAAAAACCATTCCCCAATATTTTTCCTTGTAGATATTTTTGATTCTCTAAAACGAGCATTTTTATATCGTCTTTCCTTTGGCGTAGAGGTGGAATCTCTATTTCCAACACATGTAATCTGAAATATAAATCCTCCCTGAATTCTCCTTTTTCAATGGATTTATGCAAATTCCTATTGGTGGCTGTGACAATTCTCACATCTGCTTCTCTCTCTGAAGTTTCACCCAGGACGCGATATTTTTTTGTTTCAATAAACCTTAAGAGTTTTGTTTGAAAAGATAATGGAACTTCAGATATTTCATCAAAAAGAAGTGTTCCTCCGTCAGCCTCAAAAACAAGTCCTTTTTGATTATATTTTGCATCTGTAAATGCGCCTTTTTTATGTCCAAAAATTTCACTCTCAAACAGGCTTTCATTGATACTGGGAGTATGAACCACCACGAGTTTTCCTTTACGGCCGGAATTCCGATGAATTTGTTCTGCGATATGATTTTTCCCCACCCCGGTTTCTCCCTTAAGTAGAATAGGCTCTTCTACAATTGAGTAATTTAAAACGAGTTTTTTTATTTTTTTCATCGCTTCACTACTGCCAGTGATTCCTCCGATATTTTCTTGATTTTTCTTTATCTGTTTTACCATTAGTCCAAGCATATCTCCCAACATTTTAAACATGTCACGTTCACTTGCTGTAAAAGATTCTTTTATCCCACTATCGACATAAAGGAATAAATCCCTTTCTATTGGGTGGACTAAAATAGCCTTAATTAAAAGCTTGTATGCAGATTCTGGTAAACCATTTCCGGATGATGCGATTAGTACCTTTTCCCTGTTTATCCTTTTACCGCTCTTTAAACTATTTCGTATAATGCTTTTTGAAAATCCCTCTCCCTCTTCAATTGTTTTACCTATGATGCCCCGCCCTTTATGCCAAAGGATCCTACCTTCATTGTCATAGACCATGGCAAGGGAAACTTCCTTTTCCTTTAATATGCTCCAGATTTTCGTTTTTATGACTTCAAACATTCATTTCTCCTGGATGCATTATAATAAATGACGAAGGATTTTTCAATAAACCATAGGGTTTATTGAATGTGATAAGTGAAATAAATATAAGCCCAGGATTACTTTCAGGTCAGCTGATTACTCGATAAACCGATAGGTTTATTGAATAAACCTATAGGGTAATTTTGCGGATCAATCATAAAATTGATTCCCAAATAGGACATTTTCTATCCAGAAAAGCGGCATAAAAATTGCTACATATAGTTTTAATGGATGTATGGTATGATTTTGTACTGGAATAACAAGCAAATGAAAGAGAAGATAAAAAAAAAGTTTTAAGAAGGTATCAATGATTTCAAAGAAGATAATCATAAAGAAAGCCTTTATGTTTCTAATAAAATCGAAGAAGCGATAAGTGGAGGAAAAAAATGAAGAAAAAAAAATTAAACAAAAAATTATCTTTCAAGAAGGTAACTATTTCCAATCTAAAAAGAGAAGAAATGGCTGTTGTATATGGTGGTGTTAATAACTGTACAATCCGTGTAGGTACCTGTATATTTCAGGATACTATTTGGCAACCTGCCCCACCCGGAGAAGACACTATGGATATGACATGTAGCTAAGTATACAAGATTGTCGGAATTATAATTAACTTATCCAGAAATCATCGAGCCTGGAATAGAGCCATTAATAAATAGAAATCCTGAAAAAGGTTTTATTAAACCTTTATGTTGTTGAGAACATTCAAAACCTCTTCGGCTAATGGTCTTTTTTTCGGATCCTTGGCCATCATCATCACGACCAATTGGTTCAGTTCCCCCGGGATATTGGTGCGAAATTTGCTGGGTTCCAGCGGCTCCTTCTCTATAATCTGGTACGCAATATCACTCACTGTATCCCCAATAAAAGGCCTCTCACCACTCAATATCTGGTAATAAACCACCCCCAGTGAATAAATATCGCTGGCCGATGTAACCTGAGCATGGGTAATCTGCTCCGGTGCAATGTGATAAATGGATCCAATAACTTTCCCAGTCTGGGTCATACGTGTCAAATTTTGGGTTTTGGCCAGTCCAAAATCCAGTAATTTCACATGATGAGGATTCTCTTTTTTCTCAATCAACATGATATTCTCCGGTTTCAAATCGCGGTGAATAATTTTCTTTTTGTGGATCTCAACCAACGCATCCGAAACCTGTCTCATTATGTTTAAAGCTATATCCAGGTCCAACCATTCCTTTTCATTTAGCCATTGTGCCAGGCTTTTTCCTTCCAATAACTCCATAGCAATGTACAAATTCTCATCATATTCCCCCCGTTCTACAACTTTAATAATATTGGGATGCATTAATTGGTCAATGATCGCGGCTTCATTTTTAAAACGTTTTTTATAATCCTCATCCGTATAGTATTCCTCCCGTAATACTTTGATGGCCAGGATACGGGTCTTATCTTTAATATCGTGTGCTTTATAAACAGTGCCCATCCCACCAGAGGCAATTTTTTCCATCACGCGGTAATGCCCGATATAATTTTTCTTCTTCCAGAAAAAAAACAAATATTGAAACTTCCTGAAGAATTGTATAAAAATGATAATTAGAAGAATCGAAATAATAATAGCTGCATTTCGGTAAATTGTCTCGATTTTATTTTTTTGCTTCAACATTTTGATTTCCTTATCCCTTTTCACAGCCTCATACTGTTCCTGTAGTTTGGCAATTGTTTTACTTTTTTCTTCATTTATAATAGTGTCCTTCAATTCCGAATATTTTTTATAATACTCAAGTGCCTTTTTGTATTCACCTGTTGTAGTATATAATTCTGAAAATTGTTTAAAAATATTTGCATGAGTTTTTTTATCTTTTTTTTTTTCAGCTTTCTCCAAGGCTAAATTATAATATGATAATGCTTCTTTTGTATTATTTTCTTTTAAGTGGAGATTTCCCAGGTGATATGATGTGAGATAGCTCCCATAATCATATTTCAATTCTTGATATGTGTTTAAGGCCTTATATAAATATTTAGAGGCTTCCTTGTAATGATTTAGTTCCATATTGAGGATGCCAATATTTAATAAAGTGCCGGCTATCATATGCACTTGCTTAATCTCAGTGAATATTTTCAGTGCTTTTTTATAGTATTCTAATGCCTTGTGATACTCCTCTAAATTTTTGTAATTAATCCCAATATTGTTTAAAGAATAAGCAATAAATTGCTTATCTTTCTCTTTTTCTGCAATTTTCAAAGATCTAATAAAAAATCCTAACGCTTTTTTATTCATTTTTATATTCAAATAAAGAATTCCAATTCTATAAAAAATCTTCCACTTTTTATGAAATTCGATTTCGGCTCTTGTTTCTTCTAAACGTTTCAATGATTGAAGATAATATTTTAATGCCTCATCCATATTCGCGTTGGAAAAATAAAGCTGCCCTAATTCAAACAAAGTAATTATGATTTTAGATTCGTTATTCATTTTTTTATATAATGATAATGCCTCAAATAAATATTCCTTTGACTTTTTATAATCATTTACGTTCTGATAATACTCAGAAATAATGAGTAATGCATCTGCTCTTCCTTTTATATAATTGAATTTTTTAGCCACGTCCAGTGCCTGGTCGAAATAAGATACAGCTCTGGCAGGTTCTCTCATTATCAGCAAATACACCAATTTATTTAAAACATCTACTTTTTGCCTTCCTTTTACATGAGACAATTTCTTTTCCAGCGCTACAATTTTTTTGTCATTTGCATTTTCTGTGTACCCTGCAAGTGAAATTATTAGTATTGTAATCAAAATAACAACTTTATTTTTCATTCAAATTTAATCCTTTAAATTTTAACAACATTTTATCCTAAGTCCTATCTTTTTTCAAATGAGAAAATGAGATAACGGGGCCAAGTCTTGCTTTGCAACATTTGCATTGCAACAATTTATCTGTTTGGCGACTATCCCCTATTTCTTATTTCTGCTATTCTATACCCTGATAATGTTCATGTTAAAACTTGCAAAAACAACAGACGTCCCCGGAACTTTGATCACTGGTTACTGGTTAGAAGATGTAATAAATACCTACCCTTAACTGGAAACCGGAAAGATCAAGCTTAAAATCCCTGATTTTTTGGGCTTCGGGCTGTTCCCACATATTGGTGGCATATTCATATCTCTTTTGACCCCATGGGGCCACGATGTTCACTTCAATTATTCCCCAATCTCCTTCCCAGGTATCGATAACATTGTCTCTTTCTTCTCTTCCTTCTCCTGAAACGTTATTCACCACCTGGTAGGCGTACCCGGATTCAATGAAAAAACCAATTTTCTTGCCTACGTTCAAATTTACTCGTATACCTCCATCAAGGACAAAACCGGTTCCTTTTCCGTTCTTTTCAAGTGAACCGTCACTCAAATACATAAAGTAATCCTGGTTTTCTCTTATAACTCTATAGATCCATTGTGAATCCCAGTACGCTGCATATTTACATTTTGCGATCAAGGGGCCGCCTGACAGATATCCTTCCAATTCGATTGAACCTGTCAGCTCTTTTTTAAAATGAGCCCCTATCAATAGGGTAAATCCGCGGGTCGATAAGATGTATGGCGAGAATTCTTTTCTCTCTATATAAAGAGTACCATTATTATATGTATCCCTTATATATTCAAACATGTAATTGGAGGACTCCTTCTTTGACATATATTTAAATCCAAGCGATAGGGCCATTGATTTATTTAAATAAAATTTTAGCCTACCGCCCAGCGGGTATGTATCTTTTATTTTCTTTAACTTTCCTTCTGTGCTGCTGCTCCAGGAATAGATTTCATCGTTTGTTTCCAGGTAGCGGTGATAATCGTCATAGAAGAATGATTGATTGTGTATATCCGCCTCAACCATCAGGTTCAAATCAGAGGGATTTAAATTTGAAAATCCACCAAAAAGTTCAACCTGAATTTTTTTTTTATCGGCTAACATTTCTGCTGGATAAAATGCTGCCATTGAAATAAAACCAAGGATAATTAAAAAAATTAAAAAGCTCTTTGAAAGATTTTTGTTTTTTAAATGTATCATTTTAGCACCTCTTATCGTTCTGATAAAACAGAGTTCTCAAATAACCAGGAAGAAACATCCAGGAATAGCTCTTCCGGCTGCGTAAGGGGAACGCAATGGCAACTGGAATCATACCAGGGGAACCTGATAATTCTGGTACCAATGGTCTCAATATCAGAGAAAGCATCGGATCTGTAGGTTAGAATAATTTGCCCCGGCCTCTCTTTATTAGCAGGCTCTGCTCTATCATGCACTGAAGATTCTAAAATATCGGTATGCAAAGCCAGTGCACCGGGGATAGCCTCAGAAAAAACTACCAGGTCGTATTTTGCATTGGTAATAAAGGTTTTAACATGAACAACATTTTCCAGGAACAATTCGCCAATAGGTGTGCCAAGGGGATAAATATCGTATCCCCGGTGGAGAGCTATATTAACGTAAAACGCCCAATTTACATCGTGATTGAGATCGAGAAAGTATCGGTCCCACGGCTGTAAAACTCCAAAAACCCGGGGCAGATCTTCAATGTCCGCGTTTGTTCTCTCCAGCTTTGCTTTTACCCGGAATAGGGATCGAATCCTATATTGTTCCACCACAGGAAGTTCATCGAGGCTTGAGGAATTCTCCCCGCTCAAATCGAATAACCTGTAGGCATTTGCCCGGGAGGATGCATATAAATGATCGATATTTGTTACATTTGTACCGGTTATGTTCATCAGATTTTCTGTGTTTTGAAGTAAACGGGCTGCATTAGCAAAATAGCCTGGCATCCAATCTGCGGGCTTGGAATAGATATAAGGATCACGTTTGGCAACATTTAATATAAATTGAAGGACATTGGACCTGGGATCACAATTTCCTTCGTTCGTTTGCCTTGAACACGGTATATAAATAACCCCTTCTTCTTCTGCGATTTGATAGATAACCGAACCTTCCTCTTCAAACAGTTGTCCGGCTATGTAATGTTGATACTCTGCTGAAATTGCCGGTTGAATCAGAACCTGGTGGCCGAATTGTGTCGTTATGACTTCAGGAGGTACCACCTGGCCCCGATACTCCGGGAATACAGCATTGTAATGCGCCTGGATTTTTTCGACCAGGCTGGGGTCCTGGAAAATTGATGTTCCATCGGCGTAATCCCTGTAGTTTAATAAAATATGGAGCATGACAGTTGTCCGGATACCGCCGTAACTCTCGCCTACGATGATTACCGGTTTTTTTTGAATCACCGGATGCCTGGCAAGAAAATCCAACAGAAGTCGTATAAAATCAGCGCCGTCGATATAACTGTTATAATTCTGAGCGCCGAATTCAAAAAATCGTCGTCCATAATCTTGCGGTTGATCCATCAGGTTGTAGGAAAAACCGGTTTCCCTGGCATCCACATAGAGGAGATTCCCCATCCGGGTCCAACGAAATGGGTTTGGAATAAATTCATCTTGAAAAGTTTCAGAAAGGGTGTCCTGGGTCATCCGGCCTGTATTATGGCTCATTAATCCATTTGTTGTTCCGCTGCCCGGGCCTCCGTTAAAAAATATAAAAAGCGGTTTGTTTTCACCATCTTGATCCGCTTTTAAAAAGGTATACCATATGCGGGCCTGCGAAGTTGTTAAAGCCAATCGCGTAAAATAGCTGTGATAGTGGAAATAATAGTGAACCGGGTCGATTTGAAAAAAACCGGATTCATCTTGCAGGGTTTGATTCTCTGCACGGCAAAATAAATTTCCTGTTTTGAAAACGCTTAATAAAAATAAAAAAATAAATACTACCCAAATGCGTTTCATCTTTTCCTCCATAATATTTTAAGAGCCCACAGACCACACAGAAAAACACAGAAAAAATACAAAAAGATAACAGCAAAAAAATTCTGCTTCCCTCTGTGTATTCTGTGTGTTCTGTGGGCTCTTTTTTTCATTTTATTTCATGAAAGTTTTGACGTTACCATATCGCATAAAATATGACATGTATATTTAACACATTTGAGACCTAAAATTGTCACTTTTAAATTCAGCTAAGGGTAAAAAATTTTCATATTCGCGAAAAAGTCTCTTAATATTTCCTTTTAGGGGAATAACAGGGCCACGTTTTGCATTGCAACATTTGCATTGCGACGATGTATTGATGCAAGACTTGACCCGCTTACCACTTGATTTCTTTTTCAGGATGGGTTAAATTGGTTTATGATGAATATGAAAAAAAAAGGAATATATGAAATCCTTTCACAATCACCGGTGTTTAAAGGGATGAAACCCCTGGAAATTGAAGAAATCCTAAAACGTGTTCAGCATCGTGTGATAACGTATAAAAAAGGGAATATGATTGCCTTTCGAGGCGATCAATGTGAACGATTACTGGCTTTAATCGAAGGGAATGTCAGGGGCGAGATGGTGGATTTTGACGGGAAAGCCATAGAAGTGGAAACCATATCCGCTCCAAAACCCATTGCTCCGGCATTTATTTTCGGAGAAAAAAATGTTTTCCCGGTAGATGTGGTGGCTGACCAACATGTATTGGTGCTCTCCATTCCCAAAAACTCGCTTATCCAGTTATTCCAGATAAATAAAACCGTGTTGAATAATTTCCTCGATATCATAAGCAGTAAAGCTCATTTTTTAAGCGAAAGGCTCTGGTTTATGTCCTTTAAAACCATAAAAGAGAAATTTGCCCATTATATTTTTCGTTTGCTCAAGCCAGGGGAGGATAAACTGATTCTACCTAAAAATCAGCAGGAGCTCAGTGAATTTTTCGGAGTCAGCAGGCCCTCCCTGGCCAGGGTTATCCGGGACCTGGAAAGAGACCAAATTATCCAACATCATCGAAGGGAAATTGTTATTAAAGATTTGAATAAGCTGAAGGAAATACTCGATTAATCCCGGTGTTGTTGGGGCTTCGTTAAACAAGATTTATTGACGCGCCTCCAGGCAATCACCGCAAATGCCTTTAAAATCGAAATGATGTTCATTAACCTGGTGCTGCTCCAGCTCTGGTATCTCAATCATTGACTCATCGATTGCCAGGTCATACACCATTTTGCATTTTTCACATTTGAAGTGCCCGTGAATCGATGTATCTGCATCATACCGGGTTTCATTTTCTTCAATAATGACGATTCTTGCTATCTTTTTTTTTATAAAAAGATTCAACGTATTATAGACCGTTGTCTTTGATAGGGTAGGGATCTTTGGAACCAACGCCCGGTATATCATATCGACAGTCGGATGATTTCGCTTATTTAGGAGATACTCAAAGATTTTTATTCTCTGATAAGAAGGCTTTACGCTGTGGGCCTTTAAATACTCGCCAACATCTTTTATTTTAAGTTCCATTGATGCATCGGCCTCCTGACATTTATTTTTTTGTATGAATATAAATATATATAAAAGGAATCATAAAAAAGGTAATAGTTCATCTTTGGATTCATTTCAAAAATATATTAGTATAAAAAAAGGATTTTGTCAAATATTTTTTGGCTTATTCCTCCACCTCAGCACTTACTTTAACGATCAAAAAAGACTTTTGAAATGAATTGGTTCGAAACCTCATGAAGGTGGCGAATCGCCCGGTGTGCATGGGGGTAAAAACAATTTTAACCTCCGTTTCCTTCCCCGGTGCCACCACATCTTCATCGAACAGGAGGTAAACCTGGGGGCTGTGCGTTACATCGATGATCCGAAGTTCTGAAGTCCCTGTGTTCGTTATCTTTATGCTCTGGGAGTATTTTTCACCCAGTTTGACCGTATTGAATGGCACCTCATGCGTCTCTACTTTTGCCATGGCAAAATTTTTTAAAGTGACGGTTCCTTTGATTATTAAGGTGGTAGGGGGTTTATCCCTCTCATCGGCATTCGTAATAATGGTGATGGTTTTAGCGATTTTGCCTCTTTGTCCCTTGGAATCGAATTTAACAGGAATCATCCCTGTTTCACCGGGTAAGTATTCCATTTTCTCTATCTGGGGTACGGTGCATCCACAACTGCTGTTGATATTCTTAATAATCAGCGTTTCATCTCCGGCATTTTTAAATTTAAACGTCAATTCCACGACTTTCCCCATATCAATTTCTCCAAAATCCATTTCCGTGGTTTCAAAGACGATCCTGGATTCTGCCGCCAATGGGCCGGACAGGGAAAATACCAGTGTGAAAATAAAAATAAAAATCGATAATCGTTTCATTTTACCTCCATTTTTTTCAATATCATATTATATTATATATTATACCTTCTGTTAAATTTTTTTCTATTTTTTCTTCGTTATTTAAAATATTTTTATACCTCTATGAATTCTTTTTGATTTTAAGTTCCCTTAGCCAGGAGTAACTGACCGGAACGATGAACAGAGTAATCAATGCCAGGAACATACCTCCAAACGATGGAATGGCCATGGGGACCATGATATCGGCGCCCCTGCCAGTGGAGGTGAGTACCGGTAAAAGCGCCAGGATTGTAGTACCGGCTGTCATCAGCGCCGGTCGAACCCTGCGCAGCCCGGCCTCCACCGTGGCTTCACGGATTTCCTTAACTGTCTTTGGAGACTTCCTGGCAAATACCTGGTCTAAGTAGGTGGCGACAATCACACCATTATCAGAAGCAATACCAAACAATGCCAGGAAACCCACCCAAACAGCAACACTGAGATTAATGGGATGGATCTGGAAGAGGTTCTGCATGTTGACCCCGAAAATAGAAAAATCTAAGAACCAGGGCTGTCCGTAGAGCCAGATCATGATAAACCCGCCAGCCCAGGCAACCAGGATTCCCGAAAATACCAGCATGGTAGTCGAGACCCTTTTAAACTGGAAGTAGAGGATCAAAAAGATGATGAATAATGCCAGGGGGAGGATGATCATTAATTTTTTCTCGGAGCGCACCTGGTTTTCATAACTGCCGGCAAAGGTATAGCTGACGCCGGCGGGGATTTCTAGCTCACCGGTTTCGATTTTCTGTTTAAGGTATTCACTAGCCTCTTCGACAACATCGACCTCGGCAAATCTGGGTTTTTTATCGAACAGCACATAACCCACCAGGAAGGTATCCTCGCTTTTAATGACCTGGGGACCGCGGATGTAATTAATTTTAGCCAGTTGAGTAAGGGGAATCTGGGCGCCGCCGGGTGAAGGGACCAATATTTTGGCCAGTGCTTCAAGATCGCTGCGCAATTCTCGCAAGTACCTGACTCTTACGGGGTAGCGCTCGCGTCCTTCTACAGTAGTGGTAATTTTTTTACCGCCTACTGCCACCTCGATCACTTGCTGGACCTTCTGCAGCATAATCCCATACCGTGCAATGGCTTTCCGGTCGATTTCGATCTCAAGGTAGGGCTTGCCGATAATTCGATCGGCGATAACGGCTGAAGGTTCTATAGAAGGAACTTCTTTCAGCAATTTCTCCATTTGCAGTCCCACCTTTTCAATGGTTTCCAGGTCGGGACCTTTCACTTTTATGCCCATGGGGGCGCGCATGCCGCTCTGGAGCATGACAATCCGTGCCGCAATGGGTTGTAATTTGGGAGCAGAGGTGGTTCCCGGGATCTTTGCCGCCTTTACGATCTCATCCCATATATCGTTGGGGGAGTGAATGCCCGGCCAGGCCTTCCTGCCGGGATTGAGGTCCGGGTCCAGGGCAGGGCGCCATAAACGAAAGGGATAACCCCCGGAGTTCAGGATTAGATTACCCGCTTCATCCCGTAAATATTTTCCCTTCACTTTATAGGGTTCTCCATCGGGCCCCGGCAGTTTGTTCCCCTCCTCATCGCGGAAGAAGTCGGTTTCACCGGGATCGAAACGAAAACGGAGTCGCTTACCCTTTTTATCCACAAGATATTGAGGTTTGTAATTGATAACGGTTTCGATCATGGAAACCGGTGCCGGGTCTAACGGTGTATCGGCTCTTCCCAGCTTCCCCACAGCAGAATCTATTTCCGGGATATTGGTGAATGCCATATCCTGCTTCTTTAAAACATCCAGTACTTCCCCGATGGAAGCATGGGGCATGGTGGTCGGCATGTAAAGATAGGCGCCTTCATCCAGCGGGGGCATAAATTCTTTGCCAAGCCCAGGGAATTTATGGGCCATGTAACTAATGGGAGAGGATCGTTTGATAAACCCGGGTAACCATCCAAAAAATGTATCAAATCCCATCCAGATCATCCCCCCCATCAGCAAAACAACAAGTACTACAGTAAAAAAGAGGGTTTTATGAGCCAGCAGCCACCGCAGTATCTTCCCATAGACCCGCGAAAAAAATAAAAAAAATGCCAATATACCGCCGATTATAGCTGCCACAAAGATCAGGTTAAGAATCAGTCCTTTTTCAGGACCCAGCGGCAGCCAATGATCCGCCAGGAAAACAGCCACAATAAAAACCGCCAGGTAGTTGACCCCTTTGGTCACCTGTTTCCTTACTTTTTGGGATACTTTTTTCTCCCATAGTTGAAAACCACCCACCATCATAACGATCAACCCGATCCACCAGGCAAGATAAAAAATGAGACCAATACCCACAATTATCAATAGGATATTCAGGTTACGCTTTGTGGTATCTTTTTTTATTTTTCCTGAGAAGAGTAAATGGGCATAGGGGGGGATTATGGTCAGGGCAATAAAGATGGAGGCGATTAATGCGAATGTTTTAGTAAATGCCAGAGGTTTGAAGAGTTTTCCTTCGGCTGCTATCATTGTAAAAACCGGTAAAAAACTGACGACAGTAGTGGCTACTGCTGTTAGCACCGCGCTGCCCACTTCGCTGGCAGCGTGAAAAATCACCTGGAGCCGGTTCTCCTCCGGTTTTGCCCGATCCAGGTGTTTGACGATATTTTCCACGATTACAATTCCCATATCCACCATAGTGCCGATGGCAATGGCAATTCCCGATAAGGCAACGATGTTGGCATCCACGCCAAATTGCTTCATTGCAATAAAAGACATAAGAACTGCCAGGGGAAGTAGACCGGATATGAGAAACGAACTCCTAAGATTAAATAACATCACCAATACGACAATAATAGTGACCAGGATTTCTTCGGTCAGGGCCCGATTTAACGTCTCAAGCGTTTCGTGGATCAGGCCGGTGCGGTCGTAAAATGGGATGATCTTTACCTGGCTCACCCTGCCATCGTCCAACTCTTTTTTGGGGAGACCGGGAGAAATTTCTTGAATTTTTTTCTTCAGGTTTTTAATAGCAGCCAGGGGATTGTCTCCGTAACGGACAACCACAACACCTCCTACAACTTCTGTCCCCTCTTTATCCAGGGCGCCCCGTCTCAGGGCAGGGCCCAGGACGACTTTGCCGATGTTCTTAATATATATAGGGACATTGTTGTTGACCTTCACCACGGAGTTTTCAATGTCCTGTATATTTTTTACAAATCCGAGGCCGCGGATCACGTACTCGGCTTTATTAATTTCAATGGTCCGGGCACCCACATCCAGGTTGGACATTTTAACCGCCATAAATACCTGGTCCAGGGAGACATTGTAAGCCCGCATGGCATCCGGGTCCACATCCACCTGGTATTCCTGGATAAACCCTCCCACCGATGCCACTTCACTAATTCCATCGGCAGAAAGAAGCGCATACCGCACATACCAGTCCTGGATGGTTCGTAATTCATGCAAATCCCATCCACCAGTGGCGTTGCCTTTCTCATCCCGGCCTTCCAGGGTATACCAGAAAATTTGCCCCAATGCCGTGGCATCCGGGCCAAGAGTGGGCTGCACACCCTCGGGTAACGTGCCGGCCGAAAGGGAATTTAACTTTTCCAGGATACGGGAACGTGACCAGTAAAAATCCACGCCCTCTTTAAAAATGACATATATGCTGGAAAACCCGAACATGGAGTAGCTGCGGACAGTTTTTACACCAGGCACTCCCAGCAGCGATACGGTAAGAGGATAGCTAATCTGGTCCTCTACATCCTGGGGCGAGCGTCCCATCCACTTGGTAAACACAATCTGTTGGTTCTCACCAATATCGGGAATAGCATCGACAGGTACCGGGTCCCGCGGCAATCCTGCCAGGTTCCAGTCAAAGGGAGCCACCATAATCCCCCAGAAAAGGATACCAATTACCATGAGAGTAACCACCAATTTATTTTTCAAAAAGAAAAGGATTATTCGATCGAGTCTCGATTTCTTCTCATTCATATCACTTTCTCCTTATTAAAGATCCAAGAGCCCCTAGAGTCCTCAGAGCCCATAGAGCCCACAGAACACACAGAAGACACAGAAAAAAGAAAAAAAACAGAAAAAAATACAGTAGTATTATAGATTACACAAAATAAACTTCTGTGTCTCTCGTGCTTCGTAGCGGAGCCACTCCGCAGAGTAGCATTCTGTGTGTTCTGTGGGCCCCCTTTTATCCATTTGTTCTGTGGGTCCTCTTTTATCCGTGTTCATCCGCGTTTATCCGTGGCTAATTTTATCATTTTTTTTCAGGTATCAGAGGTTCGACAGAATCTTTACACAGCAGCATGGATTCACCAAAGTAGGGATTCCGGGTCTCTTTATTGGTTTGCAGCCAGTAGGCACCTTTATTGTTAAACGCCATGGGACAATGGAAACGGTAAACCATGGTTTTCCCACTGCCAAAGGTTTTTATTACAGCCGTCATGGATTCGGTTAATACTTCCAACTGCACTCGGGCCGCTTCGATATCTCCAGCCTGTACCAGTTTCTGAGCGGCCGCTTTTATCTTCTTCTCCTGTTTCATCCACTCACTATGGGTTTTTCCTTTGAGTAAATTCATATCCACCACTGCCAGTTTTTGCAGTAGAAGATTGGCGACTTTTTTCGCATCCTCCAGGCTGTCGCTGCTGAGGGCATGCTGGATATCAAAATAGGCATTTGCTGCCCCATCAATGGATTTTTTAAAATCTCCTGGAATTTGGGCGGCTCCTGGTTTCGGTTTCTTCGCGTCTATTCGCGTGTCTTCGCGGTTTTCTATAATAGACTCCCCGTGCTGCACGCTCATCATACTGGGCTTCGCCTGGATTTGCAGATCGCTGTCGATCTTAAAGGCACCGTTTACCACCACGTTTTCTCCTTCTTGAAGTCCTGCTTTTACAATGTAATAGTCCCCGGCCCGCGGACCCAGGGCAATTTCTTTACCTTCAAAGGTTCCCTCTTTCTCTGGAACCGCCACGTAAACCACTGCCCGTGTACCCGTGATTAAAGGAGCAGCCGCGGGAATCACCAGCGGTGCCTCTTTATCCTCAGCTCCTGCGGCAGTATACCCCAGTTCTTCCGCTTTCACCAGCGGCATACCGCACACATCGCAGGTTCCGGGACCGTCCTTCACTATTTCCGGGTGCATCGGCGAAATCCATTTACCCGCCAGTTCCGGTTCCATGACGTTTCCGGTGACCGATAATTTCGACCGAACCACTGCCCGGACAAACATTTCAGGTTTTAACTTCAGGTCCGGGTTGGTCACATTGACCCGGACCTTCACGGTGCGGGTGGTGGGATTCAATACCGGGTCGATAAATGCAATCCTTCCTTCGAATGTTTCACCTGGATACGCTTCGGTTTCAAATGTCACGGTCTGACCGAAGCGGAGCCATGAAAGTTCCGATTCATACGCATCCAGTTTCACCCATATACGGGAGAGATCGGCAATTGTATATATTTGGGTCCCCGTGTTTACATACATCCCTTCCACGGCATTTTTATGAATAACAATACCGCTCATGGGGGAATAAATAGTCAGATGATCAGTGGGTTTCCCTCTTTTTTCGATTTCTTGTATTTGTGCTGCAGGTAATCCCCACAGTTTCAATTTTTCACGGGCAGCATTGACCGTGGACTTCCCAGAACCGAATTTCCTGTATGCTTTCAACGTCTGCAAAAGTTCCTGCTGGGCGCTGATCAATTCAGGGCTGTAAAAGTAGACCAGGTGATCCCCTTTGCGTACGGTTATGCCTGTATAATCCACATAAAGTCGGTCGATACGTCCGGGAACACGAGCCGTGATATATCCCAGTCTTGTCTCGTCATATTCGACTTTTCCCACCATCCGAATGATGGTAGATACATAGCGGCGCTCAACAGGTTTTATCTGGATTTCTGCAAGCTTAATTGCTGTGGATGAAAGTTTCAACTCCCTGGGGCCGACTTCTTCTGCCTCAGTCGAGACCGGGATCAAATCCATACCACAAATCGGGCATTTCCCCGGTTTGGGTTGGCGAATTTGCGGATGCATCGAACAGGTCCATATTTGCTCTTTTTTAGCTGCTGTCGGAGCTTCTGCCCCATGTTCATGCCCGGTGTGATCGACGCCACCACCAGGGCCGCCTCCAATCAAAATTCCAAGTATAAAAATAACAATCATAGCAATCACCATTGGCCATCGATACGGTGATTGCCAGAATTCATGTAACCATTTTATTAATTTATTCATCGATTATTCTCCTTTTGCCTCCGGCGGCCAGGGGGCTTTTTTGTAAAATCGCCCCCTGGACCCCCAAAAAACTTTTTATTTTGGCCCTATCAGAAGCTTTTGCGGGGGGTATGGGGGGGCGGTTTTCTCGAAAAGAGCCCCCCTCGTTCTTTGTCGGAAAGACTCCTAACATTTCCAATTCGGCCAAACGTTGGGCGCGCCTTGTCCTGGCTTCTTCATATTCCAATTCAAATGCCAGCAGCATACGCTGTGAATCGATAAAATCCGTGAAGTTTGCTTTCCCTGCCTCAAAGGCTGAGCGGGTCACTTCCAATGCCTGTTGGGCGCGAGGAATCAGCGTCTTCTTATAAAGCGCCATTTTTCGTCCCGCATCGCGGTATTTAAAAAATACCATTTCCAGCCGGGCTAGCAAGTTATTTTCTACTTCTTTTTTTTCATTCAATACAGCCCGGTACCGGGCATTGGCCTCTTTCACGGCTGCCCTATTTTTTTTGAACCATATGGGCAGTTGAAGTGACACCATGGCCGCCAAAGGGTCTTTTCCGCTGTCTGAAACCCCCGGCATCCGGGCTTCGTCCGTGATCATGTAGTCCACTCCAATAGAAAAATCCGGGTAATAATTTTTCTTTGCCAGTTTAATATTGATCTGCTCTTTGGCTGTCATAAAGTCCATGGATTTCAAGCTTGGATTATTTTTTCTCAGTGACTCTATCAGACGGTCACGGGAGAGATCAAGGGATTCCGGTTCCATCGGTATTTCTTTTGGAATTGGCAAAGGTGCATTGAGTGGACGATTCAAAGTGGTGTTTAATTTCGCTTTCACCGGTTCCAGAACATCCTTTGCGCTTTTAAATTGGTTATCCAATTTATCCCGTTCCACCTGGATTCTGACCAGGTTTGCATAGAGTGCGGTTCCTGTGCGATACTTTGTTTCGATAACGCTTTCCAGGTGTTCCAGTAATTGGACATTCTCTTTTAGAATCGTTATCATCCGTGTAATATAGTAATAATCAAAATAAGCTTCCTTTACCCGGTAAAACAGGTCCAGTTTTAAATTTTCATATTTTTGTTTTTCAGCGTTGGCCGCTTCTGCGGCGGCGTTTCCTTTAAGTTTCAACTTACCGAACCAGGGAAACATCTGCATGATCCCGACCTTTGCCTGTTGGGGGCCGACGCGGGTCTCGATCTCCCGGATAAAATAGGCAAAGGAGATTTGAGGATTGGGCAGTGATTTTACCTGGGGAACGCGTGCCAGGGTGGCCTGCCATTGTTCAAATGCCGCCATTAACCCGGGATTATTTAATGCAGCCGCTGCCAGTAAATCATGCAGCGTTGAATTTTCAGTAATTTCCACCTGTTTCATCGATTCACGAGACTGTGAAACCAGGGGAAATGTATATAAGAATAGAAAAAACATAAATATGATCAATTTTGTAGCATTTTGAATTGAAAAAATTCGTTTCATAGTATGTTCTCCTTATTAATTCTTTGGTGGCTTACAGTAGGGGCAGGTGCAGGATTTCGATGTGTGGTTCATCACTGCACCCAAACTGTCGAGCAGACAATTGCACTGTTCAGGGTTCATGAATTTCCTGATCTGGATGATCTCTTCGATGGTATTTTGCTGGACCTTTTTTTGCAGGCTGCTAATGTTTTTAAGGCAGCCGTTGATGGCCTCTTTGTCTATGGGATCGGTTTTTAGGGCAGCCAGCAATTTTTCCTGGCATTGGGTGATTTGTTTTTTGATGGTTTCATTCTCCCGATGCATTTTTATACGGATCGGTTCCATCATCTTCTTTTGGTGCTTTGAAAGTTTCAATTCTGTATGACTCGTTTCAGTTTTAGAAGAGGAAGAGACCAGATGGATAATAAAAGCAGCATTAAAGCTGAGGGATAGGACAAAAATAATTCCCAGGATTTTTTTAATCATTTCATCACCTCTGCATAGGCGTGGGCGATACTGCCGGGAAAAGTAGGCTGCAATGTATTAATATTAAGATTAAGAGTTAACACAGGCGGTTGGGCTAGTCGTGTATCTCGTTTTTTCAACCCATCGATAAGTATAAGATTGAGAACTGTAAAAATGATCAATAAGAAACCGTAAACAAGCACCGGTTTTCGTAAAGCAAGCCATATCCTCGGCTGTTTGAGCCGTTCGTGGTTTTTCAAACGGGCTTTGATTCGTTGGTTTAGAAAAATATTTTCCTGCACTTTTCGGTTCAATGCTTCATTATGCAGTTGAATCAATTTTTCTATTTTCATTTTTATTGCCACTCCTTTTTTTATTCGTTAGACAGTTGAGTGCAAAAAACCTTGCTAAAAAAAAGTGAAAAACTGATTTTTGGGCCATAATAATTTGATGCTTTTTCGACTGTCATGAAATAAATTTTTTAGCCACGGACGAACACGGACAAACACGGAGAAACACGGATGATATTTTCATCGTCTCTGGGTAATGTCTCGATTTTTCGTTTGAGATTTTTTTTATATACACATAGGAATAGGGGATTAAATATTTATAAAATTCGACCTAAAATATTGACTCGTGCTTCGTAGCAAAGCTACTTCGCAGAGTTGCATTTATTTAAAATGGAAATTAATAAAATTAATTTTTTAGGCTGTATATATTAAAAAAATTAAAGATGAAGCAAAAAGAATGACGTATGATATGCATCAGTGGCAGGAATTAACAAAAATTGCGCGGTGAAAAAATAGTGGTAGGCAGAAAGCACCGCACAATTAAGAGTTGAAAAACAGCCGAAGGTGAAGTATAATACGAATGGAGGTAAAACAGAATGCAAGTGGTTAGAGCTATATTTGACGGACATGATATAAAACCGATTGAACCGATAAAAATCAAAAAAAAGGCCGAAGTTCTTGTTATTTTCCCAGATGAGATAGAAAAAATCGGGTCAGCAGAAGCAAGGAAATTGTTAAGGGGATCAGGAAAAGGTGAAAAGCTCACTGAAAGGTTGCTAAAATACAGAGCGGATGATACCAGAAATGAATCAAGATAAAAATAAGAAGTTTTATATCTTTGATACTTCCGCCCTTCTGACATATATTGAAGATGAAGATGGTTCCGACGAGGTTGAGAAATTGTTGGTTGAAGCAGAGAATGGAGAGGTAGAAATATATATTGCTTTTATCAGTATTACAGAAATCTTTTATATTACAATCCAGGAAAAAGATGAAACTGAAGCAACGAGAAGGTTAAAGTTGATTCAATCGCTTGCGGTTAAATTGGTAGAATCTTATGAGGATCTAAATTTGAAAGCGGGTAAATTGAAAGCTGCAAATCGTATTTCTCTGGCCGATTCCTATATAGCAGCATTGTGTCAGGAACATAAGGGGATACTGGTTCATAAGGACCCTGAATTTGAAAAATTGTCGTCTTCTATTAATGAGCACCGCCTTCCATATAAATCTTCGGTATCATCAGAGTAAGATGGATATAAATTACATTATTTTTTATTTTGCAGCTTATTTATTATTTATACTTAATTTTGTTTTTTCGGCTGGCAACTTATTTTTCACATTTGAATGATAAAAAATTATCTAAAAAGATTCAGGGGATGGATTTTCATTCATATAAACTTTAACTTGATTTTGGCTTTCTCCAGGAAATTCATCATTTATTTTCTCTATAGCTTCTTTAAAAGTTAAAGGTAGATAATAGAATCTTGCCATTGCACCTGGACCTAACAAGTCCTCAAATCGAGATTTTACTTCACCTGAGTTATCCGGATTAAAAACCCAGAAACGTTTCAATGTTTTTTGACTTACTGTGCCAAGCGCATACAGATATCTAAATGCAACGCATAATCGAGTCCCATGTCGTAATTTAAAGTTAGAACACTGACTGATTTTCGAGGAGTGGCTGAGTTTTTTAAATGAGTAAGTAATTCAACGAATTCTGTGTATGATGCGGGGGGATGTACTCTTTGGCCTTGTTTATCTAGTTTAATAGTCATTATTAATGTTTCTACTATAACCGTCTTGAGAGCCTTAATCAAATCATCGATATCATCAGGAAGACGATCAGGGAACGCCTCGAGTGTCTTAGCCATTTCAAAGGCTGCAAAGATAGATTCTATGTTTTGGATATCCAACTGAGCTTTTGAATGAACTCTCTGAAGAGCACCAATAGCTTCAAATACTTTTTGAAAACTGTTACGCGCTGTGCCTAAATTTTCAACCTCCAGTAGATTTCTAGAAACATCTAGAAATTCATTCATCAGAGGAGCCCCTGCCTCTTTTGACGCTCCTGCACCGAGAATAAATACAATATCGCTCATAAATCTCTCCTTATCTCTTTTAGGATGAATTTATGCCTGACACCTTTTCTATTTCATATTTTATCTTTACCCTTCTTTCCAGTTTTCAAAACGTAAAGAAGGATAGAATTCATGTATCCTCTGAAAAATTTGGTCATCGCTTATAACTATGGCATTCTTTTCTATCGCTGTGCTGGCAAGAATAAAATCAACGGTATGGCGTTTGATTTCTTTCTTTCCAATCCCTGTATGATTTTTGTACTTTGCCTTGATTTCTCCATATTTTTTCGCGCCTTCCAATGTTAATGGGAGTACTTCAAAAAGATCAAGAAATGTTTCCCATGCTTTTTTAATACTCACCGCAATAGATTCTGAAGCTTTGGCTATCCCGTGCTGATATTCATAGGCAGAGATGATAGAAAAACATACTTCACTTTCCTCTGAAAGGGAAGATATCTTGTTCATAATTGTCTGATAAGCTGGAGTTTCTGGATATTCCAAATCTGTTAGAATATTGGTGTCAAGGATGTATCGAGGCATTGCTAAAGGTTAAAATCCTCTCGAAAATCACGGGTGAGCTTTTTTACTTCTTCTCCCTGCCCTCTAAAAAAGCCTTCTGACTTCAAACGTTCTGCTGCACGTGCCCAACGGCTTTTTTTTACCTGCTTATTTACGACTTCCTTTTGTTCGATAGAATGCGCTTTCTTATCTGAAATAAGGCCGTATTGCAAAAGAATCCTTAATAATTTATGCCGTTTTTCAGGTGATTCTGGCAGATCAATGGTAAGCTTACCTTGTATCATATGCATTCCTTTAAACTATATTTTTATATGTTGTCAAAGATATTATACTTTCTGTCGATAGATATTGTCAACAGTTATAATTAATAAAAAATATTTCTGGGAACATCCGCCCTTGCCGGAAGTATCCTCTTGCCTGCCACCTTTTTTATTATCCCGAGATTCGGAAAGATTGCCTAATTTTTTTTTAAAAGTTGATTATTGATTGAAAAAATAGTCTTTTTTAACGTATAATGGTTGACTGGAAATGCTTAATAGAAAAATAGATCAAAGAGAAGTATTTGTGTTAGAAGGAAAAAATGACTGATAAACCAAAACCATTTCGCATTAGTGAAGATAGGATTTTGGAGTACTGTGACCCTTCAAGTTGGTCCAGGGGACAGAATTATTTTGAATCGAAAATGATTTACGATGCCACCATGATTGACAATGTACTTTATGCAAAATGTGAAGGCAGTATGTCTGAAGACTACAATATCCATGTTATGCTTTCAAAAGATGGGATTGACGATTATCTTTGTACCTGTCCCAGGGGTGATTTCTGTAAACATATCGTGGCACTAATGTTGACCTATATTCATGATTTTGCTGCCATACGGGTGATTGATCTTAAAAAACAACGGGAAAAATTGAGTCGGTTAAGTAAAGAGGAATTAATCGATTATATGATGAAATTACTCAAGGAAAATCCTGAGTTATTAGTAGATGAAATTGAGACGAATGAAGAGAATAATGAGAGCAGGGCATTAGAAAGTCTTATTGAAAAATACAGAAAGATGGCAGATCGGTGTTTTTATGTTTCCACAAATAATCCTTATTACGCCGCCGGGGAAGTTGGAAATAATTTAAGAAAGCTCCTGGGGAAAAATCTCAAATTGGTGGATAGGAATAAAATAGCTTCGGCTGCATTATATACTGCGGTTTTTGAAAGTATCGATGACAATTACTACCAGGTGGATGATTCCAATGGAGTTTTGGGGGGTATTTCATGGGATTGTAAGAAAGAACTCGGAGGCATATTGCCAGGAGCAGATCTAAATATAACTGAAAGGCAAAAATGGCAGAAAAGAATGTTCAACCGTTATATAAATAATGACTGTGGTTTAGCCGATGGAGTTGATAACCTGTTACTTGATACCCATGAAGAGGAAGATTTGGACCTTCTGAAGAAATTAGCAAAAGAAGCAATAGAGCGAATCGGAAACAGCACCGATTGGAACAGTGATTATATGAGGGGTGAATTATCAAGATTCCTGGCAGAATTGCATAAATTAAGTGGTGAGGACATGGAGGTTATTTTAAGCCTTTATAGAAACCAAAAACTCCACTATAAATATACCCGAGAACTAATCAATTACAACCGAATTCCAGAAGCCATTGATTTTGCAAAAAAGCATTTAAGAAAAGGTTATGATATTCACCGGTTTTCCCAGGTTTTGCGGCAGAATGAATTAAATCGTGAAGCAGAGGAGTTCTTATCTCATGTGGTTAATAAAATAGGCGGGAATGTTCCTTATTATGAGGAAATCTTCGGTCAGTTGGCCTTGATTTATGAAGAAAAAAGAGACTGGAAAGCTGCCAGTGATCTTTATACTACTGTCTTTAAGAAATTCCCGGGTCTGGAAAATTTTAAAAATCTGGAAAAAGCATCCAGGCCCTTAAATGATTGGGAAACCATTAAGAATGATATGATTGAGTATCTAAAGGCCAGGAAGAAATATTCAGAATTAATAGAGGTTTATCTCCATTTGAAGCAAGTTGATTTAGCACTGGAGTATATTAAGAAGAAAAACGTTTATTATGCCAATTCTCTTTATATTGAAGTAGCCAGAGCAGCGGAGGCAAAATACCCGGAAGAAGCAGTTGATATTTATAAAAAGGAAATCAAGAGATTGATACAACTTGGAGGTAGGGGGAATTATGCTGAGACGGTTGAATATTTTAAAAGGGTAAAAAAGTTGTCAACTCAAGAGGAATTTGAGGATTATATAACCAGGATTAGGCAGGAGAATAGAAGACGGCGGGCACTTTTTGAAGAAATAAAGGGTGTGATCGGAAAAATAAAATAGTTTCTTTTCTCTTTTGGACCTTTTTTATATATACTTGATTTTGTTTGACTGCCGCTCTATTAATTCAGGCTTATCTTCTTTTCAACAGCCATTTCCAGAGAGGGATAAATTGAACCTTATAGCATATTGTTTACAAAATGCGAAGTAAACTTCGCAAAATGTAAACAAAACGCGAAGATAACCTCGCAAAATGGTATTTTTTTGCATACTGCCGACTGCTTCGTTGCCTACTTAGCTTAACTTAGAGGTGTATTCTTGCCTGGTCCTTTTTTTATGCCTCTCCATATTTCTCAGTCGAAGGGGAATGCGCAGGGTCAGGATGATCCATAACCCTGCGACTTGTTCCACGTTGGACCAACTTGGGATGTCCTACGTAGGAGGTATTCTTAAATGAAGACGTAGAGACTTGACATTAGCTAACAAACCTATCAATAACCGATTTCAGGCAATCTTTTTTCCAAACAGCCATTTCCAGAGAGGCTTAAATTGAATCTAATAGCATATTATTTACAAAATGCGGAGTAACCTTCGCAAAATGGTCTTTTTCTTGCCCTGGCTCTTTTTTTATGCTTCTCCATGTTTCTCAGCCGAAGAGGAATGCGCAGGGTTATGATGATCCATAACCCTGCGACTTGTTCCCCGTTGGGTCACGTTTGGGTGGCCCACGTAGGAGGTATTCACAAATGCATACTTGTATACGTATAGACATAACCTTAGTTAACAAACCTATTAATAAGCTATCATTCAATGAAAAATCGATGATTTTACCGATCAACTCAATTGATCTCATTTTACCTCCATGAAAATTTCAATAAATCAATAAAATTAGTAATCGGATTGATTTATTGATTTCCTGGAGGTCCCCGCTGAAAGTAATGATAAAACGGTGAATAAAAGTGGATTTTGTCGTTAAAAAAGGAGAGATAGCCAAAGATGGAAAAGATAATGAAAATGACCAGGAAATACAGGCCGGACAGGGCAACAGTATTCTTCAGCCACAGACAAATGGGACAGTCTTCCGTTTCCTTTTGGTGAAGAGATTTTTCCTGGTGGAAGAATTGGGCGCATAAAATGATCACGCAAAAGAAAGCCACTAAAAAAAGGAATGATATCCGTTTCTTTTCATTAAACATTGGCAATATATTTATAACAAATTATTCGATTCCTGTCAATCTTTTTTTTTCAACAATGGGCAATGTGATAAATATTTAAATTTAAGAATTTAAAGTTGACAAAATTGGTAAACTATATTATAATATATAGTTAAGATTAAACGTTATGGAGATTCAATGAGCTCTACGATGAAAACAGAATACGCTCTCAGCGTCCTGTATGAAACAGCAGTCACCGGTGAAAGAAACCCGGTAAAATACAAAATTAAATATATATTGCCACATATTGACCTGGCGCTAACAAAATGGTTGAAGGGTATATTTCCAGAAAATATATCTACACAAAAGTAAAAAACAAGGAGGTAAATAAAATGGAAGATAAAAAAATTAAAAAAAAGAGTATATGGGTAAATCCCTGCCTGGATTGCGATTGTGGATGTACCGAGGACGGAGAAGATATTACCCGATTTATCTATGAAATTCCTGGAGTAGAGAAGAAAAATATCACCCTGAAAGTTACCAAGGATGCACTTCGTATGGTAGCTGCGCTGGATGATATTGAATACGTTAATGAATATCCCTTTATATGTGAAGCAGATCCGGAAGGTGTAGAGGCATCCTATAAAAATGGGATATTAACCGTGGATGTCCCCTTTAAATGTCCGGACCCATTGAAAGATGCAAAACCCATAAAAATAAGCTAAAGGAGTAGCCCTGTACAAAGATATGGATATTTTATGGATAACAGTTAAACTCAATGATGAGTGATGAATGATGAATGATGAAAAAGAACGGATCCGAACTCATTAAAAGAGTTTCTTCATCATTCATCACTCTATATTCATAATTGGAAAAGTGTGATCAATAAAACATTGCTATTTTTATTGTTTTTGAGTATAAATAGGGTAACGATTACCTTATAAGAAAAGAGGACTAAAATGAAATATACGCGCATAGAAGGTAAAAACAAAGGAAAAGTAGTCCTATACGCTATCAGTACGTGTATGTGGTGTAAAAAGACCAAACGTTTGCTCAATGAACTGGGGGTTCAGTACGACTATATCGATGTGGATTTACTCACCGGTGAGGAGAAAGAGGAAGCGAAAAAGGAAGTGTTACGTTGGAGGAAAAGAGCCGTATACCCCCTTTTAGTCATTAACGATTTATATTGTATTAAATCTTATGACGAGGAAGAAATTAAGGAGGCGCTAGAAGGATGAGTATTGAAGCCATAAGTAAAGAGGAGGTCAATAGCGTTTTTAAAAAATTAAAGCAAGAAACAGAGGCTGCCGGATACCACCTCAACCCTGATGAGGAAGTTACAAAAGAATTAATTGAAGGTCTCCTGGTTAATGAAAAACGTTATGGGTATTGGGCATGCCCTTGCAGACTTGCGGAAGGTAAGAAAGAAGTAGACCTGGATATTATTTGCCCCTGTGATTATCGGGACCCTGACCTCCACGACTATGGCACCTGTTTCTGCGGTCTTTATGTCACTGGTGAGATTGTTGAAGGCAAAAAAAAGGTTAAACCCATTCCTGAACGGCGTCCCCCTTTTGAGGAGAGGAATAAAACAAATCACCACTTAACAACAGCAGAGAAATTAGGCTCGCTTAGTTACCCGGTATGGAGATGCAAAGTTTGCGGCTATCTATGTGCCCGTGATGGTCCGCCGGAAGTGTGTCCGATATGTAAAGCCCGACGCGAAAGATTTGAAAAGTTTATTCCTTAAAAAATAGTACCAGGTAAATAATATCGTTTATTGCCTCTGGTTTAAAGGTTGTTGATCACATTCTGTAATTTCTTTTGAATTTTTTCGGCAATTTCTCCTAAATTTGGATTTTCCACTGCCTGCATTGATGGTATGGGATCAATGGCAGCCACCTCGATCGTTCCCTCTTGAATTTCTTGAACAATGACATTACAGGGGAGCATGACTCCGATCTTGTCCTCCGCCTGCAGCGCCTGATAAGCAAAAGGCGGATTACAGGCTCCCAGGATGCGGTAGTTTTTAAAATCAACATCCAGTTTTTTCTTTAAGGTTTGTTTGATGTCAATATCTGTTAGGATACCGAATCCCTCTTTCTTTAATTCTTCGGTTGTTCTCTCAATTGCTTCATCAAAAGAGATATTTAATGTTTTCGTAAAATAATAACTCATAATCTCCTCCTAAAATTTATTTTTTCATATTTCTTATTTAGATTTATTTGATAATCAAAGGTGATAAATCTTGCTGAAAAAATATACATATACAGGTTACTCATCTTTTACGCATCTCTTTAATTTTTTCATGGCTTTATGGATAAGCGATTCAACAGCTGAAATAGAGGTTTTCATTATATCAGCTATTTCTTTTTGTCTTAAATGATCATAATGAAAAAAATAAAAGGCGGTTTTTTCCCTGTTTGATAATGATTTCATGCAGGTCTCCAGCTTTTGTATTTCTTTTTGATGGATTTCATCTTTTTCAAGTTTTAAAGCAGGGTCAATTGCAGGGCTTCTGTTTCCATTGGAAATATCCCTGGAATTTGTTATATTCTCAAAAGAGATAAATTCAACTATTTTTTTCCTCTTAATATAATTGATGAGGGTGTTGACAGAAATACGGTAAATCCAGGTATATATGTGTGATTCCCCTTTAAACGATGTTTGTTTTTTCCAAATTTTAATAAAAATTTCCTGGACCAATTCCTCAGCCTCCTGTTTATTTTTCAGATAAAAAAGGCATAATTTGTAAATTTTTTGGTAGTATGTGTCAATTATTTCATCTATATCCATGAAACAAAAACGTAACCTCCATTGTTTCATTTGGATTATAGAGATTTTTAAAAAAAAAGTCAATCGTCTTTCCAAAATCCACCGCCCAGATAGGGGGTGAATTTGTTCAAGGTTCAACGTTCAAGGTTCAACGTTGATGAATTTGAAAGAGTAATTAACTTTTTTAAGTACTTTGAAATAAACATTGAACTTTGAACATTGAACATTGAACACCAAATCCACCATTTTCTAAAAATCAGATGGTGGATTTGGACTTTTTCAGTAAGTTTTAAGATTTTTTTATTTATTTTGTTGACATTTTTTAATTTTTATATTATATTAAGTTTGTAATGATTACAAAATGTAATTATTACAAACTTAAAAAATTTAGAAGGTTTTGAGGTTAAGTAGAACGTAGAACAAGGAGGAAATATGTTTACGAAGTTTGATCCTCTAAAAGACAAAATGCTCCAGGTAATGGATGACAATGGGAATGTGACAGCACCGAGTCTAAAACCTGATATTTCGGATAAAGAGGTTGTGGAGGCTTATAAATTAATGCAATTTGCGCGAACTGCGGATGTGATGGCGGTCTCTTTTCAACGACAGGGGAGGATGTATACATATCCTCCCAACTTAGGACAGGAAGCCATTTCTGCTGCAGCCGGAAAAATCATGAGAAAGCAAGATTGGCTGGTTCCCGCTTTCAGAGAAATGGGGGCCTGGATTTCTAAAGGGGCAAAACTCAGGGATATTTACCTCTATTGGGGGGGATACGAAGACGGGTCACTTTTTTCTGGCGCTCCCCATTTCCTTCCTTCTGCTGTTCCGATTGCTTCTCAACTGCCTCATGCAGTGGGAATCGGCTTTGCCATCAAGTACAAGAAAGAGGACAGTGTGGTTTTTGCTTTTGTGGGGGATGGGGGAACTTCAGAAGGGGATTTTCACGAGGCCTTAAATTTTGCCGGGGTCTGGAAAGTACCGGTGCTGTTTATCGTACAAAACAACCAGTATGCCATATCGGTTCCTGTGAAAAAACAAACCGCTTCGAGAAACCTGGCAATAAAATCAATGGCTTACGGCATAAAGGGAATAAAGGTCGACGGTAATGACTTTTTTGCCATGGTTACTGCCATATCCGAAGCGTTTGAATATGCTCGCAAAGGAAACGGACCGGTACTTATCGAAGCACTCACGTTTCGCAGAGGTGCCCACACCACGTCGGATGACCCCACTCTTTACCGAACAGAGGCGGAAGAAAAGAAGTGGGAAGCAAAAGATCCCATTAAACGGCTGAGGGGATACCTGGTTTCTCAAAAACTCTGGAAAGAAACGGATGATAAACCACTGCTTGAACAATATAAAAAAGAGGTAGAGAAAGAATTTTCAATCTATGAGAATTACCCGCCTTATAAACTGGAGGATGTATTTAAGTTTCATTTCAAAAATATGCCAGATGATTTGAAGAAGCAGCAGGTAGAGTACGAAAAATTCTTGAACTGGATGGAGGCGCGAAAATGAAAGCAAACGTAATGAATATGGTTCAGGCGATTAATGATGCCATAAATATCAAACTGGGCGATGACCCCAATGTCGTGGTGTACGGCGAGGATGTCGGAGTGGAAGGGGGTGTGTTCCGGGTGACCCAAAATCTTCAAAAAACATACGGTGAAAAAAGGGTTTTTGATTCCCCATTGGCAGAGTCCGGGATTGTGGGAACGGCATTGGGAATGTGTGTCGCTGGCTTACGACCGGTGGTGGAAATTCAATTTTCCGGCTTTGTATATCCTGCCTTTAACCAGATTGTTTCCCATGTATCCCGAATGAGGAACCGTTCCAGGGGGAAATATGGGGCACAGATGGTCATACGAATGCCCTACGGAGGCAATATCAAAGCGCTGGAACATCACTCCGAAAGTCCGGAGGCCCTTTTTGCCCACATCCCAGGATTAACGGTTGTTATTCCTTCTACCCCTTATGATGCCAAAGGTCTTTTGATTTCGTCTATTGAGAGTGATGATCCGGTGGTTTTTATGGAGCCCAAGCGGATTTATCGTGCCATAAAGCAGGAGGTGCCGGAGGGAAAATTTTCTATTCCCATTGGCAAAGGAAAAATACTTAGTGAAGGCAGTGATATCACAGTGGTTTCCTACGGCGCTATGATACGGGATGTTCAGAGGGCAATGATTGCTGCTAAAGAGGCGGGGATTTCCGTGGAACTCATCGATCTCAGGACCATTTACCCCATTGATAGAGAGATCATCAAGCAGTCGGTTCGAAAAACCGGTCGGGTTTTGATTGTCACTGAAGCTCCTACCAGTTTCGGTCCGGGTGCGGAACTGATCTCTGTTGTTAATGAGGAGGCGTTTCTCAGTTTGGAAGCCCCCCCCACACGATTATCTGGCTTTGATACAATTCCCCCACTTCCCAAGGGTGAACACTTCTACTTTCACAGCCCGGAACGTATTTTTTATGAGATAAAAAAACTTGTCGAATATTAATGGAGAAAAAAATGAGATACATATTTAAATTTCCGGATATAGGGGAAGGAATCACCGAGGGAAAAATTTTAAAGTGGTATGTGCAAAAAGGCCAGGAGATAAAATCAGGGGAGTCTGTGGTTAAAATGGAAACCGATAAGGTGGTGACGGATATCCCCTCTCCCAAAGATGGCGTGGTGGCTGCCATTTTTGGCAGTGAAGGTGATGTCATTCAAGTTGGGGATTCACTGGTGGAGATTGAAATTGAAGGTATTGAAGCAGAAGCCGCACAGGAGGTGGCAAAGGAGAAACCAAAACCAGCCACAGAAGAAGCCATCGATGAGAAGGGATTTGGTGTGGTAGGGACCCTTGAGGTAGCCGGAGATGCAGCCCATCTACCTGCCAGTGATGAAGGAATCCCGGTATTGGCTGAAAGGAAAGAAGAACCGCTCAGGAAAGCACTTGCCACTCCAGTGGCCCGGGCAATGGCAAAAGACCTGGGAATCGATATTAATAAAGTACCTGGCACAGGACCTGCTGGCAGGGTGATGAAAAAGGATATCAAAAAATACCATGAAGACCTTCAAAAGGGAGAAGTAAAACCAAAGATAGCGTCGGAATTGCCAACGATCTTACCTGTGGAGTACCAGCCGTTGAGTCAGATACGTAAGACCATTGCAAAAAACATGATCCGATCAAAGCAGAATGCGGCTCATATGACAGTGTTTGAAGAGGTAGAGGTGTCCGAGCTGGTGAGAATAAAGAGTGCCTATAAGGAGCAATTTTTAAGCGAAGGATTGAAATTTTCTTACATGCCTTTTATACTCAAAGCCGCTGCAGAAGCGTTGAAGCAGCACCCGCTTCTCAATTCCGAATTGGACCTGGAAAACAATCGAATGGTCTATAAAAAGTACTACAATATAAATATTGCGGTGGATACGGAGGAAGGATTGGTGGTACCGGTGATTCGGGATGTGGATAAATTGTCCATCCGGCAGTTAACAGCTAAAATCGTAGAAATGGCAGAAAAGGCCAGGGAGCGGAAACTAACCCTTGATGATATGAAGGACGGCACCTTTACCGTCACCAATTACGGTTCCATTGCAGGAACGTATGGCGTACCGGTCATTAACTATCCGCAGGCAGCGATCCTGGGGATCGGCAGGATCAAAAAGGTTCCTGTGGTTAAAAATGACGAAGTGACCATTGGTCAGGTGCTTCCCCTTTCCATGTCGGTGGATCACCGTATTGTTGACGGAGGAGAGGCCGCACGATTCATCCTCACGGTGATGAATTTTTTAAAAGACCCGGTATCATTACTTTTATGAAATAAAATGAAAAAAAAGAGAGCCCACAGAATACACAGAATACACAGAAAAAAAATACCTGGATATTGGTATTCTTTTGGATTATTATCTTCTGTGTCTTTCTGTGTATTCTGTGGGCCCTCTATTTAGGAGGAAAAATGGATTATGATCTTATAATAATCGGTTCAGGACCTGCCGGGTATGTAGCCGCTATCCGGGCAGGGCAGGTGGGGTTAAAAACCGCCATCATTGAGAAATCGAAAATCGGCGGGATGTGTTTAAACTGGGGGTGCATACCCACTAAAGTACTACTTGAAAATGCAAAAAAACTGGTGGCAGTGAAAAACGCTGCAGCTTTTGGGATTGATGGTATCGATGAAAAAAAACTAACCTTTAACTGGAAAACCGCAATAAATAGATCGAATCGCATTGTCAAGCGATTGTCCAAGGGTGTCGAATACCTTTTAAAAAAGAACGGTGTAGAGATAATAACCGGTGAAGCAGAGATCGTTTCTCAACATTCTGTCAGTGTAGAAAACCGCTTATTGGAGACAAAAAATATAATCATTGCCACAGGTTCGCGGCCTGAAAAACCCAATTACTCGGTTCCGGAAGGGACAATCATAGAAATTGAGGACCTATTGAACCTGGAAGCGCTGCCCCAGAAACCCCTTGTGCTCGGGAACGGGCCGCATGCGGTTGAATTGGCTCATTTTTTTAAGATGATCGATAAGGATGTTAAATTACTGGTGCCAGGGGATTCGTTTCTCCCGGGATTGGACCCCTATCTGAAGGATTATATAAAAAAACGCTTTAATAAATCAAAAATTGATATCCTCTTTTTTTCAAAACTCGAAGGGAAAACAGAGGGTATTCTCGTGGTAGATGGAAACGAAATTCAATGTGACCGGTTGATCAATGCTTCATGGAGAAGAGCGGTAATCCCTCCCTCCAGGATCGAATTTTCTTTAGAGAAAGAATTTGGTTTTATACAGGTCAATGATTTTCTCCAGACAGATTTTGAAAATATTTATGCAGTGGGTGATGTCAATGGTAGGCGTTCGCTGGCCCATGCAGCCTCAGCCCAGGGGCTTCATGCTGTCAATGTCATCAGTGGTATCAAAGAGAAGATAAACATGGATGGGATTCCTATGAACATGTATACATATCCTGAAATCGCGCAGGTAGGTTATACAGAACCGGAGATTAAGTCGCAAGGATTGGATTACAAGATCAGTGAATTTCCTCTCTCGGCCAATGGTAAAGCGCTGGCCGAGGGTCAGACCGAAGGGTTGGTGCGCATCATATCGGAAAAAAAGTATGGGGAAGTCGTGGGCGTTCAAATCGTTGCCGAACATGCCACAGATATGATTGCAGAAGCAGCCTCTGTCATCCAATTGGAAGGAACGGTTTTTGATGTTGCCCATACCATCCATGCCCATCCAACGGTTTCGGAAATTTTTATGGAAGCCGGATTTGCCGCCTTTGACCAACCCATTCACAAATAAATGGTAAAAACGTAAAAACGTAAAAATGGAATGATGGAAAAAGCATATGATCTTCCCGATGCTCAGTTGCTAACGGATAATTATTCCGGGTCCGGGATAATTGCATGGATTCCGGAATTTTTTTGCATTGTATTGGGTCAGAGCAATAAGCTGGAGGAATCGATAAACATTGAGCAGGTGGGGAAGGATAATATCCTGGTATACAAAAGACCTTCCGGGGGGGAGGCTGTTATTTTATCCCCCAATACGTTGGCAATCTCTTTTCTTAAGAGAGATGAGCCTTTGCGTTCGCCAAAGCGCTATTTTGAGATGTACAATGAAATTATTATAAAAGCGCTGGGCAGCCTGGGAGTTCAGGGCTTGGTTCAAAATGGTATCTCAGATATATGCATCAGGGATAAAAAGGTATTGGGCTCATCGATTTACAGGAATAAACATGTGCTCTTGTATCAAGCCGTATTAAACATTTCAGAACCCGTCCTTAGCCTGGAAAAATATCTCAAGCATCCTCCCAGAGAACCCGGTTACCGGAATAAGCGAACTCATAAGGATTTTGTTACATCATTAGTCGCCCAGGGTTACCATTTAAGTGCAGAAGAGATAAAAAAAGCGATTTTATCTAATGTTTTTCTGTAATCCAGTTTCAAAGAATAAAGAACCCATCTTTAATGAACGTTACCATATGGCGTGTTATCTAATAGAAGGAGAGTTTCCCGGTGGCCCAAAATCCATAAACATCGTGAACCAGTTCAAGGAAAACCGGTTGTATCCGGGAAAACCCATTTTGTTATGTGTGCCAACGGAAAAACTTGGATTCGAGGTGATAAAGTAAGAACTTCTTTTGCTTCCAGCCTGTAACTCGTAATCATAATACCGGTGCATATTTGATTTTCAGGAAAAATGTCATTCGCACCTGTCCCTTTTTTATTTCGCAATTATTGGCTTGATGATAAAAACCGGTCTATAGTGAACCTGGCACTGGAAGCAAGTTCTTTTATTTGATTGTATCTACATAAGGATAATCCAAAATTTTTCTATCGGATGTGATAATGGGGCAACCATGCAATCGTGCAGTTGCTGCAATGATTTGATCGGCTGGATCGCGGTGAAATTCACCTGGAAGTCGGGTTGATTCATATATGCGTATCAAGAACAATCACTTACACCCCACTCATCTTCCGCTATACTCTCAAATGGCGCCTTATATTGTATTGGTAAACCTCTTAAAGGATAAAGATTTTTATTTTCATCAGATGGAGATTGGCTTTTGACAATCACTTCAACTTTTTCACCCGGATGGAGCGGTAATCCTTCAATAGTCAGAATGCCTTCTTTTGATACAACTGTTTCTATATGATAAGTCTGCATTTTTCTTTCTCCTGCCTATTAATAATGGGATATTTTTCTTGTTTTGTCAAGTAAAAATTCAAAAAGATAATGGAGCCAGGTGAAAGCGCCGATTAAGACCAACAGGAGGTAGAAGGTGAAATTCCCTTATTGTGAAGATTTAGCCGATCACACAAGCCCTGAGTCATGCTGCGGTGGTTATGCATTTGCAGAAAATTCACCTGACCACAGCCTGGACAAGCCGGAACCAAAAAGGAACTGGCTTGTCCGGGAAATTCCAAATCCAAAATCCCAAATTACAAAACAAAAAAAAGTTGAGAAAAATAATTGTCGGAAAACATTCTATATTAAACTCTTTACAGCCTTGTCAAAAAATATCTTGCCAGAAAATGGCAAAACCTTGCGATTAGGTAACCTTTTCCTATTCTTAATTTTTTTAATTTATATACCATAAAAAATTAATTTTATTAACTCCAAACTTAAATAAGTTAATATTTTTAGGCAATATTCTTAAAATATTTAATCTCGCCGCTGTTGTAATAGTTAAGCTGCCCGCGAAACACGCGAAAAGACACGAAAAAGACAATGAACAATTGGGTGAACAATAGACAATAGAACAATAGAACAATAGGGACGGTGTTTTGAAATTTGGAAATTTCGCGTATAAGGTTATTGAATTTTATTTTACTTTAGGAATTTATGGGACAGGTGCCGAGCAGACTATTAATGTTGTTTTCATTAAATCCTCCTTTATGAATTTTTCATGGTCATTATAAAGGAAACTCCTGATTCCCGTCGCTTAAGATCATGAATTTGGACCTTTTGATTATTGACAATTGCTATGTTTTTTTTTAAGATTGGATCATGATTAAAATCCGATTGTTTTTGTCGACAAATGGGAGATTCGTGTTTCTCCTGCTATTGATAATTGTGTTCTCATCCCGTTCATTTACTGCTCATCCGGCAAGCAGCCTTGACCAGGCAAAGGCAGACTTAATCCGGGCGCTGGCTGACCAGAATCCGCAAAAAATTATCCAGGCACAACTGCGGATTGGGGATTTGCTATTTGATCAAAAGGATTATGAACAGGCACTCAGCTATTATTATCAAGCGCTTCAGGCAGCAAAAACGGATGGGGATAAACAATACCAGGGAATGACCGAATGCAAAATTGCCAGGCTCTTTTACGAGATCAGTATGCTCTCCGATGCAATCAAGCATTACAACACTGGCCTTGATTACCTGAACCAGGGTGAGTGGAAAGAAGAGGAGATCAAGGCATTGAACGAACGGGCCATGACGCTGGCATTGCAGGGTAAATGGCAATTGGGGATGAAAGACCTTACCCGGGCCATGGAATATTTTGATGACCAAAAAGTGGATAACCCACTGTTGTTATCCAGGACTCATAATTGTATGGGTAACATACTCAACCGGTTTAATGATATTCCCAAGGCCCGGTTCCACCTCGAGCAGGCACTGAATATTGCCCAACAGCATCAGGATATGAATCTGGTTGCCAGGTATACCAATAATCTGGCCTCTACATATAAGAATGAGAAAAAAAACCAGCACGCCGGCAGATTGTACCAAAAAGCACTTGCGATCAGTATAAAGGTTAAAAATTATAAACAGTTATTTGTCGCCCACCTGAATCTGGGGGATCTCGCCCTGTTTACCAGGGACTACCAGGCATGCTTTTCCCACTACAACCAGGCTTATCAGGCCAACCAGATTTTGAACTACCGACAGGCGCAGGCCATTCTTCTCTTGAAAAGAGGCCGGGCGTATCTGGAAAACAACCAGTTAAACCGAGCCAAAGAGGATTTGGAAGAGGCCCAGATCATTGCTGAAGATATCGGCAATCGGGACGCTCTCAATCATATCTATAAAACCCTGGCTGCGATTTATAAGAAAATGGGTGATCAAACATTGGCTCTAAAGGCCCATGAAAAACTGAGTAAACTGGAGGAGACCATCTTTGATCCCAGGATCACCGGGGAAATCCAGAAGATTCAAAGTAAATATGAAAATTCAAAATTTAAGAAAAAAATCGCCAGGGAAAAAAGTGTTTGGGTCATTCTGCTGATCGGACTGGCGGTCGTTGCATTGATTTCACTGTTTCTGGCCCGGATGATCTGGCTGGACCGGATCCGGATTAAAAAACAGACCCGTCAACTGGTTCAACTGAAGGAAGCGCAGATCAACCATCAGCGCAAGCAGATCAAGGCCCTGCAGGTCAAGATCGATGAATATTTTTCCAGGAAGCCGGTTCAAAAAAAATACAAGAATTATCTAATGCCTGAGAGGGAGAGCCAATTTTATTTAAAATGCCTCAATGAAATCATGGATGAGGGCAAAGTGTTCCTGGATAATGAGCTGACACTTACCAAATTGGCAAAACACCTCAAGATTCATCCCAAGGCGCTCTCACAATTGATCAACAGCAAGATGGGTCAGAATTTCAGCGAGTATATCAACCAGTACCGCCTCAAGGAAACCAAGCGGCTGCTCCAGGAAACCGGTAAAGAGGAGTTGAATATACTGGATATTGCCTTTGAATCGGGCTTCAATTCAAAGAGCACGTTTAATTCGGTTTTTCGTAAAGAGGTCGGCTGTTCCCCATCAGCTTACCGTCAGCAGTTTACAAATCAATAACTTCCTCAATTGTATTGAGCAGGTTCGGCCAAATGCCTAAATTGTTAAGAGACGAATTTCAAAAAAAGTTGACAAAAAAATAAATCTATACTATTTTATCACTGGTAAGAATTGTAAATAGGAGGTGATGGAATGTTGAGTCCTTTTTTTACATCAACATGCGTGTGAAGAAAGAATACGTTACATCTTTCTGAGGAGGTGGGGAAATGAGAGGAACATTAAAAATTAAATATGTTTGTCTGATAATCCCTTTTATCATACTCAACTGTTGTCACCATAATGGGGATAACGGTCAACCGAATCCAACGTTAACATCGCTCTTTCCAACTTCAAAAGTGTCACATATGCCAGCATTTACACTGACTGCCAATGGTACAAACTTTAATTCCAGTTCAACAATCGTATTCAATGCTAATGAAATGCAAACGAATTTTGTGAGTTCAACCGAACTGACCTGCCAAATTACTCCTGAAGATATTAATATAAGTACAAATTCAAGTTCGGAATCCACGCCCGCACCAAACAACAGCGGCACTTCCAACATTGAGAACACAGATGAATACGTCAGTGTGCCGGTTGTCGTTCATAATACATTACCGGCAAATGCTTATTCTAACTATATCGACTTTACCATTCAACGCAACTTTACTTTTAATACCCCGATAATGCTTTCCAATGGTTCGGGTGAAGCCCTGGTCCCGGTTATTGATTTGAGTGAAAAAGGAGATATAAATGTTGCCATGGAACACTGTTCAAATGATAATTTCTGCATGATAAAATTTATCCGTTCCACTGACGGTGGTGAAAGCTGGGGTCGTCTTGTCGATGTATTTAACCGCTCAGGTGCATCGCATGATCCTTGTATTGCGGTTGATGGCGATGGGAATATAAACATTGTCTTTCTGGATAATAATGAAATATGGTTTACCCAATCAACCGACAATGGTTCCAGTTGGAGCGAGGCGGTTAAAATCTCAATGAATGGAGGGAGGCACGGCGCTCCTGATGTGGCGATAGATGGAACAGGAGGAATTAATACTGTTTGGCCACATAAAAGTGAAGAGTCTTATATCTGTTTCAGACGTTCAACAGACAATGGCACAAGCTGGAGTGAGCCAGTTAATATCTATAGTTACTACTATAATATTTCCAATGTTTCGATTGCAGTTGATGGAGCCGGGAACATCAATCTCGCATGGCAGAGCCATGAAGACAGATATCCATTTATAAAATTTAATCGCTCGATAGATTGGGGAGTAAACTGGTGGGATGAGGCTGTTACTATCTGCGGAGTCGGTCACTCTCCTGATGTTGCGGTTGACAGCGCTGGGAACATCAATGTTGTAATGGCAGGTGCATACATGCCTTACATGTATGATATTGAATTTAAGCGTTCTACCGATGGTGGGGCAAACTGGGATTATGTATATATAACCGATTACGAGAAAACACAAGGAGGAGCTTCGTACCCATGCATGGCTGTAGATGGTGCAGGGAATATAAATGTAGTACACTATTATAGCGGCGATTATGGTTCTATTGAAGATACTCGCGGAATATATTTTAACCGCTCTACCGATAATGGTCTAACCTGGACCGAAGGTGTAAAATTATACAACCAGTGCATTTATACTCCAATTACTGACATCGATGTAGATAATTCCGGTAATATATATGTGGTATGGGACGTCGGATATAATGGCGGTGTATATTTTCTCAGCAACATACGCTAATTTTGCTTTAACCTGAACAAATTTTGTAGACTATTCACCTGATCCCTTTTCTTAATTTTTTTAATATATAAGGCCTAAAAAATTAATTTTATTAACTTTTAACTTAAATAAATACTACTCTGCGAAGTAGCTTCGCTACGTAGTACGAGTGCTACTCTGCGAAGTAGCCTTGCTACGAAGCACGAGTTAATATTTTATGGTGGTATTCTAAAAATATTTAATTGAGTTTTCTAAAGGAAATATCAAAAATGTAAAAGTTACCCATATAGATATAGTTAATGTGGATGTGAAAAATGTCCGCAAGAATACTGGGATGACGCAAAAGGATTTCGATCTCTCTCTCGGAATCAGTTCATGTGAAAATTATTGGATCAACGTAAGGGCACATTGGACAGAACCACATTTTCCCTCTTCTTTGCGAATCTCCACATAAAATTTGTCTTCCAGGACAACACCATCTGGCAATCTCATTTTAATGGTACGGGTTACCTGCACGATTTTATACCCATCCCATATTTTAACCTGCGGTACCGCCTCTCCGAGGATGGTTAGCATTCCAGGTGTTTTGGATACTACACGGTATGCCAGTTTAAAGGGGGTCCGTTGTCTGAATGTAACGAATTTTTCAATGGTGGTGCTCGCTCGTGCACCAATACGATTCATGTTGTTACTAAAATCAAGTTCCGGGCTGTGCCATTCCATACCAGGTTTGATCTCAGAAACCGTCTCCCAATTACCGGGAAAGAAGGAGTGGCTGTATGTTTTCACCATTTCCAGCAGCATGGGATAAATCTTAAAATTAAAATCATATTTTTTTTTATATTTAATAGATTTTATTTGCATATTTATGGAACAATCCCTGTGAATCCCATTGATATCTCTTTTAAACGCCATTACATTTTGTCCCTGGGAGAGAATTTTAAAGGGAAAAGTTTTCCGCCGCCTTATAACTCGGGAGAAATCAGGTGCTTTCTCTTTAAATATAGCAAAGTCTTTATCCAGTATCTGCTGGGCTTTTTTAAGGTCATAATCTGCTGCAGCTGTAATGAGCGTTTTACCACTAAATCCCCTGGTACCAATGAGATAGCCGGCTTTATCAATGTTTTCAAAATGAAACTGAAGCGTTTTTTCATCGATTTTTTTTGTAGTTAGAAGAACAGACGCTGTGGCGAAAAAAAAGACCCGGTAGCGAAATATGAATAGAATCAAACCACTGGTTTCGCCCTGTATCTGGTATTCAAATCTGTATTTTGGATTATTTTCATTTCCATTTTTTTTTTCATTTCCAAAGAATATTTTGCTGTGCAAGGGAGGGGATTGATGAAACGTCCCGTATATAAGGCAAATTGAGATTAAAATTAAGGAAACTTTTCTCATTTTATTTTTTATTTTAAATGATAACCAATTTTTTTAATAAATACAATAAAAAAAAGGGGAAACTATTCAGTTTTCAGAAATAAAATGTAGTTTATGATTGAATGTGCCTCAGGGAGGTGTTCCTAAGGATATCGGATGGGCGATTGAAACATAAAATGCATGATAACTTTTTCCAAAACTGAATTGTTACAAAAAGTTCACAACAATAATTTGATTTTTGCTATAAAAAGATACAAAAAAAATAGATACAAAAAAAAGTAAAGGCTCCAAACTCCCTCTTTTTATCGATATGAATATTTTAATTATTGAATTTTTCCCCAAAATAGCCGAAATCTTTGTCTACTAATAAAGCCCTATCTAAAAAGCAGTTAAATTCTTCGCATGCGATTTCCGGCAGCAATACACATGAATAACAAGCAGCCATATTTAAACCACCAATTCCTTGTTCTTCCGAATTGTAACACACTGGATCAGAAGCACAATCCTTTGCCCTGAATAACGCGGATTCCAGCAGTTTTTCAATCTGCGTAGGATGTGCCTGGGATATTAAACCTCCGTAGCTACCTTCCGCACCAGCCACCGTATAGATTAAAACTCCTTGCATCTTGTCTTCATCAATGTATAACCTTTCATTCAAGGAGGTTGCCGGATAACCCACAAGGAATTCAAATTCCTTTATCAATAAATGCGATAAGGTATGAATTAACATAAACTTCGCCAGGTGTTTGATTTTGTTAAATCTATTTTTGGCAATACTACTATTCTGTTGACTGTTTTCCTGGATTTTTTTTATTCTTTCCCTATAACTCTCATTATCTCTGTGACATACTTCAAACCATCTTTCCAAATTATCAGGTTCGAAGCTTATAAATATACCTTCGCCATAACTCTCTATTGCAGGCAGATATTCTGTTTTCTTTCCCCATTTCGATGTGTACCTGAATTTGATTGTATTGATTTCTTCATCATTTTTTAAAAATAAATCCTTATCATAAGGCTCCTGTCGTGTATAGGCTGTTTGGGCGGTTACAAGTTTTATTCTTTTTAACCTCAACAGATGATCGATGCCGTATTTCTTAAGTAAACTTGAATTCTGTCTTTCAATGGAAAAATCATTTGAATTTTTTTCTCCTGTCATTTGGGGATTTATAAGGAAATTGTATTCTTTCTTTCTATACAAAATTTCAGGTTCGAATTCATCTTCTCTTTCTGATTTAATGAATGTCTCTATTGTCTCAAGGGCATATTTTTTCCTTAACGCTTTAAAGCAAAAAGTGGCATCTTCCCCATTACTTACCCATTCTTTTATTGCATCTTTATCTCTTTCTTTTATTCCCTTGATAGGTAAAAATATACTGTTAATTATGAGTGGATAATAAACGCTGGTGCTGCTTCGGATAACCGGTTTAAACAGTTCCACATCTTTATTACCGACTCTAAGAGAAAACAAACCACCTAAGGTATTATATTTTTTACAGTTTTCACATTTGATCCTTACTCCTATTAAATCTGCAAATTTGGATGATCTGATGTATCTCAAATCTGGTTTATCACAACAAGGGTTCTCCAGGTCCAACCAAATCGATCGATAAGTTCCATCCTTCTCTCTAATATTTTTTTCCGCACCAGGCCATTTATCCCAGGGAATATCCCTAATATTGCCGTGAGGAGAGGTCATAATAAATCTCACTTGTTCTAATTCATAATGTCGGAAGAACTGTTTCTTTTTTCCAGATTTTCTCTTCTTTTGCAGTTCTTCTTCATAACAGGAAAAACATTTGGGTTTTATGAATTGTTCTCCCTTTACTTTCTTATTGAATTTCTCTAATGTGGATTTCCAGTGTTCCCACCACACATCCAGTGGTCTAAACCGTTCACATTTGGGACAATACCACCAATGAGGAAAATATTCCGCACTAATTAAAAAATATTTTGTATCGGCAGGTTCTTTTCTGTTTTGGGGATTGGCAGTATTAGTTGGAATTTGAAAAAAAGCTTTTAACCTGGGGAAATGATAACGAAGGCGTTTTAACAATCGTGGATCATGGATTTCGTACTCTTCTTTTTCGTGTAGTGCTTTTATAACAAACAGCCATTTATCAAAATTCTCAATCTTTAATGCTCCTTGCGGAGTTTCAATGATCGAACCAATTCCCCCGTATGCACTTACAACCTTTCCGGTTTGTATTTCAAAATATTTGTTCATTTTTTCACCTTCCCAATTGGTCAAAATTCTCTCTTATTTGAATATAGGTGCTCGTATCGATTTCCCTTAACGACTCCATTAGTATCCAAGTCCTGTCTTCACGAATATCTTTCTGATTGGGTCTTTTTAATAATTGGCTGTATTTTTCCAACTTTACTTCAGATGAAATACGGGACAGCCAGTCGTCGGCTAAACTATCGATCCTTCTTTTAAAAAACAAATTTTCCTCGGGGTATTTATGGAAACGTTTTTCTATGAAATCTTTTAATTCCTCCAACATTGATTTTTCGAATTTTTTTGCGTCTCTGTCCGCATTCATATCCGGGATTCTATGCCTGACATAGATTATCATAATGTTTTTAATCATCTTTTCTATTGTATTTTCTGTAAAAGGGGTAACACTTAAAGGTTCTATGCGCTTATAAAAAGCCTGGTGAAAAGGTACGAAGTGTTCAAAATATGATTTATCCCTAGCCTTGTTGGCATCGAATAAAGTTATCACTAATCCCTTTTTCTTCCTGCCAATTCGACTGGAAGCCTGGATATATTCGGCAGTGTTTCGCGGCATTCCGTTGATCATAATAATGTTTAGCCTGCTGATATCTATGCCAACGGAAATCATATTGGTAGCCAATACCAGGTCTACCACTTCTTTTATATATGTATTCCCTAATTGGGATATTTCAATGTTTTCAGTTTTAAATTGTTTTTTTTCGATTTGATCCAAGATCGATCTTACTTTATAGCTCTCTATTCGGCTCGTCAATTCTTTTGTCCGGTTTAATATATTGTAATAATTAAAAGTATACTTTGCATTCTCACCTAAAAGACGAATTTGAACTTGAGAAGCGAATTTTGAGATTTCATCCCCGATTTTATTGTATGTTTTGCCGACATCTTTCAAACTATTGTAGTATGAAAGAATTGTCCAGTAATCATCAATATTGTCTGGGGAATAAATATAAGCTTCCGTTCGAGCTGCCAACAAGTGTGCCAGCATTTGCAATTGAGTATCTATTCCTGTCTTTCCTGTGGGCAGAAAACCGATATATTTTCTTCTTCCCTTATTGGATGATTCCCTGGCAAAAAAGCTGTCGCGGTAATCTAATCCCGAGGGTGGGAAAATATTCACCTCTCTTCCACCGTACAATTGAGATATTTGCACGCCTGTATTTCTTGTGGTGGCTGTGGCTGCGATAATTTTTGGGGCGATACGGTTTCGTGTGGATAGAAGTTCGATTATACTTTCGAATATCCCTGTTATCGATCCCAATGGTCCACTTAATAGATGCAGTTCATCCTGGATAATTAAATCAGGAGGCATCTTATCCTTATCAAGGGAATTGAAGAATGCATGCCCTTCCTCACGGAAGGCCAATGTTGCAAATTTGTCTACGGTGGCAAACAACAAGGTGGGGGGGCTCTGGTATAACATCTCATCCACAACTTGTACTGGCAATTCAGTGCTGAAGAAACAATCTTTGTTCAGACAACGGATTTTAAAAATTTTGTTTTTTGGACAATCAAATCCGTCTTTCCAGGAATTTGAAGAGGGGAACTTGCTAATTATCCTGGTTCCACACCAGGGACAGGAACTAACCTGGAAAACATTTTTTTCTTCCGGTCTTCCGTCTTCTTTTCTATTGCATTCATTTCTAATATCTTCAACTTTTTCAATGGCGTCCTTGATTCTATTGGGGGTTGTTCCCATACCCACCCACAAACCTATTGTAATGGGTTCATTTTTTAATTCATGTACAAATCGCTTTCTTAAAAACTCAAGTGAACATATAAGTCGTGATGCCCGTTCAAATTGTTGAGTAGTAAGCAAACGTAGCGTGTATCGCATAATAACCGAAGTACCTTCATAACCGGTTTCATTCGTTAAGCGACGCCAGATAATGGAAAAAGCGGCCACAGCCAGGTATGCTTCAGTTTTCCCTCCACCGGTGGGAAACCATATCAAATCGACGATATTGTTTCTCGATTCATTTCGTGGCTCCACGATCCCGTCTATGTTCAAGAGTAAAAATGCTAATTGAAAGGGGCGGTATTCCGGTTCAAATCCTATCCTGATGAAATTATATGTTTCAAAAAAATGGAAATCCTTATATATTGAAAGTTCTGCTGTATCTAATAGCTCTGCCAAATTTTTTTCCTTTTTACTAAAAGTTTCATCATTGGAAATGATTAATTGGATAAGCATTGCTGTATTGGCAAATTGAAATGCCCTAAACACCCTATCATCCTTCAGCAGTTGAATATTACTTTTTATCCGTTCATAATTATAGACCAATTTCTCGATAATTTGTCTGCCAATATTTTGATCCGCGCCTGAATTCTCTGAATTTTTCGATTTTTCCTTTTCAATCCAATCACCATATAAATCTGCGAATCCTTTTAAATCCTCGATTACTTCATCCCTACTGGCACTGAATATTGAAAGGTTCCTGATTTTGAGGATTTTTTCCAGGATTTTATCCGCACTGTTATACTTATTTTTAATATCCTCCTTTAAATCGTTTTTAATATCATTGACATCATATTCGGGAATAAAAGATGTCTCGATTTTTGAAAGATCCTGGTTTTCACTCCAAACTACCGCACAATTATGACCGATCCCGTAACTATGGAGATATTGATATTGGAAATTTAATATCCTCTCTTCTTCATCAAATGGGTTGGATTGTCGGTAAGACTTGTAAGGACATATTTTGTTCTTATCGACATAAATAACGATTTTAGATTGAAACAAGCATTTATGGTTTAATTTTTCACTCTTATTATGAAAATTTTTAGGGGCGTGTTTTTCAGATCGATTCACCAGAAGGATTTTAATATACTTTTTTCCCTGGGAATCATATTTTTTTTTGTGGTAGCCCACTTTTAAATCTTCTCCGAACTCACCATACTCCGATAGATTCAAGTAATTAATATTACCATCATCTGCTGTATCCAGTTTTATTTTTTCTTTTATTTTGATGGATTTCCTTTTCCATATCCTACCAATCAATTTGTCGAAATATTCCATTGCGTCACCCAGAGGGCTGGGTTTATTAATGGCTTTACGAAAGATATCGTATTCTTCATATTCTTCGGTTCTTTTCTTCCTTTTTCCTTTAAGTGATCTTGATAAAGATAAGAAACCATCGTTGTATTCCAGGATATCCATGAAGGGAAAGTTGTTAGATTCATCAATCAGTGATTTGTAAATCTCCTTATCGACACGCAGCTTTATTTTCTCTTTTCCCGGGGGTTGAAAATAAAGTCCAAAACTGAATTCCACATCCAACTCTTCAAGAAAAGAATCGACACAAATCGTCATCCCCATATTGTTGGGAAAAAAATGATTCTGAACGATTCTCACTTCCTCTTCCTCTTTTGCATAAGAATCCTTTTCCTCCCTTTCTAAAATAAAACCATCTTCATTTTGATCGGTATCATCTTCCGGCTCGAGTATGTTATCTACATCGATATCTTCGTCAGTGCTTTCTGCTTCCAGTTCGGCTGAATCGACATCATCCTGTTTTTGAAAACCTTCCAGGTTCCTTTCAGGAAATAGAATACCGGTATAATATCTTTGCAACGGGTAATCGGAAATAATTTCCTCTTCATCCGGTACGCCCCAATTATCGGAACCGGGGCCTAATAAACCCTTTTTTATACGCAAAAGAAAAATATCCCTTGCCGTTTGATTATTCACTCCCATCATAATCCTCCACTATCTCAATCTTTTTTATTTGTCGTATGGGTGCATTGGCATCAATAAACTTCGAAATCTGGGGATCAGAAAATTGCTCTAAAATCTTTCCCTTTACTTTTGGTTCTGTAATAATATACTCCATTATTTCGCTGCTCATATCTTTTCCAAGGGCAATCATAATACTACGGTGGGATTTCCTGCTTCTCTTAATCGAATCAAACTTTTCATCCAGTTCAAGGTTATTAATTGTCTTTTTAACAGCAATCAGGTTCCTTATGGAAGCAGGAAATTTTTCCCTGTCTTCTTCACTTAACCATCTTTTAAGGGTAACCTCACTCTTTAACGACAGCCCATTTTCTTTGAGTAATTCATACAATTTTTCGAAATCCCCTATGCAAATATGTTGGAAAAATTCCCTTAACAAAGACTTCCAGGTTTTAGAGTCTTCTTCAATTTGCTGGAACCTTCCCTCCTTATCTTCTTTTATGGCAATATCATACAATTGCTCCCTGGTGGTATTTTCGTATATTATAACTTTATCTCCTTCAATGAGGTTGGATATTCGCTCTTTTCTCCTTTGACCTCCTTTTAAGAGAATAACACTTCGATGGGAATTGAGAATTTTAAGTTCTCCATCCTCAAAGGTAAGTTTATAATCGATGCTAACTGTTTGGCAGGAATCATAATGATCTATTGAATCCTCCACATTATAATGATAATGTCTTTCGATCATATCGCTAATATCTTCAACCGGACTTTCTTTTGGATAGTCAATCTCACAAAGCTTTTTCCTGTCGGATGAGGAAAATTCTTTCTCTAAATATCGTTTAAGCCGCTGCAAATAAGCTTTAAATCTTTCTTTTTCTTCCTTATAAAGCAGTAATGAAATGTTATGTTGACTACTTAATATTGTCTTTAAAAATTCGTTGCCATAAAAAGCCAGGAAAAAAACCTTTTTAGGATTTTCTTCAGACATTTGTTTAAAGTCTTTATAGGAAATGATTTTAACTTTCTTTAAATCAAATATATCGATCTCTTCTTGCCAGATTTGGATCAAATCTTTAGGAACAACCAAAGAGAACTTTTTAAATTTCACAAGCTCATCAAGTTTTCCGCGGTTATCAACAATGGCATGCAAAATTTTGTTGTAATATTCTATTAGTTGAGAATAATGGGCGCTGTAATCTTCATTTACCCTGTAAAATTGTTCCTGTAAGATTTCTTCGCATTCTCTTTCGAAAACTATCCTGTGACTGATTATTTGGTTTTTCAGTCTGCTTTCTGGGAATGGTATCACAAATGAGAATAGTATTTTTATGTATCGATGTAGATCATTCAACTCGATGCTGAAGTCATGTTCAATTTTCTTTACTAACAAATCAAATTCTTTTAAACTGCGGCTCAGGATTTCATTTTCTACTTCAATTATATTGACATACCCAGTTTCAACATTGTGGAGCTTTTCTAATTCCGGTGACGTCCAATTCCATTTGTGTAAATTGGGAAAACTATCTATATCCGATTCACCAATGAAAATGGCATTTTTAAGCTTTCCTCTCATCAAGTCGTTTGAAATACTTATCAGCCAATCTTTATATTTGGTTTCACCAATAAAAATGATGGTATCCACTTTGACATTATCTTCATTGAATACAAACTCTCTAATGGTTTCGTACTCGTTAACGATATAGATCATCGGGTCAATGGGTAAGTTTTCATGACGGGTATTATTTTTGGAAATATATTGAAAAGGAATTGAGGAATATATTTTTTTTGATCCGATCTTGAATTCCTTTAGCTTCTCAATTATTTCAGTTTTTGCTACTATAACCGATTTATGCTCAAATTTTGAAGGCAATTTATCACCGATGCCGGAAAAAATTGAATCGAAAAGCTCCTTATAATGATCGAACTTTTGTCTTACTATTCTCTCAGATAAATCACCCGTTGTCACAAAAAAGGTTTTTATACCCTCTTCGTCTGTCTCCTGGAACGTTTTCTGTTTATCAATAGATTGGAGACGATATCTTTTCTCATCGGTTATTTCTATTACTTTTAGACGACGACCTCTTTGCTGTACTATTTCTCCAACAGCAGGCAAATAGGGGAAATCCAGGTTATGGATGTAATTTTTGTAGAAAGAAAAAATTGCTGTGATTAATATAGCTGGTACATACAGTTTTCTTCTCTCTTTCTTGTCTAAAATATTAATAAGTAGATTGAAATCATTGTTGAAAATCACTTTATTAATTAAAAAGGCGTTGATTATTTTAAAATCATTAAAATCAAATTGATCCAGGTTGTACTCTCTCTGCAAGGATTCTCTGCATTTCTTTTTTAATTCATAGAGGTATTTTTCATTGATTAGATTTTTCTCAATCAGCACTTTTCCACCTGCTAATGTAATGAGGATCAGGTCCCTTCAAAGTATAATTGTATTCCCCATTGGTAACTTTTTCCCTGGGGATAGTAAATAGCTTTGGTAGGGTCAAAATAGAGGATATTGTTTCTTACCATATCTCTTAATAACTCCTTTAAATCTAGCGCTTTTATAGGCAAGTCTTCCAGATCGGTACTTCTTACGATTTTTTTGTCATTAACCACTTTCAGCACCAGTTGTTTGTTTTTATCAAATTCAGTATAATGGGCAATGATGCTTCTCATTTTTTCTTTATAAAATGTTAGGACTTCATCTATAGGATTGTTGAATAATTCAGTCAGTATATATTGGATTTCCCACATACTACCGCCAACGGTATCCCATATTTTTTCTCCATCTTCCGGGGTAATGGTATAATCTTTTATTTTTGAATATTTTTCCAGGTTCAACAGCCATTCCATTACATCTTCTTTGGGCAGATAATCCACTTTGTAAAATTCCGAACTCTTTTTTAACTTTGAGTCGGTATACACCGTATTTAAAAAATATCCGTCTGAAGTAGCAATGATGATATGTGCCAGGTGGCTTTCTTTTGTCATCGCCACAAAAAAATTGAACAATTCAATGATCAACTGCCGGTCTTTTCCATTTGTCATATAAATATGATCGATGGCCTGGAGTTCGTCAATAATCACTACAGGTTTGATCCCTCTTTTTATTTGTCTTAAGAATTCCGTTTCCATTATGACAAAAGGGTCTAGTTCACCTGTCTCCATTCCCTTTAACACTTCAACCGAAAGTTTAAAAAACTTAAGATCATACTCACGTTTCTCTTTAACATCTTCTTTGGATTTGGAATAGTCCATTCCAAAGAAAATTGTCAGGAAGTCTTTATAATTTTGGATCAATCGTTTTCTTAGGTTCAAAAATTTTACATCCAGTTTTTGTTCTTTTTCAACCTGTTCAAGAAATTTATACAATAACGTTGTTTTTCCTGAGGATTTGGGGCCATGAAGAAAAAGTATTTCCGATGGTTCTTTATCGATATACTGTCTTAGCTCTTTGAGTTCATTCTCCCTATTAATAAAGGCCGCGTATTGTTTGTATTCCAAATTATTTTTACTCATGGCGTAATTATAATACCCTACCTCTTTTTTTGCAAGGGAAGCCACTAACGAAAAAGACCCCAGGGATTAACCCACTTTTTTCATGCTTACCCCTAGAAGGGAAAAAGTGCCACGCAAACAAAAAAGAGGGGCGGACAGTACACAACCATTCCTGGTTTGTATCTGTCGCTGAATAGATTCGCCATTTACCGAAAGTGAATGGTCATTCCCCGAAAAAGAGGAGTATTTTTTAATTTTATGCTGTACAAATACATTATGAAAGAAATGAGAACTTATAAAAAAGGAGGTTTTTTATGAAGGACAAAAAGAAAAGGCGCTTTGACAAGAGATTCTTGATTGGTCTGGTACTTATATCAGCCGGTGTTGTTTTACTCCTTCACAATTTTGGCTACGGAATAAAGGTCGATATAAAGGAGGAAGAACCAATACCGTATAAAGAGGAAGAAGTTGTCTTCACGAACACAAACAATGATATAACCCTTGCAGGAACTTTGACGCTCCCTGAAAAATCCGGCAGACATCCTGCGGTCGTCATGTTAACCGGCAGCGGCCCTGTGAATCGTGATGAAGAGGCTTTTGGAATGAAGCCATTTCGGATTATCGCAGACCATTTTACCCGGAAAGGCATCGCCGTTTTACGTTATGACTCCAGGGGAGTGGGTGGTTCGACAGGTGAAGTCTATCAGTCTACAATTTTTGATTTTGCTGAGGATACTCTAGCGGCCATTGGTTACCTGAAAACTCGCACCGATATAAATCCCGCCCAGATCGGATTATGCGGACACAGTCAGGGCGGTGCGGTCGCACCCCTTGCTGCGTCGCAATCGAAAGATGTGGCATTTATTATCTGCATTTCAGGTTTCGGCCATATTGGCGAAGAGATTTTTATCGCACAGAATGAATTTATAGGAAGGGCTGATGGGGCAGCGGAAAAGGAAATAAAAGAATATTCAAAAACTTATAAACTCTTATTTAACCTCATCCGTAAAGGAGCGAGTGAAGCCAAAATCAAATCGGAGTTGATGACGTTGAACAGAAAGAAGATAGAGTCAAAGTCCGAAGAGGAAAAAAGAACTCTGAAATCTAAAGTCAATTGCATGGTAAATCTGTTCAACAGCCGCTGGTTTAAATTTTTCCTTGATTATGACCCAAAGCTAGCGCTGGAAAAAGTAAAATGCCCGGTGTTGTTGATATTTGGTGAACTCGACCTACAAGTCCCGGCGGAGATTAATAAAAAATCAATGGTTGAAGCATTAAAAAGGGGCGGCAATAATGATTATACTGTAAAAATATTCCCCAAAGCGAATCACTTGTTCCAGAGTGCGAAAACAGGGAGTCCTTCTGAATATCCCAATCTAGCAAAAGAGTTTGTACCAGGATTTCTTGATTTCATGTCAGACTGGATTCTCCAACAGGTTGATATTGTAAAGTAATGTCTGTAATTAAGAGAGAGGCAAGAAAATATTTTCCTACTTTCCTTTTTATTTAACTTTCCTCTTGAAATTTCCTCTCGTATATGGTAATTATTAACCTTGATTTTAAAGGCGAATCCGCGAAACATTAGTGAAAGAAAAAAGGGAATCGTCTAAACAAAATAGAAAAAATGGGAAAAATAAATGATTTTTTCCATCACCCAGTGGAGTGTAACCGGTTTGCCCGGTTACCGAAGGGCGGAAGCCTATTTAAATTTTCAAGGCTTGTCATTATAGCTTTTGAGGGCTTGTCATTGAGAGCTTTAAGGGCTTGTCAGTGTGACTTTTAAGTACTTGTCATTGTCAGCTTTAAGGATTGTCATTGTAACTTTAAGAGCTTGTCATTGAGGAATTTAAGGACTTGTCAGTGAGAACTTTAAAGGTTTTTTATTTTTTTTATATTTTCAATGACAAGTTCTAAAGAGTCTCAATGACGTGAGCGAAGCGAACCAATGACGCCGAAGGCAAATGACAAGTACTAAAAAGTACTCCCTGACGTGAGCGAAGCGAACCAATGACTAATGACGAATAACGAGTTATAAAAAGGAGGATTACCTTCATGGCTGTGAAACCTAAATTTCTTGCTACTGGCATTGGTAGTATGCCGTTTGGAGATGTTGAGCATGCGGTTGATGTGTCTATTTCAAAATTGGTTGAAGCACCTTTCTGGCCGCAACTGCCAAAATTGGATTTGAATGAACAAATGGAAATCCAGTATTCAGAAGGGATGCCCTGTGTCAAAATCGATCGTGGAAAAGGACGGATGTATTTTGATACTTCCGGCGATTATTCCGAAGATTTTGCCGAGTTCTATGAAGCCTATATGATGGCCATGGATCCGGATGAAGGCAATGGAGACTGCTCTGCTGTGGCTATTGGTTCGGATTTCTCCAAAGGAATTTATGCCATGGAAAAACGTTTACAGTCCCTGGGCAGTCAACTCCCATTTGTGAAAGTGCAAACCACAGGACCATGCAGCTTCGCCCTCACCATTGTGGATGAAAACAAACGAGCCATTTATTATAACGAAGAATTTCGGGATGTGATTATTAAGGCGCTGGCTATGAAATGCCGCTGGCAGATACAGAAGTTTCAACCCTTTGCAGAAAAAGTAATTTGTTTTGTGGATGAACCCATTCTTTCGGGATTTGGCAGTTCCACCTATATATCCGTGAAACGAGAGGATATAGTGGCGCACCTGGCTGAGATGATCGAAGCCATCCATGCCGACAATGCGATTGCCGGTATCCACTGCTGCGGAAACACAGAGTGGAGTATTCTTATCGATGCAGGTGTGGATATTGTTAACTTTGATGCGTTTGGATTTGGTGAAACCATTGCGATGTACGCGGATGCAGTGAAAACCTTCCTGGAACGCGGCGGTATGCTGGCCTGGGGCGTGGTGCCTACTTCAAAAGCGATCCAGGAACAGAGTGTCGATAGTATGGTATCTCATTTTGAAAAAATGATGGATAACCTGGCTTCCAAAGGCGTGGATAAACAACTAATTGTAGAGCAGGCCATTGTAACTCCCTCCTGTGGTACCGGTACGATGGACCCGAATGATGCTGAAAAAGTATTTGAAATGACGGATTCATTGTCAAAAGCCATGCGGGGGAAGTACGGATTTTAAAAATTAACCATGGATCTGGAGGGCCCACATCATCCGAACACACAGAAAGACACAGAATTTTTTTATTGTTATAATCATCATATTTTTTTTCTGTGTATTCTGTGTATTCTGTGGGCTCTATATTATCAATTATCCGTGGTCGTCCGTGTTCATCCGTGGCTAAAAATAAAAAAATGAAGATCGCAATTTCTGGTAAGGGTGGTGTAGGAAAATCGACCCTGGCAGCAGCTCTCGCGATTCTAATGGCTCGACAGGGTCAGAAAGTACTGGCAGTAGATGCAGACCCGGATGCAAACCTGGCAGCAGCGCTTGGAATACCTGTAGAAAAGCAGGAGAAAATTATTCCCATTTCGCAGCAGGTTGCATTGATCGAAGAACGTACCGGTGCGAAGGTAAAACAGTATGGTCAACTATTTAAACTCAACCCGGAAGTCTCCGACATTGCTGATAATTATGCTACGAACCATAAAGGTGTTGCTTTACTGGTACTGGGTGCGGTAGACCGGGGCGGCAGCGGGTGTGCCTGCCCGGAGAATGTTTTAATTCGTGCCCTGGTGACAGATTTGGTATTGGTTAAAAATGATGCATTGATTATGGATATGGAGGCTGGTGTGGAGCACCTGGGCCGGGCCACAGCACGGGGTGTAGACACCATGATGGTGGTAATAGAACCAGGCCAACGCTCGATTGATTGTGCAAAAAAAATCATCCGGATGTCCAATGAAATCGGACTGAAAAATATTCAATTTGTGGCAAATAAAGTGGATGGCCCCAGGGATGAACAGTTTATTCGAGATGCCTTTCCTGATTATGATTTGCTGGGGAAGATTCCCTATTCTGAAGAGATTCGCAGGAATGATAGAAACGGACTCTCTGTGCTGGATGGCTTGAGCGAGGAAATGGTCAAACGTTTTGAAGGAATTTTAAGAAATTTAACGAGCTTAATTATGAATGATGAGTGCTAAAGATCGTAAAAATGGTTTTTTTCATCATTCATCATTCATCATTCATCATTTTTTTATCTATGAGTTACCTGGTTGCAATAACGGGCAAAGGCGGCGTAGGGAAAACGACGATTGCTGCTCTTTTAATTGGTCGGTTGATAAAAAGAGGCTGTAGGCCTGTTTTAGCTGTTGACGCAGATCCCAATACGTGCCTTGATACTGCTCTTGGGGTTACTGTTGAGAAAACCGTTGGCGGTGTGCGTGAAGAAGCGCGAGAGATTGCTGGAAAAGGCATGGCAACGGGGATTTCAAAACACGAGTTGTTGGAAATGAAAATTGCCGAGTGTATGGTGGAGGCGGAAGATTTTGATTTGATTGCCATGGGCCGACCCGAAGGGCCTGGTTGTTACTGCTATGCCAACAATGTTTTAAAATCGGTGCTGGCGGAGATTTCATCACACTATCCGTATGTGGTGTTGGATAACGAGGCGGGATTGGAAAACCTGTCGCGGCGGATTATCCAAAAGGTAGACATACTAATCATTGCAGCAGACTCATCGCTTCGTGGGCTGGAAACGGTCCACCGCCTTCATGCATTGGCACAGGAAATGGAAATGAAATATGACCGGCTTGCGATTATTGTTAATCGACTTCGCCATGATGAATTACCGGCACAGGCCCATGAATTGAAAACAGAAACCGGGGCCGATATGGTGATTGGATTACCTGAGAATGCTGAACTTGCGGAGTTTAATGAGAACGGCAAAAGCATCGTGTCACTTTCCGCAGGGAATCCTGTGATCCTACGAATCGATGAATTTCTTATAAATATTGGATTATGTCAGTAGGCCAGTGAAGCAAATGACAATAACTCCAAAGGGGAACGACGACTCAAACTTCTTAATATAGACTGACCGTGCATAAAAAATTTTTGCGGGGTCCAGGGGCGGTTTTTATAAAAAGCGCCCCTGGCCGCCGGAGGCAGAGGAAACGAACATGAGAGAAAAGAGTTTAGATGATTCAGTCAATTATATGATCGATAAGACCAGTCAAAAAGGTATAGAAACTGTTTGGGACAGGTCTGAGCAGCATAAGCGGCGGTGTGGTTTTGGAGAAGCAGGAATCTGCTGTCGTCATTGTTATATGGGACCCTGCCGCATCAGTCCCTCTGAAAAGGGGCCGAAAAGGGGTGTATGTGGGGCCACAGCAGAGGTGATTGTTGCACGGAATTTCGGGCGTATGATAGCTGCTGGTGCAGCGGCTCACTCAGACCACGGCCGCGACGTTGCCAGTGCACTGCTTTTGGCTGCTCAGCATCCGGGATCAGGCTACTCCATCAAGGATGTTTTTAAACTAAAAAAAGTAGCTCAAGTCCTGGGGGTACCCATTGAAAACAGAACAAAAGAGGAAATTGCCCTGGATGTAGCGAAGAAGGCATTGGAGAGTTTTGGGCGGCAGGAAGGAGAGGTCCCCTTTATTGCACTGGCACCGGAAACCAGGCAGGGTATTTGGCGTCAATTGGATATCGTGCCCCGCGGCATTGACCGGGAGATTGTAGAGATGATGCACCGTACACATATGGGTGTTGATCAGGATCATCGGAACATCATGCTTCATGGGTCCAGGACAGCATTGGCTGACGGCTGGGGCGGATCCATGATTGCCACTGAATTACAAGATATACTGTTTGGCACCCCTTCTCCCATCAGGGGACAGGTCAACCTGGGGGTGTTGTCAGAAACCCATGTCAATGTCGTGGTGCATGGACATGAGCCAGTACTTTCGGAAATGCTGGTGGTGGCATCTAAAGATAAGGAACTATTGGATTTGGCAAAATCAAAGGGTGCAGCTGGCATCAACCTGGCCGGTATTTGTTGTACAGCCAATGAAATTTTACTGCGCCACGGATTACCCATTGCCGGAAACATCTTGCAGCAGGAATTGGCGGTGAATACCGGGGCTGTTGAATCCATGGTGGTGGATGTCCAGTGCATTATGCCTTCGCTGCCGGAGATATGCAAGTGTCACCATACCCACCTGGTGACCACTTCACCCAAAGGACGAATCCCGGGCGCCGAGCATTTTGAGTTTTCTGAGGAAACCGCACTCCAAACCGCCAGAGAAATCATCAAAGATGCCATCATGAATTTCCCCAACCGGGAGAAGGTCGATATTCCCCGGGAAAAAATGGACCTGATTGCCGGGTTCAGCCACGAAGCTATCGTTTATATGCTGGGTGGGAGGTTTCGAGGTTCTTATGTACCTCTTAATGACAATATCATCAACGGACGAATCAAAGGAGTCGCCGGTGTTGTTGGATGCGGCAACCCAAAAGTGACCCACGATCAAAGTCATGTGAATTTAGTGGAAGAACTTATTGCCAATGATATCCTGGTGGTGCAGACCGGCTGTTCAGCCATTGCCTGTGCCAAAGCCGGTTTTCTTATACCTGAAGCAGCGGAGAAATATGCTGGCAAAGGCTTGGCTGAAGTTTGTCGAACCGTGGGTATACCGCCTGTTCTTCACTCCGGTTCCTGTGTGGATAATAGCCGGATTTTGATTGCTTTATCTGAAATGGTAAAAATCGGCGGCCTGGGTAAGGATATCTCCGAACTGCCGGCTGCCGGTGCCGCACCGGAATGGATGAGTGAAAAAGCCATCTCTATCGGTCACTATTTCGTTGCATCTGGTGTGTTTACTGTATTCGGAATCGGTCTTCCGGTTCACGGCAGCGAGGTATTTTGTAATCATATCTTTAACGAACTGGAATCCACATTAGGTGGAAAGTGGGCGGTGGAGACGGACCCGGGTAAAATGGCGACTATGATTATCGATCATATTAATAATAAACGTAAAAAATTGGGTATTGAAAAAGGAAAAGAGCGCATCCTTTACGATATGGAAATGCGACGAGAATTGGAAGTATAAGATTAAATTCGAAGCACGAAATCCGAAATCGCGTGGTTCCAAACAAATCCAAAATTCAAATTTTCAAAATTCAAAACAAAAGAATTCCAATTCATTGGGGTGCGTATTAAATAATTGGAAACGAGCTTTATTGTTTTGGTCATTTGGATTTTGGTGATTTGAATTTGTTTCGAATTTCGATATTCGAATTTCGAATTTTTTAATTGTTAATGTAAATAGAGAGGTAGTATTCATGTCGAAATTAATTGCTAGCAGAGCGATTCGAGGCGCACATAAATTGGTTGTTCGTGCAGAAAGAGAGCTATTACAGGCATTGAAAGAGAAGTCCCCGGATACCGAAGTTAAATTCCCCAATACAGGCTATTACTTACCCATTTCACACGGGATTATGGGGAAAAAAATCGAGACCCTCGGAGGGTTGAAGGAGCTTTTACAAGAAGCCAAACAGCTGCTTCCACCGATTCCCGTGGAGGATTTATGGCTTCCTTACCTGGGGAACGCGTTGGATGCAGGAATGGCTGCATTGTTTGCCGATGAGATCATCGAGGGAATCAAATATACCCAGGACCCGCTTCCCTATTTGCCGGAAGCCAACCCTAACAATGGAAAACTCTGGTTAGGCGCCGCCAATGATGTAATCATGCGGGAACGGGGAATCGAGTTTGTCGACGGTACAGCTCCGGGTTTTGCCGCCTGTGTGGGATATTGCCCCAGCAATGAGACTGCTGTAAAAATTGCCCGCGAACTGCAAGAAAAGAATCTCTACGTGTTCATGGCAGCTGCAACCAACGGAAAATCCATGGCACAACAACTGCAAGAAGAAGGCGTTCAATTGGGATGGGATACGCGGCTGGTGCCCTTTGGCGATGATGTGACCGCCTGTATTCATGCGTTGGGTTTTGCCACGCGCGTTGCTTTATCCTTTGGTGGTGCTAAAGCAGGTGACTATCAAAAGGTTCTCAACTACAATAAAAAGCGGGTGTTTGCTTTTATCCTGGCCTTTGGGCCGGTGGATGATGAAAAGCATGCCCAGGCTGCCGGAGCGATTAATTTTGGTTTCCCTACTATTTCAGAAACCGACATCGACCAGATTCTACCCACTGGTATTTGTACCTACGAACACGTCGTCTCCAATGTACCGGTAGAGAATATGGTGGAGAAAGCCCTGGAAGTACGGGGCTGCAAGATCAATATAACCAAAGTTCCCATACCGGTTCCTTACGGCCCGGCATTTGAAGGTGAGCGCATCCGCAAAACAGACCTACACGTTGAATTCGGAGGGAATAGAACCCCGGCATTTGAGTTTGTTACTTCTGTAGAGTTAGACAAGATCAATGACGGCGATATTGCTGTCATTGGTCCGGATATCGATACTGTAGAAGAGGGCAGCGCGCTTCCCCTGGGAATCTGGGTGGAAGTGGCAGGTCGAAAAATGCAGCCGGATTTCGAACCCATATTGGAACGCCAAATCCACAATCTGGTCAACGGAGCAGAAGGTATCTGGCATATGGGGCAGCGGGATATTGTTTGGACCCGTGTTTCCAAAAGTGGATTTTCCAGGGGACTGCGGTTGAAACATTACGGTGAAATCATCCATGCCAAATTTCTTTCCGATTACCCGGCCATTGTGGACAAAGTCAAAGTCACCATGATCACAGACCCGGGTGAAGTTGAAAAACGGATTGCCATCGCCCGGAGGGTTTATGATGAACGCAACCGCCGCCTCGAATCCATGACCGATGAAGCCGTGGATACATTTTACTCCTGTTTGTTGTGCCAGTCTTTTGCACCCAATCATGTGTGTATTATTACCCCGGAGCGTTTGGGGCTCTGTGGTGCTTATAACTGGTTGGACGGAAAAGCAGCGTATGAAATTAATGAGACCGGTCCCAATCAGCCGGTAAAAAAAGGGGAATGCCTGGACCCGGTCAAAGGGATATGGAAAGGCATTGATGAATACGTGTATACCAACAGCCATAAATTCGTGGAATGTTTTTCTGCCTATTCCATTATGGATCGGCCCATGACCAGCTGCGGCTGTTTTGAAGTGATTTGTGCTTATGTGCCGGAATGCAATGGTGTCATGGCGGTGAACCGGGAATTCCAGGGTGATACACCTGTGGGCATGAAATTTTCCAGCCTGGCAGGCGATGTGGGCGGCGGCCAACAGACACCGGGGTTTATGGGATGCGGTAAAGTGTTTCTTACCTCGAAAAAATTTTTGTTTGCCGAAGGTGGTCATAAACGCCTGGTCTGGATGACCAAAGAACTCAAAGAACTCCTGGGAGACGACCTTAAAAAACGATTCGAGGAACAAGGTGTACCAGACCTGTTGGATAAAATTGGTGATGAAACCATTGGCACAGAAGCTCATGATCTGGCGGAATACCTGAAAAAAGTCGGGCATCCGGCGATGGATATGGAGGACATGAACATCTATGCACAAGCGCATCCGACACCCGGTGCCCAAACCCCATCCCAAAACCAGGTTCCACAAGATAACAACGGTCAGAAGGAACCGATAGCAGAAACATCCACTGCACCGGTAGAAGTAACGGAAAAAACAGAGCCGGCAGCCCAGGCGATAACCCCTGAATTGATTAACCAGATTAAAGAAGAGGTAACCAGGGAAATTGCTCAAGATTTAAAAGCTTCACTGACAAAGGAAATTGTAGGAGATATCATTCGCACCCTCAGCCAGAAGTTTCTTGGGGAAACAGTGGGGGAAAAAGAAGAAAAACCAAAAGAAGAAGTAAAAACAGAGCCGGTGGAACCGGCAAAACCCCCGGCACCCAAAGCCGCAGAACGGCTTGCTGAAGTCACAGCATTTGAGATCAAGAAAGAATCATGCGAAGTGCCGATATGGACCGTAAAGCTAGGTGCCACAAAGGAAGAAGGCGGCACCCGGGCAACGACTTATACTATTGGGGGCGAAACTTGTATGCCGTTCCATCTCTGGGAAGGGGGAATGCCTCACCGGCCGCTGGTGGCCATGGAGGTTTTCGACAGTGTGTCTGGAAAATTCCCTCCTGTTCTTAAAGATATTTATGGTGATTTGCTGGAAAATCCTGCAAAAATGGCTCAGGTGTGTGTTGATAAATATGGGGCAGACCTTATCAGCGTACGATTGGAAGGAACCCATCCTGAAAAAGGCGGGCGAACGCCCGAACAGGCCGTTCAATTGGTAAAAGACATCCTGGCTGCAGTTGATGTGCCATTGATTGTGACAGGTCACAGCCATTTTGAATCCAATAACGAAGTACTAAAAGCAGTGGCCCAGGCTTGTGCCGGTGAGAATCTTCTTCTTAATTGGGTGGAGCAGGACAATTATCGGACTATTGCCGGTGCTGCGTTGGCTTACGGTCACTCTATTGTATCTCAGAGTCCCATTGATGTGAATATAGCCAAGCAGATGAATATTCTTCTGACCAATATGGAAATTAAACCTGAAAAGATAGTCATGGACCCGCTTACCAGTGCTTCCGGGTATGGTATTGAATACACTTATTCGGTAATGGAGCGGATTCGTCAAACCGCATTGAATGGAGACAAGATGCTGGCGGGTCCGATGATTGTGGCGCCGGGCCAGGAATGCTCAAAAGTAAAAGAATTTAAGGCTTCGGAAAAAGATTTCCCTGCATGGGGAGACCTGGCCAAACGGGCCGCCATGTGGGAATTAGCCACGGCGGTTAGTCTTCTTTATGCAGGGGCTGATCTTTTTATCATGTATCATCCAGATGCGGCGGTTAAACTGAAAGAAACGATACGAAAAATGATGAGTGAAGAATGATGAATGATGAAGGAGAGCTAACAAGGCTGAATGATGAATGATGAGCGATACATGATGAAAAGCTAATTGAACGAAAGGAGGTATTGAGCATCAATTAAAACAGCAAAAGAAAAAAGAGAAAATAAATAAGATAATAATGATTAATAATGAATATTAACTTCCGACATAAACATCTCTCAGATTTATCGTTTAGCCATGCTAGTTCTCTTCATCATTCATCATTCATAATTCATCATTATATCTTTTGGAGATAATATGGCATTAACAGGATTACAGATTCAGAAATTATTACCCAAAACCAATTGTAAAGAATGTGGTTCTAATACATGTTTGGCGTTTGCTATGAAGTTAGCGGCCAGGAAAGCGGATATTTCGCAGTGTCCTTATGCTTCGGAGGAGGCCATACAGACGTTGGGAGCGGCTTACGAACCACCGGTCAAAGCGATTCAATTGGGACCGGATAAATCGTTGAAACTGGGCGAAGAAACCGTGCTTTATCGCCACGAGAAAACCTTTGTGCATCAAACCGCGTTGGCAGTCAACATTAATGATACAGATCCACCGGATGTGATTGATCAAACATTGGAAAACATCAAGAATTACGTAATCGAACGGGTTGGTGAAGAGATTGGTATTGATATGATAGCGGTTACCCAGGAAAGTGACGATACTGAAGCGTTTGTCAAATTGGCTCAAAAAGCCTGGGAAACCGTTAAACGACCGTTGGTGCTGCGAAGCTCGCATCCCGGTGCGCTGGCTGCCGCTGCCAAAGCAGTTAAAGGTTCCCGCAGCGTCTTAGCATCTGCAGCGCTGGAAACAGTGGATGAACTCCTTGCCGCAGCTCAGGAAAACGACCATACCCTGGCTGTGACAGCGCCTGATTTGAATGAACTGGTTCTGCTCACTGCCAAATTGAAAGCAGATGGTTTTAATGACCTTATACTTAATTTTCAAAGCCATTCGTTATCTGAACAGTTCCAGACCAATTCCATTGCAAGACGTGCCGCTATAAAAGATAATTATAAGCCGTTGGGCTACCCCACTTTAACATTTTTGCAAGCGCACGATCATGATATTCTTGAAGAGACCGCAGAGGCAGTTACTGAAATTTGCAAGTACGGTGGAATTTGTGTTTTACCTTGCTTTGATCCGGCCCAATTGGCAGCATTGATTACCTTGCGGTTAAATATTTATACAGACCCGCAAAAGCCTATCCAGGTGGAACCGAAACTTTACCCGGTGGGGGAGCCCAAACCAGATTCCCCGATATTTGTGACCACTAATTTTTCATTGACGTATTTTATCGTATCTGGTGAAATTGAAAACAGCGGTATCAGTGCCTGGCTCCTGGTACCGGAATGCGAAGGCATGAGCGTATTAACTGCCTGGGCAGCCGGGAAATTCTCCGGCGTCACTATCGGGAAATTTGCAAAAGACATCAACCTGGATGACCAGGTAGAAACCCGTGAAATCGTCATCCCCGGTTTTGTCTCCCAGATCAGCGGTGAATTGGAAGAGAATATGCCTGGGTGGAAAGTTCATGTTGGCCCACAAGACGCCGCGGATTTGGAAAGTTTTATAAAGGCAAGGTTATAATTTTTTGCCACGGATGAACACGGATAAACACGGATAAAAGCACAACTCTGGTTGACAAATGAAGAAATGTATCATATATTAGAAGGGGAAATTGAATGAAAATTTATGGAGAAAATGTAGAATGAATTTATCTATAAGAGTTGAGATATTTAAAGAGGATGATATGTATGTGGCACTATCACCGGAGTTAAATGTTTCCAGCTTTGGGGAGACGATTGATGAAGCAAAGGAGTCTATAAAAGAAGCCATTGAAGCTTTTCTTGAGGAATGCCAGGAGATGGGAACCTTAAATGAAGTTTTAGAAGAGTCTGGTTTTTTGAAAGTAGAGAATACATGGCAATCAAGGAGACCAGTAGCTGAAGAAAACCTTGCTCTTGCAGTGTAAAAACTGTTCCGAATGGCTGACAGGAAAATAACTCCACTACATTATCAAGTACTTATAAAGCTGTTTGAACTTGATGGTTTCACGGTTAAGAGGACGCGGGGAGACCATTTTATCATGACAAAACCGGGCATAAATAGACCGCTTGTAATAAAAAGCAGTCCACGGAAAGTACCGATAACTCATATTCGGACAAATATGGCGACCGCCGGTATGTCAAGAGAACGATATTTCGAACTTCTAGAACGGGTTGAATAAAATGCTAGTTATAAGGAAAGACGCCTTTGAGTGTGTCTTACGCAGTCACACATTTTGGAATATCTCAGATAGATTTTTGTCAATGACAAGTTTACAATAAGGGGAAAACATATAATGTCTTCAAGTCAACCAACTTTCTCCGACTATAATTCTATGCGAAGACAACTAAAAGAAGACCATAAGATGAATACAGTACATGAACGAGATGACCTCCACGGCATTATATTAAGATACGCAAAGAAGTTTAAAGAAATAAAATTTCTCTACCAACCACGGCGAAAAAATCATGCTGCACATCGGTTGGCAAGAAAAGAAGTTGAAGAGTTGATTCCAATAAAATTAAAATATCTATGAGACAAGCAAAAAAGGAGTCAATGATGCTGCTTCGTAATAAAAAAAATCATCTTATTTGGTGAAGAATGGTAGATTGTTATATTTTAAGAGCTATATACCGAACGCCGCACAAGGCGGCACTACGTTCGGATCTTTTCGGTTGCAGGATGGGCAGAATAAAAAAACAACTTTTAGAACTGCCCATCCGATCTTTATTATCTTTTTAGAGATATTATGCCTCCGGCGGCCAGGGGGGTCTTTTGAAAAACCACCCCCTGGACCCCCACAAAACTTTTTATTTTTTTTAGTATGCCAATTATAACCTTTCAACCATCTGGTAAAACAATTGATGTTCCTCCGGGTACGGAACTGCTGGATGCCGCTCGTAAGGCTGATATAGAAATTGAATCGCCCTGCGGGGGAAAGGGAACATGCGGAAAATGCATCGTCCGTATTATTTCCGGCAGCGTTGATTCAGACAGCCTGGGGCTTTTATCTGCTTCTGCAATTGAAAAGGGTTTTACCCTTGCTTGTAAGACAAAAGTTCTCGATGCCCCGGTTACCGTAGAAATCCCGGAACAAATCGGCAAAGACGGCGGCCAGTTTATCGACGAAACCGACGATACCTGCCTGGTTCGCGAGGATATTCTTCCCGAAGCATGGCAGCCTGATCCGCTTGCCCATAAATTTGTACTTGAAGTACCCAAACCCCAATTGGAAGACGGACTATCCGACCTGGACCGCCTGACTCGTGCGATTCAAAACAAGGGGGAGAAAAAAGATGTTACCTATCCATTGGCAGTAATTCGCCTGGCAGCGGAAGCCCTACGCAAAGAAAACGGCAAAGTAACTGTTTCCCTGGTTGAAACTTCCAGGGAATATCGGGTGACCGGTATCGAACCCGGTGACCAGTCTGCACAGCATTTTGGTGTTGCCGTAGATGTCGGCACCACCACTGTGGCTGTTCAATTGGTTTTTTTACCTTCTGCTAAGGTGACAGCCACTCGAACCGCTTACAATGAGCAGATCGATTGTGGATTGGATATCATCAGCCGTATCAATTATGCACGCAAGCCGGAGCGGTTGGAAGAACTCCGCACCCGTGTATTAAATACCATTAATAACCTGGTGGAACAGGTGTGCAGCGGTCACGATGTCGAACCGAAAGAGATTGGCAGTGCCGTGCTTGCAGGTAATACCACCATGATTCACTTGCTGTTGGGATTACTTCCTGAATATATCCGCCTTGAACCATATACTCCTACAATATTAGAGGTTCCTTATTTAACGGCGGAAGACATTGGCATTGCTATTCATCCTCAATCGTGGATTTATATTGCTCCGGCGGTGGGCAGTTATGTGGGCGGCGATATAACTTCCGGGCTTTTATGTACCGACATTGCAAAGGACAGCGAAGCGGTCAATTTATTTATCGACATCGGCACCAATGGCGAATTGGTCATTGGTAACCGTGATTTCCTGATGGCCTGTGCCTGTTCAGCCGGTCCTGCATTTGAAGGGGGAGGCATAAAAAACGGCATGCGTGCTGCTGTTGGTGCCATTGAAAAAGTCAAGGTTGATCCGGAGACCGGTGTCGCTTCGTATCAAACCATTGGTAATGTCAAACCCAGGGGTATTTGTGGGTCCGGTATGATTTCGCTACTGGCAGACCTATTTCTTACTGGTTGGATTGATCCGGCTGGGAAATTGAACCGGTCTAAAAAATCCTCGGCTATTCGAGTGGAGGGGCGCCAGGCCCGTTATATTATTGTTCCGGCAGAAGAGAGTGCAACCGGGAAACCGATTACGATCAGTGAAATTGATATTGAAAATATCATTCGTGCGAAAGCCGCGATTTATTCTGCCTGTGCCTTGATGTTGGAGCAGGTGGGATTGGGGTTTGATGATCTTGTCAATATCTATATTGCCGGGGGATTTGGCCGGTTCCTGGATATTGATAAAGCCATTATGATCGGTCTTATTCCTGATTTGCCCAGGGAGAAATATCATTATATTGGAAATTCCTCATTGATGGGGGCTTTTCTGGTATTGGTTTTTCGGGAGTACAGACAGCGACAAATTGAATTGGCTCGGCGGATGACTTATCTAGAACTCAATACAGCTCCGGCTTATATGGATCAATACACGGGAGCATTGTTTTTACCGCATACGGATATCAAGCGATTTCCCTCAGTAAAAAAGGGCCCACAGAAAACACAGAATGCTACTCTGCGGAGTGGCTCCGCTACGAAGCACGAGAGACACAGAAGAAAGAAAAAGGTGAGAAGGTAAGACATAAATTGGAGTTTGGTAAATAAATGGGATGCAGTATGGTACATGTGGTGATAAACAAAAGTTTTGTGGGGTCCAGGGGCGGTTTTTCAAAAGAGCCCCTGGCCGCCGGAGGCATCAATAGCCAATAGCTCTAAAAAGATAATAAAGATTGGATGGGCAGGTTAAAAGGTCATAAAAGTTCTTCTTTTCCTGCCCATCCCGTAACCGAAAAGATCCGAACGAAGTACCGCCTTGTGCGGCGTTCGGTTTATAGCTCTCAAAAGATAACCAAAATCACTTTTAATCATGCCAAAGCAATCAGGCTATGAATCAGCGATTCGGGTTGCTGTTGAGAAGCTGAGAAAGGTAAACCTTGTTGACCGATGTACTAGACTGGGGCTGTTTAAACCCCAGGATGGCATTTTAAAATTACGGGCGTTTGGCACGGATATGATCCTTCGTTTGCCTGATTTTCAGCTTATACTGGCGGATTCGGATAAACCTGCAAAGATGAGTGACCGTATACTGGTTTTGCATTATTTGCTTTGTGATTTGCCGATTCCTGATACAGATGAGCTCATTTCCTTTCGGCAGATGGATAGTGGAATGTTTTATTGGGAGGCATTTCTGTCGCGGAGTGTGCGTCCGTTGGTGGAGCGGATTGGGAATGACCTGGAATTACTTAAGACGAATTTGAACAGGTTTGATTGGGATTCGGTTTCTTTTTCTTTGGGTGATTTTGGTGCGCGGATACATGCGATTGGAAAGGTTTATGTAACGCTTGTTTATCATTTGGGGGATGATGAATTTACTGCATCGGCAGATTTGCTTTTTGATGCCAGTATTAAGCGTGTCTATCCCACCGAGGATGTAGCAGTGCTTGCCAGTCGAATCTCAATGAGCTTAGTGATGAATGATGAATGATGAATGATGAAAAGTGAATATGGATAGAATGATAAAAATGCATACTGAATATGAATTAAAACTGATAGACCACTCTTCAAATACTCTCCAAATATTCATAATTCAGGTGGTTTAGCTTTCTTTCATCATTCATCATTCATAATTCATCATTGAGGGATTTATCATGGATAAACCTCGTTGTCCTGGTCAGGATCAGCGTTACTGGAAACCAGAGGATATATTTGATGTCTTGTGTCCATATTGTGGGACAGAGATGGAATTCTGGAAAGATGAACCTGTATTGCATTGTCCGAAATGTAAAAAAGAAGTCCGTAACCCAAAGATTGATATGGGTTGTGCTGAGTGGTGCCAATATGCGGATGAGTGCCTGGGAAAATTACCGGAGTAATGTGAGAGCAAATGTACCTGTGTAACCGTGTACTCTTGTACCCGTGAATGCCTGGAAGAGGTCTAATTATTTATAAAAATAAAGGGATAAACAAAAAAGGAAAAGGAAAATATGAGTTGACAAAATTGATAATATGCTGCATACTAATAATGAAAGGAGTTAGAATATGGGTAAAGTTAAGGCCAAAATAAAGCTTACCAATTTTGTCGATGTAAAGAATGTTGAATCCGGACTGATAGCAAAGGAGAAACTACGAACAACCGAAGCGGAAATGTTGGTGGATACTGGGGCAACTATGTTAACTATTGGTGAAGATATTGCCGAAGTCCTGGGAATTAAAAAGGAGAAAGAAGTTTATGTCTCTTTAGCCGACGGTTCGATTCAAAGACGCTTTAAAGGCCTGGGGGTTCTGGTGGAAATCGGTGACCGCGATTGTGTTACGGATTGTATCATTTTAGAACGAGGGATTGAACCCTTATTAGGGCAAATACCATTGGAAGAAATGGATTTGGTTGTGGATTGCAAAAATAAACAATTGATTCCAAATCCAAAAAGTTTTGAGGGAAAAGTTGTTTTAAGTTTGAAGTAGTGTGGGAAATCCCATGTTAGAGTAAATTAAAAGACCAGGAGCCGTATTTAAAGGCAAAACCCAAAATTCTTGCGAAAAAAGAAAATTTTTTTAGTATATGAGTTGAAATATATTTGTATTTTATTTATAATACTTATCTATCAAAATTTTTAAAAGAGTTAGGCTGAGGATAGTTGAGGATAGCAGATGGCTTTCACGTCAAGTTTTAAATACGATATTTTTATCAGCTATTCTCACATCGATAATCATGCGCCGGAGGGCAAAACGGGCTGGGTTGATGAATTCCATGCAGAACTGGAAAGTTGGCTGGTCCGGCGGTTCGGCCATCAAAAAATTAAAATATGGCGCGATAAAGAATTGAGGGGTAACACACTTTTTGATAACCGGATCAAGGAAATCATTGATAATTCAGTTCTTTTTCTTACCCTCTATTCTTCAAATTATTTTGATTCGGACTACTGCCGGAAAGAACTCGATTGGTTCTACCGCCAGGCAAAGGCAAGCAACTACGGGTTAAGCGTTAAGGATGAATGTCGTTTATTCAATATCCTTCTAAAAAATATCCAATATACGTCATGGCCGGTAGAATTGAGCGGCGCAAGCAGTTTCCCAGTGCATGATGCCCTGGAAAACAGCGATGATCCCGGAGAACCTATCGATCCCCGCGATCGTCAATTTAAAAAGAAATTACGTAAAATTATAGATGCCATCGAGACGACACTTAAGGCTTTTCCAGGCAGCGGGCAAGATAGGGCCGGTGCGGAGAAAGAAGACCAGTTTAGCATATTTATAGCCGATGTTCCCGACACACTTCAAACTGCACGAGACCGACTGATTGCCGATTTAAAGGACAAGAGCGTCCGTATTTTGGATGAAATCCCACCGCCAATGGGAAGTGTAGAGCATGAAAAGAGCGCTACTAATGCTATTAAAAAGGCCAGGCTATCAATTCATTTGCTGGATGAACTGCCTGGCCGGAAAATTACGGATTTAAAGACTACCACATATCCCTGCAGGCAGGTGGAAATCGGTCTGCATTCCGATACCCAACAACTGATATGGGTTCCTAAACATCTCCAATGGGAAAATATCGAGGACGAAGACTATAGAGCGTTTCTCCAATCTCTTGAGAACGATGCCCGCGAAGGGAAGACATACGAATTCATTCGCGATCAAAAAACTTATCTCCCCGATTTGATCCTGGAAAAAATTGCCCAAATTCAACAAAAACGTAGGGATGAGGCGGATATTGCCTCTATCCTGCTGGATACGCATCAAAAAGATCAGCGCTTTGCTTTTAAACTGGCCGATTATTTAAGCAGTAAAGGTCTTGAAATCGAATTTAACCAGGAATCCAGAGACCCGTTGTCCAGCCTTCACAACTTTGAAGAATATTTGCAGCATGCCGTCAGCCTGGTCATTATTTTCGGACAGGTAGCCCCGGCATGGATCCTTGAACGGTTGAAGAAAACCATAAAGCTGATAAGCACCCAATTGATCGATTTGAATAAGACCACCCTGGAAAACCGCTGGATATATCTTTTGCCTTCCAGTAAAATAACCGGCGAAATCGATAACCTGGCAAAAGAGTTTAGAATTAACTTTCTCGATAACACTCATACTTCTAAACTAGATGAGAGTGTGGTTGAGCAATTGCTTAAGGGCAGTAGAGAAGTGGTGAATGTATGAGTATTCCTAAGAACCCTTTTGTCGGTTTACGTCCCTTTGAGAGCGAAGATAGCCTCTATTATTTCGGACGAAACGAGCAGACAATGGAGTTATTGAAATATCTCTACCAGACCCACTTTCTTGCTGTAGTGGGCAGCTCCGGATCAGGCAAGTCTTCACTGGTGCGTGCCGGTCTGATTCCCAACCTGGAAGCGGGTTTCCTGGTCCAGGACCGCGATCTCTGGCACATCGCCATAATGAAACCCGGTGACCGGCCCCTTTATAAACTGGCCGCTGCCCTGCTTCAAGCGGCTGGGGACAATCCATCTACCGGACAAATCGCTGATTTTGCTGAAGCAATAAGTGATAAGGGGATACATGCCGTGCTGAAAAGGATTGGTTCAGTGTTAATAGAGGAGGACAGTAATCTTTTTTTGGTGGTGGATCAGTTCGAAGAGATATTCCGTTTTGGAATATACACCGGGGACAGCAACAAACGGGAAGAGGCTTCCGCTTTTGCCGATCTGCTGCTGCGTTTGGCTGAGCAAGATGACATACCGGTTTACGTTTGTTTGACTATGCGTTCAGATTATATTGGGGACTGTAATGCGTTCCCTGGGCTGCCCGAGGCGATGAACCGCAGCCAGTATTTGGTGCCGCGTCTCACACGCCTCCAGCGCCGCGAAGCCATTGAGGGCCCCATCCGGCTTTCCGGCGCAACGATTGCCTCCCGGCTTATGGATCGCTTGCTCAATGAAAGCGGTGAAAACCGTGATGATCTTCCCGTACTCCAGCATGCCTTGATGCGCACCTGGAATGAATGGGCCAAAGATAAGAAGGGTTCCATTGATACGATTCATTATGAAAACATTCAAACCATGAAACGTGCGCTATCTCGACATGCAGACGAAGCGCTTAATGAATTGTCCGGCTGGGAAAAGCATCTGGCCAAACGTTTATTTCAAACCCTGACGAAAACGGATGCAGAGAACCGCCGCATTCGCCGCTCAGCTCACCTTAATGAAATTGCCGATGTTCTCGATGCTCCGATTGAAACTGTCATGCGAATAATAGGGAAATTTCGTGAAGAGAGCCGTTCGTTCCTGGTGCTCTCTTCCGAATCAACGGCAGACAACCCGCTGGTGGATATTTCACATGAAAGTTTGATGCGGCAGTGGGTCACATTGAGCGATTGGATGGATGAAGAGGCGGAGTCCGCAAAAATCTATAAACGGCTGGCAGAGGAGGCTGAATTATACAAACAGGGTAAAGCAGGTCTTTACACCGACCCTGCTTTGCAGATTACCCTGGATTGGGAGGAAAAAGAGATACCTTCTGAAGCCTGGGGAAAACGCTACCACAAGGGCTTTGAAAGGGCAATGGAATTTTTATATAAAAGCCGCACAGCTCGCGAGGAGAGAATACGAGAAGAGGAAAGTAAAAGAGAAGAACAGGAACGTTTACTTCGTGCAAAAGCTGATCTAATGGAAAAACAAGCCAGGCAGCGGCAAAAATCACTGCGTCAAACCCGTATATTTTTAATTGTTATTTCTATATTTCTGGTTATAGCAGCTGTCTTAACCTATCTAGCCATCGTGCGAGGCATAGAAGCCAAACGTCAAGCCCTGGCCGCCAACTATAATCTTGCCAAAGTTTTCGAAGAAAAGGCCATAAATGCTTTAAAATCCAAGGATTACAAACATGCATGGCTTTATACGGCCGCTGCATTGAAACAAGAAATCGATAAAGATAAGCTTCCCCTGCGGCCTGATTCAGCCGTAGCATTATTAACTCCTGGAGTTATAAACGCTGCATTTTCTGAAAAATGGTTTTCCCCTTCAGTAGATTTTCATACTGGAAGCGTCAAAACCGTTGCTTTTTGTCCTGACGGAAAGACCCTGGCATCCAGTTCAAGGGATAAAACCATCCGCCTGTGGGATGTGGCCTCAGGCAAAGAGATACGAACATTAACCGGGCATTCACGAGGTGTTAATAGTGTTGCTTTTTGTCCTGATGGAAAGACCCTGGCATCCGGTTCAAGGGATAACACCATCCGCCTGTGGGATGTGCTCTCCGGCAAAGAGATACGAACATTAACTGGACATTCAAATGAGGTGCAAAGTGTTGCTTTTTGTCCTGATGGAAAGATACTGGCATCCGGTTCATGGGATAAAACAATCCGACTGTGGGATGTGACCTCCGGCAAAGAGATACGCACATTAACTGGGCATTCAGAGTTGGTGAACAGTGTCGCTTTTTGTCCTGACGGAAAGATCCTGGCATCCGGTTCATGGGATAAAACCATTCGCCTGTGGGATGTGTTCACCGGCAAAGAGATACGAACAATAACCGGGCATTCAGAAACAGTCTACAGTGTCGCTTTTTGTCCTGACGGAAAGATCCTGGCATCCGGTTCTAGTGATAACACCATCCGCCTGTGGGATGTGTCCCACGTGGCCTCTGGCAAAGAGATACGGACATTAACCGGGTATTCAAATGATGTCACCAGTGTCGCTTTCAGTCCTGACGGAAAGACCCTGGCATCAGGTTCATGGGATAAAACTATTCGCCTGTGGGATGTATCCACCGGCAAAGATATACAGACATTAAACGGGCATTCAGATGCAGTCTACAGTGTTGCTTTTTGTCCTGATGGAAAGACCCTGGCATCCGGTTCTTGGGATAAAACCATCCGTCTGTGGGATGTGGCCAACGTGTTCACCGGCAAAGAGATACGGACATTAACCGGGCATTCACGAGGTGTTAATAGTGTTTCTTTTTGTCCTGACGGAAAGACCCTGGCATCTGGTTCTATTGATAACTCCATCCGTTTGTGGAATGTGTCCACTGGCAAAGAGATACGGAGATTAAAAGGGCATTCAGATATAGTCTACAGTGTTTCTTTTTGTCCTGACGGAAAGACCCTGGCATCTGGTTCTATTGATAACTCCATCCGTCTGTGGGATGTGTCCACCGGCAAAGAGATACGAAAATTAATCGGGCATTCAAGGGATGTTAGAAGTGTCGCTTTCAGTCCTGACGGTAATACCATTGCATCCGGTTCGAGTGATGATACCATAAGGCTGTGGGATATGTTATCCAGAAAAGAGATAAGCAAATTAACAGGACATTTAAGTATTGTTTCCAGTGTCGCTTTTAGTCCTGACGGTAATACCATTGCATCCGGTTCTTGGGATAAAACCATCCGTCTGTGGGATGTGTCCACCGGCAAAGAAATACGAAAGTTAACCGGGCATTCAGGTTTTATTAACATTGTTGCTTTTTGTCCTGATGGAAAGACCCTGGCATCCGGTTCTTCTGACAACACCATCCGTCTGTGGGATGCGGCCTCCGGCAAGGAGATACGAAAATTGACCGGCCATTTTAATGAAGTGAATTGTTTTGCTTTTTATCCTGATGGAAAGACCCTGGCATCCGATTCTTCTGACAACACCATCCGTCTATGGGATGTATCCACCGGCAAAGAGATACTAAAATTAATCGGGCATTCACGGAATGTTGGAAGTGTCGTTTTCAGTCCTGACGGTAATACTATTGCATCCGGGTCATTAGATAAAACCATACGCCTGTGGGATATAAGCATTTTTAATTTATTTCTAAAAACAGGTAAACCGACCCCACTTTTTTATACCTTTTCAGAAGGGGCGGAGTTCTTCTGGGGTGTCAAACTGGAAGGCTTTGAGTATAAAAAACGACATGTGCCCACACATAAAAAATTTCAGCCTTTGCTGGATCCACCAGCTCCCGGCCAAACAAAATTTGAACAAATCCTTGAATGGGCTAAAAAACACCAGTAGTTGTACAGGGATAGTCAAAATCTAATGATGAATTATTAAGGATGAAGGTTCACTAAATTATCAAGAAACTTAAAGGATTCTTGAGAGAATAGAATTCATGAACGTACTATTTGAAAAGACCAGTATCAAAGGAATGGAATTGAAAAACAGACTTATTCGTTCGGCTACACACGAGGGTATGTCCGACGAAAAAGGGTTTCCAACCAGGGCACTCTTTAACCTGTATGAGAGACTGGCAAAAGGGGGAGTCGGGATGATCATTACAGGATATACCTTTGTCGCTTGCGACGGCATATCTCTTTTTAAAGGTATGCAAGGCATTGATACGGATGAGCATATATTGAAATATCGCGAGTTAGTGAAACATGTCCATAATCATAATACTAAAATCGTTATGCAAATTGCACACTGCGGGAGACAGACAACTTATGAAGCCATTGGCACGCAGCCCATTGCTCCTTCACCTGTTAAAGATACATCTATATTCGTTAAACCCAGGGAGATGACCGAGGAGGATATAGAAAGGATAATCGACGCCTTTGCCCAGGCAGCCAGGAGGGTCAAAGAAAGCGGTTTTGATGCCGTACAATTCCATGCCGCACATGGGTATCTGCTGAACCAATTTCTTTGCCCGCATACAAACAGGAGAAAGGATGGCTGGGGTGGGTCTATTAAAAATCGGATGCGAATTATTACTGAAATATACACCAGGTGCCGTAAATTGGTGGGCGAAGACTACCCTATCCTCATTAAAATCAATGGTTATGATACCAAAAAAAACGGACTAAAATTGGAAGAAAGTGTTGTAATGGCTCGGATGATGAGTGAGATGGGTTTTGACGGGATCGAGGTTAGCTGCGGAATTAATGAAGATAATCTCTCCATGTCAAGGGGAGACCTCCCAATTGAAGTTTATCTTGATGATTGGGATATTTTTAAAAGAAAGAACCCGGTATTTCGCTTGCTTATGAGATATTTTGGTAGAAAATTCATTAATCCGCTGCCATTCACAGAGGCTTTTAACCTGGAAAGTGCAACGGCTATCAAAAAAGAGGTAGAAATACCGGTCTTCCTGGTTGGAGGGTTAACAGACCCGGATACCATGGAGGAAATTGTACGAAGGGGAGATGTTGATTATATTTCTTTATGCCGTGCTCTTATAGCAGACCCGAATTTCCCTGAGAAGATTCGGTAGGGAAATCGTGATCACTCAAGGTGTATTCATTGTAATCTTTGCATAGCCTATATGACCAAAAGGTCGCTGCGGTGTTATCATGGGAAAAGATTAAGTAGGTAAAGTCTATAGGTAGGTTAAGTGCCTAAAGTGAGCTAAAGTGCCTAAAGTGCCTAAAGTTGTGGTGCGCCGGTAAACCGGCGCGTGGTACCTTTTAGAGCTAAAAGGTATATGGCGCGAAGCGCCGCCTAAACTTTAGGCACTTTAGCTCACTTTAGGCACTTTAGGCACTTCAATTTGTTTCTGTCGAGCATTTATTCTTAGGGACCTAATATATGATAGAATCACGATTTGGGGAATTTGCAGCTCTTCTTACTGCTGTGTGCTGGACGCTGAGCGCCCTTGCATTTGAAATAGCGTGTAAACGGGTGGGTTCCCTGGCGGTCAATTGGATACGGCTCGTGATGGGTTTTGCCCTTCTAAGCCTTTTTTGTTGGTTCTACCGGGGCATGCTGTTTCCCAGTGACGCTTCGGGTTTTGCGTGGCTCTGGCTCTCTCTGTCGGGTATCATTGGTTTTTCTATCGGCGATCTGCTCCTCTTAAAAGCTTTTACAGTAGTGGGGGCTCGAATCTCGATGTTGGTCATGACTTCTGTACCACCAATGACTGCATTGATCGGATGGGCCGTTTTGGGGGAAACATTGGGAGGGCGTGGTCTTTTGGGTATGGCTTTGACAGTAGGGGGTATTGTTCTTGTTGTGTTGGAACGAAAGACGGAGCAGGAACAGAAGGTATTTACCCACTCTGTTAAAGGAGTGTTACTGGCCTTTGGTGGTGCTGTGGGGCAGGCAATAGGGCTTGTTTTAAGTAAATATGGGATGGGGAGCTATGATGCATTTGCTGCCACCCAAATACGAATACTTGCCGGGACAATCAGTTTTTCGATTTTACTGTTTCCAATCAGGGGATGGTTGCGGGTAAAGAATGCGTTTAAAGATCGGAAAGCCATTTTTCACACGTTTCTGGGTGCATTTTTCGCTGTTTTCTTAGGTGTTTCATTTTCCCTGCTGGCGGTCCAACACACGAACACAGGTATTGCTTCTACGATTATGGCTATCGTTCCTGTTCTGATTATCCCGCCGGCTGTGATTTTGTTCAAAGAGAAAGTGACATTCAGGGAGGTTATTGGTGCCATTATTGCTGTTTCAGGTGTGGCCCTGTTGTTTTTGTAAAAAGTTCTAAATCTACCGTTACCTTTTGCCTCCGGCGGCCAGAACCCTTTTTGTAAAAAGGGTTCTGGACTCCCAAAAACTTTTGTATTGCACGGCCAAAACATTTTGCAACATTTGTGGCATTGTCTCTCATAGACAAAAGTTTTGTGGGGGTCCAGGGGGTGGTTTTTCAAAAGAGCCCCCTGGCCGCCGGAGGCATTAATAGTGCTAAAAAGATAAAAAAAAGATAGGATGGGCTAATCTAAAGTCTTCGAGATCTCCTATTGCCCATCCAAGATACCGAACGCAGTGCCGCCTTGTGCGGCGTTCGGTATAATAGCTCTCAAAAGATAACCAAAACCAATTATCAATAACGGAATATTTTAGGGACAGGAAAAGTTCCCTATAGGATAGATGAAAAAACACCTTTTTATCCTCATTATTATTGCTGCATATACCGTTGCAGCGTGTTTTACTCTCTTTCATGGTGAACTAAAGAGGGATGAAATAAAATACCATTATCCTCTTGTTAAAAAATTTGAACGAGAGTTTCCAAAGTTCGACTTTTTTTACAATTATTCCAGTGCATCAACACCTGTTCCCTATATGATTCTCGCAGCACTGGGTCAAATTGTCCCCCTTAATATTTATACATTACGAATTGCGACTATCATTCTTTCGATTTTAACGCTTTTTATTTTTTATAAAATCGTGAGCCATTTGGATATTGGCTATAAAGAGGAAATAACGTTACTTTTGTTATTTCAACCGTATTATCTCACCAATTCATCTGTTTTTTATATGCCCATTTGGGGGATGTTTTTCGGCTTATTTTCGCTCTATATTTTTTTAAAAGGGAAAACAACGGTGCAGTATTTTACGGCTGGTTTATTTTCTGCATTGGCCATACTGTCGAGGCAGTATTACTTGTTTCTGCCTGCGGCATATTTTTTGTTTTGTTTTTTCTCTAAGTTTTTCCCAGGTATTAATAAAAAGGAGGATATTTCCCTTACCCATTTTACAGCTCTTATGATCCCTCACCTACTACCCCTTGTTTTCTTTATCTTTTGGGGCGGCATTTCATCCCCGGAGTTCAGGGGACATGAGATTGCCTTAAAACCGATGAATATAGTATTTGTAATCATACTTGTGGGATTTTATTTTTGCTGGTCACTTATCGATAACTTTAAATTTAGTCGCAAACAACTGCTTCTTATTGTCTTTATCCCTTTATTCTTTTTATTTTTACCAAAATGGAGTCCTTATTACAGTTGGCAAAGCATTTCCGGCATTGTCATGCATCTCTCCGATTATGCAGGACATTTGATCACATTCGGTCAGGTTATTTTTTTATTGTTTTTTTATTTATTGGGACTTTTGATTATTACACGAAGGCTCACCGGGTTTTATAATTTTACCGGGTATGATGCTCTCTTTTTATTTGCCATTGCTTTTTTCATTCTAATAATGGCAGTCAACGTGATGTCAGGAGAAAGGCATTTCCTGCCGGGGCTGCCATTTTTCCTTCTCTGGCTGAGTCGTTTATTTCATCGAAAAAACATTCGAATCGCTTTGTGTGTGATTCCTCCGTTCTCTTTTTTCTATTTGTATTATTATCTGTTCCTGGCATGAAAAAAATGGATTTATTTTTGTCTGTGCGACTTTTTAAAATAAAGAATCCCCTATCCCTTTAAAAAATTTTACCAGGGCATCGAAAATTTCCGAAATGGGCTTTCCTCTAACGGCTTGATAGACAAAAATAGATGCTAATAAAAGGAGAAGAATCCATATAAAAAATTTTGCCCTGGACTTCTTTTTTCTCCTCGATTTTACGTCTACTTTTCCAGGTTTTTTAATAGCCTTTTTCTTTTTTATTTTTTTATTTGTATCACTTTTACTTGGTGTAAGAACGGTTACCTGTGTTTTTGAATCAATCATTTTTTGCCGTGCTTTTTTCAGATCCTTTGTTTTCCTGGTTTTTGATTCAAGGTTTAACAGTTTTTTGATAATTTGATTTAATCCCTCCCTGGATCGGACGCGATTTTTCTTATTTTTAGCCATCATTTTGTCAATAATCAGTTGATACTTTTTCAAATCTCCCGGTAATTTCGGTACGGGTTCGCGAAGATGCTGCATGACAACTCCAAGAGTATCCTTGGCCGTATAAGGAAGTTTACCGGTCAGCATTTCATACAGCACCACACCTAGAGAGTAAATATCACTTCTTCCATCCAATTTTTGGGCATTGCACTGTTCTGGACTCATGTACTGGGGGGTTCCAATAGACATTCCGGTTTTTGTTAATTTTGTTTTTGAATCCATGGCTTTGGCGATTCCAAAATCCAATATTATAGGCGTTCCATCTTTCCTGAACAATATATTTTCCGGTTTTATATCCCTGTGGATGATTCCATTGGAATGAGCATAATACAGTGCATCGGCGATTTGTAAAACAAGATGAAATGCCTCATCGGGTGGAATTTTTCGCTGTTTTTTGACTTTCTCTTTTAAACTCTCCTGGAGGTATTCCATTACAATATAATGAGAGTTATTCACCTGGCCTACAGCGTGAATGGTAACAATATTGGGGTGAACGAGTCGGGATAATGTCCGGGCCTCTTTCAGAAATCGTTTGGATACCCGCCGGTTTTCAAACATTCCTGGTATCAATATTTTTATGGCCACCATCCGGCTGAGGTTTTCCTGCACGCCTAAATAGACATTTGCCATGCCGCCGCGTCCAAGTAACTTCTTAATCCTGTAACCGGGAATTACAGGGAATTCTGGCATTTACTACCTCCTACATTCTAAACGCTGTGTTCTACATTCTATATTTCCTACTGTCACCGTCATTGGTTTGACCGCTCATTTATTTTAATATTTTTTTTTGCTTTATATCATGATTTTATAAAAATATTACTCTAATGTAAAGGGTGTTAGTATAATTCATTGTCTAAATCGCTGGCGAATTAAAAAAATGAATCCAATATTATTTAAATTATTTTTACTCTCAGCTCTAAACAGCTTGACAAATCTTCAAAAATATTATAAATTAACACTTTACGCTTGAAAACGAGGAACAATATGAAATTGAACAAAAGTAACAAGACTTTTTTGCCGCAAAAAGAAATGATTGAAAAAAAATGGTGGCTGATTGACGCTGAAGGCATTGTACTTGGAAGACTGGCAACAAAAGTGGCTAATATTTTAAGAGGAAAAGATAAACCGACTTATACACCTTTCTTTGATACCGGCGATTTTGTCATTATTGTAAATGCGGACAAGGTGAAGCTTACCGGTAAAAAAGAAGAACAAAAAATGTATTACAAGCATTCCGGTTATCTCGGCAGTTTAAAAGAGACATCGTTTAAGCATATGATGGCGAAACATCCTGAACGAGTGATTACCCATGCAGTACGAGGAATGCTTCCGAAAAATAGGCTTAACAGGAAAATTTTAAAGAAATTAAAAGTATATGCAGGTTCTGAGCATAAACATCGTGCTCAGAAACCAGAGACTTTAAAAGTATAAATAAAAAGGAGGAGCAGATTGAGTATTGTTCAGTACTACGGAACAGGAAGAAGAAAAACAAGTGTTGCCAGAGTATATCTGAGACCTGGAAAAGGTGAGATTAAATTAGTGGTTAACAAAAGAAAACGGGCGTTTGAAGAATATTTTCCTTTGAAGATTCATAAAATAACGATTAATAAACCTCTTTCCATTACCAACACATTGGAACATTTTGATATTTTTATCAATGTAAGAGGAGGTGGGGTTTCCTCTCAAACGGATGCCATAAAAATGGGATTATCACGTGCACTGCTTGAGTATAACTCCGAATTGAGACCCTCCTTGAAAAAGGCAGGCTTGCTTACCAGGGACGCCAGGGAAAAAGAACGTAGAAAATACGGTCTTCTCAAAGCCAGGAAAGCATCTCAATACCACAAAAGATAGGAGGATTATATGGTTTCAGTAAACATGAGAGAAATGCTGGAAGCTGGCGTTCATTTTGGCCACCAGGTGAGGAAATGGAACCCCAAAATGAGACCCTATATCTACGGGAAAAAAAATGGGATATACATTATCAACTTACAAACCTCTATTGAATTATTCAAAGAGGCATTAAACTTCGTTACTGAAGTGGTGGCATCAGGAAAAGAAGCACTTATTGTTGGAACAAAAAAACAGGCTCAGTCCATTATTACAGATATATCAGAAGAAACCGGTATGCATTATGTCAATAAACGATGGCTGGGAGGGTTATTGACCAACTTCGTCATGATAAAAAAAAGCATTGAAAAATTAATCGACCTGGATGAGATGAAAAAGGATGGCCGGTGGGAAGTAAAATCGAAAAAAGAACAATCAAAACTGGAAAAAATTTACAAAAAACTCCATAAAAATTTATGGGGTATGAGAAAAATTAAAGAGCTTCCCGGTGTATTAATCGTCATCGATTCTAACTTTGAAGAAATAGCTGTCTTTGAAGCCCAGAAACTAAATATACCCATTGTGGGTATTGTAGATACCAACGCCAACCCGGAAGGTATCAGTTTCCCTGTACCGGGGAATGATGATGCCATCCGATCCATCAAATTATTTACCACAAAATTTGGAGAAGCGGTTAAACTGGGCATGGAAAAACGGTTAGCCAATGAACTTATCCAGAAAGAGGAAGCAGAAAAAGAAGAAGAAAAAGAGACCGAAGAGACTGCGGAGGCTGCAGAGATCGTGGAGAGTGAAGAAGGTTTAGAGAGTGTCGAGAGTGAAGAGATTGAAGAGGAAGCAGAGAGTATAGAGAGTGAGGAAGCGACTCCATCAGAAGAAATAACAGCATCAGCAGAAGAAGAGATCTCAGTTCCAATTGAAGAAAAAACCGAAGCTGCGACTGCTGAAGCTGGCGACCATGATGCTGATGTTGATGTTAATACGAGTGCTGAAGCTCATGTGGATACGGATACGGACGTTGAAGTTGAAGAACAGTATTCCGCAGTTGAGGAAACGGTTTCCTCTGAAGATGAACAAAACATAAAAAAAAGTGACGAAATAGAAGAAAAAAAAGAAGACCTAAATAAGGAGAATTAAAATGGCTGCAGATGTTGATATGGCACTGGTGAAAAAGCTAAGAGAGCAAACAGGAATTGGAATTCTTGAATGTAAAAAAGCAATTGCCGAAGCCAATAATGATTTTAATAAAGCAGAGGAACTGTTAAGAAAAAAAGGCTTTGCCAAAGCCAAAGCCAAAGCCTCCCGTGCCACTAACCAGGGCGCTATTGGTTCCTATATCCATTCCAACAGGAGAATTGGTGTACTGCTGGAGTTGGGATGCGAAACCGATTTTGTTGCTAGAAATGAGGACTTTCTCGCACTACAAAAAGATCTGTCCATGCAAATTGCTGCAATGAGTCCCCAATATATCTCTGAAAAAGATATCCCGAATGATGTGCTGGAAAAAGAAAAAGAAATTTATAGAGAACAGATGAAAGACTCTGGTAAGCCTGACAATATTATTGAAAAAATTGTGGAAGGAAAACTGAAAAAATTTTACGCAGAGGTGTGTCTCATTCATCAAGCATTCTTCAAAGAGGAGAAAAAAACCATTCAGGACCTCATAGCAGAGAAGATTCATAAACTGGGAGAAAATATTACCGTCAAACGGTTTGTCCGCTACGAAGTGGGCGAAGAACTACAGCGTTAATGTTAAGATGGATGAGGGGCCTTGTTACAAACGAGTTGTTTTAAAACTAAGTGGTGAAGCGTTAAAAGGGGATGATGGGTCAAGCATTTCTTCTTCTGTAATCAATGATATTGCAGAGGAAGTTTGCCAGATTCATGAACGGGGTGTAGAGATTGCCATAGTTACAGGTGGTGGGAATTTTATCAGGGGTATTGAGGCAGATAAACTGGGTATTGACCGGGCATCTGCCGATTATATGGGGATGCTGGCCACTGTGATCAATGGCATTGCTTTACAAAACGGCCTGGAAAAAAAAGGTTTATTTGTTCGATTGGTTTCAGCCATTGAAATAAAAGGGGTGGCTGAACCGTTTATCAATAGAAGAGTCCATCAACACCTGTCTAAAGGTCGGATAGTGATATTCACAGCTGGAACCGGGAATCCTTATTTCACCACGGACACATCCGCAGCCTTACGGGCTATTGAAATGAATGCAGATATATTCTTAAAAGCTACCAAGGTGGATGGTGTCTACCCTGATGATCCCAAAAAAGTAAAAAACCTGGTTAAATTTGATCGTATCTCTTATGATGAAGTGATTTCCCGGGAGTTGAAAGTAATTGACAGTACAGCCGTGACCTTATGCAAGGAGAATAACGTACTTATTAAAGTATTCAATATCACAAAAAAGGGCAATATTATTAAAGCAATTACCGATAGAACCATCGGTACCATTATAAACGGAAGGGAGTAAATCATGTTAAAAGAATTACTGCAAGAAGCCAAAGGAAAACTTAAGAGCTTAAGTGATGATTTTAAAAAAGAGATCGGAAAATTCCGAACCGGAAGAGCCTCTGTCTCAGTGTTGGATGGAATCATGGTGGAATACTATGGTGTGCCCACTCCCATCAACCAGGTGGCCACTTTGTCTGCTCCGGATGCCAACCTGATTGTTATCCAGCCCTGGGATCATAATATCATCAACGATGTTGAAAAAGCCATCAGAAGCTCCAATTTGGATATGAATCCTGTTTCAGATGGGAAAGTCATCAAGTTGCCTGTTCCTCCATTGGATGAACAGCGGCGCCAGGATATTGTAAAAACCTTGAAGAAATATACGGAAGAACGGAAAACTGCAGCCAGGAATATCCGAAGAGAGTATCGGGAAATGATCAAGATGTTGAAAGATGATAAAGAAATATCTGAAGATGATGAAAGGAGAGCGTATGATGATCTGCAAGAGATTATTGATAAGGGCGTCAATAATCTGGATGAAATTCAAAGAAACAAAGAAAAGCATATTTTAGAGGATTGAAAAAGAAAGAATCATCATTAGAGTCACAATCAGATTTAGAATTAGTGAGTTACCATACGGTATCCAGTTATGAGTTGGATTCGTTTGGTCATGTTAATAATGCTGTATTTTTAAATTATCTTGAAAAAGCGCGTTGTGATTTTATGGAATTAAAGGGGCTGCATTTTAATGATTTTTTTAAATGGCATAGGTTTCCGGTGGTAACAAAGGCCAGGTTGGAGTTTAAGCGACCTGCTCTGGTAGGTGACCGATTAAAGATAACAGGTTGGATTTCCGATCATACCCAAGCCAGTTTTACGCTTCAATATGAAATCATTAATCAGGCCACGGGTCATCTGATATTAACGGGTGAGACCTTACTTGTTTTTGTGAATGATAGAAACCGGCCGTCGCGGATTCCTGAGGAATTTTTTGAAAAGTTTATCGCAGAGCACAGAGAAAAATAAAAAAGACAAAAATCGATGTGCCTCCAACGACCCGTTAGCCAGGGGGTTTTTTTATAAAAAGTTTTTGGAGGTGTGAAACAACGCGAACCTTTTTTCAAAAAGGTTCTGACCCGCCGGAGGCATAATATCTCAAAAAAGATAAAAAAGCACGGATGGGCAGGTCTAAAATCTTTTTTTCCTAATCTGCCCATCGCCCATTATGCACAAAAAGATCCGAACGGGGTGCCTCCTTGGGAGGCCGTTCGGTTAATAGTCCTTAAAAGATAACCTCAATTCCACATTTTTACCCCTTGCCAGGGCTTCATAGGCACCCTTCGCAGGGGATTGATGGAAAAATTGGCCTGCCACCTTTTCGTTTTCATATCCGAGGATTAATATCACTGATAAGACCAGGATTTAAGGGACTAAAGGATTACAAGGATTTTTGAGGGGTCAATTGCGTACACCAGACAAGATGGAACTAAAAGTGCATAAACCAGCATAGCCGGAACCAAAAAGGACAATTTACCACCATGATACGAATACACCAGGGTACACCAAGAGTTCTTGTTATAAGCAATTTTTCTTTGTGACCGGGTGCTTTTGTGGTTGCTCCTTAATTTATTTAATATTTGAAGCTCAAAAAATTAATTTTCTTAATTTCTAACTTAATAAAATCAATATTTTAGGCCGAAAATATTAATATATTTAATCTCCTGTTAAAGACATCATTGACAACCATGAAAATAAGTTTTTAGCCACGGACAAACACGGATAATATTTTCATAGTCTCCATGCGAGGCTCTGCATCATAACCGATTGCTAACCCGAAGCTTTTGCAAAATGTTTCGGGTTACTAATCCCAAGCTTTTGTAAAATGTTTCAGTTTATTAAACAGTGGTCTTAAAATTTATAGATTTTATTATATGCTAATGAGCCATTCTTGACTTTCCCCTATTTTTCCTATTTTATTCCCCCCCTCTTTAGCATTATCGTTGAATTAAGGTTATCTTTTAAGTACTATAAACCGGACGCAGCACAAGGCTGGTCTACGTCCGGTATCTTTCCAGTTGCGTGGATGGGCAGGGAAAAAAGAACTTTTATGACCTTTTGACCTACCCATCCAACCTTGATTATCTTTTTAGAGCTATTATGCCTCCGGCGGCCAAGAACCTTTTTATAAAAAGGTTCCTGGACCTCCAAAAATTTTTTATTCGCGTGTCTTCGCGGTTTACAAAAATTGGAGGTGAATTTAGATAAACGAAGTACCTTGCCATTTACATCGATTATGTTTATAATCCTAACTTAAAACCGAAACATTAAAAAGGAGACTCTTAAATGAAATTTAAAAGCATTTTATGTACACTGTTAATGCTGTCACTGGTATTACCAGTAATAGCTGAATCCAATTCCAAAAAAGAAATACCCGATTTTTCAACAACAGAACGGAAAAATATCCCAGTGGAATATACCTGGAAAATCGAAGACCTCTACCCCAATATCAAGACCTGGGAAAACGACAAAAAAGAGTTGGTTCACATGATCGACCAAATCGAAAAAAAAGCCAAAGATTGGACCACTTCCCCCCAAAATATGCTGGCATTCCTGGAATTTCGCAGCGAAATGATGAAAAAAGGATTCCGATTGGCCTCCTATTCCAACAACCAGAGCAATATGGACCTCAGTAACCCCACATTTCAACAAATGAGAGGTGATCTGCAAAATATGGCTGTTCAAGTGCGGGCCAAACTCTCTTTTATGAACAATGATATCTTAAAACTGGGAAAAGAAAAGTTCCACACCTATGTGAAAACAGAACCAAAATTAGAACCTTATGTTTTTAGTATTGATGACACGTTTCGAATGGAAACGCATACCTTACCCACAGACCAACAAAAAATAGCCAGCTTATCCGACTTATTTTCCGATACGGCTCGCAGAGCTTCGGGCATTCTTAATAATGTAGAACTGCCTTCACCCGAAATCACATTGTCCGATGGGAAAAAAGTCACCCTTAATTATGCCAATTACGTTCTTTACCGGGCCAGTAACAACCGGGCAGACCGGGAAGTGGTGATGAAAACCTTCTGGGAAAACCATAAAAAATTCGAGAATACCTTTGCTGTGCTGGTAGATGGCGGGATGAAACAACATCTTTTTAATGCCCGTATCCATAAATACAAAGACTGCCTGGAAGCCAGGTTGTATGAAAATAACATCGATCCTGCTGTATACTATAACCTGATTAAATACGTGCGTGAAAATTTAGAACCGTTTCACCGCTACATGAACCTAAAAAAAGAGATGCTGGGATTGGATAAATTTAAATACGCAGATATGTATGCCTCTGCTGTTAAACACGTGGATAAAAAATATAACTATGATGAAGCCAAAGAGATTATCAGCAACTCAATGGAACCCCTGGGAAAAGAGTATACGGATATGCTGAAACAGGCGTTTGAGAACCGGTGGATCGATATCTATCCCAATAAAGGGAAGCAGAGCGGTGCCTATTCCAGCAGCGTGTACGGGGTCCACCCTTTTATCAAAATGAATTATAATGGGTCTTATGATAATGTTTCCACCCTGACACATGAACTGGGCCATGCTATGCACTCCTACTTCTCCGATAAAACCCAGCATTTTGCCAATTCTGAATACCCCTCCTTCCTGGCAGAAATCGCCTCCACTTTTAACGAAAATATGCTGATCCACCACCTACTGAAACATGAGAAAGATGACCTGTTAAAACTCTTTATCCTGGATGGTTTTATCCAGACGGTGAAAGGCACCATCTATCGCCAGACCCATTTTGCCGAGTTTGAACTGGCCATGCATCAAAAGGTGGAAGAAGGTGGAACCCTGACGCCCCAATGGCTGAATCAAAAATTCCTGGAACTGGCCCGTGTCTATTACGGCCATGATAAAGGAATCGTTGAAGTGGATGAGTATATCCAGGAAGAATGGGCCAGTGTGCCACACTTTTTCCTGAATTATTATGTATATACCTACAGCACAGGTATGATCGCTTCCATGGCTTTATGCGATATGGTGCTGAAAGGTAAAGAACCAGAGCAGCAAAAATACCTCAGCTTCCTTAGTGCTGGGGGCAGTCGTTACCCGCTGGATACCCTAAAACTGGCAGGAGTAGACATGACTACAGCCGCTCCCTTCAAAGCCGCTTTTAAACGGTTTGAAGAACTGGTGTCTGAAATGGAAAAAATCGTTAAACGGCTGAAAAAATAATAAAAGGAGGGGACCTAAAATGAGAAACAAATCGCGATTTGAAACCGTTCCTGTTGAAAAACTCAAATGGTGCTGCGATCCTACGATTTTAGGCATTAAATCCACAGACGACTTAGAAGTAATCCCAGATATTATTGGACAACGTCGGGCGGTTAATGCACTACGACTGGGATTGGATATTGAAAGTAGAGGATATAACCTGTTTGTTAATGGCCTTTCAGGAACAGGGAGAAGAACCGCTGTCAAAAGTTTATTAAAAGAGACCAGGAGATTCAAACGTATTTCTGATGATAAACTCTATGTAAATAATTTCAAGAATCCTGATATGCCCCGGTTTATTCGGCTGCCAGCTGGAAAAGGCAGGGAATTTAAAAAAGAGATGGATGCGTTTATTGAATTCTTAAAAGAAAATATCCCCGCTGTTTTTGAGAGCGAAGATTTTCAACAAAGAAAAAAAGATATATTGGATAACCTGAAGAAAAATCAAAATGAAATCATTAAAAAGTTTGAAGAAAAAATATCCGCAGAGAAATTTGCCCTCGTGCAAATGCAGGTGGGCACGATTACCCGACCAGCCATATTCCCCATGATTGATGATAAACCCATGAACTTTACTCAATTATCCGCATTGGTGAAAGAAGGCAAAATGTCTGAGGAAGACCTGGCAAAACTTGAGAAAAAACATTTAGAACTCAACGATGAAATGGATGAGGTTTTTAAGGAAATTAGAAAGATTGAAAAAAAAGGGGTGGAAGAGCTCAAAGAACTAAACAGTAAGGTGGTCAATCCCCTGGTGGAATTTAGAATGAAGGAAATCAAAGACCAATTTAAATGTGATAAATTGGCAGAGTACTTTGAGGAGGTGAAAGAAAGTATAATTGATGACCTGGACCGGTTTATTAAAGCCCGGGACGAAAAAGCATCTCTTTCAGGTAAGGCTGAAACCCAGGAAAGCGACTCCTTCATTGAATACCGGGTAAACCTGCTGGTGGATAATTACGGGGCAACACAAGCACCGGTTATATTTGAAACCTCCCCTACATATGCCAATCTCTTTGGAACTGTAGAAGTGACTCCAGGAAAATACGGACAAGGGCGAACGGATTTCACCAAAATCAAAGCAGGTTCAATATTAAAGTCGGATGGCGGTTTTCTTATCGTTGAAGCCCTGGACCTTTTGCTTGAACCCGGTGTATGGCCAGCCTTTAAACGAACACTAAAAAACCGAAAAATTGAAATTCAAATTTATGCACCCATCTACATGATCTCCATCTCCGGAATGAAACCTGAACCTATTGAATGTGACGTCAAAGTAGCCATTGTAGGAGACCCCTACATATATCAATTGTTGTATTACCAGGACCCTGATTTTAAAAAAATATTTAAACTCCGTGCCGATTTTGACTCTGTAATGGATTTGAATAAAGAAAACGTAATGGATTATGCCAATTTTATCAAATGGATTGTATCAGACGAAGAACTATTGGGTTTAAACAGTAAAGCCATTGCTGCTGTTGTTGAATATGGAGTTAAGCTGGCTGGGAAACAAAATAAATTATCCACCCAATTTAATCAAGTAGCCGATATTTTAAGAGAGGCCAATTACTGGGCACAAAAGGATAACGCCAAGATAGTGAATAATAAACACATAGAAAAGGCAATCGAAGAAAAAAATAACCGCTCCCGGCTGATAGAGGAAAAAATCCAGGAGATGATTGATGAAGGGTCCATTATGATAGACACCGAGGAAAGTGTGGTGGGCCAGGTAAATGGCCTTTCCGTTTATGATATGGGCGATTATTCATTTGGAAGACCTTCCCGAATTACAGCAAACGCCGCTGTCGGAAGCTCTGGGGTTATCAATATTGAAAGAGAGGCTCAACTCAGTGGAAGAATTCATAATAAAGGGGTTCTGATTCTATCCGGCTATCTCCGCCTGAAATATGCCCAGGATAAACCATTGGCCATGAGTGCCAGTCTCTGTTTTGAACAGTCCTATGCAGGGGTCGAAGGTGATTCAGCTTCATCCACTGAAATATATGCGCTACTATCAACATTATCCGGGCTGCCGTTAAGACAGGATATTGCAGTTACCGGCTCTGTCAATCAAAAAGGTGAAATCCAGCCTATAGGTGGGGTCAATCAAAAGATCGAAGGATTTTTCACAGTGTGCAGCAAAAAAGGACTCACTGGAACGCAAGGGGTGATGATCCCTCATCAGAACGTTAAAGAACTGATGCTGAATAAGGAAGTGATACAGGCAGCTAAGGAGGGTAAGTTTCATATCTATCCTGTGCACACCATTGACCAGGGGATTGAAATTCTTACGGGAATTGAAGCTGGCCAGAGGCAAAAAGATGGATCGTATGCAGAGGGAACCGTCAATTACCTGGTAGATGAAAAACTGCAAGAGTATGCCGAGAACTGGAAAGAATATCAATTGGGAAATGGTGAAAATATCTGAGGGCAGAAAACAGAGGTAGACATAGACATTGAAGCTGTTCTATTGGATTGTTATAATACTGATATTAAATGCTGGTACTGCGATACATTCCCAGGAGAACAAGGAAGAAAGAATGAGAATTATCAATGATTTACTCCCTTACAATGACAATTTGGAAAAAAGAGATGTCCAAAATATTGATATGATTGTTTTGCATTGCACTGAACTTCCCACACTCGAGGAAGCCAGGCAGCATGGTGAAAAAATACGTTATAAAAAGAGCAAAACCGGTAATTCAGGCCATTATTATATAAACAGAGACGGACATATATACCGATATGTGGAGGATGATCGGATTGCACATCATGTAATCGGATACAATCAACGTTCAATTGGAATAGAAATGGTCAATACCGGACGTTATCCCCATTGGTTCCTTTCTACCCATCAAATGCCAACGGAGGAATATACCCAGGAGCAAATTAAATCTGTTATAGAACTCATTGTTTATTTAAAAAAAAGATATCCGAAAATTTTAGAGCTAAAGCGTCATTCTGATTTAGACCTGGAAAAAATAGCCTCCGAAAACGATCCAAACAGTCTCATTCGTCGAAAAATTGATCCAGGTCCTTTGTTCCCATGGGAAAAGGTGTTACGCCAATGGGAAAGAGTGAGGTGAGAGGTTTGTAAGATGGCGCGAAGCGCCTCTCTATTTACCCCTCTACCTCTTACCTCTTATCTCTAAAATCCTCTACACTCCTTGATTCGTCAAAATAGTGACCTTTTGCAAAGTAGTCGACACATGTGTTTACATTTCGTCTGGCAATGCGTTGAATATTGAGCAGATGCTTTGCAGAAATATTATCAGTTGTGATGTTTTTTCCCCCTGTTCCACATCCCAATGTAAGGGATGGTTGAAGCGTGTTATACATTCCCCCCAGGGCTCCTTGAGAAGCAGGCGTATTCACAAGAATGCGACCCGCATTCATCACAGAGGCAAAATATTGAATCTTGTCTTCATCATTGGAAAAAATGCACGCCGTATGTCCTAAACCGCCGTGAATGTTTATCTTACGGCACATCTCTATCCCTTGCTCAAAATCGTCTACCGGGTAAAATGCAAGAATCGGTGCAAGAATTTCCAGGGAAAGAGGCGATTGGATTCCCACTTCGGTAAGCGGTGCAATCAACAGCGTGGTATCAGAAGGGACATCGATGTTGGCTATTTTGGCAATAACAGGAGCCGGCTGCCCAATGACCTCTGTGTTCATTACTTTAAGCTCCTTGTTAAAGGAAACAGCTTCCAGCCGCTTAATTTCCTCTTTTGAAAGGAAATAAGCCTTGCGTTTTTTAAATTCTTCGATAACCTCATCCACATGGCACTGCCTGACCACCAATGCCTGCTCACTGGCACAAACCGTTCCATTATCAAAGATTTTGGAGATGAAAATCTGCTCTACAGCAAATGGAACATCCGCACTTTTCCCAATATAAGCAGGAACATTTCCCGGCCCTACGCCTAGTGCAGGGTTTCCTGAACTATAGGCTGCCCTTACCAGGCTGACAGACCCTGTGGCCAGGACCAGAGCCGTTTTTTTATGCCCCATAAACTCAAGTGTCTGATCTTTTGAAGAGCTCTTTATCCATTGAATACAATCTTCTGGAGCGCCCTCTTTTAAAGCAGCTTCATAACATATCCTTGCTGCTTCCATCGAACACTTTTTTGCAGCTCCGTGGGGACGGATGATAATCGGATTTCTCGATTTTAAAGCAATCAGTATTTTAAAAAGAACCGTTGACGTTGGATTGGTAACCGGTGTGACAGCAAAAATAGGACCGATGGGTTGGGCAATTTCTACCATTCCACTTCCTTCATCTTCTGATATAATTCCCACAGTTTTAAGGTCTCTAATATCTTCATAAACCAGCTGGGTTGCAATTACATTTTTAATGACTTTATCCTTCCATTTTCCCAATCCTGTTTCCTTTTGGGCAAGTTTTGCCAGGTATACCCTGTGATTAAACCCTGCTTCGTATACTCTTTTTACGATACGGTCGGTTTGGGTTTGGTTCATTTGTCTGAGAATGGAAGCGACTCGTTCAGCTTTTTCCATAACTTTATCAATATTCATATTCAGAAAGTTTTTGTTTTTTTTAGTCATGAGGTTCTATGATTACATGAAAATGAAAAAAAATCAATTTTTTTGTTGCAAAATTTTTCTAATAATGATAGGAATATGAACAAAAGGATAAAAAAAGGAGTCATATAATGGGAAATAGTTTTTTGTGCCCAAAATGTTCAGGCCACCTGAAAGTAGGGGATAGTGTGGTGTTTTCTACACGAACCAAAAAAGGCCAGGTGGGGTTGGTATTATTAAGCCCTCAATTGGGTAATTACAAAGTCAAAAATCATCCCTCCTTTGATTTTGAAGTGGGTGATTATGTAGAGTTTTTCTGTCCCCTTTGTCAGGTACAATTGACATCAGAAAAAAATGAAAATCTTGCCAAGGTGATAATGATCGACGATGAGTTGAACGAGTATGAAATTCTATTTTCTAAAATAGCCGGAGAAAAGTGTACATACAAAATAGTCGGTGGGAATGTAGAAGAATTTGGAAAAGATTCATCCCATTACCTGGATACTATTCTTCAACACCAGCGGAAAGAGGAAAAAAAATAAAAGTAATGAATAATCTCAAAATCCATCACCAGGACAGGCGGTGGATTTCAGCAATTCTCATGTTGGCCAAATTGTTGGCAGAATAAAAAAACATTGCAGGGTTTTCGGGCGAACACAGAGGTTCGCTCCTACGTCCAATGCAGGTTTTCGTGTCATCGTAGGGGCTCGGCCTGAATTTTGTGTTTGCCTGCTCTTGAAGCGTCAAAATGAGAATTGCTGGGTGGATTTTGGCTTCACTTGACTCCTGCACTTTTTTTCGATACACTATAACATGGAAGGATTGTTTGTCAAGAAAGTTAGATGCCGAGTCTTGATTCTTGATTGTATTCTTGATCCTTAAGGAGGATAAAAATGAGTGTACCTAAAACCAGGTGTAGAATTTTGACCCATATATTTTTAATTATTTTGATAGTGATAGTATCTGCCTGCTCGTCTGAAGAGGGTGATTGGAAGCAGGCAAGTGCCGAGGATTCTATCGAGGCCTACCGGGATTTTATCCATGAACACCCCAACAGCCAATTTGTCGATGAGGCCAGAAACCGGATCATCGGAATACTCTATCAACCCTATTCCGATAGAAATTCGGTATATGCCTACCAGACCTTTATCCGGGAGTATCCGGATAGCTCCTTTGCTGCTGAGGCGAAATCCAGGATCCAGGCCCTTTACGAAAAAAGACGGCTGGGATTGAGGGAGGTAAGAAAGGCCAGAATCGAATTGGCCACGGAGTTTCCCCAGGGCACCGAACTGGGCTTTTTAAAAGGCAAGCGGTGGAAAACCAGAATCCTGTTACAAATTGCAGGAATTGAGCCACTTTCTGCGAAGGATGAAGAAGACTGTTTATCCGACGATTGTATGACCTTCAAGATTTATGTTAAAGGAAGCCCCCGGGGCCGCCGGTATTATATGGGGATCGTCCCCACCGTGGGACAGAGTGGTAGATATCTCTTTACTGGCGCCCGAATAACCGGTTATATTGCCTTTATGGTGAATAATAAAACCGTCGTTAAGAAGTCGTTTCAAAAGCAGAAAAATCCACCGGAAAAAACCGTAGTGATGAATAACGATTATCCGAACAAAAGATCAGAGGCCCCATTTTTGTCTGTATGGAAAGGGATCAATTATCGGCAAATCTTATTTGATCTCTTTGAGCAGGAGTTCGGCAGGGATACCCTGATCGATGCCATGCCCGAAATTGTAAAAGTGATCAGTAATGTAGAATTGCAAAGCGGCGGTGACAAAGAACTGGTAAAACTTTTAACCGAAGTACGTCCGCAACATCGAATTATTGGTTTGTTGAGCGATAATTACTCGTACGCTGCCCACGAAGTCGCGGTACTGGCCCTCGGAAAAATATTAGAACCCTGGACGATAGATCCGCTTCTTCGTACGATGAAAAAGGATTACAGCTACACCGCTGCGCCTTCGGCGGCGGCCAGAGCCTTGGGAGAATTGGAAGACGTCCCGCCCCGCGTGGTTGAGGCCTTAATAGAAGAGCTGGATAAACGCGGCCGAAGGCGGAGATATGTGCGGCGGGCAGCTCTCGAAGCACTTAAAAAAATATCCAATAAGAACTTCGGCGAGGACTACTGGACCTGGAAGGGCTGGTGGAAGTCCACTCGCCCTAACCATTAGCACCTTAGCACCATACCGCTCTCTGTATTTTTGTATTGTCAAAACAGTGGAGGCGGCGCGTTTCTGATATTTGTCGAAAAAAGCCAAAATCATCACATTCATAATTTCGATTGTTCTGTTTCCATCAATCGTCCCCAGGAGTGGTCTGGCGAAGGGGGCCGGATAGATGGAATAGTCGGAAAAATTATAGTGGTCTGAATTTTTCACACCCATCGAATAACAATCCCAAAATCTTCGGTAGCCTAACAAGTCATTCTAATTTTGGAGTGATGGAGAAGTGGAGTATCGGAGTAGTGGAAAGTGAGCGGTTTAAATTATTCAAATGATGGAATATTGCAAAGGTGATTAAACAAAACTATGGAAGATTGGAACATCATAAATGACAAGTTCTGTTATATACAATCTTCCAAAGCTCTTTTATTTCACCGCTTTTGTGTTCCTTATCTTATGCGCTGTTAGCCATAGGTTATGAGTCCAAATTTTCCAACACTCCACTACTCCAACATTCCAGTACTCCTGATTCAAAGTTAGAATTTCTATTGTCTAACCTTTAATATTGAAAAATTATAAATTGTGTATTAATATATTACCTTAAAATTAAAACTTCGTGTCCTGGTGGCAAAAAAATAAAGAGGAGTAATAAAGTGATCCCGTTATTTGAGCAATTTCCCGCGTTGAAAGTCAATCTTCCATATGTGAGCCTTTGTGAATTGCCCACTCCCATTCAAAAGCTCAATCGAATGGGTGAGAAGATGGGACTGGATCAATTATATGTAAAACGAGATGATTTAACAGGCAAAATATATGGGGGCAATAAAGTAAGGAAATTAGAGTTCATCCTGGGAGATGCGTTGCGTAAAGGTGCCGAAGAGATCCTAACATTTGGATTTGCCGGGTCTAATCATGCGTTAGCCACGGCCGTTTACGCCAAACATTTGGGCTTAAAGAGCATTTCAATGTTGTTGCCCCAGCATTGTGCACATTATGTCAGACGAAATCTTCTGGCGAGTCAGTATTGTGAGGTAGAACTTCATCAACATCGGAATAAGCTATTACTCTCTTTAGCAACGATGGTTCAACTTTTGCGGCATCGGCTAAAAAAAGGAAAAGTGCCTTACTTTATTCCTCCGGGAGGCTCCTCACCCCTTGGTATCATCGGCTTTGTGAATGCAGCGTTTGAACTGAAACGCCAGATTTTACAGAAAGAAATACCTGAACCAGACCTTATCTACGTCGGACTCGGATCTGCCGGGACTGCTGTAGGGTTAATGATCGGGCTTAAAACGCTTAAAATGAAAACGAGAGTCATTCCCATACGCATTATAGATAAAAAATTCATTGACAAAACCACGGTTATCAAACGTTATTTGGAAACCAACTCTTTCCTTCACTCGATGGACCCATCGTTTCCCAAATCAGAACTATCAGCAGATGATTTTGAAATCAGGGATGAATTTTTAGGCAATGGTTACGCGCAATTTACAAAGCAAGGGATAGACGCCATCAAACATATGGAAGAAACTGAAGGAATCAAATTAGATGGAACGTATACGGGGAAAACCGCTGCAGCACTGATTGATGATGCACATAAACAAAAACAAAACATGAAGGATAAGGTCATATTATTCTGGAACACGTTAAATTCGAGAGATTTTTCAGATTCGATTCAAAACATCGATTATCATCAACTGCCAGGAATGTTTCATCAATATTTTGAAAAGGAAGTCCAACCGTTAGATCGGCGGTAAAAAGAGGGGATTTGTTTACAGACTTGTTAAAAAATATTTTGCCAGAAAATGGCAAGATTTGATCACGAGGTAACCTCTTTTCTTCCCTTTTCTTCAGAAGCTTAAAATGGCATTTGCACGGCTGTTTTTGGCAGACCCGGAGGTCATTATCCTTGATGAAGCCACCAGTGTGCTGGATGTGGAATCAGAGAAGAAAATTATGGATAATGTGAAGTCTACGTTTAAGGATAAGACGCTTATTTCGATTGCTCACCGGATGAGTACGGTTAAAGACTCGGATATGATTCTTGTTTTCGATAACGGCGGAATTGTAGAAAAGGGAAAGCATAAAGAACTGCTTGATCAAAGGGGTCTGTATTACGAATTCATGAAGACCTACCTGGACTTTTAAGAACGTGCAAACGTTACCGCAGGCGCAAATCGATAGTTATAACCCGCACGGCTAAAAAATTTATTCATTCAGTTGTTGACTTTCCATCGAAGTTAAACTAAGATATTTTATTATGATAAAAAGAATGTTCGAATCGGTTTTTGTTTCCTGCAAAAGAGAAAAAATATTCTTTTAATAGAGAAAGAGTTTAATAAATCAAATCCTTAGAATATGAAAAATTATGAGCTTCCAACCTTAACTGTTTACAATCAAGCAAAAGCTCTGTTGAGATTTCAAGTAAGAGCTGGCGGGAGGGTGGCTCAGAGAGTTTTTGTCCCTCTTATAGGTTCTTTCATGATTGTTTATCTGTTGCTCGGACCGGATTTTTTTAATGCATTTACATCTGCTTTACTAAAAGGAGGTTAGCAGGAGGTTCGGGGATTGTTCTATAAAAAGGAATGGGATTCCCAATTATTTGAGTTTTTTTCGTCGATTGAAAAGTTGCTCAGGAGAGTCATTGAGCGTTAGCCATTGGCTCTAGTTTTTTCTTTAACCATTTAGCGTTCGGTGGGTAAAAATGGCTCCTCGGCGTCTTTTCTTGTTTTAATCGAGTAATCTTTAATTGAAGGTCAAGATGTTTACATTTTTTTTACATTTTTACTCCTCCCTCTTGAAATTTATTCTAAAAATGTTTATAGTATTATTTTCACGCAGCTTTAATGCATTTTTTGCTGCACTGATGTTAAATTTTTGCACTATGGTTGCATTATGTACAATATTTTAAAGGATGTCACGTATGACTAAAAAGAAAAACGAAGTAGGCGAAAGAATAAAAAAGGCAAGAGAAGCAAGGGGATTAAAACAAAAGAATCTTGCCGGTATTTTGGGAATGAACAGATCAAACATATCACGAATGGAAAGCGGTAACGTTATGCCTAAAATAGGCACGCTGTTGAAAATCAAAGACACTCTCCACGTTTCAATCGATTGGCTCCTTACCGGTCAAGGTGTTATGGAATCATTAGGGATTTTTGGAGAGTATAACGAGGATATTCGAGAGATGCTGGAAAATATGCAGAAACACAGGAGAGTCAAACATGCAGTCCTCGAATTTTACCTTACATACATGGCGAAAAAAATAAAAATCAAAAATGAAGTTAAAAAAGATAATGATAATAACGAGGAGGATAACAATGGATGAGAAAAGAATGTTAAGGGAGTTAAAGGAACTTATGAAACACCCAGTTTTAAAAAAAATCATTTATCACAAATTAGGAGAGTTAAAGGAAATAATAAGTACAGACCCGACCACTTATTTGGATGAGTTAGAAAAATTTGTTCCAACAGAACCCATAAAAGTTCCTCTTTTCGGCAAGAAACTTGAATTTGAATTAATACTTTTTGGGGAGTCCGTCTGGATTCCATGGATTCCTGATTCAGATTCTAATGGTTATGAGTATGTTCCTGAGTATGTGATTGATTTTATTGTAGGAACTGAAACCGATCTTTATACGCCACATATGTGGAATAATATTACTTTTGGGGAGAGAACGTTTGATTTAACTTTTACAAAAGATTCAAAGATTCATTTTACCGGTACCATTGTTGAAAAAGATGGGAAAATCCAAAATATAAATCCGATTCAATTAAAAAACAAAAATATAGTCAATGGCAGATCAGATATAATCAAAACATTAATACAATATATGTTTGAAAATGACGTTTTTTTCAATCACGTTGTTTATGAATTTCTCTATAAATGGAGACCTTTAATTGATAGTCCGGGTATCTCTACCGGATAGTAATTTTATCCATGAGTAAAGGAAGAGTGACAATACGTTCAACGTTAATCTTTTCATCGAGGGACATTTTCGTATAATACATTTCTGTGCTTAAGTAAATTATCTTTTTCCCTCTCTTTTCAGAGGCTGTGAGTAATTCAAAAACATTTTCTTCAAGCTTTCTTGATTCTCTTTTTAAAAAATCATTCAGTACGATAAATTCCCTATCAGCAGCGATTTTTATTGCAGCGTAGATTTTTAATATTGTTTCATGATCGTGAGATTCTCTTTTTAAATCAGTGATACCCAGTAACGCCAAATTTTCACCCGCAATCTCTTTATCGACTCCTGATATTCTACAAAAGTAGTTAAACATGTATTCCACATTGATACCGTCAAACTGGAAATCCGTTGTATTTATCTTGTCAAGGCAGATCGCGTCTTGCTGCTCATAATACCGGAAAATTTCATCCTTTAGTTTCCTATCTTTGCAAAGGACAAAAACGGAATCTTGCCCCTCTTTAAATTCAATCTCAGGCTTTTTATATTCGATGGTTTTAAATCTTTTGTTATGGATTTTATAATTGAGTAAAAAAAGCAAAAAGACATAAAACAGAGTCACGATAATTCCCGGCCAAAAAATACCGGTATGGTTTTTTGCGTAATATATATTCTCATCCCCTTTGATGAAAGACTCAACATGACCGGGTTTGCTTTTACTTAAGAATTTTTTATCAACATAGAAGTCAATAAATTGTTTCTTTCTTTTTTGGCTAAAAGAATAAAAATCTATAAAATTCAATCCATCCGGTGTGCATATCTCTCTAATTTCAGAAATATAAAAAAGAGTAGGGAAAAAAGATGATATAATTTGACGTTTCTTTATTTTATTTGAAATTTGACTTTTCATTCTGTTTTCACGTTCACGGATCTTTTTATGTTCATTATTTAAAGTGTCCTTAACAGCACTTATAATCTCTTTCGATGCAATATTTCCACTTTTATAAATTCCGAATTTATCAATTAACCTTCTTTCTAGTGACATAATGAGCTTTAAATTTACCAATTCATAGTTATACAATGGATCGATATCAACAGCGTTAACCTGGGAAACTTTATCAACTAAATGGGGAACAAAAAAAACGGAAAGGAAATAAACGGCTGCCATAACAATTATCCTGAAGGATTTTCTTTTTAGTTTTCCAATATTACAACCTAAAGCAAAAAAGAATGAGATTACCAGGATGATTCCCAAAATAACAAAGATAAGTGGTACGTAAAATAGGTTGATGTTATTCATTAGAATATATAGTATAGAAACCCCAACCAATACCATAAAAGCAAAATTTAAATGGAAAATTCTTGATATAAAAGTGGCGAAAAAAATCTTTTTGGGACTTGAAATACTGGATAGAAATTTTAAGTAGTCCTTATTCTTTGTAGTATCATTTCCATAAATAAGGCCAAATAAAACTCCAAAAATGAGGATAAGCCCTAAAAAGCTCATATAACCGGATTTTTCAATAAAAAAATTGCTGCCCTTGAAAGACTTGTTTATATCTAATCGTTTACTTGTGTTGACATTCGAGAACAAACCATCAAACACAGAGTCATAAAAAAGAACACTAAAGGGTGAAGGGATATACAATAGAGTTATACCACTTGCTCCATATTGAGTGTAAAGAATGTACTGTTTTACTTTCGTTTCTTCAATTTTCTGAAATACTTTTTTATTTTCAAGAATAGATTCATAATTGCTTATTCCATCTCGAATAAAAAAGACTAACAATATGATAAAGGCCAAAATAAGAAGTAAATTTCTTCTAATAAAAAGCCTTTTGGCTTCAATGATAAATACTTGTCTAAATGTTTTCATCTCTTCCTTTTTCAATTATTTCAATGCATATAATATCTCTGTGGCGTATTGACCGAAAAGCATTGTAACAGAGTTCATTTGATTAACCTGCCAAAGTTCCGAAAGTTCAGGGAATCTACTCGAATCAACACCTGATTTTATATTATATAGTTTTTTTAAAATATTTTCCATATCCTCCTTTAATTTCTCAAAAATACCGTTTACATTGCCATTACTCAAAAAAGTTTCTACTTGTTTAAATATATCAGCGTTTAATTTGTTTTTTTCCTGGAAGCTAGAATAATCAAAAAGTTGTAGTTTTTCGATTACAGAGGGATTATATGGGGTTCTTTTGGCAATTGAGATAAGATTTATATAGGTCTCTTTTGCATTCTCCATATTCTCAATAGCACTGTTAATGATATTCTGTAATTCTGAATAATCCGTCCCATTCAATTCTGAGAGTTCAATTTTACTCAAAAAAAGCTGCATATCGGAGTTAGATTTTAGAAAATATCCTGCTCCATCAATAATATATCCCTTTATTGTTTTAGTGGCATCTCTTATGCCTTGTTCGCATCCTCCTTCATAAGCCGTACAACCTTCGTTTGCAAAGAAATATGCATGTACATTTGCCTTTGAAAAAAGCAAAATTAAAACTGTCAATAAAATTATAATCAATTCTTTTCTCATTGTTTTTACTCCTTTTTTATATTTTTTTGCGATTCTCATCAATTTTGTAATTTTTTTACACATTCACACAATATGAATACACTAGAATTGTAATGATGTCAAGCCTTTGAAGGTAAAAATTAATTCCTGATAATTTTTTTAAAATTCAACTTTTTTGAGCATCTTACCTCTGAAAACTGAATGGTTACAAGGTATGGAAGCTATTCAGTTTTAGAAAAATGTATCATGCAGTTCATGTTTCACTCGCCCGTCCGGTGTCCTTAGGGCCACCTCCCTGAGGCTCGTTCAATCATGAACTGCATTTTACTTGCAAAAACTGAATA